>Ga0310345_10000020_pt1 | contig 458203 bp, 452 predicted proteins | sample HC15DNA20500_MG_FD_204667 | JGI IMG/M metagenome (GOLD analysis project Ga0310345, IMG submission 204667) | Marine microbial communities from station ALOHA, North Pacific Subtropical Gyre - HC15-DNA-20-500_MG | ecosystem: Environmental > Aquatic > Marine > Oceanic | place: Pacific Ocean...
CGCTGCGCGTGTCGATCACGCAGACGGTGATCGGCGAGCTGCAGGGCGTGAGCTTTTCGGGCGAGACCGAGGTGTCGCTGAAAGGCAACGTCGTGCTGAAAGGCGCGGACATCACCGGCATCGAAGTCATCGAGCCGTGAGCACAATCTTCATCGCCATGGACCGCGCCACGGTACGCCGGGTCGACGCGAACGGCTTCCTGCACGTCGAGCGGTCAAACATCTCCAAGGCCAATGTCTGCCCCTATTACGCGCGCGAAGTCCCCGGCTGGGAAGAGCTGGGTCTCGATCCGGAGCGCGTCTACCAGTTCTACCGCGACCCAGACGAGATTGCGCGCGCCGCCGCCTCGTTCAACAACCTGCCCATCCTGTCGCAGCATGTGCCGATCAGTTCGGATGACCTCCCGCAGGATCTGATCGTGGGCTCGACCGGCACCGACGCCGCCATGGACGGGCCGTACCTCACCAACTCGCTGGTGATCTACGAACAGGGCGCGATCGACGGCATCGAGCGCAACCGCAAGCGCGAGCTTTCGTCGGCCTACCGCTGGCGTCCGGACATGACGGCGGGGCGCACGCCCGACGGTTTGTTTTTCGACGGTGTAATGCGCGACATCATCGGCAACCACGTTGCCTTGGTGTTCGAAGGCAGGGCGGGGCCAGATGTTCTAGTCGGGGATGAAGCGATGAAGCTCAAGTCGCGAACTGCACTGATGATTTCGGGGGCCGTCGCGGCGGCGGTTCGACCACTGCTTGCCAAGGACGCCAAGGTTGACCTGTCGGCGGCGCTGAAGGGCGTCGATGCCAAGTCGATCGCCATGGACGGCGCACCGGCCAAGCTGGCGGACGCCGTCGCCGCGATTGTGAAGCCCCACCTCGCCTCCGACGCCAGCCTCGATGTCGCCGCGCTCGCGACGTCGATCGCAGCGGTCCAGCCGCTCGCCCTCGATGAGGACATGATCGACGAAGAAAAGAAGGCCGAAGACGGCGACATGGACGATGACGACGCCGACAAGGCGATGGACGAAGGCGACGACGATGACGACGCCGACGACAAGCCCGCAATGGACGCCGCGACCGTCAAGCGCATGATCGCCGACGCCGAGAAGCGGGGCGCCGCGCGCGTCGCCGCGATCGACACGGCCAAGCGCGCCGTTCAGCCCTTCGTGGGCGAAGTCATCGGCATGGACAGCGCCGAGGCCATCTACAAGTTCGCGCTCGACAAGGCCGGGGTCGATACGACCGGCGTGCCTTCGAGCGCCTACAAGGCCATGGTCGCGATGCTGCCGAAGCCCGGCGCCCGTCAACCGGTCGCCCAGGATGGCGCCATCGCTTCCTCGAAGCTCGAAGCCGCCATCGGCATGCCCCTTCCCACGCTGATCCGGAGCTAACACGATGCCTTTCCAGACCTCTGTCTCCCTGCAGCAGTCGCCCGGCATCGAGGGCGGCTTTCACGGCGCCAACCCGCATTACAGCCTCACCTCGCCCGACGAGGGCATGTGGGTTGCCGGATCGCCGGGGCCGTTCGTCGGTCGCTTTGCCTGGGCAAACACCGCCAACGGCAAGGTGACCTCGGCGCATCCGGGCGTTACCACGGTGCGCGTCGGCTTCGTCCACCGCGATCAGCCGGCGGTCATCTCCGGGTTGGTCACTGAAACGACCAACCAGGTCGTCGCCGGTCAGGGTATCGGCCTGCTCGAGGACGGTCCGATGTGGGCGCGTTTCGCGGCGGGCGCGACGATCGGCCAGAAGGTCTATGCGAGCTACGCGACTGGCGCTTGCCGCGCGGCCGCCACCGGCTCGGCTGCAACCGCAACCGGCACCACGGCCAACACCACGAGCGGTTCCGCCAACCTTGCTTCGGTGAGCGGCACGCTGAACCCGGGCGAGCCGATCAGCGGCACCGGCATTCCGGCGGGGACCTATATCGTTTCGGTGAACGCGGGCGCGGGCACTGCGGTGATGAGCGCCAACGCGAGCGCCACCAATTCCGCCGTCGCGCTCACCCGCACGACGGATTTCGAAACGGCCTGGACGGTCCGCTCCACGGCCGGGAACGGCGAACTCGCCAAGATTTCGGTTCGGGGGTAATCAGACATGCGCGATCTTGTTCTTCGTCGTGAACTCGCCCAGCGCGGCGTGTTTTTCCCGGACACTGCCGTGCTGGCGCACGACGGTTCGGACGCGCAGCGCGCGCGCTACGGCGCGATGCGGTCGGACTGGCGCATTGCCGCCGACGCGATGCCCGCTCTCGTCACGCCGGAACTGCGGGTCGCGCTCGACGCTCAGCCGGGTCTCGTGACGACCGCAAACGCGGGCATCCCGCAGCTGTTCGCCTCGATCGTCGATCCTGAAGTCATCCGGGTGATTTTCACCCCGAACCGCGCAGCCGAAATCCTCGGCGGCGAGACGCAGAAGGGTGATTGGACGACTCAAGTCGCGCACTTCCCGATCGTCGAGGCCACTGGCCAGGTCGCGACCTACAACGACTATTCGAACGACGGCGCGGTCGACGCCAACCCCAACTGGATCGCGCGCCAGCCTTACAGCTGGCAGGCGTTCAAGCGCTACGGCGAGAAGCAGCTCGCCATGTGGGGGGCCGCTGGCATCAACTATAGCGCGGAACTCGACATCTCGACGTCGATCACCTTCGGCAAGTTCACCAACAAGACCTATTTCTATGGGGTTTCCGGCCTCAACAACTACGGTCTTCTGAACGAGCCGTCGCTGATCGCTGCGATCAATCCGGCGACAAAGGTCAGCACGGCCAACGGCGTGACCTGGATCAGCGCGACCGCGAACGAGGTATTCGAGGATATCCGCTTGCTCTATACCCAGCTGGTCACGCAGATGGGCGGCAACGTCGAGATGACCGACGCGCTGACGCTCGCGCTGTCCACGACCCGCCAGCCTGCGCTCGTCAAGACCAACGAGTTCGGCATCACCGTCGAGGACATGCTGAAGAAGGCGTTCCCGAACCTGACGGTCAAGGCCGCGCCGGAATACACGACCGGCTCGGGCGAGCTGATGCAGCTGATCCTGCCGAAAGTGGACGGCCAGCAGACGGCGTATCCGGCCTACACCGAAAAGATGCGCGCCCATGCTCTCGTCACCGAATCGAGCGCATGGTCGCAGAAGATGTCGGCCGGCAGCTACGGCACGATCCTGCGCCGCCCCGTCGCCATCGCCCAGATGCTGGGCATCTAAGGAGGACTGATGTTCGTCGCCTGCAAAGTCCCGTTCGGCCTGCTCGTGCGCCACAAGGGGCACGAGATCATGATCAACGGCCCGCACGCCGGGCTCAATCCGGAAACGCTGCCCCCGAACGGCGCCGCTCCCGACGACTTCAACCGCTATCTGGGTTGGGGGCTGACGGAGCTCGAAGGCGAACCAGCGGACGTGCTGCTCGACTACATCGACATCGCGTCGAAGGGCGACGGCCCCTTTTCGTCGGGCGCCGTCGTCGTCGTCGATAGCCGCGGCGACGCGCTGGCGGCGGTCAAGGACCACGAAAGCGTCGTCAGCGGGTTCGAGGGGCAGGATCCGGACAAGATGCCCGCGGGTCTCGAAAAGGACCCGGACGTCAAGGTCACCAAGACGGTGCGCCAGAGCAAGAAGGGGTAACGCGCCATGGCCATCGCGGTGTTCGATTATGCCGCATGGGTTCAGCGATATCCGGAGTTCGAGGGGCGGGTCGATGCAAATCGGGCCGCCTCTCTTTTTTCGGAAGCCGGGCTCTATCTCGACAACACCGACGGGTCGCGCGTCGAGGACGTCGGCCAGCGGCTGATCCTGCTCAACATGGTCGTCGCCCATCTGGCGGCACTCTCCGGCGCGCTTGAGGACAGCGGCAAGCCGACCGGCCTTGTCGGGCGGGTCACGTCTGCGAACCAAGGATCGGTCAGTGTGAGCGTCGATACCGGCCTGATGCCGGGCACGGCGGTATGGTGGGACCAGACGCCCTATGGCCTGTCATTCTGGGCGGCGACGCGGCGCTATCGCCAAGCCGTCTATCGAGCGCCCGCCCCCTATCAGTTCGAACGCATGAGGCCGGTATGGCCTCGGTGAGCGGTGGCGCTGGTTTCGAGGATGCGATGCGCCGCATCGGCGAGCGGATGAAGTCGGCGCAGGTCCGCGTCGGCTTTCTTGAGGACGCGACCTATCCCGACGGCACCAAGGTGGCGGCCGTTGCGGCGCTGAACAATTACGGCGCGCCCGCCGCCGGCATCCCACCTCGCCCCTTCTTCACCAACATGGTCGCCGATCAGTCGCCAGCCTGGGGTGACCGGTTTGCGCAGGTGCTGGCGGACGCGGGATACGATCCGGACCTTGCCCTTGAGCGCATGGGGCTCGGCATCGAGGGACAGCTTCGCCAAGCGATCGTAGATGTGCGCGACCCAGCCAATAGCCCGGTCACCGACTTGCTCAAGCAGCGTTTCCCGACCGGCGATGGCGTGACGTTTGCCGATGTCCGGCAGGCGCGCGAGGATGTCGCGAACGGCATCACTGCGGCGCCCGGCAAGCCGCTGGTCTGGTCCGGACATCTGCTCGCCAGTGTCGATAGCGAGGTCGAGGACCTGTGAACCTGAACGCCGTCGCCAACCGCCTCACCGGGGGCATCAATCCCAACGTGACCGCGACGTTGCGGTCGTCGACCGGCTATGCGACCGGCGCGGCCTATCGGCAGGTCCCGAGCTATGCCGCGCCGGTTGAGATCGCCGTGCAGATGCAGGCACTCACCAAAAAGGAGATCGAGCATCTCGCCAGCATGAACATTTCGAACGCGGTCGCCTCGGTCTATGCCAACCGGCAGCTTTCCGGCGTCGATCGCACCAAGGGCGTTGGCGGTGACCTTCTGACGATCGACGGCGACCTGTGGCTTGTCGTCGCCGTTCTCGAAGGCTGGACCGGGGCGGGATGGTGCAAGGCTGCCATCGCCCGCCAGATGCCCGCATGACGCCCTCGCTGACCGACGACCAGGTGATCACCGCGCTCGGTGACTTCCTGGCGACCGTCTTGCCGTCGGGCACCGGCATTGCGGTCGGTCAAGCCAATCGCGTTCCCGAGCCGGCAGGCCCCGATCATGTGATCATCACTCCAGCGCGCCGCGGGCAGCTGGCGACGACGGCGCGAACCTATGATGGCGACGCGGAGACAAGCACGATTGCTCGCTCGACGGCGTTCGATTTCCAGCTCGACATCTACGGGCCGAACGCGGCGAACAATGCGCAGGTCATCTCGACCTTGTTCCGCGATGCATGGGGCTGCGACTTCCTCAAGCCCTATGGGCTGCAACCGCTCTACTGCAACGACGGCCAGCAGATGCCGCTCGTGAACGGCGAATTCCAGTACGAGAGCCGGTGGACGATGACGGCGACGCTGCAAGCGCATCCCGAAATCGTGGCACCTGCCGAGTTCGCTTATGCTGTCATTACAAGTTTGGAAAAGGCGGACTGACACATGGTAAGCATTCCGGCATCGGCGATCGTCAATGTCCTGCCCAACGTCATCTCTGCGGGCGGCACCGGGCTCGATCTTGTCGGGCTCATCCTCACCAACGGCACCCGCGTCCCGCTGGGGCAGGTGATCCGCTTTGCCAGCGCGGCCGATGTCGCCGCCTATTTCGGCCCGCTTTCGACCGAGGCCACGCTCGCAGACGTCTATTTCGCCGGGTACGACAGTTCGAGCATCAAGCCCGCGTCGCTGCTGTTCTCGCAGTACAACACCGCTTCGGTAGCGGCGTTCTGCCGGGGCGGCTCGCTTGCTACGATGACGCTGACGCAGTTGCAGGCGCTGTCGGGCACGCTCTCGATCACGACCGACGGCACGACCAAAACCAGCTCGTCGATCAGCCTCGCCTCGGCGACCAGTTTCAGCGATGCTGCGGCGACGATCCTCGCCGCTTTCACCGCCCCGAACTTCACCGTCAGCTATGACAGCGTGTCGGGCGCGTTCGTGTTCACCTCGTCCACGACCGGGGCAAGCTCGACGATCACCTATGTCAGCGGCACGCTGGCGGCCGGGCTGAAGCTGACTGCGGCGACAGGCGCGGTGATCAGTCAGGGCGCTGTTGCGGCGGTGCCCGCAGCGGCCATGGACGCGGTGATCGCCCAGACGCAGGACTTTGTGAGCTTCACGACGACCTGGCAGCCGAACACCGCGAGCAAGCTCGCCTTCGCCGCATGGGCGCATGCCAAGGCCAACCGGTTCCTCTACGCGATGTGGGACGATGACACCGCGCCGACCGGGACCACCGACACGACCTCGGCGGGTGCCCAGATCATTGCGGCGGGCTATTCGGGCATCGCCCCGATCTATGATCCGACCAACGGTGCCACCGTCGCCGCGTTCCTGATGGGCGCCATCGCGTCGATCGATTTCAATGCCGTCAACGGGCGGATCACCACCGCTTTCCGGTCTGGCTCGGCACTGCCCGGGGTGACGAACCAGACGGTCGCCGCCAACCTGCAGGCGAACGGGTACAACTTCTACGGCTCCTACGCGACGCCGAACGACGCCTTCAAATTCTTCTATCCCGGCCAGATCACCGGCAAGTTCAAGTGGATCGACAGCTGGGTAAACCAGGTGTGGATGAACACCGGCTTTCAGCTTGCGCTCATGTCGCTGCTGACAACCGTCGGCTCGGTCCCGTACAATGTCGATGGCTATGGCCTGATCGAGCAGGCGCTCTCGGACCGCATCGCGGCGGCGCTCAATTTCGGCGCGATCCGGGCAGGCGTGACGCTCTCGGCATTGCAGGCGGCAGAGGTCAACACGGCGGCCGGCCTGCGCATCTCCGACACGCTGCAGCAGCGGGGCTGGTATGTGAAGGTCGGCGACGCCTCGCCCGAGGTGCGCGCGGCCCGGGGATCGCCGCCGATCTTCATCTGGTACACCGATGGTCAGAGCGTGCAGCGCATCACGCTGTCCTCGGTTCTCGTGCAGTAAGGGGCGACTGAACCATGGCCAACAACCGGACTTTGACGGCAGCGAACGCGACCATCCTCATCTCGGTCGCGGGGCTGTTCGACGTTGCGCAGCGCCTGCAAGGGTTCAGCGCCGACGACATCACCGAAACCGATGCGATCGAGCCGACCGAGACTTCGATGGGTATCGACGGGCGGCTATCGGCGGGGTTTGTGCCGGTCGCGGTGCGCCAGTCGATCACGCTGCAGGCGGACAGCCTGTCCAACGACTTCTTCGAGAACTGGTTTGCGGCCGAGCAGACCATTCGCGAGAAGTATGTCGCGAGCGGCACGATCATCATCCCGGGGACCAAGCGGAAGTACGACCTCACGCGCGGGTTTCTGCGCGGCTATGTCTCGCTCCCGAGCCTCAAGAAAACCCTCCAGCCGCGCCGCTACATGCTCGATTGGGAGCGTGTGACGCCCGCCCCGTTCTAAGGCCACCCCCATGCGCAAGACGAAGCTCGTCACGATCTCGACCGAGGGGCGCGACAAGGGCAAGTGTTTTCTGATTACCGAAATGCCCGCCATGCAGGCCGAGAAATGGGCAGCAAAGGCTTTGCTTGCCTTGAGCAGGTCGGGCGTCGAGATTGGTGACGACGTTATCCAGGCGGGCGCCGCAGCCGTGCTGGCGGCCGGGCTCGGCGCGTTTCGCACCATGGCCTTTGCCGACGCCGAACCGCTGCTTGACGAGATGATGCAGTGCATCAGTTTCGTTCCCGATCGCGCCAAGACCGATCCGGCGACGGGCAATGCGCTTTCGCGTCCGCTATTCCCCGATGACGATATCGAGGAGGTGGCGACGCTGCTTTCGCTGCGCGGGGAGGTCGTCGAGGTCCATACGGGTTTTTCCGTAGCCGCCGCCCTCTCCCGAGCCGCGGCGGCGACACTGGGCAATTCCTCGCGTGCCCCAACGTCCCGTCCAGCGTCGCGCTCGTCGTCGGGCAAGGCAAGGCGACACTCGCCGAGTGCCAAAGCCTCTACGGCCTAGAGGATATCTATGATCTCGCCGAAATCATCACGATCGACGGCGAGAACGAACGCATCGCCGCCGAGCGTGCGCGGCAAGGAGGCTGACCGTGGCCGTCAACATCATTGATGCGTTCATCGTCACCTTCGGCCTCGACGCGCGCGGCTACAAGTCCGGCGAGCGTGAGTTGCGCGACAGCCTGCGCGACACCCGTGAAAACGCCAAGAAGACGTTCGATGACGTCGAGGACAGGGGCAAGAAGGCGTCGGTCACGTTCCGCCGTGTGCGAAATGAAGTCGTCGGCCTGGTACTGGCCTTTGCCGGCGCGCGATCGGCAACCGATTTTGCGTCCAGCCTGCTGACCGGAGAAGCTGCCGCCGGTCGTTTGGGGGAGACGATCGGCCTTTCGACGTCGCGCCTCATCGCATGGCAGGAAGCCGTCAAGCAGGTTGGCGGGTCGGAAAACGAGGCAACCGCCGCACTGCAGGGCATCGCCAGCGCCATCCAGAGTTACAAGCTGACAGGCACGACCGGCAACGACGCGGACTTTCGCGGCCTCGGCATCACGAACAGCGATTTGCTCTCGAAAGACCCGTCGGAGATCCTGCTCAAGATCGCGGCGGCGGGTGAAAAGCTGTCACGGCCCGAATTCGCCGCCCGGTTGCAGCGGCTCGGCATTCCGCAGTCGACGATCTATCTGCTTGAGCAAGGGCGCCAGAAACTCGAGCAGCAGCTCGACGCCTCCGAAAAGCTCGCCAATGTCACCGAGGCAGACGCGAAGGCCGCGCAAGAACTCGACCGTCGACTTGCCTTGCTGGCGACGACGATCAAGGGTGCTGCGCGGCCATATCTCACGCAGCTGGTCGACGCGCTCATCTCGTTCATCGAGCGCGCGGACAAGGCGGGCATACTCATTCCGCTGATCACCGGCGCGTTGGGCGCCCTTGCGATTGCGACGATTGCTGCCACCGCCCCATGGATCGCGCTGGCCGCCGCGATTGGCGGGGCAGTCTACGCGTTCGAGAATTGGCAGAACGTCTCGGCGGACGAAGCGAAAAAAACCGGCAAGGATGAAGGCTGGGGTATCCCCGGACTGTTCTGGGTGCACCGTGAAGGCTCGGTCAAGGGAAGTGGCACAGCCGGACCCCAGGGCGAAAGCTCGAATTGGGCGACCAAGCAGCGACGCAGCCTCGACAACTACATCTCGCGGCTCGGCGGCGGCAATCGCGGGGCCTACATCGAATCGTTCCTGCAGCGCTCGGGCGTTACCCCCGAAACGGCGCGCGGCATCGCGGCCGGTCTTTATGCCGAAAGCGGCCTCAATCCGAATGCGGTCAACCCGACCAGCGGCGCCTATGGCATCGGCCAGTGGCTGGGGCCGCGCAAGCGCGCGCTGTTCGCCCGCTATGGGCGTGCGCCATCGCTTGATCAGCAGCTTGATTTTCTGGTTTCGGAACTGCGCGGCGGCGATCGCGGGGGGCCTTCCGTCCTCCGCCAGACCACTGCGGATCATGCGCTGCTCGCCTTTGTCGCCAATTTTCTGCGGCCCGGCGCCGGAGCTCTCGGTGACATCCGCCGGGGACGCTCCTACCTCAGCTCGGCTGGGGCGCTTGCTGGCAACCGGGGGCGCGGTGGCGTGACGATCGGCTCGGTCAATGTCTATCCGCGCTCCGGCGACCCGCAAGTGATCGCTCGCGAGACGGCGGATGCCATCCGCAAGCGCGCCATCGTGACGCAGGCTGACGGCGGGGTTGCTCCCTGATGCCAGCGCCGACCTTCCCCAACGTGCCCGTCACGCAAGGCGTCCCGCCGGTCCTGCGCGGACCGACGAACAGCCGGTCGCAGTCCGAGCGCCGTCTGACCAAGGACAGCGCCGGGGTCGAGCAGCTCGCGTCGCGCCAATGGGGAGTGTTCTCCGCTGAAGGTGCGCTCGTGCTCGAGCCCGACAACATCGCGGGCGTCGGCTACAGCGCGGAATATCGCCTTGCTGACTATCCTATCGAGAAGGGCGCTTTCGAGACCTATGACAAGGTCGCGCTCCCGTTCGAAACGCGCGTCACCATGTCGAAGGGCGGCAAGCTGGCGGAGCGACAGGCATTTCTGGCCAAGCTCGAATCAATCCGGGGCGACCGAAAGCTCTACAATGTCGTCACCCCCGAGGCGACCTATCGGAACGTCAACATCGCTCGCGTGCAGCTCGATCGCAATGCCGATCGCGGCGCGACGATGCTGACGGTCGAGGTCGACCTGCGCGAAATCCGCCAGACGGCGGCAATCGCCTTCACCAAAGCCCGCACACCTTCGGGGGCCGACGCTCGCGATAACGGCTCGGTTCAGACAAAGCCGACCGACACGACCGCAGCAGGTGTGAAATGAGCGACAACAGCTTCGGGCAGGTCGATGATGGCGGCGGCAGCGGCGGCGATATCGGCGGAGGTGGCAGCGGCACGCCGACGCCAAGCCCCACCCCGACGCCCTCGCCGGTCCCGATGCCCCCGCCTCCGCCGTCCAGCTCCTATTACGCGGGCGTCGTCGCGTCGGCGCTACGCGAAGGGCGCAGCATCACGCTCTCGCGGATCCCGCTTGTGGCCGTGCCGTCGCAGACCTTCACGACGCAGCTCGGGCAGCAGTCGTGCCGCATCTCGGTGTTTCAGAAATCGACCGGCCTGTATCTGGACCTGGTCGTCGGCAACAAGCCGATCGCGCTCGGGGTGCTGTGCCGCGACCGGGTATGGCTCGTCCGCGACGCCTATCTCGGCTTCACCGGGGACCTGTGTTTCATCGACACGCGCGGGACCGATGACCCGGACTATACCGGCCTTGCCGATCGCTTCGAACTCGTCTGGGGGCGGTGATGGCGTTCGCCAAGCGTTTCATCGACCTCAAATTCCAGCTGGGCGAGGGCACCTTCGGCAGCGGCGGCGCGGATACGGTTGACCTGTCGGGGTTGCGCTGTTCGGCGAACATCACCAAGGCGGGCGGCGTCTCGATGAGCAACCTCGACCTCAAAGTCTGGGGCATGCCGCTCGACACGATGAACAAGCTCACGGTACTCAATAAGCTCGCGCTGCCTCAGACGCGGTTCAACAACGTCACCGTGTCGGCCGGCGACGAGCAGAGCGGGACAGCGGTCTGCTTTAAGGGCACGATAAACGAAGCGTGGGCGGACGGGCGGAATGCCCCCGATGTCATGTTCCATGTCTCGGCCTTTTCGGGGTTGTTCGAGACGATCAAGGCGGTCCCGCCGACCAGCTACAGCGGCACGGTGGACGTCGCGACCGTTGTGGCTGGTATCGCGCAGCAGATGAGCCTCAGCCTCGAGAACAGCGGCGTCACCAGCAAGATCGCGACCCCCTATCTGCCGGGCTCGCTAGGCTCGCAACTGAAGGCGATCACGCAGGCGGCTCATATCAATTACGAGATTGATCCGGTGAACCAGGTGCTGGCGATCTGGCCGAAGGGCAAGGCGCGCGATGGTGAAATCATCGAGCTATCGCCCTCGACGGGCATGATTGGATATCCGAGCTTCACGCAAAATGGCGTGCAAATCCTGTCGCTCTACAACCCCAGCCTCGTGTTCGGACGCAAGGTCAACGTCAAGAGCGACTTCACCGCGGCGAACGGCACCTGGGTGATCGCGAGCATCAATCATAACCTCGACGCCGATATCCCGGGCGGGGTGTGGTTTACCGAGATCGAATGCACGCTGCTGGGGCAGGAGGTCGCGATCATTGAGTGACAAGCTCTTCACCGGTCTCGCCGACTTCGCCGACACCACGTCGGATATCGGCCGCACCGAGTTCATCGTCCGCCAGGTCATGAACCGGATGGCCACGGCCACGCTCGTGCTCGTGAAGGCGGTCGACTCCACTGCCAAGACGGTCGACGTGCAGCCGATGGTCGCGCAGATCGACGGCGCGGGCAAAGCCATCCCGCACGGCATCATCAACAAGCTGCCCTATTTCGAACTGCGCGGCGGCAACAGCGCCATCCTTTTGACCCCGGCCGTCGGCGATATCGGGCTGGCGGTGTTCTGCCACAGCGACACCTCATCGGTGCGCAAGAACCGGAAGCCGAGCAATCCCGGTTCGCGCCGCAGGTTCGATTGGGCGGACGGCGTCTATGTGGGCGGGCTGCTCGGGGCGGCGCCGACACAATCGATCGCGCTCGACGATATGGGAATCACCATAACGGCGGCGCCGGGCAAGAAGGTGACGATCGTCTCCGATACCGAAACACGCATTACCGGGCCGGTGCGGGTGACCGGGGCGGCGACCTTCGACGGCGAGGTGACGATCGGCGGGCTTGCCTTCTCGACCCACAAGCATGGCGGCGTCGCCGCCGGTTCGGTCAAAAGCGGGGGACCGGTCGCGCCATAGTATAAAAGATTACATGGCAACGACCTTCCTTCTCGATCGTGACAACTGGGACCTTTGCCTCACGACGACGGGGGACATTGCGGTCGCTTCGGAGCCCTATTCTCAGGCGCAGGATGTCGCATCGGAGTGCCGCCTGTTCCGGGGCGAGGCATGGTATGACGCCGCGCGCGGCGTGCCCTATTTCGCGCAGGTCCTCGGGCGCTATCAGCCCGTCCAGCTGCTCAAGGGCTTCCTCGCCGATGCCGCAGCGCTCGTGCCCGGGGTTGCCGATGTCCGCGTCGTTCTAGCCTCGGTCGAGGATCGAACCGTGACCGGCCAGGTCCAGTTCGACACGCCGCAGGGCGCGCAGGCGGTGGCGCTGTGAGCAGCAACGTCCCCCGCATCGCCTTCACCAATGACGGGGTGACGGTCCCGAGCGAAAGCGCGATCGTGGCCGGTCTCAATGCCGACTTCCGCGCTGCGTTCGGCTCCGGCCTCAATGTGTCGCCAGCATCGCCGCAAGGCCAGCTGATCGCCTCGCTCGCCGCCACGATCGGCGCCAACAACGACCTGTTTCTGTCGCTGTTCAACCAAGTGGATCCGGCCTTTGCCGACGGACGGATGCAGGACGCGATCGCGCGCATCTATTATCTCGCCCGGCTGGGGCCGCTGCCCACGACCGTCAACGCCTTGTGCACCGGCGCAGCTGGCACCGTCATCCCCGCGGGTTCGCTCGCACAGGCGGCGGACGGCACGATTTACCAGAGCCTTGGCCAAGGCACGATCGGGTCCGGCGGCACCGTCACCATTGCCTTTGCTGCGGTCGATGACGGGCCGATTTCCTGTCCGGCTGGCACCCTCACGACGATCTACCGGCTCGTCCCCGGCTGGGATCAGATCACCAACCCCGCCGATGGCGTCCCCGGCCGCGCCAGCGAGACGCGCGCCGATTTCGAAGCTCGCCGCGCCGCCTCGGTATCGGTGAATGCGCTGGGCATCCTGCCTGCGATCCGCGCCTCGGTCACCAATGTCGCCGATGTGATCGACGCCTATGTTACCGAGAACGCGACCGCCAGCCCCCATGCGATCGGCGGCGTCACGCTTCCGGCGCGGTCGCTCTACGTCGCGGTACAGGGCGGGACCGACGCCGACGTCGCGCGCGCGATCTGGAAAAAGAAGGCGCCAGGCTGCGCCTATTACGGCAGCACGACCGTGACGGTGCTCGATACCAGCTCGGGCTATGATGTTCCCTACCCTGCCTATGACGTCAAGTTCACCCGGCCGACCGCGCTCCCGATCTATTTCGCCGTCACCCTGACCGACAATGGCCTCGTTCCCGCCGACGTGCTGCAGCGTGTCCGCGCGGCAGTAGTGGACGCGTTTTCGGGCGGCGACAGGGGGCCGCGCGCGCGCATCGGCGCGACGCTCTATGCCAGCCGCTTCTACGCGGTCGTCGCGTCGCTCGGGGCATGGGCGCAGATCGTGTCGATCAAGATCGGGACTACATCGTCGCCGACGGCCGACGATGTCGCGGTTGAGATCGACGAATTTCCGACGCTCGACCCGGCGCATATCGCGGTGACGCTGGCATGACCGGCTTGCTCGCTCCGACAACGGCTGAGCCGCTCGGTTTCGCAGGCGACATCGACGCCCGCGACGCGCGGTTTTTCGATATCCGGCAGACCCTGATCAGCCAGTACGCGAACAGCCCGGTCATCATCGAGCTGGTCGACCGGCTCGGCGCTGCCTTTGATCGCCAGGTCGATGCCGACGCGTTCTACAAGCTGGTCTGGAATGTCGAGACGGCCAAGGGGTTCGGGCTCGATATCTGGGGCCGGATCGTCGGGGTTCGCCGCGCCCTCTACATCGCCGACGGCGACTATCTGGGCTTCGCCGAGGCGACCGACGCGCAGAACTTCGACGCGGGCATTTTCTACGGCGGGGCAAGGCTCACCGCGAACTATGCGCTGTCCGACGAAGCCTATCGTCGCGTCATCCTGGCCAAGGCGGCGCTCAACATTACCGACGGCTCGGTTGCCTCGATCAACGCCATCCTGCGCGCGCTGTTTCCGAACAGCGGCAACCCGCATGTCCGCGACAACGGCAACATGACGATGACCTTCGTGTTCGGCGAGCGGCTGTCCCGTGTCGATCACGCGATCATCACTCAATCCGGCGTCGTGCCCCGCCCCGTCGGCGTGTCCTTCACTGTGGAGCAGCCCTGATGCAGCTATCCGATATCCCCCGGCGGTTCCCTATCCCGTTCGCGTCCAGCGCCGGGGGCGACTATGTGCGCGACATCCCGAAGGATCATGTCGACGCGACCGATACCGATGCGCCGGCGAGCCTAGCCGACGGCTTTCCCCCGGAAACATTCATCGCGCTCGGAGCGGGCGGCATCCCACCCAGCGGCGCCGATTTCAACGGGCTGCTGAAACAGATCACCGCATGGTGTCGCTGGCTGTCGGCGGGCGTCCCGGCGACGTTCAATTCGGATTTCGCAACCGCGATCGGCGGCTATCCGATGCTGACCCTGCTCGCCTCGACCACTCCGGGTCGGATTTACCAGTCGACCGTCAACAACAATACAACCGACCCCGATAGCCTCTCATCGGCTAACTGGGTGGCCGTGGCGGCTGACTTTGGCAACAACGCCAATTACTATCGGCTCCCCAACGGCAAGATCGAGCAATGGGGCTATGTCGCCCTGTCGTCGACGGGCGAGCCGACGGCGAGCGTGTCGCTCGTCGTGCCCTTCGCCGATGCGAGCTATAACGTGTCGCTCACCCCGTCGATCACCTCGGCGTCCGGCCTCAAGGATACCTGGGTGCAGGTCGTCCGGTCGTCCAAGACCGCGACGGGGTTCACCGTTCAATATCAGCACCCGGCTGCGGGCTCGGCTTCGACTCCGGGCCTCGACGGCTTCGAATGGCGCTGCGTCGGAGCGGGCGCGTGATGGGCAGCTCCGAACATCTCTTGGGCATCATGGGGCTGACCCCCGGCGGCCTCGGTATCTGGGTGCTCGTATTCGGGCTTGCGGCGTGGTGGGTGCGTGGAATGGCAGACAGGCGGCGGGCGGCGAACGAAGGCGTCGGCGTCGAATCGGCTGCGACCAAGGCGCTGTTCGACCAGCTGCAAGCTGAAATCGAGCGGCTGACCAAACGCATCGAACGGCAGGACGAACGCATCGCCGCCCTCGAGGCCGAAGTGCGCGAATGCGAGCATGCGCGCGCCGTTGCCGAGGCTGAGGTCTTGAAGCTTCGCGCCGTCAACGCCGTGCAGGGCGAGGTCCGGCAACGTGCCGCACAAGTCGTCGCTGCCGATCGCATGGAGGGGAAAGTCAATGAACAGCGAAGCTAGGTTCTTCGATGCTGTGCGCGCGGGCCTGCTCGGTCCGACGCTGTCGGCCGGCGAGGTGTCGGGATGCTCGGCCATTCTGCAGGCCATGGCGGGGGCGCCGCTGGCGTGGACCGCTTACGCGCTCGCCACCGCGTACAAGGAAACCGCGCACACCATGCAGCCGATCCCCGAATATGGTGGCGATGCCTATTTCTTCCGCCGGTACGATCCTCGCGGCTCACGCCCGGACATCGCGGCGCGGCTCGGCAACACGCAGGCGGGAGACGGCGTGAAGTACCACGGGCGCGGATATGTACAGCTCACCGGTCGCGCCAATTACGCCAAGGCGGGCGCCAAGCTCGGCGTCGACATGGTGTCCAATCCCGACCTAGCGCTGCGCGACGACATCGCCGCCAAGGTCATGCGGCGCGGGATGCAGGAGGGATGGTTCACCGGCAGGAAATTCGCCGACTATCTCCCCGGCGCCGGAAAGGCGACCGGCGACGCCTATGTGAAGTCGCGCGCCATCATCAACGGGCGCGATTGCGCCGACGAGATCGCGGGCTATGCGCGCCAGTTCGAAGCGGCGCTGATCGCGGGGGGCTGGGCATGAAGCCGCTGCTCGACCGCTGGGCGGACCCGCGCCTGCTGATCACGCTGCTGCTGATCGGGCTGTTCGCCTGGGCCTATTCGGCGAACACCGGCGACGACACGATGAAGGGCGCGCTGATCGCGGCCTTTGCCGGTGCGTGGGGCTATTGGCTGGGCAGCTCGCGCGGCTCGGCCGACAACGCCGCGCGCGCCGACAAGGCGCTGGACATCGCCGCCGCCGCGCAGACGGTGACGATCGAGCGCGCGCCGTGAGCGTCGCGGGCGACATCGAACAGGCGGTTGAAACGGCTGTGCCTGCCGTCCGTGGGGCGCGCTGGGCGCTGTACGGCGTCGTCGGGCTGTTGGCGGCCGCCGCGCTCGCCTTCGCGCTGTGGTGGCTGTTTTTTCGCCCTGCCGAGGCGATCCGCCGCGAAAGCGAGGCCAAGCTGAGCGGCGCGGCGGGTGAAGCCGTCGGGCGGATCGCCGACCGGGCCACCCCGGTCATCGTCAAGGCGGAACGTGAGAAGGTCGAGGTCCGCGTCATCACCGAGAGAGGAATTGCCAATGTGCGAGCTGCGCCCGATGCGGCGGTTTCTATCCCTGGCGTGTCTGCCGCTGTGCGCGATACTGTCGGGCTGCTTCACGACAAGGAACGCGCTGCTGGCGCCGGAGAGCCCATGCGAGCGGATGATCCTGAACAGCGGGCTGCTCGACCCGACCCCGGCGACGCCCGCCAGCCTGATTGACGGGACCGCGAGCGGGCTGGGCAGCTTTGCGGTGGCGGCGGAAGGCGGCCGGGTGAGCGCCAACATCGACAAGGCACGCGCGCGCCAGCTGATGACGATGTGCCCGAAGGAATGGAACGAGGCGATGGCGAAGGTGCGCAAATCGCTGCGGCCGAAGTTCCTGGGGATCTTCTGATGCCGCGCCCGTACTCGACACCGGCGCTTCGGGCCGAGCGGCGGGCCTGATCCGGCTCCCTAAGCCTCGGTTCTCAGAAAGCGGCGATACTGGTCGCTGCGCTGCGGTCGCCAGTGGCCAAGCGCAGCGCCCGCCGCCGCCCGCAACGCCTCGGCCTCGGTCGCGCCGGTGCCGCCCCAGCGCGGGAAGGCGCCGATCCGCTGCCACTGTGCGTCGGCCTGGCCGCATTGCACCTGCGCTTCCCAAGCTGCACCGACAGGGCGGGTAAACCAGCGCCACCGCAGTCCCGCCGCCGCGCAATGAGCGACCAGCTCCGCCAGCGCCTCGGTCAGCGCAGCAGGGACAGGATCGCCGACGCCAGTATCAGCCCCGCGATGGCCAGCGCCTCGATCTCGGTCGCGTTGGGGAGACGGCGGCGCATCGTCAGTCGTCAATGTCGTGCAGTTCCATGAAGCCGGCGATCAGATCGGCTTCCTCGCTGCCCGGCTCTTGCTGGTTATAGAGCCGCGCGACGTCGGCGTGCGATAGTGTCGCGAGGTGAGCGAGCAGGGCGTCTGCGTCTGCCTTGGTCATGCCTTCACACCTTCCCACCAAGCCGGTTCGGCTGCCGCTCTGTAAACTAGCTGTAAACCGTTCGTTCGGCGCCTTCGAAAAACCGCAGAAAACTGGTCGGGGAGACAGGATTCGAACCTGCGACATCCTGCTCCCAAAGCAGGCGCGCTACCAGACTGCGCCACTCCCCGACGCTCGGACCGCGAGGGCTTAGGGGCGAGTGCCGTGCGATGCAAGCGCGCGTCGTGGAGAGCGCGTGGTGGGCCCGGCAGGATTCGAACCCGCAACCTGGCCGTTATGAGCGGCTGGCTCTACCATTGAGCTACAGGCCCTTGGCTCCCGACTAGGCAAGCGCGCGCGCGGGCGCAAGTTTCAGGAGGCACCGAGCAGGTCGCCGATCGTCGCCGGTCGCACGCCGAGCCGGTCGAGCAGATCGAGCACGCCGTCCCACCAGCGATGGAAGGCGGCGAGGTCGGCGGCATCGCGGACATAGGGCGTATGGCCCGGTGCGAGCGACGGCGAATGGAAGGCAAAGTTCAGCAGGCGCACCCCCTCGCCCACCGCCACCCGCACGGCTTCGCGTGCATCGGCGAGCGGCATTCCTTCGGGCGTGAGCGCGACGCGGGCGAGCAGGCCGGTGCGCGCCGCCAGACCGCGTCCGCGCGGCACGCGGCCGAGTGCGCGGTACAGCGCCTCACCGCGATGGCGGAGCGCGCCGGTGAAGACGGTCGTCAGCGGCAACTGCAACAGCGCGCCGCCGGGGCCGCAGCGAAACGCAGCGCTGCCAATGCGCGCGAAATCGGGGCCGCCGTCGGCGCGATAGTCGTAGTGCGCGCGGATCGAGCTATCGATGCGATAGCCGCGCGCGGCCAGCAGCCGCCAGCTGTTGGGTCCGATGCCATAGCGCCCTGCCCGGTACACTTGCGGGCGCACGCCGAAAGCCTGGATGATCGCCGCCGTCAGCGCGTCGAGCTTTGCCGCTTCGATCGCTTCGGGCAGATTGCCGACATAGCTGTTGGCGGCGCTTAGCTCCTCATCGAACGGCGGGTTGACCCAGGGATGGAGCTGCGTGCCGATCGCCGAGCGCCCATCCGCCAGCACGCCGCGCAAAATCTCCGCCGCGCGCGGATCGGTCGCGATCGGATAATCGACCAGGTAGACCAACGGCACCCCGCGATCGGCAAAGCGCGCATGCGCCGCCGGGATCGCCGCCACCGACCGGGTGCCATGCCCTTCGCGCGCGAATTCGGCGCGCCAGTCGAATTCCTCCTCGGTATCGACAAAAATTGTGAAGCGCGTGCCGAAGCGGTCCGGCCAGTCGACAAGCGCGGCGCTTGGCGGCGCGGGCGGCGAAAATCCCGCCATCGCGATCAGTTGGTCGATGCCTGTCCCATATCGCCAGCAAAGGCGGCGGGGAGCCGCAAAGTCAAGCGCGCCTCGCCGATCAGGAGCGTGCCGCCCAGTTCGCGCGCGAGGTTCATCGCCAGACGAAGCGCGAAGCCCGAGCCGAGCAACGGCGCTCCGGCCGCCGCCTCTTCCTCCGCATCGATCGCGAGCGGCGCGGCATTGCCCGATGCAAGGACCAGCGCTTCGGGTCGCGTCAGCCGCACCACGGCGTCGCCGTCCTCGCGCGTTGCCAGCACCGCGATCGTCTCGCCCGCGCGCGCCGCCGACACCAGCACCGCGATCAGCCGCGCCAGCAACCGCTCGATGACGCGATCGTCGCCCTTGGCGAGCACGTCGTACCCGATGTCGAGCGTCGTCTCGGCACCGCGCAGTGCCGCCAGTGGCTCGAGGTCCTTCAGGACCCGCACCAGAATCGGGGCAAGCGGCACGTCGCTCGGCCGCAGATCGAGTGCGCGCGATTCGATCCGCGTCGCGAGGTCGAGATCGTCAATCGCGCCGAGCAGCGCGCGTGCCTGTTCGACGATCGTGCCGGCATAGCCGCGATAGGCCGCGTCGACCGGCCCGAGCATCTCGCTTTCGATCATTTCGGCGAAGCCCGCAATCGCCGTCGTCGGGGTGCGCAGTTCATGGACCAGTTGCCGCAGCGAATCGACCGAGCCGCTCTCGACATGGGCCTGCTCGTCGGCTCGCGGGCGACGGGCGGCACCACGATAGCCGATGAAGGCGCCACTGACCCGATCGAAGCAGGGCATCGCCGAGATGCGCCAGGCCCCGGCCGCGGTCGATTGCCCCGCGATTTCGAGGCGGGCATCGTCGAGTCGCGCACGACGGCGGAACGCGCCGGTCGCGCTGCCGTCGACGGCGGCGGCACCGGCGGCGCCGTAAGCGATCGAAATGCCGATCACGGCGCTGCGATCGACGCCGTCGACCCAGCGGATGATGCCGTCGGCGTCGGTTTCGAACTGGAAGCGCCGTGCGGCAAGCGCGGGCGCGCGCGAGGGCGCAGGCATCGGTGCGGGCGCCGCCGCCGCTTCGTCGCGCTGACGGCGGAAAGCGTCGATTCGCGCCACGATGTCCGGGATCTGGAACGGCCCCGCCGCCGGCTCGGTCGCGGGTGCCGCTGGCGCATCGGCAGCGGCCGGCTCGGCGATCTGGCCGCGCCCGACCTGGCGATGCGCCTCGACGACGGCGGGCAGCGCTTGGGCAACGCTCGCGAACGAAGCGAAGGCCGAGTCTTCGGTTTGGGCTGAGGCCGGGGCCGGCTCGGAAACGGTCGGCGCCGGCCCGTCCTGCTCGAGGTCGGCGACCAGCGCTTCCCATGCCGCAGCAGGCCGCGTACCTGCGCCCTCGGCTGGCGCGGCAGCGGGTGACGCGCTCGCCGGGTCGCCCGACAACACGAAATCCACCGGACCGAAGTCGCCGAGCGCCCGCATCACCTCGGGCGGCAAGTCGCGCCGATGGCGCAGGATCGCTCGGCCCTGCGCCGACATGGCGACGAGCATCGCGGTCCAGTCACTTGCCGGCAGGCGCGCGGTGCGCAGGACGGGTGCGGCGATATTGGCATCGTCTTCGGCGAACAGCCGCACCAGCGGCGCGGGCGGCGCGGCATAGGTCAGCGCCCGCGCCGACGCCGCGCGAATCCTGGCGGGGACGCGCGCGCGCAGGTCGCGCAGCGTCGCCATCGTGTCCGGCGTCGGCTCGGCGCGACCGCGTCCGACAAGATCGACCAGCTGACGCCATGCCGTCTCGGCACCGAACGGCGTCGAGACGTCGGTGGCCAACACGGTGGAAAGGCTGTCGTCGAAGCGCAAATCACGGTTCCTCGGCGCGCCTGACGTGCGCGATCGTAAGGATTTCTTAACCGCGGGCGGACGGCCAAGGGAACCGTTCTTTTTGGCACGTCACAATGTGGGACAATTGCGTTTGCGGGCAATTATATAATAGGATAGCCGCGTCTGAGTATTGATTTGTTCACAAACCGGAGGGGACGGGCATGGCGTTCGATCGCATCGATCGGCAGATTCTCGATCTGCTGCAGGAAGATGGCCGCATGACCAACGTCGATCTCGCCGAGCGTGTGGGGCTCACCGCGCCCCCTTGCCTGCGCCGCGTCCGTGCGCTGGAGGAGCAGGGCGCGATCCGCGGCTATCACGCCGATCTCGACGCCGCCACCCTCGGCTATCCGATCACCGTGTTCGCGATGGTATCACTGCGCAGCCAGGCCGAATCCGATCTGGCGGCGTTCGAAAGCCATATCGCCGCGATTCCCGAAGTGCGCGAATGCCACATGCTGAACGGCGAGATCGATTTCATCCTGAAGCTGGTCGCGACCGACCTCAAATCCTTCCAGGAAATATTGACCTCACGACTGACGACGGCGCCCAATGTCGCCAGCGTCAAGACATCGCTGACGATCCGAACTGCAAAGGCCGTGCCGGGCATCCCGGTTAACTTGGAGGAGTAAGCCCCACGCTGCCCCGCCATCCGTTTGTAGATGGCGGGGCAGCGGCATGTCAGGCTGCCGGGCTGCTATCCAGCCACAGCGTCCAGAAGCTCGCGATGTCGGCGCGCGGCGGCGACTTCACCATCGCGAAGGTCGCCTTGGCGCCCGCCCGGTCACCCGAGCGCGCCTGCGCGATCGCCATGTGAGTCAGCACTTCCTCGGGCTTCGCCACACCGCCCTTCTGCAGCGCGAGCTTGTACAGCTCGATCGCGTGGACATAGTCGCCCGAGCCGAGATAGCCGTCGCCCGTCGCCGCGGCGAGGATGCCGTTGGGCGACGCCGCCGCCTTTTTGGCGAGCGCATCGAGCGGGCCTTCGGCCTTGATAGCGGCCAGCGCGTCGGTCATGATCATGGCATTCGGGCCGCCCGTTGCGGGCACCTTGCCCGCCGCGCGGCCTTCCTCGATCACGGCCTTGGCTTCTTCGGGCAGGCCGACGTCGAACAGGTTCTGGGCATACTCCGCATAATCGTTCTGGTCCCCCAGCGACTTGGCCATGCGCAGCAGACGCCAGATGTCGATCCGTTCGCGCTTGTCGAGCTTGTAAGGGCCCTGGAAGCCGTAGAAGACCAGCGCGTCGCGCCAATTCTTGGCGGTCGGATAGGCGGCAAGCCAGACCTTCGTCCAGTCGAGGAACTCGACCGTCAACTTCGCGCTGTTCGCCTTCGCGCGCGCGTAGAGATACCAGCTTTCCGGCGGCGTGCGCCCGGCAGCGCGCTCGGCGGCGATCAGCGCCTTCATCTCGGCGATGCCCCCGGCGATATCGCCGCCTTCGGTCTTCGCGCGGACGATGTTGAGGCCCAGATTACCGGCCGTCGATCCAGCCGCCTTCGCCTGCTGGAAATAGGCCAGCGCACCCGCATAGTCCTTCAGGTCATAGGCATGTTCGCCGAGGCGATTGAGATAGATCGCCCGCTCGGCTTGCGAGCTGCGCGGATGCGCGATCAGCGCCTTCAGCGGCTCGACCAGCGGTCCTTCCTTCTGGCGGTAGAGCGTCGGGTCGCCCTTCGATGCCGCCTGTGCCCGCATATCCTCGAGCTTCAGGCGCAGGCTGAGCTTGTAGTAACCGTCGTCCTCGGTCTTGGCGGCTGCTTCGGCAGCGGCGACGAGCGGCTCGGCGGCGGCGAGATCGGCGGACACGTCGGTCGCCATCGACACCTTCAGCTTGTCGTTGATCGCGCGCAGTGCCTGATCGGCGGGCACCGCGGCCTTGCGGAACTCGGGGCTCAGCTGCGGCCCGGCCGGCGCTTCTTCCTTCTTCTTGTCCTTGGCCATAGCGGTGGCGGGCATCGCGATCGCAGCGGCGCCGACCAGCAGGATGGCGGCGCGTGCGGCCCCGGTTCCAATCTTCGCCAGAGTCACCATGTCAGAAATCTCCTCCCGAGGGCGATTGATGTGTTCGTATTGCTCGTCGCCTTAAAGGCGCGCGCTGCGGCGTTCAACCCAATGCACGGCGCCCGACTAGCGACAATGCGGTGAACGGGCTTTGAACGGCGCTACACCCGCCCTAGACGCACGGGTAACGACCGAGGGACCAAAAGGACGCACATGAGCAAATCGTCAGCCGTCATCATCGGCGCGTCGGGCGGGATCGGCGCCGCGCTTGCCGACGCGATCGAGGACGAGGGCAGCTATGGCGTGGTGCACCGCCTTGCGCGGTCGTTCGCCGGCGCCGCCCACCTCGACATCACCGACGAGGGGAGCATCGCCGCCGCAGCAGCGGAGGTGGCCAAGGGACCGCCGCCGACGCTGGTCGTCGCTACGACGGGGCTGTTGCACGATCGCGCGCGCGGCCCCGAAAAGGCGCTGCGCGATCTCGATGCCGAGTGGCTCGCCCGCAATTTCGCCGTCAACGCAATCGGGCCCGCACTGGTCGCGAAGCATTTCCTGCCGATGATGCCCAGGACCGGTCGCTGCGTCTTCGCGGCGCTGTCGGCGCGGGTCGGCAGTATCTCGGACAACCGGCTGGGCGGCTGGCACGGGTATCGCGCGTCGAAGGCCGCGCTCAACCAGCTGATCCGCACGATCGCGATCGAGGAGCAGCGGCGCAACGCGAGCGCGATCGTGGTGGCGCTGCATCCAGGCACGGTCGACACCGCTCTGTCGAAACCTTTCCAGGGCAATGTCGCGCCGGGGCGGCTGTTCGATCCCGGACGTGCCGCCGTTCAGCTGCTCGACGTTCTTGACGGGCTGCGCCCGCCCGATAGCGGCAAGCTGTTCGGCTGGGACGGCAGCGAGATCGCGCCCTGATTTCTTGCCTCGCGCGCACGCCCGCGCGCGAGGGTGACAAAGGCCGCCGGGCGGGCTAGAACCGTCACAGAAACGAAACACCCCCTTTTTCCGAAAGCACCGTGCATTGACCGACGAGACCCTGCTCGCCGACCCTTCCGATATTTCCCCGATCAGCATCGTCGACGAGATGCGGTCGAGCTACCTCGACTATGCGATGTCGGTCATCGTCTCGCGCGCGCTGCCCGATGTTCGCGACGGCCTGAAACCGGTGCATCGCCGCATCCTCTATTCGAGCCTCGAAGGCGGGTTCGTCCCCGGCAAGCCTTATCGCAAATGCGCCAAGATCGTCGGTGACGTGATGGGTAACTACCATCCGCACGGCGACAGCTCGATCTACATGGCGCTCGCTCGCCTGGCCCAGGATTGGGCGATGCGCGTCACGCTGATGGACGGCCAGGGCAATTTCGGGTCGATGGACCCCGACATGCCGGCGTCGATGCGCTATACCGAAGCGCGGCTCACCAAGGCGGCGATGACGCTCCTCGGCGACATCGACAAGGACACGGTCGATTTCACCCCCAATTATGACGGCTCACGCGAAGAGCCCTCGGTGCTTCCTGCGCGTTTCCCCAACATCCTCGTCAATGGCGCGGGCGGCATCGCAGTCGGCATGGCGACCAATATTCCGCCGCACAATCTGGGCGAGGTCGTCGACGCGTGCCTTGCGACGATCGACCGCGCGGTGAGCGGCGGCGATCCGCTGACGACCGAAGAACTGATGGAGATTGTCCCCGGCCCCGACTTCCCGACCGGCGCGATCATCCTGGGCCGTGCCGGATGCAAGGCCGCCTATGCCGAGGGGCGCGGATCGATCATCGTGCGGTCGCGCCACGTGATCGAGGAAGGCCGCGGCGACAAGCGCGCGATCGTCCTGACCGAAATCCCTTATCAATCGGGCAAGAACGCGCTCGTCGAAAAGATCGCCGAGGCGGCCAAGGACAAGCGCGTCGAGGGCATCAGCGACATCCGCGACGAATCGAATCGCGAGGGCGTGCGCATCGTCATCGACCTGAAGCGCGACGCCACGCCCGATGTGGTACTCAACCAGCTGTGGCGGCACACGCCGGCGCAATCGAGCTTCCCGGCCAACATGCTCGCAATTCGTGGCGGTCGGCCCGAAACGCTGACGCTGCGCGACATCATCGACGCCTTCATCAAGTTCCGCGAGGAAGTGATTACGCGGCGGTCGAAGTTCGAACTGCTGAAGGCGCGCGAGCGTGCCCATATCCTGCTCGGGCTGGTGATTGCCGTCACCAACATGGATGAAGTGGTACGGATCATCCGGTCGTCGGCGAACCCCGCCATCGCCCGCGCGGCACTGGCGGCGCGCGCATGGCCGGTGGCGGAAATCCTGCCCTACATTCGGCTTGTCGAAGCGGTCGAGGCCGAAATCGAGGGCGACACCTATACGCTTTCCGACATTCAGGTTCGCGCGATCCTCGACCTGCGGCTGCACCGGCTGACCGCGCTCGGTCGCGACGAAATCGGCGACGAGTTGAAGACGCTCGCCGAATCGATCACCGAACTGCTCGCGATCCTCGCCGATCGGGTGAAGCTCTACGAGGTGATGCGCGGGGAGCTGGTCGAGGTCCGCGCCGCCTTCGCGACCCCGCGTCGCACCGAGATCGCCGCCGCCGCCGACGGGATCGAGGACGAAGACCTGATCGAGCGCGAGGCGATGGTCGTTACCGTTACGCTCCAGGGCTATATCAAGCGGACGCCGCTCGACACTTTCCGGGCGCAGGCGCGCGGCGGCAAGGGCCGGTCGGGCATGGCGACCAAGGACGAGGATGCCGTCACCAACCTGTTCGTCACCAGCACGCACACGCCGGTGCTGTTCTTCTCCACCCACGGCAAAGTCTATCGCCTGAAGGTGTGGAAGCTGCCCGAAGGCGGCCCGGCGACGCGCGGTCGGCCGATGGTGAACCTGTTGCCGCTGGCCGATGGCGAGACGATTTCGACCGTGCTGCCGCTCCCCGAGGACGAGGCCGAATGGGGCGCGCTGCACGTGATGTTCGCGACCGCGAGAGGGAATGTCCGCCGCAATTCGATGGACGCCTTCACCAATGTGCCGTCGAACGGCAAGATCGCGATGAAATTCGAAGGAGAGGATGCCGACGACACGCTGATCGGCGTCGCATTGCTCGATGCCGGCGACGATGTGCTGCTCGCCACCCGCGACGGCAAGGCGATCCGCTTTGCCGGTGACGACGTCCGCGAGTTCCAGAGCCGCAATTCGACCGGCGTGCGCGGCATCGCGCTGAAGCCCGGCGACGCCGTGATTTCGCTGTCGGTGCTCCACCGGGTCGGCACCACGCAGGAGGAGCGCGAGGATTATCTGAAGTTCGCACCGTGGAAGCCAGAGAAGGACGGCGAGCCGGCGATGGACGCCGCGCGTTTCGCCGAGCTGCAGGCGCGCGAGCAGTTCATCCTCACCGTCTGCGCCAACGGCTATGGCAAGCTCAGCTCGGCTTATGACTATCGCCGGACCGGCCGCGGTGGCCAGGGCATCACCAACATCGACAATATTGCCCGCAACGGCCCGGTCGTCGCCAGCTTTCCGGCAACGCGCGACGACCAGCTGATGCTGGTGACCGATCAGGCCAAGCTGATCCGCATGCCGCTTACGTCGCTGCGCGTCATCGGCCGCGGTTCGGCAGGCGTGAAGCTGTTCGACGTCGGCGGCGACGAACATGTCGCCAGCGCCGCGAAGATCAGCGATGACGGCGAGGCCGAGGACGAGTCCGGCAGCGCCAGCGAAACGCCCGCGGACGCCTGATGGACGTACCGACCGCCTACAAGGTGCTCACGGCCGACCAGATGGCGATGCTGGAGCGCGATGCCAGCTTCGAGGGCGCGCCGATCGATCTCGCCGATGGCTATATTCATCTGTCGACCGCCGCCCAGCTGACCGAGACGGTCGACAAGCATTTCGCGGGGCAGCGCGAGCTTTGGGTCGCCGCCGTCAATCTCGCGGTGCTGGGGGCAGCGGTGAAATGGGAACCGTCGCGCGGTGGCCAGCTGTTCCCGCACATCTATGGCCCGCTACCGATGTCGGCGGTAACCGCGTACGGCCCGCTGCGGCGCGACGCGGGCGGCCAGGTGATGCCGCCGATCGCGGGCTGATCGCAGCGCCCCGCCAAGACAACGTATCCAAAATGCCGCTATCGATCGGCGCTATCGGCGCGCCTGGCCGCGCACCTCGATGGGCGGCGGCGCGACGCGATCCGCGCGCAGAACCCCCGAAACGAACCAATCGCCGATTGTCGTTATCCCGCCCCAATGGTCGTCTTGCGTGTCCGCTCCGTCGATGGCGCGGGCGCGAGCACGAACACGCAACCAACGAGCGAAAGGACGACAATGGGACGCGGTCAAGCAAAGCCACGCACCAAATCGCAGCTGACGGAAACCAGCCAGATCCAGATCGGCGACCTGCTGATCGATTTCACCAGTAGCTTCGTCTGGACCTGGGACGACAAGGGCAGCGGCGCGCACGACGACGCCAGCACCTGGCGGCCCACCCCCAGTGAAGACCAGGCCGACTTCTACCCGCTCGGCGACATCATGCTGCCGAACTACAACAACCCCAATGGTGTGAGTGTCGGGGTGATCGTCAAGGATCTCGGCCCGGCCAACAATCCCGCGCTCAAGCCGCCCGCCAGCTTCCGCTACGTCTGGAGCAACCAGATGTGGATGGCAGTGGCGCCCGAGGGGTATGTCGCGATGGGCGGCGCCGGCAACTCGGGCGGCGCGCCGTCAACCGATCTCTATCGCTGCGTGCGCGCGGACCTGGTCGAGCAGGCGCTGGTCGGCGGCCAGATCTACAACGACCACGGCAGCGGCCGCCGCGATGACCTGGCATGCTGGGCGATCCAGGCGGCGACGGCGCCGGCCGGCTTCGTCAATTTCGCGAGCGGCACGTTCATGCCGATCGGCAGCTATGATACGCCCTCCCCGTCCGGTTTCTGGGCATTTCAGATGAAGATGCCCGAAACGCCGCCGGCCACGCCGCCCGCGGCGCCGACGCTCACCAGCAAGGATCCACCCCCGAACACCGGCGACGCGGTCCGCTACATCGTCAAGCTGCCGTGGTTCGCCGTCACCGATCCGGGCATGAGCGACCCCGACCGGATCGTCAAATCGCCGCACTATACGATGATCCGCACCGACCAATATGTCCTGGCCCAATTCAAGAACAACAACACCAGCATCGAGCAGACGCAGTCGTTTTCATGGATGGAAGGGATCGGCAGCGAGTCGATCGAAACCTTCGCGCATAGCGTCGGCGTCGAACTGGGGATGGAATGGGCAATCGTTCCCGAAGTCTTCACCGTCACGGCCAAGCTGTCCTACAGTTTCACCTACACCAGCGCGCATAGCGAAGGGATGCAGAGCTCGACGACGATGACCGACACGCTGACGGCGCCACCCTATACCGCCGTCGCGGCCTATACGATCGAGAGCACTTACGACATCTACCGCCAGGACGGGAAACGCATACAGACAGTGTCGCCGACCTATGGCGTGCCGAACAGCACCTACGACACGCAGTTCCCGGCGTAGCCCTGCCGACCGGCCGGTCGGGGGCGTGGTTTTGCCGCGCCCCCGGCCTTTGGCCATATTCCCAGCAGCGCGATGATCCGCCATAACGCTGGTGGCACGTTTGGTCACGTGCGGCGAACGGGCGAGGTGGAGCAATATGGAAATCGACCAGATTCTGCGCACCGAGATCACGGAAGCGATCGCGGCGAAGCGCGCGGCGGGGCTGCCGGTCGATCCGCACCAGCTCGCGATCGAGATCACCGAGAAATGGGAAGAACCCAAGGGCCGCGGTTCGGGCAACTGGCTCTACCAGACCCGCGATTCGCTGCGCGCGAGCATCGAGGCGATCCTCGCGGAAGGGGCCTAGGCCGTCCCCACCCCCCGCCGCAGATAGCCGACCACGCCCCAGGCGATCATCGCCTGCCCGCCGAAGTATAGCGGCCACACCAGCAGATCGGGCGCTGCCGAGTGCGCGAGCGGCCCCATCCGCGCAAAGATCAGCAAATCGCTTGCGGCGAAGAACAGCGCCCCGCGCGACACGAGCAGGCGCGGGAAACGGCTGACCCAGGCGGCCGCCGCCATCAGCGCAAGGCCGCTCGCGTAAAGCGTGATGCCCGGTGCCGCCGCGCGATCGGCGGGCAGGAACCAGGCGATCGCCGGGATCAGCACCAGCCGCCCGATCGCGATCGGCGCGCTCGCCCACAAATCCTCGCGCCGCCAAATCCAATAGAACCCCGCCGCGAGCAGATGCCCGGCAAGGAACGCGACCGCGCCCACCGTCAGCCCCATCGCGTCGAGCAGCACATCGCCGGTCGCGCCCAGCGCGAGCACGGCGGCGATCACCCAGCCGCTAGCGGAGCGTGCGTTGAGCGCTGCCCAAAGTGCCAGCAACCCGACGCCCAACCCTTTCCATATGGTGAGCGCGGCGCCATCGGGCAGCAGCCACGTCGCCGGGAAATAGCTCGCACCCGCCGCGACCGCGATCCAGAAAAGCCAGCGAAATTCCATGTCCGCCCTTCCCTGCCCGACTTGGCGATCGAGGGAAAGCCCGCGGTCGGGCGCCAGCGCTTCACGGCTGATAACCCTTCCCCAAATTGCACTCCGGAGGGCCGCCACGTCAGGCCCGACTTGACGGGGCCGTTTATTTCGGATATTTCTGTTTTAACAGAAAGATTCGATATGTCGCTCCTCGATCATCCAGACGCCAAGGCTTTCATTCTACATTGGGGGGAGATGGGAACGTATTGGGGTGTCAACCGGTCGGTCGCGCAGGTCCATGCCTTGCTGTATCTGTCGGATCGCCCCCTCGACGCCGAGGCGATTGTCGAGACGCTGGGGTTGGCGCGATCGAACGTATCGAACGGGCTGAAAGAATTGCAATCCTATGCGATCGTCCGCCGCGTACATGTTGAAGGCGAGAGGCGTGATCATTTCGTCGCCGAAACCGATCTGTGGGAAATGCTGATGCGCATTTCAGCCGAGCGCAAACGCCGCGAAATTGACCCGACGATTGCCCTGCTCGGCGCATTGACCGAGCGGCTCAAGGCAGACCCGAGCGCGCCGCCCCAATTGCGCGAGCGTGTAACGCGGATGCACGAATTCATTGCAACGCTCGCTACTTGGTACGAACAGGTCCGCACCCTGCCCAAGCCGACGCTCGTCACGCTGATGAAGCTCGGCAGCAAAGTCGCGCGCTTCATTCCGGGGGGCAAGAAGCCGGACTAAGGCGCTGGCCTACAGCATCATTTCTTTATCCTGATATTTCAGAAATTACCGTAATGACGGAAAGAAAGGTCTGAGCGATGTCCGACTTCCCCTCTCCTCGCCGACCGCTGCGGCCTGCTGTCGTCCGCATCGGCCTCGCAATCATTTTTGCGCTTGCCTTTTCACTCGGGGTCTATCTGCTGCTTGAGGCCACCCAGCCTGACGCTGGGCTCATCAGCTTTTCGTTCCTGCTGATTCTGCCCGCTGCCGTGTCGGCATTTGTATCCTATGTCGCTGATCCGTTCGCGGAGCGGTCGCTCAGGACCTATCTACAAATACCATTGTGGATTCTTGCTGCCGTGACTGTCGCGTCGATCACCGTTCTTCGCGAAGGGGTGATCTGCATCGTCATTCTTGCGCCTTTGTGGCTTGGCAGTGGTATGCTGGGGGCGTGGCTGACGTTCCGGTTCCGGCTGCGCCTCAGCGCGCGACGGGGAAAGGCGTATTGCACCGCGCTGATTGTTGCACCGCTGCTGGCCATGCAGATCGAGCCGTTGATGCCTCTGCCGGTGGACGAGGCGGTCGTGTCCCGCTCGATCACGATTGACGCGACGCCGCGCGAGCTTTGGCCGCTGCTGCGCGGCATTCCGGATGTACGCCCCAATGAAGGGCGCTGGACCGTTTCGCTCGACCTTCTCAATATTCCAAGGCCCATCGGGGCGCATCTCAGCCGCGACGGTCTGGGCGCAGATCGTTATGCGCGCTGGGAGCATGGCATCCGCTTTCGCGAACGGATTACCCACTGGCGAGCGGAGCGCCACATCGGCTGGCGCTTCATCTTCGACGACATTGCCGCCTGGGGATTTACCGATCGCCACCTGATGCCCGACAGCCCATACTTCAGGATCGCGACCGGTGGTTATCGTGTCGAGCCGCTGGACGCGCATCAGACGAAAGTGACGCTCTACACGCGCTACCTCATCAGGACCCCGGTCAATGCCTATTCCGCACTCTGGGGGCAGCTCTTCCTTGGCGACGTCGAGGATAATCTGCTCGCGGTTATCAAGCAGCGCGCCGACCACCAGCATCGCTGACCGCCACCAAAAAGCCGGGTATGACCTTTTCGTGACTTTAGCTAAACCCGCTCCATGACCCACGACATCCACATCATCGGCGGCGGCCTGGCCGGGTCGGAAGCCGCGTGGCAGCTTGCCGAGGCGGGGCTGCGCGTGAAGCTGTCCGAAATGCGGGGCTCCGGCAGCACGACGCCTGCGCACAACACCGATGGGCTGGCCGAGCTCGTCTGTTCGAACAGTTTCCGGTCAGACGATGCGACGAGCAATGCGGTCGGTCTGCTCCATGCCGAGATGCGCGCGCTCGGCTCGCTGATCATGCGCGAGGGGGACCGGCACCGCGTGCCCGCGGGCTCCGCGCTCGCAGTCGATCGCGATGGCTTCTCCGACGGAGTAACGGCGGCACTTGTTAGCCATCCCAATATCACGATCGTGCGCGAGCGCGTCGATGTGCTGCCCGAAGGTCCCGCGATCATCGCCACCGGCCCGCTGACCGCGCCTGCCCTTGCCGACGCAATCGGCGCCGAGACGGGCAAGGACGCGCTGGCGTTCTTCGACGCGATCGCGCCGATCGTCCACCGCGACAGCATCGACATGTCGGTCGCCTGGATGCAGTCGCGCTGGGACAAGACCGAGACCAAGGACTACATCAACTGCCCGCTGACCAAGGAGCAGTATCTGACCTTTCATCAGGGCCTGCTCGACGGCGAGAAGACCGAATTCAAGGAGTGGGAGAACGTCCCCTATTTCGAAGGCTGCATGCCGATCGAGGTGATGGCGGCGCGCGGCGTCGATACGCTGCGCTATGGCCCGATGAAGCCGGTCGGACTCGATGATCCGCGGACCGGGCGCTGGCCCTATGCGGTGGTGCAGCTGCGGCAGGATAACGCGAGCGGCACGCTGTGGAACATCGTCGGCTTCCAGACCAAGCTCAAGCACGCCGAACAGGTGCGGCTGTTCCGCACCATTCCCGGGCTGGAGCGGGCCGAATTCGCGCGGCTGGGCGGCCTGCACCGCAATACCTTCATCCGCTCGCCCGAACTGCTCGATGCGACGCTGCGGCTGAAGGCGCGGCCGGGCCTGCGCTTCGCCGGGCAGATCACGGGGTGCGAGGGTTATGTCGAAAGTGCGGCAATCGGCCTGCTCGCCGGGCGGTTCGCGGCGGCGGAGCTGCTTGAGCAGACGATGACGCCGCCACCGGTCGAGACCGCGCTCGGCGCGCTGCTCCACCACATCACCGGCGCGGCGGAGGCCGAGACCTATCAGCCGATGAACATCAATTTCGGGCTGATGCCGCCGATTGCGGGGCGGACAAAGAAGGCCGACCGCAAGCTGCTTTACACCGCCCGGGCGCGCGACGCGCTGGCGGGGTGGCTGGCGGCTTGAGCGGGGGGCGGCCCTAATTCTCTTCCTCTGCGGGGGCCGCGCTGGACGCCGGCGGCGGGCAGGCGCATTTGACCTTGGGCCGCGCCTTGCGCACGACGGCGGTGGTCGCGAATTCGACCGGAGTCAGCGCGCCCGACTTGTCCTGGTCGGCGCCCGCGAATTTCGTCGTCGCCTTGATCGCCCATTCGTCGAAGTCGAGCCGCCCGTCGCCATTGGTGTCGAGCTTGGCGAACGCCTTGCGCCGCGCCGCCAGATATTCCTCACGGGTGATGCTGCCGTTCTTGTCCTTGTCGAGCCGGCCGAAGCGTTTCTGCTCGCGGGTCTTGGCGCTCGCTTCGGGGATGTCGTCGGGCAGCGCGCCGCCGTCCTGCCCGGCGGCCTGCGGCAGCGCGGGCAAAATCGGCTGAAGGCCGCGCCTGGCCGCGCCCGAATTGAACCAGAACACGCCCGCGCTGGCGAGCAGCAATGCCGCAACCGCCCCTGCCAGATATCGCCACATCGCCGCGACTCCCCCCTTGCCATCTCCAGCCTAATCGAGCGGGACCGCCAGCGGAAGCCTAACGCCCTGTAATCCGGTGTCTCAACATCCGCAGCACGCGACCCGGCGCGCCCTTCGGTTCGCGATCCGGGCGGCGCAGATCGCGCGCAGCAAGCGCGGCGATGGCTCCCATTGGTCGTCCTGCCAAACGCCAGCGGCGCGCCATCGCCTCGGCCAGCAGCGGCGCCGCCAGCGCCCGCGCGCGCGACGCCAGCTCGGGCGCGCGGACATGCGCGGCCAGATCGACCAGCGCCCAGCCCTGCCCGGCCGCAATCAGCGGATCGCCCGCCGCGCCCAGCAGCGCACCCGCCAGCGTGAACAGCGCGCCGCGACCGCGCGCATAATCGGCCAGCGCATCGTCGCCGAGCGGATCGGGCAGCAGCAGCGCCTCCCAGCCATCGGTCATCGCGGCGAGCGCGCGGCCGCTGACGCCGTGCAGCAGCACGGTTGCGGCAAGCGCGGCCAGCAGCGGCTGTGCCGGTGGCGGCGCGGTGTCGAGCCGCCCGAGCGCTTCGTACCACCACGTTAGCCGCAGCCGCGCGACCATCGGGTCCTTCGCCTGTCGCAGCGTCGCGCCGAGCTGCGCATCGAGCCCCCACAGCGCGGCAAGCCCCGCCCGTAGCGCGACCGGCGCATAGCTCACCGACAATGCGATTTCGGGGTCGGCGGGCGGCGGCAGCAAATTCATGCCGCCCCCATAGCGGGGTAAGCGCCGCGTTAACCAGTCCTGCTTAAGCCGATGCAACCAAAGCGCGGTACCGCAACGATCGAAGAACCTTATTTTCGGGCTGAAAACGGATGAGCAGGGGCAGCACAGGGCATGGCGGCGTGATGCGATTGCTCGCGCGGCTGGCGCGTGAACAGCGCGGCAACGTGCTGGCGCTGGCCGCCATCATGCTGACGGTGACGATCGTCATCGCCGGGTCGAGTGTCGATACCGCACGGCTCTATCTGGTGAAGGTGCGGCTCCAGCAGGCGTGCGACTCGGGCGTGCTCGCGGGGCGCCGCTTCATGGTCGACAGCGCGAGCACGACGCTCGACACCAATGCTTCGACACAGGCCACCAATTTCTTCAACAACAACTTCAAGGCCGGCTGGCTCGGGACGAGCAGCGTGGCCTTCACGCCGTCGAAGACCACCAACAACCGCGTGTCGGGCACGGCGTCGGCAGCGGTGCCGATGACGCTCACCAAGATCATCGGCATGCCCAGCCAGACGATCAACGTGACGTGCGAGGCGCGTTACGATCTGGCCGATACCGACATCATGTTCGTGCTCGACACGACCGGGTCGATGGCCTGCCTGCCGAGCGAAGACAATGCCACCTGTTCGGCAAGCGTCGGGACGCAGGGGACTTCATCCTATACCCGCCCTGCGGATTCCGCGCTCGGCGCCGCTTCGGGCAGCGTCAACGACAGCGTGGCCGGCTATCCCGGATCGTTCGGTTATTATGTGAACGAAAAGTCCGGATCGCGGATCGCCGCGCTGCGCACCGCCGTAATCAGCTTTTACAACACCATGGCGGCCAATGTTCAGCCGGGTACGAACATCCGCTACGGCTTCGTCACCTACACCTCGATCGTCAACGCCGGCAAAGCGATCCAGTCGATCAATCCGCAATATATGGTCGGTGGCGCGGGCAATGCGACGACGAACTGGACCTACCAGTCGCGGCGCGTGACCGCCGATTACCAGATCTCGGCCACCAGCACGACCTACACCGGCAGGACCTCGGCCCAGTGCGACGCCTTGCGGGTGGCGCGCAATCCCGCGGCGGCGTTGACCTATGACACCTCGACCCAGCAGGCGACCGAGACGACCGTCAGCTGGTCGAGCGGGAGCGGCGGCACCTGTGTCGTGACTGCGCGCGTCTATGGCCCGACCTGGACCTATGGCCCGACGTCGCTCAACGTCAGCAGCTTCCTGACCAATGCCTCGGTCGACGATCCGACGCGCGTCGACACTGGTACCGCGAGCTGGCAGGGCTGCATCGAGGAGCGCGATACCACCGCATCGTCGAGCTTCGACATCAACAACCTGCCGCCCGATCTCGACCCCAATCTGGTGCCCACGAGCGACGCAACGCGCTGGCGCCCGGCTTGGCCGGAGGTGATCTACGGCCGCAACTACACCGGCGGCACCTATGGCTACAGCAGCACCGCCAACACCACGTCGAACGGCGATACAAACAGCATCGCGACCGCGCTCTCCTATTTCCGCTACAACAACCAGCAGCTGTTGAAGTCCGGCTGGTTCACCTGTGGCAAACCCGTGCGCCGGCTGTCGACGATGTCGCTGACCGATGTCACCAATTACGTCAACGCGCCCGATTTCCGGCCGATCGGCGGCACCTATCACGATACCGGCATGATCTGGGGCGTGCGGATGATTTCGCCCAACGGCATCTTCGCCAACGACACTGCCGCATGGCCGGGGCGCAATCCGCCGAACCGCGTGATCGTATTCCTGACCGACGGCGACATGGCCCCCAACGTCACCATCTATGGCCAATATGGCATCGAATATTTCGATCGTCGTGCAACCGGCGGCACCTTCACCAGCCAGGAGGACTATCACAACGCCCGCTTCCTGGCCGTATGCGCCAAGGCCAAGTCGATGAACATCAGCATCTGGACGGTCGCACTCGGCCTCGCCGCGACGCCCGAGCTGCAGCAATGCGCCAGCAACTCGTCGCAGTCGCTGTCGTCGACCAGCGGCAGCGATCTGAACGACAAGTTCGTCACCATCGCCCAGCGCGTCGCACGGCTGCGGGTGTCGCAATGATCGCCGCATTGCGCCGCTTGCGCCGCGACCGGCGCGGCAATGCAATCACCGAATTCGGGCTGCTCGCCCCGGTGATGCTCGCACTGTTCATGGGTCTGAGCGACGTGCTCTATCAGGCCTATCTGCAAAGCGTCCTCAACGGTGCGGTGCAGAAGGCCGGCCGCGATTCGGGTATCGAGGGCGGTGCCGACAACACATCGACGATCGACGCGAAGGTGCAGACCTCGGTGCGGCAGCTCGCCAAGAGCGCGACCTTCAGCTCGTCGCGCAAAGCCTATGACAGCTTCACCGAAGTTGCGCCCGAACCGTTCACGGACACCAACGGCAATGGCTCCCGCGACCCGGGCGAATGCTTCACCGACCAGAATGCCAACGGCACCTGGGACGCAGATCCCGGTACGACGGGCCAGGGCGGCGCCAATGCCGTTGCGCTCTACACGATGACGGTCACCTATCCGCGGCTGTTCCCGATCATGGGCTTCTTCGGCGTCGGCAGCACGCAGACGATCAGCGCGTCGACCTTGCTGAAGAACCAGCCCTATTCGACTCAATCGACCACCACTCCAGCGACGGTGTGCACATGACGCGTCGCCTTCTCCGGGAGCTTGGCCGGGATACCAGCGGTGTTGCGATGGTCGAATTCGCCTTCACGCTGCCGTTCCTGGCGGGCTTTGCGCTCTACGCGATGGAACTGACGAATTTCGCGTTGGTCAACATGCGCGTGAACCAGATCGCGCTTTCGCTGGCCGACAACGCCTCGCGCGTCGGCACCGATGCGACACTGACAACGCAGCAGCTGCGCGAAGTCGACATGAACGACGTGCTGCAAGCGGCGCGCTATCAGGGCCGCGGCATCCGCCTGACCACGTTCGGCCGCATCACCGTGTCGAGCGTCGAGAATATCCAGCAAAGCTATGACACCGCGCCGGTCCAGCGCATCCACTGGCAACGCTGCATCGGCTTGATGAGCGGCACGAGCTACAACTCGCTCTATTCGACCTCCACCACGGCCGGCACCGACGCGACGGTCGGCAATGCCGGAACGACGGTTGCGTCGGGTGTCGGCGATCCCGGGTCGCTGATTTCGGCGCCGGCCGGGTCGGCGCTGATGTTCGTCGAGGTCAACTACAATTACCAGCCGCTGGTAACGGGCTATTTTCTGGGCACGACGCGCATCCACTTCGTCGCGTCCTACATCGTTCGCGACAATCGCGATTACAGCCAGATCTACAACCCCAATCCGGCGGCGACGCGATCGACCTGCAACGTCTTCGCGGCCTGACCCGAAGCCTCAGCCGCGATAGCAGACCTTCCTGACGGCGCCGACCACCCGCGCCGCATCGATCAGCGCGAGCTTTTCGAGGTTCGCGGCATAAGGGAGCGGCACGTCTTCATTCGCGACGCGCAGCACCGGGGCGTCGAGATCGTCGAAGCCCTCTTCCATCGCGATCGCAATGATTTCCGACGCGATCGAACAGGTCGGCCAGCCTTCCTCGACCACCACCATGCGGTTGGTCCTGGCGAGGCTGTCGAGCACGGCACGCTTGTCGAGCGGGCGCAGCGTGCGCAAATCGATGACTTCGGCATCGATCCCCTCGCCCGCCAGCGTCTCCGCCGCCTCGAGCGCGATGCCGACGCCGATCGAATAGCTGACGATCGTCACGTCCTTGCCGGGCCGCACGATCCGCGCCTTGCCGATCGGCAGCACATGATCGTCGAGCTTGGGCACTTCGAAGCTGCGGCCATAGAGCAGCTCGTTTTCGAGGAAGACGACCGGGTCTTCGCTGCGGATCGCCGCCTTCATCAGCCCCTTGGCATCGGCGGCGTCATAGGGCGCGATGACGATCAGCCCGGGGACGCTTGCATACCAGGGCGCGTAATTCTGGCTGTGCTGCGCGGCGACGCGGCTGGCCGCGCCGTTCGGCCCGCGGAACACGATCGGGCAGCGCATCTGCCCGCCCGACATATAATTGGTCTTGGCCGCCGAATTGACGATGTGATCGATCGCCTGCATCGCGAAGTTGAACGTCATGAACTCGACGATCGGCCGCAGCCCGCCCATCGCCGCGCCGGTGCCGACGCCGGCAAAGCCATATTCGGTGATCGGCGTGTCGATGACGCGTTTGTCGCCGAACTCGTCGAGCAGCCCCTGCGTGACCTTGTAGGCGCCCTGATATTGCGCGACTTCCTCGCCCATCACGAACACGCGGGCGTCGCGGCGCATTTCCTCGGCCATCGCATCGCGCAACGCCTCGCGGACGGTGAGCTTCACCATTTCGGTGCCGGCGGGGACTTCGGGATCGGCAACGGTTGCCACCTTGTCGTTGGCGAGTTGTGCAGTGCCGGTGTCGGCCTTCTTCGGCACGGGCGCGCCCGGCGCCGCTGCCTTCTGCTCAGTCGCAGGCGCTTCAGCGGCCGCAATCGGTACAGGCGTGGGAACGGCTTCCTCACCCTCGCCCGCGATCAGCGCGATCACGGTGCCGACCTTCACATTGTCGGTGCCCTCGGCGACGAGAATGCTGGCAATCGTGCCTTCGTCGACCGCTTCGAATTCCATCGTCGCCTTGTCGGTTTCGATCTCGGCAAGGATGTCGCCCGATTTGACGACATCGCCTTCCTTGACCAGCCATTTGGCGAGCGTGCCTTCTTCCATCGTCGGGGAAAGCGCGGGCATCTTCAGTTCGATCGCCATCTCAATAGCTCTCCACCAGCACGTCGGTATAGAGTTCGCTCGCGTCGGGCTCGGGCGTGCTTTCCGCGAAATCGGCGGCTTCGCTCACGATCTTGCGAATGTCCTGCTCGATCGCCTTGAGCTCGGCTTCGGTCACGCCGGCCGCTTCGAGTTCCTTCTTCGCATGGTCGATCGGGTCCGACTTGTCGCGGACCGCCTGCACTTCGTCGCGGCTGCGATATTTGGCCGGATCCGACATCGAATGGCCGCGATAGCGATAGGTCTTCATCTCGAGAATGATCGGCCCCTTGCCGCTGCGCACCCAGGCGAGCGCTTCCTCGGCCGCGCCGCGGCACGCGAGCACATCCATGCCGTCGACCTGGATGCCGGGGATGCGAAAGGACTCGCCGCGCCGGAACAGCTGATCCTCCGCCGAGGCGCGGTTGACGCTGGTCCCCATGGCGTACTGGTTGTTCTCGATGACGTAGATGACCGGCAGCTTCCACAGCTCGGCCATGTTGAAGCTTTCGTACACCTGGCCCTGGTTGGCCGCGCCATCGCCGAAATAGGCGAGGCATACCCCGCCGTCGCCGCTGTACTTGTGCGCAAAGCCCAGCCCGGTGCCAAGCGACACCTGCGCGCCGACGATCCCATGGCCACCGTAGAATTTATGCTCGACGCTGAACATGTGCATCGAGCCGCCCTTGCCCTTCGAAATGCCGGCGGCGCGGCCCGTCAGCTCGGCCATCACGTCCTGGGGCGGGATGCCGCACAGCAGCATGTGGCCATGATCGCGGTAGCCAGTGATGACGCTATCCTTGTCTGACAGCGCCGATTGCAGCCCGACCGCGACCGCTTCCTGACCGATGTACAAGTGGCAGAAGCCGCCGATCAGGCCGAGGCCATAGAGCTGGCCCGCCTTTTCCTCGAACCGGCGGATCAGCAGCATCTGCCGATAGAATTCCAGCAACTGCTCCTTGGTCGCGACGAACCGTTCCGGTTCGTTCGGACGCTCACGATTGACTGGGAGTGGTTCGCTCTTGCGGTTGCGCGCGGGGGGTTTTGCCACGGTCGGGTGGACCTCTTTCGCATGGGGAGTGCGCAGGCGCTATAAGCCCAGTTCGCGGCCAAGTGCAATCACCTGCGCGCCGGCCGCCGGTCAGCGCAGCGGCAACACCACTTCATCGGGGTGGACGACGTTCAGCTTCTGGCGGGCAGTCTGGTCGACCATGTCGGGATTGGCATGGTTGGGATCGAGCAGCTCGACCCGGTTCTTCAGCGCCGCCCGCTGCCTGTCGAGCTGCGCGAACACCGCCTGCCGCTTGACCAGCTGCCGCTTGTAATCGCTGTAGGCGAGCACGCCGTTGGCGCCGACGATCGCATAGCCGCCGAAAAACGCCATCGCGATCAGCGCGAGCGCGGGGGCGGCCGCGCGGCGCAGCGTCTTGGCAAAGGTCGAGCGTGTATCCATTAACCAGATTCTGCACAAGCACGACTCGGCGGTCAAGCGCCAAGCGCCCCGCGCAGCACGCTTTTTCGAGGCGACTATTCAGCGCAGGATCGAGAGCCCCGCATAGCGCGCGACGTCGCCCAGCTCCTCCTCGATCCGGATCAGCTGGTTGTACTTCGCGAGCCGGTCACTGCGCGCCAGGCTGCCGGTCTTGATCTGCCCGCAATTGGTGGCGACCGCGAGGTCGGCGATCGTCGCATCCTCGGTCTCGCCCGAACGGTGCGACATCACGGCGGTGTAGCCCGCGCGGTGCGCCATCGAAACTGCCGCGAGCGTTTCGGTGAGCGTGCCGATCTGGTTGACTTTGACCAGCAGCGAATTGGCCAGGCCCGTGTCGATGCCGTCGGCGAGCCGCATCGGGTTGGTGACGAACAGGTCGTCGCCCACGAGTTGCACCGAATCGCCGATCAGATCGGTCAGCGCCTTCCAGCCGTCGAAATCATCCTCGCTCATCCCGTCTTCGATCGAGAAGATCGGGTAGCGACGCGTCAGATCAGCGAGATACTCGGCCATCTCGGCAGGATTGAGCACTTTGCCCTCACCGCTGATGTGATAGGCGCCGTCCTTGAAGAATTCGGTCGCCGCGCAATCGAGCGCGAGCATCACGTCCTCGCCCGGCGTGTAGCCAGCCTTTTCGACTGCCCGCATGATGAAATCGAGCGCGTCGGTGGTCGACGCGAGATTGGGCGCGAAGCCGCCCTCGTCGCCGACCGCCGTCGCGAGGCCGCGTTCGTGCAGCGCTTTCTTGAGCGTGTGAAAAATCTCGGAGCCACAGCGCACCGCGTCGAACAGCGAGTCCGCGCCGACGGGCACGATCATAAATTCCTGAAAATCAATCGGATTATCGGCGTGCTGACCGCCGTTGATGATGTTCATCATCGGGACCGGCAACACATGCGCCGAAACGCCGCCGACATAGCGGTAAAGCGGCAGGCCGCGCGCATCGGCCGCGGCCTTCGCGACCGCGAGGCTCACGCCGAGGATGGCATTGGCACCGAGCCGCGATTTGTTGTCGGTGCCGTCGAGTTCGATCATCACGCCGTCGATATCGCCTTGGTCCTCGGCATCCATGCCGAGCACGGCCTCGGCGATATCGGCATTGACCGCATCGACGGCGCCCTGGACGCCCTTGCCGAGCCACAGGTCGGCATCGCCGTCGCGGCGCTCGACCGCCTCATGCGCGCCCGTCGACGCGCCCGAAGGCACCGCTGCACGGCCGAAGCTGCCGTCTTCCAGCATTACATCGACCTCGACCGTAGGGTTGCCGCGGCTGTCGACAATCGTGCGCGCGTGGATGTCGATGATTGCGGTCATGATATGATCTCCCTACCTTATGGCCGAAGGCACCCGTGTTGACCGTACTGGCCGGCGCGGGCGCTCTATCGCCTTCGCCGCGCCGGAGCAATTCGGCTTCGCGCCCGGGAACGCGGTTTGGTACCGGGCGTTGTCGGGGATTATCGGGAAAGGGCTTTTCACAAGATGACCGACGAGATCAACAAAGCGGCCGACGATGCCGCAACCGCCACGCACGACGCCGCGACGGCAACCGGCGAACTGGTCGCCACCGCCGCCGAGGAAACTGGCGATGCCGCCCGGGAGGCGGGCACGTCGTTCAAGGACGGTGCCGCCAATTTCGCCAAGCAGGCCGCCGAAAAGGCGCGCGATCTCGCCGCCGACGGCAAGGCCCGCGCCGGCGATGCGCTCGACGAAGTCTCGCGGCTGATGGGCAACGCCGCCGATACGGTCGACGAGAAGCTCGGCGCCAATTATGGCCAATATGCCCGCAGCGCTGCCGACAGCATCGCCAGTTTCTCCGAAGGGCTGAAGGCCAAGGAAATCGACGATCTGGTCGCCGATGTGCAGGGCTTCGTCCGCAAATCGCCGGCCGTGGCGATCGGCATTGCCGCCGCGCTCGGTTTCGTCGTCGCCCGGCTCGTGAAGGCCGGGATGGATTCGACCAGCGATCAGGGTGCAGGCACGGGCACCGGCACGAATGCCGCTGGGACCAACGACGCTGTCGACGCCTGAACTCGAGCAAGAGGCGCTCCCCGCCGAGCCCGAAGACGATAGCATCGCTGCGCTGTTCGCGCGGCTGATCGACCACGTCGAACGGTTCGTGCGGGCCGAGCTGAAGCTCTACCGTGCGCGCGCGCTGGACCGGCTGGCCGACGCGCGGACGGCGATCATCAGCTTGCTGCTGGCCTTTCTGCTGGCGCAATCGGCGATCATCGCGCTGCTGGTCGGGCTGATCGTCATCCTGCGGCGGCCACTGGGCGCGGTCGGCGCGACCGCGGCAGTCGTCGGCGGCGCGCTGGTGATCGCCGTGGTGCTCGTCCAGCTCGCGACGACGCGATTGCGCAAGGCGACCGCCATCGAGGACAAGAAGTAACGATGCGGCAGGAACTGATCGACGCTGAAGCCAACGCGCGCGCCGCCCGCGAAGCGCTGACGACGACGCTGGTCGAAATCCAGTCGCGGATCACGCCCCGCGCGCTCGCACGCGAGGCGATCGAGGAAATCCGCGAGACCGGCGTCGAACTGGGGCGCGCGGCGGTGGGCGCCGCGCGCCGCAATCCCGGACCGCTGATCGCCGTCGTTGCCGCCGTCCTCGCGCTGCTCGGGCGGCATCAGCTCGCCGGTCTTTTCGTGGCGCCCGCCGACACCCCCTCCCCGACCCCCGACCCGGAGACATCAGATGACTGACACGCAAATGCCGAACGACGATACCCGACGCAGCGGCATCGCCGCGCTGCCCGGCCAGGCGATCGAAACCGTGCGCGAAACCGCCGCCGAGACCGCCCGCCGTACCGCCGACACGATCGAGGGCAATCCGCTGTCCGTGCTCGTCGGCGGGCTCGCGGTCGGTGTGCTGGCGGGTGCGCTGATCCCCAAGAGCGCGCGTGAAGTCGAGGCGCTGAAGCCGGTCGGCAAACGGCTGACGCAGGGTGCCGGCATGGCCGCGCGGGCGGCACGCGATGCCGGTCTTGCCGAACTCGCCGCCGCCGGCATCAGCCGTGACGCGGCGCGCGAGCAGATCCGCAAACTGGTCGGATCGGTCGTCGATGCTGCGAAAAGCGCCGGCGACGCCGCCGCCAAGGCCGCGCGCAAACCCGACGCCAAGCCCGAGGCGCCAACCGATGCGCCGGGCGATAAGACCGAAAGCGCGGGGTTCAAAGACCTCGGCTGAGCCGCTAGAGGCTGGTGCGTGTCATCAGCTTCAGGGAATGCGGCATGAGCAAACTCCATCTCGTTTTCGGCGGCCGCGTCCGTGACCCGCGCACGCTCGAGTTCGACGATCTCGATACGATCGAGATCGTCGGGCTTTTTCCCAATTACGCCGAGGCGGAGAAAGCATGGCGCGCGGCCGCGCAGCGGACCGTCGACGATGCCGAGATGAAGTATGTGGTGGTACATCTCCACCGCCTGCTCGAGCCCGACCTGCTTGCGCCCGGGCCGGCTTCCTGACCGGTCAGGCGTCGCGATAGCGCCACAGCAGCAGCGGTCGCGCGAGCGCGAGACCGGCGATGAAGCCGCCGATATGGGCGCCAATCGCTATCGTCGGCCCGCCGCCGCTCGTCGCAAAGCCGACGAGCAGCTGGATGGCGATCCAGCCTGTCAACAGCCATAGAACCCGCACGACACGCGGCGGGATCGGTCCGATCCGCGGCACCGGCTGGTTCGCGAACAACAGCGCATAGGCTCCGACCAACGCCGAGATCGCGCCGCTCGCGCCGATCGTCGGAACGAGCGAATTGGGGCCGAGCGCCCATTGTCCGGCAGCCGCCAGATAGGCGCCCGCGACATAGAGCACCACGACGCCCGACGACCCGATGGTGCGTTCGAGCAATCGCCCGCAAACCACCAGCATCACCATGTTGAGCGCCAGATGTGCGATGCCGCCGTGCACCAGCGTCGCGCTCAGCGGCGTGATCCAGACGGGCAGCAGAAACAGCCCCGGCGGCGCCACGACCGGGTTGAGCACGGTCGCGGGCACAAACCCGCCCGCGATCGCCACGGCATCGTCCCAGCCGAACAGCGCGGCGATCAGCCAAGCCGCGCACGTCACCATCGTCACGATCGTGGTCGCGGGCAGCGCCTCAAGCGCCGACCGCTGCACGCCGGGCCAGCGCGCTTGGTTCAAATGAACTCGATCTTCGAGACGAGGTAGTAGCGGTCGCCAGACGGCACCGTCACTTCGACCTCGTCGTCGACCCGGCGGCCGATCAGCGCGCGGCCGAGCGGCGAGTTATACGAAATCCGTCCGGCATTGGCGTCCGCCTCGGTTTGGCCGACGATCTGATATTTGACCGGCTTGTCGTCCTCGTCGAGCAACGTCACCGTCGCGCCGAACACGATCTTGTCACCCGAAAGCGTCGTGGGGTCGATGATCTGGGCGCGGCTGAGCTTGTCCTCGATATCGCTGATCGACGCCTCGATCTGGCCCTGACGTTCCTTGGCAGCGTGATATTCCGCATTTTCCGAAAGATCGCCATGCGCGCGCGCTTCCTCGATCGCGTCAACGATCAGCGGGCGCTCGGCCCGCAGTCGCTTGAGTTCGGAAGAGAGCTTTTCATACCCTTCCGCGAGCATCGGCATCTTGTCGACCGTCGCCATGTCGAAACGTCCTTCAAATAAATCACTTGCCCCAAGCAGGCCCCCACCGGACCCGCCCGCACGTCATATCGTTATGTCGGGGATCAGCTGTGCGAACGGTGATAATAGGATTGCAGCGGTCGCACTTCAAGCGGCTGGTTGCGCAGTGTCGCGATGGCCCGTGCCGCCTCCACGCTCGCCGACGCGGTAGTGAAATACGGAATCTTCTGCGCCACCGCCGACGCGCGGATCGGCTGTGAGTCCTTCAGTGACTGCCAGCCTTCGGTGGTGTTGAAGATCAGGTCGATCTTGCCATCCTTGATCCGGTCAACGATATGCGGGCGCCCTTGCGCGACCTTGTTGACGCGCTCGACCGGTACGCCCTGTTCGGCAAGATAGGTCGCGGTGCCGCCCGTCGCGACGATCGTGAAACCCAGCTCGGCGAGCGTGCGCGCGGCGGGCAGCACGACTGGCTTGTCGCTGTCCTTCACGCTCACGAACACATTGCCCGCCGACGGCAGTACCGTGCCCGCGCCGAGTTGTGCCTTGGCGAAGGCAAGCGAGAAATCGGGATCGATGCCCATCACTTCGCCGGTCGACTTCATTTCGGGGCTGAGCACCGGATCGATGCCGGGGAAGCGATTAAACGGGAACACCGCTTCCTTGACCGCATAATAAGCGATGTGCCGTTCGACCGGCGGCAGATCGGCGAGGCGTTCGCCGGCCATCACCCGCGCGGCGATCTTCGCGACCGGCGCGCCGATCGCCTTGGCGACGAATGGCACGGTACGGCTGGCGCGCGGGTTGACCTCGATGAGATAGACCTGCCCGTCTTTCACCGCGAACTGAATGTTCATCAGCCCTTTGACCGACAGCGCCTTGGCCAGTGCCTTGGTCTGGCGCTCGATCTCGGCGATCACCTCGGCGCCGAGCGAATAGGGCGGAATCGAGCAGGCACTGTCGCCCGAATGGACGCCTGCTTCCTCGATATGCTGGAGCACGCCGGCAACGACGACATCGATCCCGTCGCTGATCGCGTCGACATCGACTTCGGTCGCGTCGCGCAGATACTGGTCGATCAGCACCGGCGAGTCGCCCGACACCTGCACCGCCGTCTGAATGTAATCGTCGAGCTGCAGCGGCGAATCGACGATTTCCATCGCCCGCCCGCCGAGCACATAGCTCGGCCGCATCAGCACCGGATAGCCGATGCGGCTCGCCACCGCGATCGCTTCGTCACGGCTCCGGGCGATGCCGTTGGCGGGCTGGCGCAGGCCAAGCTTGTTGACGAGCGCCGCGAACCGTTCGCGGTCTTCGGCAAGGTCGATCGCGTCGGGGCTGGTGCCGAGGATCGGGATCCCGGCATCCTCGAGCGCCTGCGCCAGATTGAGTGGCGTCTGCCCGCCAAACTGCACGATCACGCCGACCAGCGTGCCGTTCGCCTTCTCCACCTCGAGGATTTCCAGCACGTCCTCGGCGGTCAGCGGCTCGAAATAGAGGCGGTCGGAGGTGTCATAGTCGGTCGACACCGTTTCCGGGTTGCAGTTGACCATGATCGTCTCGAAGCCCGCGCCCCCCTGTTCCTTGGCGCCGAGCGCGAAACAGGCGTGGCAGCAGCAGTAATCGAATTCGATCCCCTGCCCGATCCGGTTCGGCCCGCCGCCCAGGATCACGATCTTTCGTGCAGCCGTCGGCTGGCTTTCGCATTCGGGGAGCCCGAAGCTCGGCGCTTCGTAGGTCGAATACATGTACGGCGTCTTGGCGTCGAATTCGGCAGCGCAGGTATCGATGCGCTTGAACACCGGGCGCACGCCGAGCCGGTGGCGCAGCGCGCGGACCTCGCTTTCGGTGATCCCCCCGGTCATCGCGACGACCGCATCGCGGATCAGCCCCGATCCGCGCGCGATGCCGCGTTCGGAACCCGCGCGCAGCCCTGCCGACTTCAGCGCGAGCCAGGCGAGCCTTTTGTCGGAAAAGCCCATCGACTTCAGGCGACGCATGCCCGCAGCCTCGCGCGGCAGGCCGTTGGCGATCACGTCATTTTCGGCGGCGACGATCTCGGCAATGCGTTCGAGGAACCATGGGTCGTATTTCGCGATCGCATGAATTTCGGCGACGCTCATCCCCTCGCGCAACGCCTGCGCCGCGATCAGCAGCCGATCGGGGGTCGCGCGGGCGAGCGCCGCCTCGATCTCGGCGCGCGGCGCGCCGACCAGCGCATCGACCTGGTTGAAGCCGCTCAGCCCCGTCTCCAGCCCGCGCAGCGCTTTCTGGAGCGATTCGTGGATGTTGCGGCCGATTGCCATCACTTCGCCGACCGATTTCATCGCGGTCGACAGAATGGGTTCCGCGCCCTTGAACTTTTCGAAGGCGAAGCGCGGGATCTTGGTGACGATATAGTCGATCGTCGGCTCGAAAGACGCGGGCGTAGCACCAGTGATGTCGTTGGTGATTTCGTCGAGCGTGTAGCCGACCGCGAGTTTCGCCGCGACCTTGGCGATCGGGAAGCCGGTCGCCTTCGATGCCAGCGCCGACGAGCGCGACACTCGCGGGTTCATCTCGATGACGATCAGGCGGCCGTCCTTCGGATTGACTGCGAACTGCACGTTCGAACCGCCGGTTTCGACACCGATTTCGCGCAAGACAGCGATGCTGGCCGAGCGCATGATCTGATATTCCTTGTCGGTCAGCGTCAGCGCGGGCGCGACGGTGATCGAATCGCCGGTGTGCACGCCCATCGGATCGATATTCTCGATCGAGCAGACGATGATGGCGTTGTCGTGCCGGTCGCGCACGACTTCCATCTCATATTCCTTCCAGCCGAGCAGCGATTCCTCGATCAGCACTTCGGTGGTGGGGCTGGCATCGAGCCCTTTGCGGACGATTTCCTCGAATTCCTCGCGGTTATAGGCAATGCCGCCGCCGGTGCCGCCCAGCGTGAAGCTGGGGCGGATGATCGCAGGCAGGCCGACCTTCTCGAGGCCCGCGAGCGCCTCCTCCATCGAATGCGCGATCGCCGAGCGCGCGGACTCGAGGCCGATCTTCTCCATCGCGACCTTGAACTTCTGGCGATCCTCGGCCTTGTCGATCGCCTCGGCATTGGCGCCGATCATGGTGACGCCGAACTTCGCGAGCGTGCCGTCATTGTAAAGCGCGAGCGCGGTGTTGAGCGCGGTCTGCCCGCCCATCGTGGGAAGGACGGCGTCCGGCCGCTCCTTCTCGATGATCTTGGCGACGATCTCGGGCGTGATCGGCTCGACATAGGTCGCATCCGCCAGCTCGGGATCGGTCATGATCGTCGCCGGGTTGGAGTTGACCAGAACGATGCGATACCCCTCCTCGCGCAAGGCCTTGATCGCCTGCACGCCCGAATAATCGAACTCGCACGCCTGCCCGATGACGATCGGGCCAGCGCCAATGACGAGGATGGAGGAGATGTCGGTGCGTTTGGGCATTATTTCTTTTCTTCTTCAGCGATCGCTTCGTTACCGATAAACCCGAACTGGACGCCATTCTCTGGCGCGTTCGACGCGGCGAACATTTGGGTAATGCACTCGAGGGACCGCGTGGATCTTTCGAACGGCTTCATAGAGAAAAAGTCTGATAGGACCGTGAGAAAGGTTCCACCCATTGTCGTGAGCGCGCGGCCGCGCCGCAAACCACAGACGCTTTCTAAAGCCGCTGCGAACTTCCTAATGCCCAACTTAGGGTCGAACATTGGCACGCGATCTGACAACCCCCTTGAGCGCGCCCAAGTGCGCGCAGCAGCCCGGGCCTTCGGACGATCTTCGCGCTCTGAGTACCGATAAAAAGCGGCCCGCTGATCGACGTTCACGAGTGTCAAAACATAGAACGGGTGCACCGAGGCCTTCAGGCAGCCGAACTTTTGGTCTGTAACGCCTCCCAAGTCGGCAATCGTGATTTCGTCAGACTGCAAATAATCGGCATACTCAATGCGTATATTTGCCCGTGGAACGCCACATTGGACGATGGATACGATCGTTTGCTCATAACTGGGTGGAGGCAAGTCGATCATTTTCACCCCCTCCCCAGCATCAGCCAAAGCACCGCGCCCGCCAACAGCGCCAGTGCGAGCCAGCGGATGACGGGGCCGGGGATGCCACTCGCGCGCATAGGGCGCTCGGGGTGCGCCGGGATCGCGTGGATTGTTGGGGTGCTGTTGGCGCGGTAGATCGCGTCGGGGCCGTCCGCGACCTTTGGCTGCGTGCCCGCCAGCGTCGCCTGCGCCATTGCGGCTTGAGCGAGCGCCACGCGTGGGTCGGTGGCGTTGGATTCGGCGCTGGTCGCGGCGGCGCGGGCTTGGGGGCTGAGCGATACGACCACACCTTCCTCGGGCACGCTCGCCGTCACGCTCGGCGCCAGTGCCTTGATCGTCGCTTCGGTCAATGCCGCCTTGGTCGTCGCGACGCCCCGCGGAACATTATTGCCGGGCGTGCCGACCCGGTCGATCATTGCGCGGTCGCCGGGGCGGTCATCATACCGACGAAGCGTTCGAACAGGTAGAAGCTGTCCATCGGCCCCGGGCTCGCTTCGGGGTGGTATTGCACGCTGAAGGCGGGCTTGTCGGTCAGTTCAAGCCCGGCGTTCGATCCGTCGAACAGCGACACATGCGTTTCGCGCGCGTTCGCGGGCAGGCTGTCGCGCTCGACCGCGAAGCCGTGGTTCATGCTGGTGATCTCGACCGCGCCGTCGGCGAGCCGCTTGACCGGGTGGTTAGCGCCACGATGGCCCTGGAACATCTTGGTCGTGCGCGCGCCGACCGCGAGTGCCAGCAGCTGATGGCCAAGGCAGATGCCGAAGATCGGCATGCCGGTATCGAGCAGCTGGCGGATCACCGGTACCGCATATTCACCGGTCGCGGCGGGATCGCCGGGGCCGTTCGACAGGAAAATGCCGTCGGGGGCGAGCGCCATCACTTCGTCGTAGGTCGCAGTCGCCGGCAGCACCGACACGCGCGCACCGGCGGCGACGAGATTGCGATAGATGTTGCGCTTCGCCCCATAGTCGATCGCGACGACGTGAGGTTGATTGCCTGGGGGCTGGTTCGGAAGAGGTGTCTCGACGTTGCTCGACACAAACGGTTGGGGAGTCGCTTCCTCGCTTCCACCGTTGGTCCCGAGCGAAGTCGAGGGGCCGGCCACGGGCGCATCACCCGCATAGCCCTGCCCCAGCCGCCACACGCCGCCTGCCCAGCCGAAATGCGTCTGCGTCGTCACATCGATGGCGAGGTCCATCCCCTCCAGCCCCGGCCAGCCGCGCGCTTTGGCGAGCAGCGCGGGGATGTCGAACTTGCCGTCGGCCGCATGGGCAATCACGCCGTTGGGCGCGCCGCCGCCGCGAATCCGGCGGGTCAGCGCGCGCGTATCGATGCCCGACAGGCCGATCCGCGCGTGCGCCTTCATCCATTGATCGAGCCGCTGGGTGCTGCGGAAATTCGACGGCTCGGTCACGTCCTCGCGCACGATCATGCCGAGCGCGTGCGGATCATCGGCCTCGATATCGTCGGCGTTGGCGCCGACGTTGCCGATATGGGGGAAAGTGAAGGTGATGATCTGCCCGGCAAAGCTCGGGTCTGTCATGATTTCCTGGTAACCGGTCATCGCGGTGTGGAAGCACACCTCGCCGACCGCTTCGCCCTCGGCACCGAACCCCCGTCCCCACGCCACGCTGCCGTCCGCCAGCACCAGAACGCCCGTCGCTCCGTCAGGCGCAGGCATGGGTTTGGCGTCGGCCATTGCGGGAAGCACTCCGGTTGAAAGCTGGCGATGTTGCTAAGGCACCGCAGCTAGAGGCGATGCGGGTCAGCGTCAATCTGTTAAACTGGCAAGCGGCGCCCTACACTTGCGCTTTTATATCTCCACGAGGAAACCGACATGATTCGCGACGACATCAAGGCCGCCCAGATCACGGCCATGAAGGCCGGTGACAAGGAAGCGCGCGCCGCGATCAGCCTGATCCAGGCCGCGATCAAAAACCGCGACATCGAAGCGCGCACCGGCGCTGCGCCGGCGGACGACGATGCGCTGGTGGTGGAAGTGCTGCAGAAGATGATCAAGCAGCGCCGCGAATCGATCGCGATGTACGAACAGGGCGGCCGCGCCGAGCTGGCGGCGGCGGAAGCGGCCGAAGTGGCAGTGATCGAGCGGTTCCTGCCGAAGCAGATGAGCGAGGCCGAAACCGTCGCCGCGATTGCCGCGATCAAGGCCGAGATCGGCGCCGCGGGCATGAAGGACATGGGGCGCCTGATGGCCGAACTGAAAGCGCGCCATGCGACGACGCTCGACATGAGCAAGGCGAGCGCACTGGTGAAGGCGGCATTGGGCTGAGGTGGACGGGTCCGCTTCCTCCTTCCGATTCAGATACTCCCCGTTCGTCCCGAGCGAAGTCGAGGGACGGGCAACAAGGGGCCACGCCTTAGAAGATGGCATTCTGGACCTACATCATGTGCTGCTGTGACGGCAGCCATTATACCGGCCAAACCGACGATCTTGATCGGCGGGTCGCCGAACATCAAACTGGGGGATGTTGCGACTACACAGCAAAGCGTCAGCCCGTTGCGCTTGTTTGGGCCCAGGAATTTCCAACCCGCGTGGAGGCCGTGGAAGCCGAGCGCCGCATCAAACCTTGGTCGCGCAAGAAGAAGGAGGCTTTAATCGCGGGCGATTGGGCCGCGCTGAAATACTGGGCGAAGGCTCCATCGGCCCGCCCCTCGACTTCGCTCGGGGCGAACGGTGTGTTTGTGGTTGACGGGGAGGACGCACCATGACCCTCACTCCCGCCTTCCTCGACGAACTGCGCGCGCGTACCCTGCTGTCCGGGCTCATCGGCAAATCCCTCAAGCTCACCAAGGCGGGCCGCGAGTTTAAGGGTTGCTGTCCGTTCCACAACGAGAAGACGCCGAGCTTCTACGTCAACGACGACAAGGGCTTCTACCATTGTTTCGGCTGTTCGGCGCATGGCGATGCGATTCGCTGGATGACCGATCAGCGCGGCCTGCCGTTCATCGATGCTGTGAAGGAACTCGCGCAGGGGGCGGGGCTCGCCATGCCCGAGCAGGACCGCGCCTCCGCCGCGAAGGCTGAGCGTGCCAAGGGTTTGCACGATGTGATGCAGGCCGCCGCCGACTGGTTCACCGCCCAGCTCGGCGGGATCGAAGGCGCCGAGCCACGCGCGCTGCTCGACCGGCGCGGCATCCGTCCTGAAACCGCAAAGGCGTTCGGCATGGGCTATGCGCCGGATGCGCGCGGCAAGCTGAGGGCGGCGCTGAAGGAATTCGGCGATGCGATGCTGATCGAAGCGGGCTTGCTGATCCAGGTCGACGGCAAGGAACCGTACGACCGGTTCCGCGGACGGCTGATGATCCCGATCCGCGATCCGCGCGGGCGGGTGATCGCGTTCGGCGGGCGGGTGATTGGGGCCGGCGAGCCGAAGTATCTGAACTCCCCCGACACGCCGCTGTTCGACAAAGGCCGCACGCTCTACAATCTCGATCGCGCAGCGCCGGCCAGCCGCAAGGCGAGCCGGGTGATCGTTGTCGAAGGCTATATGGACGTGATCGCGCTCGCGCAGGCGGGGTTCGAGGAAGCCGTGGCGCCGCTCGGCACCGCACTCACCGAAGCACAGCTCGAGCGGTTGTGGCGGCTGAGCGATGTCCCCGTCCTGTGCTTCGACGGCGACGGCGCGGGGCAACGTGCAGCAATCCGGGCCGCCCACCGCGCATTGCCGATGCTCGCGCCCGGCCGCAGCCTCGCCTTCGTCACCCTGCCGCCGGGGCAGGACCCGGACGATGTGATCCGCGCGAGCGGTGCTGCGGCGATGAATCAGCTGCTTGGCGAAACCCAGCCGCTCGTCGATCGGCTATGGGCTGACGAACTGGCCGCACAGCCGCTCGCCACGCCCGAACAGCGCGCCGGACTGAAGGCGCGGCTGGCCGACCATGCGGCCGCCATTGCCGACGCCAATGTCGGGCAGGAGTATCGCGCCGAATTCCGCCGCCGCTTCGACGCGCATTTCGCGTCGGCCCCGCGCGTCTGGCACAGCACGCGCGCCGCGGGCGGTTCGCGACCAGGCAGGTGGCGCCCTGCGCCGCCCACCGGCGGCGATCATCCCAAGGCGCAGGCGATCCGGCAGAGCGGCATCGACCCCGCGCTGGCGAAACCGGTGCTGGCCGGGCTGATCCGGCACCCAAGCGAGATCGCGCGGCACATCGAGGTGATCGGCGCGCTCAAATTCTCGGGCGGCGCGCTGGGTGCGCTGTTCGCGGCGATGGTCGATGCCGTCGTTGCCGATCCGGCGCTTGATAGCGCGGGTTTGCGCACCATATTGGCGACATCCGGTTATGATCCGATCGTGCGCGATCTGCTCCGGGCCGATGCCACGCCCTATTCCTTCACACGGAAGGAAATCGATCCCGATCGCGCACGCGCCGATCTGGACGAGGCAATCGCCATTCTGGCGGCACGGCCCGAAGTCGACAGCGCCTTGCAGGAAGCGACGCGGGCCGCCATGCGGTTCGAGGACGGGGCATGGGAACGGCAGGCGGCGCTGGTGATCGAACGACAGGCATTGGAAGCGCGGCTTGCAAATCTGTGCCAAGCGAACGAAGACGACCGGACGGATGGGCGAACAACGGGGCTCGAGGATAGTTAATGGCGAAAGCGAATGCGGGCGGCGGCGAGGACACGATTGAAGTCGGCGATGCGCCGCTGATCGACCTGAACGACGCGTCGATCAAGAAGCTGGTCGCCCGCGCGAAGAAGCGTGGCTACATCACTTATGACCAGCTGAACGAGGCGCTGCCGCAGGAGCAGATGACCTCGGACCAGCTCGAGGATGTGATGGCCGCGCTCAACGAGATGGGCGTCAACATCGTCGAGAACGAGGACGTCGGCGAGGATGCCGAGGCCGACGACAAGGACGACGACGAAGTCGAATCGGTCGATGCGGCCGAAGAATCGGCGCCCGCGCTCGAGACCAAGAAGAAGGAAACGGTCGATCGCACCGACGATCCCGTGCGCATGTACCTGCGCGAGATGGGCGCGGTCGAGCTGCTCAGCCGCGAAGGCGAGATCGCGATCGCCAAGCGGATCGAGGCCGGCCGCGACACGATGATCCTGGGGCTGTGCGAAAGCCCGATCACCTTCAACGCGATCATCGACTGGTCGACGGCTCTCAACGAAGGCACGATGCAGCTGCGCGAGATCATCGATCTCGACGCGATGCTGTCGAAGGACCCCGCGCCCGAAAGCCTGACCGACGACGACAGCGGCGACGGCGAAATCAGCGAAAAGAACGCGGGTCCCTCGTTCAAGGCCGAAGAGGAACCCGAGGAAGTCTCGGCTGATGACGACGACGAAGAGTCGATGACCGAGCGGCGCGCGCCGCGTCCGTCGGACGACGAGGAAGAGGACAACACGCTCAGCCTCGCCCAGATGGAAGAGCAGCTGAAGCCGCAGGCACTCGAGAAATTCGCCTCGATCACCGCGCTCTACAAGAAATTCTCGAAGATGCAGGCCGGACGGCTCGACGCGATGGCGGCAGGCGGTGAATTGTCGGCGGCGGACGAGCGCAAGTATCAGAAACTGCGCGAGGAATTGACCGCGGAAGTCGAAAGCGTCCAGTTTCACCAAGCGAAGATCGAATATCTGGTCGATCAGCTCTACAGCTTCAACCGACGCCTGACCGCGCTGGGCGGGCAGATGCTGCGTCTGGCCGAGCGCCACAAGGTGAGCCGCAAGGATTTCCTCGATCGCTATGTCGGCAACGAGCTCGACGAAAACTGGGTCGCGAGCGTCGCCGGCATCGACAAGAAGTGGAAGGCGTTCGCCGAGAACGAGGGCGATGCGGTCGATCGCATCCGCACCGAGATCAGCGAGATCAGCCAGGCGACGGGCATGAGCCTCGCCGAGTTCCGCCGCATCGTCAACATGGTGCAGAAGGGCGAACGCGAGGCGCGGATCGCCAAGAAGGAAATGGTCGAGGCCAATCTGCGGCTCGTCATCTCGATCGCCAAGAAGTACACCAACCGCGGGCTTCAGTTCCTCGACCTCATCCAGGAAGGCAACATCGGCCTGATGAAGGCGGTGGACAAGTTCGAGTACCGCCGGGGCTACAAGTTCAGCACCTATGCGACCTGGTGGATCCGCCAGGCGATCACCCGCTCGATCGCCGACCAGGCGCGCACGATCCGCATCCCGGTCCATATGATCGAGACGATCAACAAGCTGGTGCGGACCAGTCGCCAGTTCCTGCACGAGCAGGGCCGCGAGCCGACGCCGGAGGAAATGGCCGAGCGCCTTTCCATGCCGCTCGAAAAGGTGCGCAAGGTGATGAAGATCGCCAAGGAGCCGATCAGCCTCGAAACGCCGATCGGCGACGAGGAAGACAGCCACCTCGGCGATTTCATCGAGGACAAGAACGCGGTGATCCCGGTCGATGCCGCGATCCAGGCGAACCTGAAGGAAACCGTCACGCGCGTGCTCGCCAGCCTCACCCCGCGCGAGGAGCGTGTGCTGCGGATGCGCTTCGGCATCGGCATGAACACCGATCACACGCTGGAGGAAGTCGGCCAGCAGTTCAGCGTGACGCGCGAGCGCATCCGCCAGATTGAGGCAAAGGCGCTGCGCAAGCTCAAGCACCCGAGCCGGTCACGGAAAATGCGGAGTTTCCTCGATCAGTGATCGTAGCCCCCATCGACGGGGCCAGTCACCGGTGCGGTTCTGACGGACCGGTGACTGGCGGCGTCACCCGTTCATGATCAACGGGGCGACGGCGTGAACACAAAGCTGTCGAACAGCGAGCTTGAGTCCCAGGGGGTCTGCTTGCCGTTTGTCGCGCGGAAAACTGCGTTCCGGACATTGCGGAACATCGATTCGATCGGCTCGTCACGCTTGGCCATTTCGGTAACGAGCGCGAGCGCGAACGGGCTGTTGGCCCCATTCCCGTCGGCCGCCGTCTGGCCGGGCGCGGTCGAATAGGCGATGTAGCTTCCGTTCGGTGCTTCCATGCGTGCCAGGCCGCGATCGCCAGCACGGAATTGGCGTGTCAGCGGCATGTTGCGACAGGCATCGAGGATGACGATGCTGGTCGAAACCCCGGCCTGAGCCATCTGCCGGATCACCGTGTCGGCGGACACGCCGTCCAGATCGACGTCGGCCTCGGTTTCGATCGCGGCGTCGATCGGGATCAGATAATTCGCGCCATGCGACTGCACCCCGTGCCCCGCGTAATAGAACAGGCCGGTTGACTGTTTGCCAGCGGTAAGCAGGCGCTGACCGAAACGCGCGATCGCTGCCTTGAGCGAGCGTTGATTGGCGTTTGTCACAACCTCCACCGAAAAGCCCGCGCGCTGAAGGGCCTGCGCTACCAGTTGGGCATCGCGAACCGGGTTTGCCAGCGCACCCATGCCGCCAGTGTACTGTGAGTTGCCGACAACCAGTGCAAATCGAGGGCCTCCGACGATCGGAGGACGCGACACGCTGACCACGGGCGTCGTGACCGGTTGCGAAACGGCGGGCTCGACAGGAAGCGGCTGCTGAACACCATTTGCAGCGGTTGTGGTGGTCGTGGCGACGGGCGGGGGCTCATCCGGAAGTTTCCAGGTGACCACCCTGCGGTGAACGCCGACGGTCGGTTTGCCTTGGGCATCCAAAGCAGGCGAAAAGCGCGCGCGCAGCGTGACGACGGCGCAGGTCTTCTCGTCAAGGTCGGTCCTGCCGCTCGAGCGGATGATATCGCAGCGCTGGACCCGTCCATCGACGCCGACAGTAACGGCAAACTGAACCGTTCCCTCGCCGCCCTCGCGGATAGCCGTTCCCGGATAATCATTCGAGTTGATCCAGATCGAACTGTTCAGCGGCTTTGGCGGCGTGACCTGGGACGATGATGCCTGCGCTTCCAGTTGCGGCGGCAAACCGAGCGCCAGATAACTGCACGCCAATACCCTTCCGACTATCGCCGCCGACAGCTTCATCGTTCCCCCTCAAGCCACCCAAGCATATTGCCTGATCAGGTCGGCTTGCACCATAGTTCGATCCGCTTCTGTCCCTTGTCAAACGTCAACCGCGAACAGGCCGGCATCGCAGCGCGCGGGATGGTCATGCTGAAGATCGGCGGGCGCCCCTTCGCCGTGGCAGTAACTACCACTTCGGAAGGATCTTCGGTCCGGTCGGCGTCCCTGATCTCCTCGCCGCGACCGGCCGCGTCGATCCGGTCGCGCACGCGCACGGCGATCTTGGTGAAACTGAGCGGCCCGAATTTGAACGGTCGTTCCAGCGTCATCAGCCGCACCGGCCGCTTGATGCCGAACAGGATTTCGACGTCCCAGCTCGGCCCGGTCAATTGCCCGCCATAAGCCTTCGCGATCGCCGCCCCGGCCGCTGCCGATACGATCGGATAGGCGCCGGGATCATCCAGATCGAAAGCTGCGTAAAGCCCGAAACTCTTTTCGCGATAGCCGGTGCCGCTGCCGCCGTTGGCGCTGCCGAACAAGGAGAAGTCATGGCGCTGCGTCGCAGTGTCGGATGGGCCGAAAACCAGCGTGACGCGCGATTGCGGCAGGCCCCATGGGCCAATCGTTCCATCGCCGGGCACGGGGGGCGCGGTCGGAAACCAGAGCGCCCGCCCCTTCTGCTTAACGCCATCAACGGTAAAATCGACCGGACGATTTTTGCCTTCGAACTCGCGGCGCCCGGCGACGTTAAGATTGGCGCGACCGACCAATATCGCCGGCTTCAGGCCAAGCCGATCCGCCAAGGCCGCGTTGATGACAAGGCGGTCCGGGCCAGCCGACAGCACGCGCAAACTGACCGGCTGCCCTTCAATGGTTGCGGCAACATCCGTGCCCGGGGAAGTGACGAGTTCGCTTGATACGGGAACCTCTGCCTGCGTCGCGGCACTCGCTGCGCCGATCAACAGAATAATCGCCGCCTGCGCGGCCGCACGTTTCGATTGTACCACTCCGCAATCCCTCCATTGCTCCCGGACGATTTCGCTGCCGCGCTTTGGCTGAACCGGAGCCGAACAAGCATGCTGCTTGCTGCATGTCTTCCCGGTTGCGACGTGACCGCCTCGGATGGGCTTGTTCCGGCACCGGCTCATCGGCGGTAAACACGTCATAAACCCCGTCTTTACGCGCTTCGGTATAACCCTCGCTGCACAAGGGCGCGCGGGCGGCGTGAAACGGCTCGACTTTTGTAGGGGTTACGTAACGACATGGCTCTCGATCCAGCCTTCTCGGCGCATTTCGGTCCCGGCTGGAGCATGCTGGTAGGCCTTGTCGACAGCGATGGCAGCGCGCGTCAAGCGACGTGTGGCCGACTCGCGACGCCGGGGGCGCTTGCGCGCGACGTCACCGATGCGGTCCATGCACTCGGCATGCTTTACGGTCGCCAGCCCGGCGTCGTCGATCACGCGGCGGCGCGCAATCGCCACGCGGAATGCGCCGGCTGGTTCGACGCGGCGGTCGATGGCTTTGCCGCCGAACGCGCCTTGCTCGCCAAGCTTGCCTCGGCGGCTGGCCCGCTGCCCTCGACGCCGGGCCAGGCCGAATCCGAAGCGACGATCCTTGCCCAGCGCCACGCGCTCGACACGCTCGCCCAGTCCGACCGCGATGGCTGCGCGGTCGGGGCCGCGGTGGCGCTGGTGCTCGACTGGGTCGCCGTGCGTGCGGTGCTGGAATCGGCTGCCGAACGGCTGGGCATCGAATGCCGCGCCAGCACGCTGCCGCTGGCCGAGGATACCGCGACCATGGTCGCCGCCGTCGGCGAGCGGCCGGCAGCCGAACGCGCCATGGCGTTCGGCGCGCAGCAGGTGCTGGCGCAGCATCGCGGGCTGTGGGATCTGCTCGACGCGCGCGCGCTCGCCCGCAACCACGCCTGAACCTTGGCCGAAGCGGCGGCGCTTGTGCTGCGCCTGCCAAAGCCGCTATGCCAAACCCGATATTCGAAAACGGGGACGGCCATGAAGCGTTTTGAAGGCACCGCCAATTATGTCGCGACCGATGATCTGAAGGTCGCCGTCAACGCCGCGGTCACGCTGCGCCGACCGCTGTTGGTGAAGGGCGAGCCGGGCACGGGCAAGACCGTCCTCGCGCATGAAATCGCCAAGGCAGTCGGTGCCGAGCTGATCGAATGGAACATCAAATCGACCACCAAGGCGCAGCAGGGCCTGTACGAATATGACGCCGTCGCCCGCCTGCGCGACGGCCAGCTCGGCGACGAGCGCGTTCACGACATCGCCAATTACATCCGCCGCGGCAAACTGTGGGAGGCCTTCACGCGCGACAAGGCGCCCGTCCTGCTGATCGACGAGATCGACAAGGCCGACATCGAGTTTCCCAACGATCTGCTCCAGGAGCTCGATCGGATGGAATTCCACGTATACGAAACCAAGGAAACGGTGCGCGCGACCGAACGCCCGATCGTGGTGATCACGTCGAACAACGAAAAAGAACTGCCCGACGCATTCCTGCGTCGCTGCTTCTTCCATTACATCAAGTTCCCCGATCGCGACACGATGCAGGCAATCATCGACGTCCATTTTCCCGGCATCCAGAAGCTGCTGGTCAGTCGCGCGATGGACATCTTCTACGACGTGCGCGAAGTGCCGGGGCTGAAGAAAAAGCCATCGACCAGCGAGCTGCTCGACTGGCTCAAGCTGCTGCTGCACGAGGACATGCCGCTCGAGGTGCTGCAGAACCGCGATCCGACCAAGGCGATCCCGCCGCTCCACGGCGCGCTGCTGAAGAACGAACAGGACGTGATGCTGTTCGAACGGCTCGCCTTCATGGCCAAGCGGCAACAGAACAAGGGGTGAGCGAGCCGCCGCAAGGCGCGACGCGGTTCGCCCGCGTTCGCGCCCGACTGGAAGCGGCCCAGCCCACTGCCGGCTGGCGCGGCGCGCTCTACGAATTCTGCCTGTTCGGGTTCAAGCAGGGCTGGGCGTGCCTGTTTGGCGCGCTGATGCTGGCGTTGTTGCTTGGCACACATCTCTTCTATCCAGCCGGAGCGCCGCTCGCGCGGTATGATTTCCTGACGCTTGCGGCGCTGGCGATCCAGATCGGCATGATCGTGCTGCGGCTCGAATCGATCGGCGAGGCCAAGGTTATCCTTGCCTTTCACCTGATCGGCACGGTGATGGAATTGTTCAAGACCAGCGCCGGGTCGTGGATCTATCCCGAGCCGGGGGTGCTGAAGATCGGCGCCGTGCCGCTGTTTTCGGGCTTCATGTACGCCGCCGTCGGCAGCTATCTCGCACGAGTATGGCGGATCTTCCGGTTCCGCTATCGCCATTATCCGCCGCGCTGGACCAGCTATGCGCTGGCGACGGCGATCTATGTCAATTTCTTCGCCCACCACTGGCTGCCCGATGTGCGGCTCGGCCTGTTCGCGGCGACGGCGCTGCTGTTCTGGCGCACGCGGGTCTATTTCACGCCGTTCCGCAAGGCCCGGTGGATGCCGCTGCTGCTCGGCTGGTTTCTGGTCGCCTTGTTCATCTGGTTCGCGGAGAACATCGCGACCTTCTCCAACGCCTGGCTGTATCCGGCGCAGCGCCACGGCTGGACACTGGTGTCGCCGGAAAAGCTGGGCGCCTGGTATCTGCTGATGATCATCTCGTTCGTGCTGGTCGCCGCGCTCCACGGGCAGGAACAGAGCGATGACATTTCGCCTCGCGCCCAATAGGATGGCGTCCGCAAGGAGATGGGAATGCCGGGATTCGTGATAGCGATGTTGGCCGTAATGGTGATGCTCGATCGGTGGCGGCATTTGCCCGCCGTCCGTCCGCTCCGCCGAATGTTGGTCGATACGCCCGCCGCCTGGCTCAACGGGCTGACGCGCAAGCATCTGATCTTCGGCGCGCTGATGCTGGCAGTCGTGCTCGTCGGCGGAGAGATGCTGGCCGCGCTAGGCCCGCTCGACATGTCGCTGATCCTGCTGTGGGATGTCTCGGCTTTCATCGACGCCGCCGTGGTGACAATCACTCTCGCCGCGAGTGCCCGCATCACCGGTGGCTGGCGGATGCTGGTCGGACAGCGGTCACCGCGTGCGCGGAGCCGCCGTGCCCGCGTGCATCGCCGTCCCGCCGAGCGCAAGGGCGACAACGACGAGGACGGCGGCGCGCTTCGGTTCGCGGCCTGAACCTAGCGCTGCACACGCGGATGGAGCGCGCGGTCGTGCGACAGCAGCCGCATCAGCACGTCGCGCCAGCGCCGGTATCCCGCTTCGTTGGGGTGCAGCCCGTCGTTGAAATAGCGGGTGACCTGTGCTCCCTGCGCATCGACAAAGGCGGGATACAGGTCGAGGAAACGCGCAAAGCTTGAGTAAGGCGGTCGCCCGACGATGTCGGCGAGGCGATCGTTGACTGGCCGCACGACGTCGCGATTGCGCGGCTCCTGGTCGGTCGGCAGGAGCGACTGGAGCACGATCCGCGCGTGCGGCTTGCGCGCGTGCACCGCATCGACGATCGCCATCACCCCGGCGACGATGCTGTCGCTCGCCGGGGCCTCGGCGCCCCAGCTGTTGTTGATGCCGGCCATTACCACAACATAATCGGGGTCGAGCGTCGGCGGGTCGAGCTCGCCCAGGCCACCGCTCGCCCTAGGCAGCAGCCGGTGCAGGATATGCTCGGTCCGGTCGCCCGAAATGCCGAGGTTCAGTGCCTTGTAGGTGGGATCGCCGCCTGCGAAGCTTTCATCCCACACCGCGCGGCCATTGCGCTGGCCAGCTACCCAGGGATTGGCACCGAGCAGCCAGAAGTCGGTGATCGAATCGCCGATGAACACCAGGCGGTAGCTCGGCAGGCTCGCGGTGTCGGCCAGTGCTGCCGCGATCGCGCGCTGGCGCTCCTGCCAGTAATCCACGCGCTCGATCGGTTGCGCCGCCTTGAAGTCGCGCGGCGTCGCCGCGGTCGAGACCGGGGCGAGCGCAAGGGCAGCGGCCGCGCGCCACCAAGAGACCGATCTACACCCCATGACTCATTCCCCTTCGGCACCGCCTCGATCGCCATCGATCGAGTGCGGCGCGCTGGCAAGTCCTGATGCCGCCGATCGATCGAGGAAAAAAGATCGCCGGTTAACCAAGTCGGCCAACGCTTCGGCTACGCGGCCTGGTGCAAAGGAGGGAAATGCGTTTGCCCGTGCCGATTCTCGCGCCGATTTTTGCGGCGTGCACGTTGTTTGCGACCGCGTCGGCATCGGCGTCGCTGCTCGATTATGTCGGCGAATGCGTGCCGTTCGCCCGCGCCGCATCGGGCATCCAGATCTATGGCGATGCCTGGACCTGGTGGGATCAAGCCGAGGGGCGCTATGCCCGCGGCGACACCCCGCGCGTGGGCAGTGTCATCGTGTTCGCGCGATCGCCCCGCCTCCAGCGCGGGCATGTCGCGGTCGTCAGCCGGATCGTCGACCGGCGCGTGGTGATGGTGACGCACGCCAACTGGTCGCGGCTGAACGGCGAGCGCGGGCATGTCGAGCAGGACGTCACCCTCACCGATGTGTCCCCCGACAACGACTGGAGCGCCGTGAAGGTCTGGTACCGCGACGCGACCGGGCTCGGGTCGACTGTCTATCCGGTCTATGGGTTCGTCTATGGTCGACCGGTCGCAGGGCACGGCGGATCGGCGCGTCCGGCTCGCGAGATGACGGGAGAACGGCCCGATTATGTCGGCGCGCTGATCGACGCCTACCGCTGAGCCGGATTTACGCGGCGAGGCTGGTCTGGCCCCGCATCATCGCGAGGCTTGCCTCGAGCGCCTCCTGCGATATCGACTGCGCTTTCGCGGTCATCGCATCGATATAGGCGAGCTCGTAATTGCCCCAGCGCCGCCCGTTGAATCGCAGCGGTACGAACACTGTCTTGAGCGGCAAAAACTCCTCATGCCCCAGCGCCATGCAATAGCAGCTGAGCATTGCAGGCGCCTCGCTGGCCACCGCCCGGCCGGTTGCGTCGTCGAGCCCCATCTGGCGACGGTTGCGCGACCAGGTGTTGTTCCACTCGCGATCGGGCCCCTGCGGTTGCGACCGCAACGTCAGATGCGTCGGCAGATAGCCGTCGACATTGCTGATCACCGATCCGATCGACTTGTCGATCTCGCGCGTGACACGGTCGAGGATCGGCCGGATGTGCCGGTCGGCGAAATCGCAGAAACGGACATTGTGCTGGACCGGGTCGGTACCGGGAATGGGCTGGTAGTCGGTATCGAAGACATCGGCCATGCTGATTTCGCCGCGCCGGATCGCGCGCTCGACCACATCGGTGATCTCGCCCGCGATCAGCTTGGCCTGCTCGATCAGCGGCGTGTCGTCGATCGTGACGCCCGAATGCGCGAGCTGGTCAAGCATCAGATTGCAGGCCGATTCCAGTCCCTCCAGGCGCCCGCGCGCCTTGCGCAGCGCTTGCCCGTTCTCACGCGTGGCGCGCGCCGACAGCGCCAGGCCATCCTGTGCCGCCGCGATGCTGCGTTGCATCTGCGCGTTGCTGGCGGCGATGCCATCGGTTTGCTCATCGACACGGGCCACGATGCTACCCAGATCGGCGACGGTCGAGCGAACGACGCCGAAGCGCTCGATCGCCTCCCGTCCCTGTGCCGCGCCGTCGGTGACTTCGCGGGTGAAGGCACTGGCCTCCTCGGCAAGCGCGCCGACCGTGCGGTCGATCCGCTGCGTGGCATCGCGGGTATGCTGCGCCAGCCGCTTGACCTCGTTGGCGACGACCGCGAAAGCACTCCCCTGCCCGCCCGCGCGCGCCGCCTCGATTGCGGCATTGAGGGCAAGCATGTTGGTCTGCTGGGCGATGCCGCCGATCAGTTGCGAGACCTGCTGCACCTGATCGAGCGCTTCGGCCATGCGCGCGACGCGCGTGCTGAGCTGGACGATCCGTTCGGACACGTCGCCGAACCCGCCGATCGCCTCGACAATAGCAGCGGTGCCTTCGGTCAGCTGGACTTTGGCGCGGTCGGTCAACGCGCGCGCCGCCGCAATCGCCGTTGCAACCCGTGCGTGGTCGCTCGCCAGCGCTTCGGCGACCGAATCGAAAGTGTCGAGATCGGCGATAGTGCGGTCGATCTGGTCGCTGGCAACCGCGACATGCCCCCCGACGTCGGCACACTCCATCACCAATGCCCCGCACTGGCGCGCGACATCGACGATGATGCTCTCGATTCGGTTCGACTGATCCATCAGCGCGTGTGAGCCTCCATCTTGGGCGATAACCGGCCAAGGTAAATTCGTCCTTAAGGCGAAGCGCAGCCCCAGATCGTGCCCGGACGCCATTGCGCAACCATCCGGCGCGGGGCATGATCGCGCGATGTTCCTCAACTTTCTCGACGAGCTGCGCGCCGCCGGCATTCCGGCCAGCATGAAAGAGCATCTGATCCTGCTCGAAGCGCTGTCGGCCGAAGTGATCGATCGCACGCCCGAGGATTTCTATTACCTGTCGCGCGCGGTCTATGTGAAGGACGAGGGGCTGCTCGACAAGTTCGACCAGGTCTTCGCCAAGGTTTTCCGCGGCATCGCCACCAGCTATGCGAGCGAAACGGCGGAGATCCCGGCGGACTGGCTGCGCGCGGTCGCCGAGAAATATCTCACTCCCGAAGAAATGGAGGCGATCAAGGCGCTCGGTTCGTGGGACGAGATCATGGCGACGCTGAAAGAGCGGCTTGCCGAACAGAAGGGCCGCCACGAAGGCGGCAACAAATGGGTCGGCACCAAGGGCACTTCGCCCTATGGCAATTCGGGCTACAACCCCGAAGGCGTGCGGATCGGCGGCGAGAGCAAGCACAAGCGCGCGCTGAAGGTCTGGGACCAGCGCGAATTCCGCAATCTCGACAACACCCGCGAACTCGGCACCCGGAACATCAAGATCGCGCTCCGCCGCCTGCGCCGCTTCGCGCGCGAAGGCGCCGCCGACGAGCTCGACATCGACGCCACCATCGACGGCACCGCACGGCAGGGCTGGCTCGACGTGGTCATGCGGCCCGAGCGGCACAATGCGGTCAAGCTGCTGCTGTTCCTCGACGTCGGCGGTTCGATGGACCCATGGGTCAAGCTCTGCGAAGAGCTGTTTTCGGCGGCGACCACCGAGTTCAAGAATCTGGAGTTCTTCTACTTCCACAACTGCCCCTATGAAGGCGTGTGGAAGGACAATCGGCGCCGGTTCAGCGAGCGCACGCCGATGTGGGACGTGCTCCACAAATATGGCCACGACTATAAGCTGGTGATCGTCGGCGATGCGTCGATGAGCCCGTACGAGATCACGCATCCCGGCGGCTCGGTCGAACATTTCAACGAGGAATCGGGCGCGGTCTGGCTGCACCGGCTGACGACAACCTATCCGGCGACGGTGTGGCTCAACCCGATCCCTGCTGAACAATGGGGCTATTCGCAATCGATCCGCATCGTCCGCGAGCTGGTCGGCGATCGCATGTATCCGCTGACGCTCGTCGGGCTTGACGAAGCGATGCGCGAGCTGACCCGCAAGCGCTGACCCCGGGCCGGCGCGCTATCGCTGCCGCGCAATTTCCGCAGCGATGCGGTTGCGTTCCAAAACCCCCTTGGTGAACCCCTTTTCCCGATAAAGGGCCTGAAGATAGGCCAGATCGGATCGGGTCAGCTCCGGCGGATGATTGGTATCGGATTTTTCGAAAAGGCCGAGAATCGTCGTCATGGCCGAACCGGCGCCCGGAACCTGGGTCTGCGCAAGTCCGCGCATCGCCGCATAATCCGCCAATTGACGCAGCGTCAGGCCATAGGTCGCCGCGCGATCGAAGATCACGAACGAGGCATCGATGTGTTGCGTGGTCACTTCGTCGATCAACGATGCCGTGTGTGTGAACAGGGTACCGTTCGCATCCGCTTGCCGGCCGCTTTCGTTGCGGAGCGATGTCGTGCTCCACACCCGCACCGGCGCGGTGGACCGTTCGAGCCGGTCGATGTCCGACGGCTCCATCCCGGTAAACCAGCCGAGGCCGCCTTTGCGCGCATCGCGGATCAGCCCGTTCGCATCGGGAGTAATGATCAGCAGGAAATTGGGAACGCAGCTGGCCGCCGGATCGACCGGCGTCGGCACCTTCCGGGCGATATCGATGATCCGGCGACGGATCAGATCGGCATAGTCGCTCGCGATGCCGATCACCCTCGGGCAGAGTGGCTCGTGATAGCGCGCGATCTGCCCGACTTTCGGCACGGTGATTTCACTGACGAAGCGCTGGACCGCCTTGCGATCGATGTCGCGACGCGCCTCGACGACGACGTCGGCATCGCGCACGGCCTGATCGGGCTTAGCGCGCGGCTTCGCGTCGTCGGCGATCGGTACCGGTGGCGGCAGCTGTCGTGAGTGAAGCGGGCTCGCGAACAGGCACAGGAGGATTGCGCCGGGCAGCTTTTGCCACTTTGCGAGCGTCGGTCCCATGGCGTTGCCTCGTCTCTGTCTTCTGCCGCCTTAGGCCAATTCAGGGACCTTCTAAAGTTCCGACAAGGCGCAATTGCAAGCCTGCGCGCGGCACTTTGACCCGCGTCAATGTGCGCGACCACGAATCGGTCGATAGCGGCGCCGATACCAACGACCGGAGCCGTTCGATGACACAGATTTTCGACCAACCCTTCCTCGTGCTGGCGCTCGCGGCGGTCACGATTTTCGCTCTGGTGCTCGGCTATGCCAGCCTCACCGATCGCGCTCCCGCCGTCGACGAGCCGGCCGCATAGCAAGCGATCAGGCCACGCCTGCCTACGGCTGCCCCGCATCGATTTGTTCGAAAATCGCCTCGACCGCGATCCGCTCGTCGTCGGTCAACTCGGGACGCCAGATATCGAAGATCAGCACAACGCGATCGTCGTCGCTGTCGTTCCAGGCTTCATGCTCGATCGTGTCGTCGAAGATCAGCAGCTTGCCGACTTCCCATTCGCGCACTTCGTTGCCCACCCGGAAGCCGCAGCCCGGCGGCACCACCAGCGGCAGGTGACAGATCAGCCGGGTGTTGAGCATGCCGGTGTGCGCCGGGATGCGCGCGCCGCCCTTCAGCAGCGAAAACATGATGGTCGGCGCGCGCGTCGTGATCCGGCACAGCGGCAACGCGAGCATCGCCGCATAGGTTGTCGGCGCGCGGGCAACGTTGGCCGCCACGCCTTCGCCATTTTCGTGCAGATAGAGCGAGCTCCAGTCGGGATTGTCGTTCAGCCCGTGAAATTCCCTGCGCGGGCTGTTCGGGTCCGTGACCAGATAGGGGCGAAAGCCCGATCGATCGGCGAGGATAGCGTCGAGCTCGGCGCGAATCGCGTCGGTCTGCGCCTCGAGCGCGGGCACCCAGGCGAATTCCTCGCGCTCATAGAATTGGCGCTGGGGCAATTCGGGGAAGTAGAACATCTTCGGCTGCTGCTGGTAGATCTGCTTTTCACCGAACAGCAGGTCGAGCGCGTGCTGGAACCGACGCGAGCGCGGCACCGCCGCAAGCCCGGTTTCAAGCTGCTGCCGGAACGCGCTTGCAAAACCTTGCGACGCGTCGCGGGCACGCGCGACTTCGCTCGTCAGGTCGGCAGGCAAGGCGCGGCCATCGGCCAGCTTGATCGCCTGCTCGTAGAACCGGGTCGCGCCGCGCGGATCGCGCCGCGCCGCCCGGGCATCGCCTTTCAGGATCAGCGCCCGGATGTTCTGCGGATCGGCCGCCAGTACACGGTCGGCCGCTTCCTCCGCCGCCGCCCAGTCGGTCATGCCGCGCGCGGCAATCGCGAGCATCAGCCAGATCTGGACGTTGCCCCGCGTCACCGTCATGACCTGTTCCAGCAGGCGCCGCGCCTCGGCATGATTGCCGCTTTGAAGCGCGGCGGCGGCCGCATGGACCATCGCTTCGAGCCGCGCGCGATCGGTCATGACGTCGCGTACCGGCGATAGCCGGCCGACAGGTCGGCCCAAGCCGCTTCATCGGCGGCGGCAAGAGCATCGAGGTCGCCGGGCGCCGCCGCCACATCATCGACCCACTCGCGCAGGCCGGTGCCGCCGTTGATCACGTCGATCGCCAGCTTGCCGAACTCATATTCGTAAGGAAAATCGCGCCAAAGGTCGTAATCGGGTCGGAGCGTACGGATTGCCTTGAAGGCGAGCGCCTGTACCCGCCACGGCTTGAAGGCAGCGTGATCGTAACCCGGCCCCTCGGCATGGATGTGCACGCCGTTACACAAGTGTCCGACATGCTTGTGAAAGGTCGGCTGGAACCAGATGTCGCGAAGTGTGCACCCGGCGAGCCAGTCGGGTGCCAGCCGCTGCATCTCGGCAATGACGGCGGCCGCGTCGAGATCGGGCGCGCCGAAGAGTTCGAGCGGGCGCGTCGTCCCCCTGCCCTCGCTGAGCGTCGTGCCTTCGAGCATCACCGTGCCGGGATAGGCGCGCGCCATGTTGACGTTGGGGGCATTGGGGCTGGGGTTGATCCAGACGCGGTCGGCGGGCCAGCCGAAGCCGGGGGCGGCATCGGGCGCCCAGCCTTCCATCTCGATCACGCGGTAATCGACGTCCAGCCCGTAGTGATCGATGAACCAATGGCCGATCTCGCCCAGCGTCAGGCCATGCCGCATCGGCATCGGCCCGGCGCCGACGAAGCTCTCCCACCCCGACAGCAGGGTCAGCCCCTCAATCGGGCGCCCGGCGGGGTTGGGGCGATCGAGCACCCACACCGCCTTGCCATGTTCGGCGGCGGCTTCGAGCACGTAGAGCAGCGTGGTGATAAAGGTGTAGATGCGCGTGCCAAGGTCCTGCAGATCGACGAGCATCACGTCGAATGTGCCCATCGACTGGCCGGTCGGGCGGCGGACTTCGCCGTAAAGGCTGAAGACCGGGATGCCATAGCGCGGATCGGTGAAGTCGGGCGACTCCATCATATTGTCCTGCAAATCGCCGCGCACGCCGTGCTGCGGCCCGAACATCGCCGAGACGTTGAGTCCGCAGGCGACCAGCGAGTCGAGCGAATGCGTCAGGTCCGCCGTCACCGAGGCAGGATGCGCGAGCAGCGCCACGCGTTTGCCCTCCAGCGGCGCGCGCAGTGCGGGATCGGCGAGCAGCCGGTCGATACCGAATTTCATGATCGCTCAGGTGCCGGGAGGGTCGCGATAAAGCAATCCCGGTCGTGAAAATCAGGCGGACCGGGGGCGTGAGCGAGCGCCCAGTAGGATTTCGTCCCGTCGACTTCCTCGATCACGGCGCTGACACCCAGCCGCCAAACTCGACCCGAGTCGAGCGTAGCGTCTTCCAGATGGGCGCTGAGCGCGTAATGTTTCGGAGCCGTTGGGAGATCGGGCATCGGGACGTTCAGCAACGCCTCGATCGAGGACGAATCGAGACCGATTGCCGTCAGATGCGTGGTCATGCCGGACGCGAACTGATCAGGGTCGGTCGAGGTGATCCACGGGTCCCGCATAGCAAGCGCACGCATCCCGTCGCGATACCCATCAAAGGCATAGGCCGCCCATTCGCCCGACGGCGAAAAATTATACTCCCGATAAGCCGCGCTATCGGGCTCGCCAAGAAAGAGCTCAAAGCATGTGCGTCGCCACAAACCGTCGGCGCGCGCTGGCGTGGACATCGGGGGCAGCGTCAGCGCGGACGGCGGCGCTGCAACGATAAAGTTCGCAACCCAATTCCCTGCGTCCTGCCACGAAAGCGAGCAAGAGACGCCACGGACCGCGTGAGGCGGGGTATCGGGGTGCGCAATCAGCTGAAGCCCGGTGACGAACATGCAATTTCCAGAACGTTGGTCAGCCACCGAGATGGCACGCCGTCGCTGACTTTCCAATTCCGCACGTAATGGCTACATGCGCGGCACCCCATGGCAACTATTCTCCCCTCCCCGCCGAAGATCGGCATGGTCTCGCTTGGCTGTCCCAAGAACCTCGTCGACAGCGAACGCATCCTGACAAAGTTGCGCAGCGATGGCTATGCCCTGTCGGGCGACTATGCCGGCGCCGACGTCGTGCTGGTCAACACCTGCGGCTTCCTCGATTCCGCCAAGGAGGAATCGCTCGAAGCGATCGGCGAGGCACTGTCGGAGAATGGCCGCGTCATCGTCACTGGCTGCATGGGCAAGGAAGCCGAGGTCATCCGCGCGAAGTTTCCGAACGTCCTCGCGATCACTGGCGCGCATGAATATGAGCAGGTCGTAGGCGCCGTGCACGACGCAGCGCCGGTGCCGCCCAATGCCTTCCTCAATCTGGTGCCCGAAAGCGGGCTGAAGCTGACCCCGCGCCATTACAGCTATCTGAAGATTTCGGAGGGCTGCAATCACCGCTGCGCCTTCTGCATCATCCCGAGCTTGCGCGGCGACCTCGTCAGCCGCCGCCCCGATGCGATCCTGCGCGAGGCGGAAAAGCTGGTCGCGGCGGGGACGCGCGAGCTGCTGGTGATCAGCCAGGACACTTCGGCTTACGGCGTCGATATCCGCCACCAGCCGCGCGCGTGGCACGGGCGCGAGGTGCGCGCGCACATGACCGATCTCGCGCGCGAGCTGGGGTCGCTGGGTGCGTGGGTTCGGCTGCACTATGTCTATCCCTATCCGCATGTCGATCAGGTGATCCCGTTGATGGCGGAAGGGTTGATCACCCCCTATCTCGACATCCCGTTCCAGCATGCGAGCGCCAAGGTGCTGAAGCTGATGAAGCGCCCCGCCAATGAGGCCAAGGTGCTCGAACGCATCCGCAACTGGCGCAGCATTGCTCCCGATATCGCCATCCGCTCGACCTTCGTCGTCGGCTTCCCCGGCGAGACCGAGGATGACTTCGCCTATCTGATGGACTGGCTGGAGGAAGCGCAGCTCGACCGCGTCGGCGCGTTCCGCTTCGAGCCGGTCAAGGGCGCGGCGGCCAATGCGCTGCCCGATCCGGTGCCCGAGGACGTGAAGGAAGAGCGCTACGCCCGTCTGATGGCACTGACCGCGCGCATCTCTGCCGAAAAGCTCGCCGCAAAGATTGGCCGCACGCTGCCGGTGATCATCGATCTGGTCGATGCGGAAACCGGCGGCGCGACCGGCCGAAGCCAGGCCGATGCGCCCGAGATCGACGGCGAGGTCCATCTGCGCGACGCAGGGCATCTGGCGCCGGGCGACATCGTGCCCGTCGTCATCGAGGATGCCGACGAGCACGACCTGTTCGGTGTACCTGCCGCCTAGGCGGTCTTGCCGCGACGCAGCAGGTCGAAGGCGATCAGATGCGTCGCCCCCGACAGCGCCACGCCGAACATCGGGATCAGGGCGAGCAGGAGCAGGCGGATCTGGTTCATCGATTCAGGCTCGGTGAGCGTGAAGAACAGGCCGGTGCCCACCGCACTGATAAAATCGATCGAGCCGAAGATGTGCATCGCGGCATAGCGCCAGCGGGCAAAGGGCATTGCCACAACCGCGACCGCGAGCAGTCCGGCGATCAGATCGCCCCAGGCGGCGCGCTCGACGAACAGCGGCGGGAGCAGTCCGGCGGCACCATAGCCGAAGAACAGGATCGCCGCGACGATCCGCCATGAATGGAACAGCGTCAGCCGCCGCAGGCCGAAATTCTCCACCCACTGCCGGAACCCGCTGTTGGCGGCATAGGCAAGCGTCGGCAGCACCACGCCGAGCGTCACGAGCCCGGCAATCGCCCGCGGCGGTACTTGGGTGAGCAGACCGGTGCTCGCCGCGATCGCGACGCCCCCGCCCCAAGCGGCCAGCACGCCGGCGACCAGTCGATCGGACACCGAATGTTGTATTGCCACCGAAGCCATCGTTCTTCTCCTCCATTGCAAAGTGTAACTACACTTTTCTTGCCAAAAAAAGGGGGTGCGTTCAGTCTGGTCCGAGCGTCGCCAGCGCTTGGCGCGCCGCCAGCCAACCTGCGTCGCGCATCGGCTCGATGAGTTCGGCCTGCAATTCGCGCCAGATTGGCGTCGCCGCTGCAAGCCGCGCCCGCCCGGCGTCGGTCAGCGCGAGCGCGCGAGAGCGTGCGTCACCCTCGACGGCGGCGGACTCGACCAGCCCCGCCGCTTCGAGCGGGACGAGATTGCGCGTCAATGTGGTCCGCTCCATCCCCAGAATGCCTGCGAGCTCGCCCACCGTCACCATGTGAGGTTGATTGAGCGCACCGAGGATCGTGAATTGGCCTGAGGTGATTCCCAGCGGCCTGAAAGCGGCGTCATAGCGCCGCGCGACCCGCCGCGCCGCCCGTTGCACGTTCAGGCACAGGCACTCCGCACTGAGCTGCGTGGCGGGGATGAGATCGATGTCAGCCATGCGCAACAGATAAGTGCAGTTACACTTATTGTCAACAGGCGTGCTATGCGAGGGTCTGCGGGTTTGCTTGCCACTGCGTTCGCAAGCCGATGAGGACGGCACTGGCGACGACGACGGCCACCCAGAGGTAAAAGCCGCTGTAGTGGCGCGTCACCGTTTCCGCGACTTTGCTGGTCGTCGGAACGGTCGACCACCGGCACGCCTCGACCAGCGTCAGCGCGGTCAGCAGCAGCGAAAGCCCGCCGAACCAGCGCGGCAGCGGCCGACGGAGCGCGACGATCGCGGTCGGGACTGCCAGATTGGCGAACCAGCCGACCGTGGGCACGGTCCACCAGAAGGCCCCCCCGAACACCAGCATCATCCAGCCGGGCATCGATGCGGTATCGGCAGCATTGGTCTGGACCGCAGGCAAGGCGAGCGACAGGGCATAGCCGAGCAGGATCGCCCAGCCGATTATGCGTCGGCGCCCCGCGCTCATCGTTCCCCCGGTTCGGGCTCGATCCCGTAAGGCTCGACCAGTTTCCAGACGTGGTCGGGGATCATCGACTTCATCCGGCGCTTGTGACTGCGGCGCAGGTGCAGCACGGTTTCCACCGCCTTCATTTCGAGCCGCGCCCGCGCAAATTCCAGCCCACGTGGGCCAATGCGCGGCATCAGCCAGCCAAAGATGCGGCGCAGCGGCTTCGGCATCCGCCGCAGCGGCAACCCGCCCGCCGCCAGTTCGGTGTTGACGATGAAGCCCTTGACCGGCCCGGCGCGCTTGCCGTGGCTCTCGAGCGGCGCGGTGACAAGCTCGTCGCCGAGCAGGCCGACCAATTCCTCGCCGCGCGCATTGCGGACGATCAGCCACTGCTGCCCCTGCCCCGCCATGTAGCCGACCGTCACATCGGCAAGGACATTGGTGTAATCGACACATGTCTTGCACGTCATCGGAAAGAAATCGGGGCGCAGATCGGCGAGCGGCAATTGCAGAAATGGGATCGCCTTGCGCCGTCCGTCGGCGAAGCGGAGCTCGACGTGATAATCGGCGCGAAATTCAAGATAGGTGATCGTCTCCGGCGCGTCGGAAAGCAGCGCCAGGAAATCGTGGAAATGCGCGGTCGTCGTATTGTCCGAACACGGCGTGCCGATCACATAGAGTCGGTCGAACCCCAGCTCGGCCTCGATCCGGCGCAGCGCATAGACCTGGCACGGGATGCCGATCACCGCGATCCGCTTGTGCCCTGCCGCGCGCGCCGGCTCGAGCAAGGCGAGGAGCGGCGCATAGCCCATCCGCATGCCGCGCACCTGCGCCATGCCTTCCGCCCTGGTCACCAGCACCGGCACGGGCCGCCACTTGTCCTCGGGGTCGGGCGCCATCGTCAGCACCGCATCGACGGCACCGGTCTCCAGCAGCCGCTCGCCGATCCGGCTGGTGATGCCGGTCCACTGCGCGCCCTCGCGCGGGTTCGCCAGCCGCGCCTTTGCCATGCGCAGGTGTGGCCCGAAGAACAGCTCGTCGCCTCTTGCCGGATCGCGGGCGCGCCCATGCACGCGCGCTTCCATCGCCGGATAATCGGGCTTGATGAACTGGCAGGCGGTGCCGCAGCGCTTGGGATTGCTGCCGCGCGACAGACCGCAGTCGGTACAGAGCTCGCGCGGGGCGGCGGGACCTATCGTCGGTACGATAACGCTGGTCGTGTCCGTCATGCCAACCCCTTGCCTCGTGCCGGTTATGAGCAAGCCCGACACAGCCGGTAAAGCAGATTCACGCCCCACTGGCGCACGTCGCGCGAGCGGCTATGGTTACGCCCGAACAACTGACGCCAAAGGGTACCAATGAAGCGCTGCCTGACCTTCCTCCCGGCCCTCGCCTTGGCGCTCGCGCCGACCGCGCTGCACGCGCAGGCGATAACGGCGGCCGAAGCCGCGCAGATCGACCGGATCGTGACGACCAGCCTCGCGCGCACCGGCGTGCCATCGGCATCGGTCGCGATCGTGCGCGGCGGACAGATCGTCTTCAGCAAGGCGTGGGGCAAGCAATCGGAGGCGCGCAAGGGGGCGAGTCCCGATCTGCCCTATCAGATCGCATCGAATTCGAAGCAGTTCACGGCGGCGGCGATGCTGCTGCTGGAGGATGACGGCAAGCTCAGCCTTGATGACAAGGTGTCGAAATATCTTCCCGGCATCTCGGGCGGCGACAAGATCGCGCTACGCCAGCTGCTAAGCCACACGTCGGGCCTGCAGGATTATTGGCCGCAGGATTACAGCTTCGCGGACATGGCCAAGCCGACGACGCCGCAGGGGATCGTCGATCGCTGGGCCAAGAAACCGCTCGATTTCGATCCCGGCACACAGTGGCAATATTCGAACACCGGCTATGTTGTTGCCGGGCTGATCATCGAAAAGGTCGCGGGCATGCCGCTGCTCGACTTCCTCGACGCGCGCATTTTCAAGCCGCTGGGGATTAAGGCGATCGATCAGGACAAGGCGATCGGCCCCGGCTTTCCGCAAGGCTATCAGCGGTTCGCGCTCGGGCCGGTGCGGGTCGAAAAGCCTGCCGCGCCCGGCTGGCTTTATGCTGCGGGTGAATTGTCGATGACCGCACGCGACCTGGCGAAATGGGACATCGCCCGCATCAACCGCAGCCTGTTGCCACCCGACGACTGGGTCGCGCAGGAAACCCCCGTGAAGCTCCCCGACGGGACAACGAACGGCTATGGGCTGGGCGTGGTTACCGGCAACGCGAACGGCCTGCGATATGTCGAGCATTCGGGCGAAGCGGTCGGCTTCCTGTCCGAAAACCTGGTCTTTCCGGATCAGAAGGCGGCGGTCGTCGTGTTGGTGAACGGCGATTTTTCGGACGCGTTCACCAGTATCGCGCAGCAGATAACGAAGCTTGTGGTGCCCGCTCCCGCCGACAATGCCGATGCGGCGACGACGGCGGCGGCGCGGCGGTTGTTCGATCAGCTCCGCACCGGGACGCTCGACCGCAAACTGCTGACCGACAACGCGAACTATTATTTCACGCCGACGGCGCTTGGCGACTACAAGGCGAGCCTGGCCCCGCTCGGCACGCCCCAAGCATTTGAAATGGCACGTAAGCCGCGACGGCGTGGCGGCTTCATCAATCGCAATTACAAGGTCACCTATGCCACCCGCACGCTCAACATCATCACCTACAGCGAGCCGGAGGCACCCGGTCGGTTCGAGCAATTTCTGGTGATGCCCGCCGAATGACCGACTTTGCCTCGCTGCTGCAGCCTGATCGCGGCCAGCCCGCCCGCGCGATCGACGTCGTGCACCCCGATGATTTCGCGAGCTGGCTGAGCACCCAGCCGCCGCGCCTCCGCGCGCTGCTCGCCGCCCAGAAAATCACCGGCAAGGCCGGCAACCGCGCGATCCTGCCCGGCGAGGCGGGCGATGACTGGTCGGCGCTGCTGGTCTGCGACGAGCCCGTCACGTCGCCGTGGCGGATTGCATCGCAAGGGGAAATCCTGCCCGAAGGCACCTATCGCCTGCGCGACGGCGTGGTTGGCGCTGCCGGGCTCGGCTGGCTGCTCGCCCAGCACCGGTTCGACCGTTACAAGGCGGGCGAGCCGAACGGCGCGCGCGTCCTGCTGTCGAACGATCCGGCACGGATCGACGAGACAGTGGCGCTCGCGGAGGCAACCGCCAAGGTGCGCGATCTGGTCAACACCGGCGCTTCCGACCTCGGCCCCGGCGAACTCGAAGCCGAGGCTGCGGCATTGGCCACACGGTTTGCGGCCACGCTTACGGTGACGCGCGGCGATGCGCTGGCGACCGGCTATCCGATGATCCACACTGTCGGTCAGGCCGCTGCCCGCGATCGCGCGCCACGGCTGATCGAAATCGAATGGGGCCATCCCGATCACCCCCGTATCGCGATCATCGGCAAGGGTGTGTGCTTCGATTCCGGCGGGCTCGACATCAAGCCGTCGGCGGGCATGCGGCTGATGAAGAAGGACATGGGCGGCGCGGCGCATGCGCTGGCGCTCGCCGGACTGGTGATGGGCGCAGGGCTGAAGCTGCGGCTCCACCTGCTGATCCCGGCGGTCGAAAACGCGATCTCGGGAAGCGCCTTTCGCCCCGGTGACGTGCTGCGGACCCGCGCGGGGCTGACGGTCGAGAACACCAACACCGACGCCGAAGGCCGCCTGATCCTGGGTGATGCGATCACCAGAGCGGTCGAGGGCGCCCCTGCGCTGATCCTCGACTTCGCGACGCTGACCGGTGCGGCGCGGGTGGCGCTGGGGCCTGATCTGCCCGCGACTTTTGCGAATGACGATGCGCTCGCCGATGCGCTGCTCGCGGCAGGTGTGGCTGTCCACGATCCGCTGTGGCAGCTGCCGCTGTGGGACGGTTATGACGAGATGCTGAAGTCCGACATCGCCGACATCGTCAACGCGCCCGACGGCGGCTTTGCCGGCGCGATCACCGCCGCGCTGTTCCTGCGCCGGTTCGTGCCCGCAGGCATCCCCTGGGCGCACCTCGACACCTTTGCCTGGCGCCCGGTCGCCAAGCCCGCGCGCCCCAAGGGCGGCGAGGCACTGGGCTTGCGCGCCGCCTGGCACCTGCTCAAGGCGCGCTACGGCGTGGGCAGCTAACTGATGCACCGATCGACGCGCCGTCCCGCTTCGCGATGTTCCCGGTTCGGACGGGTCGCCCCTTTTTTAGACTAGGTTAGCGCATATTAATATGCGAATGTCACGCTGGGAGTGCAGCGCCGCTCCCGAAAAAATGACGTGATTCGAACGGTGTTCGAGGGGGAGATACAAGATGCCAGCCATCATCACGGGCGTCCGCAGCCAGCAGTTCGCGCCCGGCGGCGATACCGACAATGACGGCGTCTTCGATCCCGGCGAACTCGTCCGTGTCATCCTGCGCATCACCAACACCGGCGATCAGGACGCGACCGGCGTCAGTGTGAGCGACCCGTTCAACGGAACGACGCTGAACGCCGGCTCGCTGCGTATCACGCCGATCGCGGTCAACGACGCCTTCAACATCACTGGCAACACGCCGATCACCTTCACCGCCGCGCAGCTGCTGGGCAACGACCTCGATCCGCTTGGCAATGCGGCCACGCTCACGATCACGGCGGTCAGCGGCGCGACCAACGGGTCGATCGTCAACAACGGCAACGGCACTTTCACTTTCACCCCGACGACCGGGCTCGATATCGGCCAGAGCGCAAGCTTCCAGTATACGATCACCGATCAGGAAGGGCTGACCAACGTCACCGGCTTCAACGGCGTCGTCACGCTCAACATTACCGATGTCGTCTGGCACGTCGACAGTGCCTATGCGGGCGCCAACGGTGCGTCGGACGGCTCCTATCTGCGTCCTTTCACCTCGTTGACCGAACTCAACGGCGTGACCGGCGACGGCACCACCAACGACGACGTCGATTCGGCGAATGAAGCGATCTTCATCAACAATCGTGGCACCAACTACGGCGCCGGTATCACGCTCGAAGCCGGGCAGCGGCTGCTCGGCGACGGCGCGGCGGTCAGCGCCAACGGCATCGCGCTGGGCGTCAGCGCCGGCAACGCCACGATAAATTTCGGTGCCGCCAACGGCATTGTCCTGAACAGCGGCAATACGATCAGCGGGATCAGCCTGAACGGCACCGCAGCAGGCGGTACCGGAATCATCGACTCAGGCGCGACGGTCGGTACGCTGAATATCAGCTCAACCAGCATCTCGGGCACCGGCCGAGCGCTGGCGATCCAGAATGGTGGTGCCCTGAACGCGACCTTTGACACGTTGAGTTCAGCCAGTTCCAGCACACAGGGCGTCGTCATCACCGGCGGCACGACGGGGTCGCTTATTGCGCTAGGGGGCACGATCTCCAGCGCAGGCACCACCGGTTTCCAGATCGGCACGTCAGGCAGCGCAGGCTCGGGCGGCAGCGTGGCGGTCTTTTACGGTGGCACCATCCTCAATGCCACGGGCGCGGCAGTTGACATCCAAAACCACAATACCGGCGCCATTACGTTTTCGAACAACATCACCGACAACGCAGGTTTCGGAACAAGCCAGATTGTAGCCAGCGGTAACACCAGCGGGACGATAACGTTTTCAGGTCAGGTCAATCTCGCCACCGGAACGGCAACAGCCATTTCACTGAGCAACAACACCGGCGCGACGATCAATTTCAACCCGACCGGCAGTGGGCTGGACATTGCGACATTCAGTGGTGGCGCGGGCCTGGCGGTGACGGGCGGCGGCACGATCAACATCACCGGCGCAGGCAATAGCATCAGCACGGGGACGGGCACCGCCGTCAATATTTCGGCATCGACGATCGGCGGCAACGGTGTGCGGTTTGACTCAGTGACCACAAATGGCGCTGTGAACGGCATAGTCTTGAACAATAGCGGTGCAGGCTCCTTTACTGTCAGCGGCACGGGCGCGGCTAACTCTGGCGGAACGATCGAAAACAGTACAGGCTCAGCGGGTATCCTGCTGAACACCACCGGGGCAGTTAGCCTGACAGGCATCACGGTTCGCAACAATGCCGATAACGGGATCCATGGCACTAACGTCAACGGCCTGACGCTCTCGGGCGTTACGGTGAGCAACAACGGCAATGCGGCGGGCGAGCGGGGCGTTTACGTCAACGGCCTGACCGGCACCGCGACGATCACGGGATCGACCTTCAGCGGCAATGCCGATCACAATGTCAACCTGATCAACAACGCGGGCACGCTCAACCTGACGGTCACGACCTCGACCTTCAGCAATTCGAACAATGCGACCACCGGCAATGACGGGCTGCTGCTCGAATCGAACGGCACCGCGACGACCACGGCGAGCATTACCGGATCGACCTTCGACAATAATCGCGGCGATCATTTCCAGTTCGCGACCAATGGCACCGGCGGCGCGGGCGGATCGCAGAACAACCTGACCTTCAGCGGCAACACGCTGACGACAAGCAATTCGGCGAACATCCTCGGCGGTGGCGTGACGATCAGCCCGTCGGGTGGCGACGATCTGGTCGCGGCGATCAACAATAACACGATCACCGGCACGGTTTCGGGCGCGGCCATCAACTTCGTCGGCGTTTCGACCATCGCGGGCGGCAACGTCCAGGCGACGATCCAGGGCAACAACATCGGCACGGCCGGGGTCGCCAATTCGGGCACCTCGGGTGGCGCCTATGGCATCAATGCAGAGCTGAACGGCAACGGCATTCTGACCACCCTGATCAACAACAACAATGTCCGGGAGGTCAACGGCAACTTCGGCATTGCCGTGCTGGCGCGGGCCGGAACGACCGCTGGCGGCGGCGGCACGCTGAACGCGACCGTCACCAACAACACCGTCACCGCAACCGCGACCACCGGGCTGATCAACGGCATCAATGTGACCGCGGGCGTTTCGACCGGCGGCGACCGCGAGACGTTGAATACCCAGATTTCGGGCAACACGATCAGCGCCGGGCTGAGCACCAATATCCGCGTGCGTGCGCTGTCGAGTTCGACGGCGGGCGGGATCGCGACGTTCAATCTGCGTGGCTATACCGGCGGCATCACCGATACCGCTGTGGTCGGAACCTATGTCAGCGGCCAGAATGGCGGCACCACCGCATCGGCTGCCCTGCTGGCGAACAACACCGCTTCTTTCAACAACACGCCCGGCGGGACGGCGCCGACCCAGCCGGGAACGCCGGCCACGCCGCTGCTCGCCGTCGTCCAGCTGCCGCAGCCGGACTCGGGTGTGTTCGGCGTCGACAGCACGCTCGTGCTGCGCCCGTTCGAACCGTTCAAGGTGGCGAGCGGATCGATCGCCGACCGCTTTGGCCTGCTCGGCGACGGACCGACCAACAATCACGTCGCCCTCCAGCTCGATGACAACGGCAATATCATCGGCCAGACGCTCGATCCGAGCGCCTATGTGCCGAGCGACGACGTCGCCGTGGCGCCACCATCGGCGCCCTCCGCCCCGGCGTCGATCGACCTGACACCGATCACGATCGGCGACAACGGCATCCTGACGCAGGCCGCGCTCGACACGATTGTCGCCGCCGCGATCGAGCGGTGGGTCGCCGCCGGCGTCACCGAGGAACAGCTCGCCGCGCTGCAGGCAGTGCGCTTCGACGTCGCCGACATGGCTGGCATCTATCTCGGCAGCACTTCGGCAAACCACATCACGATCGACAGCGACGGCGCGGGATTCCGCTGGTTCATCGACGCGACTCCCGGCGACGACGTCGAATTCGGCGGCAGCGGCACGGCATTGCGCGGCCTGAATAGCGCCGCCGCGTCGCGGATCGACCTGCTCACCGTCGTGCTGCACGAACTCGGTCACGCGATCGGGCTCGAGGACACCTATCTGTCGAGCGACAGCAGCAACCTGCTTTACGGCTATCTCAACCCGGGCGAGCGCCGCCTGCCCGCGGCGGGTCAGGCCGATGGCGCTGTCCCCGGCAGCGTGACCGGCGAAGCCTTTGCGCTTGGCGCGACGGCAATCGGCACACTCCCGGCCGGACGCGCGGTCGAGATTACCTTCGACTCGACGGTGAACGCCTTCACCAACCAGATCGTTTCGAACACCTTGTTCAGCCAGAGCACGATCACCGGCACCAATTTCGCGACGGTAACATCGAACAATCAGCAATTGGTGGTCGATAGCCTCACGCTAGGCGGGTCGGTGTTCATCGACACCAACCGTGACGGCATCCAGAACAACGGCGAAGTTGGCCCGAGCGGCGTTGCCCTGACGCTGTTCGCCGACACCAATGGCAACAACAGCTTCGATGCGGGCGTGGACACGCAGATCTTCACCGGCGCGACCGGCGCGAATGGCGTGTACAGCTTCAGCCTGCTCGGACCTGGCAATTACATCGTGCGAGTCGATGCCGCGAACTTCACCGGCGGCGGTGTGCTCGTCGGGCGGGCATCGACGATCAATGCGGGCGATCCCGACAACAATGTCGCTGGCGACAGCAACGGCGGCGTGCTGACCGGGGGTTTCGTCACGAGCCAGGCTATCACGCTGGCCTACAACAGCGAACCGACGGCAGGCACCGGCAACGACAGCAACAACACGCTGGGTTTTGGTTTCATCACTCCCAATGCCGCGCCGGTGCTGACCAGCGGTTCGCCTACGCCGACTTATGTGGAAAACGGTTCGCCGGTGACAATCGTCCCCGCGGTCACGCTGACAGACGATCAGGCGAACTTCGTCGGCGGAACACTCACCCTGGCGATCACGAGCGGCGGAACCAACTCCGATGTTCTTGGAACGACGATCGTGCCGTCGGCGTCGGGCGACGTGCAGGTGGGCGGCGTCACCATCGGCGTGATCACGCCGGTAAGCGGCATCGCGACCAACCCGCAATCAATCAGCGTTGCGCTTAACAGCAATGCCACGCCTGCGCGCGTGGCGGCGCTCATCCAGAGCTTCGCCTTCACTGTCGGCGGCGAGGATCCGGGGGCGCAGGCCCGGACCTTGACGTTCACGCTGGTTGATGGCGGCGGCACGACGGGCGGCGGCTTCGACACGGTCTCGCTGGTGCGCACGGTCAACGTCACGCCGGTCGATGATCCGGCGGTGGCGGTCGCCGATACCGGTACCGCAAACGAAAATACCACGACGGCGATTGCTGTGCTGGCCAACGACAGCGACGTCGACGGTCCGGCGCTCGCGATCAACCAGATCAACGGCGTGACGCTGGCGGTGGGCGCGAGCACCACGCTTGCTTCGGGCGCGACCGTCACGCGCAATGCCGATAATACGCTGACCTATAATCCCAACGGCGTGTTCAATTATCTCGTATCCGCAGCAACGGCAGCGGCGACGAACGCGGCCAATGGCAGCGCGACCGACAGCTTCACCTATTCGCTCGTCGGCGGGGGGACGGCGACGGTCAATGTCACGATCAACGGCGTCGATGGCGCGGGCGATCAGCTGCGCGGCAATGCCGGCAACAACACGATCACCGGCACCGACGGCGTCGACTTCTTCAACCTGTCACAGGGCGGCAGCGACACCGTATCGGGCGGGCTTAGCAACGATGCCTTCTATTTCGGCGCCGCCTTTGCCCCCGGCGATATTGTCGACGGCGGCGCCGGCACCAATGATCAGCTCGCAATCCAGGGCAATTACAACCAGACCTTCGCCGCCAACCAGTTCACCAACCTCGAGGTGCTCGTGCTGCTCGGCGGAGCCGTCACCACCTATGGCGGCGGCGGCGGTCCGTTCAGCTATAATCTGACCACAGTAGATGCGAATCTCGCGGCAGGTCAGGAACTGGTCATTTACGCGGCGAGCCTCTCGGCAGCGGAAAGCTTCACCTTCAACGGGTCGGCAGAAACGAACGGCACTTTCCGTATCTATGGCGGGCAAGGCACCGAAACGATCACGACCGGCGCGGGCAACGACGGCATCTACTTCGGTCCGAATGCGTTCAATCCGGCGACCGACACCATCAACGCCGGCGCAGGCACCAACGATCAGGTCGCGCTCGACGGCAATTACACCGCGACGATCACCGGCACCAATTTCCAGAATGTCGAGGTGCTCGCGCTGCTGCGCGGCGTGGCGGGTGATTTCGCAAACTACAATCTGACCTTCGCCGACAGCCTGGTCGGGGCGGGCCAGACATTCACGGTCCATGCCCTGCCCGTGCTCACCAACCTGACGCTCAATGCGTCGGCCGAGACCAACGGCAACTACAACATCGTCGGCGGTCAGGCGAACGACACGATCACGACGGGAGCCGGCGCGGACACGTTGTGGGGCGGCCTTGGCGCCGATGTGCTGACCGGCGGGCTCGGCGCCGATACCTATCGCTACACCAGCGCGTCAGAATCGACCAGCACGGGGTACGACCGGATCGTCGGCTTTGTTTCCGGTACCGACCGGATCGATGTGGTCAACACCATCACCGGGGTTGACGCAACGGTTGGCGCAGGCGCGCTGTCGACGGCGACGTTCGACACCGATCTGTCGGCCGCGATCGGATCGGGGCAGCTCGGCGCGAACCACGCGGTGCTGTTCACGCCGAACGCAGGCACGCTTGCCGGTACCACTTTCCTGATCATCGATAGCGATGGCGTTGCCGGCTATTCTGCCGGCAGCGACATCGTCATCCAGCTGACCAACCCGCCCGCGTCTCTCGTCACCGGTGATTTCATCTGACCTTGAACGGCGGCCCCGCGAGCGGAGATTCAGGCGACCCCGGTCAGGTACGGTTTTCAGGCCGGGGGTTTGAATGCGGGTGCGGCAACCGCCATTCGCGGTAATCGGATGCCTCGAATCGCCGCCAGCCGTGGATGTCGCGGACAAGCGGAACGCCGCAGCCGCGGCATACACCCCGCATGTTCACCGAATCGTTCCACACGCGGCGTCGATCAGGTCTGTGCTGCGCAAAATAGCACCGAATTATCTGGATCATGGCCGGACAGCCTCCGTTGAGAGCCCGAGGCCTTTAACGCGCGATAATGACGGATGTGCGCATCGGCGAGGAAATAAGGGTCTGCTCGCCCCAAGCCGTGCTAGTCGCGGGGTGTCTCGCGCAGATAGGCGGACATGACGGCGAGATCGTCGGCCACAGCCATCGCAAGTTGCGCTTCCATCGCGCGGTATCGCGCCAGCACGGCTCGCCCCGTCGCCGACACGCGCGCGCCGCGACCGGCCCCGCCCCCCGCCTGCGCCTCGACCAGCTTTTCGGTGAAGCACCGGTTCATGCTGTCGACGAGCAGCCAGGTACGGCGATAGCTCATCCCCAGCGCCCGTCCCGCTGCCGAGATCGAACCGGTCCGCTCGATCGCCTCGAGCAGATCGGCCTTGCCCGGCCCCAGCGCGGGTTCATCACCGCAGAACAGCTGCGCCTTCAATTTGAGCGGTCCGACACGCATGGTTCAGGCTAGTCGCACCGCCTGCCACGACGCAAGATGCGGATAGGCCAATGGGGAGAGAAGTCATGCCGCTATACGAAATCGACGGGCATCGCCCGGTGATCGACCCCGCCGGCGCATGGGTCGCGCCGAGCGCCGATGTGATCGGCGACGTCCGCCTCGCTGCCGATGCAAGCGTGTGGTTCGGGGCCGTGATTCGCGGCGACAATACGCCAATCATCGTCGGACCGCGCAGCAATGTGCAGGAAGGCGCGATGCTCCATTCAGACCCTGGCGCACCGCTGACGATCGGCAGCGACTGCACGATCGGCCATCACGCGATCCTACACGGCTGCACAATCGGCGATCTGGTGCTGATCGGGATGGGCGCGATCGTGCTCAATCGCGCTGTCATCGGCGAAGGCTCGATCGTCGGCGCGGGCGCGCTGGTGACCGAGGGCAAGAGTTTTCCGCCGAACAGCCTGATCGTCGGCAGTCCGGCGCGCGTCGTCCGCACGCTCGACGACGCGGCAATGGCGATGCTGCGCCTTTCGGCACAGCATTATGTCGACAAGAGCCGCGCCTGCGCAACCGGACTGCGGCGGATCGACTAGCTGCCTGCGAGCCAGGCGGCGGTGGCGGCGCGCAGCCGGTCGGCCGCCGCCTTGCGTACCGCGATCGCGGTCAGCGCGCGCCGGGCGCCGCCGCGCGAAGCCTCGGGCAGGTTTTTTTCGGCAAAGGCCTGGATCTTGCCCGGCATCGCCGGATCGTTCGACCCTGCGCCGAGCGCGACGATGAAGCCCGCGCGCGTGCTCGTCTCCAGCAGACCATTGACGAGCTCGAGATTGGCCACGGCGAAGTCGAACGCCATGTCCGGATGCCGACCAGCAATGGCGGCGAGCAGTTCGGCCTTTTGCGGCGCGGTGAAATCACTCGCCTTGATCAGATCGAGGGCGCGCGCCGCAAGCGCGTCGTCGCGGGCCGTGCCCAGCAGCCGGATATAGCCGTTCTTCGCGACCGGATTGTTGGTCGATCGGGCAAGCGCCAACAGCGCACCCCATTCCGCCGGGGTCGCGTTGACGGCATAGGTCGTCAGGATCGGCTCACGGATGGCCGGCGGGATTGCAGCGGGATCGGTCGCGAGTGCAGCGACATAGCGGCGCGCTTGGGCAGCGACATCGGGATCACCGGCAAGCCCCAGCCGGGACACCAATGTTTCGCGCAAATTGGTGACGATCGCCGGCTCCTCGGCCTTGGCGGTGAAACCGACCCGTGCCATCACCGGCGCCAGCATCCTGACGGTGCGCGCCCGCAACGGTGCGTCGAGATCGGTCTGCTCAAACAGCCCGGCAAGCGCGCCGATATCGCCCGCGATCGCGTCCCATTCGAGCGGATTGGCATCGGGCGCGACCGCGGCCACCACATCGAAATAGCGCGCAAGGCTCTGGTCGCCGGAAACGGCGAGCGCGAAATAGTCGCCCAGCATGCCCAGCCGGTCGGCGAGCGGCAGCCTGGCGTAATCGGCGACGAGCGCGGCGTGCGCCGCGTCGTCATATTTGACCCGCAGGTAACTGCCCTTGCCCATGTTGGCGATCACCGGCCCGCATCCGGCGACATCGACGGCATAGGGCGTGCCTTGCCTGACCAGCGTCTTGGTCGGCGCGCCGCCTAGCGTCGCGATCGTCAGTGGCACACGCCAGAGCTGTGGCGTCTTGGACGCGGCATCGAGGCCGAAGCGCGACTGGGTGAGCGTCACTCTGGTGCGGCCGCCGCTGCACTGGCCAGCCGAAACCGCGATCAGCGGCACGCCGCCTTGCCGGGTGAAGTCATGCGCGAAGCTCTTCACCGGCACATTCGAGGCCGCTTCCAGTTCGGCCCATAGCTGATCGGTCTCGGTGTTAGCGTATTTGTACTTCGCCATGTAGCGGCGGAGGCCGGCGCGAAATGCATCGGCGCCAAGCGTCGATTCGATCATGCCGATGACGGCCTGGCCCTTTTGATAGGTGATGCTGTCGAATGCTTCGCCGATCTGATCGACGGTTTCGACCCTGCGGATGATCGGATGGGTCGCCGCTGTCGAATCGACGCCCATCGCTTCCTCGCGCTCGTGCAGAATGGCTGTTTCGCGTGCGAGCCATTCGGGATTGAGGTCGGCGCTCGCCTTGCTCTCCATCCACGAAGCGAAACCCTCGTTGAGCCACAAATCATCCCACCAGCGCATCGTCACCAAATCACCGAACCATTGGTGCGCCATTTCGTGCGCCACGGTGACGAAGATATTCTGCTTGCCGCTGACGGTTGCGCGCTTCGGATCATAAAGCACGGTCGGTTCGAAATAGAAAATTGCCCCCCAATTCTCCATCGCACCGAAGAATTGCGACGAACCCGGCCCGGCGATCATGTCGAGCTTGGGCAGCGGATAAGGCTGACCGAAATAATCGTTGTAATAAGTCAGCAGGCGCTTAGCCTGGCTGAGCGCATAATCGCCCTGATCGACGACACCGCGGCGGGTAATGATGCCGATCTCGGTCTTGCCCGCCATCACGGTCTTGCGTTCGACATCGCCCATGCCGAGAAACAGCAGATAGCTCGACATGACGGGCGTTTCGGCAAAGCTGAACAGCTGGCGCCCGTCGGCGAGCCGCGACACAGCGGCAGGCATGTTCGAATAGGCGAGCTGTCCGGCTGGCGCGACCGCCGACAGCCTGAACGTTGCCTTGAAGGCGGGTTCGTCGAACATCGGGGCGAAACGGCGCGCGTCGGAGGCTTCGAATTGGGTCGCAAGCATTCGCGCCGCCGATCCATCAGCATTCTTATAATCAATCGCGAAGAAGCCCGCCGCCGTATCGTTGATCTTGCCAGACCAGGCAAAACCCACGCTGTGCGCGCCGACTTTGAGCGGTGCGGGCGCGGTCAGCGTGATCTGCTGGTTGGCCGCATCGAGCTTCAAGCGCACCGGCTTCCCGTCGATCGTCGCGCGCGTGATCTTCAGGTCGGCGGCGTTGAGCGTGACCGTGCGCACCGCCTGCTTCGCCAGCACCGTAATCGTCTCGCGCCCGGTGAAGGTCTTGGCCGCGGCATTCGGCTCGATCCGGATGTCATAGCGGAGCGGCGTCACCGTCGTCGGCAGTTGTCCGCTCGCCAGCGCCGGGGCGGAGACCGTCAACATCAAACCAGCCAGACCCGAACGCTGCAGCAACGACGTCATCATCCAAGCTCCGTAATTTAATTTCACGCGCTCCTGCCGCAATTTAGCCGGTGACGCAATTGCCGACCGCTGGACAGAATATTCGGTTGCGCTATGAAACGAACATGAGCCTGCCGCCGCTATTCGACCGCCTGCGCCTGCCCGTCATCGGGTCGCCGCTGTTCATCATCTCGGGCCCGGAACTCGTCATTGCCCAGTGCAAGGCAGGGATCGTCGGTTCCTTCCCGGCGCTCAATGCGCGGCCGCAGGCGCTGCTCGACGAATGGCTGCACCGCATCACCGAAGAGCTTTCGGCATGGAACCGCGACCATCCCGATCGCCCCGCCGCGCCGTTCGCGGTCAACCAGATTGTCCACCGTTCGAACGATCGGCTCGAGGCGGATCTTGCGACCTGCGCCAAATGGCAGGTGCCGATCATCATTACCTCGCTCGGCGCGCGTGAAGACCTCAACACGGCGGTTCACGGCTGGGGCGGCATTACCCTTCACGACATCATCGACGATCGCTTTGCCCGCAAGGCGATCGAAAAGGGCGCCGACGGGCTGATCGCGGTCGCAGCCGGCGCCGGTGGCCATGCCGGGCGCCTTTCGCCGTTCGCGCTCATCCAGGAAATCCGCCAGTGGTTCGACGGGCCGCTCGCGCTGTCGGGGTCGATCGCCAATGGCGGCGCGGTGCTGGCGGCCCAGGCAATGGGCGCCGACCTGGCCTATATCGGCTCGGCCTTCATCGCGACCGAAGAAGCCAATGCCCAGCCCGCCTACAAAGAATCGATCGTCGCATCGAAGGCCGCCGACATCGTCTATTCGAACCTGTTCACCGGCGTGCACGGCAACTACCTGCGCAGCTCGATCGAAGCAGCGGGCCTCGACCCCGACAATTTGCCCGAAGGCGACCTCAGCACGATGAACTTCGGCGGCAACGCCGGGGCGAAGGCATGGCGCGACATCTGGGGATCGGGCCAGGGCATCGGCGTGGTCGATCACGTCGGCACGGTCGCCGAACTGGTCGAGCGGATCGTCGGCGAATATCGCGCGGCCCAGGCGCGGCTTGGCGTCGCGACGACGCCGGTCGCCGCCTAAAGCGACACCGCCAGCCGTTCGAGGATCGCGCGCGCCGGACTTTCGGGTGGCGTGCCGAGCTGGTCGGCATCCAGCCGCGCGGTGCGACGGAACAGATCGATGCTGGCGGCCACCAGCGCGCGCGTCTGCGGCGGCATGGTCGCGATCACCTGCGGGTCCGAATGCGGCGGCGCGCCAAGGCGGCGTGACGGATCGAGCGCATCCGACCGGCTCATCTCGCCGGTATCGACCGCGCGCTGGGTCAGCAGCCACGCGATCACATGCATCAGCCGCGTCGTGACTTTCAGCGATTCGCACGAATAGGCCACACGCTCCATCGGGCCGAGTGCCTCGCGGTCCTCGCGTCCGCCATCGTCGAAATAGGCGCGCGCCTCGTCGGCAAGCAGCATCGCCTCGACGTAAAGCGCGTCGACCAGCCGCCGGTGCAGCCGTGAACTGACCTGGTCCGTCCCCATCCCGCCTTGCTGCCAGAAACTCGGCCGCAGTGAAATGCGACGACTCAACCGGACCGTCCCAAAGCGGCGCGATCAGGCGATTATGTCGGGGATAAGTTGATCTTCGAGCAGGCTGATCTCGTCGCGCAGCCGCAGCTTGCGCTTCTTCAGGCGCGCCAGCTGGAGCTGATCGGTCGAATTCTGCTCGAACAGCGCCGAGATCGCCGCATCGAGGTCGCGATGCTCAATCTTCAGAATTTCGATCCGCTTTGCGATCTGGCGATCGTCCATGACCCCGTCTCTTGCGTCCAGCTCATGCCGCAGTCCGCGCCATAGCAAAACTGCGCAGCGAGGCGAGCCCCAACCTTCGGATTGTCGCGCGATTCGGCACGTCTGTCGCGCACACAGCAAAAGGCAAGCGACACGAGCAGCGAACTATGATTTGATGATCCACCCGCTCGTGGTCGGGCGGCGATTCAGGAAAGGAACTCCTCTCCATGCTCAGCAACCATCAAGCGACATTGGCGGCAAAGCACGCGACACTCGACCAGCGCATCGCGCTCGAATCCCAGCGGCCCCTACCCGATGCGATGGTTATTGCGCAACTGAAGAAGCAGAAGCTCAAGATCAAGGAAGAGCTTGCCGCGCACTAGGCGCGCAGCAGACCGGACCGGCGCCCGCGCAACGCCGCGGCGTCGGCGCGGTCATCAGATTACCGGCAGAATCGGCTTGACGAAGACCGGCGGCTTGGTGTTGCCGCTGACCGGCTTGCGCGCCAGCACCGGGTCGATCGGATGATCGAACGCCACGCCGATCCGGCCCGCCACGCTCCACGCCACCCGGCCTGGAATCCAGCCGATGCCGCGCACATCGAGCTCAACGGCGGCACCCTGGGCAATCGGGTCGGTTACTTCGGCCATCAATCCGCCGGCCGAAAGATTGCGAATGCGCACCTGGCGCACGACATCGCGCTGCGCGCTCTGGCGAAACTGGGCGACCAGAAACAGGCTGTCGCGCGACTGGTTGCGCTTGTGTGCACCGTCTTCGGTCGAACCGTCCTGAACCGGATTTTGCCCGACGTGATCCATGCCTGCTTACCCGACCTCGCTAAGGGAATTTCGCGAGGACGCTAGCAGCCAAGGGGTATCGATTTGCTTAAAATCGCGCGAGCGATGAGGCCCTGTCAGTCCTCGCGCGAGACCTTTTCATTGCGCTCGTGGCGCTCCTGTGCCTCGACGGTCATCGTCGCGATCGGGCGGGCTTCGAGCCGGGTCAGCGAGATCGGTTCGCCGGTGACTTCGCAATAGCCATATTCGCCTTCCTCGATCCGGCGCAGCGCGGCGTCGATCTTCGAGATCAGCTTGCGCTGGCGGTCGCGCGTGCGCAGTTCGATCGACCAGTCGGTCTCGCTCGATGCGCGGTCGGTAAGATCGGCCTCGCGCAGGCTTTCGGACTGCAATTGCGACAGCGTGCCCTGCGCCTCGACCAGGATCGCGTCCTTCCATTGCAACAGCTTGGTGCGGAAATAATCGAGCTGGCGGGGATTCATGAACGGTTCGGAGGCGCTCGGTCGATAACCGTCGCCGCCATCATTGGCCGGGATCGGCCCGGTCTGTTCGGGTTCGTCGATGCGGTTCACCTGCGATGCCATCCCCACTCTCCTACGCAAACCAGGCCTTATGGCCCTTGCCCCTCGAGCGGGCCTATAGCCACACGCGCGGCGACCGACAAGCGAGCCTTTGGTCGAAAATCGCGGCCTTTCGGCGCTTTGCACCGACGGGGGCAAGCCGCGGACAAGAACGATCGCCGGGCTGCAGATATTTCCCGCCTGCGAAGGCAGCAACTTAATGTCAAATCGGCATAATGATTAACAACTGATGCGCCACCGACCGAGCCGATGCCCTGATTTCGTACCAATAAGATACGTTAACCAATTTATTCCTGTCATTGCCGCCCCCGTTAACGCTGTGTCCCGGCAAATCATGGTTAACGCTGTTGAACTTAACGGTTTGTTCTGCACTTTGCGAGATGAGCAGCAAACCAGTCGATGGCGCAATTCATCACGCGATCGGCCGGAAAAATTGAAAGAGTGTGGCAATGTCTGTGCGGATGGCTCTGGCGAAACTTTGTGCTTGTGCCTGCGGGGGCGCCGTTGTCGGCGGCGGTGCGGTGCACGTCACCGAATCGGCGAAGCCGCGCGCAGCCTATGTCAAGCACACCAAGCGGATCGTGCGCACGACGGTCGCGCGGCAGGGCACGCGAGTGCGTCGGGTCGTCACGCGCACCACGGCGACCTGCCCCCCCGCCACGGTCCAGATCGCCAGCCAGCCGATCCCGCTGCCTCCCGCCTATGCGGCATCGAGCGGCGACTTCCCGGTTTCAGGAGGCGGCGGCGGCGTGGCGCCGGTTATCATCGGTGGCAGCGGCGGCTTCGGCGGCGGCTTTGGCGGCTTCTTTGCCGGCGGGTTCTTCGGTGGCGGCGGCGGCAGCAGCGGCGTCGTGATCTCGTCGAGCGGCGGCAGCACGTCGAGCGCGAGCAGCACCAGCAGCGGCGCGACCTCGTCGAGCACGAGTTCGGGGACCTCGAGCGGCACCAGCTCGGGCACGTCGAGCGGCACTTCCAGCGGCATCGTCATCAACATCTCGTCGACATCGAGCACCGGCGGCTCGGGCGGCTCCTCCACCTCGTCGTCGACTTCGTCGGGCGGCAGCGGCGGATCGTCTTCGTCGACTTCTTCGGGCAGCGTTTCGAGCACGTCGTCGACCGGCGGCTCCTCATCGTCGACATCCTCGGGTGAAGTATCGAGCACCTCGTCGAGCGGCGAAGTGTCGAGCACCTCTTCGACGGGCGGTTCGTCGACCTCGACTGGCGGTTCGTCGACCTCGACGTCCACCGGCGGCTCGTCGTCGTCGGGCAATGTGTCTTCGGCCTCGTCGGGCGACGTGTCGAGCTCGACCTCGTCGTCGAGCGCGTCGAGCGCCAGCAGCGCGTCGAGCGCCAGCTCGTCGGGTTCGTCGTCGATGGGGTCGTCGAGCGTCGGCTGGAGCACCAGCGCCTCGGGCTCGACCTCGGCGAGCGGCAGCACCGGCTCGTCGGGTTCGGCGAGCGGCAGCACGTCGTCGGCTTCCTCGGCCTCGAGCGCCTCGTCGGGCAGCAGCGGCTCGACCGGATCGAGCGGCGGCCCGCCGACTCCGGTTCCCGCGCCGCCGATGGTGCTGCTGTTCGGCGCCGCCGCCGCCGCGCTGGTCGCGCGCAAGCGCCTCGCCAAGCGCGCGGACGCCGCCGAAGCCGCATAAGCTTGCGTCGCGGCAAGGCCCTCGCCATAGCGCAGGGGCCATGCACGACATCCGACTGATCCGCGAAAATCCCGAAGGTTTCGACGCGCAGCTCGCGCGCCGAGGCCTTGCCGCGCAAGCCGCCGCGCTGGTCGCGCTCGACGAACGCCGCCGTGCGCTCGCGACCGAAATGCAGGCGGTCCAGGCACGCCGCAACGACGCCTCCAAGCTGATCGGCGCGGCGATGGCCAAGGGTGACAAGGACGCCGCCGAGGCGCTGAAGGCCGAAGTCGCCGCGCTGAAGGACCGGCTGCCGGCGCTGGAAGCTGAGGAGAAGGATGTCGCCGGGAAGCTGAAGGCGGCGCTCGAGATCATCCCGAATCTGCCCGCCGCCGATGTGCCCGATGGCGCGGGCGAAGAGGACAATGTCGAAGTCGCCCGCTGGGGCGCGCCGCGCGCGTTCGATTTCACGCCCAAGGAGCACGCCGATCTCGCCCCTTCGCTCGGCATGGATTTCGAAACCGGCACGCGGTTGTCGGGCGCGCGCTTCACGTTCCTGCGCGGGGACATGGCGCGCCTGCACCGCGCGCTCGGCCAGTTCATGCTCGACGTCCAGACCGGCGAGCACGGCTATGAGGAATGCAACCCGCCCGTGCTCGTCAAGGATGAGGCGATGTATGGCACTGATAAACTGCCCAAATTCGCGGAAGACAGCTTCCGCACGACCGATGATCGCTGGCTAATACCGACCAGCGAGGTCTCGCTCACTGCCAGCGTCATGGGCGAACTGCTCGACGAGAGCGCCCTTCCCCTCCGCCTGACCGCGCTGACCCTGTGCTTCCGCTCCGAAGCGGGCGCGGCGGGGCGCGACACGCGCGGGTTCATCCGCCAGCACCAGTTCGAGAAGTGCGAACTGGTCAGTATCGTTCGCCCCGAGGACAGCGAGGCCGAGCATCAACGGATGACCCGCGCCGCCGAGACGATCCTGGAGCGGCTCGACCTGCCCTATCGCAAGCTGCTGCTCTGCACCGGCGACATGGGCTTCGGCGCGCGCAAGACCTATGACCTCGAAGTCTGGCTGCCGGGCCAGGGGCAATATCGCGAGATCAGCTCCTGCTCGAACACCGGCGATTTCCAGGCGCGGCGCATGAACACCCGCTACCGTGTAGCGGGCGAGAAGCGGACCGAGTTCGTCCATACGCTGAACGGCTCGGGCCTTGCGGTCGGGCGGACGCTGGTGGCGGTGATCGAGAATTACCAGGATGAGGACGGCAGCGTCACCGTGCCGGATGCCCTAGTCCCCTATATGGGTGGCCTCACCCGGCTGGAGCCGGACAGCTGATGCGCATCCTGCTCACCAATGACGATGGTTATTACGCGCCGGGTCTCAAGGTTTTGGAAGCAATTGCTGCCAGTTTTTCCGAGGATGTCTGGATCGTCGCGCCCGCCGACGAGCAATCGGGGGCCGGGCATTCGCTGACCCTCACCCGCCCGATCCGCGTACGCAAGCACGGCGACAAGCGCTATGCGGTGGCGGGCACGCCGACCGACGCCGTGATGATGGCGCTCGCCAAGATCATGAAGGATACGCCGCCCGACCTGATCCTGTCGGGCGTCAATCGCGGCGCCAATCTGGCCGAGGACGTCACCTATTCGGGTACCGTGTCGGCGGCGATGGAAGGGGCGCTCGCCGGCGTGCGATCGATCGCGCTCAGCCAGGCCTATGCGCGCGAAGGGCTCGGTGATGTCGTGCCGTTCGAAGCCGCCGCTGCCTGGGGCGAGCGGGTGTTGCGGCCGCTGATCGATGCGCCGCTCGCGCCGCGCACGCTGGTCAACATCAATTTCCCACCGCGCGCTGGCGATCAGGTGCTCGGTGTGCGCGTCGTCGGTCAGGGCCTGCGCGATTATGGCCGGTTGCAGATCGTCACCAACCGCGATCCGCGCGGATATGAGTATCACTGGTTCGGGCTGGGGCCTTCAATCGAAACGCCCGCGCATTCGACCGACGTCGAAGCGATAGCGGACGGTTACATTTCGGTGACGCCGCTCCATCTCGACCTGACACATCGCGAATCGCTCGATATGCTGGCGGACGCATATCGTTAACACAGGTGGCTTGAAATGCGGGGGTGGCGGGGATTGACGGCGCTGGCGGCTCTGGTTTCGGCCTGTGTCCCGCCCCCGATCGAGCGCGCCAGCGACTATCCACCCGAGCGCCAGCCGACGCTGCCGACGCCACAGATCGAGAACGACACGCGGATCCCCGCCCCGCCGCGCCCGGCCTGGGAAGCACGCCCGGTCACCCCCGACGCCGTCGAGATTCCGGCGAGCGATTACATCGTCGCGCCCGGCGACACGCTGCGCGCAATCGCAAACCGCACCGGCGCCGGGACCGAGGCGATCGGCGACGCCAACGGGCTGATGCCGCCCTATACGGTCTACGTCGGCCAGCGGCTGCGCATCCCGGCGGGCCGCTATCACCTCGTTCGCCCCGGCGAAACCGGCATTGCCATTGCGCGGGCCTATGGCGTGCCCTGGGCGCAGATCGTCGCGGTCAACAACCTCGTCGATCCCTATGTGCTACGCGCGGGGCGGCGGATTATCATCCCGCGCGGCAGCGGCGCGCCGCCGAGCGCCGCCGAGCGGGCAGCCGCCTTCCACCTCGACATCGACGATATCGTGACCGGCAGCGAACCGGCACTTGCCGCCAACACCCGCCCCGCCCCGGCTTCCACCTCGCCGACACGGATCCTACCACCCGAAGCCGCGATCGCGGCGCCGCCGCGCCGGACCGGCGGGTTCGTGTGGCCGGTGAACGGCACGGTCGTGCGCCGATTCGGCCCCGGCGGCACCGGTGAGCGGATGGACGGAATCAAGATCGCGGCCAGGGCGGGCACGCCGGTCGTCGCCTCTGCCGATGGCGTCGTCCTCTATGTCGGCGACGGCGTGCCGGGGCTCGGCAGTCTGGTGATGATCCGCCACAGCGATGGCTGGGTCAGCGTTTACGGCCATAACAGCCAGCTGCTCGTGCAGCGCGGCCAGTCGGTGCGGCGCGGGCAGGCAGTCGCGCTGTCGGGCGACAGCGGCACCGCCGACCGGCCCGAGCTCCATTTCGAACTGCGCAAGGGGCGCACGCCGGTCGACCCGCTGACCCAGCTTCCCGCGCGCTGAGATTGCGCCGGCGCGGCACTTTCCTCTAAGCGGTCGGCATGCCCAATTACGCTTCCGATTTCCTCCGCCTGCTCGACAGCCGCGGCTATATCCACCAGCTGACCGATGCGCAGGGGCTCGATGCGCTGGCGGCGAAGCAGGTTGTGCCCGGTTACGGCGGTTTCGATGCAACGGCGCCGTCGCTTCATGTCGGCAATCTGATGCTGATCATGCTGCTCCGCCGGCTTCAGCAGGCCGGGCACAAGCCCATCGTCATCATGGGCGGCGGCACGACCAAGGTCGGCGATCCTTCGGGCAAGGACGAAGGGCGCAAGCTGGTCGACGATGCTGCCATCGCCGCCAACATTGCGTCGATCCGGACGGTGTTCGAACGCTTCCTGACGTTCGGCGACGGCCCGACCGACGCGATCATGATCAACAATGACGATTGGCTGAGCCAGCTCGGCTATATCGAATTGCTCCGCGATGTCGGGCGCCATTTCACGATCAACCGGATGCTGACGTTCGATTCGGTGAAGCTGCGGCTCGACCGCGAACAGCCCCTGACTTTCCTCGAATTTAACTACATGATCCTGCAAGCTTATGATTTCCTGAAGCTTTCGCGCGATTACGGCTGCCGCCTCCAGATGGGCGGATCGGACCAGTGGGGCAATATCGTCAACGGTATCGAGCTGACGCGCCGGATCGACGGTACCGAGTTGTTCGGTGTGACGGCCCCGCTGATCACAAAGTCAGACGGCACCAAGATGGGCAAATCGGTATCCGGCGCCGTTTGGCTCAACGCGGCGCAACTGCCCGACTATGATTACTGGCAGTTCTGGCGCAACACCGACGACCGCGACGTCGGGCGGTTCCTGCGCCTGTTCACCGATCTGCCGCTCGACGAGATTGCCCGGCTGGAGGCCCTTGAAGGGGCGGAGATCAACGCCGCCAAGATTGCGCTCGCCAATGCCGCGACCGCGATGTGCCGTGGCGAAGCAGCCGCCCGCGAGGCGTCCGAGACCGCACGGAAATTGTTCGAGGAAGGGAGCGCCGGCGGCGCGCTGCCGACGCACCAGGTCGAAGGCGGCAGCATCGCGCTGGTCGACGCCCTCGTTGCGCTCGGCTTCGCCGCATCGAAGGGCGAGGCGCGGCGGCTGATCAAGGGCGGCGGCGCGCGCGTTGACGGCGAAAAGGTAGGTGACGAGGCGATGGTGATCGCGATCGGCGCCGAGCCCGTCCGCCTGTCGGCGGGCAAGAAGAACCACGGGCTGCTGGTCGCTACACAATAAGTTGTAGTCAATTTGGCGTTAGCGCTTTCTCTACCGCTGCCATTTACCCGGTCCTGCGAGCGTAACTCCGGGCACGAGACAGGGATGGCGACGATGGCAGGCGCTTCGGCTCTCGCGTACCGGGATGAACGCACCACCGGTCGCGATGAAGTTCATTATCGGGCACGCGCGATCGGCCCTGATGCGCGGCCGCTCCAGCTCGTGATCGTCAATATTTCGGCGCTCGGGCTGATGGCGCGCTGCGACGGCGATTTCCGCGAAGGCGAGCGGCTGCACATCACGCTGCCGGTGATCGGCGTCGTTTCGGCGCAAGTCCGCTGGTCGCTCGGCGGCCGGATCGGCTGCGAGCTTGACCGCATGATCGAGCTTGCCGATTATTATGAACTGCTCGCGGCGATGCTGAAACCGCGCTGATCATCCCGACCGCAACAGCGCCACCCCCGCGTCCCGCTCGAACAGGTAGAGCGCCAGCCGTGCCGCCTGGCCCCGCGCGCCCGTCAGGCCACCGTCCCGGTCGATCAGCAGCCGGGTGTCGTCATGCGCGACCTGAAGCAGATCGCTCAACATTTCCGGGCTGGCGAGCCGGAATTGCACCTCACCCGATTGCCGCGTGCCGAGGAGCTCTCCGGCGCCGCGCAGCCGCAAGTCCTCTTCGGCAATGCGGAACCCGTCGTTGGTCTCGCGCATCAGGGCAAGCCGCGCGCGCGCCGTCTCGCTGAGCTGCGCGCCGCGGATTAGTAGGCAGTTCGACGCACCGCTGCCACGCCCCACGCGCCCGCGCAGCTGGTGCAGCTGGGCAAGGCCGAAGCGATCGGCGGCCTCGATCACGATCAGCGTCGCGTTGGGGACGTCGACGCCGACCTCGATCACGGTGGTCGCAACCAGCACGCCGGTCCGCCCGGCCGCGAAGTCGGCCATCACCGCGTCCTTGTCCGGCCCCTTCATCCGGCCGTGCACCAGCGCAACCTTGTTGCCGAAGCGCGCGCGCAGGGTGGCGGCGCGGGCTTCGGCGGCGGCGAGATCGCTCTTCTCCGACTCCTCGACCAGCGGGCACACCCAATAGGCCTGACCGCCTGCCGCCAGATGCCGCCCGAGCCCCTCGACAACATCGGCCAGCCGGTCCTCCGAGATCACCCGCGTCTCGATCGGCGTGCGACCGGGGGGCATTTCGTCGAGCTTGCTGACGTCCATCTCGCCATAGACCGCGAGCGTCAGCGTGCGCGGGATCGGCGTTGCGGTCATCGCCAGCAGATGGGGATGCTGGCCCTTGGCGGTGAGCATCATCCGCTCCGCCACGCCGAAACGATGCTGCTCGTCGACAACGATCAGGCCCAGATCCTTGTACCCGACCGCCTCCTGAAAGATCGCGTGGGTGCCGATCAGGATATCGATCGAGCCGTCCGCCAGCCCCATCAAGGTCGCCTCGCGCACCCGCCCCTTGTCGCGACCGGTGAGCACGGCGATGTTGACCGGCAGGCCCGCGAGCAGCCGCTGGAGGCTCTCGAAATGCTGGCGCGCGAGGATTTCGGTCGGGGCCAGCAACGCTCCCTGCGTGCCCGCTTCGACCGCGATCAGCAACGCCATCGCCGCGACCAGCGTCTTGCCCGATCCGACATCGCCCTGCAGCAGCCGCAGCATCGGTTGGGCCTGCGTCAGATCGCCCTCGATCTCGGCGACCGCGCGCCGCTGCGCACCGGTCGGCTGATACGGCAGCTTGAGCATTGCCCGCAGCCGCCCGTCACCGGCCAGCGCCCTGCCCTTGCGCGCGCGCGTCGAGGCGCGGACCAGAGTCAGCGCGAGCTGGTTGGCGAAAACCTCGTCATAGGCGAGCCGCGCGCGCGCAGCCGCATCCTGAGGGTCGGCATGGACGCGAGCAAGCGCTTCCCGCCATCCCGGCCAGCTTCGCCGTGCGAGCAGCCCCGGCTCGATCCATTCGGGCAGATCCGGCGCGCGCTCGATCGCTTGGCTCGCCAGCATCGCCAGCCGCTTTGACGTCATGCCGTCGGACAGCGGATAGATTGCCTCGCGCCCGCCAATGCCATCGGCTTCGTCGAGCGGGAGGACATGATCGGGGTGGATGATCTGAAGTTCCTGCCCGTACATCTCGAGCCGCCCCGACACGCGGCGCGCCTCGCCCAGCGGCAGCAGCTTCTTCACCCAGCCGCCATTGCCGCCAAAATAGACCAGGCTGACGTAATTTCCCTTTGCATCGGTGGCGTGCACCCGCATCGGGCCGCGCCCGCTCTGCCGGTAATCGACAGCGGTCAACGTGATCACGATCGTCCGTCCGGCATCGGCCATATCGAGTTCGTCGCGCGCGATCCGGTCGATCCAGCCGGTGGGCAGATGGAACGCTACATCGATGACGCGCGAAATGCCGAGCCGATCGAGCGGTTTGGCAAGCGCTGCGCCGACACCCTTCAGGCTCGTGACTTCAGCAAACAGCGGATTGAGGATTTGCGGGCGCATGACTATGTCGCTTGTCTAACCCGAGCCGGCACCTGCTTCCAAGCGGTGACCCGGCCAATCGCCGTTGGCCGAAGTTGCCGTGGAGTGTTTGATGGACCGCGAGACCCGCCTGAAACGCCTGCACTTCCGCGCGCACCACCGCGGCACCAAGGAAGCCGATCTGCTGATCGGCGGGTTCTTCGACGCCCATGGCGCGGGCTGGTCGGAAGCCGAAATGGCGCTGTTCGAGGAACTGCTCGAGGAACAGGATGTCGATATCATGGCCTGGGCGATGGGGACGCAAGTCGCACCCGAACGCTATGAAGGGTCGATCCTCGCCGCGCTCAAGACGCTGAATTACGTGCCGGTCGCACGCTGATCCACAACACCGTTCGGTTCGGGCGAAGTCGAGAACCGAGTTCCCAAGCCGTCCGCTGGGAGAGGTGTCTCGACTTCGCTCGACATGAACGGATAGTCTTCCTTTGCCCAACCTCACCACCCTCCTCTCCGCCCCCGCCCCACTGACCCTCAGCGGCGTCCCCAACGGCTTCCTTCCCTGGCTGCTCGCCGATCTCGCGCGGGCGGGCGGGCGCACCGTTTTCATTGCGCCCGACGAAGCGGCGATGCGCGCGATCGAGGCGGCGGCACCCTTTTTCGCGCCGGAGATCGAGACGATCGCCTATCCGGCGTGGGATTGCCTGCCCTACGACCGCGCATCACCGACCTTGCGCGTCATGGCCGAGCGTGTGGCGGCGCTTCACAAGCTTCAGGCGAAGCACGCGAAACCGCAGCTGATCCTCACCACGGCCAATGCGGCTGCCCAGCGCACGCTCACCCCGTTCCGCATCCGTCAGCTCGTTGCGACGCTCGCCCCCGGCGAGCGCATCGCCCGCGACCGGGTTGCAAGCCTGCTCCAGGCCAATGGCTATATGCGCGTCGAGACCGTGACAGACGCGGGCGAATATGCGGTGCGCGGCGGGCTGGTCGATCTGTTCCCGAGCGGCGAGGAACAGGCGCTGCGGCTCGACTTTTTCGGCGACGAGATCGAATCGGTGCGCACGTTCGACCCCGCCGACCAGCGCACCACCGGGCGGCTCGACGGCTTCACGCTGCTGCCCGCGTCCGAGGCGCTGCTCGACGAGGAAAGCGTCAAGCGCTTCCGCACGCGCTACCGCGACCGTTTCGGCGCAACCGCGACCGGTGACCCGCTCTATCAGGCGATCAGCGAGGGACGGCGGCTCGCGGGCATGGAGCATTGGCTGCCGCTGTTCGAGGAAAAGCTCGCAACGCTGTTCGACCATTTCGGCGATGCGGTGATCGTGCGCGATTCGGGCGTTGCGAGTGCGGTCGAAAGCCGGTTCGAGGCGATCAGCGATTACCACACCAATCGTGTGCGGGCGCAGTCGAACGATCCGGGCAGCTATCGCCCGATACCCGCAGACCAGCTTTACCTGACACCCGCCGAATGGACCGAAAGGCTGACGGCGTCGAAGGTGCATCTCGTCACGCCCTTCCACGAGCCGGCGAGCGACCGCGTGCTCGAGTTCGAGGTCGACGGTCCGCGCGACTTCGCGCCCGAACGCGCGAGCGGCGCCAACATTTACGAAGCCGTCACCGATCACGCCGCCAAGGTGATGAAAAAGCGCAAGCTTGTGCTCGCCAGCTATTCGGGTGGCGCGCGAGACCGATTGTCGGGGCTGCTCGCCGATCACGGCCTGAAAAGGCTGATGAAGGCCGACAGCTGGCAGGAGGCGCTCGGCCTCGCCGCAAGCGGCAATGTCGCGCTGATCGTCCTGCCGCTCGACCACGGCTTCACCGCGCCCGATGTCGCGGTGCTGACCGAGCAGGACATGCTCGGCGACCGGCTCGTCCGCCGGACCAAGCGGCGCAAGTCGGCCGATGCCTTCCTCGCCGAGCTGGCGACGCTTTCGCCCGGCGATCTGGTGGTGCATGTCGATCACGGCATCGGGCGCTACACCGGTCTGACCTCGATTCCCGTCGGCCAGAGTCCGCACGATTGTGTCGCGCTCGAATATGCGGGCGGCGACAAGCTCTATGTGCCGGTCGAGAATATCGACGTGCTCAGCCGCTATGGCAGCGACGAAGCGGGCACGCTCGACCGCTTGGGCGGCGAGGCGTGGCAGCGTCGCAAGAGCCGCATGAAGGAGCGCATCCGCGAGATCGCGGGCGAGCTGATCGCGATTGCCGCCGAACGCGCCTTGCGCCCCGGCGAGGTCGCCGAACCCGACGCGAGTGGCTATCCGAGCTTCGTCGACCGCTTTCCTTACCAGGAAACCGACGACCAGGACCGCGCGATCGGCGACGTGCTCGACGATCTGGCGGCGGGCAAGCCGATGGATCGCCTCATCGTCGGCGATGTCGGCTTCGGCAAGACCGAAGTCGCCCTGCGCGCTGCGTTCGTCGCGGCAATGGCCGGGCTGCAGGTCGCGGTCGTCTGCCCGACGACGCTGCTCGCGCGTCAGCACGCGCAGAATTTCGCCGCGCGCTTCGAAGGCTTCCCGTTGAAGATCGGGCGGCTGTCCCGGCTTGTCACCGCAGCCGAGGCCAAGGCGACGCGCGACGGACTCGCCGATGGCACGATCGACATCGTCGTCGGCACCCACGCGGTGCTCGCCAAATCGGTCGAGTTCAAGCGGCTCGGGCTGGTGATCGTCGACGAGGAGCAGCGGTTCGGCGTGACGCACAAGGAGCGGCTGAAGGCATTGAAGAGCGACGTCCATGTGCTGACGCTGACCGCGACGCCGATCCCGCGCACGCTGCAGATGGCGATGTCGGGCCTGCGCGAGCTGTCGGTGATCCAGACGCCGCCGGTCGACCGGCTGGCGGTGCGGACCTATGTGATGCCGTGGGACCCGGTGGTGCTGCGCGAGGCGCTGCTCCGCGAACATTATCGCGGCGGGCAGAGCTTCTTCGTCACGCCGCGCATCGCCGACCTGCCCGAAATTGAGGAGTTCCTGCGCGAGCATGTGCCGGAGGTCCGTTACGTCGTCGCACACGGCCAGATGGCGCCGACCGAAGTCGAAGAGCGGATGAGCGCATTCTACGACAAGAAGTTCGAAGTGCTGGTGTCGACGACCATCGTCGAATCGGGCCTCGACATCCCCAGCGCGAACACGATGATCATCCACCGCGCCGATCGCTTCGGCCTCGCCCAGCTTTACCAGCTGCGCGGGCGCGTGGGACGCGCCAAGACCCGCGCCTATGCCTACCTCACGACGCCCGCCGACCGGATCGTCACCGAAACCGCCGAGAAGCGGCTGAAAGTGCTGTCCGATCTGGAGTCGCTGGGCGCCGGGTTCCAGCTGGCGAGCCACGATCTCGACATTCGCGGCGCAGGCAATCTGCTCGGCGACGAGCAATCGGGGCATATCCGCGAAGTCGGCTATGAGCTTTACCAGTCGATGCTCGAGGAAGCGATCATGGACGCCAAGGCCGGCGGCATGGCGCAGCGCCCGCGCGACTTCAGCCCGCAGATCACGATCGATGCGCCGATCCTGATTCCCGAGGACTATGTCCCCGATCTCGACCTGCGCATGGGGCTCTATCGACGCCTCAACGACATCGAGGAGCCGCAGGGAATCGAGGCGTTCGCCGCCGAGCTGATCGACCGCTTCGGCCCGCTGCCCGACGCGACCGAGAATTTGGTTCGCCTCATCGAAATCAAGCTGCACGCAAAGAAGGCGTGCGTCGCCAAGATCGACGTCGGCCCGCGCGGCGCATTGGTCGCGTTCCACGACGACAAGCCGGCAAACATCGAAGGACTGCTGGCCTATGTTGAGCGGCTTGGCGGCATCGCGAAACTGAGGCCCGACTCCAAGCTGGTGCTCACGCGCGCCTGGGGCGATCCGAAGGCGCGGCTCAACGGCGCGCTGCAACTCGCGAAGGGACTTGCGAAGGCGGCGGGATAGAGCGCTTTTTGTTTCAGCGGCGGAATGTGATACGCCGGCACCGAAGGGTTCAAGGGAGACTTGCCCGGATGACCGAGATAACGGTTGCCGCGCGCTGGGCGCTACTCGCCGACACCGTGCGCGTTATGGCGCAGGCACGGTCGGCCGCCGATATTGTCGCTGTCGCCCATGCCGCTGCGCGCCGGATCGCGCACGCCGACGGCATCACGATCGTCAAGCGGATCGGCGAAGAGACCGACTATCTCGCCGAGGATACGATTGAGCCGCTGTGGACCGGGCTGCAATTCCCCATCGACAAATGCCTCGCCGGTCGCGCGATGACCGAGGAACGGACGATCGTCGTGCCCGACATCACCCATGTCGAGAACATTCCGCTGAACGTCTATCTAGCGACCTTCATCCGCAGCCTTGTCGCGGTGCCGATCGGCGACCATCATCCGACCCATGCGATCTGCGCCTATTGGCGCCAGACGCAGCCGATCGATCCAGATGCACTTGCGCTGGTCGAGGCGCTGGGGCGTGGCATGGGTGCCGCATTCGCGCTGGTCGAAATCTTCGATCTCGCGGCACGCAACGGCGCGACGGCCTAGCCGCCCTCAGCTGCTATGGTCGGCAATGATTCTCCAGTCGCCCGCCTCCTTAGCGAAAATGAGCGTGGTCGGGCCGGTCGCGGTCTTGCCGCCGGGATAGGTCAGCAGATACTGCCCGATGTAGAGCGCGTGCGTCGGATCGAGCAGGCGGAAGTCGAGCGTCTTGAAGGTCAGGACGCCGCGCTTGGCCGCATCGTCGAAGCTGTAGCGCGCCTTGTAGCGCGCGGTCATCGCGGCTTTCCCGCGCAGCAGCCCTTCCCTGGTGACGAAGCTCGTGGTTGGCGCATCCGAATAGACCGCCATGAAGGCGTTGACGTCGCCCTTGTTCCATCCGGCCGCACTTGCGGTCAACGCCGCTTCGACCTGATGTTTTTCGGGCGGATGCGCCACCGCAGGCGCAACGAGAACAATTGCGGCGGGCACGCCGATCCACGTCAGCCTCGACATCGTCAATCCTTTCGCGTTTTCATCAGCGCCCCGAGCGCTGCCACGTCGAGTGGTTCGGCGCAGAGGTAGCCCTGATAATATTGGCAGCCTTCCTTGGCGAGCAGATCGAGCTGTTCGGGCGTTTCCACCCCTTCGGCAATCACCGCCAACCCCAGCGAGCGTGCCATGTCGATCACGCCGCGCACGACAATGCGGTCGCGCGTCGATCCGGCGATATCCTGCGCGAGCTTCTTGTCGATCTTGAGGTAATCGAGCGGCAGCGCCTTCAGATAGGCAAGGCTCGAATAGCCGGTGCCGAAGTCGTCGATCGCGACGCGGCAGCCGGCGCTGCGCAATTCGCTGAGGAGTCCGGCGGCGATGCCGAGATCCTCGATCAGCCCGCTTTCGGTGATCTCCACCGTCAGCCGCGTGCGCGGAAAGCCGCTCGCGTCGACGCGGTCGAGGAAGATGTCGGCAAAGCCCGGCCGGGCGATGTCGGCGGCGGTTAGATTGATTGCCAGCCGCAGCTTTGCGAGCGCGGACGGCCAGTCGGCCGCACGCGCGAGCGCGGTGCGCTGGATATGATCCGAAAGGGCAATCGCGGCGTCGGCACGGTCGGCGGCAGCGAACAGCGTTTCCGCACCGAGCGGGCCGCGCTGCGGATGCTCCCACCGCGCAAGCGCCTCGACGCCGACGATCGCACCGCTGCCGATCGCGACCTGCGGCTGGAACAGGATATCGATCTCGCCCCGTTCGATGGCCGTGCGCAGATCGACGGCCAGCGTGTCGAGCGACGGACCCGCGTCGCCGTCGTGCGCGACATGGATGGTGAGGCTGTCGGACGCGCGGGCGATCGCCAGCGCTTCACCTGCGCGGCGCAGAAGGTCGGCGGCGGTGTCGCTCGGCGGACGGGCGGAAGCAATGCCGATGCGGCTGCCGAGCACCGTCACGGCACCGCCCGCGACAAAGGGGCGCAGCAGCGCCTCGGCGACGCGACCGGCGGCGAATTCGATCCGTTGCGGGCTATCGTCGGCAGCGAGCAGAAAGTCCGAGCCGCCCATCCGCGCAACCACCGCGCCGCGCCCGAACAGATCGGCGGCGACTTCCTCGATCCGCCGCTGCGCCGCGCCGAGCAAGGCATCGCCCGCCGCGCGGCCATAAGCGGTGTTGACGATATCGAAGCGATTGAGCGCGATCAGCGCCGCCTGCACTGGTCGCTCCGCGCGCAACTGGCGGTCGAGCCAGCGGCGCGCACCGCCGGCATCGCGCACGCCCGACAACGTATCGCGCAATATGGTGGTCGCCTCCGGCGCCGCCTCGAGCCGCTCGATGACGGCCTCCGCGGCCCCGCTTTTGGCATTATAATGCAGATGCTCGACCACGCGCCCCAGCCCGCCGAGGTCATGCGCGAATGCCGTCGGAATTGCCCCGGCTCGCAGGCGGCGCCAGGCGGCAACTGCCGTCGCGCGATCCTCGGGCGTCAGCTGGCGCAGCAGGTGTCGCGGCGTGGACGCGCCCGGCAGGTCGAGCATGCGGGCGAGCGAGGGCGTCAGTTGCACCCCGCCCGCAGCATCGATCCGCCAGCCGAGCGGCGCGGGCGTCTCGCCGTTGCCCCAGTCCGCCGCATGCCCAACCGAACGGCGCGCGGCATAGCGTAGCGCTTCGACGAATTCGGCCTCGCTATGCGGGCTGGACAGGAAATGTGTCGCACCCGCTTCATAGAAGCTTGCCAGCGCGCCGATATCGCCGCGCGACACCAGCACCAGCAGCGCGCCGCCGCGCCGGGCGACCGCCTTATTCAGCGCCGCGGTCGCCGCCAGTCCGTCGCTGAGCGCGCCGCGCGCATCGACCACCGCCAGCGCCGCGCCGCTTGCGCGGTACCGCTCGACGGCGGCATCGGCGCGCCGCGCAGCAATCGCCAGCCAGCCGTGGCGACCCGCGATCGCGGCGATCTCGTCGCGCTGGCGAAACGACAGAATGAACAGTGGCGCTGGATCGGGGACCACCGGGTGATCGGGATCGGGCACGGCCGCGTCGGTCATCGGCGGCGAACGTAGCAGCGCCCCTCGATCAGCGCCACCTTCAACCCTGCCATCGCATTGTCGGCTTAATTGCCGCTTGGCGGCAAATGCTGGTCGCATTCGGCAACGCCCGCCTCGATGCCGAGCCCGGCATACAGGCCGCGCGCCTCGCGCCATAGCGGTACTGCCTCGTCCGTCCGGTTTCCAAATACCAGCGCGAGCGCGGTGACCCTCAATGCATTGGCGACCTCAAGCGGGGGCGCTGCCGGATCGGCGCGGCAAAGCGCCAGCGCCTCGCTGCCGGTCGCCAACGCTTCTTCGCCGTCGCCGACCTCGCGCGCAAGATCGGCGATGTGGCGCAGCGCATGGGCCAGAAATGCCGTTGCGTCTGCGCTCCGGGCAAGTCCGGCAGCGGTGCGATACGCCTCGATCGCGCCACCGGCCTGCCCGGCGTTGCGCAAAGTGCGCGCCTGCGCCAGCAGCACCTCGATCTCCACGCTCATCTCGCGCTCCGCTCATGACTCGGGCTAGATTGATGACAGCACGTTGGCCTTGCCGCCATGCGAACGAAGGCCTAGCTCTGCGCCATGTCCTGCGGCCCTGCCCTCATCGACCGCCACGGTCGCACGATCAGCTATCTGCGCATTTCGGTGACCGACCGCTGCGACTTGCGCTGCCGCTATTGCATGGCCGAGGAAATGACCTTCCTGCCCCGCAGCGAAGTGCTGAGCCTCGAGGAAATCGCGCTGATCGCCGAACGCTTCATCGCGCGCGGCGTCACCAAGATCCGCTTGTCGGGGGGCGAGCCGCTGGTCCGGCGCGACGTGACCGAACTGGCCCGCCGACTTGGCCGATCGATCGGACATGGGCTCGACGAGCTGACGATGACCACCAATGCCACGCGGCTCGCCGATCATGCCGATGCGCTCTATGCAGCGGGCATGCGGCGGATCAACATCAGCCTCGACAGCCGCGACCCCGCAACCTTCCGCCACATCACGCGTCATGGCGATGTCGCGCAGGTACTGGGCGGCATCTTCGCCGCACGCGATGCGGGGCTGAAGGTCAAGATCAACATGGTCGCGCTCAAGGGGCTGAACGAAGCCGAGATCCCCGACATGCTCGGCTGGTGCGGCGCCAATGGCTTCGACCTGTCGCTGATCGAGACGATGCCGCTCGGCTTCATCGACGAGGATCGCGCCGATCGCTTCGTGCCGCTGACCCAGGTCTTCGCCGATCTCTCGGCGCGGTTCACGCTCAGCCCCAGCAATCACCGCAGCGGCGGCCCGGCTCGTTATTGGCGCGTCAGCCCCTGGGGCACGCGGCTCGGCCTGATCTCACCGCTTACCGAGAATTTCTGCGCGACCTGCAACCGGGTGCGGCTGACAACCGACGGGCGGCTGTTCATGTGCCTGGGTCACGACGATCAGGTCGACCTGAAACGCGTAATCCGCACGCAGGGCCTGGATGCGCTCGATGCCGTGCTCGACGCAGCTATGGACCGCAAGCCCGAACGGCATGACTTTGCCATCGCGCGCGGCGCCGCCCCGGCCGTCGCACGCCATATGAGCGTGACCGGCGGATGACCGCCTTCACCCGGCGCGCGCTGGCCGCATCGCCGACCCCGCAGGCGCAGGAGGCTGCCAAGGCGCTTGCCGACGGCTATGAATGGCTGCCCGAAGATCAGGCCGAGTTGATCGTTGCGCTGGGCGGCGACGGCTTCATGCTGCAGACGCTGCACCGCCAGTTGGAGCGCACCGGCGCGCCGCTGCCGGTGTTCGGCATGAACCTCGGCACAGTCGGTTTCCTGATGAACGACTGGCAGGTTTATGGGCTCGACGCGCGGCTGGCGGCGTCAAAGGCGTTCAAGGTCACGCCGCTACGCATGATCGCCACGACGATGAGCGGCGAGCGCGTGTCGCTGCCCGCGATCAACGAAGTCTCGCTGCTGCGCGAAACCCGCGAGACTGCGAAGCTGGAAGTGACGCTCAACGACCGCGTCGTCATCCCCGAGCTTGCCTGCGATGGTATTCTCGCCGCCACGCCGGCCGGATCGACGGCCTATAATTTTTCGGCGCAGGGTCCGATCCTGCCGCTGGGCTCGGCGCTGATCGCGCTGACGCCGATCAGCCCGTTCCGGCCGCGGCGCTGGCGCGGGGCGATCCTGCCCGACAAGGCACGCATCCGGCTGCGCGTGCTGGAACCGCACAAGCGCCCGGTCAGCGCGGTGGCCGACCAGCGCGAAGTCCGTGACGTCGCGAGCGTCGAGATCGCGATCGACCGCACCCGCGAACTGACGCTGATGTTCGATCCCGAACACGCACTCGACGACCGGATCACGATGGAGCAATTCATCGCGTGAACGCCCGCGCGCGCGTGCGCGCCTGTAATCCCTTGCAAAGCCGGAATCGCCGGTTATAGAGCGCGCTTCGCACCGCATTCCCTGATAGCTCAGCGGTAGAGCACTCGACTGTTAATCGAGCGGCCGTAGGTTCGAATCCTACTCAGGGAGCCAGCGACGTGGCGGGCTCGATCAGTTGGCGAGCACCTTTTTCAGCAGATCGTTGACAACGCCAGGATTGGCCTTGCCCCCCATCGCCTTCATCGTCTGACCGACGAAAAAGCCGTAGAGCGCTTCCTTGCCGCCCTTGTACTGCGCAACCTTGTCGGCGTTGTCGGCAAGCACCTTGGCGATCACCGCTTCGATTGCGCCGGTGTCGCTGGTCTGCTTCAGGCCGCGCTCCTCGACGATCGCGGCGGCGCCCTGCCCGGTCTCGAGCATGATTTCGAACACCTGCTTGGCGAGGCTGCCCGACAGCGTCCCGTCGGCGACAAGGCCGAGCAGCTCGCCTGCCTGCGCGGGTGTCACTGGCGACGACGCGATGTCCCGATTGAGCCGGTTGAGCGCGCCGAACAGTTCGGACGTCACCCAATTCGCTGCTGCAACCGGCTTCGCACCCGTCTCCAGCAGCGCATCGAACCAGCGCGCCGCGTCGATATCGGCCGTCAGCACCGCCGCGTTATAGGGCGTGATGCCGAGTGCCTCGTATCGCCTGCGCTTGGCGTCGGGCATTTCGGGCAGGCTCGCGCGGCATTCCTCCAGAAACGCATCGTCAAGTTCGAGCGGCAGCAGATCGGGGTCGGGGAAATAGCGATAGTCGTGCGCGTCTTCCTTCGACCGCATCGACCGTGTTTCGTTGCGGTCGGGATCGTAGAGCCGCGTTTCCTGGACGATACGGCCCCCGCTTTCGAGCACTGCAATCTGGCGACGGGCTTCCTGCTCGACCACTGCCATCACGAAGCGGACCGAATTGACATTCTTGGTCTCGGTACGTGTCCCGAACGGTTCGCCGGGCTTGCGCACGCTGACGTTGACGTCGGCACGCATCGATCCCTGGTCCATATTGCCGTCGCAACTGCCGACATAACGCAGAATCGATCGCAGCTTCGACAGATAAGCTCCTGCTTCGGCCGGAGAACGCATGTCGGGCTTCGAGACGATTTCCATCAGCGCCACGCCAGATCGGTTGAGATCGACGTAGCTGCGGGTCGGATGCTGATCGTGCATCAGCTTGCCGGCGTCCTGTTCGACATGGATGCGCTCGACCCCGATCCGCTTGGTCGCCGCATCGGGGTTCTTGTCGTCGAGGCTGATCTCGATCGCGCCTTCTCCCACGATCGGGTGATAGAGCTGGCTGATCTGGTAGCCCTGTGGCAGATCGGCGTAGAAATAATTCTTGCGGTCGAACCGCGACCATTTGTTGATCTGCGCGTCGATCGCCATCCCGGTGCGCACCGCCTGACGAATACACTCGCGGTTGGGGACAGGCAGCATCCCGGGCATCGCTGCGTCGACCAGACTCACCTGCGTGTTCGGCTCGGCACCGAACGCGGTCGCGGCGCCGGAGAACAGCTTGGCGTTGGAGGTGACCTGCGCATGGACTTCGAGGCCGACAACGACCTCCCAGTCACCGGTTTCGCCCTTGATCGTATAGCCGCTCACCACCAAGCCTCCGGTCGCGCGACAAATCCCGCGCGTTCTTCCAACGCCAGGCATGCGTTAAGCACACCCTGTTCATCAAGCGCGCGGCCGATGATCTGCAACCCCAGCGGCAATCCCGCCTTGTCGAGGCCGCCCGGCACGCTCATCGCCGGTAGCCCCGCAAGCGACGACGGCACCGTGAAGACGTCGTTCAGGTACATCGCGATCGGATCGGCGCTTTTCTCACCCAGCGCGAATGCAGCGCTCGGCGCGGTCGGCGTAAGAAGGTAATCGCACTGCGTCCAGGCAAGGTCGAAATCGCGCGCGATCAGCGTGCGCACCTTCGAAGCCTGTGTGAAATAGGCGTCGTAAAAGCCTGCCGACAGGACATATGTGCCGATCATGATCCGGCGCTTCACTTCATTGCCGAAGCCGTGCGCGCGGGTCGCTGCATACATTTCCTGCAGGTTCGCCCCTTCGGGAAGGTCGCGCAGGCCATAGCGTACGCCGTCATAGCGCGCGAGGTTCGACGATGCCTCAGCGGGGGCGATGATGTAATAGGCCGGCAGCGCAAATCTGGTGTGCGGCAGCGAGACCTCGACGATCTCGGCGCCCGCATCCTTCAGCCAGTCGATGCCCTGCTGCCACAGCGCGTCGATCTCGGCGGGCATGTTGTCGACGCGGTACTCTTTTGGAATGCCGATCCGCTTGCCGGCCATGCGGCTGTCGAGGCCCGCTTCCCACTGCGGTACCGGCAGCTCGAGCGAGGTCGAGTCCTTCGGATCGAAGCCCGCCATCGCTTCCAGCAGGATCGCGCAGTCGCGAACGTCGCGCGCCATCGGCCCGGCCTGATCGAGCGACGAGGCGAATGCCACCACGCCCCAGCGCGAGCAGCGGCCATAGGTCGGCTTGATGCCGCTGATGCCGGTGAAGGCGGCCGGCTGGCGGATCGAACCGCCGGTATCGGTGCCGGTCGCGCCCGGGCAGAGGCGTGCCGACACCGCCGCCGACGACCCGCCGGATGACCCCCCCGGCGCGAGCGGTGCATTGCTGCCGTCGCTGCGCCGCCACGGCGAAATGACATTGCCGAACGCGGACGTCTCGTTCGACGATCCCATCGCGAACTGGTCCATATTCAGCTTGCCGAGCATCCCCGCCCCCGCCGCGAACAGATTGCCCGACACGGTCGACTCATATTGCGGGGTGAAGCCTTCAAGGATGAGGCTCGCGGCCGTCGTCGGCACGCCGCGCGTGCAGAACAGGTCCTTCATGCCGATCGGCACGCCGGCGAGCGGTTTGAGCGTCTCGCCCGCCGCCCGCGCGGCGTCGGCGGCGCTCGCCGCCGCAATCGCATGCTCGGGCGTCTCGACCAGGAAGGCGTTGAGCGCCTTCGCCTTGCTGACCTTGACGATGAACGCGTCGGCGACTTCGCGCGCCGAGAACGTCCCGGCACGTACGCCGTCGCGCAGGGCGGCGACGCCCAGATCGGTGATGTCGCTCATTATTCGATCACCTTCGGCACGGTGAAAAAGCCATGTTCAGCCTGCGGCGCATTGGCGAGCACCGCGTCGCGCACGCCGCCGCCGGTCAGCGGATCGGCGTTCACCACGTCGTCGCGCAGCCGCAGCGTGTTGGCGATCACCGCCGTCATCGGCGCGACGTCGCTCGTATCGACTTCGCCCAGCTGCTCGATCCAGCCCATGATGTTGTCGAGCTCGGGCGCGATCCGCGCCGCTTCTTCCTCGGTGATCGCGATCCGGGCGAGGCTCGCGATCTTGCGGACGGTGGAGATGTCTACTGCCATGCCGGTGCGGCTACATTCCCGCTCGCCGCCGCGCAACCTATTCGAACGGTTCGCCGACGGGCTTGCCATCGATAAAGACCTGGCGGCGCTCGACGGTGCGAAGCTCGAAACCGCGCTTTTTCAGCCCTTCACGAAGTGCCTGATTGTCGGTGATGCTTTCGGGACCCGCAAACGCCAGGATGCCATCGTCCTTCCTCCACTCCCCCTTGGCGTCGCGACGGGTGATCTGGACACTCGGTCGGCACTGCTCGCAACTGTCGGTGACAAGCACGGCCGAAGCACTGCCCGCTTCATACCACAAAACGCCGGCATCGGTTTCGGCCGGACCGGCGCCGAAAGAGAGCAACAAGCCATCAGGTAACGGCACGTTTCGCGGCTGAATGCGGATGCGCTTTGCGAGCGCCGCCGCACCATCCTGAACGTTCTTGCCATTGTGAACATCCCAGCGCGATTCTGCCTTCGCCGCAAGTTTGGCTTCATCGGCGATCGCCGGATTGCGGCTGTTCGCCAGCCGCTTGATCGCCGCCCGCCCCGGCGCGCCGAAATCGAACGCAAGTGCCGCCCAGTCGAATTTCTCCGGCTTGACCTTGCCCGACGTCAGCCGCGCAACCTGATCGGCGGTCGAGATCGCGTTGAAACTGAGCAGCGGAGTCGCAAGGAACAGCGCGATTCCCGCCACGCCAAAGGCCAGCTGCGTATTCGCCGACCGTACGAGCGGCGCCCATCCCGTCCGCGCGCGCGCCAGCGACACCAGATAGGCAAGGCCGTAGGCGCTTGCGATGATCACGAACGTCACCCCCCACAACCGCTCGGGCGTGAAGCCGTATTGACCGATGCGCAGCCCGGTTGCGACCGCCGCAATCGCCGCCAGCGGCAGCATCGCCAGCCCCAGCGCCATGGCGCCGTATCGCAGCACGGGGTTGCGCGCTTCGTCCTCCACCCCGTTGCCGATCACCGCATTGGCCAGCAACAGCGCGCCGACGACGCAACTGAGCAGAATCGGCGTGGTGGCGCGGGTCGCGTCCCAGAGTGGCGTCAGACCGGTAAACGGCAACGACAGCAGAAACAGCAGCAAGCCGGTACCGAGCACCGGCGCGAGCACGCCCAGTACCGACGTCACCACGCGCTGGAGCAGCACCACCACGCGGTCGCGTTCGCGCAGCAGCCCGATGGCGCCGCCAAACGCTGCGCCCGCCAGCATCGCCGCGAACCAATGTTTTTCGAGCAGCTTTTCAAGCGCATCGATCTTGATCAGCTTGAACAGCAGCGCGAGCAGCCAGCTCATCATGAAGACGATGCCGACGAAGACGCAGGCGGCAGCGCCGATCACCGCATCGGTCCAGGCATGACGGTGCAGCGTTGGATAGGCGAAGCGCCAGCCGCCGGCGTCGCGCGCGGTCTGGAACAGCGGGACGGTCACGCCCAGCCCGAGCAGTAGGCTCATGCCGCGCCACGGCCAGAAATCGCTCTCGCCGGGGGCGCCGTGCCAGAAATAGATCGCGCCGGCGACGACACCCAGCGCGAGCGCGAAGCCAATCGCCCAGAGCAGGCGCACCCGCTCGACAGCCAGCACGAATCCGGTCGCCGCCGCTCCAATCGCCAGCGCCGCCGCCACCCGTTCCACAGGCGCGGGAAAAGCCTTCACGTCAACCAGTTGCTGGATAGCGAGGCCCGCAAGTGCACATAGCCCGGCAAGCAGGAAAGGTCGCAGCGGCCAGTGCCCGCTGTCGATGTTCGCCCCGTCGTCCGCAGCCCAGCCGCTCATATGGCCTATCCCTTCCCGTTTCACCCACGGCATAGCAAGCGCCGCGATTGCACGCGAGCCGAGGATGCGGCAGGGGAACTTCGAGGCGGGCCGCCGGTTCTTGCTGCACCGCACAATCGTTCGGAGTATCGTGGTTGGCGCGCAAATTCCTCTATCTGGTGGCCGTCCTCATCGTCATGGCACTCGCTGGTCTTCTCGCTTTCCGGTTTTTCGGCACGCAGATGATGCGCGCCGCCTTCGTGCCGACCGCCGGCTTCGATGCCCAGCGCGGGGTCGGCGCCGATGCCTATGCCGATGCGGGGATGTGGATCGCGCGCCCCGACAAGCCCGGCAATCCTGCGCTCTGGACACCGTCTGGCTACGCGCCCGCTGCTGATCCGCGCGCGGCGCTGTTCTTCATCCACCCGACGTCGTACCTCGACCGGGCACGGTGGAATGCGCCGCTCGACGACAGGACCGCCAATGATCGCGCGGCGCTGTTCCTGCGCGGCCAGGCAAGCGCGTTCAACGACAGCGCGGCGATCTGGGCGCCACGTTATCGCCAGGCCACGTTCGGCGCGTTCCTGACCGACGCAGCGGCGGCGACGCGGGCGCTCGACCTGGCTTACGGCGATGTCGGGGCCGCTTTCGACCAGTTTTTGAAACAGGTCGGTCCCGACCGGCCGATCGTTCTCGCCGGGCACAGCCAGGGCGCGCTGCTGCTCGCAAGGCTGCTCCACGACCGGGTTGCGGGCAAGCCGCTCGCCAAACGGATCGTCGCCGCTTATGTCGTCGGCTGGCCGGTGTCGCGCACGGCCGACCTGCCCGCGCTCGGCCTCGCCGAATGTACCCGCGCCGACCAGACCGGCTGCTTGCTGTCGTGGCAGAGCTTTGCCGAGCCCGCCGACCCTTCGCTGATCCTCGACACCTTCGATGCCTCGGCCGGATTCGCCGGCCCCGCGCGCAGCGGCACGGCGCTCGTCTGCACCAATCCGATCACCGGCACGCCCGATGCCGATGCGCCCGCCAGCGCCAATCTGGGCACCCTGTTCCCCTCCGCCGACATGCAGACCGCCGCGATCACCCCGGGACGCATCCCCGCGCGCTGCGCCGGGCGTGGCTTCGTGATGATCGGACCGCCGCCGCCCGATCTCGGCCGCTATGTGCTGCCGGGCAACAACTATCATGTGTTCGATTACAGCCTGTTCTGGGCCAATGTGCGCGCCGATGTCGCGCGGCGGCTGGCAGCGTTCAAAACGCGGTGATTACTACCGACCGCACTGAATTCCGCGCGGCGCTACCGGATGGCGGGCGGCTGATCGGGCTGGATGTCGGCACCAAGACGATCGGCACCGCGCTGTGCGATGCCGGCTGGCACTTCGCGTCGCCCGCCGAGCTGATCCGGCGCAGCAAATTCACGACTGACAAGGCGGCACTCGTCGCGATCATCGCCCGGCAGCAGGTGGCGGGCATCGTGATCGGCCTGCCGCTCAACCTGACCGACGGCAGCGAAAGTCCGCGATCGCAGTCCAGCCGGGCATTTGCCCGCAACCTCGCCGACCTCGGCCTGCCGATCTTCCTGCAGGACGAGCGCTGGTCGACGCAGGCCGTCGAGCGGCAGATGATCGCCGAGGATATCAGCCGCGCCAAACGTGCCGAGCGGGTCGACAAGCTCGCTGCCAGCTACATCCTGCAAAGCGCGATCGACGCGTTGACGGCGGCCTAATCCAACCCCAGCGCCTTGCGCGCCACCTTCGCCAGCTCGGCGTCGAGCGGCGGCGGCACCATCGGCACATGCGCCTCCAGCCGGTCGGCGATGGCGGTCAGCGCGGCGATGCGCGCCGATTTCTTGTCGTTGCCGTCGATGACTGTCCACGGCGCCCAGCGCGTATCGGTGCGCCTAAACATGTCGTGGATCGCACCGAGATAGTCGTCACGGCGCGCGCGGTTGCGGTAATCGTCGAGCCCGGTCTTCCAGCGCTTCCACGGGTCGTCGAGCCGGTCCTTCAGCCTCTTGTCCTGCTCGGCCTGGGTGATGTGAAGGAACAGCTTGACGATGGTCGTACCCGAATCGGCCTGCTGCGCTTCAAATTCGTTGATCTCGTCGTAGCCGCGCTTCCAGTCGGTCTCGCTGGCGAAGCCTTCGACGCGTTCGACCAGCACTCGCCCGTACCAGCTGCGATCGAACACCGCGATGTTGCTGTTCGCCGGCAGCCGGGTCCAGAAGCGCCAGAGGAAATGCCGCGCCTTTTCATCCGGCGTCGGCGCGCCGATCGGGTGCACTTCGAAATAGCGCGGGTCCCAGCGCGCGGTCAGCCGCTGGATCGCCCCGCCCTTGCCGGCGGCGTCCCACCCTTCGAACATCACGATCGCGCGGCGGCCGTGGCAAATGTGCGCGACCTGGATGCGTGCGAGCCGTTGCTGCAACGCGGCCAGGTCGGCATCGAAATCACCGTCGTAATCGCGTCCGGCCTCGAAGTCTGCGAGCCTGATCATGGCGCGCTGGTCGCCGGGACATGGACTTCCCACTGCCCGCGGGGGCGCAGCACCAGCCGGTAATATGCCGCCGACAGCAGGATCTGCGCGCCCGTCATCAACAGGCCGGTGCGCCCCTCACCGGGATCGAGCCAGTTCAGCCAGACGATGTAGCCAAGCGCCGCCAGCGTCACCACCGGCGCCAGCGGATAAAGCGGCATGCGGAACGGCGCATCGGTCGTCTGCCCGCGCATCCGCCCGACGATCGCCGCCAGCGCAATGCCTGTATAAATGGCGATCAGCCCGGTCCCACTCAGCACCAGCAGCTGCTCGAGCGGCACGAAGCAGCATGCCGCTCCTGCCGCCCCGACGATCAGCGTCGATATCCAGGGCGAAGCGAAGCGCGGGTGGATCGCCATCAGCAACTGGTCGACCGGCCGCCCCCAGCACCGGTCGCGGGCCGTACCGTAGAAAAAGCGCGCGCAGGCAAGGATGCAGGCGATCACCGCGTTGACGATGGCCACTGCAATCCCGATCGCCAGCCAATCGGCCGCCACGCCGCCGCCATAATGGCGCACGACATAGCCGAACGGATCGTCGAGCTTGAACAGCATCGCAAGATCGGGAGCGGCGACCAGAGCGGCGAGGATCGGCAGCCCTTCGATCGCGACCGTCGCAACCATCGCCCAGAATATCGCGCGCGCAATTCTGCGCGGCGCCTCATGCATTTCCTCGCCGAAATAGACCGCCGCGCCATAACCGTTGAGCGCGAAAATCGCGATCGAGGCGGCAACCCCGATCGATCCGGCCGTCGCCGGCACGAGATGGCCGTCGCTACCGAGCATCACCGGCGCGGTCAGGAAATCGCCAGCATCGCGCACCGCATGGCCAAAGCCGAACCACACCACCATTACCGCCGCGATCAATTCGATGGCGAGAAATGCACCGGTGATCAGTGCATTGACGCGGATTTGGAGCAGCGAAACCAGTGTGGCGCCGATGACCACTGCAAGCGCGAGCGGCACCTGCGGCAATCCCGGCCAGATCGCGGCAAGGACCGCGCTGAGCCCTAGGCCAGCAACGGGCGGGAACAGCAAATTATTGAAAACGTTGACGCCCAGCATCACGAAGCCGGCCATCGGCCCCAGCGTGCGCGCGACCATCACATATTCGCCGCCCGCCACCGGCCAGTTCGACGACAGCTCGGCATAGACATAGGCCGTCGCGATGCACACGATCGTGGCCAGCAGCATCGCCCAGACAGCGCCTGTTCCGGCGACGCCGAACATGCCCGGCACGATCACGAACAGCGACGAAACCGGAGTCGCGACCGACAGGGTCAGGAACAGCACGCCGAACACGTCGAGGCTGCGGACCAGCCCCGATGGTGTCTCCGGTTCCAGCCCCCTGTCCAGCATGCGTCCCCTTTCCTCGGTCCGGCGTCAGGCGCCGGGTTTTGCCACCTCTAACGGGCGGAGGTTAAGTTCGCGCAACTGCTTGGGGCTCGCGAAATTGGGTGCGCCCATCATCAGGTCTTCGGCGCGCTGATTCATCGGGAACACCACGACCTCGCGCAGATTGGGCTCGCCCGCCAGCAGCATGACGATGCGGTCGACACCCGGCGCCGACCCGCCGTGCGGCGGCGCACCGCATTTGAAGGCGTTGATCATGCCTGCGAAATTGGTGTCGACTTCGGCGCGGCTATAACCCGCGATCTCGAACGCCTTGTACATGATTTCGGGCTTGTGGTTGCGGATGGCGCCCGACGACAGCTCGACGCCGTTACAGACGATATCATATTGATACGCCAGGATGTCGAGCGGATCCCTGGTCTCCAACGCTTCCATCTCGCCCTGCGGCATCGAAAAGGGATTGTGCGAAAAGTCGATCTTCTTCGCTTCTTCGTCATATTCGAACATCGGGAAATCGACGATCCAGCAGAATTCGAAGCGCTTTTCGTCGATCAGCCCGAGCTGTTCGCCCACGCGTGTACGCGCAAGGCCAGCGAGCCGCGCTGCCTGCGCTTCCTTGCCGGCGGCGAAGAAGATGCCGTCATTGGCGCCAAGGCCGAGCGCCTCGGCGATCGCCCTCATGCCTTCCTGCCCATGGTTGTTGGCGATCGGGCCGCCGAAGACGCCGTCCTTCTGCGTCGCATAGCCAAGGCCGGGGAAGCCTTCGCCCTGCGCCCAGGCATTCATGTCGTCGAAGAACTTGCGGCTCTTTTCCGCCGTGTTCGGCGCCGGGATCGCGCGGACGACGTCGCCACCCTCGACCATCGTCGCAAACCGTCCGAAGCCGCTACCGCGAAACAGCTCGGTCACGTCGGTGATGACCAGCGGGTTGCGCAAATCGGGCTTGTCGTTGCCGTACTTCAGCATCGATTCGCGGTAAGGGATGCGCTTGAAGGGCAAGGGGGAAACGCTGCGCCCTTTCCCCTGCCAGTCGGCGAATTCCTCGAACACGCCGTGCAGCACCGGCTCTATGGCCGCGAACACGTCGTCCTGTGTCACGAAGCTCATTTCGAAATCGAGCTGGTAGAATTCGCCCGGCGAGCGATCGGCACGCGCGTCCTCGTCGCGGAAGCAGGGCGCAATCTGGAAATAGCGGTCGAATCCAGCAACCATCAGCAGCTGTTTGAACATCTGCGGTGCCTGCGGCAGCGCGTAGAATTTGCCGGGATGGACGCGGCTCGGTACCAGATAGTCTCGCGCGCCCTCGGGGCTGGATGCGGTCAGGATCGGCGTCTGGAACTCGGTGAAGCCCTGCGCGATCATCCTGCGGCGCAACGACGCGATCACGTGACTGCGCAGCATGATATTGGCGTGCAGCCGCTCGCGCCGGAGATCGAGGAAACGATAGCGCAGGCGGATATCCTCGGGATAATCGGCCTCGACAGCGACCGGCATCGGCAATTCATGCGCCGCCGACTGGACCACGACCTCGACGGCGCGGACTTCGATCGCGCCCGTCGGCAGATTAGGATTGACTGCCTCGGGCGCGCGCCCCGTCACCTTGCCGGTGATCGTCACCACGCTTTCGGGGCGAAGCTTTTCGATGGCGGCAAAAGCCGGTCCGTCGACCTCGGTGACGATCTGGGTGATGCCATAATGATCGCGAAGATCGACGAAGACAAGATCGCCGTGGTCGCGCTTCTTGTGGACCCAACCCGAGAGCCGGACTTCCTGTCCGACATGATCGGCGCGCAGTTCGGCGCAATGATGCGTGCGGTAAATATGCATGGCGGCCTAACAAGCGTTCGTTCAACGCTTGTCAAGCGCGCCATGTCATCTGCGTCGGAACGCCGACGTTACCGGGTCATGACCGGCTCGGCGCGGCGACGCGCATCGATCAAAGGCTTAGCGTCCGCCGCCCGAGCCACCGCCCGATCCGCCGCCACCCTGGCCACCGCCCGAGCCACCGCCGCCCTGGCCACCGCCCGATCCGCCACCGCCGCCGTGGCTGGCTTCACCGCCCTTGCGGCCGGCTTCGGAAGCGCGTTCGGGGTCATTCGCGAAATTGCCGCCGCTCGCCTTGCCGCCCATGCTGGCGATTTCGCGCTGCTTGTCGTCGTCCATCGACGCGAAACCGCGATTCGACGTGTCGCCGCCGCTCTGGCCGCCCTGGCTGCCGCCTTGGCCGCCCTGCGTATTGTCTGCCATTTCAACTTCCTCATCCTATCCACCGCTCCCTTCAAGAATGAATAAGCGTTTCAGAAGTTTCGCTGTTTCGCGGGTTTCGCGACGAACCGCCGGTCGCGATCGTATCGACCGGGGTTTGCCGGGGCAGTTGGCAGCTTCGGCAACGCGGTGCTAACCAACGTCATGCATATTCATGACCTGATCACCGACTCTGCCAGCCTCGCCAATCTTTGCGCCAGACTGTCGGCCGCCCCCTTCGTTACGGTCGATACCGAATTCATGCGCGAGAACAGCTACTGGCCCGAACTCTGCCTGATCCAGATCGCTGACGAGAACGAGGCCGCGGCGATCGATCCGATGGCCGACGGCATCGATCTGAAGCCGCTGCTCGACCTGCTCGTCGACAATGAGGACGTGCTGAAGGTTTTCCATGCCGGCGGCCAGGACATCGAAATCGTCTACAACCTGACCGGCAAGACGCCTCATCCGCTGTTCGACACGCAGATCGCGGCAATGGCGCTCGGCCAGGGCGAGCAGATCGGTTACCAGAATCTGGTCGAGACCTATCTCGGCATCGCGGTCGACAAGGGCGCGCGCTTCACCGACTGGAGCCGGCGCCCGCTCGACAAGCGCCAGATCGAATATGCAATCGGCGACGTGACCCATCTCGCGGCGATTTTTCCCAAGATGCTCGACCGGCTGCGCAAGACCGGGCGCGGCGCGTGGCTCGATCAGGAAATGGACCGGATCGCCGATCCCGACAATTACCGCAATGATCCCGACGAAGCATGGCGCCGCGTGCGGATCGCCGGGCGCAAGCCCGACGTGCTCGGCCGACTGAAGGCCCTCGCGCGGTGGCGCGAACTCGAAGCGCAGGGCAAGGACTTGCCGCGCGGGCGCATCGTCAAGGACGAAACGCTCGCCGATCTGGCAGGCAGCCCGCCCAAGAAACAGGCCGATCTGGCGCGCGTGCGCGGCCTGTCGGCGACCTGGGCGCAGAATGACATCGGCGCGCGGCTGATGGTGGCGCTGGAGGCCGCCAAGCCGATGAGCGCGGACGACATGCCGCCCCGCGACGACCGCCGTCCGGGTATGGGCAAGGAAGGCGCGCTCGTAGCCGACCTGTTGAAGCTGCTGCTCAAGATCCGCGCGCGCGACATCGATGTGGCGGCGAAGCTGCTCGCGCGGACCGAAGAGCTGGAAGCCCTGGCGGCGGGCCAGCGCGACGGCCTCGCGATGCTGGAAGGCTGGCGCTACGACCAGTTCGGCAAGGACGCACTGGCGCTGGTCGAAGGCCGGTTGGGGTTTGCGGTCAAGAACGGGCGGCTCAAGATGACGCGGGCGGAGGAGGAGTAGATAGCCGGGGTGACGACCGCGACCCGACCGGTGCGCGCCTAGATTTGTGACCGAACGCTATCCCGGAAAATCTGCGATGACGACATCCCAGTGATCTTCGAGAAGCGAGAATCGGGTTGCTTCTTCGGCGTCGAGCTTTGCCAGATCCTTGAACATCGCTTTCTTCGCACGGCCCCACTGTTCTTCCCACGCCGGGTCATTCAAGGCGGCTGCGGCGTCCCGATAGGTAATCGTCACCCGCATATCCCAACGCGGTCCGCCAGCCAGGTGGGTGAACGGAAACTCGGTCTTCATTTCGAGGATGAAACCCTGCCTGCGCATCTCTTCGAGCAGAGATTTATGGTTCCGATCATATAATGCGATGAAATCGGTCAGCGATCCCCATTTTACCCGATAATAATATTCGACCTTGGTCGGGACATCCTTGGTCCGACCCGCTTCTGACGGGGAATTCTGAGCGAAGGCAGCATCCGGAATCACGGTGATCATCGAGATTGCCGCAAATACTTTCAGTAGCTCCACCCGGGCCTCCTTGGACGATCGCGTCGAAATTACCCCCGCACCACCGCCTCGCGGCCCATCAGTCCGGCGAGCGCACGGTGCCGCCGCTCGACCGCTTCGCTGTAGAGCGCACGGTCGCCATCGGTAAGCGTCAAGACAATCGCGCAGCCGTCGTCGTCGATCCGGCTGCGCTGGAGCGGCCCCGCAAGGCCACCCGACAGCCGCTGGCCCAGCCGCATCGCCAGCCCCCAGCCCATTGCGCGGCGCAGCTCGGCCGCACCGGTCAGCGCCGGGATGGGGGCCGGTGAGGTCAGACCGCCGCCCAGCGAGGTGAACAGTGCCTGCGCGACCTGCGCGCGGCCCGCCGCATCGATCGCGACCCAATTGCCGTGCAGCGCGATCTCGACGCCGCGCTCGGCCCGGAACTCGGGATTGGCGCGCCAGCCGACATCGGCGAGCAGGCAGGCAGCATGGCGCAGCCGCGCCACCGCCGGTGCTTCGCCCGCGAACAGCGGCGCGATCCAGCCGTCGAGCAGATCGCCATGTTCGGCGAAACGCCCCAGCCGTCGCCCCTCGTCGCGCGCCGCCACGATCAGCGGATCGAGCGCGCGGTCGGCGGGGTCGAGCCCGGCGTAGAGCAGCCCCTCGCGCAGTCCGAACGCCGAGACGAAAGTGGTGCGCGCGCCCAGGTGACGAATCAGAACGTTCAGCAATGCATCGGCGTCGCGCAGCGTCGGGATGCGCGCCGACGACAGGTTGGGGATCGCCCGTAGCTTGCCCTTGGCAACATGGCTCAGCGTGCGCCCAAGTCGGGCCAGCGCCGCCGGGGTCATTTCATATTGGTGGATGATCGGCAGCGGATAGCCGGTCCGGTGCATGTCGAGCCGGGCAAGCGCGCGCCACGACCCGCCGACCAGATAGAGCGGCAATCCGGCAGCGGCACCTTCCCAGCCGGCCGCCGCGATCATCCTGGCGACGGCGCGGTCGAACTTGCGCGGGCCTTCGCTCATCAACGCCCCCAGCCGCAGCACGCCGAGCGGGAACGATGCGCGCGCGCCGATCATCCCGTCCTTCACGCGCACGAGTTCGAGGCTGCCGCCGCCCAGATCGCCGACGATGCCGTCGGCGTCGGGGATTGCCGAGAGTACGCCGAGCCCGGCCCCCAGCGCTTCCTGCTCCCCCGACAGCAGTTCGACGCTCAACCCCAGCGCGCGGGCGTCGTCGAGCAGTTCCTGCCCGTTGGCGGCATCGCGCACGGCGGCTGTTGCGACGGTGCGCAATTCGGTGACGTCCATCTCGCGCGCGACGGCCGCGAACCGTGCCAGCGCCAGTCGCGCGGCAACCAGCGCGCCGGGATCGATCGCGCCGGTCGTGCCCAGCCCGCGCCCCAGGCCGGCCATGACCTTTTCGTTGAACAGGATCGCGGGCAGCCGCGTCGGCCCCTGATAGACAACGAGCCGGATCGAATTCGATCCGATGTCGATGATCGCCGTGCGCGGCGCCGCGCCGATCGCCTCAGCGGGGCTCTTGCGAAAGAACAGCGTGGCCACCGCGCGCTAGGCGCCCGTTCGCGCGGTGCGGCGGCGCAACGACAATTTGGGCACGGCGTCGCTTGTGGCCAGCGCAGCACCCCGTCCCGACAGCGACGGATTGGTCATGAAATAGCGGTGAAGGTTGAACGGCCGGTCGCCCGGATCGGTACGGACGTAGCTGCCGTCGCTCTGCAGGTCCCAGCTTTGTTCATTGTCGATCAGGTTGGCGACCATCACCTGATCGAGCACCTGATCATGCACCGTCGGGTTCAGGATCGGCAGCATATATTCGACCCGGCGATCGAAATTGCGCGGCATCCAGTCGGCGGAGGAAATGAAGACCTTGGCGCCGTCATTGGGCAACGCGCGACCATTGCCGAAGGCCCAGATGCGGCTGTGCTCCAGAAAACGCCCGACCACTGACTTGACGCGGATATGTTCGCTCATGTCGGGCACGCCGGGCTTCAGGCAGCAGATGCCGCGCACGATCAGGTCGATCTCGACGCCGGCGTTGCTTGCTTCATAAAGCTTTTCGATGATCGCAGGATCGACCAGTGAATTCATCTTCGCCCAGATCGCCGCCGGCTTGCCCGCGCGCGCGAAATCGATTTCGGCATCGATCAGCTCGACGAGCCGGGCGCGCAGGTTGCGCGGGCTCATGCTGAGCAGCTCCATGTCGGTCGGCTCGACATAGCCGGTCACGTAATTGAACATCTGCGCGGCATCGCGCCCGATCCGCGCGTCAGCCGTGAAGAAGCTGAGGTCGGTGTAGATGCGCGCGGTAATGGGGTGGTAATTGCCGGTACCGAAGTGGCAATAAGTGCGATATTCGGTGCCTTCGCGCCGCACCACCATTGAAATCTTGGCGTGGGTTTTCCAGTCGATGAAGCCGTAGACGACCTGCACACCCGCCCGCTCCAGCGCCGACGCCCAAAGCAGGTTCTGCTCCTCGTCGAAACGGGCCTTCAGTTCGACCACGGCGGTTACCGATTTCCCCGATTCGGCGGCCGCGATCAGCGCGTTGATGACGCCCGGCTGCTTGCCGGCGCGGTACAGCGTCTGCTTGATCGCGATCACATCGGGGTCGGCGGCGGCTTGTCGAAGAAAGGCCAGCACGACGTCGAACGTTTCATAGGGGTGGTGGATGACGATGTCCTTGGCCTTGATCGCGGCAAAGCAATCGCCGCCGAATTCACGGATCCGCTCGGGGAAACGCGCGGTATAGGGCGTGAACTTCAGGTCGGGGCGGTCCTCTTCGACCAGCCGCTCGAGATCGCCGAGACCCAGGAAGCCGACGCTTTCGGTGATGATCGCCTCGGTCCCGCCGAGTTCGGTCTTCAGCAGCGCCTCGATCTCGGCCGGCATGTTCGGTTCGAGCTCGAGCCGGATCACCCGACCGCGCCGCCGCCGCTTGATCGCATTGGCGAAATAGCGGACGAGGTCCTCGGCCTCTTCCTCGATCTCGATATCGCTGTCGCGCAGCACGCGGAACGGCGCCGCCCCGCGCACGTCATAACCCGGGAAAACCACCCCGCAGAACCGCTTGATGACGGACTCGATCGCGACATAGCGCGCGCCTTCGCCCGGCAGCCGCACGAAGCGGCCGAGCGCCGTCGGCAGCATCACCAGCTCGCGCACGACCGTCTTGTCGCTGTGACGGCACAAGTCGAACACCAGGCTCATCCCCTTGTTCGGGATGAACGGAAAGGGATGCGCGGGGTCGAGCGCCTGCGGCGTCAGGATCGGGAAAATCTGGGTGCGGAAGTGCGTCTCCAGCCATTCGGCGTCGGCGCCCTCGATCTCGCGCGTGCCCAGCACGGTGATCCCCGCGTCGGCAATCTGCCCGCGCAGCGCCATCCAGACCGATTGCTGGCTGACCATCAGCGCATCGGCCGCTTCGGCGACCAGCGCCAGCTGCTGCGCGGGGGTCAGCCCGTCCGCCGACAGCCGATCGACTTCCTGCGAAAGCTGGCCGCGCAAGCCCGCCACGCGCACCATGAAGAATTCGTCGAGGTTCGATGCCGAAATTGACAGGAACCGCAGCCGTTCGAGCAGTGGATGCGCCGGATTGCAGGCCTCGTCGAGCACGCGGCGGTTGAACGCCAGCCAGCTCAGCTCGCGATTGAAAAAGCGGTCGCCGCCGCTGCCGGGCTCGAACAGCGTGTCGTCATCGTCCATGTCGGGCAAGGCGGCCGGCCGGCTCATGCTTTGGTCTCACCTGATTCGCGGGTCGGGGCCACCAGCAGCCCGGCTTCCTGCATAACGCCTCGCGCCAGCGTAATCGACAGGCGTTTGCGACTAGCGAGCTGAGCGTGACCGAGTGCGTCGACCGTGCGCTCGATCGCGAGATGACTGCGCTCGATGCGGGGAACGAGCCACTGGATCAGATCGGGCCGCGCATCGAGCCGGTGCCGCACGAACGCGCGCTCGAACAGCGCCGCCATCAGCGCTTCGTCGGGAGCCTCGATCCGCGCGACCGGTGTCGCGGCGAGGCGGGAGCGCAGATCGGGCAGCTTGACCCGCCAGTCGGGCGGCGGCGCCTCGGCGACGATCAGCAGCGGGCGGCGGTCGGCCTGCGCGGCGTTCCAGGCGTGGAAGATCGCCGCCTCGCTGACACGTTCGGCGTCGTCGATGATCGTGCCGCCGCTGTGCTGCGCGAACAGCCGTGCCAAGGTGCTGCGGCCCGAACGGCGCGGTCCGACCAGCAGCGTCGCCATCACCGGCCATGCGCCCCAGCGCCGCAGATGCTGCGCGGCATGCGCGTTCGAACTGCTGATCAGAAAGTCGTCATCGGTCGGGTCGGCGGGCCAGGCCAGCGGAAGCGGTAACTGCGTCATCCGGCGGTGGCATTGTCCGCTGGCACGTCGGGCGGCGGCAGGCTGGGCGCGCGGCGCTGCATGCGAAGCGCGCCGCCGCCCGAGATCACCACCCAGCCGCGCGCTTCGATCGCCGATCGCAGCGTCGCCGCATCGCCTTCGTACGTCACCCGCAGCACCGAAATGCCGCCCAGCGCCAGGCTGTCGATCGATAGGTTGCGAATGCCGGGAATGCCGCGCAGCGTCGCCTGCGATGCGTCGAACGCGCCTGCCGTGGGCGTTTCGACCTGCACGGTGATCGCCGTGGCGGGCACTTCGCTCGTGCCGATCACGTCTTCCGGCAGCAGAGAGTCTTCGGGTAGCGTGGCGTCGTCCTCAACCGCTGGCGCGCGCGCGAGCAGGCCGGGATCGATCCGCAGGATGCCGCTCGACAGCGCCCCCTGATAGGCTGCGTCGATCCGTTTGACGCCTGCGTCGAGCAGCGCTGGCAGCGCATCGGCGTTGCTCACCCGCAGCGAAAAGCTGGTCAGCAGGCGATTGTCGGGGCCGAAGCGGGCCTGGAACCGCCCGATCACCGGTCCGCCCGGCCATTGCCGCTCGAGATGGACGATCGGGATCAGCACGTCCGACGCGCCATATTGGGCGAGCGTCGCGCGCCACTGGCCGCGCCCGGGCCGGTTGATCTGGCCGGCATTGAGCAGCAGCGGATCGGGGCCGTTGCCGGCGGGACGGACATAATCGATCGTGCTGTTGCCCGTGTTGAACCGGCCCCAGGCGTCGAGCCATGCATTCCGGCGCTCGAACGCGAGCGGCGCGCCGCCGGTCCATTCGATCGGCACCAGCAGGAACGGCGGCGAGCGTGTGAACGAGGCGCTGACGCCCAGTATCGAGGCGGCGCGCGCCCGGTCGAAGCGGATACCGAGCTTGGCGATGTAGCGGGTCGGGCCGATCTGTTCGCTTTCGACCACGATTCCCGAAACCAGCTGGTCAAGCACCGGATCGGGCAAGCCGCCGGCGCCCGCGCCCATCCGGCGCGACAGCATCGCCCAGCCCTTGCGCTGCGCCAGCCGCCAGCCGGCCATGCGCGCGGCGTCGGCGTTTCTCGCGCTGACATCGACTTCGACGCCGCTGACTTCGAAGCTCGGCCCGGCGCCTTCCTGCGCGGCGACATCGCTGCCGATCAGGGGCACGAGCGCCAGCATGGCGGCAAACAGGCGAAAAGGCTTAGGCAGGCGCATCGAGCGCCCTTTTGGCGAAGCAGGCGTGGAAATCCAAGCGCGATGTCGCTACGCGCTGTCGGCGATGACCGACCAGCGCCTGCCCCCCGCCGCCGACACGCGCGCCGCGCCTGCCGCCTACACCTATGCCGATGCCGGGGTGTCGATCGCCGCCGGCAATGCGCTGGTGCGCGCGATCGGGCCGCTGGCGAAAGCGACGCGCCGCGCTGGGGCCGATGCCGAGCTTGGCGGTTTCGGTGGCTTCTTTGATCTGAAGGCAGCGGGATTCACCGATCCGCTGCTGGTCGCCGCCAATGACGGCGTGGGCACCAAGCTGAAGCTCGCGATCGAGCATGACCGCCATGACGGCGTCGGCATCGATCTGGTGGCGATGTGTGCCAACGACCTGATCGTCCAGGGCGCCGAGCCGCTGTTCTTCCTCGATTATTATGCCAGCGCCAGGCTGGTGCCCGACGTTGCCGAGCGCGTCGTCGCCTCGATCGCGCAAGGTTGCCTGCAGGCCGGCTGCGCGCTGATCGGCGGCGAGACAGCGGAAATGCCGGGCATGTATGCCGACGGCGACTATGATCTTGCCGGCTTTTGCGTCGGTGCCGTCGAGCGCGACCGGGTGCTGACGGGCGCGGACATCGCCCCCGGCGACGTCATCCTCGGACTGGCGTCGTCGGGCGTCCATTCGAACGGCTTTTCGCTCGTACGCCGCCTCGCCGCCGACAAGGGCTGGAAGCTCGACCGCCCTGCCCCGTTCGACATCGACAGCTTGCTGATCGACGCGCTGATGTCGCCGACCCGCATCTATGTGAGATCGCTGCTGCCGCTGCTGCGCGAGGGGGCGATCAAGGGGCTGGCGCACATCACCGGTGGCGGCCTGCTCGAAAACATCCCGCGCGTCCTGCCCGTCGGCACCCATGCGCACGTCGATGCCGATTGCTGGCCGCAGCCGCGGCTTATGGCGTTCCTGCAGGCGCAGGGCAACATCGAGCCCGAGGAAATGGCTCGCACCTTCAACTGCGGTATCGGCATGGCCGTGATCGTCAGCCACGACCGGGCAGAGGCCGTCGCGGCCAGCCTGTCGGCGGCGGGCGAAACCGTGTTGACGATCGGCACCATCGCCGCCGGGGCGCGTGGCTGCACTGTCCGTGGCAGCATCGAAACCTGGTCCGCACGCGCCGACTGGGAAGCGACGCATTTTGGCTAAGGCGCGCGTCGCAATCCTGCTGTCGGGGCGCGGATCGAACATGCAGGCACTGGTCGAGGCGGCTGACGCCCCGGGCTCTGCCTTCGAAGTCGTGCTTGTTGCGTCCGATCGGCCCGATGCGCCCGGGATCGCCTGGGCCGCTGAGCGCGGCTTGCCGACATTCGCCTGCGCCGCCAAGGGCATCGGCAAGGCCGAGCATGAGGACAGGATGGACGCTGCGCTGCGCGGCCACGACGCCGAATTCATCGCCCTTGCCGGTTACATGCGCATCCTGTCGCCCGCCTTCGTCGCGCGCTGGGAAGGGCGCATTCTCAACATCCACCCCTCGCTGTTGCCCAAGTACAAGGGGCTCGACACGCACGCCCGCGCGATCGACGCCGGCGACAAGATCGCGGGCTGCTCGGTCCATGTCGTGACCGAAGAGCTCGACGCGGGCGAGGTGCTCGGCCGTGCGGTGGTGCCGATCCTGGCCGGCGACACCGCCGATACGCTGGCGAAGCGTGTGCTCGCCGCCGAGCATCGCCTTTATCCGCGGTTGCTGGCAGAATATGTCGCGCGATGAGCCCTGACCCCGATTCCGCCCTCGCCCGCGTCCGCGCGATCTGCCTCGCGCTGCCTGAGACCGCCGAGCGGCTGTCGCATGGATCGCCGGGCTTTCACATCGCGAAGGGCAAGTTCTTCGCCTATTTCTGGCACAACCACCACGGCGACGGCGAGACGGTGGCGATCGTCAAGACATCGGGCCGCGACGAACAGGCAATGCTGATCGAGCAAGACCCCGATTTTTATTTCGCCCCGCCCTATCTCGGCCCGAGCGGCTGGGTGGCGATGCGGCTCGACGGCGACGCGCTCGACTGGGACCGTGTGGCGGACCGGATCGCCATCAGCTGGGAATTGGTTGCGCCGCGCCGTCTGCTCGAGGCGGGCGGACGATGAGCGACACGCCGACGCCCAGCGAACGCGCCGAGGCTGCGGCAATCCGCCGCCGCTGGATCACGCTGGGCGAAATCGTCGCGGTGGCGGGGCTTATCATCTCGGCGCTGGCACTGTATTTCAGCTACGCGGACCGCCGCGCCGACGAGGCTGAACGTCGCCGCGAAAAAACCAGCGAGGAACAGGTCCGCGCAGCCGTGCTGCTGACCGCGACGCCCGCCGATGGCGGGCGCACGCTCAAGATCAGCAGCGCGAACCATGCCGTGCAAAGCATCACGATAACCTTCCCGAGCGCAAGCGGCATCGACACACAGACGAGCAGCGTGACGCCCGAAATCGATTCACGCTGGTTCGCCGCCAAGCTGCTGGCGCTGACCGACAAGGGACCCGATGATGCGACAGGGCGGCTGCCGGTGCTGATCACCGCCGATTACTGGGACGGCGACACGCAGCGGCATGACACCGCGATCTACGACATCGTCTGGGAAAGCCACGGCCGTCTGATCGACGGCCGCGCGCTGCGCCTCAAAGGACTGCTACTCTACCAGCGCAAGGGCGCGACCCGGGCAGCCATCGACGCGCGCTGGACCGCGACCGGCCCGCGCGCGCCGCAGTGATCAGCCGACGATTTCTTCGGGCTTGAAGAAATAGGCGATTTCGATCGCCGCATTCTCGTCGCTGTCCGATCCGTGGACCGAATTGGCCTCGATCGATTCGGCGAGTTCCTTGCGGATCGTGCCGGGTTCGGCATTGGCCGGGTTCGTCGCGCCCATGATGTCGCGGTTGCGCTGAACGGCGTTTTCGCCCTCGAGCACCTGCACGACGACCGGACCCGAGATCATGAAGTCGACGAGATCGTTGAAGAACGGCCGCTCGCGGTGAACGGCGTAGAAGCCCTCGGCCTGTTCGCGGGTCAGGTGAATGCGCCTCGACGCGACGACGCGCAGCCCTGCTTCCTCGATCATCTTGGTGACCGCGCCGGTCAGGTTGCGCCGCGTGGCATCGGGCTTGATGATCGAAAAAGTGCGTGTCGCGGCCATGACTGGTGCGTCCCTTGTGCTTGGTGATGGTGGATAGGCTGGCGCGCCTTTAGCGGTGGCGGGGCGCCGGGGCAAGCTTGCGGCTAAGCCGCCTGTTCCCAACCGCGCGCACCCTGTTTCCAGTAGCGGCGCTCGACGCCGTCACGACCGCCAAGGCCTTTCCACGCCGCGCGCGCTTCGGCGATCACGCTTTCATCGAACAGGTGAAACGCCCGGTCGAAGCCGAGCGCTTCGTCGCGCCACACTGCGTCCGCGATCAGGATATGGCGGGCGGCATTGTGCCCGATCGGCTCGCCCGCGATCAGTACCGGCTGGGCCGCGTCATTCCCGCCACCGGCCTGCGCATGCGGCAGGAAGCTGTCGGCGGCATAGTCCCACAGCAGCCGGTCGAGCGCAGCCCGCTGGGCGGCATCGCCGCTTACGATCAGCAACCGCCCGCCGCCGCCGACCACCCGCTCGGCGAGCCTGGGGAGTACCTGCTCGAGCGGCTGGCGCGTCAGATGATAGAAATCGACCTGCACGCGCCTGCCCCGCCCGTCGCTCAGCCTTCGAAATTGTCCGCGACAAACCGGTCGAGCATCCGCACGCCGTAACCGGTCGCACCCTTGTCGAAGGTCGCGCCCGGCTTGTCGGCCCAGACCATCCCGGCAATGTCGAGGTGCGCCCAGCGGACGCCCTTGTCGACGAAGCGCTGGATGAACTGCGCCGCCGTGATCGATCCGGCCCCGCGCGGCCCGACATTCTTCATGTCAGCAATCGGGCTATCGATCAGCTTGTTATAGGCATCGGACAGTGGGAAGCGCCACAGCAGGTCGCCGGTCGCCCGCCCCGCCGCGAGCAGTTGGTCGGCGAGCGAATCGTCGTTGGCGAACAGCCCGCCGTGCTCGTTGCCCAGCGAGATGATCATCGCCCCGGTCAGCGTCGCGAGATCGACGATCGTCTTTGGCCGATGATTGCGCTGGACCCAGGTAATCGCATCGCACAGCACCAGCCGACCCTCGGCGTCGGTGTTGAGGATCTCGATCGTCTGCCCGGACATCGACGTCACGACGTCGCCGGGGCGCTGGGCATTGCCGTCGGGCATGTTTTCGACCAGACCGCATACGCCGACGACATTCGCCTTGGCGTTGCGCAGCGCCAGCGCCTTCATCGCGCCCGCGACGGCAGCGGCGCCGCCCATGTCCCACTTCATGTCTTCCATGCCGGGTCCAGGCTTCAGCGAAATGCCGCCCGTATCGAAAGTGACGCCCTTGCCGACCAGTGCGAGGTCGGGGTCGCCCGCACCCTTGCCGTTCCACTTCATCACCAGCAGCTGCGCCTCACGCGCCGATCCCTGGCTGACACCCAGCAGCGCGCCCATCCCGAGCGCCGCCATCTCGGCCTCGCCAAGCACGGTGATCTCGATGCCGAGACCGTCGAGGTCGGCCTTCACGCGCTCGACGAAGGTAACCGGATAGATCAGGTTCGGCGGCTCGGTGACGAGCGCGCGGGCCAGCGAACGGCCGTCGTTGGCCGCCGCCTGCGTGGCCCATGCGGCCTCGCTGCCATCAGGCGCGGCGGCGATGATGATGTGATCGAGCGTCGGTCTCTGCTTCTCGGGCAGCCGCGTGCGATAGGTATCGAGCCGCCAGCCGCGCGCGACCGCCGCCGCCGCGAAGCGCGCGACCGCCTGCGGCGACGGCGCCGCCCCCAGGCTCGCGAAATCAGCCGTCAGCGCCGTCGCGCCCGAGGTCAGCAGCTTGGCGGTGAGCGCGCCCCCTGCGCGCTCATAATCCTGCTCGTCCCCCGCGCCGACGCCCAGCAGCAACAATCGGCGCGCGCCGTCCCCCATCGGCACGAAGGCCTCGACGATCGCCCCCGCCTCTCCGTCGAAGCGTGCCGCGCGCGCAGCCGCCAGCGCGAGCGCCTGTGCCCCGGCATCCAGATCGCCGAACGCCACGCGGTCGAGCCCTTCCTTTTCAACGGGAAGCGCGACCACAGCGGCATCGGCGGCGCGCGTGGCGGTAAATTCAATCTTCATCTTGTACCTCGATTGGAACGTTATTTCAGAGTCGGGGGTGGAGTGACGTTTCCTTGGGCCAGCCTGTCCGCCGTGTCAAAGCGCGTGGCGTTGCGGCTACGGCGATCCGGTGCGATAGGGCGGGCGAGCGGCCGCAAAACCAGCCGGAAAGGGATTCGTGCCGACGTGAGGCAAGTCATTTTACTGACGTCAGCGGCACTTACGCTTGCCTTGGGCCTGGCCGCCCCGGTCCGGGCGCAGGACCTGCAGGACCGCGCAACACCGCCGCCGCCACCGCTCACGCCCGCCGAACAGCCGGCACCGACCAAGGCCGAGGACCAGATCCAGTTCAGCGCCAACGAACTGGGCTATGACACCGAGACCGACGTCGTGACGGCGACCGGCGACGTGCGCATGTACCGCGAAGGCGATCGGTTGCGCGCCGACAAGGTGACGTGGAACCGTAAGACCGGCCGCGTGGTCGCGACGGGCAACATCGTGGTCACCAACCCCGGCGGCGACCAGGCCTATGGCGACTCGATCGAGTTGACCGACTCGCTGAAGGACGGGGTGGTCGAAAACATGCTGGTCGTGCTCGATCGCGGCGGTCGGCTCGCGGCGCAGCACGGCGAGCGCGATGTCAACGGCGTGGTCACCCTGACCAACGCCGCCTACACGCCGTGCGCCGTCACCAATGCCGAAAATTGCCCCAAGGAACCGTCGTGGAAGATCACTGCGGTCAGCGTGGTCTACAACCCCGCCAAGCAGCGCATCTATTACAAGGGTGCGCGGATCAGCATCTTCGGCTTCGCCACGCTGCCGCTGCCCGCGCTGTCGAATCCGGTCGGCGACGACACCCACAGCGGCCTGCTCGATCCCGATATCCGCTATACCCGCACCAACGGGTTCGAATTCGCGCAGCCCTTTTACTTCTCGATCGCGCCCAACCGCGGGATCAAGATCACCCCGCGGATCTTTTCGCGAGTGCTGCCGCTGCTGTCGGTCGATTACAATGCGCTGACGAGCAACGGCGCCTACCGGGTCGCGCTTTACGGCACCGTCAGCGACCGCACCGACACCGGCATCGTCAATCCGATCACGTCCCAGAATGTGTTTCGCGGCTATGCCGAGGGCGCCGGCCGGTTCCAGCTGTCTCCCAACTGGAGCGTCAGCGGCGCGTTCCGCGTCGCGACCGACCGCACTTTCCTGCGCCGCTACGACATCTCGCGCGACGACATCCTGCGCAGCACCATTCGGGTCGAGCGGATCGATCAGGACAGCTATTTCGCGATCTCGGGCTGGGCCGTGCAGACGCTGCGCGTCGGCGACCGGCAGGGACTGCAGCCGGTCGCCTTTCCCGAACTCGACTACCGCCGCCGTTTCCGCAACCTGCTCGGCGGCGAGCTCGACCTTCAAGTCAATACGCTCGCCATCGGCCGGACCGCCGGCCAGGATACCCAACGCGCCTTCACCAGCGCGACGTGGAAGCTGCGCCGCATCACTGGCTGGGGTCAGGAAGTGACGCTGACCGGCTATCTGCGTGGTGACCTGTATAATTCGGCCGATCAGATTGCGACTAGCGTTGCCAGCTATCGGGGCAATCCGGGGTTCCAGACGCGCGGGATCGCGGCCTTCGCGCTCGACGTCAAATGGCCGTTTGTCGGTGCCATTCTGGGCGGCACCCAGCGCCTGACGCCGCGCGTACAGATCGTCGCATCGCCCAAGATCGCCAATCTGATCGTCCCCAACGAAGATTCGCGCTCGGTCGATCTCGAGGATTCGAACCTGTTCGCGCTCAATCGTTTCCCCGGCTATGACCGGTTCGGCGGATCGACGCGGATCACCTATGGCCTTGAATGGGCGCTCGACCTGCCCGATCTCAGCGTCACCGCCAATGTCGGGCAGAGCTATCGCTTCAGCAGCAATCCCAGCTTCATTCCCCAGGGCACAGGCTTTGCAGACAGCCTGTCGGACATCGTCGGTCGCACCGAAATCCGTTACCGCGACCTCGTCTCGCTCACCCACCGCTACCGGCTCGACAAGGACGGGCTCGCGATCCGCCGCAACGAACTCGACGCCACCATCGGCACGCGCGGCACCTATCTTTTGCTCGGCTATCTGCGGCTCAACCGCCAGATCGATCCCACGCTCGAGGATTTGCGCGACCGCGAGGAAGTGCGGCTGGGCGGCCGGCTTCAGTTTGCGCGCTTCTGGTCGGTGTTCGGCTCGACCGTGATCGATCTGACCACCCAGCGCGCCAATCCGCTGTCGACGACCGACGGCTTCGCACCGGTTCGCCACCGCATCGGCATCGGCTATGAGGACGATTGCCTGCGGCTCGGCCTGACCTGGCGACGCGATTATCAGGACACCGGCGACGCGCGGCGCGGCGACAGTTTCCTGTTGACTCTGGCCTTCAAGAACCTCGGACGTTAAGCAAGCAGTCAACCGAAGTCCGCCAAGGCACTGCGCGGCATCGTTCGAGTTAATGAAAGTTGGAACAATTTGATGAAATCATTCGGTAAATCGCGTTCGCTGCGCGCAGCGGTGGCGCTTGCGGCCGGGGCGGGCATCGCCACGGCGACCATCGCGCAGACCGTCGCCGATCAGTCGGTTCCGGACACCGGGCTCAATATCCCCAAGAATCTGCAGATTTTCGGCAAGCGTGATCCCAATGTCCGCAAGGCGACGGCAATCGTCAACGACACCGTCATCACCGGCACCGACGTCGATCACCGCGTCAACCTGATCCTCGCTGCCAACACCCTGAAGCTCAACGAGCAGGAACTCGCGACCCTGCGGTTGCAGGTGCTCGGTTCGCTGATCGACGAGACGCTCGAACTCCAGGAAGCCAAGACCGCCGAGATCAAGGTCGGTGCCGAGGAAATCGACCAGCGGATCGCGCTGATCGCCAAGAATTTCAATAAAAGCGTGCCCGAATTCCGCGCGTTCCTGCGCGCATCAGGATCGTCGGAGCGCAGCCTGCGCCGTCAGGTCGAGGCGGAGCTGGCGTGGAACCGCTATCTGCGGCGCAAAATCGGCGCGCTGATCAACGTCGGCGACGCCGAGGTGAAGTCGATTCTCGCGCGGCTCGAAGCCCAGAAAGGCCAGACCGAATTCCACGTCAAGGAAATCTATCTGCGCGCCAGCCCCGAGCAGCAATCGCAGATTTTCGCCGAGACGCGCGCGCTGATGGAGGAAATCCAGAAGGGCACGCGCAGCTTCGAACAAATCGCGCAGGCTCGCTCGGACGCAACGACCCGCGCGGTCGGCGGCGATCTCGGCTGGGTGAAGGCCGACCAGCTGCCCGAATCGCTGGCGCAGGCGTCGGTCGAAATGAACGTGAATCAGCTCGCCGGCCCGATCGAAGTGCCCGGCGGCTTCTCGATCCTCTACCTCGTCGACAAGCGCAAGGTGCTGACGGCGGACGCGCGCGATGCAGTCCTCAGCCTGCGCCAGGTGAGCATCGCTTTCCCCAAGGGCATCACCGAAGCCGAGGCGTCGCAGCGCGTCTCGGCCTTCGCCAGCGCGATCAAGACGATCCGCGGCTGCGGCGAAGTGCAGAAGGTTGCCGCCGGCCTGCAGGCCGAAGTGGTCGACAACGACTCGGTCAGGATCCGCGATCTGCCGGTGCCGCTGCAGGAAATGATTTCGGGCCTGAGCGTCGGCGAAGCGACACCGCCTTTCGGCTCGCCGACGGACGGCGTGCGCACGCTCGTCGTCTGCGGGCGTACCGACGCGCAGGCGGGCGACCTGCCGGGGATGGAAGCAATGCGCAACCAGATGGAGCAGCACGCGATCAACCTGCGCGCCGACCACAAGCTGCGCGATCTTCGCCGCGACGCCATCATCGAGTATCGCTGAGCACCTGCTGTCGGCGGACAGCGCTTCGGGGAGAGCCGGGATGATCGCACCAATCGCCGTGTCGATGGGTGATCCCGCCGGGATCGGTCCCGAGGTCATCGCCAAAGCCTGGGCGGCGCGGCACGACCGGCGACTGCCGCCCTTCTTTGCGGTCGGTGATCCCCGCGCGATCGAGCGCGTGTGGCAGGGCCCGGTCGAGCGGATCGGCGATCCCGGTGAAGCCCGCGGCGTGTTCGACCGCGCGCTGCCGGTCGTCTACATCCAGGATGCGGGCGAAATCACGCCCGGCGTGCCCGACACCGATGGCGCGCGCTGCTCGCTGAGCGCGCTCGAACTCGCGGTCGGCCTCACGCGCTCGGGGGCGGCGGGCGCGCTCGTCACCGGTCCGGTATCGAAGGCGCAGCTCTATGGCATCGGCTTCACCGATCCGGGCCAGACCGAATTCGTCGCCGAGCGCTGCGGCATCGCCCGCGAAAATGCAGTGATGATGCTGGCGGGACCGACGCTGCGGGTGGTACCGATGACGACTCACATTGCCTTGTCGGCAGTACCGCTCGCATTGACAGTCGATCTCGTCGCCGCACGCGGCCGCGCCACGGCGCGCGGCCTCACCCGCAATTTCGGCATCGAAGCGCCGCGGCTCGCCTTCGCCGGGCTCAATCCGCATGCGGGCGAAGCCGGGGCGATCGGGCGCGAAGAAATCGACATACTCGAACCCGCGATCGCGATCCTGCGCGACGAAGGGATCGACTGCATCGGCCCGCTGCCCGCCGACGCGATGTTCCATGAACGCGCCCGCAGCCAATATGACGCGGCGATGTGCTGCTATCACGACCAGGCACTGATCCCTTTGAAGCTGCTCCATTTTGACGACGGCGTGAACATGACGCTCGGGCTGCCGATCGTGCGTACCTCGCCCGATCACGGCACGGCGTTCGACATCGCCGGCAAGGGGCTGGCCCAACCCGGCGCGATGATCGCCGCGATCACGCTCGCCGCCGAAGCCGCCGCGCGGCGACTGGCGAACCCGGTGTGACGAGCCTGCCGCCGCTGCGCGAAGTGATCGCGCGGCACCAGCTGACCGCGAGCAAGGCGCTCGGCCAGAATTTCCTGCTCGACGGCCAGTTGCTCGCGCGGATCGCGCGCGTGCCCGGCGATCTCGACGGCGCCGAGGTGTTCGAGGTGGGCCCCGGGCCCGGCGGGCTGACCCGTGCGCTGCTCGATGCCGGCGCGCGGGTGACTGCCGTCGAGCGCGACCGCCGCTGCCTGCCGGCGCTTGCCGAGTTGGCTGACCATTTTCCGGGCAGGCTGACCGTGGTCGAGGATGATGCGATGCGCCTCGACGCGCCCGCGCTGTTCGCGCAAGCCCCGCATATCGTTGCCAATCTGCCCTATAATATCGGCACGCCGTTGCTCGTCGGCTGGTTGTCGGCGCCGTGGCGACCGTGGTGGCAGAGCCTGACGCTGATGTTCCAGCGCGAAGTCGCCGACCGTATCGTCGCGGCCGTGGACAGCGAGCATTATGGTCGCTTGTCCGTGCTGTCGCAGTGGCGCACGACCGCCCGGATCGCGATGTCGGTCCATCGCTCGGCCTTCACCCCGCCGCCCAAGGTGATGTCGGCGGTGGTCCATCTGGCGCCGCTCGGCAGCCCCGAAGGCGTGCGGCTCGAAATGCTCGAACGGCTGACCGCCGCCGCGTTCGGTCAGCGCCGCAAGATGCTGCGTCAGAGCCTCAAGGCAATTCCCGGCGCCGCCGAAGCAATGGAAAGTGTGGGGATCGAACCGACCCGGCGCGCCGAAACCGTCAGCGTGGCCGAATATGTGGCGCTTGCCCGGACACTGAGCTGATCATTCCTTGCTCGACTTGGCGTTCTGCGACGCGATGACCGGCACCGGCGCGCCGCGCGCGATCAGCGCGGCAAGCTGCGTCGCTTCGACACAGCCCTTGGCGCACAGCCGCTTGATCTTCGCCAGATTCTGGCGCGCGCGCTCGATCGCACCCTTGCTGACCAGCGCCTCGCCCTGCCCTTTGAGGGCGGCGATATCGTTCGGATCGAGTTCGAGCGCCTCGCGGTAATAGCGGATCGCCTTGCCCGACAGCCCGCGCGCCTGCGACACCTGGCCAAGCGCGACGAAGGCAGCGCGGTTGCGCGGATCGACCGCCAGCGCGGTCTCGAGCGTATCGGTCGCGCCGTCGAGATTGCCGGCCGCTGCCGCTGCCTTAGCGCTGGCAACCAGCTGCATCGATCGCGGATCGATCTGGTCGTCGGGGCGCTGGCCGTGCAGCGAAGTCGACACGCTGACCAGAACGAGCGCGGCCGCCACGGCCAGCGACGAATAACGCATGAACATCTCCAACATTCGGGGCGATGAGGCTAGCATGGTGCAACCAGTCTCGCGACAAAAAAGCCATCCGTCGAGTCATGGCGTGGCGTCAGCCGCACGCCCGCCCCGTGCGCGCGTCCGGCGGGCAGCGCCAGCGGCTCGGCGCGCCAGCCGGCATGTTCGCCCATAAAGGCGGCGACCTGGCCCGCGCCTTCCTCGTCGAGCAGCGAACAGACGATATAGACGAGCGCACCACCCGGCTTCACCAGCCGCGCGCCGACCTCGAGCACATGGCGCTGCGTGGCGACCAGCCGCGCGATCCGTTCGGGCGTCAGCCGCCAGCGCGCTTCCGGATTGCGCCGCCAGGTGCCGGTGCCCGAACACGGCGCGTCGATCAGCACCGTGTCGGCGGCACCGATCCAATCGCCAAGCCCATCCAGCTCGCGCCCTGGATCGAGCAGCCGCGTCTCGATGATCCTCGCGCCCGAGCGTGCCGCGCGGGGTGCCAATCGCGACAGCCGCGCGCGATCGGTATCGGTTGCGAGCACCACGCCCTGCCCCGCCATCGCCGCTGCCAGTGCCAGCGACTTGCCGCCGGCGCCCGCGCACAGATCGACGATGCGTTGCCCCGGCTCGGCCCGCGCAGCGAGGGTGACGATCTGGCTGCCGGCATCCTGAATCTCGACGTCGCCGGCCAGATAGGCCGGATGCCGTTCGATATTGGTGCCCGAGGGCAGCCGCAGTGCGTCCGTGAGGCCAGCGACGGGCTCGGCACCCTCGATTTCGACTCCGCAGGCCGATCCGCGATTGATCCGCACGTCGAGCGGCGCGCGATCGACGAGCGCGGTCAGTTCGTCGGCATCGATTCCAGACGCGGCCAGCCGTGCCACCAGCCAGTCGGGCGCAACGCCTGCCACCGCGACCGCCTCGCCGACTTTGATCGGCGCTGGGCCGTGCGGCGATCCGTCGAACGACGCCGCAACGCCGGGATCGTCGGCGGCAAGGCCCAGCATTGCCGCGCGGCCGCTTGCCGGGCGCTCGCCAGCGCGCCGGATCGCGGCGTAGATTAGCGCGCGCACGGCGCGCCGGTCCTTGGCCCCGGCATAGCGGCGCGTCGCGAAATAACGCGCGATCAGCGTATCGGCGGCAGCCCCGCCTTCACGTGCCGCCTCGATCACGGCGTCGAGCAAATCGATCGCGGCCTGGACGCGGGCGGCTGGTGTCATGCGCGCTGCTTAGGCGCAATCGCGCGCCGCTGGCAAAATCATTCGCTTGGGCAGTAACGCCGGTTCAACCGCGCTTGCGGCCAAAGGCTGGGCGCGCGGCCGGTGCGGCGGGCGTCGCGTCATAGGCGCGCGCGGTGTCGGGATCGCGGTTCGCCAGATAACGTGCCATGATCGCATCGGCATCGAACGGCTTTTCGTCGGGCACCACATCGACCGGGTCGATCACGCGTTCATCGATCTCGGCGGCGGGCGACGGCGGCGCGTCGGTCCCGCGCCGGATGAAATGATAGAGCGCATAACCAAAGCAAGTGATCGACGCGATCACGATCAAAAGCGCCGCGACATGCCCGCTCAGCGCGCCTGCCGAATCGCCCATCGCCGACGCGATATCGCCGCGCCGTTCGAAACTGCGCGACAACGGCATCAGCGCCCAGCCGATCACGACCGGCAAGATGGTCTTGTGGAACTTGAAGCGCGCCATGCCGGAAAGCTAGCCGACAAGGTTGAAGCTTGCGTAAACGCGCGCGGCGCCCGCGCTCAGCGCGTCGGATAATTGGGTGCCTCGCGCGTGATCGTCACGTCGTGGACATGGCTTTCCTTCAGGCCGGCACCGGTGATCCGCACGAACTGCGCGCGCGTCTGCAATTCCTCGATCGTGCGCGCTCCGGTGTAGCCCATCGCCGCACGCACGCCGCCGACCAGCTGGTGGATCACGTCCTTGGCCGGCCCCTTGAACGGCACCTGCCCCTCGATGCCTTCGGGCACCAGCTTCATCTGGTCCTTGATATCCTGCTGGAAATAGCGGTCGGCGGAGCCCTTCGCCATCGCGCCGACCGATCCCATGCCGCGATAGGATTTGTAGGCACGTCCCTGATACAAAAAGGTTTCGCCGGGCGCTTCGTCGGTGCCCGCGAGCAGCGATCCGATCATCACCGCCGACGCGCCCGCCGCCAGTGCCTTGGCAACATCGCCCGAAGTGCGGATGCCGCCATCGGCAATCACCGGCACGCCTGACTTGGCGGCCTCGGCAGCGCAGTCCATTACCGCCGTCAGCTGCGGCACGCCGACGCCCGCGACCACGCGCGTCGTGCAGATCGACCCCGGCCCGATGCCGACCTTGACCCCGTCCGCCCCGGCATCGACCAGCGACCGCGTCGCCGCTGCGGTTGCGACATTGCCTGCAACCACCTGCACCGAGTTCGACAGCGCCTTCACCCGTTCGACCGCCCGCGCGACGTCGCGGTTATGGCCATGCGCGGTGTCGATCACGACCAGATCGACTTCGGCCGCGACCAGTGCTTCGGTGCGCGCAAACCCGGCATCGCCGACCGTCGTCGCCGCGGCCACGCGCAGCCGCCCCGCCGCATCCTTGGTCGCATCGGGATAAGTGACCGCCTTTTCGATGTCCTTGACGGTGATCAGACCGATGCAGCGATAGGCATCATCGACCACCAGCAATTTTTCGATCCGCCGCGCGTGGAGCAGCCGCCGGGCTTCCTCCTGGCTCACCCCCGGGCGCACGGTGGCGAGATTGTCATGCGTCATCAGCTCGGCGACCGGCTGCTGCGGATTTTCGGCGAAACGCACGTCGCGGTTGGTGAGGATGCCGACCAGCTTGCCGCCCGCCTCGACCACCGGAATGCCGCTGATCCGGTGGCGCGCCATCAGCCCTTGCGCCTCGGCGAGCGTCGCGTCGGGACCGATGGTGATCGGATTGACCACCATGCCGCTTTCGAAGCGCTTGACCTGCCGGACGGCGGCGACCTGTTCATCGATCGTCAGGTTGCGGTGGAGCACGCCGATGCCGCCCATCTGCGCCATCACAATCGCCATGTCGGCTTCAGTCACCGTATCCATCGCCGCCGACAGCATCGGGATGTTGAGCGCGATGCCCCGGGTCAGCCGCGTACGCGGGTCCGCCATCGACGGCACGATGTCGCTTTCGGCCGGATACAGCAGCACGTCGTCGAAGGTGAGGCCGAGGCGAATGTCCATGAAAATGCCAGTCCCGAGCGCGAAGGAGGAGTCGTGGCGGCCCATGTAACCAAGCGGGCGCGCGAGCGCTAGGCCCGCCGCATTTCGCTATTGGCAGTGCGCGAATATGCTAGAGAGGGGATGTAACACAGACAGGCGACGCAGCAGGAGTTGGCGGAGATGAGCATGATTTTGGCGGTGCTGGTGGCGCTGCTGGTGCTGGTGATCATGTTCCTGGTCGCCAGCCTGAAGATGGTCCGCCAGGGCTTTGAATATACGATCGAACATTTCGGGCGCTTCACCACGGTCGCGCGGCCTGGACTGAATTTCTACCCGGCGTTCTTCTACCAGGTCGGTCGCCGCATCAACATGATGGAGCAGGTGCTGGACGTACCGCAGCAGGAAATCATCACCAAGGACAACGCGATGGTCGCGGTCGACGGAGTGGTGTTCTTCCAGGTGCTCGACGCCGCCAAGGCCGCCTATGAAGTTTCCGACCTGTTCGTCGCGATCATGCAGCTTGCCACCACCAATTTGCGCACGGTGATGGGTTCGATGGATCTCGACGAGCTGCTGTCGAAGCGCGACGACATCAACGCGCGGCTGCTGAGCGTTGTCGATCACGCGACCAATCCCTGGGGGGTCAAGATCACCCGGGTCGAGATCAAGGATATCCGGCCGCCAACCGACATCGTCAACGCGATGGCGCGGCAGATGAAGGCCGAGCGCGAAAAGCGGGCCAACATCCTGGAGGCCGAAGGCGCGCGCGCGTCGGAAATCCTGCGCGCCGAAGGCCAGAAGCAGGCGCGCATTCTGGAGGCCGAGGGGCGCAAGGAGTCGGCCTATCGCGACGCCGAAGCGCGCGAGCGCGCGGCCGAGGCCGAAGCCAAGGCGACGCAGCTCGTCTCCGACGCAATCGAACAGGGCAGCGCGCAGGCCATCAACTATTTCATCGCCCAGAAATATGTGGAGGCGGTGGGCAAGTTCGCGACCAGCACCAACGCCAAGACGATCCTGTTCCCGGTCGAGGCGACCAATCTGATCGGCACGCTCGGCGGCATCGGTGCACTGGCGAAGGAAGCGCTGAGCGACCAGGTGCCCGCATCGCCGCGCCCCCCGGCGCCGCCCAAAGCGCCCTGGGCCAAAAGCCTGCCCGACGACGCCAGCGGCCAGTAATGCCGCGATGGATATCGGCGCGATTCTGGGCAGCGCGGGCCTGATCTGGATCCTGATTGCCGTGGGTCTGGTCGCGGGCGAGTTGCTCAGCCCTGGCGTGTTCCTGATTTTCCTGGCGGCGGGGGCGCTTGCAACCGGGCTGACAACGCTCGCGATTCCGGTGCCGTTCATTCTCCAGCTGCTGTCGTTCACGGCGTGGAGCGCGGTCGCGGTCGCCATCGGGCGGCGCTGGTATGCGCAGTTTCCGGTGCCGTCGGCTGATCCATTGCTCAACGACCGCGCGGCACGGATGATCGGTGAGACGGTGGTGGTGGTCGAGCCCATCAGCGGCGGACGCGGGCGCGTGCGCATCGGCGATGGCGAATGGCTGGCGGCAGGCGCCGATACCCCTGCCGGCGCGCGCGTCCGTGTGGTTGCGGTGCGCGACAGCACGGTGGTTGTCGAGCCTTTGCCTCCGCTCGCCCCGCCGGTCGGCTGACGCGCTTCATCCTGTCACAGTCGCGCGCTAGCCTGCTACGCGACCGGGCGGTCGGGCCTGCCGATCCGCCTGAAGTCGAACGACCATTGCAAGGAGCGAGTCGCATGAGCATTTTCGGCGCGATCAAGGATGCCATCTGGGGCAAGAAGGCCGAGGCAGCCCCTGCCCCCGCCCCCACGCCTGCTGCAGAAGCCGCTCCCGCTGCGGCTGCCCCCGCACCGGCACCGGCTCCGGCTGAAACGCCGATGACGCGGGCCGAGATCGAATCGCTGCTCGGCCAGATCGCCACGACGACCGGCTCGGACCTGAACTGGCAGACGTCGATCGTCGACCTGATGAAGCTGATCGGTCTCGATCCCAGCCTCGCCAACCGCAAGGAACTGGCCGAAGAACTCGGCTATACCGGCGAAAAGGACGGCAGCGCCGAAATGAACATCTGGCTGCACGAACAGGTGATGTCGCGGCTCGCCGCGCACGGCGGCACCACGCCCGAAGAACTGACGCACTGACACGAAAAGGGCGGGGTTGGCGCAGAGCCGACCCCGCCCCGTCTGCGTAATCCGGGGCGCTTATTTCTTGCCGCCGAGCAGCCCGCTCGCCATCCCGGCGATATCGTCGAGCGGATTGCCGTCGCCGTCGCGGTCGAGCATCCCGGCAACCGTGCCCATGATGCCCCCGGCGCCGCCCTGCGCGCCCGCGCCGCCGGTCGCGCCGGCGATGATCGAGGCATAGTTGGCGAGCGAGCCTTCGCCGCCGATATGGCCGACAATCTGTTGAAGGATGTCCGCCGAGATGCCGGTGTTCGCCGCCGCCGTCGCGACCGTGTCGCCCGGTTCGGGATGCGCCTTGGCGAGCGCGCTGACCGCCATTTCGGCCATTTCGGGGCTGAGCCCGACCTTGGTCGCCATGTTGGTGAGATCGAAATTCGGGCCGAGTTGCGCAAGCAGTCCGTCGAGCATTCCCATGGCAGGTCCTTTCGCTGCGGTGAACCTGCGCTGCATACCACAGGCGCATCGGCCACGCGAACGAGATGCCCCGCAGCGAAACGAAATCGCAAGCGAGCACGGTTATGCTCGCGGCACGTTCACCACGGAGCTTTGCGATGTTCGATTTCGGGCGAATGATCGAAGTGAGGAGCGATCGCTTCCCGCCTCACCCGCGCGACGCTGAACTCGTCAACGGCGGCCATGGCTTTGGACTCGTCGACTTCATCGGGCAGGCGCTTTCGGCACACGGCCTTTCGCAGCGGACGGTTACTGCCGAGGACTGGGGCTGGTATGCCGAGGTCGATAACGCGGCATTCCCGCTCGGCTATGGCTGCACCAGTTTCGGCGAGCGCCATTTCCTGTTTCAGTTCATGCCGCAGAAGCCGACGATCCGCCGCCTGTTCCGCAAGATCGACACGCGCCCGGCGACACAGCGCCTTGCCGGCGCCGTGTTCGACATACTCGGCGCCGAAGGGATCGCATCACGCGGCCCCGCCTGGGTTGACGAGGTCAGCGCGACGCTCGGCGATTGACGCGCCTGCAGCCGCTCAGGCGAGCTGCTTCACCCCCGGCGCGGCCTGACGGACGCCTTCATCGACGTGATCGGCGAATTGCGCGAAGTTTTCGACGAACTGGTCGACAAGCTTCGCCGCAGTCGCGTCATAATCGGCCTTGTCGGTCCAGGTCTCGCGCGGATCGAGGATCGCCGAATCGACGCCGGGTACCGCCACCGGCACCTTGAAGCCGAAATTGGGGTCGGTGCGGAATTCGACATCGTTCAGCCGCCCGTCGAGCGCCGCGTTCAGCAGCGCGCGCGTCGCCTTGATCGGCATGCGGTGGCCGACGCCATATTTGCCGCCGGTCCAGCCGGTGTTCACCAGCCAGCAGGCAACGCCGCCCTTGGCGATCCGCTCCTTCAGCAGATTGCCGTAGACGCTCGGATGACGCGGCATGAACGGCGCGCCGAAGCAGGTCGAGAAGGTCGCCTCGGGCTCGGTCACGCCGATCTCGGTGCCGGCGACGCGCGCGGTATAGCCCGACAGGAAGTGATACATCGCCTGTTCGGCCGTCAGCTTGGCGATCGGCGGCAGCACGCCATAAGCGTCCGCCGTCAACATGACGATGTTGCGCGGCACCGGCCCCATATTCTCGGCCGACGCATTGGGGATGAAGTCGATCGGATAGGCGCCACGCGTATTTTCCGCGAGCCGCGCATCGTCGAGGTCGAGCAGCCGCGTTGCAGGATCGATCACGACATTTTCGAGCACAGTGCCGAACCGCTTGGTGGTCGCGTAGATTTCGGGCTCGGCCTCGGCCGACAGTCGGATCATCTTTGCGTAGCAGCCGCCTTCGAAGTTGAACACGGCGGTGTCCGACCAGCCATGCTCGTCGTCGCCGATCAGCGTGCGGCTGGCGTCGGCGCTCAGCGTCGTCTTGCCGGTACCCGACAGGCCGAAGAACACCGCGGTATCGCCGTTGGGGCCGATATTGGCCGAACAATGCATCGGCATGATGCCCTGCACCGGCAGCAGATAATTGAGCAAACCGAACACCGACTTCTTCATTTCGCCGGCATATTGGGTGCCGCCGATCAGGATCAGCTTTTCGGTGAAATTGACCGCGATCACGGTTTCGCTGCGGCAGCCGTGGCGCGCGGGATCGGCGACGAAGCTCGGCAGGTCGATGATCGTATAGTCGGGTTCGAACCCGGCGAGTTCCTCGGCACGCGGCCGCACCAGCATCGTGCGGATGAACAGATTGTGCCAGGCGAGTTCGTTGATCACGCGCACGCGCACACGGTGTTCGGGCTGCGAGCCGCCATACAGATCCTGCACGAACAGCGTGTCCTTCTGCCCCAGCGCCGCGAGGAAATCGGCCTTCAGCGCGGCAAAATGCTCCGGCGCCATCGGCTTGTTCGATTTGCCCCACCAGATGGTGCTGTCGGTCTCGGCGTCGCGGACGGTGAATTTGTCCTGCGCCGACCGGCCCGTACAGCGACCGGTTTCGACGACGAGCGGACCGTCCGCCGCCAGCATCCCCTCACCCCGGCGAATCGCCTGTTCCACCAGTGGCGCAGTGATCAGGTTCCAGTGCACCGTCGCCTGCGTGCGAATGCCTTGCGACTCGAGTCCCTTGATGGGGCTGCGTTCGGTCACGTCATCTTCTCCTAAAAACTCTCACGCTGCCCCGCGCAGGGTCAGCGCATACGTATGCTGGGGGCGCGCATATCGCCGTGACGCGTCCGGGTCAAATGGCAGCGACCGCCGTCCGCGCGGCACCGATCGCCAGCCGCTTGAGCGGGCGCGCGCTTTGTCCTAGGCGTTACCCGGTGATGACCGCTTCGATCGCCCTCGTCGATGACGACCGCAATATCCTGACGTCGGTTTCGATCGCGCTGCAGGCCGAAGGGTTCGTGACGCGGGTCTATTCCGAAGGCGAAACCGCGCTGAAGGCGCTGATCGACAATCCACCCGATCTGGCGATCTTCGACATCAAGATGCCGCGGATGGATGGGCTCGAATTGCTCCGCCGCCTGCGCGAGAAATCGGCGCTGCCGGTGATTTTCCTGACCAGCAAGGATGATGAGCTCGACGAAGCGCTCGGGCTGGCGATGGGCGCCGACGACTATATCGCAAAGCCGTTTTCGCAGCGGCTGCTGATCGCCCGCATCCGCGCGATCCTGCGGCGGGCCGAATTGTCGCAGCCGTCGGCGCCGGGGGCCGAGGCGGCACCCCCGACCGAAATCCTGGAGCGCGGGCGCCTGGCGATGGATCCCGCCCGCCACCGCGTGACGTGGGACGGCAAGCCGGTGACGCTCACCGTAACCGAATTCCTGATCCTGGAAACGCTCGCCCAGCGCCCGGGCATCGTCAAGAACCGCAACCAGTTGATGGATGCCGCCTATCAGGACGACATCTATGTCGACGACCGCACGATCGACAGCCACATCAAGCGCGTGCGCCGAAAGTTCCGCCAGGTCGACCCCGATTTCGACGCGATCGAAACGCTTTACGGCGCGGGATATCGTTATTCCGAGGAATGATTTCGAACCCGAGCTGACGCTGCGATGGTCGGGTCGCGTATCGCTGACGCGGCGGATCCTGGCGGTCAACATCTTCGCGCTGGCGATGCTCGCGGGCGGCTTCTTCTACCTCGATTCCTACCGCAGCCGCATCGTCGACAGCCGCGTGGCGCAGGCTCGGCGTGAAGCGATGCTGATCGCTGCCGCCCTCGGCGCCGTGCCCGAAAGCGAACGTCGGGCGCTCGCGCTCGGTCTCGCGCGCGACACCGGGGTGCGGGTGCGGCTGTTCGATCGGAACGGCGCCGAAATCGCCGACACGCGCGCGATGGGCCTGCGCAATTTCGCACTGATCGACCCAGACAAGCAAGGCTGGGGACCGGCGACCGGCCGCTTCCTCGACGCGATGATCGAAACCGTCGTCGGCGCCCAGCGTCCGCCGCTGTGCCGCGAACGCGCGCGCGGCACCGCGTGGCCCGATGTCCGGCGCGCCCGGGCGGAGGCCGCGCCAGCCGCGAGCGTCTGGCGCGCGCCGGATCGCACCCCGGTCATTACCGCGGCCGCACCGATCGCGGGCGGCGAGGTCGTGATGACCGCCAACAACGCCCGCGACATCACCGCAACCGTGCGGATCGAGCGTTTCCGCCTGTCGATCGTGCTTGCGGTGGTGACGATCGTGTCGATCTACCTGTCGCTGTTCCTCGCGCGTACGATCGTGGGGCCGCTCAGGCGGCTGGCGCGCGCGGCGGTGCGCGTCCGACTGGGGCGCGCCCGCGAAGTCGTGGTCCCGCGCCTGCCCGATCGACGCGACGAGATCGGTAGCCTCGCCCGCGCGGTATCGGACATGAGCCAGGCCCTGCGCGCACGCATCGACGCGACCGAGGCGTTCGCGGCCGACGTGACCCATGAGCTCAAGAACCCGCTCGCATCGCTGCGCTCCGCGGTCGACAGCCTTGCCAGCGTTCGCCAACCCGACCTGCAGGAACAGTTGCTGGCGGTGATTCGCGACGACATCCACCGGCTCGACCGGCTGATTTCGGACATATCCGAAGCATCGCGGCTCGACGCGCAATTGAGCCGCGCAAAGTTCGAACCGGTCGATATCGCCGCGATGATCGACGCGCTCGCCGCCTCGCGCGTCGCGCGCGGGATCGAGCGCGGCGTCCGGTTGAAGATCGATCGCGGCGACGGCGACCCGATCCGCGTCGCGGGTGAAGGTGCCCGGCTCGAACGCGTGTTCGAGAATCTGATCGACAATGCGCTGTCCTTCTCACCCGACGACGGCATCATCACCGTGGCACTGGCGCGCACCGCAGGGGACGCGGTCATCCGCGTCGAGGACGAAGGACCAGGCGTGCCTCCCGAAGCGCGCGAGGCGATCTTCCGGCGATTCCATTCGGTCCGCCCCGAAAGCGAAGCTTTTGGCAAACATTCCGGCCTTGGGCTGGCCATTGCGCGCACGATCGTCGATGGGCATCAAGGCAAGATTACCGTCGAATCGCGCGATGATCGCCTGAGTGGCGCGCGGTTCGTGGTGACCTTGCCACTCGCTGACCCCCTCTGACGCTGGAGCCGCTTGCGTGACCGTCGTTTCCTCCGAAACCCTGCACGTCTCCTGCGTCGCGATCGGCGACCGCGCCGTGCTGATCGAGGGCCGGTCGGGCGCCGGCAAGTCGGACCTCGCGCTTCGGCTGATCGATCGCGGCGCACGGCTGGTGAGCGACGATTACACGCTCGTCATCCGCGACCGCGACCGGTTGCTGGCGACCGCGCCCGCGACGATTGCGGGCAAGATCGAAGTGCGCGGCATCGGCATCATCGCGATGGCGGCGGTCGAGCGCGTCCCAATCGCGCTGCTCGTCGAGCTGAGCGATGATGTCGAGCGGATGCCGCCCGACATGGCGGTGCGGACGATCGCCGGCATCAAGGTGCCGGTCGTCGCGGTCGAGGGCCATTACGCCTCGGCGCCGATCAAGGTCGAACTCGCGCTGAACGCTCGCGCTGCGCCCCGGAAACCGGCATGAGCCGCGATCACCCGCGCGACATCCTGCTCGTCACCGGCATGTCGGGCGCGGGAAAATCGACCGTGCTCAACGCGCTCGAGGATATGGGTTGGGAAGTGCTCGACAATTTGCCGGTGCGTCTGATCGACCGGCTGTTGGCGCCGATGCCCGGTGCGCGCGCCGACGAACGCGAGCGGCCGCTCGCGATCGGCATCGGCGCGCAAACCCGCGATTTCGACCCCGAACGCATCGTCAAGCTGATCAACCGGTTGCGCAGCGAGGATGGCCACGACATCGGCACGCTGTTTCTGGATTGCGCAGGGTCCGAACTCGAACGCCGCTATTCGGAAACGCGCCGCCGCCATCCGCTCGCGCTCGACCGCCCGGCCGCCGACGGCATCGCCCAGGAACGCGAGCTGCTGGCCCCCTTGCGCAGCTGGGCGAACCGGCTGATCGACACCACCGATCTCAGCGCCAACATGCTCGCGACCCGGATCCGCACCACCTTCGCGCGGCAGGGATTGGGCGAGCCGACGCTTTCGGTGATGTCGTTCGGTTTTGCCCGCGGGCTGCCGCGCGATGCTGATCTGGTGCTCGACATGCGGTTTCTGCGAAATCCGCACTGGGACGAAGCGCTCAGGCCCGGCACCGGGCTCGACCCGGCAGTTGCGGCTTATGTGTCGCAGGACCCCGCCTATGCCGCGGCGATGGAGGCGATCGACCGCTTGCTGCTGCTGCTGCTGCCGCGCTACCGCGCCGAGGGCAAAAGCTATGTGACGATCGCGTTCGGCTGCACCGGCGGGCGGCACCGGTCGGTCCATGTCGCCGAGCGTACCGCTGCACGGTTGCGCGACGCGGGATTTTCGCCCACGGTCGCGCACCGCGATCTCGGCGCGGCACCTCAGGACTCGCTCGAGGGCTCGCCGACCGCTACCGAACGCGAAGAGCCGCGCGAGCCGGGGACGATGCTGAAGTGATTCGACCATTATGATCGGGCTGGTACTGGTAACCCACGGCCGCCTCGCCGCCGAGTTTGTGACGGCGATGGAGCATGTCGTTGGCGCGCAGGAGCGGATCGAAGCAATCGCGATCGGCCCCGATGACGACATGGAACTGCGCCGCGCCGATATCGCCGCCGCCATCGCGCGCGTCGACGACGGCAGCGGCGTGATTGTCCTGACCGACCTGTTCGGTGGCACGCCGTCCAATCTCGCGATTTCGTTGATGACACCGGGTCGGGTCGAGGTGATCGCGGGCATTAATCTGCCGATGCTGATCCGGCTGGAAAGCGCGCGCAAGGCGATGAAAGTGACCGAGGCGGTTGCCGCCGCCCGCGATGCGGGCCGCAAATACATCTCGGTCGCCTCGCAGGTTCTGGGTGAAGCCGCCGCGTGACCGAGGTTCGCCGCACCGTCCTGATCGCCAATGTCCGCGGGCTGCACGCACGTGCGAGCGCGAAATTCGTGACGCTCGCCTCCGGACTCCCCTGTGACGTGACCGTCGAGAAGGACGGCGCCGCGGTCACCGGCACCTCGATCATGGGGCTGATGATGCTGGGCGCCGCCAAGGGCGACTCGATCACGATCAGCGCGACCGGCGACGGCGCCGAGGAGGCGGTGACGACGCTCGCCGCTCTGGTCGAGGCCAAGTTTGACGAGGAATAGCGCGGGGATGTCGGGTTGCGACAAGCTAGTGCCGATGTCAGCCCCGAAGGCAAAGCCCTATTTTGAAGCGTGGGTTGGTAAGCACGCGCACGGTGAGGGCGGCGTGCGTTGGCATGTACTAGGCGAGTCACACTATTTGCATTCGGGGCCCGATGCTTATGAACTGTCGCCGTTGCTGACGCAGCAAGTGGTGAGAGACTGGGCACTGCACGACAAGGGCAGCGCTTTTTTTACACGCGTAGCCTGCATCATTGCCAACCAGCCAGCCGAAGCAATCGATCGAGCACAGATTTGGCAGCAGATCGCCTATTCGAATTTCGTTCAGCGTCCGCTCGACGGCCCAAGGCAGGCGCCGCTGCCGGAGGATTTTGAGGCGGCGCGGACCTGTTTCTGGGGCCAGATCGCGCTCACTAGACCCGAAGTACTTGTGGTGTTGGGTTCAAGGCTATGGGAACAATTGCCCACTGATTTTTGCGTCAAGCTGCCACCCTTCAAATTTGAAGCGGGCGATGATTGGCCGGTGATTGACGACGCTTGGCTCTATCCATTGCTGCATGGTCGCGAATGGACATTCACAGTGGCCGTAAAAGTGGTGCACCCGTCCGCCGGATTTGGGCGCTGGAATTGGCAAATTGCCGCGCGCCGCGCGCACACTGCAATGCTATGTCACAGCAACATCATCGAGTGGGTTGTTTCAGAATTCGACTTGAATTGACGATGCCCCGCGAGATAACTGCCTACTCCAACCCGCTGATCAAACGCGTGCGGAGCTTGCGCGACAAGCGCCACCGGCGTGCCGAAGGGCTGTTCCTCGCCGAGGGGCTGCGCATCCTGACCGAAGCGCGCGAGACCGGACGACTGCCGCACTATCTGTTCTTCGCCCGCGACAGCGCCGACCACCCGCTCGTCCGCGCCCTCGTCGCTGACGTCGAGGAGGCAGGCGGCGAGGCGATCGAGACAACGCCCGACATTCTCTCCAAATTGTCGGGCAAGGATAATCCGCAGGCGGTGGTGGGGGTCTTCGCCGAATTTGCCGCCGCCCTTGCCGACATCGACCGCGCCACCGCGCCGGTCTGGCTGGTCGCCGAGCGCTTACGCGATCCCGGCAATCTCGGCACGATCCTGCGCACCGGCGATGCCGTCGGCGCAGGCGGGCTGATCCTGATCGGCGACTGCGTCGATCCGTTCAGCGTCGAGGCGGTACGCGCGAGCATGGGCGCGCTGTTCACCGTGCCGGTGGTGCAGGCCGAATGGCGCGACTTCCTCGGCTGGCTGCGCGGCGGGCCGGGTCAGCTCGTCGGCCTCAGCCTCGACACCGAGCGCGATTACCGTGCGGCGCGCTATCAGGCGCCCTGCTTCCTGCTCACCGGCAACGAAGCCCAGGGCATGCCCGATGACTATGCCGCCGCCTGCGATCTGCTGGTCAAGATCCCGATGCGCGGCAAGGCCGACAGCCTCAATGCCGCCGTCGCGACCGCGGTGATGGCCTATGAGGTCCTCGCGCAGCTCGGTTGAACGGAACCGTCGCGGCAGGGTGCGACTTGATCCGCCATGCGCCGCCTGACCGATGATCGCGATCGCCGCCGCGCCGCGCTGGCAGCGGCGGCACTGACCGCCGGACTGGGCGCGGTGCTGATGCTGGGGCTTGCCGCGCCCGCCCTGCCCGCGCTTGCACCACCTGTCGAGCCTTTCGTGCTGCTGCCCCCCGCGCCTCTGCTGCCCAAGCCCGAGCCCGAGCCCCAGCGCGCGCGGGCGCCGCGTCCCAAGGGTGCCGCCGCGCCCCCCAACCGCCGCGCGCGCGCAACCGAGCTTGTGGCGCCGGTGCCGCTCATCCCGCCCCCGCTGCCGCCACCACCGGTGACGATCGCCCCCTTGCCCGCGACCGGGGCCGATCGATCGAGCGGCGCCGCCCCGGTCGAGGGCCTCGGCACCGGCGCCGGCGGCGTTGGCGCCGGTTTCGGCAGCGGCGACGGCGGCGATGGCGATGGCGGCGGTGGCGGCAGCGACGCGGTGCAGATCGGCGGGCGCATCACCGGCCGCGATTATCCGCCGGGGCCGCTACGCGCCCATATCGAGGGGCGCGTCACCATCCATTATGTCATCACCCCGCGCGGCCGCGTTGCCGATTGCCGCATCGTCCGGTCGAGCGGCAATGCCGAGCTCGATGCGACGACATGTCGCCTCGTCACCCAACGCTTCCGGTTCCGCCCTGCGCGCGATGCGATGGGGCGCAAGATCGCCGACGAATTGACCGAGGATCACACTTGGATCGTCGACGACGGACCGCCGCCCGACGATTGACGTGCGGCCTCAATAGGCCGGGCGACCGCTTTCCTCGACGACGAACGCGAGCAGCGCGCGCTCGAGATCGTCGAACGTGCCGTCGGCGTCGATCTGCGCCTTCAGCCAGGCGGCTTCGTCGGGCGCGATCGCGCGGTCGGCGGCAACGGCTGCGTCGTGATCGGGCTGGGGCGCCTTGCTGCCGAACAGATCGAGGAACGCGCCGCTCGCGATCGATTGGCCGACGCGGCCCAGGAAGCCGCCGACGCGGGCATGGGTATCGTTCATGAAAGCATCGAGCTCGGCGGCACGCGCGCGGCTGAGCGGGCGATAGTCGCTGTGCGCCATCAGGTGATTGCCGACCGCCTGGACGAACAGCGTCTTCCACTCGGGCGCATTGGCCGCCCCCTGCGTCGCCGCTTTCAGCCGGAACAGCAATTCGGCCTCGGTGCGGCTGACGCAGCCCGGGCCGTCGCCGGCGGCCGCGAACAGGATGCGTCGCAACATCGCGACTTCGGTCGCGTTGATCGATCCGGGATCGAGCGCGCCCACGCCACGCGTCGGCCCGCTGCCGCTGGTCACCGCCGCTTCCACTTGCGCCAGCGCATAGGCCTTGAGCCTGTCCGGAACATTGATCGCCGTTTCGAGCAGCTTCACCAGCAGTTCAAGCTCGGCGCGCGATTCGACCCGGCCGTCGGCGTCGATCCGCGCCATCAGCCAGTCGGCCTTGGCATCGTCGACATAGCCGGTCGGCTGTTGCTGGCGGACGACATAGGCCGTCAGCGCCTCGACGAAGAACTCGACCCATTCGGCGGGCGGCGACGAGATCGCGTCGTTGAGCGCGAAAATCGCATCGGCCTCGGTCGCATCGATGCGGCCGTCGGGCCATGCGACGCGGCGGATCGCCAGCACATCGTCGGCGGTCATTACCGCGCGCGCCTTCAACGCGTCGGCAAGCTCGATCATCGGCACGGTCATCGGGCGGACATCCTTGTCATCTGCGCAGGCGAGCCTAGCGCCGACAGGTTGATGCAGCCCTAATGCGCGGACGGCGCAGGCGGCGCCGACGGTGCGCGCCAGCGGTTGAGCGCCGGGAGGAGCGCGTCGGGCAGAACGCGGAGACGACCGCCCAGCGCCTTCGCCATCGCCGGATCGTCGCGTACGGCCCGGAGCAAGGCGGCTTCGCGCGCCGGTCGCACGCGCCCCGGCTGCAGCAGGATGAAGGCGCGGCTGCCGAACGGGCGACTGGCGAGATCCTCAGCGAGCACGCGCACCGCCAGCTGGCGATCGTCGACGCAGATTGCGTATCGGATGGCAATGTCGGTCGTCGGCTTCAATACGAACTGCGGATCGGTCGGATTGGTGTCGGCGAGCATGGCCGCCGCTTCGGCATCGGCCTCGGCGACGCGGCCCAGCCCGCGCAGCGCGCAGGCGCGGACCCAGCTGAATTCGCGCCCCGATCCCGGCACGCGATCCAGCGTGCCGAACTGCTCGGCGCCGGCCTTGAACGCCGCCAGCGCTGCGTCGACGGCCTTCAGCGCCTCGGCATGGCGACCCGACTCAGCCAGCAACGCGGCACGATTGATCATCAGGTTGACCGAAAAATAGCGCTCGTCGCCCATAGCCGCCAGCGCTTCGTCGAGCACGGCGATCGCCCGGTCATAGTGGTCCGCGTTGCGGTAGATCCCCGACGCGCGCGTTGCGATCGCCACCCAGTCGAACAGCTCGGTGTCGGTCTTGCCGGGGGAGGCCGGCCGGTTGGCGGCGAGCAATGCGATTGCCTCGTCACGTCGGCCGCCCTCGTCGAGGCGAGTCGCCAACCGGAGCAACGCGCGGGTCTTTGGCCCGGTCGCCGACTCAGCGGTGCTGAGCGGACTGATGTAACGTACGTCGGCAAAGGCACGGCGCGCAGCGTCGATCTGCTGGTCGCGCAGCGCTTCGGCCCCCGCGCCCGCCCAATCGGTCAGCGCGGGCCAGAGCGGCATCAATCGGCGATCGGCGAGGAGCTCAAGCAAGTAAGCCACCGAATCGATCGTCGCATAACGCTCACCATGACCGTCGCGGAGCCGGATGGCGGCGCGGTCCGATACGACGACCAGCTCGGCGGTCGTCCCGGGCAGGTCGGGCAGCGGCGCGCTGCCGAGCACGCGCAGGGGCGGTGCGACGTTCGTGACAACCGGCGGCGCGGGCGGCACTGACAGTGCGGGAGGTGCCACCGGATTGGGCGGAGTCCGCGTGCGTTTATCGTCGGCCTGCGCGGATGCCACGCCGGCGACAGCGAGCGCGAGCCCGGCCAGCATCAGCCTGATCACCATCCTCAGCATCATCGCCGCCCCGCGCCCCCGCCGATCAGCCGCCTGCATTCGGCTCGCTCAGTAACGGCACATCGTCGACACGCGCCAGCGCCTCGACGTGCGCGACATCCTCGATCTCGCGCGCGCCCGTCTCGATGTCGAGATCGCGGAACTTCTTGCCGGTCACCACCAGCCGCCCGTTGAACGAATTGGCAAAGGCATTGAAATTGCCGACCGCGCTGTTCAACCCCCTGCCGACCTTGTTCATGTCCTCGGCGACCTTGGCGAGCCGTTCGTAAAGCTCCTTGCCCAGCCGGCCGATCTCGGCCGCCTGCCGCGCGAGATTTTCCTGCCGCCACACCGCCGCGATCGTCCGCGCGATCGCGACCAGATTGGTCGGCGTTGCGATCAGCACCTTCTTGGCAAACGCATCGTCCCACAGCTTGGGATCATGTTCGAGCGCGGCCGAGACGAAATGCTCGCCGGGCACGAACATCACCACGAAATCGACGGCTTCCTTGAACTGGGCTTCATAGGATTTGCTGCCCAGCGCCACCGCGTGCGCGCGCATCGACGCGGCGTGCGCGGCCAACCCATTCGCGCGGCCCTGCTCGTCGTCGGCCTCGAACGCGTCCTGATAGGCATTGAGCGACACCTTGGCGTCGACCACCAGCAACCGCCCGCCAGGGATGCGGATGATGACGTCGGGACGTAGCCGCCCGTCCTCGCCGCTCACGCTCACCTCGGTACGGAAATCGACATGTTCGGACAGGCCGCACGTCTCCAGCACGTTGCGCAGCTGCTGCTCGCCCCAGCGCCCGCGCGCCTTGGGCGCGTTGCGCAGCGCGTTGACCAGTCGCGCAGCTTCGCTGCTGACGCGCTCCTGCCCGATCCGCAGCCCGTGGAGTTCGCCTTTCAGCTGGTCGAACGCGCTCGCCCGCTCGGTCTCGACCTTCTTGACCGTCTCTTCATAGCGCGACAGCCGCTCGCTGACCGGGGCCAGCAGCGACCGCAGATTCTGGCCCGCCACTTCCTCGGATTGGCGGAACCGCTCATCGGCGCGCTTCAGGAACAGCGCCTGCGCTTCGTTGAGCAGCTTGTTCGACACCTCGGCGAATTGCGCGGCCATCGCGTCCTTGGCGTCGCGCAGCTCGGCGATTCGCGCCTCGAAAGCGGCGCCCTCGGCCTTCAGCGTCGCGACTTCGGTCACTGCCGCCTCGCGCTCGCTGCGAACCCGGTCGAGCGTCGCCGCCAGCGCGTCCGCGCTCTTCGCCCGCTCGCTTGCCGCCGCCAGATCGGTGATCGCACGGCGGAAATCCTCGACCGCCTTGTTGCGCTCGGCGCGCGCCGATGCAGCTTCCCCGCGCCCGACCAGCCAGCCCACGCCCAGGCCGCCGACCAGCGCGCCGACAATCAGCAGGATAGCGAGCAAATCCAAGCGCTTCGAACTCCGGCAGGATGGAACGAAGCGCGAACCTAACCGCAGTTTTCCTACATTACAACCTGCTCGCCTCCGTCAGCATGCAGCGTCAGGCGAAAATCTGGGCGAGTTCGTCGATGCCCGTCCCTTCGCGGATGCGGCGCAACTCGATATAGCTGACGGCGGCGATCGTCGTCGAAAACACCGACGACAGCGTCGCGCTGATCGCGGTCGAGATCGCCGGCGCCACAAAGGGTGCGCCAAGCGCGCCCCCCAGCACCATGAACATGCCGAGCGGGATCGACAGCACCCACAGCATCACGAACATCACCAGGAACATCGCGAACAGTCGCCAGCGGCTGCCGCGCGTCAGCGTGCGGCTGCGCGACAGGCTGCCGAACACGCCCTCGCGCTCCTGCACCAGCACCGGCACCGCCACCACCCAGCCGAGCGCAAGGTAGATGCCGGGCACGATCAGGAACAGCAGGCCAACACCGATCGCAAGCCCCGATACCAGCCCGATGGCGATCAGCGGCAGCAGCACCGCGATAGCGGTCGCAAAACAATCGCCGAATTGCGGGCGACCGCCATTCAGGTCCTCGATCGTCGCACGACACAGCATGGCATTGAGCAGGCCGCCGAATATGACCGCGAACAGCAGATACAGACCGGTGAACCCCAGATAGGTCGACATCGCGCTCACGTCCGGCACCACCCCCGGCTGACCGATCCCGAGCGTCGAGATCTGGAGATATTGCAGCCCCATCTGCGGGATGCCGTTGATCAGGAACGACAGCCCGAAAAACAGCGGCGCGTTGCGACCGATCACCGAAAAGGTGAGACTGAGCACCCGGCCGATCTCGAAATTTTCCTGAAATGCCGGTGACGTGGTCGCCATGTCGCTGTTCCCCCCGAAGCGGACGCGAAGGCGAATCCGCGTCCTGAGCCTGCCTTTGCGACCCCGGTGAGTCCAGCCCGTTATGTTCTTGCCAAGGCTCAATCTATCCGACAGTGTCGGGCTTCGCGGGAGGGTGTGTGACGGCGTCGCAAGCAGCGGTTGATCCGGGAACCGGCCAGGCCGCGATCGCCCCCGATGTCGCCTCGGCGCACGCCCGCCTGCTGGCGGACTCGTCGATCCAGTTCAGCCTGGCACCCTATCGGCAACCGCCGCCCCCGCCGTGGCTGCGGCCGCTGATCGACGTGCTCGATGCGATCGCGCCCTATTTCGGTTATATCTTCTGGACGGTGGTCGCGCTCGGTGCGCTGTTCATCCTGTTCCTGATCGTGCGCGAGGCGACCGGCATGGCCTGGCGCTGGCCGTGGCAGCGCACCGCAAGCGAAGACAGCGCCGAAGCCGCGCTCGCGCCCGATGAAGCGGTCGCGCGCGTCCTGCTCGCCGAAGCCGAGGCGCTGGCGGCAAGCGGCGATTACGACGGCGCGGTCCATCTGATCCTGCGCCGCAGCGTCGAGGATATCGGCGATCGGCTGCCCGATTTCGTCCGTCCCTCGCTCACCGCGCGCGAGATCGCCGCCTCGCCGACCTTGCCCGATCGTGCCAGGACCGCGTTCGCGACGATCGCCGTTGTGGTCGAATCGGCGCTGTTCGCGCGGGTGCCGGTCGGGATCGAGGGCTGGCGGCGCGCGCGCGATGCCTATGCCGATTTTGCCCTGCGCGGCGCCTGGTCGAGCGAGCCCGCCCGAGCGTGAGCGCCAGCGACGCCTTCAATCCCCGCACGATGCTGTGGGCTGCGCTCGCGAGCGTCATGGCGGCGGCGGCGTTCTTCCTGCTGTCGACCTATGCGCCCGACTTCCGCATGGCGGGTGAAGGCGACGCCACGCCGCTGTCGAAAAGCGGGGTCGGCTATGCCGGCCTCGCCAAGCTGCTCTCGCTGACCGGCAAGCCGCCGCTGATGGCGCGCAGCGACGAGGACCTTGCCGACGACCGGCTGCTTATCGTGCCGCTGCGCGCCACCACCGATCCGAAGGCGCTAGCCGCGCTGATCGCGTGGCGCGAGTCCAAGCCGACACTGTTCGTGCTGCCCAAATGGATCGTGGTGCCGCGTCCCGATCATCCCGGCTGGGACCAGAAGATCGGTCGGCTCGATCGCGCCGCGATCGACCGGGTGCTGCGCGAGATCGGCGACACGCACATCGACTGGCACATCGGCCGGACCGCACCGCTGACGATCGAGGATCTGCGAGTGCGCGCGCCCGACCAGATGCAATGGGTCCGCGACACCGAACCCTTTGTCGCCGATGCCGACGGCCATGCGATCGTGACCCAGATCGAAACCGAGCCGCGCTGGATTTTGACCGATCCCGATTTTCTGAACAATCTGGGCCTCGCCGATCGCACGCGCGCCGCCGCCGCGCTCCGCCTGGTCAGGCGGCTGCAGGGCAATGACGACGCGGTGATGTTCGACATGACGTTGCTGCGCGCAGGAAATGGCCTCAGCCTGCAAAAGCTGCTGGTCGAGCCGCCGTTTCTGGCACTCACACTGGCGCTGATCGCAGCCGGCGGGCTGGCGCTGGCGCACGGGCTGGCCCGCTTCGGCCCGCCCCGCGCCGAGGCGCGGGCGATTGCCTTCGGTAAATATGCGCTTGCCGACACGACGGCGCGGCTGTTCCGGCGCGCGGGGCGGCTCGGCGCGCTCGGCGGTCGCTATGCGGCGCTGATGCGCACCCGCGCGGGCAGGCTGCTCGGCGCGCCGCCCTCGCTCGCAGGCGATGCGCTCGACGTCTGGCTCGACGCGCGCGGCCCGGCATCGGCGGCGCGGTTCAGCGAGCTCGCAGCGGCAACCGCTGCCACCACCGACGAGGCACAAGTGGAAGCGCGCGCGCGCGCGCTCAACGCATGGATACAGGGGATGAAGCGTGACAATTGATGACGTCAAGGCGCTGGGCGCTGCCATTCGTCGCGAGATCGCCAAGGCGATCACCGGGCAGGACGACACGATTGACCTGATGCTGACCGCGCTGTTCGCCGGCGGCCACATCCTGCTCGAAGGCCCGCCGGGGACCGCCAAGACGCTGACGGCACGCTGTTTTGCCGCAGCACTTGGAGTCGATTACGGGCGCATCCAGTTCACGCCCGATCTGATGCCCGGCGACGTCGTCGGCGGCACGATCTTCAATTTCCGCACCGGCGACTTCACGCTCACCAAGGGGCCGGTGTTCTGCGACCTGCTGCTCGCCGACGAAATCAACCGCACCCCGCCGAAGACGCAGGCCGCGCTGCTGGAAGCGATGCAGGAGCGCGCGGTGACCTTCGACGGCACCACCCACCCGCTCAGCGCCAATTTCATGGTCGTCGCGACCCAGAATCCGATCGAGCATCAGGGCGTCTATCCGCTGCCCGAAGCGCAGCTCGATCGCTTCCTTTTCAAGCACCGCGTCGGCTACCCCGACGAAGCGCAGGAACGCGCGATCATCGCCCAGCACGGCGGCGCCGGGGGCGATGCCTTCGCGCACTTCCCGATCGCGGCACAGACCGATGCCGCCACGCTGGCCGCGGCCAAGGCGGTGATCGACACGGTGCGGCTGGTCGACGAAGTCGTCGATTATGTCGCAGCGCTGATCCGCGCGACCCGCGTCAACACCCAGCTCGAAGTCGGCGCCTCGCCGCGCGCCGGGGCCATGCTCGCGCGCGCGGCCCGGGCGCGCGCCGCGCTGGAGGGGCGCGACTATGTCATCCCCGACGATGTCAAGCTGCTGGCGGTGCCGGCGCTCCGACACCGCGTCCTGCTGTCGCCCGCTGCGCAGATCGACGGGCGGCAGGTCGAGACGATCGTCGCCGAGATGGTCGACACGACGGAGGCGCCGCGTTGATCTATCCCAGCGGGCGCGCGGTCTGGCTGGCGGCGGCGGGGATCCTGCCGGCGTTCCTGATCGCGCTGACGCTGCCGCCGCTCTGGTATCTGGGTCTCGCCTGGCCCTGCGCGGTGCTGGGGTTTACGCTGATCGACTTTACCGCCGCCGCGCCGCGCCGCGCGATCGATGCGCAGCTCCACTCATCGGGCCGGGTCGCGATCGGCAGCACGGTCGACATCCGCATCGACGTGACGCAGCAGGGGCCGTCGGCGCGCCGGATCGAGCTGCGGCTCGGCCATGACGACCGTATCGAAGCCGTCACGCAAGATACCGCAACGATCGCCCTGCCCGACACCGGCGCGACGCTCTCGTTCCGCGCGCGGCGCCGCGGGATCGCGGCGATCGACCGGCTGTGGTTGCGCTGGCACGGACCCTTTGGCCTCGCGTGGAAGCAGATGGTCGTGCCGGTCGGCCACGGCATCGCGGTGATGCCCGATGTCGAAAGCGTGCGAGAACAGGCAATCGCGCTGCTTCAGAGCGACGCGCTGACCGGTGATCTCGCCCGCAAGCGCGGCGGGCGCGGCCGCGAATTCGATTCGCTCAAGGATTATCAGCCGGGCATGGAGCGGCGTTTCATCGACTGGAAGCGCAGCGCTCGCCACGGCCATCTGCTCGCCAAGGATTTCGAGGTCGAACAGAACAACAACATCGTCCTCGCGATCGACAGCGGGCGGCTGATGTGCGAGCCGCTCGACGGCATGCCGCGCATCGACCGCGCGGTGACGGCGGCGCTGCTGATGAGCTTCGTCGCGCTGCGCGGCGGCGATCTGGTCAGCCTGTTCAGCTTCGATTCGCGGCCCCGGATCAACAGCGGCGCGACGCGCGGCGCCGATCGCTTCCTCCACCTGCAACGGCTCGCCGCCGAAATCGACTATTCGACCGAGGAAACCAATTTCACGCTCGCGCTGACGACGCTGGCAGGCAAGCTCAACCGCCGCTCGCTGATCGTCATCTTCACCGATTTCGTCGACCCCGTCAGCGCCGAGCTGATGCTGCGGATGACCGGGCGCCTGACCGAGCGGCACATCGTGCTGTTCATGCTGATGCGCGATGCCGAGCTCGAAGGGCTCGCCGATGCGGTACCCGAAACGCTCGACGATGTCGCCCGCGCGGTGACGGCGGGGGCGATGCTGCGCGACCGCGATCTGGTGATCGGGCGGTTGAAGCTGCTCGGCGCCGATGTCATCGAAACCGATCACCGGTCGATCGGCGCGGCCCTGATCGCGCGCTATCTGGCGATCAAGCGGATGGACAGGCTGTGATCACGAACGCCCCCGAAAATCAGAGCGCATCGAGCTTCCGCGCCGAGCGTGAGGCCGGCTGGCTGGAGTTTCAGGCACTGCTCGACCGCGCCGAGCGCCGCTCGCCCCGCGCGTTGAGCGAAGAGGAACTGCTGCTGCTGCCGACGCTGTACCGATCGACGCTGTCTTCGCTGTCGGTCGCGCGTGCGATCTCGCTCGACGCCGGACTGATTGCCTATCTCGAAGCGCTCGCGCTGCGCGGCTATCTGTTCATCTACGGCGTGAAGGAAGGGATCGGCAAACGCAGCGTCCGCTTCTTCCTGGCCGATTGGCCGCGCGCGGTGCTGGCGCTGTGGCGCGAGACGTCAGTGTCGTTCGCGCTGATGATCATCGGTGCGGTCGCGGGCTACCGCCTTGTCGCGGCCAATCCGGCGTGGTTCGAGGCGATGGTGCCGGGGCAGCTCGCCGGTGGGCGCGGTCCCGGCGCCAGCGCCGAGGCGCTGCGCGCGGTGCTTTATGGCGGCAGCGAGGGCGGCTATCTGTCCGGCTTTGCGGTGATGCTGTTCGTGCACAACAGCCAGGTCGCGTTGATGGCGTTTGCGCTCGGCTTCATGCTCGCGATCCCGACCTCGCTGCTGGTCCTGCTCAACGGCTGCCTGCTCGGCGCCTTCCTGCAAGTCTATGTCGCCAAGGGGCTTGGTTTCGAGCTTGTCGGCTGGCTGTCGATCCACGGCACGACCGAGCTGTTCGCGATCACCATTGCGGGCGCTGCCGGCATGCGGATCGGCACACGGGTGGCCTTTCCCGGCGCGCAGACTCGGCTCGCTGCCGCGGCGCGCGCCGGGCGCGTTTCGGCGACGGCCATGCTGGGGGTGGTGGTGATGCTGTTCGTCGCCGGGCTGCTCGAAGGAATCGGCCGCCAGCGCATCACCCTCGATGCCGCCCGTTACGCGATCGGCGCGACGATGCTGCTGCTGTGGCTCGGCTATTTCTATCTGCTGCCCAGGGTCACGCATGGCCCGCGCTGACCGCCGCCTGCGCGACATGCGTCGATCGCTGGTGACGCCCGAAGGCGTCGATCTCGGCATCGTGCTCGCCGAAGCGTCTGCGCGCGCCGCTGCCTTCGTCGTCGATGCGATCATCATGCTGGTGACGATGATCGTCGTCACGGTCGCGCTCGTCTTTGGCGCGATTGCCTATGCCAAGGACGGTGGCGAGCCGATCCTGATCGTCTGGCTGCTTTTCTTCTTCGTCATGCGCAATTGCTATTTCATCCTGTTCGAAGGCGGTCGGCGGGCCGCTACGCCGGGCAAGCGGCTTAACAATCTCCGCGTCATCAGCCGCGACGGCAGCGGGCTGTCGATCGACCAGATCATCGCGCGCAACCTGATGCGCGAGATCGAGGTATTCCTGCCGCTCGCCCTGCTCGCGACCCGCGCTGCGAGCGGCACCGCCGACACGCTGACGAGCCTGTTCGGGCTCGGCTGGGCGCTGCTGTTCACTTTCTTCCCGCTGTTCAACCGCGACCGGCTGAGGATCGGCGATCTGTTGGCCGGCACCGCCGTCATCCATGCGCCGCGCCGCCGCCTGCTCGGCGATCTGGCCGCCGCGGCGCCGCCCGAGACCGCACGCTTCCGCTTCACCGATGCACAGTTCGACGCTTATGGCATCGCCGAGCTGCAACGGCTCGAACAGGTGCTGCGTGAGAACAATGATCAGGCGTGCTGGACCGTCGCGCGCGCGATCGAGCGGCGGATCGGCTGGACCGGCCAGCTTGACGACCCCCGCGCGTTCCTGACCGCCTATTACGAAGGGCTGCGCGCGCACCTCGAGCGCGAAGTGCTGTTCGGGGTGCGCCGCGCCGACAAGAACGCGCGCTGAACGATACTCAGGCCGTCCACACCTTATCGAGTGCGGTGCAGAACGCCTTCATGTCGGCCATCGACCCGATCGTGATGCGCGACACCGTCGGCCAGATCGGCCAGGATCGGCCGATCTCGACGCTTTGCGTGCGAAAGGCGGCCTGCATTTCCTTCGCCGGTTTCGACTTCCAGTCGATCATCACCATGTTCGCCGATGTCGGCACGACCTTCAGCCCGCGCGCCTTGAGGTGATCGAGCGTCACCCCGCGCGCGCTCTCCATCTCCGCCTTGCGCGCAGCGATCAGCGACTTGGCGGTCAGGCTCGCGGTCGCGCAGGCCAGCGACGGCAGCGGCAGCGCGCCCGACTGCATGCCGCCGTCATAACGCATCATCGTGGCGATGTTGGCGGGATTGGTCATCACGAACCCTATCCGCATCCCCGCCATCCCGAATATCTTCGAGAAAGTACGCAGGACGACCACGTCCTTGTGCTTGACCGCCAGCGACGAGGCGACCGGCACCCCGGCAAAATGGGTATAGGCTTCGTCGATCAGGACGACCGAGCCTTCGGGCTTGTTCGCGATCAGCCATTCGATGTCGGCAATCGGCGTAATCGTGCCGGTCGGGTTGTTGGGCGTGCAGATGTAGTAAAGCCCGGCCTTCGGGTCGGCCGCGAGCATCGCCTTTACATCATGGCGGAAATCGGGCGTGAGCGGCACCCGCTTGACCGGCGCGCCGAGCCATTCGGCAGTACGCCCGGCAAGCTCGAAGGTCGGATCTGCGGTCACCAGCCCCTTGGTCGGCGAACAGAAGCTCACCACCGCACGCGACAGCGGGTCGCTCGATCCCGGCCAGGGGGCAACATGATCGAACGGGACGCCTTCGACCGCCATCACCGCCTTGATGAAGTCGCTGCGCTCGTCGCGCGGGGAATAGCGGTTGCTGTGCGCGATCATCCTCGACGCCGCGAGCTGGCCCGGCATCAGCGGCCCGGTCCAGCATTCATTGGCGCCGATCCGCGTCTTGGCACTCGGCGCCGGATCGGGCACCCCGCCCGACGCCCAGGCCGGCGCACCGCGCACCGCTGCCAGGCTGCCGATCCCGAACACCGCCGCCAGCCGCGCCAGATCGCGACGCTGGTACCCGCGGGTCAGCAGATCGTCCGTCGCTTCCTCGGGCAGGATCGTGGCAGTCGCATCCAGAACAGCTTCGGTCATGGCAATTGCTCCATCGTTTCGGCCTGCACTGTCGTCAGTACCGGTATGTCATCACAGCTTCAGGGAATTTCTGAACATCACGATCGAAATGAAAACCAGATAGATGCCGAAAACGCGCCGCAGCGGGGCGGCGGGCATGTTGTGCGCGACCGCGACGCCCAGCGGTGCCGTCAGGATCGACATCGATGTGATCACCGCCGTCGCCGGCAGATTGACATAGCCGAGCGATCCCCAGGGCAGGCCCGGCTCGCCAAGGCCGATCAGCACGAACCCGATCGCGCTCGGCACCGCGATCAGCGCGCCGATACCCGATGCGGTCGCGATCGCGCGGTGAATCGACCGCCCGCACAGCGTCATTACCATGATCGCGATCGTGCCGCCGCCGATGCCGAGCAGCGACGAAAATGTCCCCAGCCCGCCCGCGATGGCGACGCGTGGCGCCATCCCGGGCATCTCGTCGCTCACTTTCTGGTCGGCGAGGCTCGGCAGCAGGAACAACAGCGACATCAGCCCGACGCCGACAGCGAAGATCATTGTCAGCAGATGCCCGTCGACGCGCCCCGCCAGCACCACGCCGATCGCGTCGCCCAGCACCAGCCATGGCGCCCAGCTCCACAGGATTGGAAACTCGACCGCGTCGCGCTTGGCGTGCGATCGCAGCGACCGCAGCGAGGTGATGATGATCGTCGCCGCCGATGTACCGATCGCGACATGCGCCAGCTGCGCCTGGTCGCCGCCGAACAGCGGCAGCACTATCAGCAAGGCCGGGACGACAATGAACCCGCCGCCGATGCCGAAAATACCGGCGGCAAAGCCAGCCACCAGCCCCGCCGCAATCAGCGCAACCAACGGTATGGCCCACGTCAACAGCAACTCGGTCAACCGAGACCCCCTTTTCGCTCTGGGCGTCTCCTGCAGCTTCGCAGTGTTGTGCAACTTTAGATGGTGCTGCACCCCTGCACCGCAAAAGAGTGCCAAGCGGAAGCCGGCAGCGCAACTGTTAATGTCATGCCGACTGCCAGATTGCAGGTCACGCAGGTCGAAGCCTTCCAGCCCCGAGCCGGAACGCAAGCTGCGAAAATTGCGACATTGCCGTCGCTTTCATGGCGGAGAGGGTGGGATTCGAACCCACGGTACCCGTAAAGGCACAACGGTTTTCGAGACCGTCCCAATCGACCACTCTGGCACCTCTCCGCAGAGGGAACAGCCGCGCGCTCGCAGGAAATCCCGCGACATCCGCGCCGCCCGTGTCGACCGAGCGGGCGCCACTAGCGCAATCATTTACGGGTGGCAAGCGGCTGTCGCATCCGCCGCCTTGTGCGCGCCGCAAAGTCGATTAGATTAGCGCCATGGCTCGACCGACTCCTGCTCGCCCCGCCGCCGCCAACCCTGCCCTGCCGCCCGTTGCCCACGCGAGCTTCGCGATCGGCGATGTCGTGCGCCATCGGCTGTTCGATTTCCGCGGCGTGATTTTCGATGTCGATCCGATCTTCGCCAACAGCGAGGAATGGTATGCGGCAATCCCCGCCGACATCCGCCCGTCGAAGGACCAGCCCTTCTATCACCTGCTCGCCGAAAATGCCGAAAGCAGCTATGTCGCCTATGTCAGTCAGCAGAATCTGGTGCTCGACGACAGCGACGAGCCGATCGACCACCCGGCGATCCCGGGGCTGTTTTCGTCGCGCGAGCACGGCCGTTACCGGCTGCGTCGCGAACACCGCCACTGATCGCGGGGACATCGCGAACCAAGAAAAAGGGGGCCGGTTTCGGCCCCCTTTCCTTTTCGGCGATGCACCGACCGGTCAGAAATTGACCGTGCCCCGCACGTAGATGAAGCGCCCGTTGAAGCCGAACGGCGACAGGCTCGAGTAAGGCAGGAAATAGCTGTTCGGCGTGAAACCAGCCGCGATCGGCGTGCGATCGGGATAGACGTCGAACACATTGTCGACGCCTGCCGACAGTTCGTAATGCTTGAAGATCTTGGCCGTGATCTGCAGGTCGGTGATCCACTTCGGCGTCAGCGTGAAGTCGCCCACCTGCGTGCCGAGCGCCGGCACCGTCACCACACCGTTCGCCACGGTAACCCCGCTCGAAGCCGCGCTGCTGACGCTGCCGTAGCGGTTGGTGCGGATCGTCGCGCTCAGATCGCCCAGCGTCCAGTCGAGCGCGAGGTTGATCTTGCTGCGCGGCTGACCATCGGTCAGGCGGAAGCTTTCGGTGCGGCCGAACAGCACCGAATTCGCAAGCGTGGGTATCGAGAGCGCAGCGCGCCGCGTGATCTTGGTCTCGTTATAATTGTACCCCGCGGTGAAGCGGAACTTGCCGATGCCGAAATCGGGGAAGCGATAGGTGCCGACGATATCGACGCCCTGCGTCCGCGTGTTTACGCCGTTGACGAAGAAGCGCGCCGAAGTGACGTTGTTGATACCGTTCGCCTGGAGCTGCGCGACGACCGCCGTACCAGTCAGGTTCTCGGTCAACACGATCCGGTCGCGGATTTCGATATTGTAGTAATCGGCGGTCAGGTTCAGCCCGGGAATGAAGTCGAGCGCGATACCGCCCGCCAGGTTGGTTGCCTTTTCGGGCCGCAGCGGTTGCGAACCGAGCGCGCGGGCGACCGGATCACCCACCGGGAAGGTGCCGACCTCGATCAGCTGGGCAACGCCGTTGATGACCGTGTTGTTGGTCGACGTCGTCGCGAAAAACTGCTGGGCAAGGCTCGGCGCGCGGAAACCGGTCGACACCGATCCGCGGAACGCGACGCCCTTGATCGGCTCGAACCGGGCCGCGGCCTTGCCGTTGATGGTGTCGCCGAAATCCGAATAGCTTTCGTAGCGACCGGCCAGCTGCAGCGTCAGATTGTCGGTGATGTCGGTGTCGATTTCCAGATAACCCGACCAGTTGGCTCGGCTGGCGTTGATGGCGTTGTTGGGACGGAAGCCCGGGAACACCTGCGCGCCGCCTGCCGCATTGAACGGCGCGGCCGAGAACGGGCCGTTGATGTAGCTTGCGACGTCGCCTTGGCGGATCTTGAAATTCTCCGACCGATATTCGGCGCCGAACGCGAGGCCGAGCGACTTGACGAAGCCGACGTTGAACTTGCGGGTGAAGTCGAGGTTGACGACGTGCTGGCTTGACGAAAGGCCGCCGGCGTCGAACCGGCGCGGGCTGTTGAGACCGCCAAGCGAGACGTTGAAGCTGTTCTCGACCGCATAATCGAGCTTGTTCGATCCGTAGACCAGCGACAGGTCGACCGTCCAGTCGCCCGGCGTCGCCTTCACCCCGAACGCGCCCGACATATCCTCGATCTCGCTGACGATCAGCGGCAGGAAGCCATTGGGGTAGAACGGCACGAACGTGGTCGTCGATGCCGCGAAGTCGCGGTTGCGCGCGTCATTGGCGCGGCGGTTGAAGCCCGCGCCATCGGCGTCGCGGATGCCGTAGCTGCCGAACGCATAGGCATTCAGGTCCGGCAACAACTCATAACCAGCATTCAGGAAGATATTGTAATCGACGACCTTGCCGTCGCCATAGCGGTGATTGTAGCGATCGATCGTCAGCTCGCGCGGATCGCCGACGGTCGGATACTGACGGCGCGGATCGGCGCCCGAGCGATTGGTCGGGTCGCGATCGCGGAACTGGAGCGAGGTCACGAAAAACCCGCGGCTGCCGATCGGCAGGCCCAGCCGGGTCGCGAGCGTCAGCGTGTCGCCGTCATGCACTTCGCGGTCGCGGCCAGTGGTGTTGAGCTGCAGGATGTCGTTGGTCGTGCCGCCGGCCGTCGCCACGATCGGCAGGCCGTTGGCGCCGGTCGCCACGCCAGTGACCTGGCTCACCCCGGCCATGTTGGTGTTGTAGGAACCATAGGTCACCGACGCGCTGACGCCTTCCTTGCGCGACAGGCCCAGGTTGATCACACCGGCAATGGCGTCCGAGCCATATTGCGAGGCAGCGCCGTCACGCAGGATTTCGATGCGGTCGATCGCGATCGGCGGGATCTGGTTGAGATCGACCGCCGACGAACCGCGTCCGACCGACCCGTTGAGATTGAGCAGTGCCGAGCTGTGCCGCCGCTTGCCGTTGATCAGCACCAGCGTCTGGTCGGGCGACAGACCGCGCAGCGTTGCCGGGCGGGTCGAATCGGTGCCGTCGGTCAGCGATGGCTGCGGGAAGTTGAACGACGGCACGAGCTGGTTCAGAATCTTGTTGGTTTCGGTCGCGCCCGACAGTTCGAGCTGCTCGCCGCCGATGACGTCGATCGGCACCGGGCTGTCGGCGACGGTGCGCTTCGCAAAGCGGCTTCCGGTGACGACGACCGTCGATGCCTCGTCGGCGGCGCCCGGCTGCTGTGGCGCCGCGTCGGGCGCGGCCTGCGCAAATGCCGGTGCAGCAATGAACAACGCAACAGTCGACGTGGTCGCCGACAACAGCGTGACAATGGTTCGCTTCATGTCCCTGTCCCCTTACAAAAAGCGCGGCGACGGCGCCGCCTTTGACGCAAAAAGACATAAAGCAGGAAATCGGCGCAATAATAGTGTGAGACAGCCTTGTGACACGATTGTTGCGTCGCTGTTGCCGCAGTGCAACACGCACGAATGGGCGCGGATCGTCTGCGGATCAGGTTGACAGCCCCGGATGGTTCGCCTATCCGACGCGCCTTTCCGCGCCGGTCCGCCGAGCGTGGGACTAGCTATTGGAAAGTGACGAAGACCATGTTCGCAGTCGTGCGCACGGGCGGCAAGCAGTATCGCGTTGCCGCGGGAGACAAGATTGTCGTCGAAAAGCTCGCCGGTGAAGCCGGGGAGACGATCACGCTGGGCGACGTCCTGCTCGCCGGTGAAGGCGCCGATCTGCAGTCGGTCGAAGGGCTGACGGTCTCGGCAGAGATCATCGCCCAGGCGAAGGCCGAGAAGGTCATCGTCTTCAAGAAGCGTCGCCGGCACAATTACCGCCGTCGCAACGGCCACCGTCAGCAGCACACGATCCTGAAGATCACGGCTATCGGTGCGGCCGAAACCCCCAAGAAGGCCAAGGCCAAGAAGGCCGACGCCGCCCCTGCCGTTTCCGGCGAGGCAGACGCCCCGGCGGCGCAGGCATAAGCGGCACGAGCGAGGAGCATAGAAGATGGCACATAAGAAAGCTGGCGGTTCGTCGCGCAACGGTCGTGATTCGGCCGGTCGTCGCCTTGGCGTCAAGAAGTTCGGCGGTCAGGAAGTGACCGCGGGCAACATCCTGGTGCGTCAGCGCGGGACGAAATTCTATCCGGGCCGGAACGTCGGCATCGGCAAGGACCACACGCTGTTCGCGCTTACCGACGGCCGCGTCGCGTTCCACGCGGGCAAACTCGGCCGAACCTTCTGCTCGGTAGATGCGCCGGAAATGGCGATTGCAGCCGAATAACATCGGGTAACCAGCCGGGTTGCCCACCAGGGCGATCCGGGGCTCCGCAGCAGGAGCCGAGCCAGACAAGGGAGCCGGGTCCGCCCAGGCTCCCTTTTTTCATGCTCCCTCAACAAGCCTGTCGCTTCGCCGTCATGTGATCATGCGACGGCGCGGCGACCGACGAGGAGAGTATCGATGTTCGCTCGGACCCAAAGACTGACGTTGCGGCCAGGCTGGCCCGAAGACGCAGCAACCCTGACTGCCGCGATCGCGCATGAGGCCGTCGCCTTTCGCCTCGCACGCTTGCCCTGGCCCTATACGATCGATCACGCGCGCGAATGGCTCGCGCAACAGTCGCGGCCGGGCGAGGTCAGCCGCGTCATCCTGGCGCACGAGGGCGACAAGACGCGGCTGATCGGCGGCATCGGCATCCATCCCGATGGGGATGCGCACGAAATCGGCTATTGGCTGACCCCGGATGCGTGGGGGCGCGGCTATGCGACCGAGGCCGGCCGCGCGATGATCGGCATTGCCCGCCACGCAATGGGGCTGAAGCGGCTGACGTCGGGGCACTTCATCGACAATCCCGCGTCCGGCCGGGTGCTGGCCAAGCTGGGCTTCCAACCAACCGGCCTCGTTCTGCGGCATTGCCTTGCGCAAGCGATCGACAAGCCCTGCGCGACGCTAGTGCTCGACCTGTCGGAGGAAGCGCCGTGTGCGGGCCCGGAGCGGTTGGCGGCGTGATCCCCGGCTGACCGCGCGCTGGCAGCGCTCAGGCCGCCGCCAGCGCGCCCGTCGGATCGGGCATCACTGCCGCTGCGTAGTCGCTTTCGAAGCGCGCGATCAGCTTGCGGTCGTCGTGGTTCCACGGATGGAAGCCAGGGAGGAAGAAGCTGGCCCAGGCGCCGAACACCTTGCGTGCCATGCCGGGATTACCGAATGCATACCACACGAGCCGCGCCCACACGCGCGGCCCACTCAGCCCGTCCTGCCGAAGCAGCTCAAGGATCCCGCGCCGACGACCGTCGAAGAAGCGCCATGTCGTGACCAGCATGACCAGCGACTTCACCCACCAGCGGCGGAAGCGCGGCCATTCGCGCGTCGCGTGCAGCCAGGTGTCATAGGCGACGCCCTTGTGTTCGATTTCCTCCGCGGCGTGCCAGCGCCATAGCGCCGCCGCTTCGGTTTCGCCGCCCGCCAGATGCCCGGGATTGGCGAGCAGCTCGTGCGCGATGATCGCAGTGAAATGTTCGAGTGCCATCGTCGCTGCCAGATTGGCGATCGGCGGCTTGCCCTTGGTCAGCGCAAGCGCTTCGTCGACGTGGCGTTCGAGTAGAGTCACGTCATAGCCTTGATCGACGACATGGCGGTTGAAAGCCAAATGCTCGCGCGTATGGATCACTTCCTGCTTGATGAAGGCATTGATTTCAGCGGTCAGCTTGGCGTCGGCGCCATCGCGGTAGCGGCGCACGCTGTCGATGAAGTAACCCTCGCCCTTGGGAAAAGTGACTGACAGTGCGTTGTAGAACGCCGTCGCGATCGGATCGTTGCCCAGCCACCAGCGCCCCATGCGCGTCTCGCGCGCGAAGCGGCGGTCGCGGGGCGTGATCGTCAGATCGGCGGGCGTGGTTGCTTTCGCCATCGAAAACTCCGAACATATGCCAGTTACACCGCTGTCAATAAGGCTTACTTACACTCGTGTCAATAGTACGGCGCCGTCTCTCCCCCGAAGAATCGCGTGACAATGCGCTCGAGGCGGCCCGCGCGCTGCTGATCGAAGCGGGGCCGCAGGCGGTCACGCTGAAGGCAGTCGCGACACGGATCGGGCGCACCCATGCGAATGTCCTCCACCATTTCGGCTCGGCCGAAGGGCTGCAGCGCGCCCTGATCGCCCATATGGCCGAAGAGATCGTCGCCACGATCGAGGCGGCGATCGAACGCGCCCGCTCGACCGACCATGACCCGCATGAAGTGGTCGAGCTGGCGTTCGACGCATTCGACACCGGCGGCGCGGGGGCGCTGGCGAGCTGGATGATCCTGACCGGCAATCACGACGCACTGACGCCGATCATGGAAGCGATCCATGCGCTCGTCGACCGGCTGAGCGCGCGCAGCGATGTCGATCCGCATGCGCTGCGCGAGGAAACGCTCGTGCTCGTGCTGATGGCGCTGGGTGATGCGTTGATGGGGAACGCTGTCGCGCGCGCATTGCAACTGCCCGCTGGCACCGCACGCGAACTCGCCAAGCGGCAACTCGGCGAAGCGCACAAGCTTATCGGCGCCCTGCCCTAGCCAAAACGGCGGATTTCGTTAGATAGTCGGCGATGCATTTCCTCGACCAGGCTAAGATTTTCATCCGATCGGGCGCGGGCGGCCCCGGCGCCGTCAGTTTCCGGCGCGAAAAGTTCATCGAATTCGGCGGCCCCGATGGCGGGGATGGCGGCAAGGGCGGCGACATCGTCTTCGAAGCGGTCGCCGGGCTCAACACGCTGATCGACTTTCGCTACACGCAGCATTTCCGGGCGCCGCGCGGCAAGGGCGGCGCCGGGTCCAACCGTACCGGCGCGGGCGGGCGTGACCTCGTCATCCGGGTGCCCGTCGGCACGCAGGTGCTGAGCGACGACAAGGAACATGTCCTTGCCGACTTCACGGTGCCGGGCGAGCGGCGCGTCTTCTTCCGGGGCGGCGACGGCGGGCGCGGCAACGCCAGCTACAAGTCGAGCACGAACCGCGCGCCGCGCCAGCACGGCACTGGCTGGCCGGGCGAGGAAGCCTGGGTCTGGCTGCGGCTGAAGCTGCTCGCCGATGCCGGGCTCGTCGGCCTGCCCAATGCCGGCAAGTCGACCTTCATCAATGCTGTCACCAATGCCAAGGCCAAAGTTGGCGACTACCCTTTCACCACTACCCGCCCGCAGCTCGGCGTGGTCAGTCACCGCGGCCGCGAATTCGTGATCGCCGACATCCCCGGCCTGATCGAAGGCGCTGCCGATGGCGCGGGGATCGGCGACCGGTTTCTGGGGCATATCGAACGCTGCCGCGTGCTGCTTCACCTTGTGGACGCGACCGGGGACAACCCTGTTGAAAACTATCGGATCGTTCGGGGAGAACTCGATGCCTATGGCGCCGGGCTGATCGACAAGCCCGAAGTGGTCGCGCTCAACAAGATCGATGCGCTCGATCCCGCCGAGGTGAAGAAACTCGCCACCAAGCTGAAGCGCGCGTCCAGGGCCGAGGTGATGCTGCTGTCGGGTGCGGCAGGCACCGGACTGGAGGCCGTGCTCGACCAGCTGGTCGAAGCGATCGGCCCGGCGGAGGCCGCACCTGCCATTGGCGAAGATGACGAGGAACCGGGCGAATGGTCGCCGATCTGACGTGCCGGCGAGACTGAGGGGATGGCCGCCCCGTTCGCTCCCGATCAATGCCCGCGCCTGATCGTCAAGGTCGGGTCGTCGCTGCTCGTCGGTGATAACGGCGCGCTGCGGCACGACTGGCTGGCGACGCTGGCCGCCGACATTGCCGGACGCCTGCGCGAAGGGCAGCAGGTCGCGGTGGTCTCGTCGGGCGCGATTGCGCTTGGTGCTCGGCGGCTCGGACTAGCGAAGGGCGGTCGGGCGACGCTCGAGGATGCGCAGGCGGCCGCTGCGACCGGGCAGATCGCGCTCGCGCAAGGCTGGGCCGAAGCGTTCGCCGCGACGGGGCTGACGGCGGCGCAGATGCTGCTGACGCTCGACGATCTCGAAGACCGGCGGCGCTATCTCAACGCGGCGGCGACGCTCGGACGATTGCTGGCCCTCGGCGTGGTGCCGGTGATCAACGAAAACGATTCGGTCGCGACCGAGGAAATCCGCTTCGGCGACAACGACCGGCTCGCGGCGCGCGTCGCGCAGGCGTCGGGCGCGCAAGGCGTGATCCTGTTGTCCGACGTCGACGGGCTGTTCGATCACAACCCTGACGATCCAGCGGCGGTGCTGATCGAACGGGTCGATGCGATCACCCCGGCAATCGAAGCGATGGCGGGCGGCACATCCGGCGTTGGCACCGGCGGCATGGCCGCAAAGGTTGCCGCGGCGCGCATCGCGACCGCGGCGGGCGTCACGCTGGCAATCGCGTCGGGCCGGGGCGCGCATCCGCTCGCGCGGTTCGCGACCAACGGGCGCGGCACGGTGTTCACTGCCGACCGCGCCACGCCTGCGCGCAAGGCATGGCTGGCGGGGGGCCTTACCGCGCGGGGCGAGATGCGGATCGATTCAGGCGCGGTGGCGGCGCTCGCCAGCGGCAAGAGCCTGCTGCCCGCCGGCGCGACGGCGATCAGCGGCAATTTCGTGCGTGGCGATCTCGTCGCGATCGTCGGTCCCGACGGCCGCGCCGTCGCGCGGGGCCTGAGCGAATATGATGCCGCCGATGCTGCGCGGATCGCGGGTCAACGCAGCGACGCGCTCGCCGCCATCCTGGGCTATGCGCCGCGCGCCTGCCTGGTCCACCGCAACCATATGGCGTTGCTGTGATCCTTGCCGTTACCGGCGGCACGGGGTTCGTGGGCGGCGCGCTGATCAACGCGGCGGTCGCCGCTGGACACCAGGTAAAGGCGCTGACCCGCCGACCGCAGGGCGCGCGCGCGGGGGTCGATTGGGTCGCAGGGGCGCTCGACCAGCCCGCGGCGCTCGCCGCCCTCACGAGCGGCGCCGACGCGGTGATTCACGTGGCGGGCATCGTCAATGCACCCGACCGTGCGGGCTTTGTCGCAGGCAACGTCGCTGGCACGCAGGCGATGCTTGCCGCGGCCGAGGCCGCCGGGATCATGCGCTTTGTCCATGTCTCATCGCTCGCCGCGCGTGAGCCGACGCTGTCGACCTATGGCTGGTCGAAGGCCGAGGCCGAGGCGGCTGTCGCTGCCGCCCCGCTCGACTGGGTGATGGTCCGCCCCCCCGGCGTGTACGGCCCCGGCGATCTCGAAATGCTCGACCTGTTCCGGGCGGCCCGCTTTGGCCTCGGCATTGCCCCTTCGGGCCGGATCTCGCTGATCGAAGTGAGCGATCTCGCTCGACTGCTGCTCGCGCTCGCGACCCGGCCGACGCCAAGGACCACCTACGAAGCCGACGACGGCACGCCGGGCGGCTGGAGCCACGCCGATTACGCCCGTGCGATCGGGCGCGCGGTCGGGCGGGCAGTGCTGCCGCTACCCATCCCAGCCGCCGGGCTGATCGTCGCCGCGCGTGCCGACATGGCGCTGCGCGGCACGAAAGCCAAGCTCACGCTCGACCGCGCGCGCTACATCGCGCATCCCGACTGGACGGTCGATGCCGCCCGCCGCCCGCCACAAGACCTGTGGCAGCCGCAGGTCGCAACGCCCGACGGGCTGATTGCCACCGCCAAATGGTATCGTGCGCAGGGTCTGCTATAAGCCTGCCAGATTGCCGCCGCATTTGCTTGGCAGGGCAAGCCAACTCAATTCGACCGGGAACTGCATTTTGAGCGACCACACCGCGATTTTCGACACCGTTGCCGGCCTGATCGCGCCGTTCAACAAAAAGGGCGTGGCGCTCACCGATGCGACCAGCTTCCAGCACGATCTGGAGTGGGACAGCCTGACCGTGATGGATTTCGTCGCCAATATCGAGGACGAATTCGACATCATCATCACGATGAACATGCAGGCTGAAATCGAAACCGTCGGCCAGCTGGTCGATGCCGTCATCAAGCTGAGGGGCTGATCGCCATGAACTCCGCCGCCGCGATTGCCGAGGTGCCCGCCGCCGAGCACGACCTGATGAGCAAGTTCGACGCGATCATCGCCGAACGCCAGGCTCTGCTCGACACCGGCGTCACCGATCCGTTCGCGATTGTGATGGACGAAGTGAAGTCGCCGACCGTGGCGGTCATCAAGGGCAAGGACACGATCCTGCTCGGCACCTATAATTACATGGGCATGACCTTCGACCCCGATGTAATCCAGGCGGGCAAGGACGCGCTCGACCATTACGGCTCGGGCACCAACGGCAGCCGGATGCTCAACGGCACTTTCCGCGATCACATGGATGTCGAACAGGCTCTGCGCGAGTTTTACGGCGTGTCCGGCGCGATCGTCTTTTCGACCGGCTATATGGCCAACCTCGGCATGATATCGACGCTCGTCGGCAAGGGCGAGTACATCATTCTCGACGCCGACAGCCATGCGTCGATCTATGACGGCTGCCAGCAGGGCAACGCGGAGATCGTCCGCTTCCGCCACAATAGTGTCGAGGATCTCGACAAAAGGCTTGGCCGCCTGCCCGCCGGCGTCGGCAAGCTGGTGGTGCTGGAAGGCGTCTATTCGATGCTCGGCGATGTGGCGCCGCTGAAGGAAATGGTCGCGGTCGCCAAGAAACATGGCGCGATGGTGCTGAGCGACGAAGCGCATTCGATGGGCTTTTTCGGCCCGCACGGCCGCGGCGTGTACGAAGATCAGGGTTGCGAGGGCGACGTCGATTTCATTGTCGGCACCTTTTCCAAATCGGTCGGCACCGTCGGCGGATTCTGCGTTTCGAACCATCCGAAGTTCGAGGCGATCCGGCTCGCCTGCCGCCCCTACATCTTCACCGCCAGCCTGCCGCCGAGCGTCGTCGCGACCGCGGCCGCGTCGATCCGCAAGCTCCGCCACGCCCACAACAAGCGTGCGCATCTGTGGGCCAATGCCCGTGCACTGCACGCCGGACTGACGGCTGCAGGCTTCCGGCTGGGCACCGACACGCCGCAATCGGCGATCATCGCCGTCATCCTCGACGACCAGATGCAAGCGGTCGCGATGTGGCAGGCGCTGCTCGACAATGGCGTCTACGTCAACATGGCCCGCCCACCCGCAACGCCGGCGGGCACCTATCTGCTGCGCTGTTCACTATGTGCCGAACATAGCAGCGAGCAGATCGCGCGGGTGATCGCGCTGTTCGAACAGGCCGGGCGAGCGGTCGGCGCGATCGCCTGAACGGTGAGCGCTCGGACTGTATTTCCATGCTGACGGGGCGCAAAAGCCCGACTATAGCCGGGGATTAGCCTCCCCCCCTGCACAGGCCAGCAGCGCTTCCGCATGACTTCGATCGATCGCTACATGGCCAGGCTGATCGCGGTGCCGCTGATCGCGAATCTGGTGATCGCATCGATGCTGCTCGCGCTCGACCGGATGCGCATCCTGTTCCAGTTCGTCGCATCGGAAGGCGGACCGGTAAGCGTGGTGTGGCAATTGCTCGCCAATCTGCTGCCGGAATATCTGGGGCTCGGCATTCCGATCGGTCTGCTGCTCGGCGTGCTGCTGGCCTTTCGCCGCCTGGCCACCTCGTCCGAACTTGATGTGATGCGCGCGGTCGGCATCGGCTATAACCGGCTGCTGCGCGTGCCCTACATGTTCGCACTGGGCCTTGCGCTGATCAACCTCGCAATCGTCGGCTATGTCCAGCCATGGGCGCGCTATGGCTATGAGCAGTTGCAGTTCGAACTGCGCACCGGCGCGCTCGGCGCATCGATCAAGGTTGGCGAATTCACGACATTTCCGCGCGGCGCGGTCGTGCGGATTGAGGAAAGCCAGGATTCGGGACGCAACCTGAAAGGGATTTTCATCCATCAGGACAAAGCGAACGGCGGCTGGCTGGCGGTGACGGCGGCGAGCGGACAATTCTTTGCGACTGGCGATCCCGACGAGATCATCTTCCGCCTGTCGAAAGGCACGCTCGTCGATGCCGACCCCAGCTTCAAGGCGCCGCGCGTGCTGACTTTCACATCGCACGACCTGCCGATCCCGCTGCCCAAGTCCGAAAGCTTTCGGGGGCGCGGCGGGCGCAATCTCGAACTGACTCTGCCCGAACTCGCGCGGATCGGCGGCGATCGCGCCGCGCCCGACGAACTGCGCGACACCAGCCGCGCGGCATTCCATTTCCGCCTCGTCGAGGTTGCCACGATCTTCCTGTTGCCGCTGCTGGCGGTCGCGCTTGGCGTGCCGCCCAAGCGGTCGGGTTCTGCACTTGGCGTTTTCCTGTCGATCGTGATTATCGTCACCTATCACAAGATCAACGAATATGGGCAGTCGCTCGGCTCGCTCGGCCTGGTCGATCCGTTGATTGCGCTCTGGGTGCCCTTCGTACTGTTCGCCGCGCTGGTGGTGTGGATGTATTATACCGTGGCCTATGTTCCCGGCGGCCAGCCGATCGGCTGGCTCGAGCGCGCCGCCGCGAAGCTCGGCAAGCTGGTCGCCGCTCGCCTGCCCGGCAATCGCAGGGCGCGCGCGGCATGACTGCGCTCGAGCTGTTCCCGTCACGCGCGCTCGCCTTCTACATGGCGCGGATGATGCTGGTGCGCACCTTCGTCGTGCTGGCGGGCCTTGTGCTGATCCTGCAGACGCTCGACCTGCTCGGCGAGTCGGGCCGCATCCTGGCGTACAAAGGCAATGGCGAGGCCGAAGTGCTGCGCTACGTCAGCCTGCGCACCCCGCAGATCATCGCCAATTTTCTGCCTTTCTCGGTGCTGCTCGGCACGATCCTTGGCCTCAGCCAGCTGAATGCCAACAGCGAGGTCATCGCGATGAAATCATCGGGGCTGTCGGCGCATCAAGTACTGGCCCCACTGATCCTGGCGGCGCTTGGCGTCGCGGTAGTGTCGTTCGCGTTCAACGACCGCATCGTCAGCCGCGCGAGCGCGACGCTCGATCAGTGGAAGAAGATCAATTACGCACCGTTGCCGATCGACCGCGGCGACCGGATCAACGTCTGGGTCCGCGACGGTGATGATCTGCTGTCGGTGCGGCAAGTGTCGGGGCGCGGCGATGCCGCCCGCCTGCGCGACGTGACGCTCTATGATCGCTCCGGCGGCACCCTGTCGGCGATCATTCGCGCAAGCCGGGGCCAGCGCGACGGCGACGGCTGGCGAATTGCGCCTGCCTTCCGTTTCGACGTTGCGACCGGGCAAGTGACATCGCTTGGCGCGATCGTCGTCGCCCACGGCGTGCGGCCCGACCAGTTCACGCTCAGCAACGTCAACGCGGAAGGACTTTCCTTCGCCGCGCTTGACCGTGCGATCAACGACTTGCGCGATGCCGGCCGCCCGACCAAGGCGCTCGAAGGGGCGCTGTGGCACAAGTTATCGGCGCCGCTGTCGTCGGTGCTGATGCCGCTGCTGGGCGCCGTCGCCGCCTTCGGACTTGCGCGCTCGGGCAAGCTTTTCATCCGCGCCGTGATCGGGATGATGCTCGGTTTTCTCTATTTCATGGCCGATAATTTCGCGCTCGCGCTGGGCAACATCGGGGCCTATCCACCTTGGCTGGCGGCCTGGGCACCGTTCCTGCTGTTCCTGCTGATCGGCGAGGTGGTGCTGGTCAGAACCGAGGAATGATCATTTGCCGCGCACGAGCGTGGAACGCGTGATCTTCACCACCAGCCCCGGCAGCCCTTTGTAATTGGCGCGGTGATAGGGCGAATTGGCGTCGAGCGTCGCCTTCAGCCGGCGATGCGCTTCGCCGAGCGCGTGATAGGGAACGCTGGGGATCAGATGATGCAGCGCATGATAGCGCAGCCCCACCGGCGCCCACAGCACCGGCAGCAGGGCCGGCGGCGGCACATTGACCGAATCGAGATATTGCGCGGTCACCGTCATCGCCTCGCCGTCATTTTCCCACAGATGCGCAACCAGCGTGCGGACCTGGTTGACGACGGCGACCGCCGACACGACCGCCAGGAAGATCAAGAACGCGCGGAGCGGGACGGTGCCGGTCGCGACCATCGTGACGAGCGCGATTGCCCACAGGCTGGTGGCCAGCTCGAGCCGGTGCCACAGCGTGCGCGCCTCGCCCTCGGGCGGGCGGCGCTGGAACTGCGGATTGATCGCCAGCCCCGAATAGCGCGCAACCACCGCGCGGCGCAGCGCCGGGATCACCAGCGACAGCGGCGCCAGCACGGCAAAGCGGAAAATCAGCGCAATCGGCGCCAGCAGCGATGCCAGGATGAACGCAGGCAGCGTCCACGGCTTCATCAGGGCGAGCGGCAGATATTCGGGGTCCTCGACCGTGCCATAGCGCGTGCGTGCGTGGTGCAGATTGTGCACCCCTTCATACATGAACGACGGCACCAGCAGCGGAATGCCGATCAGGAGATTCCATGCGAGCCGGAAGCCGGGCACGCTGCTGTGCTTCATGTGGCTGACTTCGTGGGTGAAGCTTTCGGCACGATAGAGCGCGAGCATCGCGACCACACCGGCCGGGATCGCGAGCCAGGCGCTGGCCGCGAAGATCGCCGCTGCCAGCGCGCCATAGCCGACCACGACCGACAGCAGGAAATCGGTCCAGTAGATGCGCGGGTTGGCCAAATGCAGGTCGCGCGTCAGATCGGCGGCGGCGCGCAGCATCGCCATGTCATCGGCGATCCGGCCCGATGCCGGACGGATCGGCGTACGCGCGACGGTTTCCGCAACGGCGGGCTTGAGCGAAAGACTATCCATGATGCCGAGCCTGCCGAAAAAAGATGGCCACACGGTGGCACGCATGCCACGACGCCGCCACGCCGATCGGCTTGACAGCATCCGGCAAACGCCGGACCTGCCCGCGAAACCCGACGAAAGTGATGCCCGTGTCCAACGCTGCTCTCTCGATCCGCCCCGTTGCCAGCCATGCCGACCGCAAGGCCTTCATCGATATCGGCTTCAAGCTTAACGCCAGCGATCCCAATTGGGTAGCGCCGCTGAAAAGTGAAGCGCTCGGCCTGATCACGCCCGAGAAAAACGGCTGGTTCAGCCACGCCAAGGCGCAATTGTTCATCGCCCATCGCGGCGGGGCGCCGGTGGGGCGCATTTCCGCGCATCTCGACACGCTCGCGCTCGAAATGCCGGCCGAAGGCGGCTTCGGTCCGGGCGTCGGTTTCTGGGGGCTGTTCGACGCCACCGACGAAGCCGTCGCGCACGCGCTGATCGCCAGGGCCGAGGACTGGCTCCGCGCGCAGGGGATGGCACGCGCGCTCGGTCCCGTCAGCATGTCGATCTGGGAAGAGCCGGGGCTGCTGATCAAGGGGCATGATCACCCGCCGACGATCATGATGGGCCACCATCCCGCGCGCTATCAGGCGTGGATCGAAAGCGCGGGCTATGCACCCGAAAAGCAGCTGCTCACCTATGAGCTCGACATCAGCAAGCAATTCCCGCCGATCGTCCAGCGGATCGTCGCCGCAGGCGAAAAGAACGCGCGCATCCGCATCCGCGAAGTTGACCGGAACCAGTTCCAGCGCGAAGCCGACATCATCCTCGGCATCCTCAACGACGCCTGGTCCGACAATTGGGGATTCGTGCCGCTCACCCAGCCCGAAATCGACGATGTCGGCAAAAAGCTGAAGCCGATCGTGTTCAACGATCTGATCCGCATCGCCGAGCTCGACGGCGAGCCGGTCGCCTTCATGATCACCCTGCCCGACCTCAACGAAGCAATCGCGCCGCTGAAGGGCAATCTCTTCCCGTTTGGCTGGGCGAAGCTGCTGCTGTGGCTGCGCAAACCCCGCGTCCGGACGATGCGCGTGCCGCTGATGGGCGTCGTCAAGCGGCTCCAGGCATCGCGGCTCGCAAGCCAGCTGGCCTTCATGATGATCGAATATATCCGCCGCGCCGCCGTTGCGAACTATGGCGCCTCGCGCGGCGAGATCGGCTGGGTGCTTGACGACAATCAGGGCATGAACGCGATCGCCGATGCGATCGACAGCCATGTCAACCGGATCTACCAGATCTACGCCAAGCCGCTGTGACGGGTTGCCGCAGCGCCCCAAAGACGGCGCTGCGGCAGGTCGTGGATTACTGGTCGGGATTGTCGACATCGACGCCTTCGGCCTGCCATTCGGCCCGGGTCTGGCAGCGCTGCTTTTCGATACGCGTGCCGGTCGCGCTGTAGCGGATGCAATAGCGGCGGGTATCGACCTTGCGGTCGCCCGCAGCAGGCACCGAGCTATTGCCGGCCACCGTGTCCGTCTGTGAAGCCCGGCCCGGCTGCGGCGCGGCAGTGGCAGGGCCGAAGGCAGCGACGAGCAGGCCGGCGGCAACGGCAGCGCCGAGGCTGCCAGCAAAACGTGTACGCAAGAACATGAGAACCTCCTGGAAAATCGCGGTCGGGGGCGCCGCGTCCAGGCATCTGCACGAGCCGTGCCAAGGATTTTAAACATTATATATCAGTATCTTGAATACACGAGCATCACCGTATTGTAACGGCAACTCACCAACTTCTGGCAAAATTCCCCGAAAGTTAGAATCGGCGCGATAGCCCGACATAGAGCTCGGCGTCGGTGCTCGCCGCGTTCAACCCGAACACCGCGCCGACATCGACCTGCCAGTCGTCGGTCGGCATCCAGCCGATCGAGCCCGAGACGAAATGCTGGGTCGTGCCACCGCCGGGATCGTCGTCGCGCAAACCCTGATATTCGACCGTTCCCGACAGCTTCTGCGTCAGTGGAAAGCCCAGCCCGACGACCGCGCTATAGGCCAGGTGTCGCCCCTGCCCGCTCTGGTTGACCGCCGCGTCGATCTCGGGCGTCAGCTGGAGGCTCAGATCGTGGCCCAGGTCCCAGCTCATCGGCACCAGCACGCCCGTGCCCCAATCCCCGTCGCCGGTCGGCGAACGCCCGACCGGCACGCTGACAAAAGGCTGGACCGCAATCGAAAAGCCGCTGCCGTCGGGATTCTTCAGATTGGCTTTGAACCCCAGCGTCAGATCGCCGACCGCGCCGCGCCGCGTGACCATGCCGCTTGCCCGGTCGCGCACCCGCTCGCTGCCATAGGGCACCCATTCGGCCTGTAGCTCGACGCGATCGGTCACACCGATGCGGACCTGCGTATCGCCGATCGTGAAGACTTCGGTGCGGCTGTCGGGCGTATCGTCGCGGGTCCAATCGACCAGCCCCGTTTCGACCGACACCCGGCCCGGCGCGATCGTGCAGGCCGGCGTGCCGAGTCCTGGCCGCGCCGGGCAATAGTCGCGCTCGTCGGCAATTGCCGGACTCGCGCCCGCGACTGCAGCCAGCGCGAGCGCGCGGCGCCAGAACCCAGCCATCGGACTTCCCCTTGTCGTTCAGCGATCGCGCAGGACCGCCCAGGTCGGCGCGTGATCGCTGGCCTTTTCGCGCGCACGATACGCCTTGTCTACGCCGGCATCCACCAGCCGATCGGCCGCCTGCGGGCTGAGCAGCAAATGGTCGATCCGGAAACCCGCGTCGCGCTGCCATGCGCCGGCCTGATAATCCCAGAAGGTCCACACCCCGCCGCGCGGATGCCGCGTGCGCAGCGCGTCAGTCCAGCCTTGTGCTACCAGCGCCCGAAAGCCCGCCCGGCTTTCGGGCTGCATCAGCGCGTCGCTCGCCATCGCCGAGACCGAGAAGGTGTCGTCGTCGTTCGGGATGACATTGTAATCGCCCGCCAGCACCACTGGCCGCTCCTCGGCAAGTAGCTCGCGGGCACGAGTCCGCAGCCGATCGATCCAGCGCAGCTTGTAATCGAACTTCGGCCCCGGCACCGGATTGCCGTTGGGCAGATAGATCGACGCGACGATCAGCCCGTCGATTTCGGCTTCGATGTAGCGGCTGTGGTCGTCCTCGGGCTCGCCGCCGAGCCCCTTCTGCCGTTCGACGGGCGTCGTGCCGCGCGCCAAAATTGCGACGCCGTTGAAGCCCTTCTGGCCATGCCACACCGCGCCATAGCCCGCCGCTTCGATTTCGCCGACCGGCAGCGTGTCGTCCGCAGACTTGAGTTCCTGCAGACAGACGACGTCGGGCCGCTGTTCGGTCAGATATTCGATCAGCCGCGGCAACCGCGCCTTGATGCCGTTGACGTTGTAGGTGACGATCTTCACACGCGCGCCGCGTCAGACCGCAAAGCTGGAGCCGCAGCCGCAGCCCGACGCCGCCTGCGGATTGTCCACGCGAAAGGCGGTACCACCGAGCGTCTCGACAAAATCGACCGACGCGCCGCGCACCAGATCAAGGCTGATCGCATCGACCACCAGCTTGACCCCTGCTGTCTCGGCGACCGCGTCATCGGGATCAATCGCCTCGGCAAGGCCGAATTTGTACTGGAAACCCGAGCAGCCGCCACCTTCGACCGAGAGCCGAAGCATCGCGGGCTTGCCCTGACGCTCGGCGATCGCGGCCACGCGCGCTGCGGCGGAGGGCGTCAGCGACAGATCTGGATGCAACATCGTCATGCCGCGAAGATAGGCGCGATGCCGGTCAACGGCAACGATCCTGCACGACGCGATTAATTGGCGGAGTCGGTCGGACCGGCGACGACCTGAACCGGCTTCACCTCGCGCGCGGGTGCAAGATAATCGGCGGTCTGCAGGAACGGCATCGGATTGACAGCCTGCCCATCGATCCGCACTTCGTAGTGGAGGTGGCTGCCGGTCGAGCGACCGGTCGATCCCATCAGCGCGATCAACTGGCCCCGAGTGACGCGGGTGTTTGCCGTCACGAGAATCTTCGACAGATGGCCGTAGCGCGTCGAGATGCCGCGACCATGATTGATCTCGACAAGGTTGCCGTAGCCGCCCGACCGCTCGGCGCGGCCGACGATGCCGTCGGCGGTCGCGTAGACTGGGGTACCGATCGCGCCCGGAATATCGATGCCCGCATGCATCGCCGCCGTGCCGCGGAACGGATCGCTGCGCACGCCGAACAGGCTGCTGAACGTGACATTGGCGACCGGCTGGCTCGCCGGGATCGCGATCACGGCCTTTTCGAGCGTCTCGAGCTTCTTCCAGGTCATGAACAGCGAGCGGAACTGCGCGTCGGCATTAGCCTCGGTCACTGTCTGGGTCGAAGTGCTGACGGGTTCATAGGGACCGCCGACGCCGCCCTGCGAAACGATCCGTTCGGGCGCGATCCCGAGGCGGCGGAAATGCGCGGCGGTGCGCTGATAGCGCTGCTCAGCGACATAGCGGACACGCACGGCCAGCGCGGCCTGGCGCGCTTCTGCCCGCTTCAGCGGCGCCACCACATCGGCGGCTGCCGACGCGGTTTCGGCATCGAGCGTCGGCGTGTTGAGCGCGAGCTGGGCGTTGCGCGCGCCGGACAAAACAGCGGCGATCAGCGCCTGGCGCTGTTCGATCCGGGCGGCGTGGACTTCGGCGGCATGCTTGATGCGGTCGACCTTGACCTGCATCGATGCGAGTTCCTGCCGAAGCGCGCTCAGCTTGGCTTCGAGTGACTGCGGCGTGCCGAGCGCGCCGGTCATCTGCACCGCCCCGGCGGCTGCATGAACGACGCCATAGGCCGAAAAGCACAGGGTGATGCCGGCAACACCCGCCAGCGCGGCCTGGGTCCGGCCCGCGATGCTGAAACGGCGGAGGTCACGCCCGTCGTGAAAAATGAAGTCGCGTGTCCGGAAGCTGGCGCGGAATTGTGCAACCGCGTTCGCAAGCTGACGTTTATCGATCGTGACCATCTGTCCCCGGCACTAGCTGACAGTGTCGTTCGACACCCGATGTCGTGCGCGCAGCCCCTCTACCGCATCGACAAGGACAGCTTTGGCCGAACGAAGGCGAAGGCGGCAATAGCCGTGTCACAGCTCCGGGGTAAGCTGAACGCTCGGCACGGCGAGTCGTTCAATCACCGTTAAGTTTCCCGAATCGTTCCGCTGGTGAAATGGCGCTGGTCAACCGCCGTTAACCGAATTTCTGTGCAAAACTGATTCGCGGAGTGGGCAGCCGGTTGCTCAGCCGAGCGCGCGGACCGCCGCCAATACCTCGGCGGCATGGCCGGGAACTTTCACTTTCGGCCAGGCGCGAACCAGCGTGCCGCTTGCGTCGAACAGATAGGTCGAACGCTCAATCCCCATATATTTCTTGCCGTACATGCTCTTTTCGACCCAGGCGCCGAACGCCTCCATCACTGCGCCCTCGGCATCGGTCGCGAGCGTGACTTTCAGATCATATTTGGCGGCGAATTTCTGATGCTTGGCGGGCGGATCCTTCGACACGCCGACGACTTTCGCGCCGAGTGCTGCAAAGGCGTCGGCTTCGGCGCTGAAATCCTGCGCCTCGCGGGTGCAGCCGGGGGTGTCGTCCTTCGGATAGAAATAGAGCACCAGCGGCGCGCCGACAAAGCGCCGAAGCGGCAGATCGCTGCCGTCACTTGCCGTCAGCGTCAGGTCGGGAAGCGTTGCGCCTTCACTCAGTGCCATGTCGATACCTTTCGATCGCCTGTTGCCAGCTTTGGCGCACTTCCTGCCGCGTCGCATCGAGCAGCGCAACCAGCGCGTCCCAGTCTAGAACCCCCATCGCTGCGGCGATCAGTGCCCGGGTGGCGGCGTCGGGCACCCCGCCATCGGGCGCGACCAGCCGGGTGATCACCAGCAGCCGCGTCAGCGTATCATGCGCGGCCCGCAGCGTCGGCGCCAGCAGTCCCGCATCCGCGAGTGCGTCGATCGCGTGGCCGAGGTGCGGATCGAACCCCGTGCGCTCCGCCAGCTGGGTGAGATGGACCGTGAATTCGAGGTCGACCAGCCCGCCCGGCAGCAGCTTGACGTCGAGCGGCCCAGCGGGCGGCTTGTGCGCGGCAATTTCGGCCCGCATCTTTTCGGCATCGGCGGCAAGGTCGCGCGGCGGCCGCGCGCCGCCCAGCACTGCCGCAATCACGTCGCGCGCCTCGTTCTGGGCGGCATCCGAACCGAACAGCGGTCGTGCGCGCGCCAGCGCCATATGCTCCCACGTCCAGGCTGACTCGCGCTGGTAACGGGCAAAGCCAGCCATCGAGACCACCAGCGGCCCCTGCGTCCCCGACGGGCGGAGCCGCGTATCGATTTCGTATAGCGATCCGGCTGGCGTCGGCACCGACAGCGCCGCCGTCAGCCGCTGCGCCAGCCGGTTATAGTAGAGCACGGCGCCAAGCGGCCGCGCGCCATCCGATTCCGCCGCATGATTGCCCGTAAAAAGGTAGATGAGGTCGAGATCGGAAGCGTGGGTAAGCACGCCACCCCCCAGTCTGCCGAGCGCGAGAATGACCAGCTCGCTGCCGGGCACGCGACCATGCGCGGTTGCGAAATCGGCGACCGTCGCCTCGGCGATCACCTGTACCGCTGCCTCCGCAACCCGCGCATAGCTGGCGGCGACCGCCAGCGGATCGGCGGCATGGGCCACGATCTGCACGCCGAGCGCGAAGCGGTGCTCGCCGACCACCCGGCGGGCCTGATCGAGCGTCGCCTGGTAATCGGCGTTCGGCTCGCGCGGCACCATCTGTCGCGCCAGCGCCTCGACGTCGCCGACCGGATCGAGCGCGCTGGCGTCGAGCAGCGCGTCGAACAGTTCCGGGCGCCGCCCCAGCGCGTCGGCGAGCGGCGGCGCATGGCTGAGGATCGCTGCCAGCAGCGCCGTCAGCGTTGGCTGCGCCTGAAGCAGGCGGAAGAAATTGATCGCGCTCGACAGTTTGGCGAGAATGCGATCGAGCCGCAGCACCGCGCCCATCGGGTCCGCTGCCCGCCCGAGCGCGCGGATCAGCCCCGGCAGCACCGCCTCGAGCGCGGCGCGGGCAGCGCCGCTGCGTAGCGCCGGATAGGCCCCGGCGCGCCACTGCACGATCCGCTCGATCGCCCGATCGGCACTGTCGGCGACAAATCCCAGGTCCTGCAACATGGCCGCCAGCGCCGCCGCGTCGTGCGGCAGGCCGGGTTCGACATCGGGTTCGAGCGCTGCATAGGCACGCTCGGTCCGCGCCACATGCGGCGCAAGCAGCGCCAACAGCGCCGCGCCATCCGCCACGCCATGCAGCGCCGCCAGCGAATCGAGCGCGGGTCCGGCAGGAAGCGCATGCGTCTGACGATCCTCGACCATCTGCACGCGGTGCTCGATGGTCCGGTAGAGCTCATAAGCCTCGCTGAGCGCCGCGGCATCGTCCGGATCGATCCACCCTTGGGTAGCCAGCGCCGCCAGCGCGTCGCGCGTTGCGGGGCTGCGCACGGCCATATCGCGGCCGCCGTGAATCAGCTGGTGTATTTGCGCATAGAATTCGACTTCGCGGATGCCGCCGCGCCCGCGCTTCAGGTCATAGCCCGGCCCCAGCGCTTGGCCCTGGGCATGATGATCGCGGATGCGTTTCGAAATCGCGCGGATCTCGCCGATGGCGCCGAAATCGAGCGCGCGGCGCCAGACGAAGGGATTGATCGCCGCCAGGAAACGCTCACCAAGCGCGATGTCGCCTGCCGCCGCGCGGGCGCGGATAAAGGCCGCGCGCTCCCAGGCCAGCGCCGCTGATTCGTAATGCGAAATCGCCGCGTCGACCGGCAACGCGATCGGCGTGATCTCCGCCGACGGACGGAGCCGGAGATCGACACGCAGCACATAGCCCTCGGCATCGCGCGCCTGCAGCAGTTCGACGACCCGACGCCCGATGCGGACGGCGGCCTCTTCGGGCGCCTCGCGCGGGCGGACCGGCAGCGTCGCAGGATCGAAGATCAGGATCGGATCGATGTCGGACGAATAGTTCAGTTCATGGCTGCCCTGCTTGCCGAGCGCGATCGCGGCGAAGCCGACCGGTGGCGCCCCCGGTGTGCGCTCGGCGATCGCTGCCCTGATCGCGGTGTCGAGCGCATGATCGGCAAAGGCCGTCAGCGTGCGCGTCACGCCCGCGAGATCGACCAGTCCGGCAAGATCGCCGATCGCGACCGCCAAGGCCAGCCGGCGCCGCGCCCGACGCAGTGCCGCGCCGGGCGGCAGGTCGCTCGGCACCGACCAGAGATGGGCAAAATCGGGCAGCACCCCACGCTCGAAGTCTGCCGTCAGATCGGCTTCGCGCTCCAGCAATCCGGCCAGAAATGGCGCGTGGCAGCGCGCGCGGTGCATGGCGTCGGCAAGGCGGTCGAGCTGATCCATTGTCATGCGTGTTAGCGAATTGCGGCACCTATGCCATCTGATGGCAACGAAAGGCGCGCGAATCCGTTGTCAATGGCATGCTGAACGCCAACGCCTTTATATCAAGCCGGTCGAGCGGGGACGCGATCGTCGTCCGTGCACCGGGCGCGGCCGACATACTCCGCTGCGCGTTGAGCGCAGCGTTCGAGCGCGACGATCGGCTTCCCGAGGATTGGTGCGCGATGCTCGCCCGGCTCGACCAGCTTCCTCCGGGTGAAGAGCGCGTTTGACCCGTTAGCGCTGGCGACTGAGTTCGTCGACATCGCCCATGATCGATTCGAGCGCGGTCTGGCCATCGGCGATCTTGTGCGATCGGCGCGACGGCAGCGTGCCGTTGCTCAACAGTGCTTCGAGGGCGACTCGCCCGCGCGCGACCCGGCTCTTGATGGTTCCCACTGCCACGCCGCAGATCTCGGCCGCCTCTTCATATGCGAAACCGCCGGCCCCGATCAGAATCAGCGCCTCGCGCTGGGGCTGGGGCAAATGCATCAGCGCGCGCTGCATGTCGCCCAGCTCGACCTGCTTGTCCTGGCCCGCGGGCGCCGCCAACACACGGTCGGCGACCAGTTCGTCCCATTCGCCGCGGAAACGTGATCGCCGCATCTGCGACAGATAAAGATTGCGCAGGATGATGAAGGTCCATGCGCGCATGTTGGTGCCGGCCTGGAATCGTTTGCGCGCCGCCCAAGCCTTCATCAGCGTTTCCTGAACCAGATCATCGGCGAGGTCCCGGCTGCCCGAAACCGATCGGCCAAAGGCGCGCAGATGCGGAATCACCTGCGCCAGCTGCGCCTTGAACTCGGCATCGGGCAAGGCGACACGCTCCGCCGCCGGACCCACGGGCACAATATCGTCCTGTTGATCAGAATCGCTCATGCCGCTCCATTCAAAATTGCCGGTCGGCAGAGCCGGTCGTCATCCCGCCCCGTGCCATTGTCAGCTCGCCAGAAACAGCCAAGCGAAGACCATGACGACGAGCAGCAGCGACGCCCCGAGCACATAGCGCGTAACGTGCGGTGTCTCCCCGGCGCGCGCTTCCTCGGTGGTGATGTGTTGGGGGGGATCGCGTTCAGCCATACCCCACCAACGCAGCAAATCCGTTTTGGGTCCGTCCCGAATTGGTATGATCGTCAAGCTGTCGGCACGGTCGCTTCGTCGAAGAAAAGCGCCTGGCTGATCGCCGCTTTCACCGTCGATCGCTGGAACGGCTTGGTGATAAGGAATGTCGGCTCCGGCCGCTCGCCGGTCAGCAGACGTTCCGGGAAAGCCGTGATGAACACCACGGGGACCTGGAACTGCGCAAGGATGTCCTTGACGGCATCGATCCCCGAGCTGTCGTCGGCAAGCTGGATGTCGGCCAGCACCAACCCCGGACGGTCGGCAAGCGCGGCCGTGACCGCCTCGTCTCGCGTCACCGCGACGCTGGTCACCTCATGGCCCAGATCGCGAACGATCGTTTCGATGTCCATGGCGATGATCGGCTCGTCCTCGATGATCAGCACGCGGGCGCGGGTCTGCTGTTCGATTTCGGCGAGCGCTTCGTTCACCAGCGCCTCGATCTCCTCGACATCGACTTCGATCAGATAGGCCGCATCCTCGGGCGCGAAGCCCTCCATCGCGGTCAGCAGCAGCGCCTGCCGCGACATCGGCGTCATCTTGGCGAGCCGCGCCCGTGCGATCGCTTCATGATCACTGCCGACCGGGCTGGCCGGATCGCTCACCTCATCGAAATTCGCCGACATCCAAATGCCCTGGAACATCCGGTACAGGCCGAGTCGGGGATCGACATCGCGCGGAAACTGGTCGGGTGCGGCGACGATGGCTTCGAGCGTCGCGCGAACATATTGATCCCCCTGCGACTGGCTACCCGTCAAGGCGCGACCATAGCGCCGCAGGAAAGGAAGGTGCGGCGCAAGTTGTTGACCCAGCGACATAGTCTTCAATTTCTCCCTGAGCGAGCACTGGCCGTTGTGCGGGTGGCAGGCGCGCTTTGCAATGTGTTTCGCGATGCCGACAGAATCGATTTGTGTTTTTGCATCGCTGGCGGAACTATCGATCCGCTTTTTGGTTTCATTGATCTGGCCGCGCTCCACGCCAAAAATGGCGCGTGCGGGTTCGGCAATATCCCGCCGGGCTATGGTTCGGGTCGATTTTGGGGGTCTTGGTCCTTGGTTGCAAACAATGATCCGTCGCAGAAGCCGCCCAAGCGCAAGTCGGCCAAGGAACGTTCGGATGATCAGGATATGGGGCAGTCGCTGCGGTCGGTCTATCAGGCGGCGGTCGATGAGCCGATTCCGCCCGAGTTGCTCGATCTGCTCGGCAAGCTCGATTAATGTTCGCCGATGGACCCGCAGCCAGATGAGGCTCGCCGGCGGCGTCGGCTGAGCCGCGGCATTGCCGCTATCCCGACCGGGACCAAGCTCTTCATCATCCTTAGCGCCGCGCTGCTCCCGCTCGCCCTGATCGCGCTGTTCGCAGCCCGCCAGACGACGCAGGCGATTGATCGCGAAACGCGGTCGCAGCTGCGGGTCGCGGCAAGTGAAAGCGCGCGCGCGCTCGCGATCGAACTGATCGGCGACATGAATGCGCTGCGCGTCGCGCTCGATGCGCTCGATGCCGATCCCGCCGATGCGCCGAGCTGCGCGCGCGTCCAGGGCGTCTTTGCCGAGCAACTGGCGAGCGGCGCGCGGCTGTCGATCAGCGATCGCAGCGGGCGCGTATTGTGCGGCACGACACGGCTGCCGACGATCGCGGTCGAGCGGCCACCACCGGGCGGTGCGATTACCGCCGGGGTCTCGCCGACTGACGGGCTGGCGCTGGCGCTCGCCTCGCCGAGCGGACGGCTTCGCGCGACGGCGATCTTCCCGGTCAGTTCGCTGGCGCAGATCGCGCGGCCGAGCGGGTTCGTGCCTCCTTACACCGCCATGCTGGTGCACGGCGCCATGCGCCTGCCGCTGGAGACCATGCCCGACGTCGGCGCGCTCGATCGGACCGCGACGATCGGCGTCCCGGTCGGCATCGACGGGTTGCTGTTCGAAATGAGCGTGCGGAGCGCGCCGCTGTCGTCGCCGGTGATCCTGGCGATGCTGTTGCCGCTGCTGATGTGGGCGGCCGCCGCCGTGATTGGCTGGTTCGTGGTCGACCGGTTGCTGATCAGGCCGCTGCGCGATCTGCGCCAACGCGTCGCGACCTACGTCCCGGGCGAGGAGATCGACTCCGCCAGCGCCCGGCAGTCATCGACGCAAGAAATCCGCGATCTGGGCGATACGTTCCGCGAAATCAGCCGGACGGTCGCGTCGCACGAAGCGGGCCTGGCGCAAGGCCTTGTCCGGCAGACCGCCCTGACCCGCGAAGTCCATCACCGCGTTAAGAACAACCTGCAGGTCATTTCCAGCCTCATTAATTTTCACGCCCGCAGCGCCCGCAGCGCCCGCAGCGCGGAAGCGAGCGCTGCCTATGCCTCGATCCAGCGCCGTGTCGATGCACTCGCGGTCGTCCACCGCAACCATTTTGCCGAAGCCGATCAGGCACGCGGCGTCAGCCTGCGCGCGGTGATCGGCGACCTTGCTTCCAACATCCGTGCGACCGCGCCCGAAGGGTCCGGTCTGTCGATCACGCTCGATCTCGAATCCTATCTGGCGACGCAGGACGTGGCGACCGCGGTCGCCTTTCTGATCACCGAGCTGATCGAACTGGCGATGCGCGTGCGCTCCGATGCTGCGTTGCGCGTATCGCTCAAGCCGGGCGAGGACGATGGGAAAGCGGTGGTCCGGATCAGCTCGCCTGCCCTCGTCGACAGCGACCGTCTGCGCGCGGAGATCGGCGACGGCTATGGCCGCGTCGTCGAAGGGCTGTCGCGCCAGCTCCGGTCAAAGCTGCATCACGACCCGATGGTCGGCGCGTTCGAGATTCCGGTCAATGTGCTCGGTCGCGACTGACGCCAGGGAACGATGCGCCGAAAAAAATGTTCGAGCATCGCGGAACTCAAAGCGCGGAACGTCGTTTTGTCCTTCGGATAGCGATTTTTGCCCCCCCGCTCTCGCTATCCAACCAAATGGGCCCGGGCGCGCATTCCCCTCCCCCCGGTAGCGCGTCCGGGCCTTAGTTTTTTCGTTGTCCGCGATCTCGGCTCGAGCGGCTATTCGGTAACGGATTCCGGCTTGCCCCGCCGTTTTTCGGTGAACCAGATGCCGATGATCGCCAGCTCATAGAGAATGATCAGCGGAATCGCGAGCAGCAGCTGCGATCCGATATCGGGCGGTGTCAGCACCGCGGCGATGCCGACGGCGGCAACGATCGCATAGCGGCGCGCGCCGATCAGCTGCTTGCGGGTAATGATCCCGGCACGTTCGAGCAGCATCAGCAGCACCGGCAGCAGGAACGAAATGCCGAAGCCGAACATGAACTGCATCACGAAGCCGAGGTAATTGTTCACGTCGGGCAGCGCCTGCTGCGTCACGCCGCCCAGATCACCCTGGAAGCCAAGCAGGAATTTGAGTGCGAGCGGAATCGCGATGAAATAGGCAAGCGCCGCGCCGATCGAGAACAGGATCGGCGTCGCGATCAGGAACGGCAGCAGCGCATTCTTCTCGTTGCGATAAAGTCCGGGGGCCACGAACTGCCAGACCTGGGTTGCGATCACCGGCGATCCGACCATCACCGCTGCGAAGAACGCGACCTTCAACTGTACGAAGAAGCCGCCGAACACATCGGTATTGATGATTGTCTTCTGCCCCGCAGCAACCAGCGGATGCACCAGAATTTCCAGGATCGGCCGCGCGAACGCGAAGCACGCCGCAAATGCCAGGCCGACGGCGATCAGGCAATAGATCAGCCGCCGCCGCAGCTCGATCAGATGGTCGAGCAGCGGCGCACGCGAAGCATCGATCTCGCTGGTATCCTTGGCCGGTGCGTTCACTTCGGCGTCTCGTCGGGCGCATGGAGGCCGAGCGCGGCGTCGATCTCGTCGAGCGTCGGCGGTGGCGGACCGGTCAGCACCGGCGCTGGAGTCATCGCCGGCGGCGCGTCAGCTTCGATAACCGGCTCGCCCTCCGAAGGTGCGGGCGCGAGCGGCACCATCGCCGGTGCTTCGACCAGCGCGGTCTCGCGCATGATCCGGGCATTTTCCTTCGCCCACTGCTCTTCCAGCTCCTTGAGCTCGGCCTCGCGCATCATCGTGTCGAAACCGCTGCGGACCTGGCGCATCACGCCGCGCCCGCGACCGACCCAATAGCCGACCACGCGCATCGCCTTGGGCAAGTCCTTGGGCCCGATGACGACAAGCGCGACGAAGCCCACCAGCAGCAATTCGGACGGCGCGACGTCGAACATGCGGCGCGCTTAGCCGTCCTTGGCGGCGGGCTCGGGGTCGGCCTTGGCGTCGATGCGGCCGGGTGCCTTGCCGTCGTCATCCTCTTCGGCGAGGCCCTTCTTGAACTGCTTCACGCCCTTGGCAACGTCGCCCATCATGGCCGAGAAGCGGCCACCGCCCAGTACGAGAATTGCGACGCCGCCGAACAGCAGCCAGTGCATCAGGCTGAAACCACCCATCATCAATCTCCCAGCGAATATCGGTCTATCTAGGCGTCTTCCTCGCCATTTGCCACCTCGGCGTGTTCGAAAGCGAGATCGACCGGATCGAGCAGTCCGGCAGCCCGCAGATCGTCGATTCCGGGCAAATCGCGGCGGCTGATCAGCCCGAAATGCGCCAGAAACTCGGGCGTCGTTGCATAGAGCAAGGGCCGCCCGGGCATTTCGCGCCGCCCCGCCGGGCGCACCCAGCCCGCCGCCATCAGCACGTCGAGCGTGCCTTTCGAGATCTGCACGCCCCGGATCGCCTCGATCTCGGCGCGCGTGACCGGCTCGTGATAGGCAATGATCGCCAGCGTCTCGACGCCCGCGCGGCTCAGCTTGCGCGGCTCCTCGCGGTCGCGGCGGAGCAGGTGCGCCAAGTCGGCGGCGGTCTGGAAATGCCAGCGGTCGCCGCGCTGCACCAGATTGACCCCGCGCCCGGCATAATGCACCGCGAGCTCGCCGAGCGCTGCGCGGACATCGCCATCCCCGGCATGTGCGCGGATCGCCTCGGGCGTCAGCGGCGCATCGGCGGCGAACAGCACCGCTTCGACCGCACGGACATAGGCATCGGCAGGATCGCCGCTCACGTCGGCCGCCGCAGATACAGCGGCGCGAACGGCGCCTGTTGCCGCAGCTCGACGCGCCCCTGCCGCGCCAGTTCGAGCGAGGCCAGGAACGACGAGGCGAGCGCCGACTTGCGGAAAACGCCCTCGGCGCCTTCGGGCAGGAAGCGTTCGATCGCCGCCCAGTCGATCGTCTCGCCGACCAGCCGCGCGACCCGGTCGAGCGCGGCTTCCAGCGTCATCACCGGCCGATCGGCGACGATATGCATCACCGGCCGCGTCCGGGCACTCACCCGGCCATAGGCCTCGATCAGGTCGTAAAGGTCGGCCTGCCACGCGGCTGTGCGGATCGTCTTCAGCCCTTCGGGGGCGGCCCGCACGAAGACATCGCGGCCCAGCCGGTCGCGCGCGAGCAGCCGGGCACCGGCCTCGCGCATCGCACTCAGCCGTTCGAGCCGCAGCTGCAGCCGCAGCGCCAGCTCCTCGGGGCTCGGCTCCTGCTCGGGATCACGCGGCAGCAGCAACGCCGATTTCAGGTAGGCGAGCCACGCAGCCATCACCAGATAATCGGCCGCGACCTCCAGCTTCAGCGCGCGGGCGCGTTCGATGAAATCGAGATATTGCTCGACCAGCTCGAGAATCGACAGCTGACGGAGATCGACCTTCTGTGTCCGCGCGAGCGCGAGCAGCAGGTCGAGCGGCCCTTCCCACCCCGCAAGGTCGAGCGTCAGCGTTTCGGTGTCGGCATCCATGTCACGCCAAGCCTTGCCGCATTTTGCACGCGCGTGAAAGCGGCCGACATCATGCCAGCGCGATCAGCGCATCGCGCTTGGCGATAAGGTCGTCGAAGTCCCCCTCGGGCGACGCAATGCTTGCCATCGCGCGGTCGAGCCGCGCCACCGACGCGGGCGGCATCTCGCCGATCCGCGCGGCGATATCGACCATCTCGCCCATCCGCGCCCAGCAATCGAGCACCAGATCGCACCCCGCCGCCAGCGCGCCGACGGCTTTTTCGCCCGCCGTGCCGCTCAATGCCTTCATGTCGATGTCGTCGGTCATCAGCAGCCCGTCGAAGCCGATCCGCCCGCGAATGATGTCGCCGACGATCACTGGCGACAGTGTCGCAGGCCGCAATGGGTCCCATGCCTCGAAAACGATGTGCGACGTCATACCCATCGGCGCGTCGCGCAGCGCCGCAAAAGGCGCCAGATCAGTTTCGAGTTCGCCCTCGGAGGCTGTGACGGTCGGCAGCAGGTGATGGCTGTCGACCGCGGCGCGGCCATGCCCCGGCATGTGCTTGACGACGCCCACCACACCGCCGCGACGCAAGCCTTCGATCACGGCCCGCCCCATTGCCGCGACGCGGCGCGGCTCGCGACCATAGGCCCGGCTGCTGATCGCCTCGGTCGTGTCGGGCTGCGCGACATCGAGCAGCGGCAGGCAATCGACGTTGATTCCGACCTCGTGGAGCATCAGCGCGATCGCGTGCGCATTGACGCGTGCCGCCTCGATCGCGGACATCGGCGCGATCTCGTACAGCGCGTCGAAGGCAGGACCGGCGGGGAAAGCCGGCCATTCGGGCGGCCCCATCCGCGCCACCCGCCCGCCTTCCTGATCGATCAGGATCGGCAAGTCGTCGCGCCCGGTCAGCGCGCGCAGCGAGTCGGTCAGCGCGCGAAGTTGCGATCGTGTCTCAACATTGCGGCGGAACAGAATGAAGCCGCAGGGCACGCTTTCGGTGAAAAAGGCACGCTCGTCAGCCGTGAGCGCAGGTCCGCTCAACCCGAAAATGACTGGCTTCATCGTTTCGAATCGATCAGTTCGGCGGGACGAAGCACTGCTCGCCGGCGACCTTCAGCTTGCCGCACAGCTCGGTCGCAGCACTCGCGCTGCCGGCATTCACGCGCAGGCGAAACACCGTGCGGCCGTTGACGCTCGCCTGTTCGACCGAATGGCCGAGCGGGGCGACATAGCTGAACCGCTTCGACGCGGCTGTCCATGCGGCATTGGCGGCGGCGGCGGTCGGGAACGACCCTAACTGGACCAGCGCGCTGCTCGACGTGCCCCGCGGAATCGGCTTGCCGCCGGGCAAGGTGACCGGCGTCTCGGGCAGCTGCTTCAGGTCGATCTTCGCGTTCTTCGGCCCCTTGCCTTCGCTGGTCGCGAACGATGTGTCGCCCTCGCCTTCGACCTTGCGGCCACCGGCTTCTTCGGGCTTCACCTTGTAATTGCCTTCCTGCGCGGCGATCAGGTCGCCATTCCCCTCGGCCTTGTTGCCGTTGGTGAGCGCGATGTAACCGAACACGAGCAGCGCGATCACAATCAGCCCGCCCAGGATCAGCGGCAGCATGCGCGCGATCGACGGGCGTTCGCGATAGTCCTCATCGGCGGTTTCGAGCCACGGCAGACGATCCTCGTCCTGCATGCTGTCGCCAGTGCTCGCCATCAGTTCAACTCCTCCACCGCCTCGACGCCCATGATGCTCAGGCCGTTCCGGATCACCTGTCCTAGCGCATTGGCAAGATAAAGTCGCGCGGCGGTGAGCGCAGGATTGTCCAAGATCAGGAATCGCCGGTCGGGCCGGTCGTTGCCGACGTTCCACTGCGCATGGAACGCCGCCGCCAGATCATAGAGGTAGAATGCCACCCGGTGCGGCTCGCGCGCCGCCGCCGCAGTTTCCACGAGCCGCGGGAATTGCGCGGCGAGCTTCACCAGCGCCAGCTCCTCGGCATCGAGCAGGCTGAGATCGGCGCCATCGGCACTGATCCCCGCCTCCGCCGCCTTGCGCGCGAGCGAGCGCGTCCGCGCGTGTGCATATTGTACGTAGAAGACCGGATTGTCCTTCGACGCTTCGACCACCTTGGCGAAATCGAAATCCATCTGCGCGTCGGATTTGCGCGTCAGCATCGTGAAGCGCACGACATCCTTGCCGACTTCGCGCACGACATCGGCCAGCGTCACGAAATTGCCAGCGCGCTTCGACATCTTGACGGGCTCGCCGCCGCGCAGCAGCCGCACCATCTGGACGAGCTTGACGTCGAAGCGTGTCTTGCCGCCGGTCAGCGCCTGCACGGCAGCGGTGATCCGCTTGACCGTACCGGCATGATCGGCGCCCCAGATGTCGATCAGCTGATCGGCGCTTTCGGCCTTCTGGAAATGATAGGCGAGATCGGCCCCGAAATAAGTCCATTCGCCGCTCGACTTGCGGATCGGCCGGTCCTGATCGTCGCCGAATTGGGTCGAGCGAAACAGCGGCAGCACCACCGGCTCCCAATCCTCGGGCGTCTCGCCCTTGGGCGCTTCGAGCACGCCGTCATAGATCAGATCGCGCGCGCGCAGCGTTGCTTCGGCGGCTTCGGGCTTGCCCGCCGCCTGCAGCGCCGCTTCCGACGAGAAAAGGTCGTGGTGGATGCCGAGCAAGGCGAGATCGGCCTTGATCAGGTCCATCATCGCCGCGACCGCCCGCGACCGGAACAACGCGAGCCAGTCGCCTTCGGGTGCCGCCACATAACGGTCGCCGAATTCGGTCGCGAGCTCCTGCCCCACCGGCACCAGATAGTCGCCGGGGTAAAGCCCCTCGGGGATCGCGATCGTCTCGCCGAGCGCCTCTCGGTAGCGCAGGTGCACCGATCGCGCGAGTACATCGACCTGCCCGCCTGCGTCATTGATGTAGTATTCGCGCACGACCTTGTGCCCTGCGAATTCGAGCAGGCTCGCGAGCGCATCGCCCACCACCGCCCCGCGGCAATGCCCCATGTGCATCGGCCCGGTCGGATTGGCCGATACATACTCGACGTTGACCGTCAGCGGATCGGCACGGACAACCCGACCGTAATCACTGCCTTCGCGCGTGATCGTGCGCAGCTCGTCGCGCCAGCTGTCCTCGCGCAGCGTCAGGTTGATGAAGCCCGGCCCGGCGATCGCGACCGAGGCGACCTCGTCGAGCTTGCCCAGCTCGGCGGCAATCTGCTCGGCGAGCGCACGCGGATTGGTTGCGGCGGGCTTGGCCAGCACCATCGCGGCATTGGTCGCGAGATCGCCGTGGCTGGCGTCGCGCGGCGGCTCGACCGTTACGCTGGAGCGGGGCAGCGCCGCAACCTGAGCAATCCGGTCGAGCGCGGTGTCGAGATGCGCGGTGAAGCGGGCGTATAGCGTCATGGCGCGCGCTTAGCCGAGTGTCGCCGCCGACGCAAAAGCTGGACGAGCCGCTCGGACCGCGCCAGACTTCAAACTCATTTTTGCTGCTCGGAATATGTCATGCGCCTGACTGCTTTGCTGCTTGCTTCTGCCCTGATTGCAACCCCGGCCCTTGCCGCGCCAAAAGGGCAGGCGCTCGCCGTGTATCAGGCGGCCGAGAAGCTGCGCGCCGAGCAGCTCAGCTTGCTCGAGCGCCTCGTCAACATCGATTCCGGGACCGGCGACAAGAGCGGCGGCCAAAAGGCACAGGAGCTGGTCGCCGAGCAGCTGCGCGCCCTCGGCATGGCGGTAACGCTTGTCCCCGCCGAAAACCCCGCCTATCCCGACAATCTCGTCACGACGCTCAAGGGTCGCGGCAAGGGACGCGTCCTGCTGATCGCGCATACCGACACCGTGTTCGATCCCGGCACCGTCGCCAGACGACCGTTCCGCAGCGACGGCAAGCGTGCCTATGGCCCCGGCGTCGGTGATGAAAAGGGCGGCGTCGTCGAGGGGATCATGGCGATCAAGCTGTTGCAGCAGTTGAAGATCGACGACTTCGCCTCGATCACTTTCCTGGTCGAAACCTCGGAGGAACGCGGATCGCCGGGCACGCGCGGCCTGATCAACACGCTTGTCGGCACCGCTGATGTCGAGCTCAATCTCGAACCCGGCGATGCCCCCGACACGCTGACGGTTTGGCGCAAGGGCAGCAATTCGTTCGACATCGCCGTCAAGGGCCGTCCCGCGCACGCGGGCGTTGCGCCGCAGCTCGGCCGCAATGCCGCGCTCGAGCTGATCCACCAGATCCAGCTCGCCGACGGCCTGCCCAAGGTCGGCGACGGCGTGACCGCCAATCTCACGCTGATGAAAGCCGGCAGTCGCTACAACATCATTCCCGAAGATGCATCGGCGACGTTCAACGTCCGCATCCGCGAAAAGGCGCAGGGCGACGAGGTGGACGCGCTGCTCCGCAGGAATGCCGCGACCACGATCATTCCCGATACGGTGGTGACGGTGAAGCGCGAGATCAGCTATCCACCGCTGCCGGAAAATCCCCAGACTCAGGCGCTCGCGGCGCTCGCCGAACGCCTCTATGGCGAACTCGGTCGCCGGATCGCGCGCGGCGGCAATGGCGGCGCGTCGGAATCGGCGATGGCATATGAAGGCGGGGTCGCCGCGCTCGACGGGCTCGGCCCGGTCGGCGGCGGTTTCCATTCGGAGGACGAATTCATCGAACTCGATTCGGTGACGCCGCGCCTCTATCTGCTCACGCGGCTGATCATCGAAACCGGCAAGAACCCGCCCGCGCGGCGGCAATAGCGGCGTTCTTCCTAGCCATTCCGCCCTCCACCTCGTTCATGTCGAGCGAAGTCGAGACACAAGCACCAAGCGCATCATTTGAGGCCTGTTTCTCGACTTCGCTCGAAACAAACGGTGAAGGTCATTGAACCAGCGGATCGCCCCCTATTGCGGCCCCGCATAGTCGCTGAACCGGGTGATTTCGGGTTCGAACACCATTTTCACGCTGCCGGTCGCGCCGTGGCGCTGCTTGGCGATGATCAGTTCGGACAGGCCCTCGACCGCTTTGATCCGCTCGCTCCACTCGTCGTGCTTCTGCGCGACCGATGGCGCGCTGTCGGCCATTGGCTTGCTCGGTTCCTGCATCGCCAGATAATAATCCTCGCGATAGACGAACATCACGATGTCGGCGTCCTGCTCGATCGAACCCGATTCGCGCAGGTCCGATAACATCGGCTTCTTGTCCTCGCGGCTTTCGACCGCGCGACTGAGCTGCGACAGCGCCAGCACCGCCACGTTCAGGTCCTTCGCCATCGTTTTCAGGCCGCGGCTGATCTCGGAGATTTCCTGCACGCGGTTGTCGCTCGCCCGCGCGCCGCTGCCGCTCAACAGCTGGAGGTAATCGACCACCACCAGCCCGATCTCGTTCTTGTGCTTGCGCTGCAGCCGCCGCATCCGCGTGTGCAGCCCGCTGATCGACAGGCCGGCGGTGTCGTCGATGAACAGCGGCAGATTTTGCAGCTCGATCGACGCCTGCACCAGCCGGTTCATCTCGGCGGTGTTGAGCTTGCCCATGCGCAGCTTTTCGGAGCTGATTGCCGATTGTTCGGCAAGGATGCGCGTTGCGAGCTGATCCGCCGACATTTCCAGGCTGAAGAACGCCACCTTGGTGCCGACCGAGCGATCGGGCGCGATTCCGTCGGCGAGGTCGCGCATGTAGCGCTGCGCGGCGTTGAAAGCGATATTGGTCGCCAGCGACGTCTTGCCCATGCCGGGGCGCCCGGCGAGGATCATCAGGTCCGACTTGTGCATCCCGCCGGTCTTGACGTTGATCGAGTCGAGCCCGGTGGTGATGCCCGACAGGCTGCCCCCCGCATTCAGCGCGCGCTCGGCCATTTTGACGGCAAGTGTCGCAGCCTGACCAAAGCTCTTGATCGCATTCTCGCTGTTGCCTTCGGCGGCGACCTTGAACAGTGCCTCCTCGGCGAGTTCGACCTGCTTGCGCGGATTGACTTCCTCCGACGTGTCGGTCGCGCGCTCGACCAGGTCGCGGCCCACCGTCACCAACGTGCGCAGCATCGCGAGGTCATAGATCTGCGTCGCGAAATCGCGCGCACCGATCAGCCCTGCGCCGCTGCCGGTCAGCTGCGCGAGATAGGACGGGCCTCCCAATGCGCGCATCCCTTCGTCTTCGGTGAACAGCGGGCGCAGCGTGACCGGCGTCGGGCGCATGTCGTTGCCGCGCAGCCGCTTGATCGCCGCAAAGATGCGGCCGTGGACCGGCTCGAAGAAATGCTCCTCGGTCAGCCGGTCGCCGATGTCGTCGGCAATTCGCTCGTCGAGCATCATCGCGCCGAGCAGCGCGGCTTCGGCCTCGACATTCTGCGGCAAGCTCTTGGGCACCGCTGCGAGCGGCGTGGGGTCGACGGGTTGCGTAGCCATGGCGCCTTTTCGGCGCGCGGGCGAAGGCGATCAACCCGCGACCGCCATTCAGTAGTGGATAAGTCGCGCCTGCGCTTGCCCGTTGATTTGGCGGCGGCTTCGCCCGATAGGCTTGGGCATGGCCGACCCCCGGATCATCGACGTCAAGCTCGACGAGCGTACCATTTTGTGGCGCAGCGCCGATATCGAGCAGGAGCGGCGCATTGCCATCTTCGACCTGATCGAGGGCAATTATTTCAAGCCTTTGCGCGAACATCCCGACGGCTATGCCGGCCCGTATCGTATCGAGCTGAGCGTCGAGGAAGGACGGCTGGGCATCGCGATCGCCCGCGAGGACGGGTCGCCGCTCGAAACCTATATTCTCGGGCTCGGACGGTTCCGGCGGCCGATCAAGGATTATTTCGCGATTTGCGACAGCTATTATCAAGCGATTCGCGCGGCGACGCCGCAGCAGATCGAGACGATCGACATGGCGCGACGCGGCATCCACAACGAAGCCGCAGAGCTGCTGAAAGAGCGGCTTGAGGGCAAGATCGACATCGATTTCGACACCGCGCGACGGCTGTTCACGCTGATCTGCGTGCTGCACATCAAGGGATGAAATGAGCGAAGCCGCCACCTTGATCGCCGCCGCCCGTGCCGCCGCCGCAAACGCCCACGCCCCCTATTCGCGCTTCCACGTCGGCGCCGCGCTGTTGCTGAGCGACGGCAGCATCGTGACCGGGGCCAATTTCGAAAACGCGAGCTACGGCTTGTCGCTCTGCGCCGAAACGGTGGCGGTCGCGACCGCGAGCGCGGCGGGGCGGCTGGCGGACATCGTCGCGGTCGGCGTGGTTGGCGGGATAATCGGGCCGGACGGCTTGCAGGGCACCGATCCGGTGACGCCCTGCGGGAGATGCCGCCAGGTGCTCAACGAAGCCGCGCAAATCGGCGGGCGCGATCTGGTGATCCACTGCGCGGCGGGTACCGGCGACGCGGTTGCAAGTTTCACGCTGTCCGATCTGCTGCCGCATGCGTTCGGGCCCGCCAGTCTTGGGATAGCGTAAGGCTTGGACTGCAAGCGGCGGCGGGGGTAGCCAGACGCAATCGCGCCGCTCCTAACGCTCGAACATTACCGCAACCAGACTGGTGCCCCGGGCCAGCAAAATGGTGCGGATGGCGACTGCCCCCTTTGTCAGTTTCCAGAATGTCCTGTCGCGAAACCGCTGACGCTGCGGGCCAGAGCGAGACTTTGTGCCAAAAATAAACTCTGGCACAATTTTGAAGTCAATTTGACTAACGATACATTATTCATCTACTAAAAATTATTATTGTACTACAATTATCATGATGTTTTATTTCAATAACTGACTGTTGATTCGATCGTAATCAATCGTCAGTTTATAGTCATAAATATTTCATCGAATAGAAAATCAGGAGATTTTCATGCAAGGCGCATCGAGCATTACTGTAAACAACATGGGCGGTTATGTGTTCAACTTCTCGGTGCAGTGGCTCGATGCCAGCACTGGTCAGTGGCACACGACCGATTGGAACAGCGGCAACTACCCGATCGACCAAAGCCGCACCTCGCCCGAGCTTGGCTCGATCGGCGTGCCGACGGACGCCCTTGCCGTCACGCCCTATGGCCATGCGATTGCCGGCACCAGCGGCCAGGGCCATCCGTTCGTCACCTATGACCCCAGCGCCGGGTCGGCGTCGTACAATGCCACCGGCACGACCTTCATCGGCTTCGAGATCAAGCTGGCGGGCAGCTGAGCGCCACGGTCGCCCCTGTGGCAGCGTGCGCAGGGGCGACTTCCACCGCCGCACACGCCCCCCTGTTTCGACCTTCCGGAGACTCGCCCGATGAGCGCGACACCGCCCAATTTCCCGACCACGATTCCGGTCCAGCTCAGCCCCTACGCCAACTGGTCGAAGACGATCACTGCCGGCCAGATCTGGACCTGCCAGCCCGCAGACGCGGATGACGTCGTCGCGGTCTGCAACTGGGCGAAGGCACAGTCGCCGGTGTGGCAGGTGCGCGCCAAGGGCTGCGCGCACGGCTGGTCGCCGCTGACGATCGTCGAAGGGTTGCCGGCGGGCGCCAATGTCATCCTGGTCGACACCACCGTGTCGATGAACAAGATGACCTTTCTGCCGGCCAACGGGACCACCCCGGCAATGATCCAGGCGCAACCGGGCGTCAGGATGGAGAATCTGTTGCGGCTGCTGCAATATCAGCCCAGCGGGAAAGGATCGGCGCCGGGGTTCGGCTTTGCGCATGTTCCCGCGCCGGGCAGCATCACGATCGGCGGCGTACTGGCGATCAACGGGCACGGCACGGCGGTGCCGAATGCCAATGAAGATTTCGCGACCGCCTATGGATCGATGAGCAACCAGATCACGGCGTTCACTGCGGTTGTGTCGAGTGACACCGCACCCTTCGACTATGAGCTCCGCACCTTCCAGCGCGGCGATCCCGATGCGTCGGCGCTGCTGGTCCATGCCGGTCGCGCGTTCATCGTCAGCGTGACGTTACAGGTCATCGACAATTACAACCTGCGCTGTCAGAGTTTTACCGATATCGCCGCCAGCACGCTGTTCGCCGCGCCCGATGGCCCCACGCCGCCTGCGAACAGCCTGGCGAGCTTCCTCGCGGCATCGGGCCGGGTCGAGGCGATCTGGTTCCCCTTCACCGATGCGCCCTGGTTCAAGGTCTGGACCGTGACGCCGACCCAGCCGGCCGGATCGAAAGCGGTTTCGGCCCCCTATAATTACGCCTTTGCCGACAATATTCCCAGCTGGGCAGCGGCGATGATCAAGCAGATCACCACAACGAGCCCCGATCTGACCCCGACCTTCACACAGGCGTTCGCCAGCTTTTCCAGCGTCGCGCTGTCGCTCGGCAATCTTGAGGATCTCTGGGGTCCGTCGATGAACACGCTGCTTTACGTTCAGGACGGAACGCTGCCGGTCACCGCCAATGGCTATGCCGTCCAGATGAAGCAGGCAAACGTCCAGCAGGCCGTGCACGATTTCTGGACGGAATTTCAGACGCTGGTCGCCAGCTATGCGGCCAAGGGGCAATATCCGGTCAATGCGCCGCTCGAAATCCGCGTCACCGGTCTCGACGATCCCAGCCTGATCTACACGCCGCCGGGGCAGTCGGCGAGTACGCCGCTGATCTCCGCGCTCACCTACGACGCGGTGGCGCAGGCCAACGGCTATGACTGTGCGGTTTGGTTCGACGTGCTGACGCTGCCCGGCACGCCCTATGCCAACGACTTCTATGCCGATCTCGAAGCATGGTTTGTTGGCCGTTTCACCGCCCCGGAATCGCGCCTGCTCGCCGAATGGTCGAAGGGTTGGGCCTATACCAGTGCCGGCGGCTGGACCGCCCCGCAGTTCCTTGCCGATATCCGTTCGACCTATTCGACCGGACGGACGGCAGCGGACAACTGGAATGCGGTGGTCGGGACATACCAGAAATATGATTCGGCCAATCTGTTTTCGAACGCGTTGCTCGACACGCTGTTCGTCACCAAATGACCCCGTCGGCGGCGCGGACCGGGCGCCGCCGCTTGCGCTTTGCCCGGCGAACGGCGAATGCTCTGCGGCGTATCGACGCCTGCGGAGAAATTGTTCCTATGTCCATCATGTCCGATCGCTGGATCCGCGAGCAGGCGCTCGCGCACGGCATGATCGAACCGTTTGTCGAAAGGCAACAGCGCGCCGGCAAGGATGGCAGCGGCTGCATCAGCTATGGCCTGTCGTCCTACGGCTATGACGCGCGGGTGTCCGACGAATTCAAGATCTTCACCAATGTCGATTCGGCCGTCGTCGACCCCAAGAATTTCGATTCGAACAGCTTTGTCGACCGCAAGACCGATTGCTGCATCATCCCGCCCAACAGCTTCGCGCTCGCCCGCACGGTCGAATATTTCCGGGTGCCGCGCGACGTGCTCGTCATTTGCCTCGGCAAGTCGACCTATGCGCGCTGCGGGATCATCGTGAATGTAACCCCGCTCGAACCCGGCTGGGAGGGGCATGTGACGCTTGAATTCTCGAACACCACCCCGCTTCCGGCGCGCATCTATGCCAATGAAGGCGCGTGCCAGTTCCTGTTCCTGCAGGGCAACGAACCCTGCGAAGTCAGCTACGCCGATCGCGCGGGCAAATATATGGGCCAACGCGGGGTGACGCTGCCAAAGCTGTAATTCCAACGAAGAAGGGCGGCCCGCGGGACCGCCCTTCGATTTCATCCCAACCGCAAGCGATCAGAAATCGTTGCGATACTGCTCGTTGCCGATGAAGCCGAGCTTGCCGACGCCCGACTTCTTGATCACCGCCAGCACGCGATCGACGACTTCGTAGCGCGCCGTCGGATCGGGCTGGAAGTGCAGCTCGGGTTCGGGGTCCATCGTCTTGGTCTGGTCCAGGAACTGGCGCAGCGTCACGTCATCGACGGGCTGACCGTTCCACGAAACAACGCCAGACGGATCGATCGAGACCTTGTTCTTGACCGGATCGACCTGGATCTGGTTGCGCGGGTCGTTCTGCGGCAGATCGACCTTCACCGCATGCGTCTGGATCGGAAGGGTGATGATGAACATGATGAGGAGCACCAACAGGACGTCGATCAACGGCGTCGTGTTCATTTCCATCATCGGCTCGCCATCATCGGAGCCGCCGCTCATCGCCATAGTCTGTAACTCCTAAATCTGGGCCGGCGCATCAGCGTTCGGTATCGGCTGATCCCGGCGGCGGTTCGGAAATGAAGCCCACCTTGGCAAAGCCGGCCTGCTGCATCGTGTAGATCGTGCCGCCGATGCACTTATAGGGCGTATCGACGTCGCCGCGGATGTGCGCTTCGGGCAATTCGATGCCCGCGGCATTCGGGCCACCCTGGCGATTGATTTCGTCCTTCAGCTTCTGCACCGCACGGTCGAGCAGTTCCTTGCTGGTCACCGGCGTGCGGTTCCAGAAGACTTCGCAGCTGCCGTTCGGACCGCCGCGCACCACCAGCGAGACATTCTCGGGCTTGGTCGCGGTGGGATCGAACTTCACGTCGGGCAGCTTGACCTTCACGTTCTGGACGACGACCGGCACCGCGATCAGGAAGATGATCAGCATGACCAGCATCACGTCGACGAGCGGCGTGGTGTTGATGTCCGATACGGGCTTATCAGCGGAATTTCCGCCAACACTAATCGCCATTGCAAGCTATCCTATTCGTTGGACTTGAGGCGCAAGATCATTGCATCGGCCCGGCGCCCTCGGTCGGCCGACCGTGGGCACCGGGCGAATGTGATCAAGCCGCCGTCGGCTTGGCGGGCGTTGCGGGCTTCGCCGGGGCAGCAGCCTTACCGCTGACGGGCTTCGGCCGCACCTTGCCGTCCGAGGCGATGAAGCCCAGCACGTCGTTCGAGAAGCCCGACAGGTCTTCGGCGATCGCCTTGTTGCGGCGCTGCAGCCAGTTGTAGGCAAGCACCGCCGGCACCGCGACGACCAGACCGAGCGCGGTCATGATCAGCGCCTCACCGACCGGACCGGCGACCTTGTCGATCGACGGATCGCCCGACGAGCCGATCTTGATCAGCGCGCGGTAGATGCCGATCACGGTGCCGAATAGACCGATGAACGGCGCGGTCGCGCCGACGGTCGCAAGAAAAGCGAGGCCACCGTTGAGCGCCGAGTTGATCGACGCTTCCGAACGCGCGAGCGAGCCGTGCACCCAGTCATGCGCTTCGACCGGATCGGTCAGCAGGTTGTGCTGCGCCTGCGCCGCGAGGCCGTCGTCGACGATCTGGCGATAGGCCGAGTTCTTGTCGAGCTTGGCTGCACCTTCGGCGAGCGTCGCCGACTGCCAGAAGCTCTGGCGGACGCGCTTGGCCTGGCTGATCACCTTCTGCTGTTCGAATAGCTTGGTGAACAGGATGTAGAGCGAAACGAAGAGGAACCCGACGAGGATGACGAAGGTCGAAATCGACACGACGCCGCCTTCGCGAAGCGCCGGAATCAGACCGTACTTGTCTTCGTTTGCCGCAGCGCCGCCGGCTGCAAGAATGAACGTCAGCATAGCTTTCTTTCCCTAATTTGGTCGATCTTGATGAGTCGATCTTGGCCAAAACAATAGCGCCGGTGCAGCGGCAACCACCGCACCGGCGCGGTTCATTACTCGTCCTTCAATTCCCAGCGGATCGTCATCGGCCATGTCGACTCGATGGGATTGCCGTCGGTGTCCTTGGCCGGATCGAAGCGCAGCGAACGCGTCGCGATCCTGCACGTCGTATCGTCGAGCTGGCCGCTGCCGCTGCTGCCCGTGACCTTGCACGACGAGACACGACCGTTGCCGCCCACGACGAGCGAGATGCCGACGCGGCCCTGCACGTTCAGGCGCTTCGCTTCGGCCGGGTAATAATCCGGCGTGAAAACATCGCCCGGGTTCGTGCGCAGCTTGGCCTTGGCGCCAAGGCTCGGCTTCGGCGGCGCGGCAGGCGGCGCCGGTGGCGCCGGCGGTGCCGCAATCGGCGTCAAGTTGATGCGCGGCGGCGGCGTCGTCACCGTCTGGATCTGCACCGGCGGCGGATTGGGGTTCTGCACGATCGGCGGCGGCGAAACGACCGGAGGCGGCGTTTGTGGCTGGTCCGGCGGAGGCGGCGGCGGGGGTTCGTCCGGCGGCGGCGGCGGCGGCGGCGGCGCCACGTCGAACGTGTTCAGCTGTTCGGCGGCCTTCTTGACGTACTTATACGCAAGGCCGGTGACGAAAGCATATCCCAATGCGGCCATGAGGATCGAGACGAGAACCGCCGCGACCACCCTGGTACCGCTATTATCCCGGTCTGCATAAGCCATTCAGGTACGAAACTCCCGGTTTGCCCTCACCAGTGCAAAATCGGCTTGCCGGCCGTAGCGGCGCGCCGACGTCTGGCCGTGAGCCATTATATCCTCAACCAAGGCCCGAGTCTCTATCGCCCCCTCTAAAGGGACGCAAACGCTTTGTCGGGCGCAACAAACGTACAATCCCTGCGTGGCAGAATTATTTCTGTATAAAAAAGACACGATCCGTTAACGCGAGCGCCATGATGATCGTTCCGAGAATCGCCGGTTTATCGGCATTTGCCACGCTTCTGCCGCTCCCCGGCATGGGCGCAGCGGGGCAAGTTGAGTCCCGCGCGACCACCGTGCCCGCTGCGCCAGCGCCGCGCTATGCCGACGTCGCCGACCTTGTCCTGCGCTCGCCGCTCGTGATCGATTCGGTGATCCGCAACGCCGTGAAGCTCGACGGCGCGCAGGCGGTCGGCACACCGCCGGGCTTCGTGCGCCTGTATGTCGAGGCCGACGTGCTCGCGCTGATTCGCGGCAATCAGGCGGTGCCGGCCCGCGTCGCGTGGCTTTACGACGTCATGCCCGACGCGCGCGGACGCCTGCCCCGCCTCAACAAGCGCCGCGTGATCGCTTTTGCCCGTCCGATCGCGGGGCGCGCCAGCCAGTTGCAACTGACCGGCGCCGATTCGCAGCGCGACTGGTCGGCGCCGTTCGACGCGCTCACCCGCCGGATCATTACCGAGACGATCGCGCCCGACGCGCCGCCGCGCATTACCGGCATCGGCAATGCCTTCCACGTCGCGGGGACGCTGCCGGGCGCCGGCGAGACACAGATTTTCCTGCAGACCGAAACGCGGCGACCGGTTTCGCTCAATGTCATCCGCCAGCCGGGCGAGACGCCGCGCTGGGCGGTGGCGCTGAGCGAGATCGTCGACGAAGCGGCGGCTCCCCCGCCGCCCGACACGCTGCTGTGGTACCGGCTCGCCTGCGGGCTGCCGCGCACGTTGCCCGCGACCGCGCTCCAGTCGATGGAACCCGCCGACCAGCGTGCGGCGGCTGAGGACTACCGCTTCATCCTTGCATCGCTCGGGCCCTGCGCGCGCTGATCCTTCAGACCAGCCCTTCGATCGCCTTGGCCTGCGCGCCCGGGAACAGCGCGGGCATGATCCGCACCGGATCGAGTCCGAAATGTCCGGCGACGACGCCGCCGATGAAGCCATCGAGCGACGTCGTCGGCTTCAGGTCGCGGCCTTCGTAAAGCGCCGCCGGCGCCAAACCCGGCCAGTCGGCAAGCACGCGTCCGCCCTTGACCGCGCCACCGACCAGCATCGCCGCCGATGCGGTGCCGTGATCAGTGCCGCCGGTGCCGTTGATGGCGACCGTGCGGCCGAATTCGGTCGCCACCACGACCACGGTATTCGTCCACAGCGGCCCCAGCCCGGTCTGCAGCGCGGCGATCATCGCATCGAGCCCGGTCAGCTGCGCCGCCAGCCGCCCGCGTTGCTGGGCATGCGTATCCCAGCCGCCGGTTTCAATCATCGCGATCCGCGCGCCGCCAGGCGCCGCCAGCAGCTTGGCGGCGAGCGCGCCCGTCGCGGCGGCGTTGCGCCCGCCATCGACCGCCATGTCGCTGGTCAGCTTGCGCGTGTCCATCGCTTCGCTCCACAGCGCGTGAAGCTGGCGATCGCCTTCGTACAGCATCGCGACGCGCTGGAGCAGATCGTCGGCAGGCTTTGGCAGTTGCGACGGCGCATAGGACGCAACATCATGCGGCCCGCGCAGCGCGAGCGGCACCGTCACCGCGACCGCAATCGCCTTGGCTTCATCGGCCGGGAGCGCGCCGAGCAGCCGGTTGAGCCAGCCGTCCTTGACCTGATAGGCGCCCGCCGCCCCGGTCTCGAGCACGTTCTGCCCGTCGAAATGGCTCCGGTCGCGATAGGGCGACGCGGTCGCGTGCAGGAACAGCGCCTGCTTCTGGCCATAAAGTGTCGCCAGCGTCTTCATCGCCGGATGCAGCGCGAACATGCCGTCGAGCTTAGGTGCACCGGCAAATTCGTCTGCCAGCGCGCCGCGTGCGGCGGCGTAGGCGGGGTCGCCGACGGGCGCGACCGTGTGCAGGCCGTCGGCCGCGCCGCGCTGGATGACGAAGACGAAGCGGCGCTCGGTCGCGGCGCGGGCAAGGGCCAGGCGGGGCGCAAAACCGATCGCGGCGGCGGCAGTCGCGCCGGTGGCAAGAAAGGAACGGCGGTCGATCATCACATTATCTCCGCATCATTTCAGGAGCGACGAGCAGCAGGGCGAGCGCCTGCGTGGGGCTGTCGGCGCTGGCCAGCACTCTCTGCGTGGCCGGGCTGACCGAACCGGGAAACAGCTTCGGCGCGAGAGCGCGGGCGTCGGCGGCATCGCCCAGCCGCGCGGCGATGCGCTGGGCGATCTCGACCCGCCGCATCACGGCGTCAGGCCCTGCCCAGCTGCCGGCGATATCGTCATAGCCGGCGGGCGAGCCGGGCCGCCACACCGGCTGGCCGAGCTGGATCTGCATCCCCGTCACTTGCGGCGCGGGCAAGGCGCCTGCCCCCACCGCGCGCATGGCGGAAACACCCCATTCCCACGGTGACTTGAACTTGACTGGCGCCTCTACCCACGCCTCGGGCGAAGCGATCAGCGCGCGATAGACGGTCGGCAGATCGCCCTGCGAGCGCAGGAACGCCGCCTCGAGCCGCGCGACCATCGCCGGCGGCGGGGTATCGCCCGCGAAATGGCGCGCGAGCTTGGTCGCGATATGGCGCGCGGTCGCCGGATGCACCGCCAGGTCGTTGAGCACGGCCTGCGCCTGCGCCTCGCCGGACTGATCATAGCGCTTGCCCATGATCGTTCGGGCGCCGGGTTCATGAATCGGCGCGGCGAAGACGAAATCGCCCGGCGACCCGCCGGTACCGGCGAAGCGCGCGATCGGCCCGCGATTGAGCCCGGCCACGGTCCACCCAGTCATCGCCCGCGCGAATTCGGTAACGTCGGCCTGCGTGTAGCCGGTCCGCACACCGAGCGTGTGGAGTTCCATGATCTCGCGCGCCAGATTTTCGTTGAGGCCGAGCTTGCGGTCGGGCGCAAAGCGGGCGACGCGCTGCGCGATCGGGCTGTTAGGGCCGATCGACCCGGCCTGATCGAGATAGAGCAGCATCGCCGGGTGCCGCTCGACCGCGTTCAGCATCGCCGCGAAGCTGCCGGTCACATGCGGGCGGATCGCTTCGAATTCCAGCAGCCCGGCCATGCCGACGACGGTCAGCTTGTCGGCCGACACCGCGAAGTGATTGGCCCAGAAATGCACCAGCCGTTCGATGAACGGCGTGTCGCTTGCCACCGCGACATTGGCCCGCGCGCCCACCAGGGCTGCGTAGTAATCGCGCCCCTGGCGCCCGACGAACTGCCGCGCCTGCTTGACCGGATCGGGCGCCTCGCCCGGCGTCGCCATCTGCGCGTCCATCGCCGGGGCCATTGTCGGCGCGGCTTGGGCGGCCTCACGTCCGGTATTCCCCTGCGCCCGGCGTTGCTGCAGCAGCATCGGCCGAATTTCGTTCAGATATTGCCCGAGTTGCCCCGCAATCGCCGCGCGCGACGGCGCTGCGGCGATCACGGCCGGGCGCGGCTCGAAGCGATTGATCTGGTCGATCAGCCACGCCTTGGGGTCGGCGGGAATGGGCTGATCGGGCCGCGCGCCCAGGCCAAAGCGATTGAGCGCGATACTGGCAACCGACATGCGACGGACTCCGTTCGATGCGTTCGACCAGGCCTGTGTACGCCTCTGCTGTCGCAGAAGTTTGTCAGAAACCGTCAGGCAGGTCGATCGGTCCCACTGCCTCGCGGTAGCGGCCGATGGCGTAGCGATCGGTCATCCCGGCGATGAAATCGGCGATATGGCGCCCGCGCCACGGCTGGGCATCGGGGATGCGCGCGGCCCATTCGTCGGGCATCAGCGCCGGGTCGTCGGCATAGGCCGCGAACAGGCCCGCGATCACGCCGCGCGCGATGTCGGCCGCCGCGCGCTGGCGGGGATGGTGGTACAGCGTGCGGTACATGAACTGCTTCAGCACCCGCTCATCCTCGCGCATCGGCGGCGAAAACGCGATCAGCGGGCGCCCGACCGCGCGCACATCCTCCGCGCACGCAATCCCCGCCGCGACGATATTGGCGCGCGAGGTCGCGAGCAGGTCGCCAACCATTGCCCCGATCTGGGTGCGGATCAGCTCGCCGACCAGACGATCGGGCGCGACCCCGGCGAAACGGGCGCACACCTCATCCCACAGCCGCGCGACAAGCGGCACCTCCAGCACCTGATCAAGGGAAAGCAGCCCGGCGCGCAAGCCGTCGTCGATATCGTGATTGTCATAGGCAATGTCGTCGGCAATCGCCGCGACCTGCGCTTCCAGGCTCGGCCAGTGCGCAAGGTCGAGCGGGAATTCGCGGTCGGCTTCGGCCAAAGCCCAGCCGGGCGCGGCAACCGGACCATTATGCTTGGCGAGCCCTTCGAGCGTCTCCCAGGTCAGGTTAAGCCCGGCCCAGCGCGGATAGGGATGCTCGATCGTCATCAGCGCGCGCAGCGTATGGCCATTGTGGTCGAACCCGCCCTGCCCCGCGAGCGCCTCGGTCAGCGCCGCCTCGCCGGCATGGCCGAAGGGCGGATGGCCGATGTCGTGCGCAAGACACAGCGCCTCGGTCAGATCCTCGTTCAGGCCGAGCGCGCGAGCGATCGTGCGACCGATCTGCGCGACTTCCAGGCTGTGGGTCAGCCGCACCCGGAAATGATCGCCGTCGGGCGCCATGAACACCTGCGTCTTGTGGCGCAGCCGGCGGAAGCTGATCGAATGGATGATGCGATCGCGGTCGCGCTGGAAATCGTCGCGCGGTCCGCGCGCGGTGACATTCGCCTCGGCATGCAGCCGACCACGGCTGCGGGCGGGATCGGCGGCCCAGGGCGCGATCATTGTCCGCCGAGCTTGTCGATCTGCTGTCCGGCGGCGCTGGTGAACACAAAGCTGCTGACTCCGGCCTTGGTCAGCTCGTTCACGAACGCCTGCGCTTCGGTCGATGACTTGAACGGCCCTGCCAGCACGCGATTGGTGAAGCGCAGGGGTGTAGTCCAGCCCTGCTTGCCCCGGAACGCGGCCGGCGCCTTGGCCTTCACTGCCGCCCAGGCGCGTGCGAGATCGCCGGTGCTCGATCCGCCCGCGACCTGCACCCAGATGCGCGACGGCGACGCCTTCGCAAGTGCAGCCTGTTTCTTCGCCTCGGCCTTTTCGGCGTCGGCCTTCTTCTTCTCGTCGGCCTTTTTCTTTTCCTCCGCCTTGCGGCGAGCCTCGGCCTTGGGATCGACGGGCTTATCGGCCTTGATCGCAGCCACCTCGACCGGCTTGTCGGCTTTCTTGGCCGCGGCGGCGATCGTCGGCTTGGTCTGGGGCTCGGCCCTGGCAGGTTCCGGCTCGGCAGGCTCCGGCTTGGCGGGTGCGGGAGCGGACTCGCGCACGGGCGGCACGTCGAGCTCGCGCGCCGGCACGCCGATGTTGGCGATGATCTTCGCCAGAATCGAATCCTCGCGCCCGAGCGGCCGTCCCGCAGGCGGCGTCCGCGGCGAAGGCGCGGCAGGCACCGCTTCGTTCTTGCCCGGCGCCGCCGCTGCGCTCGCTGGTGCGTCACTGCCCCCCGGCTTCGGCGCGGGTTCGTCAGGCGCCTTTGTTGCCGCGACATTCTCGGAGAAGCCCGGGCTCGCCGTGGTCGGCACAGGATCGCGTGGTGCGGGATCGCTTGGTGCAGGATCGGGCGCAGGGGATAGCGGCGGCGCGACGGTGGGCACCACCGTGGATGCTTCTCTTGCGGGCGTTTCCTCGACGGCGCGCGGCGGTGCGGCTGCGGTCCCGACCGGCGGGGCGGGATTGGGCGTCGGCTCGGCCACGATCGGCTGGGACTTGAACGGCTCGATCGTGACAGGCGGTGTCCTGGGTGGCTCAGCCTTCGCCAGCTCGACCTTTCCAGGCGGCACGTTGGCGGGTTCCTGTCTTGGCTGTTCGACCTTGGCTGGCGTGGGTTCCGCCCTCGTCAGCGCAGGCTCGGGGCGACGCACCGATGGCGGCGTGGCTGCGGCGATCTCCACGGGCTTGTCACGCGAGGGCCGAGGCCTGCGATCACGCCGGTCGGATCTGGTCGCGGGCGCTACGGCCGCGACCTGCACCACCGGCTTGGGCCGCGCTTCGGGCGGCAGCGGCGGCAGCGACGGCGCCAGCCGCGCATCGGCCAGCCGCGCCGGTGTCGCCGTCACTTCGCCGAAATGCACGGCCCAGGCGCGATCGACCGGACTCAGCTGCGGCAGGCGCTGGAAGAACGGCTGCAGGTTTTGCCCCATCCCGGCGGGCAGCATCGTCTGGGCGATCCGCTCGGCACCCGCCGTGTCGCCGACCATCGCGAGCACAAAGGCCCGCACGCGCCACGCCGCCCGGTCGCTTTGGCGGAGCAGCGGATCGATCTGTTCGAGCGCGCGCTCGCGATCGCCCGAAATGGCGAGCGACAGCGCATAGCGGCGCAGCACTTCGGCGTCGCCGGTCCGGCGCAGCAATGCCAGCCGGTAATCACGTTGTGCCCGTCCCTGATCGCCGACCAGATCGAATGCCAGACCGCGATCGGCGGCATAATGGTCCGCCGCATATCCATAAGCCTCGGCTTCGCCGAACCTGCGCAGCGCCTCGCCGGGGCGTTCGAGCGCCAGCAGTACGCTGCCGAGCCCCGCGCGCTGGCGGCCGTTGTGCGGATCGACGCGCTCGGCGCGCGCGAAAAAAGCTGCCGCCGCCGTGGTATCGCCGAGCTTGAGCGCAAGCTCGCCCGCGCTCAGCAGCGCATTCAGATCGGTCGGGTTGGTGGCGAGCACGCGCACTTCGGCCGCCAGCGCATCGGCATCGGGCGCGGGCGGCGCCACGATTTCGGTCTGTGCCGCTGCCATCGACGGCGCCAGCAGCGCAGCACCAATCAGCAATCGGGCAACTTGTCGATGAACCATCATGCTGCCGCCGCTAAACGCCTTTGTCGTCGCAGCGGCAATGCCCCACGCGTCCCGTGAACGCCAGAGCGACGCACGCCAGCGGCAAAGCGGCGCGCGGCTTACTGGTTGTTCTGCCGGTGCAGGAAGCGCGGAATGTCCAGCGGATCGCGATCGCCCGCCGCTTCGTCGCGCGCGGCGGCGCGGGTCGCGCTCGACATGCGCTCGAACAGCGTCCCGCCGGTCTTGGGCCGGGGCGCGGCCTCGGCGAGCGGGTCGCTCGGCGGCGATTCGACCGGCGCAGGCGCGGGCTCGGCCGAGGCACCCGCTGCCAGCCAGCGGCGGCGCGCAACCGGCTCGGCAGCGACCGGCTCGGGCGCCACGGCGTCGTCGACGAACACCGGCGCGGGGCCACTGATCGGCATCGCTTCGGCACTGCCGAGCACGAGCTCGTCATCCTCCACCGGCGCAGCGACTTCCTCGGCCGCCTCGGGCTCGACCGGCTCGGGAGCGTCGATGCTCGCGGGCGCCACGAAAACGGGCGCCGCAGCCGGCTCCTCAGCCTTCGGCTCAGCGTCGAGCGGGCGGCGCGGCGCACCGAAGCTGAAGCTGCGCGGCGCTTCGGGTGCAGCCTGCGGCTTGGCGTCGGCTTCGATGCCGGTTGCGACCACCGACACGCGAATCTTGCCGTCGAGGCCCGAGTTGAACGCCGACCCCCAGATGATGTTCGCATCGGGATCGACCAGTTCGCGGATGTGGTTCGCGGCTTCGTCGACCTCGAGCAGGCGCATGTCCTCGCCGCCGGTGATCGAGATGATCACGCCCTTCGCCCCCTGCATGCTGACACCGTCGAGCAGCGGGTTGTTGATCGCCTTCTGAGCGGCCACGATCGCGCGGTCGTCGCCCTCGGCTTCGCCCGTACCCATCATCGCCTTGCCCATTTCCTGCATCACCGAGCGGACGTCGGCGAAGTCGAGGTTGATCAGGCCGGGCATCACCATCAGGTCGGTGATGCCGCGCACGCCCTGCTGCAGCACCTCGTCGGCCATTTCGAACGCTTCTTTGAAGGTCGTGTTCGCATTGGCGATCAGGAACAGATTCTGGTTCGGGATGACGATCAGCGTATCGACGTACTTCTGCAGTTCCTCGATCCCGGCGTCGGCGCTCTTGGCGCGGCGGCTGCCTTCGAAGGCGAAGGGCTTGGTGACCACGCCGACCGTCAGGATACCCATGTCGCGCGCCGCCTTGGCGATCACGGGCGCAGCGCCCGTGCCGGTGCCGCCGCCCATGCCGGCGGCGATGAAGCACATATGCGCGCCTTCGAGCAGCTTGGTGATCGACTCGATCGTCTCTTCCGCCGCCGCCCGGCCGATTTCGGGCCGCGATCCGGCGCCGAGGCCCTGGGTGATCTTCGCCCCCAGCTGCACGCGTTGCGGCGCGGAGGATTGCTTCAGCGCCTGCGCGTCGGTGTTGGCGACCAGGAAATCGACTCCTTGCACACCCGCGCGCATCATGTTGCTGATGGCGTTGCCGCCCGCGCCCCCGACGCCCACCACCGCAATGCGCGGGGTCAGTTCATCAACTTCGGGTGGAAGAAATTCGATACTCATCGCCCTGTCTCCGCCTTGGCGTTGCCGCTCAGCCCCCTACGCATTCGGGACATTTACCAACTGTTCGCACGAAGCTTGAGGCGACTCTAGCGAAAACCGCCCCCGCTGTCGCATTTCTTTAATAATTTGTGCGGAAAGTCTGCAACAGCTTCAACAGCCATGCAAATCCGCTCGGTCGATAAACGATCTGGTCTGGCGACGGTAATGCCCGCAAATCCATGGGGTTAGCCGCCGCGTAATAGGCAAGCCCCGCCAGCGTCGCAAAGGCCGGTCCGGCATGCGCCTCGGGCAGCGCGGTCAACCCGCGCGGGCGCCCGACCCGGACCGAACGACCCAGCGCGGCCTGCGCATAATCGGCGATCCCCTTCAGCTCGGCACCGCCGCCGGTCAGCACGACCTGCCTCCCGACCGGGCCGTCGAAGCCCAGGTCTTTCAGCGCGCGCTGGATTTCGCCCATCAGATGGTCGAGCCGCTGGCGGATCACCGCGATCAGCTGCGCCTTGGTGATGCGTGCGCCGTCGGTCGCCTCTTCCTCGGCAGAGATCGGCGCGACGTCGATCATGTCGTGGTTGTCGCGCGGCGAAGCATTGGCCGAGCCGTGGAAACACTTCATCCGCTCGGCCTGGGCGCGGCGCGTCCCGAACGCGCTGGCGATGTCGTCGGTAATGTCGGCGGCGCCGATCGGGATCGAGGTCAGCCCGACCAGCATGCCGCCCGCGAACAACGACACATTGGTAATCCCCGCCCCCAGCTCGACCAGCGCCACGCCCAGCTCGCGCTCCTCGTCGGACAGGCACGCCATGCCGGTCGCAACCGGCGCGGCAATGATCGACTTCACCTCAAGATGCGCCGACCGCACGCACAGATCGAGGTTGCGCACCGGCGACCCTTCGGCGGCAACGACATGGACGTGCACCCCGAGCCGGTCAGCATGCAGCCCGAGCGGCTTCTTCACGCCCTGCACCCGGTCGAGCGTGTATAGCGTGGGCTGCGCGTGCAGCACCATGCGCCCCGCCGGGTCGATCGATTCACGCGCCGCCTGCAGCAGATCGTCGATGTCGGCCTGCTCGACGCGGTGGCCGCCCAGCTCGACTTCGACCGACGCGACGTCGGACACCAGCCCGCCGGCCGAAAAACCGACCCAGACATTCTCGATATTCAGCCCCGCAATCCGCTCGGCCTGTTCGACCGCTTCGCGGACGGCGACTTCGGTCGCAGCCATATCGGCGATATAGCCGCGCTTGACGCCGCGGCTCTCGCGCTGGCCGGTGCCCAGCACGATCAGCTCGCCGCCGTCGCCGCGCTGCGCGATCATCGCCGATACCTTCGAAGAACCGATATCGAGCGCGGTGATCAAACCGTCAGGTGCTGCCTTTGCCATCATGCATCCTCGTCGCGGGGGAAGTCGGTGCGTTCAGCGGCCGATGTGTCAGTGATCGAGCGCGGCCCGGCGAGCCCGGGTTTGCGCGCGACCAGGCGCGTCGGATCGCGCAGGTCGAACCTCACCCAGCCGCGGCCCAGCAGCTGCCGGTTGCTGTCGATATCGGCAAACTTGACCAGCGCACGCTGCGGCATTTCCTCGGGCAGCGCCAGCGTCTCGCCGGTCGCGAACAGCAAATCCCAGCGCCGGTTGCCGACCCAGGTCGCCGCCCGTACCAACGGCCGCAGCGCCGGCGTGGCATCCAGCAACGCCCGGTAGGCAGCAACCTGCTCATTCGCGCCCTCGCCGATCAGCAGCGGCATATCGGGCAGCTTTTCGGGTGCGACCTGTTCGAGCGTGATGCCCTTGGCATCGATCAGGTCGAGCCGGCCCTGATGCTGCCACACCGCCACCGGCTGGCGCTCGACGATGTGGATAACGAGCTTGTCGGGCAGCCGCCGCGACACTTGGGCATCGGCGACCCATCCGTAGCGCAGCAACCGCGCACGGACTTCGTTCAGGTCGACGAGCGGCATCGCCCGCGATTTCTGGTCGAGCACAGCCGCCGCGATCGCCGCCTCGCTCAGCCGCCGCGCGCCGGTGGTCTCGATCTGCCTGACCTTGAAGCCTGCCGCGCCGACGCTTTCGGCCAGCGCCACTCCCGCTGCCTGCGGCACGCCGAACAGCGTCGACAGGCCGATCGCGCCGGCGAGCACCATCGCCATGATCGTCCAGGTCGCGATCCGCTGGAGCGTACGCTCCGACACCGGCAGCATCAGCAGCATCCGGTCGATCGTCGATGTCTTGCGCACGGCGGGCACGCGGCGGCCCGGCTGGACCGGGCGGCGTTGCGGCGCGGTGCCGCGGCGGATCGTCTTGGTCATGCCCCCTCCTGCTGGTGTTGCGTCATGGCGTCGTCGATGATCGCCTGGACGAGCGCGGCATAGCTCATGCCCCGGTGGCGCGCCTGTTCGGGCACCAGGCTCAGCGGCGTCATCCCGGGCTGCGTATTGACCTCGAGCAGGAACAGCCCGCCGACGCCGCGGCTGTCGTCCCAGCGGAAATCGGCGCGGCTGGCGCCCCTGCAGCCCAGCAGCCGGTGCGCCTCCAGCGCGATCCGCTCGCACGCCTGCGCGATGTCATCGGGGATCGGCGCGGGATAGAGATGCTCGGTCATGCCGTCGGTGTATTTGGCGTCGTAATCATAGAAGCCGCTTTTCGGCCGCAGTTCAGTCACGCCAAGCGCGATACTGCCCAGCACCGCCGTGGTCAGTTCGCGACCCCGGATGAAGGGCTCGGCGAGCAGCTCATTGAACTCCATCCACGGCCCGCGCGTGTCGCGCCCGATCGGATTGCCGTAATTCCCCTCGTCGGTAACGATCGCGACCCCGACCGACGAGCCTTCGTTGACGGGCTTCAGCACATAGGGACGCGGGAGAGGATCGCGTTCGAACAGTTCTTCGGTCCTGACGATCCGCCCGCCGGGCATCGGGATGCCTTGCGGCACCAGCAGCATCTTGGTGAGCTGCTTGTCGATCGCGATGACGGAGGCGACCTGGCCTGAGTGGGTATATTTCAGGCCCATCAGATCGAGCATGCCCTGCACCGATCCGTCCTCTCCCGGCGTGCCGTGGAGCGCGTTGAAAACGATATCGGGGGCCGCAGCGGCCAGCCTCTCGGCCACGTCGCGGCCCATGTCGATCCGCGTGACGCGGTGGCCGAGGCTTTCGAGCGCGTCGGCAACCCCGATGCCCGATGCCAGCGACACTTCGCGCTCGGCCGACCAGCCGCCCATCAGGACCGCGACGTGGAGTTTGGTCATGCCGTCACCCCCACGCGCTGGATTTCCCACTCCAGTTCAACCCCGCTCGTCGCCTTCACCCGTTTCCTCACTTCTTCGCCCAGCGCCTCGATATCGGCGCTCGTCGCCGCGCCGAGATTGAGCAGAAAATTGCAATGTTTTTCGCTCACCTGCGCATCGCCGACCCGCAGGCCGCGACAGCCCGCGGCGTCGATCAATTCCCACGCCTTGCGCCCTTGCGGGTTCTTGAAGGTCGATCCGCCGGTCTTCGACCGCAGCGGCTGCGATTCCTCACGGGCGGCGGCGATGCGGTCCATCTCGGCCTGGATCGCAGCCGGGTCGCCCGGCGTGCCGACAAAAGTCGCCTCGACGACGATTGCGCCTTGGGGAAGAGCCGACCGGCGATAGCTATAGCCCAGGTCCACGGTGGTCATCACACGCAGCGAACCGTCGCGCAGCACCACCGTGCAGCCGGTCAGCACATCCTTGGTTTCGCGCCCGTACGCGCCGCCGTTCATGCGTACGAAGCCGCCGACGGTGCCGGGGATGCTGCGCAGGAACTCGAGGCCTGCGATCCCCGCATCGCGCGCGGTCGACGACACCAGGATGCCCGACGCACCGCCGCCGCAGACCAGCGACCCGCCATCCGCGCGCGCAAAGGCAAACGGCTTGCCCAGCCGCACCACCACACCGCGCCAGCCCCCATCGCGCACGATCAGGTTCGAGCCAAGCCCCAGCGCCATCACCGGGACCGCCGGATGGAGGTCCGCCAGAAAACCGCGCAGATCATCGATGTCGGCGGGCTCGAACAACCACTGCGCCGTCCCGCCCGACTTGAACCAGACCAGGGGCGCCAATGGCGCATCGGCCGTCAGTCTGCCGCGCACTGCAGGCATGGCAAGCACGCTCATGCCGCCTGCTCCCGGATCGCATCGGCCAGCCCCGCTGCCCATTTGGTGATGTCGCCAGCGCCCAGGCAAATCACCTGATCGCCCGGCTGTATAACATCCGCAAGCGCGGCGGCGAGCGCGTCCGCATCGGCGATCACTGCAGCCGACCGATGGCCCCGCAAGCCAATCCGTTCGACCAGCGCTTCGGCACTCACGCCGTCGACCGGCGCTTCGCCCGCCGCATACACGGGCGTGACGAACACCATGTCGGCATCGTTGAACGCCTGCGCGAAATCATCCATCAACCCGCCGAGCCGCGAATAGCGATGCGGCTGCATTACCGCGATCACGCGCCCCGCAGCGCCTTCACGTGCGGCGGCGAGCACCGCACGGATTTCGACCGGGTGGTGCGCGTAATCGTCGATGATCACCGCGCCCTTCGCCTCGCCGACGCGGGTGAAGCGCCGCTTGACCCCGCCGAACTTGGCGAAGCCGTCGCGGATCGTCGCATCCTCGATGCCGAGTTCGAGCGCGACGCCGATCGCCGCCAGCGCATTCTGGACATTGTGCCGCCCCGGCATCGGCAGCTCGATGCCTTCGATCGTGCGCGTGGTACCATCGCGACCGCGCACCACCGCGTCGAAGCGATTGCCGCCCGCGATCGGCGCTACGTTCACCCCGCGCACATCGGCCTGTGCAGCAAAGCCGTAAGTCACCACCCGCCGGTCGCGCACCCGCGGGATGATGTTCTGCACTTCGGGGTGATCGAGGCACAGCAGCGCCGCACCATAGAAGGGCACATTCTCGACGAATTCGACGAAGGCGTCCTTGACCGCATCGAACGAGCCATAATGGTCGAGATGTTCGGGATCGATGTTGGTAACGACCGCAATGGTGCCATCGAGCCGCAGGAAGCTGCCGTCGCTCTCGTCCGCCTCGACCACCATCCAGTCGCTTGCGCCGAGCCGCGCGTTCGAGCCGTAGCTGTTGATGATGCCGCCGTTGATAACGGTCGGGTCGATCCCGCCCGCGTCGAGCAGAGCGGCCACCATCGACGTGGTGGTGGTCTTGCCGTGCGTGCCCGCGACCGCGACGGTCGACTTCAGCCGCATCAGCTCGGCGAGCATCTCGGCGCGGCGTACCACCGGCAGGCGCCGCGCATAGGCTGCCTCGACTTCCGGATTGTCGCGCCGGATCGCGGTCGAGGTAACGACAACGGTGGCGTCGCCCAGATTTTCGGCCTTGTGGCCGATGTGGACAGCAATCCCCTTGGCGCGCAGCCCGGCGATCACATAGCCTTCGGCGACGTCCGATCCCTGCACACGGTAGCCAAGGTTGTGCATCACTTCGGCGATGCCCGACATGCCGATGCCGCCGATGCCGACAAAGTGGATCGTGCCGATATCGGTCGCGACGCCGCGCATCTATCGTCCCTTACGCATAGGCGGTCTGGTCACCGAACTTCACGCGCCGCGCCGCGCCGACCAGATCGGGCGCCGAGGGTGCATCAAGGCTCTCGACCAGATCGGCAAGGTCGCGCACCGCATCGGGGCGACCGCAGCCGCGCGCGCGCGCCGCGGCATTTTCGAGCGCGGCCGGATCGAGCCCCAGCTTCTGCATCTGCTTGGCGAGTTCGATCGGCGTGAAGCTGCGCTGCGGAATCGTGCGCGCGCCGCCCGCCTGCGTCATTTCGCGGGCATTGGCGGTCTGGTGATCGTCGGTCGCGCTCGGCAGCGGCACCAGGATCGCCGGTCGCCCCGCGCAGGTGAGCTCGGCAAGCGTCGACGCACCCGCACGCGCGATCACGATATGCGCCCAGGCGAGCTGTTCGGGCAGGTCGGGCAGATAGGTGGCGAGCTCGGCGGCGATCGACAGATCGGCGTATTTGGCACGCGCGGCGTCGATGTCCTCGATCCGCGCCTGATGCGTCACCTGCAGGCGGCGACGGAAGCTGATCGGCAGCAGCGCGAGGCCGTCGGGGACGACTTCGGACAGCACGCTCGCGCCTTGGCTGCCGCCCGTCACCAGCACCCGGAATATCCCGTCTTCCTCGAGCAGCGGATAGGGCCGCTCGCGCAACAACCGCACCGACTCGCGGACCGGATTGCCGACCAGATGCGTCTTCGGCCGGTGCTTCGGCGCGAGCCGTTCGACATCGGGATAGCTGGTCGCGATCGCGCTCACCTTGCCCGCGACCAGCCGGTTGACGCGGCCGAGCACCGCATTCTGTTCGTGCACAGCGGTCGGGATGCCGAGCGCAAAGGCGCCGAGCAGCGCAGGCAGCGCCGGATAGCCGCCGAAGCCGATGACGGCGGCGGGGCGCTGCGCCTTGAACAGCCCGATGGTCATGCGGCGTCCGGCGAGCATCGCCCCGCCCGCGCGCAACCAGCCGACTGGGCCGCCGCTCAGCCGCCCGGCGGGAACGATATGGGTCTCGATCCCGTCGAACAGGCCAGGAAAGCGCACGCCGCGTTCATCGCTCACCAGTGCCACCGAATGCCCGCGCGCGATCAGCTCGGCGGCGAGCGCGGCGGCGGGGACCATATGCCCGCCGGTGCCGCCGGCGGCAAGGACGAAGTGGCGGCTGCGGCTCATTTCTTGCCCCATTCGACGATATAGGGCGATCGTTTCAGGAACGGGTTGCGCCGCGTGAAAGCGAGCAGCATCCCCATCCCGATCGACAGCGCGATCATCGACGACCCGCCATAGCTGATGAAGGGCAAGGTCATCCCCTTCGACGGCGCGACGCCGGTGTTGACCGCCATGCTGATCAGTGCCTGCAGCCCGAACTGCGTCGCAAGGCCCCCGGCGGCGAGCATGCGGAAGGCATCGGTTTCATCGAGCAGCTTGACGACCACGCGCGCAACGATCGCGAAGAACAAGAGCGCGATGACGGCGCAGGCGACCAGCCCGAATTCTTCGCCGATCACCGAGAAGATGTAATCGGTCTGCGCTTCGGGCAACTTGAACTTCATGGTGCCGCCGCCGGGTCCGGTACCGGTCAGCCCGCCCGAGGTGATCGTCGCGTGGGCCATGTCGGTCTGGTAATGGTCGATCGGCGCATCGTCATTGCCCTTGAACAGGAAGGCGTCGATGCGCACCCGCGCGGTATCGTAGAACAGATAGGCGGCGAGCAGACCGGCCGGGGCCGCACCAACGAACATGCCGAGCGTCTTCAGTGGTACACCCGCGATCATCAGCAGCGCCAGCCAGATCGTGCAGAACACGATCGTCTGGCCGAAATCGGGCTGGAGCATCAACAGGCAGGCAGTGATGCCGGTGATGATGAAGCTGATCGTCACCACCGGCAAATCGGGCTCCTTGTCGCGCAGGGAGAGCAGCCAGGCGATCGCGACGACGAAACAGGGCTTCAGAAATTCGGACGGCTGGAATTCCGATATGCCGACGCCGATCCACCGCCTTGCGCCATTATGCGCGACGCCGATCACCGGGACGAGCGCGAGGCAGACGAGGAACAGTGCCGCGCCGACCAGCGCCATCCGCCGCGCGAGCGGCACCGGCGCCATCGACACCGCGATCATCAGCGGCACCGACACGCCGACCCACATCAGCTGGCGCCAGAAATAATAGAGCGGCGCGATGTGCAGCTTGTCGCCCGAATAGCGCACGGCGGCGGCCGGCGAGGCAGCGGCGACCGCAAGCAGCCCGATCGCGATCAGCAGCAGCGCGAGCAGCAGCAGCACCCGATCGATGTCGAAGAACCACATGCCGAGCGGGCTGCGATCGCCGCGTCCGCCGCGCGGCCGCACCTTGGCCCACAGCTGGCGGCGCTGGTCGGCGCGTGTATCGCTTCGCGTATCGGTCATGCAAGCGCCTCCACAGCCGCGACGAACGCACGCCCGCGGGCTTCGAAATCGGTGAACTGGTCGAACGAGGCGCAGGCCGGCGACAGCAGCACCGTCTCGCCGGCCCGAGCATTCGCGGCGGCCTCGGCAACGGCGGCGGCGAGCGTGCCGCTGACCTGCACCGGCACATGGTCCTTGAGCAGATCGGCGAGCATCGGCCCCGCCTCGCCGATCGCATAGGCGCGCACGACATGGCCGAAATGCGGGGCGCACGGCTCGAGCGAGGCGGACTTGGCCTGCCCGCCGAGGATCCAGTGGATGCGGTCGAACGAGCCGAGCGCAGGCGCCGCGCTTTCGGCATTGGTCGCCTTGCTGTCGTTGACGTAGGTCACGCCGTGCTTGACCGCGATTGTCTGCATCCGGTGATCGAGCCCGACAAAAGTCTCCAGCCCCCGGTCGATCGCCGCGTTCGACACGCCGAGCGCCTCGCATACGTTGATCGCCGCCAGCGCATTGGCGGCATTGTGCGGCCCTTGCAGCTGCGGCCAGCGCGACTGATCCATGCAGAAACCCGGCGCGATCTTGGTGAGCGCTTCGCCGCGCGCCGACAGGCTCCGCGCGATCTTGGCCGATGCGTCATCGGCAATCGAGATGATTGCCTTGTGTGCAGGGGACTGCATCGCGAACAGCCGCGCCTTGGCGGCGGCGTAGGCCTCGAACCCGTCATAGCGGTCGAGGTGATCGGGGGTGATGTTGAGCAGCACCGCGACGTCGCAGTCGAGCGTGAAGGTCAGGTCGATCTGGTAGCTCGACAGTTCGAGCACATAGACGCTGCCTGCCGGGAGCGGCGCCTGCGCCAGGATCGGCAGACCGATGTTGCCACCCATCAGGCTCGGGACGCCCGCCGTCTGCAGAATGTGGTGGACAAGCGCGGTCGTGGTCGACTTGCCGTTGGTGCCAGTGATCCCGACTACCTTGTGCGGCGGCAGCTCCGCACGCGCCTCAGCGAACAGCTCGATGTCGCCGATGATCGGCACGCCCGCCGCGCGCGCCCTTGCGGCGACCGGGTGGCGGTTGATCGGCACGCCCGGGGAAACGATCAGTCCATCAAAGCCGGTGAGGTCGATCGCTTCGGGATCGGCCACCGTCAGCGAAATATTTTCTGCCGCGTCATCGGCCGTTACGGCATCGACCATAGCCTCGCGCCGCGTCTGATCTCCATCCCATGCCGTGACTTCAGCGCCGCGCGCCACCAGCGCGCGCACCGTCGCCGCGCCCGAACGCGCGAGCCCCAGCACCGCGAAGCGTTTGCCGCGCCAGGCCCCGCTCGCAATCACCGCAGCTTCAACGTCGCCAGCCCCGCCAGCGCGAGCACCAGCGCGATGATCCAGAAGCGGATGACGACGGTCGATTCGGCCCAGCCGAGCTGTTCGAAATGATGGTGAATCGGCGCCATCCGGAACACCCGGCGCCCGGTGCGCTTGTAGAAGAACACCTGGATGATGACGCTCAGCGCCTCGACCACGAACAGCCCGCCGATGATGCCGAGCACGATTTCATGGTGCGCGACGACCGCAATCGCCCCCAGCGCGCCGCCGAGCGCCAGGCTGCCGGTATCGCCCATGAACACGGCCGCAGGCGGCGCGTTGAACCACAGGAAGGCAAGTCCCGCGCCGATCATCGCTCCGCAGAAAATCGCCAGGTCGCCCGCGCGCGGCACATGCGGGATGCCGAGATAGGCCGCGAACTTCGCATTGCCCGCCAGATAGACGATCAGCATGAAAGCAACGGCAGCGATGATGACCGGCATCGTCGCGAGGCCATCGAGCCCGTCGGTCAGGTTCACCGCATTGCCGAACGCCACGATCGTGAAGGCCGCGAACAGATAATAGAACGGTCCGATGTTGAAGCCCTGATCGATGAACGGGAAATGCAGCACCGGACCGTTCTGCTGGATGATGATCCAGCTGGCCACGCCCGCCACCAGAAATTCCCCCGCCAGCCGGATGCGCCCGGAAACGCCGGCCGTTTTCTGTTTCCTGACCTTGTCGTAATCGTCGAGGAACCCGATCATCCCGAAGCCGAGAGTGACGAACAGGCACGCCCAGACGTAAGGGTTACTGATGTCCATCCACAGCAGCAGCGAGATGCTGAGCGAGGTCAGGATCATCAGCCCGCCCATCGTCGGCGTGCCGCGCTTGGCGAGGTGGCTTTGCGGGCCATCGGTGCGGATCGGCTGGCCCTTGCCCTGCCGCAGCCGCAGCCAGCCGATGAAGCGCGGTCCGATCAGCAGCCCGATCAGCAGCGCGGTCGCGACCGCGCCGCCGGTGCGGAAGCTCAGGTAACGGAACAGGTTGAGCCCGCTCGGGAAGCCCAGTTGCTGTGCGAGGAGATAAAACATCAGCCCTTTCCATCCGAAAGGGCCGCGACGACCGCCGACAGCCCGACCGAATTCGATCCCTTGACGAGCACGGCATCGCCGTCCGCAAGCAGGGCGATCAGCGCCGCGCGTGCCGCCGATGCGTCGGGCACATGGACGAATTCAAGCTGCCCCTCAAGCGCGTTTGCGAGCGCGGTCATGCCTTCGCCGACCAGAATTGCCTGCGCGACCCCGGCGGCCAGCAACGGCTCGGCGAGCCCTGCATGAAAGGCAGCGCTGTCGGCGCCCAGCTCCCCCATCTGGCCCAGCACCGCGATCCGCCGCGCGGCAGGTTCGGCCGCCAGCACAGCGAGCGTCGCCCGCATCGACGTGGGATTGGCGTTGTAGCTTTCGTCGATCACCAGCGCCTTCCCGCCGTTCGGCGTGGCCACGCTCACGCGCGCGCCGCGCCCTGTCAGCCCGCCCATGTCGGCGAGCGCCAGCCCCGCCAACGCGACATCGGCACCGACCGCTTCGACCGCGGCGAGCACCGCCAGCGCATTGCTCACCAGATGCACCCCCGGCTGACCGATCGTGAAGCCCAGTTCGCGCCCCAGCAGCCGCGCGGTCACATAGGTGCCGCCGCCGGGACTGCGCACCGTCTCCAGCGCGCGGACATCGGCACCGTCACCCAGCCCGAAAGTGACGACTCGTGCATCGACGGCGAGCGCGGCGGCGATCAGCCGGTCGCGGTGGACATTGTCAAAGGGGATGATCGCGGTGCCGCCGGGTTCGAGTCCTTCGAAAATCTCGGCCTTGGCGTCGGCGATGCCCGCCTCGTCCTTGAAGAACTCGATATGCACCGACGCGACCCAGGTGATGATCGCGACATGAGGCCGCACGATCCGGGTCAGCTCGGCGATCTCGCCCGCATGGTTCATGCCCATTTCGAACACGCCGTAACGGGTCGCCGCCGGCATTCGCGCGACGCTCAACGGCACGCCGGTATGGTTGTTATAGCTTTTCAGCGAGCGGTGGACGGTGCCTGGCGCGCCGCGATCGAGGCAGGCGAACAGCATCTCCTTGGTGCCGGTTTTGCCGACCGATCCGGTGACGCCGATTACTTGGCCGTTCATGCGTGCACGGCTGGCGCGCGCCAGCGCCCCGAGCGCGGCCATCGTTTCGGGCACCAGCACATGCGGGCTGTCGGGGTTTGCAGGCGGCGTCGAGACAATCGCGCCGCCCGCGCCCCGGGAGAATACCTGATCGAGAAATCTGTGGCCGTCGGTGTTGGCGCCTTTCAGCGCGACGAACAGGTCGCCGGCGCCGACCTCGCGCGAATCGAACGCAACGCCGTCCACTGCGAAATCGCCGGACGCGGTACCGCCGGTGGCGGCAGCGATTTCGGCCGAGGTCCACAGGCTCATGCCGCGCACTCCCGCGCCACGCTAACATCGTCGAAGGGGAGGACGAGATCGCCGACGATCTGGCCCTGCTCATGACCTTTGCCGGTCAGCAGCACGATGTCCTCGGGCCCCGCCATTGCGATCGCGGCCGCAATCGCAGCACGGCGATCGCCGATTTCGGTTGCATCCGGGGCGCCGCGCATCACCTCGGCACGGATCGCGGCCGGGTCTTCGCTGCGCGGGTTGTCGTCGGTGACGATCACGACATCGGCCTGCGCGGCAGCGACCTGTCCCATCGGCTCCCGCTTGCCCGCATCGCGGTCGCCGCCTGCACCGATCAGCACGATCAGCCGCCCCGGCGCGTGGGGTTTCAGCGCCGCGATGGCCGCTTCGATCGCGTCGGGGGTGTGGGCATAATCGACATACACCGGCGCGCCCTTGGCGGTGATGACGGCACGCTCCAGCCGCCCCCGTACCGGCTGCAGCCGCGCGAGATTGGCGATCGTCGCGCCGACATCGCCGCCGGTCGCGATCACCAGCCCCGCCGCGGTCAGCGCATTGGCGACCTGATAGGCACCGATCAGCGGCATGCTGACCTTGTGACTCCTGCCGCCCGCCTCGATCACCAGCACTTGCCCCAGCAGGCTCGGCGTGCGCCCGACGAGCCTCAGCGTTTCGCCTCGCTCGCCCACCGTGATCAGCTCGAGGCCGCGCGCGCGCGCAATCGCCGCGACCGACTCCGACCGCGGATCGTCGGCCCAGACCACCGCCCGCGCGCCCGGCGGCGCGACTTCGCGGAACAGCCGCATCTTGGCCGCGAAATAATCCTCCATGTCGAGATGATAGTCGAGGTGATCGCGGCTCAGGTTGGTGAAGGCGACTGCCGCCACCGGCACCCCTTCAGTGCGATATTGCGACAGCCCGTGGCTCGACGCCTCGAACGCCAGATGCGTCACTCCCTCACGCGCCAGCCCGGCGACATTCGACAGGAATGTCACGATGTCGGGCGTCGTCAGCCCGGTCGCGACCCGGTCGTCGCCGGTCGTGACGCCCAGCGTGCCGATCGACGCGGCATGGAAGCCCGCCATCCGCCACAATTGCCGCGTCATCTCGACCGTCGAAGTCTTGCCGTTGGTGCCGGTCACCGCGACGCAGGTGCCGGGGAATGGCGCGAAGAAGCGTGCCGCCAGCCCCGCAAAGGCCGCGCGCGGATTGGCGTCGGCGATATGGAGAGCGCCCGTGACCCGCGCTTCGGGCCGCGCGATGACCGCAATCGCGCCGCTGGCGATCGCGGCGTCGATGAAATCCTCGCCGTTGACGCGCATGCCCCGGAACGCGCCGAACACGGTTCCCGGCGCGACCTTGCGGTGATCGATCGCGAAGCCGGTGACGAGCGCGGGATCGTCGCCGCCAGTCAGCGCGCCCAGCTTCATTCGCCCATCCTCATTCCGGCGCCGCCTGGTCTTCGCCCGGCGCGTGCCACAACAGCGGCAGCAGTTCGGACACATCGACGTCGCGGTTCATGTCGGGCATCACGCCCAGCAGCGCCCCGGTCCGCATGATCACCCGCGACACCACCGGCGCCACGGTCCAGGCAGCCGTGGTCTGGCCCGCACTCTGGGCATTGGCATGGGGCGAATCGAGCATGGCGACGACCACATAGCGCGGCGCGTCCATCGGGAAAGCGGCAGCGAAGGTCGAGACATTGCGCTTCTTCGAATAGCCGGTCTTCATCGCGATTTCAGCGGTCCCGGTCTTGCCGCCGACGCGGTATCCGGGCGCCTCGCCTTTCTTGCCGGTACCCTGCAGCACCACCAGCCGCAGCAGCTGGCGCATCCGCGCGCTGGTCGCCTCCGAAATCACGCGTCGCCCCTCGGGCGCGTGCCCCGGCGCGATCCGCATCATCGTCGCCGGCCGCCAGATTCCGCCGTTGACCAGCGCGGCATAGGCGCTCGCCAGATGCAGCGGAGTCACGGCGATGCCGTGGCCATAGCCCGCCGTCATCGTCGTCGTTTCGGACCAATAGGCCGGCCATAGCGGCTTTTCGCGTTCGTTGAGCTCGATGTCGGCGCGCGTGCCGAAGCCGAGCGCGTTGAACATCGCCTGCAGCCGTTCCTTGCCGATTTCCTTGGCGATGCGCGCGGTCGCGATGTTCGACGAATGGACGAGTGTCTCGGGAATATCGAGATAGCGCTTCTGCGGGTGATCGTCGCGGATGTGGAACCGACCGATCGGAATCGGCGCGCGCGCATCGAACCGCCGCGCCATCGACGTCACGACGCCCGAATCGATCGCCGCCGCCATCGTGATCGGCTTGAAGGTCGACCCCAGCTCATAGACCGACTGGGTGACGTTGTTGCGCAGGCGGATCATCCCCGGATCATCGGGATCGTCGACGTTAAAGACCTTGGGCACGCTGTTGGCATCGTAATCGGGCAGCGACACCATCGCGATCACTTCGCCGGTCTGCGCGTCGAGCACGACACCTGCCGCCCCGCGTGCCTGGAAGCTCGCCATCGCGGCGCCGAGCTCGCTTTCCATCGCCGCCTGCACGCGGCTGTCGAGCGCCATCGCGAACGGCTTCGCGCGCTGCAGCGGATCGGTCAGCGGCTGGTCGAGCACGCGCTCGATCCCGCGGATGCCATGCCCGTCGATGTCGAGCGAACCCAGCGCATGGGCGGCCATCGACGATTGCGGATACAGCCGCTCGGGTTCGCGCGAATAGGCCATGCCCGGCTCGCCGAGCGCGTTCACTGCCTTCACCAGTTCGGGCATGGCGCGCCGCTGGAGGAAAACGAACGATTTGTCCGACGTCAGCGCGCGATAATACCAGCTCTCGTCATGGTCGGGGATCAGCGCGGCGAGCTTGCCGGCCAGCTCATGCGGCTCGTTGACGAGCTTGCGGGGATGGACGCCGATGGACCAGGCATCGATCGTGCGCGCCAGCGGCACCCCGTTGCGGTCGGTCACATCGCCGCGCAGCGGCACCAGCGCTTCGGCGGCGTCGCGCGTCGTCGCGGGTTCGGCGAAGGCGGCGAGCCATGCCAGCCGGGCCAGAATGAAGGTCACGCCCGCCGTAACCATCAGCAACAGCATCACCAGCCGCACCGGGGCGATCGAGGCGATCGGCGGGCGCGCACCCGCCAGCCGCCGCGTTGCCGGAGGGCGCGCGACGAGAACGCTCACCGGGCACCGCCTGCGTCGAGCGGAATGTCCTTGATCAGGTCGGCCAGCCGGTTCTCGCGCAGCGCACTGCGATCGAGCAAGGCCACCGCGCGCGGGCGGACAGGCGCACGCGGCAAGACCACGGCGCTGGCCATGATCGTCCGCGCGGGCGCGATCCGCACCGGTGCTGCCACCGTGACAGGCGGAGGTGCAGGCGGGGCTGTGACCGCGGTCGCGACGGCATTGGTTGCAACGGGCGGCGCGACCGGCTCGTCATGCGCTGCCGGGATCACCCGCGCCTCGCTGCGCTGCGGCGCCCCGTCGCTTACGGCGCCGCCGAAATTGGCCTGCGCCAGCGCCGCATCGTCGGTGACGAACTGGTTGGCGGTCGGCGCCGCGAGCGCGAGCACTTCGCCGTTCCAGCGTTCGAGCTGGGCCATGTTGGCGCGCGTGCTGAATTCGGTGTCGAGCGCGCGGATGTCGCGCTTGGCCTGGATGATCGCCCGGTTGATGTCGTCGACCCGCTTGCGCTCGGCCGCGACCTGCAGCGACACGAGATAGCATCCAAGCACCACCACGACGCTGCTGATGAACCAGCCGATGCCCCGCAACCGATATGCTGCCGTCACTGCCCTGCTCCCTCTTGCCATGCAGCGGCTGCCGTCCGCTGCGCAACGCGCAATGTTGCCGATCGCGCCCGCGGGTTGCGGGCAAGTTCCTCGTCGCTCGCGCGGATCGCGCGGCCGATCGTCGAAAAGCTCGGCTGCGGGCCGTCCGTCGCCTGCGGCAGATGCCGCGACCCGCCGGGCGCCGCGCCCGACCGCACCCGCAGGAACTGCTTGACGATGCGGTCTTCGAGGCTGTGGAACGTCACCACGGCGAGCCGCCCGCCGGGACGTAGCAGCCGCTCGGCCGCCGCCAGTCCCTGCGCCAGTTCGTCGAGTTCGCGGTTCAAATGGATGCGGATCGCCTGAAAGATCCGGATCGCCGGATCCTTCTTGTCGTGCGGCTTGTGGCCCAGCGCGCGGCGCACCACCGTCGCCAGCTGGAGCGTGCTGTCGATCGGGCGCGCAGCCACGATCGCGCGCGCGACACGGCGCGACCGAGGTTCCTCGCCATAATGATAAAGCACGTCGGCGATCGCCGCTTCGTCGGCGGTGTTGAGGAAATCCGCCGCCGTCTCGCCTTCCCTGCTCATCCGCATGTCGGGGACGGCATCGGCCTGCACTGCAAAGCCGCGCTCGGCCTGGTCGAGCTGCATGCTCGACACGCCGATGTCCATCGTCAGGCCATCGACGGGCGCGAGGCCGCGTGCCTCGATCTCGGCACCCATCGACGAGAACACGGCGTGGACCAAAGTCAGCCGCCCTTCGGCCTCGGCGGCCAGCGCCTGACCCGCCGCGATCGCATCGGGGTCGCGGTCGAACGCGATCACTTCGGCCCCCGCTTCCAGCAGCGCACGCGAATAACCGCCCGCCCCGAAGGTCGCATCGACCTGGCGCGACCCCGGCGCAACCGCGAGGCCGCGCAGCACTTCGGCAAGCAGCACGGGGATGTGCGGCGCCGCGGTCACAGCACCACCTTGCGCTCGGCCAGCTCATGCTCGACCAGCGCGCGCACATTCGGGTGGACGCCGGGCGATGCCAGCAAAGTCGCCGGGTCCCAGATTTCGAAATATCGGCCGATGCCGTAGAAAAACGCCCACTTGCCGATCTTGGCGTGCTTGCGCGGAAAGCCCGGCATGATGAAGCGGCCCGATGTGTCGAACGGCAGCTCGTCGCTGGCCATCCCGCCGCGCAGGATGTCGTCGTTGGGCGCGCCGTCGGCAAGCGCGTTCAGCCGCGCGCGCTCCTCCAACTCGGCCTCGCGCTGATCGGCGAATTCCAGGTCATAGCCGCAGATGCAGGGCTGGCGCTCGTGCGCCTGCAAAACAACGGTGGTGATCGCCTTGCCGTCGGCACCGGTCGGGCTGCGAGCCAGCAGGGCAGCGCGCAGCGGCGACGGAATGGCGACACGGCCCTTCTCGTCCACCTGCTGCAGGCCATAGCCCCGATAGCTGCTTCTGCCCGACACGCCCACCCTATCCGAGGCGTGCAAAGCTCTCCCGTTCCGAGAATCAGCCCATTGCCGATCTCGACCCCTGAATCACGAACGAGAGCACGCGCCCCTTGTTAACCAAGAGGTATCAGGGAAATCGCGGGCGATCAACGGGTGAAGCGGGGAAATCGCGGGAATTTTATCTATTATGACGGGATTCCCGGGAGAATCCACTTTGGTTTACTTCGCCTGTTCTTCATGCGTTCCAGTATCAAGTGCGTCACAAGGCCCGGAATCCCGCACGCGGCGCGTTCCGGGGGGCAATTTCCCCACCGTTCCCCGGCGATGCCCAGGGGGATAGCGGAAATCACTTGCCGGACTTGGCGGGCGCGGCGCTGTTTCCCGCAGCGCTGGGCGCGACGCCGAGTTCTGCGAGCGGCTCGCGATCGCTGACGGCGGCCGGATCGTTGCTGTTGGTGGCGGAGATATTGGCGACGACGTCGGGCTTGGCGCCACCTGCAACGGCAACGGGGCACTCGCGGCTTGCCGAGCTGAAGATCGCGCTCGCCAGCCCGATCAGCAGCAGCACGGCGGCGAGGCCGGTCATCCCGACCGTCACGCGCTGCATCGACTGGCTCGTCTGTGCGGACTTCCTGCTGATCGCCACGTGCCGATTGCTAGCCGATTGCGCGCCGCTTGCCAAATTCGCGGTCAGGCCGGCCGCAGCTGGGCGGGGACGGGCAGTCCTTTGGCCGCCAGCCATTCGGCATTGTAGAGCGTCGACAGATAGCGAAAGCCGGTGTCGCACAGGATCGTCGCCACCCGCGCGCCCGAGCCGAGCTGTTTCGCCAGCAGCACCGCGCCCGCGACATTGATGCCCGACGACAGCCCCAGGCAAAGCCCCTCTTCACACAGCAGCTTTTCGACCCAGTAAAGCCCTTCGGTGTCGGACACGCGGAACTGCGTGTCGATCGGCGCGCCTTCCAGATTGGCCGTGATCCGCCCCTGCCCGATCCCTTCGGCGACCGAGGAGCCCTCGCTCTTCAGCTCGCCGTGCGCATAGTAGTTATAGAGCGCGGCGCCATGCGGATCGGTGAGCGCGATCCGGACTTTCTCGTCGTGCGATTTCAGCCCCAGGCCGACGCCCGCGATCGTCCCGCCCGTGCCCGCCGCGCAGGTAAAGCCGTCGATCCGCCCGTCCATCTGCGTCCAGATTTCCTCGGCGGTGCCGGTCACATGCGCGCGGCGATTGGCGACATTGTCGAACTGGTTCGCCCAGATCGCATTGGGCGTTTCCTCGGCGATGCGCCGGCTTTGGTGCACGAAATGGCACGGGTTCGAATAGGGCGCGGCCGGCACCAGCACCAGGCTCGCGCCCAGCGCGCGCAAGGTGTCCATCTTCTCGCGGCTTTGCGTCTCGGGCATGACGATGATCGTCTTGTAGCCCTTGGCGTTGGCGACGAGCGCGAGGCCGATGCCGGTATTGCCCGCCGTCCCCTCGACGATCGTGCCGCCGGTCTTGATCAGCCCGCGCTCCTCCGCATCCTCGACGATCGACAGCGCCGCGCGGTCCTTCACGCTCGCGCCGGGGTTGGCGAATTCGCACTTGGCGAAAATCTCGCCGCCGCTTTCGTCGCTTGGCCCTTTCAGCCGGACAAGCGGGGTATTGCCGATCAGCGCGAGCGTGGTGGAAGCCTTGAGCATGGCACGCTAAATGGCGCGCGAGCGCGCGGCGGGCAAGCGCAGGAAATGCTGCCGGCGCGCAATCGCCGCTATCGCGCGACGCCCGCTGCCGCCAGATGCGGGGTCAGCCGCCCGACCAGCCACAGCAAGAACATCCGGTAATCGCTCACCAGCGACCAGAGCGGGTAGGTAAAAGTCGCGGGGCGGTTCCGCTCGACCAGGAAATGCGCGGGCCATGCCATGCCGTACCCCGCGAGCGGCACCAGCGCCCACCACCAGCCGCCCCACGCCGCCGCCAGCGCAGCAAAACCGATCGTCATCGCGGTGCCGACATAATGGATCGCCCGCGTCTGCGGCTTCGCATGTTCGCGCAGGTAGAACGGCCAGAAATCGGCGTAGGTCGTGATCGTCGCCGCGCTCATTTGGGCCGCCCGGCAAAGCCCGCCGCCTTGCGCAGTTCGTCGGCATTCATCAGCGCGCCGTCGCTCATCACCCACAAAGTGCGCCGCATCGCGCCGATATCCTTCGACGCATCGCCGTCGACCAGCACCAGATCGGCTTCCTTGCCGACCGTTACCGATCCCGTCACCTTGTCCGCGCCGACCAGCCGCGCCGGGACGATCGTCGCGGTCTGCAGCGCCTCACCCGGCGTGAACCCCGCTTGTACGTAAAGCTCCAGCTCGCGCACGATTTCCAGCCCGCCGCCATCGGTGCCTGCAACGATCGGCACCCCGGCGTCGTGCAATGCCTTCACCAGCGCGACCATCTTGGCAAAGCTCGCCCGCCAGTCGGCCCGGGTCACGCCTGCCGGCGGCTGGAAACCGCCCGCGCGGAAGCCACGCTCGACCGCCGGCGGCAGTGTGCCGACATAGGGCGCGTATGACGGCGACAGATCGCCATTTTCCGGCACGTACAGACTCTCGAACGTCGAAATCGTCGGGTCGACGACCGTCTGCTTCGCGGCCATCAGCTTGATCAGCGATTTCATCGGCTCGGCGTTGAGATCGACGTCTTTCGCGTATTTGCCGGGGCCATTGAACCGTTCGATCCCGTTGCTGATGTTGACGACGCTGTCGGGCAGCGCCTGCATCATCACGAAATTGATGTGCGTGATTTCATCATAGCCGCCGGCGATCACATCGGTCGCGCGGAGCGTCGCCGGGATATGACCGTGGACGTGCAGCCCCAGCTGCTTGGCCTTCTTGATTGCCGGCCACAGCCATTCGGGCTTCATCGAGGTATAGAATTTGACCGCGGTGAAACCATTGTCCTTGGCGCGCTGCACCGCCGCCACGGCTTCGTCGGCGGACGACACACTGATGCCGCCCTGCGCCTGCAGCGGCCCCTTGCCGTCGATCAGCACCGACGAATAGACGGTCGGGAACAGCAGCTTGCCAGCCGCGATCTGCTGGTTGCGCAGTACCGTGGGCTGGATGTCGGCGCCGGGATTGCGCGCGCTGGTCTCGCCCTGCGACAGTAGTTGCAGCCCCTGCAGATCGCTGCCGACGTGCATGTGCGCGTCCCAGATGCCAGGCGACAGCGTCTTGCCCTTGCCGTCGATCACTCGCGCGTTCCCGGGCACCTTCACCGTCGCCGCCTTGCCGACCGCGACAATCTTGCCCTTGTCGGCAACCACCGTCTGGTCGTCGATGAACCTGGCCGAGACCGCGTCGAACAGCTTCACATGCGTGAAGGCGACGGGCACCGGCGACACCTTGCCGAACCGGGCCTTGTAGGCCGGATTGCGCGCCGCCAGCGCGTCGATCTGCGCTTTCTGGATCTTCAGCATGTCGCCGGTATAGGCCTCGGGCAGCAGCGCGATGGCGCTGACGAAGCCGAAAAACGTCCCGTCGGCGTTCATCACCACCGGTACCGGCTCGGTCGAAACGCCCTCAATGGTCCACACGGTCACGGTCTTCGCCGTCGCCCCGCTGCCCACCGGCACATCGACCAGCTTTTCCAGCCGCGCGACACCGCCCGGCAGCAGCGGGATCTGCCGCCCCGGCGCTTTCATGATCGCCTCTACGGCATAGGCGTTGGCGGCAAATGGCCCCCCGAACGTGGAATATTGCGCCTTGCCGTCATATTTCACCTCGCCCTTGTCGATCGGCGATTTCCAGCGCGCGATGCCGTCGACGATGGCGAAGGTCTCGGCCGAATCGCCGCTCGGGTTGACGCCGCGGATCACGACCCGGTCGGGTTGGCCGTTGGCGCCGGTGTGGATCACTTCGTCCTGTTCGAAAATCTGCCCACGCAGGTTCATGCTTTCGCGCACCGCGAAGCTGCCATCGGCGAGTCGCCAGACCGCCGCACTGCCGTGTTCGCCCGCGGCCGAGACGATCTTGTATTTCTGCGCATCGGCGGGGGGCACGAGCAATTGCTCCTTGGGGACTTGCGCCGAAGCGGCACTTGCCAACAAAGCCGCCGCCAGCGCGGCCCCTGCACTCATGACTGCCCGCGACCGCATCGACTCGCCTCCCCTTGATCGGTGTGGCATAGGGCTATCACTCCCGCGCGGTCGCGCAAGCGCCGTCGCCGGGCGCGCTGAAGATCGACCCCGAGCCGTCCGCTTATCAGCAAGGCGCGACGATCATGGCCGCCCGCCCTATTTCAGGCCAGCTGATGCTTTTCAACACACCATGAATCGCGTATGTTCTGCTTATGTTCGAAGATGCTGCCCCCCTATGGATGGTCATGACCTTTGTGTCTTTCGGGCATTTCGATACCCGTGAGTGACACCCTCCCCCCGCGCCCGCTGCGCTGGCTGTTCCTTGACCTGAACAGCTATTTTGCAAGCGTCGAGCAGCAGCTGAACCCGGCTTTGCGCGGCAGGCCGATCCTCGTCGCGCCGGTCGACAGCGATACGACGGTCGCAATCGCCGCTTCGGTCGAAGCCAAGAAATACGGTATCCGCACCGGCACGCCGGTCTGGGAAGCCAAGCGCCTGTGCCGGGACCTGATCGTGACCCCCGCGCGGCACGACAAATATGTCGAATTTCACGAAGCGATCGTCGCCGAAGTCTGGCGCCATATCCCGGTCACCAAGGTCTGCTCGATCGACGAAGTCGCCTGCCGCCTGCTCGACAATGAAAACAGCGTCGCGGGGGCAACCGCGCTCGCGCGCCGCATCAAGGCGGGCATACGCGCGAACATCGGCGATTGCCTGACGAGTTCGGTCGGCATCGCGCCTAACCGGCTGCTGGCGAAGCTCGCGTCGGATATGATGAAGCCCGACGGGCTGGTGGTGCTTCAGGCCGAAGAGTTGCCGCACCGGCTCTACGACCTGCCGCTGCGCGACATCGCGGGTATCGGCGCGAAGATGGAGCGGCGGCTGGCGCAGGACGGGGTCAACGACATCCGCGAGCTCTGCGCGCTCCGCCCGCGCGACGCCGGCAGCGCCTGGGGCGGCACCAATGGCGACCGGCTCTGGTATCTGCTCCACGGCGTCGACCTGCCTGAAAAGCCGACCCAGAGCCGCAGCATCGGCCACAGCCATGTCCTGTCGCCGGGTAAGCGCGGCGCCGAGCCGGTGCGGCTGACCGCGCGGCGCCTCGCGCTGAAGGCCGCGAGCCGCCTGCGGCGCAAGCAGATGCGCGCGCGGCTGCTGGTGCTGCACGCCCGGTTCGAGGACGACAAGAGCAGCTGGCGCGCTTCGGCCAAGCTGCCCGCCACGCAGGACAGTTTCGTCGTCCTGGCAGCGCTCGACAAGCTGTTCCCACAGCTTCACGCCGCCGGGCGGGCGCGGCGCGGCGATTTTCAGGTGCGCATGGTCGGCGTGACGCTTTGCGAAATGGAGCCGGTGGCGGGCGAGCAGGCATCGCTGTTCGGCCTGCTCGACCCCGACGATCCGCTCGCGCGCGAAACACGCGGGCTGGCGCTCAGTCGGGCAATGGACGTGCTCAACGAAAAATTCGGGCGACACGCCGTGTCGGTCGGGCCGATCGGCAATGGCCGGATCGACCGCGTCGGCACCAAGATCGCCTTCGGGCGCATTCCCGAACGATCTGAATTTTATGAGTGAAGAAGCTGTTTTAAAATGAATTTATCGGTTTAATCACTTGCGATGACTTACAAGGTTACAATTTTATGTCGTTGATTTCGATGTTGTTCTTGGGGACGCCACTCTTGACGGGAACGGCAAGCTGCGTAACTCTCCGGTCCCTATGACCAAAACCACGCTTCTCACCGCCGCCGCGCTGCTCGCGCTCCCGCTTGCCGCCTGTGAAAACAAACCGATCGAGCAGAAGAAGGCCGATCCGCTCGCCGAAGCGGCTGCCAAGGCGCCCAAGGTCGAACTGCCGCCTGCGATCAAGGCGACCGTCACGCTGCGGTGCAAGGACAACAGCCTGATCTATGTCGATTTCTTTGCGGGCGACAAGTTGGCCAACCTGCGCACCGAAAAGGATGGCGCGCCGATCCGGCTCACCGCCGAAAAGGCCGGTGATCCGCTAGTCGCCGACGGCTATTCGATGAAGGGAACGCCGAAGCTGGTGACGCTCACCCAACCGGGCAAGCCGGCCCAGAGCTGCAAGGCCTGAACGGCACGCCCGGCTTGCCGCCGCCGCCTCCGCGTCGCTCCCCGGCGAGCGGCAACGTGTATTGCGTCGAAGGCCCCCATCCTGCACGATAGGGGGCCATTCGATCACACGGAGGCACATCCTACTTTGGCAACCATCGCAATCTACAGCCTGAAAGGCGGGGTCGGCAAAACCACCCTCGCCGTCAATCTCGCCTGGTGCGCCGCCACGCTGTCGTCGCGCCGCACGCTGCTGTGGGACCTCGACCCGCAGGCCGCGAGCACCTTTCTCGTCAGCGACCGCAAGACCAAGGGGCAAGCGCAGGCTGTATTCACCAAGGACGTCGATCCGACGAAGCTGATCCAGAAGACGGGCGTCGCCCGGCTCGACCTGCTCGGCGCCGACAGTTCGCTGCGCGGGCTCGATGTGCTGTTTCACGAGCTCGACAAGAAGAAGCTGCTGACGAAACTGCTGTCGACCGCAGGCAAGGATTACGACCGGGTGATCCTCGACTGCCCGCCCGGCATTACCGAGACCAGCGATCAGGTGATGCGCGCCGCCGATCTGATTGTCGTGCCGGTGATCCCCTCCCCGCTCAGCGAGCGCGCCTTTGTCGAAGTCGTCGAGCAGCTCGGCAGCCGCGCCGCACTGATGCCGGTGCACGCGATGGTCGACAGGCGGCGCAAAGTGCACGCCGATGCGATGGCGCGCCATCCCGACTGGCCGGTGATCCCGATGGCGAGCGTGATCGAAACGATGGCGGTGCGGCGCGCGCCGGTCGGCAGCTTCGCCGGGCGCACCGTGGCGGCACAGGCCTTTGCCGCGCTGTGGCAGGCGATCGAGAAACGGCTCGCGGAGGCGGTGCGCGGGCGTTGACGACGACCGGCAGCGCCACGGGCATGAAAGTGCTCGATCCCCGGATGGTGCTCGGCGCCTATGCCGTCGGCGTTTTCCCGATGGCCGATCACCGCCACGCCGACAGCGTTTATTGGGTCGAGCCGAAGCGCCGCGCCATCCTGCCGCTCGATGGCTTCCATCTCTCGCGCTCGCTGCGAAAGACCCTCGCCGCCGATCGCTACCGCGTGACCGCCGACGCCGCTTTCGACGAGGTCATCCGGCTTTGCGCCGAAGCGGCGGTCGACCGCCCGGAAACCTGGATCAGCGGCCAGATCGAGACCGCGTTCACCGCGCTTCATGAACGCGGTTATGCGCATTCGGTCGAATGCTGGGACGGCGATCGGCTGGTCGGCGGCCTCTACGGGCTGGCGCTGGGCCGGGCGTTCTTCGGCGAGAGCATGGTGTCGCGCAGTCGCGATGCATCGAAGGTCGCGCTCGCGTGGTTGGTCGCGCGGCTGCGGGTCGGCGGGTTCACGCTGCTCGACTGCCAGTTCCAGACCGATCACCTCGCCTCGCTCGGCGCGATCGAGATCAGCCGCGCGGCTTATCTGGGGCTGTTGTCGGCGGCGGTCGCGGGCGCGGTCGAAGGCGCCCTGGCAGGCGGCGATAGCGCCGTCGATTCGTCATCGGCGGGCGCTTCGGCAGGCTTGGCCGGCGATTTCTTCGCGCTTGACGGCGCGTCGGCGACGGCAACCGTCGCGTCGCCGCCCGACGGGAAAGTCATCGCACAGCTCTTGGGCCAGACGTCGTAAAGCGGATCGAGCACGACGTTGAGGTTGGGCCGTTCCTTGTACAGCCACCCCGAAAACACCCGCCGCCATTTCTTGTCGGGCTGCATCACGTCGAGCTGGACGAAAGCGCCGGTGTAATGCTCGGGCTCCCACGGCGCGGTCTGTTCGCAGGCGCGCAACCGGATCACGGCGTTACCCAAGCGCATCGCCTGCCCGGGCTTTAGAGTCAGATCGCGCGCGGCGCCGTTGCGCTTGTTGAGCAGCCCGAGCACGGCCACGCGCTGGGCCATCGGCGTGGTGCCGCGCGCGATGTCGGCGTCGGGGGTAACATCGATCGTGGTGATGTCGCTGGCCGTCGGCTGGGCATCGAGCGCGGTTGCGCCCGTCGTCTTGACCGGCTCGCCCGTCGACGGTGGCGGCGCGCTCCAGCGCTGATAGCCGAACCACATCGCTAGCGCGGCCAGCACCGCGCCGAGCGCCGCTCCACCGCCGATCAGCCAGCGACGGCGGTCACTCACCCGGCGTCCAGGCTTCGTAGTCGCCGGTCGCAGCAGCGCGCCGCCCGCCCTTTTCGAGCGCGCCGACCGGGCGGTAGGCAAGCTCGGTGCCGGTCAGATTGGGCACGGCGGGCTTTTGCCAGGCGCGCGGCGGCGGCAATGCCTGGTCGGGCAGCGCATCGACCTGATGATGCAGCCAGCCGAACCATTCGGGCGGCACCCGGCTTGCGTCGTTCGAGCCGCTGTAGATCACCCAGCGGCGAGTGATGCCGTTCGGATCGCGCCCGCCTTCGTAATAGACGTTGCCGAGCGAATCGCTGCCGACGCGGGTCTTGCCCCGCACCCCCAGCTGCGTACCGAAGGTGGCACCGTTCCACCAGGTGAAGATCGTTCCGAGCAGGCCCATGCCCGCCGCTTAGCGCGAGCAGCGCGCCGCTTCAACCAGCCGTCGCCCGATAAAAGCGAGCTGTCGGCTTTCGCCCATCAGCGGACATTCCGAGTGACTGCGGGTTACGTGCCTGTTAGGTGAGACCGCCAATGGCGATCGGAAGTCGATCAGCCTTCAGGAGAGTATGCGTGCTTTTTCACACCATGGTCGGATCGAACGACATCGAACGATCCAAGCGCTTCTATGACACGGTGCTCGGCACCTTGGGTGCAGGGGAAGGGACGCGGAACATCGCCGACAGCGGCCATACACGTCTGATCTACAACAACGGCAGCGGAACCAACTTCATCGTCAGCCAGCCGATCAACGACGAACCGGCAAGCGTCGCCAACGGCAGCACCGTCGCCTTTTCCTGCAACTCGCCCGAGCAGGTGAAGCAGCTTCACGATACTGCCGTTGCCGCTGGCGGAACCTCGATAGAAGCTCCGCCCGGACCGCGCGAAACTGCCTCCATGGGCACCATCGAACTGGCCTATTTTCGTGATCCCGACGGCAACAAACTGTGCGGAATTCATTTTCCGGCCTGATCCGTCCGGCACGGGTCTGCTTCTAAACCTAGCGGACATCGATCATGCGATCCCCCCGAATGTGCGCTGTCCACCAGTCTCCGTCTTACTGCTCACAACCAATGAAGGTTGTCTTTGGGGGCCCGGTTCAGCGTTTGCGGCCGTCCCAGGTCACCGCATCGCCTTCGGCAATGCCCAGTTCGGCGGTGCGTCCGCCGCGCAGCTCGAGCACCGCTGCCACCGGCTCGCCGGAGCCGATCGGCGCTTCCGAAAACGGCGTCGTATTCTCGGCGATGCGCGCGATCGTGCCGTCGGCGCGGATGAAGATGATGTCGAGCGGGCTCGGCGTGTCCTTCATCCAGAAGCTCGCTTCGCGCGGCGGGCCGCCGTCGCCGGGATAGGGATAGAACAACATCCCGCCATCGGCCGGAATGTTCGTGCGGAACATCAGCCCGCGGGCCTGTTCCTGGCTGGTCGCGGCCGTCTCCACCCGGAACAGGTGCTTGCCGCCCGCGCTCGAAATGGTGAGACCGATCGTCGGCCGACCCGGCTCGCCGGCCGCGTTCGCGACAGCGGTGCCGCCGGTGCAGGCGGGCAGCGCCAGCGCGACGGCGATGGCGGCACAGAGGGCAGTGATACGCATGACTATCCTTCCTGCTCGACCTCGACCGCGAGCGGCCCCTTGCGCCCGTCGACAATGCGCGCGCGCAGTGGCTGGTCGGGTTCGACTTCGCCGATGCCGGCGCGCCGCAAGGTCTCCATATGCACGAATATATCGGTCTCGTCCGAAACGCGCACCAGAAATCCATAGCCTTTCAGGCGATTGAACCACTTGACCCTGACCGGCTCGAACGGCCCTGCCTGGCCGACCAGATCAACCGGATCGATGCGGTCGGCCGGACGCGCACGCACTGGCGGCTCGATCGCCTGGCTCAGATCGATCGACAGGATTTCGCGCGCCTGAAAGCCGCGGTCGCGGCGGACCGCCAGGCAGTCGATCCGTGCGCCTTCGGGCAGGCTGCGGCGGCCATGCGGCTGAAGCACCGAGAAATGGACGAGGATATCGCCGATGCCCGGTTCGTCGGCGACCAGGAAACCAAAGCCGCGCGTGACGTCGAACCACTTGAGCGTTCCCGCGAAGCGACGCCCTGACGCTTCGTCGTCGCGGGCGGTAAATTCCACCGCGGGCCGCGATCGCGCCAATGATGCCGGTTGCCCCTCAAAATCCGCGTGCACGTTAGACAGCCCCCCGTCAGGCGCGAAGCCTATCACGAAAATTGGCTTGTGCCAAAGTCCTGTCCATCATCGCCGAGGGCAGCGAGCGCTGCCTCGTCGCCCGGGGCGAGTACCACGATCTGCCGCGCGAGATCGAAGGCATGGCCCGCCCGCACCATTGCTGCGAGCTGCTTCTCGCGCAGCGGACGGTCGCCCTCGGTCAAGGCGAACGGACCGATCCGCTTGCGCCTCGCGAAGGCGATGGCGGAGGCGACGGTTCGTCCGGCGATCGCCGGCGCGATCGCCTCCGCATCTTCGGGATCGATGCCGGCCGCGCGCAGGGCGCCGCCCACCCGGCGCCCCCCCAGCCCGCGCCGCGCCATCGCGGCTGCGCGGGCTTCGCCGAAAGCGCGGTCGTCGATATAACCGAGCGCGGCAAAGCGCTCGGCGATGGCAGCGGGGTCGGCGGGCGGCCCCTCCCACCCGCGCTCGCGGATCTTGCGCTTCAGATAATCGACCAGCCGGCCACGCGTCGTTGCGAACCGCTCGACATAGCGGAGCGCCAGCCGGTCGAGCCCACCGGCGTCGAGCGGGGGCGCCGGGCGCCGTTTTGCGGGGTTTGCGCGCTCCATGCCATCATTATGCCATAGTCGAACCCGATTTTGGAAGCTTGGCGCACGCCAATGCGGCCTTCGCGCGTGCTGGGGCATTGTGCAATTCGAAAATTGGGCCAAGATCGGCCGGTAACGAGGGCAAGGGATTTGACCATAATGGTGATCGAACAGCGGCAGGCCGACGCGGCGCAGGCAACCTTGCCCGCACCGACGCCGACGACGGACGCGCTGCCGCGTCGCTTCGCCGATTTCGGCACGCTGGGCGAGGCGCTGGATTACGCCGCGTCGGGCGCGCGCGGATTCAATTTCCATGACGCGCGCGGCACGATCAAGCGCGCCTATCCATTCGCCGAGTTGCGCACCGATGCGCTCGATGCCGCGCTGCGGCTGGTGGCAATGGGCATTGCGCCGGGCGATCGTGTCGCCCTGATCGCCGAAACCAGCGCCGAGTTCGCAGCTCTATTCTTCGGCACCGTCTATGCGGGCGCTTGGCCAGTGCCGTTGCCGCTGCCGACGTCGTTCGGCGGGCGTGATGCCTATATCGAACAGATCCGCGTGCAGCTGGCGAGCAGCGACCCCGTGCTGCTGGTCCATCCGCCCGAACTGAGCGACATGGCCGGTGCCGCCGCGCAGATCGCGGGTGTGAAGGCCATCGACTGGGCAGCGTTGGCCGCGGCGCCGGTGGTGGCAGCCTCGCTGCCGCAGGCGCAGCCCGACGATATCTGCTATCTGCAATATTCCAGCGGATCGACGCGCTTTCCGCACGGCGTCGCGGTCACGCACCGCGCGCTGCTCAACAATCTCGCCGCGCATGGCCACGGCATGGAACTGATCGACAGCGACCGCTGCATTTCGTGGCTGCCCTGGTATCACGATATGGGGCTGGTCGGCTGCATGCTCTCGCCGATGGCCAATCAGGTTTCGGTCGATTTCCTCAAGACCGAGGATTTCGCGCGGCGCCCGCTTGCCTGGCTCGACCTGATCAGCCGCAATCCGGGCACCTCGGTCAGCTATTCGCCGACCTTCGGCTATGACATCTGCGCGCGGCGCATGTCGAGCCAGACCAAGGCGGCCGACCGGTTCGACCTGTCGCGCTGGCGGCTCGCCGGCAATGGCGCCGACATGATCCGACCCGATGTGATGCAGAGCTTCGTCGATGCCTTCGACGGCGCCGGCTTCAAGGCCAGCGCGTTCCTGCCGAGCTATGGCCTGGCCGAGGCGACGCTGGCGGTCTCGATCATGCCGCCGGGCGAAGGCATCCGCGTCGAGTTGGTCGAGGAAACCGAACTGTCGGGTGCAGCCGTCAAGCAGGACCGGCCGCAACGCTATCGCGCGATCGTCAACTGCGGCAAGCCGGTGCGCGACATGGCTGTCGAAATCCGCGAGGAGGACGGCACGCCCCTCCCCGACCGCGCGATCGGCAAGATCTGGTGCAGCGGCCCGTCGATTATGGCCGGCTATTTCCGCGATCCCGAGGCGACCGACGCGTGCCTGGTCGATGGCTGGCTCGACACGGGCGACATGGGTTACATGTCCAATGGCTACATCTATGTCGTTGGTCGCGCCAAGGACATGATCATCGTCAACGGCAAGAATCACTGGCCGCAGGATATCGAATGGGCGGTCGAGCAGCTGCCGGGGTTCAAGGCCGGCGATATCGCCGCCTTTGCCATCACCACGCCGGGTGGCGAGGAAACGCCCGCGGTGCTGGTCCAGTGCCGCAGTTCCGACGAGCGCGAGCGGATCCGGCTGCGCGAGGAAATTCGCGAAAAAGTACGGTCGGTTACCGGCATGAACTGCGTGATCGAGCTTATCCCGCCGCGGACGTTGCCGCGCACGAGCTCGGGCAAGCTCAGCCGTGCGAAGGCGCGCAACCTCTATCTGAACGGCGATATCAAGCCTTACGCTATCGCCGCTTGAAGGGCGAAATCGGTGCTTTTTTCGCCCGGACGCGGTGCCTGATCTAACGAACTGATAACCAATCTCGGCTATGCCAGCGCCGGTGAGCCAATCATCCGCCTCGCAATTCGCCAATCCGAAGATCGACGCACGCGCGCTGCTCGGTCTATACGATCCTGCGGACTCGACCGATTGGGGGCCGATCCGTGCCGCCCAGATCAATGCGGGCTGTCGCCTGGCGATGGTGGCTTTTGCCGCCAATCTGCTCGGCGCTGCCGTGACGGTGCTGATCGCCGCGCCGATGGCCCCGCTGTGGACGCTGGTCGGCTGGGGCGCGACCGTGACGGCAGTTGCGCTTGCCATCACCTTTCGACGCCTGTCGTCGCCGTGGCGCGGTGCCAAAAGCGCGCCGGTTCGCGCCGTGCGCAATACGCTCGCGGAAGGACTAGCGCTCGGCGCGGTCTGGTCGGTCCCGCCGCTCGCGCTGGCCGCCTATGCCAATACCGCCGACGCGCTTCGCCTGTGGGTGGTGCTGGCGGTGCTGATGGCGCTGTCGGCGGTCGCGATGGCGGCGCTGCCGCTGGCGACGCTGGGCTTCGTCGCGCTGGTCGGCACCGCGGTGACGGTGATGTTGCTGATGATCGGCGGCCCCGTGATTGCGGGCGCGGCCGCGCTGTTCACGCTGACGGTGATGCTCACCTGCTATCAACATGCGCGCAGCCTGGTAGTGATCCGGGCAAACGAAATCGCGCTCAACGAGCGTGACGAGACGGTCAGCCTGCTGCTCCGCGATACCGAGGATCACACCGCCGACTGGCTGTGGGAAATCGATGCCGCCCGCCGCATCGTGCGCGCATCGCCGCGCTTTGCCTATGCGGTCGGGCACGATCCGTTGACGATCAACCAGATGCCGATCCTGCAGGTGCTGGCCGGCGCCAATTGGGAATCGGGCCAGTTCGAAAAAGGGCTGCGCGAACTCGCCGAGCGGCTGAAGCGGCGCGAGGCGTTCCGCGACCTGCTGTTGAACGTGCAGGTCAAGGGCGAGCATCGCTGCTGGGAAATCGCGGCCACGCCGCGCTATGACGACAGCGGCAACTTTATCGGCTTTCGCGGCGTCGGCTCGGATGTCACCGAAGCACGGGCTTCGGCCGAGAAAATCAACCGCATGGCGCGGTTCGATACGCTGACCGGCCTTCCCAACCGGCTGATGATCTATGAAAGTCTCGCGCGCGCGCTTGAAGACGCCGACAAATGGTCTTCGCGCTGCGCGTTCATGATGATCGATCTCGATCGCTTCAAGGCGGTCAATGATTCGCTCGGCCACCCGGTCGGTGACCGGCTGCTCGGCCGCGTCGCGCAGCGGCTCGCGCAGCTGATGTCGGACAATGAGCTGGTCGGGCGGCTCGGCGGCGACGAATTCGCGATCGTCATCCGCGACGCGACCGATTCCGCGCAGGTCGAAGCGCTCGCGCGGCGGGTGATCGAGGCGATCTCGGCCCCCTATGACATCGACCAGAACACGCTGCATATCGGCGCGAGCCTTGGCCTTGCCTATGGCCCGCGCGACGGCCGCACCGCGGAAACGCTGGTGCGCTCGGCCGATCTTGCGCTCTATCGCTCGAAGGATGCGGGCGGCGGCGTCTTCCATGCGTATGAGCCGCAGCTGCATGTCCAGGCCGAAGAACGCCGCGTGCTCGAAATGGCGCTGCGCAAGGCGCTCGGCAACGGCGAACTTTCGCTCAATTATCAGCCGGTCGTCGCTGCCTGCGACGGTTCGTTGGCGGGGTTCGAAGCGCTCTTGCGCTGGCAGCACCCAAAGCTCGGCGTAATCTCGCCGGCGAAGTTCATACCGCTAGCCGAGGAAACGCGGCTGATCGCGCCGATCGGCGAATGGGTGTTACGTACGGCCTGCGCCGAGGCCGCGCGGTGGCGGTCCGACGCGCGCATTTCGATCAACGTCTCGCCCGAACAGCTCCACAATCCTGCGTTCGTGGGCGTCGTCGCCTCGGCGCTCGCCAACAGCGGCCTGCCACCCGAACGGCTCGAGCTCGAGGTCACCGAAAGCGTGTTCATGCGCGAAGGCACCTGCGCGACCCAGGTTCTGGAACGCATTCTCGACCTTGGTGTGCGGCTCGCCCTGGACGATTTCGGGACCGGCTATTCGTCGCTCGGCTATCTCAGCCGCACGCGCTTCTCGACGATCAAGATCGATCGCAGCTTCGTGCAGGGCGCATCCAAGAAGGTGCCCGAAGCGATCGCGATCATCCGCGCGGTCGTTGCCCTTGCCCAGAGCCTGGGCATGGCGACCACGGCCGAAGGCGTCGAGACCGAAGCCGAGCACAGGCTCGTCGAGAAACTGGGCTGCACCAAGGTACAGGGCTATTATTTCGGCCGCCCGCTGCCGGTCGACGAGGCGCGAGCGCTGGTCAATCGCAACATCGAAAGGCCGGCGGCAGCGGCGTGACCGGACGACGCAACCAGCCGCTTGCCCCGATCCGCCCTGCCCGCTAAAGGCAGTCGCCGCACAGGGGTGTAGCTCAGTTGGTTAGAGCGTCGGTCTCCAAAACCGAAGGCCCTCGGTTCGAGTCCGAGCTCCCCTGCCACTCACGACATCGACGGCCATCGCCGACGCACCCAATTTGCATGCGCCCATCGCTTTCGCGCAGGAACCGGCACGTGGAGCCTTGGCGTGGAATGACACCGAGCTCGATCGTCGTTGCGAGGGCAGCGCCCCAGTGACTGAAGGGATCAAACTTAGGTCGTTTGGCTCTGGCGGCAAACGCTCTGAGCGTTCAAAAAAATTAATTTCGTTACGGTGCATTGCAGCATTTCCAATCATTGCTATTTCCCAATCATCATGACGTTCCACTGGGGTTGAACAAGGTCGATGGCGAGCGACACGGTACAGAGCGTCCGTCTACGCGATTTCGTGCGATGGGCAGCGCCGATCCTGGGCCCTGACCGGGCGTTTTTCACGCTCGCGATCGTCTATGGCGTCGGCATCAGCCTGTTGTCGCTGGCGACGCCGATTTCGGTGCAGATGCTGATCAACAGCGTTGCCAACACCGCGCTGCCGGCGCCGCTGTTCACGCTGGCGGGGTTGCTGTTCGCCCTGCTGATGCTGTCGGCGCTGCTGAGCGCGTTCCGCGCGCATTTGATGGAAGTGTTCCGCCAGCGCATCTTCGCGCAGCTGGTTGCCGAGATCACGCTGCGCGCGGTGCATTCGCGCGATCCCTTTTTCGGGGACGCGCGCAAGGGCGACCTGTTCAACCGCTATTTCGAAGTGATGAACATCCAGAAATCGGTGCCGTCGCTGCTGATCGGGCTGTTCACGATCCTGCTGCAATCAGCCGTCGGCTTTGTCGTGACCTCCTTTTATCACCCGTTTTTTCTCGGCTTCAATCTGCTGTTCATCCTGCTGGCGTGGCTGGTTTGGCGGATATGGTCGCGCGGTGCCATGACGTCTGCGGTCGCGCTCAGCCACGCGAAGTATGACACCGCGCACTGGCTGGAGAGCGTCGGAGCGTCGAACGGCTTCTTCAAGTCCAGCCGCCACATCTCCTACGCGATCGACAAATCCGAAGCGATGACCGCGCGGTACATATCGGCCTATCGCCGTCATCTGCGCTACAGCTTTACCCAGACCGTTGCCTTTCTGGTGCTCTATGCGGTCGCGAGCGCGGGCCTGCTGGCGATGGGTGGCTGGCTGGTCATCCAGGGGCAGCTGTCGATCGGCCAGCTGGTTGCTGCCGAACTGATCCTGTCGAGCATCTTCTACGGCACGGCCCAGCTGGGACCGTATCTCGACGTGTTCTACGATCTGGTGACGGCGGTCGAAGAGCTCGGCCTGCTTTATGCGATCCCGCAGGAAGTGCCGGGACGCGTCACGAACGATGGCGACCCGGCAGGCGATCTCGTCTTTGCCGACGTGCGGATCGGCGATCTGCGGATCGACTGCACGATCCCGTTCCGGTCGAAGCTGATCGCCGCCGCCGATGCCGAAACCCAGCGCGCGATTGCCCTGCTACTCAAGCGCCACCGGCCGCCGGACGGCGGCTTCATTACCCTCGGCGGCGTCGAGCTGAGCGCGCTTGATGCCTATCAGCTGCGGTCGGACGTGATCGTGCTCGATCGCCCGACCATCGTCGAATGCTCGATCCGCGACTATCTCGAACTTTGCTCGCCCGACGACGAGCCGGCAGCGATGATGGACGCGCTCAAGCTGCTCGGCATCGACCGGCGGATCGGGCAATTGCCCGGCGGGCTCGACACCATCCTCGCATCGACCGGCTGGCCACTGTCGCTCCCCGAGATGATGCGGCTGAAGCTCGCGGGCGCGATTCTGTCGCGACCCAAGCTGCTGTTGCTGTCGCCGCTGTTCGACATGGTGCCCGCCGACGAACTCAAGCGGATCTTCTCGGCGATCGAGAGCCTGCCGACGACAGTCCTCTATTTCACCGGGCGCAACAATCCGCCAGTGCTCGACGGCCATTTGTGGGTCGGGCGCCAGCGGCAGTGGATCGAGCGCGATCGCGGTGCCTTCGACGCGCTCCGCCGCGCTAGCCCGACGGAGGCGAGCGATGCAAACCCACGCTGAGCAGCTCGCGCAGTTCAGGACACTGCGGACGCTGAAGACACCCGCCGCGCTGCGGGCGATTGCGGTCATCCTAGCGATTGGCATCGCGCTGTCGCTGGCCGGGCTCGCCTATATCCCCTGGGTGCAGACCGCGCCGGGCACCGGATCGGTGATCGCGCTCGACCCGCGCGACCGGGTGCAGAACATCACCGCGCTGGTCTCGGGCCGGATCGATCGCTGGCACGTCACCGACGGCAGCCTCGTCAAGCGCGGCGACCCGATCGCGCAGATCGTCGACAACGACCCGATGCTGCTCGACCGGCTGCGCGCCGAACGCGCGCAAAAGCTCGCCGAAATCGAGGCGGCCGAGCTTGCGGCGCAGACGGCGGCGCTCGACGTCAACCGCACCGGGGCGCTCTATCGCGAGGGGCTGGGCGCGCGGCGTGATTATGAAGCGGCGCAAATCAAAGTCGCCGACTATCGCGCCAAGATCGCGCAGAGCCGGGCGGCGATCAACAAGGTCGATGTCGATCTCAGCCGCCAGTCGGCGCAGGTCGTCTATGCGCCGCGCGCCGGCCGGATCATGCGGATCAACGGCGGCGACACCTCAACGATGGTCAAGCAGGGCGATGTGCTCGCAACCTTTGCGCCTGAGGAATCGGAGCGCGTGGTCGAACTCTACGTCGACGGCCGCGACGTGCCGCTGATCAAGCCGGGTCGCCGCGTACGGCTGGCGTTCGAAGGCTGGCCGGCGATCCAGTTCAGTGGCTGGCCCTCGGTCGCGCGCGGCATGTTCGACGGGCGCGTGCGAGCGATCGACGTGTCGGCGTCGGACGACGGCCTGTTCCGCATACTGGTCGAACAGGCGCCCGACCGCGCGCCCTGGCCGCGCGAGCCGTTCGTGCGACTGGGCGCCAAGGTGCGCGGCTGGGTGCTGATGGACACGGTATCGGCCGGGTTCGAGCTATGGCGCCAGCTCAACGACTTCCCGCTGCAGTTCGAGCGGCCTGCGGAGAAGGAGAAGCCGCTGGTCAAGCCGAAGGAACGCAAGATCAAATGATCGTGCGCTTGCTGATCCGGACCTCGGCCATGCTGGTCGGGCTGGCACCGACGCTGGCGCTTGCCCAGCCGGCGCCGCTGACGCTCGACGAAGTGCTGCAATCGTCGCGCCAGCACGCCCCGCAGGTGCTTGAGGCGATCGCCAAGGTGCGCCAGGCCGAGGGCAAGGCGCTGAGTGCCGAAGGGGCGTTCGACACCGTCGTCAAGGCCGAGGCCGAATCGCGGCTGACCGGCTATTACAACGGCCAATATGCCGCCGGTACGATCACGCGGCCGATCGAAAATTGGGGCGGCAGTCTCTATGGCGGGTATCGGCTTTCGACCGGTCGTTTCCCGATCTACGAGGACGAACGCTTCACCAATCAGCTCGGCGAGATCAAGGTCGGCGCGGTCCTGTCGCTGATGCGCGACCGGTTGATCGACGACCGCCGCTTCGGGCGCGCGGCGGCGCGCATCGACATCGACATTGCCGAAGCCGACCGGCTGCTGACGGCGATCGGCGTGCAGCGCCGCGCGATCGGCGCCTATAATCTGTGGGTCGCCGCGGGATTGCGGCTGCGCATCTACCGCGATCTGCTGGCGCTCGCCAAGGAACGTCAGGCCGGGCTGAAGCGTCAGGCCCAGCTCGGTGCGCGGCCCGACATTATCCTCGTCGAAAACGAACAGAACATCCTGCGCCGCGAAACTCTGGTCGCGCGGGCCGAACAGGATCTGGCGGCGGCGGGCAATGCGCTGTCGCTGTTCCTGCGCGACGCGAATGGCGCGCCGATGCAGCCCGATCCCGCGCGCCTGCCCGCAGCGTTTCCAGCACCGATCCCCCTGCCCGCCGATGCCCGCGCGACGCTGGACGCCCGGCCCGACCTCCGCCAGATCGACATGCGGCTGCAGCAGGCGACCAACCGGCTCGCGCTCGACCAGAACGCGCTCAAGCCCCGGCTCGACCTGAAGCTCGAGGCATCGCAGGATATCGGCCCGATCGGCGCGGGTGGCCGGTCGCGGGTCGGCACCGAAACCAAAGTGGGGCTCAGCTTCACGGTGCCGCTGCAGCGCCGCGTCGCCAAGGGGCGGGTCGATCAGACGATGGCCGAGATCGACGCGATCCGCCGTCGCCGCCAGCAGACCGAGGAACAGATCATCAACGCGATCGACGCGCTCGCGATCGACGTGCGCGCGACCGAACGGCTGCGCGCGCTGGCCGACGCCGAATATGACCGCGCAACGACGATGGCGAAGGCCGAAGCGCGCCGCTTCACCCTCGGCGCCAGTGACTTCTTCCTGGTGAATGTCCGCGAGGAAGCCGCCGCCGACGCAGGCGTGCGCCGGCTCGACGCCGAATATCGCCAGATCGTCGCCCGCGCCGAGCTCGCAGCGGCAGCGGCCGACCTGAAGTCGCTTGGGCTCGACTAGCCACCCCTTGCGAACGGACGGCATTGGCGCTAGACCGGCGCCAATCCGAAATCGGAACAAGGCGTCGTCGGTGCCCTTTGCGGGACCGGGCAGCGGCCCTATGTCCCGATCAGGTGAGATATAAAGGAAAAGCCCGTGGCTTTGTGGAACCCGATCGAGTTCATTCGCCAGGCGCCGGTGTTCGCGCGCCAGGTGCAGGCCGAAACGCGCAAGGTAGTGTGGCCGAGCTGGCGCGAGACCTGGACGACCGGGCTGATGGTCGGCGTGATGACGACCGTGCTCGGGCTTTTCTTCTTCACGATCGATGCGATTTTCGATCGGATCGTCGCGGCCCTGCTGCTGCTGGCGAAATAAGGGCGGACGAACAGACACATGGCACGCTGGTACATCATTCACGCTTATTCGGGTTTTGAAGGTAAGGTCCGTGATTCGATCATGGCGGAGGCGACCCGCATGGGGCTCGACCGGCTGGTCGAGGCGGTCGAAGTCCCCACCGAAACCGTCACCGAGGCGCGGCGCGGCAAGAAGATCCAGGTCGAGCGCAAATTCATGCCCGGCTATGTGCTGGCCAAGCTCGACATGAACGACGACGTCTATCACCTCGTCAAGAACACGCCGAAGGTCACCGGCTTCCTCGGCGCCATGGGCAAGCCCCAGCCGATCAGCGACACCGAAGCCGCGCGGATGCTGTCGACCAAGGACGATGTCCAGGCGACCACGTCGAAGCAGCAGATCAAGGTCGATTACGAGATCGGCGATGCGGTGAAGGTGCTCGACGGCCCGTTCGCGAGCTTCAACGGCACGGTCGAGGAACTCGACTTCGACAAGTCGAAGGTCAAGGTGTCGGTGTCGATCTTCGGCCGCGCGACGCCGGTGGAACTCGATTTCGAGCAAGTCGAACGCGTCAAGTGACGCGCAGCGCGCACTGGATTAGCACGAGCTAGCCCAGAGACGCGCAAGCCCGGGCGGCTGGTCGCCCACGGGGCGATCCCATCCGACGACGCAGGATCAACTCCCGCGTCGCGTGAGCGTCATTCGGCGGGAGCCGTCTCTGCCACCCGGTCGAAGTCGCTTGCGTCATGCCGTTCGGGGAGCTGCTTGGCGGGGTCGCCGAACACGCGGTTGACGCGCGCGCCGCGCTGGACCGCTTCGCGCGCACCGATCTGGTCGGTCCAGCGCGCGACGTTTCTGTAGTCGTCGATGCCGAGGAACTCGCGGGCGTTGTACGCAACGCGGATGCCGGCACCGTACCACGGGTAAATCGCCATGTCGGCAATCGTGTACTCGTCACCGATCATATATTCGTGGCTCGCGAGATGCGTGTCGAGCACATGGAGCTGGCGTTTCACTTCCATCGCATAGCGATCGATCGCATATTGGATCTTGAACGGCGCATAGGCGTAGAAATGGCCGAAGCCGCCGCCCAGGAACGGCGCCGACCCCATCTGCCACATCAGCCAGTTGAAGGTCGCGGCGCGCTTGTGCGGGTCGGTCGGCAGGAATTCGCCGAACTTCTCGGCGAGATAAACGAGCATCGATCCGCTTTCGAACAGGCGGATGACGGGATCGACCGAATGATCGACCATCGCCGGAATCTTGCTGTTGGGATTGACCTCGACGAAACCGCTGCCGAACTGATCGCCTTCGGCGATCTTGATCAGCCAGGCGTCATATTCGGCGCCGCTGTGGCCAGCGGCCAGTAGTTCTTCGAGCATGATCGTGACTTTCACGCCATTGGGCGTGCCGAGCGAGTAGAGCTGCAAGGGATGCTTGCCGACCGGCAGCGGCTTTTCATGGGTCGCGCCCGAAATCGGCCGGTTGATGCTCGCAAAGGCGCCGCCATTGCCGGGCTCCCAGGTCCAGACGGCGGGCGGCACGTAACCGGCGGGCTGGTTGTTGGCGGCGGGGTCTGCGGCGTCGGTCATGCGGGTTCTCCCAAGGTTCGTTTCGCCGCACGATATGGGGTGGACGGGGTCAGCGTCCAGCCGTGACAAAGCTTCGCCCGCGCCAAGCCATTCCATCGTTGCGCGGCGCGCGCGGCTGCGCTATGGGCCCGCGCTTCCACAGCCTCGGCAATGGAATATGTGCGGGAGGCGGGCGAAGGTCTGCTGCTTGAACCGCTAAGCTTGAACCCGGCCGGGCTCGCCCCGTCCGCGCAACAGAGTGAGAAGAATGGCAAAGAAGATTACCGGCTATATCAAGCTGCAGGTTCCTGCAGGCAAGGCCAACCCGTCGCCGCCGATCGGCCCGGCGCTGGGTCAGCGCGGCGTCAACATCATGGAATTCTGCAAGGCGTTCAATGCGTCGACCGGTGACCAGGAAGTCGGCACGCCGCTGCCGACCGTCATCACCGTCTATGCCGACCGCAGCTTTTCGTTCGAGACGAAGACACCGCCTGCGACCTACCTCATCAAGAAAGCTGCCAACCTGAAGTCGGGCTCGAAGGAGCCGGGCAAGGTGTCGGCGGGCAAGATCGCTCGGTCGAAGCTGAGCGAGATCGCCCAGGCCAAGATGAAGGACCTGAACGCGAACGATATCGAAGCCGCAACGCGCATCATCGAGGGCTCGGCCCGCGCGATGGGCCTCGAAGTGGTGGAGGGCTGATCCGATGGCAAAGCTGACCAAGAAGGCCAAGACCCTCGCCGCCGCCGTCGACCGCGAGAAGCTCTACACCGTCGATGAAGCGATTGCGCTTGCTAAGGCGAATGCGACCGCAAAGTTCGACGAAACGATCGAGGTTGCGCTCAACCTCGGCGTCGATCCGCGCCACGCGGACCAGATGGTGCGCGGTGTCGTCACCCTGCCCAAGGGCACCGGCAAGACCGTCCGCGTCGGCGTGTTCGCCAAGGGCGCCAAGGCCGATGAAGCCAAGGCCGCCGGTGCCGATGTCGTCGGCGCCGAGGATCTGATGGAGCTCGTCCAGGGCGGCACCATCGAATTCGACCGCTGCATCGCGACGCCGGACATGATGGGCGTCGTCGGCCGACTCGGCAAGATCCTGGGTCCCAAGGGCCTGATGCCGAACCCCAAGCTCGGCACCGTGACGATGAACGTCGCGCAGGCCGTCAAGGACGCCAAGGGCGGCCAGATCGAATATCGCGTCGAAAAGGCCGGCATCATCCACTCGGGTATCGGCAAGGCATCGTTCCCGGCGGAAGATCTGCGCGCGAACTTCGACGCGCTGGTCGATGCGCTGATCAAGGCGAAACCGGCGGGCGCGAAGGGCAAGTACGTCCGCAAGATCGCGGTCAGCTCGACGATGGGCGCAGGTGTCAAGGTCGACACCGCCGAAGTCGCTGCCTGATAGTCGTTTCGCTCACGACCAAATGGATGAAAGCCGGGGCCAACGCCCCGGCTTTTTTCGTTTCGCGCTGCGCCTGATCGCGATCACCAGCTAATGTGCGTCGGCCGCCCCTGCGCCTGTCCAGCGTATCGCGCCACCGACGGCCCCTTCACGAAAGGACCGCCCATGAGCTTCACTACCACGCAAGACGGGACCCAGATTTTTTACAAGGACTGGGGACCCAAGGACGCGCAGCCGATCGTCTTTCATCACGGCTGGCCTCTGAGTGCCGACGATTGGGACACGCAGATGCTGTTCTTTCTCGGAGAAGGCTACCGCGTGATCGCGCACGACCGGCGCGGTCATGGCCGATCGACCCAAACCGACACCGGCAACGAGATGGACACCTATGCCGCCGACGTGATCGAACTGGCGGCCGCGCTCGATCTGAAGAATGCAATTCATGTCGGGCATTCGACCGGCGGCGGCGAAGTCGTCCATTATGTCGCCCGTGCCGAACCGGGTCGCGTCGCCAAGGCGGTGATCATCGGCGCGGTGCCGCCGGTGATGGTACAGTCCGAAAAGAACCCCGGCGGCACGCCCATCGAGGCGTTTGACGGCTATCGCGCCGCGCTCGCCGCCAATCGTGCCCAGCTCTATCGCGATGTGCCTTCCGGCCCTTTCTATGGCTTCAACCGCGAAGGCGCCGTCGTCAGCGAAGGCGTGATCGACAATTGGTACCGCCAGGGCATGATGGGCGGCGCCAAGGCCCATTACGACTGCATCAAGGCCTTTTCCGAAACCGATTTCACCGACGATCTGACGACGATCGACCTGCCCGTGCTGGTGATGCACGGCGATGACGATCAGATCGTGCCGATTGCCGATTCGGCGCTGCTGTCGGCCAAGCTGCTCAGGCACGGCACGCTGAAAGTCTATCCCGGCTACCCGCACGGCATGTGCACCACGCATGCCGACGTCATCAATCCCGACCTGCTCGCCTTCTTTCGCAGCTGATCGGCGGCGCGCGGCGGCGCTTGCGAGCGTCGCCGCGCTGCATTACCCCGCCAAGACACAGAGCGGGAGAGCGACATGCGGCACATCGGGTTCACGGGTTTGACAACATTGGCGATCGCCGCCGTGCTCGCCTGCCCTGCGACCGCCGACGCCAAGCGCAAGCCCCGCCCCGCTCCCTACAAGGTGCGCATCGAATCGGTGATGGCGCATGAGAAATTCCTCGCCGGCCCCGAACTACGTGGTCGTGGCAGCGCGACCGGCGACGAGGCGATTGCGGCCGCCTATGTCGCCTCGAACTTCGCGCAATATGGGCTGAAACCGGCGCCGGGAATGACGGGCTACCTCCAGCCCGCAAAGGTCATCCGGCTGAAGCTGAAGGGCGATCCTGTCCTGACAGCCGACGGCACGCCGGTCGCGGGCGTTTCGCTGATCATCGGCAGCGGCGAGTCGATCACCGGCAAGGTGGCGGTGTTCACCGGCGACAAGCCTGCGGACATGCCCGCCGCCGACGTGGTGCTGGTCCCGGCTTTCAAGGGACCGCCCTTTGCGCTGTTCGGCGCTGCCCGCGCCAAGAAAGTGAAGCTGCTGATCCTTGGCGAAAGCGCGATGACCAAGGGCCAGCTCGCATCGCAGGGGGGTGCCCCGCGGCTGCCCGTGTTCCTGGAGGGTGCCGCACCTTCGGGCGGCGTATCGGTCGCGACGCTGCCTGCGGAAACGCTCGCCGCACTCGCCGCAAAGCCTGGCACCGATCTGACGCTCACCCTGCCGCAGGTGGTGCGCGAGGAAAGCACCACGACCAACGCGATCGGTTACATCGAGGGGAGCGACCCCAAGGCAGGCACGCTGCTGTTTTCAGCCCATCTCGATCATCTCGGCGTGCTGCCCAACGGCACGGTGATGCACGGCGCCAACGATGATGCGTCGGGCACCGTCGCCGTGCTCGAGATCGCGCAGGCAATGGCGAAGGGCAAGCGGCCGCGCCGCAGCCTGTTGTTCGTCGCCTATGGCAGCGAGGAAATCGGCCTTTTCGGCTCGACCTATTTCGGCAAGCATCCGCCGGTGCCGCTGACCGATATCGTCGCCAATCTCGAATTTGAAATGATCGGCGCGCAGGACCCGAAGTTGCCCAAGGGCGTGATGATGATGACCGGCTACGAGCGGTCCGATTTCGGCAAGGCGATGAAGGCGCATGGCGCGCTGGTCATCGCCGATCCTTATCCCGAGCAGAATTTTTTCCAGCGGTCGGACAATTACGCGCTCGCGCGGCAGGGCATCGTCGCCCACACCGTGTCGGGCTGGGCGCTGGTGCCGACGTATCACAAGCCGACCGATACGGTGGAGAATATCGACTTCACCTTCATGACGAGCGCGATCCAGTCGCTGATCGCGCCGGTGAAGTGGCTGGCGTACGGCAAGTTCACGCCGCAGTGGACGAAGGACGGCAAACCCAAGCCCTGATCGGCGCGCATTGACATTTCGTCCGCGCGCTGTATTGGCGCGCGCTCACCCGGCACAGCTTCGCCTGCGCCGGGCTACCGTCCGAGACGGCAGGTGTGGGTTTCCCACTTAATCTCCTGCCTAGACGGGGACTGGAATTTCCGACCGATGCGGGGCTTGCCCTTGCACGGTCTGCCGTGGTTGACGCCGCGATCCACCCCCTTTGACGGACAAGCCCGGCTGGAACGGGGGCTTGCCCCCTGCCCTTCCCGGATTAACCGGCCCCCCGGCAAACTGCCGTGGGGGTCATTTGAACGTGGAGAATGGCATGGATCGTGCTCAAAAGGCCGACCTCGTCGCCGATCTGAACCGCACCTTTGCCGAGGTGAACGTGGTGGTCGTCACCCGCAATCTCGGCATGACCGTCGCACAGTCCACTGTGCTGCGGAACAAGATGCGCGAAGCCGGCGCGAGCTATAAGGTCTCGAAGAACAAGCTTGCCAAGATCGCGCTCGACGGCACCAACTATCTCTCGCTGGGCGACATGCTCACCGGGCCGGTTGGTCTCGCCACTTCCATCGATCCCGTCGCGGCCGCCAAGGTGGCCGTCGAATTCGCGAAGACGAACGAAAAGTTCGAAATCGTCGGCGGGGCGATGGGCGCGACTGTCCTCGATGTCGAAGGCGTGAAGGCACTCGCAACGATGCCGTCGCTCGATGAACTGCGCGCGAAGATCGTGGGCCTGCTGGTGGCACCTGCCACCAAGCTCGCGACCGTCACGCAGGCACCGGCGGCGCAGATTGCGCGCGTCCTTTCGGCCTACGCGGAGAAGGAAGCAGCCTGATTTTCGGGCAATTCGTTTTGAACCAACATTGATGGGGCCGATTGCCCCGATATCGGAGAATGAACATGGCAGACCTGAACGCGCTGGTTGAAAGCCTGAGCGCACTGACCGTCCTCGAAGCCGCCGAGCTGTCGAAGATGCTGGAAGAGAAGTGGGGCGTTTCGGCCGCCGCAGCCGTTGCCGTTGCCGGCCCGGCCGCTGGTGGCGGTGGCGCCGCAGCCCCGGCCGCTGAAGAAAAGACCGAATTCGACGTCATCCTGACCGGCGATGGCGGCAAGAAGATCAACGTCATCAAGGAAGTCCGCGCGATCACGCAGCTCGGCCTGACCGAAGCGAAGACGCTGGTTGAATCGGCGCCGAAGGCCGTCAAGGAAGGCGTGTCGAAGGACGAAGCCGAAAAGATCAAGAAGCAGCTGGAAGAAGCCGGCGCGACTGTCGAGATCAAGTAAGCCGCACCCGTCCCCGCCATGCGTGGGGATCGGAAGCGCTGAACAGGGCCGCTCCCGGCGACGGGGGCGGTCCTTTTCTTTGGCATGCTGCCTGGACAGCCGACAGGAATGCGCGGTGCTGGCAACGCTTGCTCCGCTGACATATGCTCGGGCAGCCAGCGCGCAGAAGCGCGGGTGACAAATGACCCACATGCTGCTGGGACAAGGGAGTGGAGACCATGCTGATCGATCGCCTGCCGCCCGTCGTGTCGTCGCTGCGCCCGAGCAACCACCCCTATCTCAACGGCGCCTGGACCCCGCAGCACGAGGAAGTGACGGCAACCAACCTCGACGTCATCGAAGGCGCGATCCCGACCGACATCGACGGCGTCTATCTGCGCAATACCGAAAACCAACTGCACCAGCCGCTCGGCAAATATCACCCATTCGACGGCGACGGGATGATCCACCAGATCAGCTTTACTGGCGGTCGCGCAAGCTATCGCAATCGCTGGGTGCGCACGCGCTGCTTTGCCGCAGAGCAGGAAGCGGGCGATTCGCTCTGGGGCGGGTTGATGGACAAGCCGGGCACGTCGAAGCGGCCCGGCTTCGGCGCACATGGCAGCCTTAAAGATTCATCCAGCACCGACATCATCGTCCATGCGGGCAAGGCGCTGTCGACTTTCTATCAATGCGGCGAGGGCTATCTGCTCGATCCCGAAACGCTCGAGCCGCTGGGGGTCGCGCCCTGGGTTCCGCTCGACGGCATTTCGGCGCACCCCAAGGTCGATGAACGCACCGGCGAGCTGCTGTTCTTCAATTATTCGAAGCACGCGCCCTACATGCATTACGGCGTGGTCAATCGCACAGGGCAGCTGGTGCATTACGTCCCCGTACCACTGCCCGGCCCACGCCTGCCGCACGATATGATTTTCAGCGAGCATTGGTCGATCCTGAACGATCTGCCGATGTTCTGGGACCAGGAACTGCTGCCGCGCGGCATCCACGCGGCACGCCTCCACCCCGGCATCCCGAGCCGCTTCGCGCTGATCCCGCGCCACGGCCAGCCCGACGAGATCCGCTGGTTCGAGGCCGCACCGACCTACATCCTCCATTTCCTGAACGCGTATGAAGAAGGCGACGACGTGGTGATGGACGCCTATTTCCAGGACAATCCCCAGCCGGCGCCGCTTCCGAACGAGGACGGTTATGGCCACATGATGGCCTATGTCGACGAGCACAGCTTCCAGCCCAAGCTCCACCGCTGGCGCTTCAATCTCGCCGACGGAACGACGCGCGAGGAACGGCTCGACGACCGCATCCTCGAATTCGGCATGATCAACCAGCAAGTGGCGGGCCGAAAGCATCGCTATGTCTATTCGACCACGACGAAGCCCGGCTGGTTCCTGTTCAACGGCTTCGTCAAGCATGATCTGGAGACCGGGCAAAGTTGGTCGCTGACGCTCGACGAAGGTCGCTTTGCCAGCGAAGCCCCCTTCGCGCCGCGCATCGGCGGCACGGCGGAGGACGACGGCTATCTCGTCAGCTTCATTATCGACGAAAATCGTGGGACCAGCGAATGCGTGCTGATCGACGCACGCGACATCGAAGCCGGGCCGGTGTGCCGAATCGCGCTGCCCCACAAGATTTCCAGCGGCACCCACAGCTGGTGGGCGGATCGCAGCCAGCTGGCGACCTGATGGCGGTCGACTAGCCTTTCGGCCACCACGGCACAAAACCGCTGGTGCGGCGGACATAGTCTTCGTAGCCGGGCTTCTTGCGCTTCAGTCGCCCTTCGATGGTCGGCACGCCCGACCATTTCATCAGCGTCCAGGTGAGCAACACCGGCCCCGGCAGCGCCCACAGCCCGGTGAAACTCTCCGCGCCGATCAGGTACAGGCCCCACCAGGTGCAGGCATCGCCAAAATAATTTGGATGCCGGGTGTAGCGCCACAGCCCGGTCGTCAGCACCTGACCCTGATTGGCGGGGTCGGCGCGGAAGCGGACGAGTTGCCAGTCACCGATCGTCTCAAACGCGATCCCGACCACCGCGACCACCGCACCGATCATCGCGATAGTCCCCACCGTCGGCACCGGATCAATCTGGCCGAGCTGCACCGGCAGGCAAACGATGAACAACAAGGGTGCCTGCGTCAGATACACCATCCGCGCCGATGCCTGGCCAAAGCCCCAGCCTTTTGCCTCCTTGGCCTTGCCGAACATGGTGACATAGCGTCGGTCGGGACCGTGGTGCCGCCACCGCCAAAGCAGATAGCCGCCAAGCCTTACGCCCCACACCGCACACAGACCGAGAAGCAACGTTTTGCGCCCCGGGTCCCCCTCCGTCTGCACATAGCTAGCCGCCGCGACCGCGACCATCCCAAGCGCCCACACACTGTCGACCGGCGTCACGTCGCGCGTCTTGAGCGTGATCAGCCACAGCAGCACAAACAGCACCGCGAGCAACAGCGCGTTGCTCGCCAGCAACAACAGCGCGGTCATGCCGCCTGCTCGACGATGAAGCTGACCGTCGTCGTCGTCGATCCGCCGATATTGAGCGTCTGCGCGCGCCGGGCACCTTCGACCTGATAGTCACCCGCCTGATCGGTGACTTGCTTGAAGCTGTCGAGCAGCATCCGCACGCCGGTTGCGCCGACCGGATGCCCCGCGCCGATCAGGCCGCCGGACGGATTGACCGGGAGGCTGCCGCCGCGATCGATAACCCCGTCCTCGATCGCTTTCCACGCTTCGCCGGGGTTAGTGATGCCCAGATGGTCGATCGCCATATATTCGGTTGCTGCGAAACAGTCGTGCGTTTCGATCGCGTCGATCTGGCCAATGTCCGCGACGCCAGCCCGGGCGCGGGCATCCTCGATCGCGCGGCGGACTTGCGGAAAGACATAACGCTGCCCCGCGCTTGCGGCGACTTTGCCGGCATAGCCGATCGGCGCGGTGCGATGCCCCCAGCCGGTGATGCGCGCGAGCCGCTCGATCGGAACCCCGCGCCTCGCGGCATAGTCGGCAGCGCGTTTGGGCGAGGCAAGGAAGATCACTGCCGCGCCGTCGGTCACCTGCCCGCAGTCCATCTTGCGCGTGCGGCCTTCGACAACCGGGTTGGCGACGTCGTCGGCGGTGAAGGCTTCGGGCGCGAAGCTGTAGCCGCGTGTCTGGGCATTGGGATTGCGCCGTGCATTCGCAAAGTTGATCTCGGAAATCCGCATCAGATGCGCGTAATCGAGGCCGTAGCGACGGTCATATTCCTCGGCGAGGTCGGAAAAGGCGCGCGGCCACACGAACGCCGCATCCTGATATTCATGGCCCCGCCAGACGGCGGCGGCGAGATGTTCGGCCGCCGTCTGGCCCGGCACATTGCGCATCTGTTCGATGCCGACCACGCAGGCGAGATCGTACCGCCCGGCCTCGATCTCGGCGGTTGCGGCGAGCACGGCGACGCTGCCCGATGCGCAAGCGGCCTCGTGGCGCGCGGTCGGCAAGCCGTCGAGCGCCGGGTCGACCTGACCGAAGAAACCGCCAAGCAGCCCCTGCCCCGCGAACAGCTCGGCAGTGAAATTGCCGACATGGCCGGTGTCGATCTCGCCCGGGTCCAGCGCGGTCGCGGCAAGCCCGCCGTGCAGCACCTCGGCAAAGGCATCGGCCAGGTCCATGCCGCGCCTGCTCCATACGGTTGCGAAATCGCTCTGCCAGCCGCCCAGAATATAGACCATCGTGCCCTCCCCCCAAGCGGCGTGTTATTCGACGATCGGGAGTAATACCCTGCTCGCCTGCGCGCCGCCGCGCATCAGCGTCACCGTTGCCGGTTTGAAGTCGGCCTTGGTCGCGAAAAAGATGTTGGGCACATAGGTCTGCGGGTTGCGGTCGTAGAGCGGGAACAGGCTCGACTGCACCTGCACCATGATCCGGTGCCCGGGCTGGAAGACGTGGTTCACGGCCGGCAGCCGGAACTTATACTCCTGCACCTTGCCCGCCGGAATCGCGCTCGGCCTAGCGAAGCTTTCGCGATAGCGACCGCGAAAAATGTCGAGGCTGATCGCCAGCTGATAGCCGCCCATCTTCTCGTTGCCCGCGACTTCGTCGGGAAACACGTCGATCACCTTGACGACGAAATCGCCGTCGGTGCCGGTCGTCTTGGCGAAGAGGTCGGCGATCGGCACCCCCGACACCCGCACGGGCTTGGTCAGCACCTCGGTCTGGTAGGTCATCACATCGGGCCGCCCGTCGACGCCGCGCTGGTCGCTCACCAGCCAGTCGCCCCAGCGACCGTCGCCGAAATTGACCGGACGCGGCAAGTGCGGCACCGGTTTGGCGGGATCGCTGACATAGGCGTCGCCGCCCTCCGCGCCCTTGGCAAAGGCAAGCGCACCGCCCTCGGCGAGGTAGATCGGCTTCATCGGCGATGGGCAGCCGCTGTCGCAGGCAAGCGGCCACTGGGCGAAGCGATCCCAATGGTTCTCGCCGGTGTTGTAGAGCGTGGCGGCGGGGAGCGCGACCGCAGGGCCGTCCTTCAGATAATGGTTGAACAGCGGCAGCACCATTTCCTCACGGAATTGCGCGGCCGTGTCGCCGTTCCACTTGAACGGCCCCAGTTCGCGCCCCTCGCGGTTGATCTGGCTGTGCCGCCACGGCCCCATCACCAGGAAGTTGTTGCCGAGCTTACCCTTCGCCTTGAGCGCTTCCCAGGCGACGATCGCACCGTAAATGTCCTCCTGGTCCCACAGGCCCTGTTCCCAGATCGTCGGAATGTCGGAAGGGTTGGCGGCCAGCAGCTTGTCGAGCGCCTGCCCCTGCCAGAAGTCGTCATAGGCCGGGTGATCGGTCATCCGCTTCCACGCCGGCAGCTGGTCGAACCCCGACAGCTTGGCCCATTCGGCGGCACCGCCCAATCGGCGGAATTCCTCGTAATTGTCGTAGATGCCCGTGGCAGGATCGCTGCCCTTGCCTTTGTAGCCGGTCTGCGAGGCGATCCAGCCGATGTTGGCGAGCCGGAATGCGCCGTGGTGGAACCAGTCGTCGCCCATCCAGCCGTCGATCATCGGGCTTTCGGGCGCCGCGACCTTCAGCGCCGGGTGTGGCTTGAGCAGGGCCGCGACAACCGTGAAGCCTTCGTAGGATGACCCGATCATGCCGACCCGGCCGTTGGATTCGGGCAGATTGGCTTTGTTCACCAGCCAGTCGATCGTGTCGTACGCATCGGTCGTATGGTCGGTGCTGGTGGGGTTGAGAGGTCCGATCGGCGGGCGCGTGACCATGTAATCGCCTTCCGACTTATACTTGCCGCGCACGTCCTGATACACGCGGATATAGCCCGCCTTTACGAACGGCTCGTCCGACAGCGGCAGCGTCGACAGGATGCGCGGGCTGTCCATCCGGTTCGCGCGCGCCGTCGCGTTATAAGGCGTGCGAGTGAGCAGGATCGGCGCGTTGGTGATGCCCTTGGGATAGACGATGACGGTGTAGAGCTTAACGCCATCGCGCATCGGCACCATCACTTCGCGCTTCACGTAATCATTGGCGGTGGTGGGCGGGGCGAAACGCGCCGGAATGTCGCCGCCCGGCACCTGCTGTGCGAGCGCGGGCGCGAGCGCGAGACCGGCGACCAGCGCGATCAGAGGCAGACGAAGGGTCATCGTATATTCTCCAGGCAGCAATTCGATTAGCGCGATAGTGTCAGTTGCGCTGCCAGACGCAAGGCCTAGCGCTTGCGGACCTCGCCGTGCACGCGCATGCCGATGTGGTCGTGAAGGCGCGGCGGCACGTCGAGCCAGATCGGCCCGAGCCGGGGATTGCCCGGCCGCGCGATGCCCAGCAGATAGTCGACGCCAAGCTCGGCGAGGCCGCCGCCCCGCCAGCGATAGCTCGCCGACAGCGTGATCAACGGCACGCACAGCGGGCGCCCCGCCAGCGTCAAGCGCTCGATCCGCGCGACCGGCAGCACTGCGGTCGCCGCGAACTGCGCCTCGGCGCCGGGGGCAAGCGCGAAGGGCGCCACCATCGGCCGCTCGATGGCCGACAACGCTCCGGCGGCAGGCGACTCGGGCCGGGCACTCAAGGTGCGCAGTTCAACGTGCAGCCGGACGTCCTCGGCCAATGCCTCGCCGCCATTGCGGATCGCGATCTCGAAATGGACGGCGAGCCGATCTCCCTCGATGCCGGCGCGCGCGACCGAAAAATCAAGCTCGAGCGCGGGGCGAACCGATGTCTCGGGCGCCGCTGCAACGGGCGCCACGGCGGGCGCAATGGCCGGGGGCACGGGCGCTTCCGCCGGGGTTTCAGCCCGAACGCGGCGGCGACGGCGCGCGACGGCGGCGATACCCGCGGCCGCAAGCATGGCGGCGGCGAGCGGGCCAAGCCAGGGATAGGGCCACCATGGCGTCGCGGCGGGCGGCGCCGAGGCCGGCGGCGGCGTGGCGCGGACGGCGGGCGGCTGCGCTTCGGGCAGGCCCGACGCAACCGGCGAAGGCGGCACCGGGCGCGGCGTCGGCGTGGGCGTCGGGAGAGGCTGCGGTGCCGAGGCGAGGCGCGGCGCAGGCCTGACCGCTGATGGCGTCGGGCGCGGAGTTGGCACGGGCTGCGGGCGGCGCGTGGGCGTGGGCGTGGGCGTGGGTGTTGGCGTCGGAGATGGCGTTGGTGTCGGCGTCGGCGCCGGAATCACTACGCGACCCGGCAATCGATAGTCTTCGAGTCCGGGCGCGGTCTGGCTGTTCTGCGCCGCTGCGGCGTTGCCCGCCGCGACCGCCATCGTCAGGCCCGCGGTTGCAATCGCGATGGATGTTTGTCGCGTCCCCACTGGTTCCCCATAATTGCCCGAAGCTGAACCGCGGGCTACGGCGCTGGCACGCACTGCCGCCGCGCGCTATGTGCGGGAGAATTACGCCCCGCAACCAAGCGTTGGACCGCGCGCGGCGTGCTGCGCGATCCGGGCCCAGGCGATTGACACGCGGCGGAGCTAACCCTATATCGCGCGTTCCGCCACATCTCCCGGGAAACGAAACGCCGTCGCGCAGCGTTCCGACCGAATTGGGAAATCTGGTTTCAAGACGCCGAAAGCTGCGGTTCCGCTGACGGAACACGCGGCTTTTTGTGTCTTTGCGGCGTGCCCCGCCCGGAGGTTTTTCCGGGCGCGTAATTCTGGCGAACGAGGCGAATCTTCCCCTATGGCGACCAAGGCATTGAACGATGGCGCTGCAAAGCAGCGCTTGGGCGAGACCGGCACTGCAAAGCGCCGCATCCGCAAGGTTTTCGGCAACATCCACGAGGTCGTGCAGATGCCGAACCTGATCGAGGTACAGCGCGAAAGCTATGAACAGTTCCTGCGTTCCGATCCGTCGATCGGCTATGTCTCTGGCCTTGAAAAGACGCTGCGCAGCGTGTTCCCGATCCGCGATTTTGCCGGCACCGCCGAACTCGACTTCGTGAACTACGAACTCGAACCGCCCAAGTTCGACACCGATGAATGCCGCCAGCGCGGCATCACTTATGCCGCGCCGATGCGCGTCACGCTGCGCCTCATCGTGTTCGAGGTGGACGCCGACACCGAAGCGCGCAGCGTGCTCGATATCAAGGAGCAGGACGTGTACATGGGCGACATGCCGCTCATGACGCAGAACGGCACCTTCATCATCAACGGCACCGAGCGCGTGATCGTCAGCCAGATGCACCGCTCGCCGGGCGTGCTGTTCGACCATGATCGCGGCAAGACGCACGCATCGGGCAAGTATCTGTTCGCCGCCCGCGTGATCCCCTATCGCGGCAGCTGGCTCGATTTCGAATTCGATGCCAAGGACATCGTCAATGTCCGCATCGATCGCAAGCGCAAGCTGCCGGTGACGGCGCTGCTTTATGCGCTGGGTCTGACCTCGGAGGAAATCCTCAACTACTTTTACAACCGCGTCACCTTCGTTCGCGGCCAGGGCGGCTGGGTGATCCCTTTCCAGGCCGAGAACTGGCGCGGCCAGAAGCCGATGTACGACATCATCGATGCCAAGTCGGGCGAAGTCGTGTTCGCGGCCGGCCAGAAGATCTCGCCGCGCGCTGCCAACAAGGCGGCCAAGGACGGGCTGAGCGACCTGCTGATCCCGACCGAGGAAATCTTCGGGCGCTATTCGGCCTATGACCTGATCAACGAGGCGACCGGCGAAATCTACATCGAGGCGGGCGACGAAGTGTCGGCCGAAAATCTCGAAAAGCTCGACAAGGCCGGCATCGACCGGATCGAGCTGCTCGACATCGATCATGTCGCGACCGGCCCGTGGATCCGCAACACGCTGAAGGCCGACAAGGCCGAGGAGCGCGAGCAGGCGCTGTCGGACATCTACCGCGTGATGCGCCCCGGCGAACCGCCGACGCTGGAGACGGCGGAATCGCTGTTCGCCGGCCTGTTCTTCGATCCCGACCGTTATGACCTGTCGGCGGTCGGCCGCGTCAAGCTCAACATGCGGCTCGACCTCGATTGCCCGGACACGGTGACGACGCTGCGCACCGAGGATATCCTGGCGGTCGTCAAGACGCTGGTCGACCTGAAGGACGGCAAGGGCGAAATCGACGACATCGACAATCTCGGCAACCGCCGCGTGCGTTCGGTCGGCGAGCTGCTCGAGAATCAGTACCGCGTCGGGCTGCTCCGCATGGAGCGTGCGGTCAAGGAGCGGATGTCGTCGGTCGACGTGTCGACGGTGATGCCGAACGACCTGATCAACGCGAAGCCGGCGGTTGCCGCGGTCCGCGAATTCTTCGGCTCGTCGCAGCTGTCGCAGTTCATGGACCAGACCAACCCGCTGTCGGAAGTGACGCACAAGCGGCGCGTCTCGGCACTCGGGCCGGGCGGCCTCACCCGTGAACGCGCGGGCTTTGAAGTCCGCGACGTCCACCCGACGCACTATGGCCGCATCTGCCCGATCGAAACGCCGGAAGGCCCGAACATCGGCCTGATCAACAGCCTCGCGAGCTTCAGCCGGGTCAACAAATACGGCTTCATCGAAACGCCGTACCGCAAGATCGTCGACGGCCGGGTGACCGACGAAGTCGTCTATCTGTCCGCGATGGAAGAGGCCAAGCACACGATCGCGCAGGCGAACGCCGAGCTCGATGCCGAAGGCCGCTTCGTCGAGGAGCTGGTGTCGGCGCGTCAGGCAGGCGAATTCCTGATGGCGATCCCGAGCACGATCACATTGATGGACGTCAGCCCCAAGCAGCTCGTGTCGGTCGCGGCCTCGCTCATTCCGTTCCTGGAGAACGACGACGCCAACCGCGCGCTGATGGGATCGAACATGCAGCGTCAGGCGGTGCCACTGGTGCGTGCCGAGGCGCCGTTCGTCGGCACCGGCATGGAAGAGACCGTGGCGCGCGATTCGGGCGCGGCGATTGCCGCCAAGCGATCGGGCATCGTCGATCAGGTCGACGCGACCCGCATCGTCATCCGCGCGACCGGCGAGGTCGAGGCGGGCAAGTCGGGCGTCGACATCTACACGCTGATGAAGTTCCAGCGCAGCAACCAGAACACCTGCATCAACCAGCGCCCGCTGGTGAAGGTGGGCGATGTGGTGCGCGAAGGCGACATCATCGCCGACGGCCCGTCGACCGAGTTCGGCGAACTGGCGCTCGGCCGCAACAGCCTCGTCGCGTTCATGCCGTGGAACGGCTACAACTATGAGGACTCGATCCTCATTTCCGAGCGCATCGTGAAGGACGACGTGTTCACCTCGATCCACATCGAGGAGTTCGAAGTGATGGCCCGCGACACCAAGCTCGGGCCGGAGGACATCACGCGCGACATCCCGAACGTCGGTGAGGAAGCGCTCCGCAACCTCGACGAAGCGGGGATCGTCTATATCGGCGCCGAAGTCGAGCCGGGTGACATCCTGGCCGGCAAGATCACCCCCAAGGGTGAATCGCCGATGACGCCGGAAGAAAAGCTGCTGCGCGCGATCTTCGGTGAAAAGGCTTCGGACGTGCGCGACACGTCGCTGCGGCTGCCGCCGGGTGTCGCCGGGACCGTCGTCGAAGTGCGCGTGTTCAATCGTCACGGCATCGACAAGGACGAGCGCGCGATGGCGATCGAGCGGGAGGAAATCGAGCGGCTGAAGAAGGACGCCGACGACGAACGCTCGATCCTGAATCGCGCAACGTGGAGCCGCCTGAAGGAAATGCTGCTCGGCCAGACCGCGACCTCCGCGCCCAAGGGCGTCAAGAAGGGCGTCGTCATCACCGAGGACCTGCTCGACGGTGTCGATCGCCACGAATGGTGGAAGTTCGCGGTCGCCGACGACAAGGTCCAGAGCGATCTCGAAGCAGTGAAGGGCCAGTATGACGATGCCGTCAAGCTGATCACCGACAAGTTCCACGATCGCCGCGAGAAGCTGGAGCGTGGCGACGAGCTGCCGCCGGGCGTGCTCAAGATGGTCAAGGTGTTCGTCGCGGTGAAGCGCAAGCTGCAGCCGGGCGACAAGATGGCCGGCCGTCACGGCAACAAGGGCGTGATCAGCCGCATCCTGCCGGTCGAAGACATGCCGTTCCTCGCCGACGGGACGCCGGTCGACCTGGTGCTCAATCCGCTCGGCGTGCCGTCGCGCATGAATGTCGGGCAGATCTTCGAAACGCACCTCGGGTGGGCGGCGCGCAATCTGGGGCAGCAGGTCCACAAGGCGCTCGAAGACTGGCGCGAGGCCAATCCCGATGCCAAGCCCGGCGCGATGCCGAGCCCGGTCAAGGAGCGGCTGCTCGAAATATACGGCCCGCAATATGCCGATGATATCGAAAGCCGTGATGGGACGCAGATCGTCGAACTCGCGCAGAATTCGAAGACCGGCATCCCGATGGGAACGCCGGTGTTCGACGGCGCGCGCGAAAAGGACGTGTCGGACATGCTGGCGCTGGCGGGGCTCGAAACCTCGGGCCAGTCGGACCTGTACGACGGGCGCACCGGCGACAAGTTCGACCGCAAGGTGACCGTGGGCATCATCTACATGCTAAAGCTCCACCACCTGGTCGACGACAAGATCCACGCGCGCTCGATCGGGCCGTACAGCCTCGTCACCCAGCAGCCGCTGGGCGGCAAGGCGCAGTTCGGCGGCCAGCGCTTCGGTGAAATGGAGGTCTGGGCGCTCCAGGCCTATGGCGCCGCCTACACCTTGCAGGAAATGCTCACGGTCAAGTCCGACGACGTGGTCGGCCGCACCAAGGTCTATGAAGCGATCGTCAAGGGTGACGACACCTTCGAGGCCGGTATCCCTGAGAGCTTCAACGTGCTCGTCAAGGAAATGCGCTCGCTGGGCCTGAACGTCGAGCTGAAGTCGATCGATCAGTTCGACGAAGACGGCGTGCAGATCGCGGCGGAGTAAGAAGTTTAGTGGAGTTTTGCGGCTCAGATGATGGCGACTTTGACCAAATTCTTACGCAGTCGAGTGACAGCCTGGCTGTCGTCGCTCGCAGTTGTGGCAATTTGTGGTTTCAGCTTGCTAGTCGATCCCGGTCACATGTCAGCTCCGCTAAAGGCCGCCCTTCTCATCGCGGTCTGCTTTTTGGTCGGCACGATGCTCGCGCGGTCAAGTCGCTTCCACTCCGCTGACTGAATTCACCCCTCCTGAGGGAATTGAACAAATGAACGAACTCACCAATTTCGCGAACCCGGTCGTCAAGCCGGAGACTTTCGACCAGATCCAGATCGGCATTGCGTCGCCCGACAAGATCCGTTCGTGGTCGTTCGGCGAGATCAAGAAGCCCGAGACGATCAACTATCGCACGTTCAAGCCCGAGCGTGACGGCCTGTTCTGCGCGCGCATCTTCGGTCCGATCAAGGATTACGAGTGCCTGTGCGGCAAGTACAAGCGGATGAAATACAAGGGCATCGTCTGCGAAAAGTGCGGCGTCGAGGTCACCGTGTCGAAGGTCCGGCGCGAGCGCATGGGCCATATCGAGCTCGCCGCCCCGGTCGCGCACATCTGGTTCCTGAAGTCGCTGCCGTCGCGCATCGGCCTGCTGCTCGACATGCAATTGAAGCAGCTCGAGCGCGTGCTGTATTTCGAAGCCTATATCGTCATTGAGCCGGGCCTGACGCCGCTCGAGAAGTACCAGCTGCTGACCGAAGACGAGCTGCTCGACGCGCAGGACCAGTATGGCGAGGATGCGTTCTCGGCCGGTATCGGCGCCGAAGCGGTGCGGATCATGCTCGAGAACCTCGACCTTGAGGGCGAGAAGCAGGCGCTGCTCGACGAACTCGCGGTCACCAAGTCCGAACTCAAGCCCAAGAAGATCATCAAGCGGCTGAAGGTCGTCGAGAGCTTCCTCGAATCGGGCAACCGTCCCGAATGGATGATCCTGGAAGTCATTCCGGTGATCCCGCCCGAACTGCGCCCGCTGGTGCCGCTCGACGGCGGCCGCTTCGCGACGTCGGACCTCAATGATCTCTACCGCCGCGTCATCAACCGCAACAACCGCCTGAAGCGGCTGATGGAACTGCGCGCGCCGGATATCATCGTCCGCAACGAAAAGCGCATGCTGCAGGAAGCCGTGGACGCGCTGTTCGACAACGGCCGTCGCGGCCGTACGATCACCGGCGCCAACAAGCGTCCGCTCAAGTCGCTGTCCGACATGCTGAAGGGCAAGCAGGGCCGCTTCCGCCAGAACCTGCTCGGCAAGCGCGTCGATTATTCGGGCCGTTCGGTCATCGTGACGGGTCCGGAGCTCAAGCTGCACCAGTGCGGCCTGCCCAAGAAGATGGCGCTCGAGCTGTTCAAACCGTTCATCTATGCCCGCCTCGACGCCAAGGGCCTGAGCATGACGCTCAAGCAGGCGAAGAAGTGGGTCGAAAAGGAGCGCAAGGAAGTCTGGGACATCCTCGACGAGGTGATCCGCGAACATCCGGTGATGCTCAACCGCGCGCCGACGCTCCACCGCCTCGGCATCCAGGCGTTCGAGCCCGTGCTGATCGAAGGCAAGGCGATCCAGCTGCATCCGCTCGTCTGCTCGGCGTTCAACGCCGACTTCGACGGTGACCAGATGGCCGTGCACGTGCCGCTGAGCCTCGAGGCCCAGCTCGAAGCGCGCGTGCTGATGATGTCGACCAACAACATCCTGTCGCCCGCCAACGGCAAGCCGATCATCGTGCCGTCGCAGGACATGGTGCTCGGGCTCTATTACATCACGATGGAAAAGAGCGGCGAGCCGGGCGAAGGCATGCTGCTGACCGACATGGCCGAAGTGCATCACGCGCTCGATTCGGGCGCGGTGACGCTGCACACCAAGGTCATCACCCGCGTTCCGCAGACGGACGAGAACGGCAAGACCTATCTCAAGCGCTACGAGACCACCCCGGGCCGCATGCTGCTCGGCGAGTGTCTACCGAAGTCGCACAAGGTGCCGTTCGACATCGTCAATCGCCTGCTGACGAAGAAGGACGTCGGCGACGTGATCGACGAGGTCTATCGCCACACCGGCCAGAAGGAGACGGTGCTGTTCGCCGACGCGATCATGGCGCTCGGCTTCCGCCATGCGTTCAAGGCGGGCATGTCGTTCGGCAAGGACGACATGATCATCGCCCCCGACAAGGAAAAGCTGGTCGAGGAAACCCGCGAACAGGTGAAGGATTACGAGCAGCAGTATCAGGACGGCCTGATCACCCAGCAGGAAAAGTACAACAAGGTGATCGACGCCTGGAGCCGTTGCGGCGACCAGGTCGCGAATTCGATGATGAACGAGATCAAGGCCGTCCGCCGGTACGAGGACGGGCCGATGGCCGGCCGTGAGAAGCCGATCAACTCGATCTACATGATGGCGCACTCGGGTGCGCGCGGTAGCCAGGCGCAGATCAAGCAGTTGGCGGGCATGCGCGGACTGATGGCCAAGCCCTCGGGCGAGATCATCGAGACGCCGATCATCTCGAACTTCAAGGAAGGGCTGACCGTCCTTGAATATTTCAACTCGACCCACGGCGCCCGCAAGGGGCTGGCCGACACCGCGCTCAAGACGGCGAACTCGGGTTACCTCACCCGCCGTCTGGTCGATGTCAGCCAAGATTGCGTCATCGTCGAAAATGACTGCGGCACCGAGCGGGCGCTGGAAATGCGCGCAATCGTGCAGGGTGGCTCGACGATTGCCTCGCTCGGCGAGCGCATCCTCGGCCGCACCACGGCGGAGGACATCGTCGATCCCAAGACCAACGAAGTCGTCATTCCGACCGGCACGCTGCTCGACGAGCCGATGATCGCGCGGATCGAGGCACTCGGGACGCAGGCGGTGAAGATCCGCTCGCCGCTGGTGTGCGAGACCAAGATCGGCGTCTGCGGCAAATGCTATGGCCGCGACCTGGCGCGCGGAACGCCCGTCAACATCGGCGAAGCGGTCGGCGTGATCGCGGCGCAGTCGATCGGTGAACCGGGCACGCAGCTCACGATGCGTACCTTCCACATTGGCGGCGCGGCGCAGATCAACGAGCAGTCGAACCTCGAAGCGTCGGCCGATGGCACCGTCGAATACCGCGATGTTCGCGTGATCGTCGATCAGCGCGGCCGCCGCGTGGTGCTCAGCCGCTCGGGCGAACTGGCGATCATCGATGCCGAGGGCCGCGAGCGTGCGGTCCACCGCATCCCCTATGGCGCCTATGTCATGCACGACGACGGCGCGACCGTCAGCAAGGGCGACCGGATGGCCGAATGGGATCCGTTCACCATGCCGGTGATCACGGAAAACCCGGGCGTCGTGAAATATGTCGACCTGATCGACGGCAAGACGCTGACCGAACAGGCCGACGAAGCGACGGGCATCACCCAGCGTGTCGTCACCGAGTATCGCGCAAGCGCCAAGTCGAAGGAGGATCTGCGTCCGCGCCTGACCCTGCTCGACGACGCCTCGGGCGAAGCGGGCCGCTACATGCTCGCCCCCGGCGCGACGCTGTCGGTCGAGGATGGTGCCAAGGTGTTCGGGGGCGACGTGCTGGCCCGTGTCAGCCGCGAAGCCGCCAAGACGCGCGACATCACCGGCGGTCTGCCGCGCGTCGCCGAGCTGTTCGAGGCACGCAAGCCCAAGGAAAACGCGATCATCGCGAAGGTCAGCGGCCGTGTCGTGTTCGGCAAGGATTACAAGGCCAAGCGCAAGATCGGCATCCAGCCCGAGGACGGCGGCGAGGTCGTGGAATATCTGGTGCCGAAGTCGAAGGTCATCGACGTGCAGGAAGGCGATTACGTCAAGCGCGGCGACAATCTGATCGGCGGCTCGCCCGATCCGCACGACATTCTCGAAGTGCTGGGCATCGAGCCGCTTGCCGAATATCTCGTCTCGGAAATCCAGGAAGTGTATCGACTCCAGGGCGTGAAGATCAACGACAAGCACATCGAAGTGATCGTTCGCCAGATGCTCCAGAAGGTCGAGATCACCGACGGCGGCGACACCACGCTGCTCGCCGGCGAACAGGTCGATCGCGAAGAGATGGAGGAAATCAACGCGAAGCTCGAGAAGGGCCAGACCCCGGCGCAGGGCAAGCCCGTCCTGCTCGGCATCACCAAGGCGTCGCTGCAGACCCGCAGCTTCATCTCGGCGGCGTCGTTCCAGGAGACCACCCGCGTGCTCACCGAGGCAGCGGTCCAGGGCAAGCAGGACACGCTGATCGGCCTGAAGGAGAATGTGATCGTCGGCCGCCTGATCCCGGCGGGCACGGGCGCGGGCATGAACCGCCTGCGGGTGACCGCCAGCTCGCGCGATGCCGCGATGCGGGTGGCGCAGCGCCGGATGGACGCGGCGATCGTCGCGCCCAATTCGGCAGCCGAGGAACATGCCGCCGAACTCGCGCGCAGCCCGCGTGATGCTGGCGGCACCGGCGACGATCCGCTCGCCGAGGTCGTGCCAAGCGGCCACGGTACCGACGCCGATGCGGGCGATTATCTGAACAGCTGATCACCCCTGCAAAGCCAACAAGAAGCCGCCGTCCGGGCGACCGGGCGGCGGCTTTCATTTGCGAAGGCATCGTCCGGCGCGCGGATCGCGGGTCAGTACACCCCGATCAGCTTCGCGCCTGCGACGACCAGCACGACGGCCAGCGATCGGACGACCAACACCGCCGGCAGCCGGATGCCAAGCGTCGTGCCAATCACCGCGCCGACCAGCACAGCTCCCGCATAGAGCGGCAGCGCGGGCGGCAAATGCTGGAGCGAGGCGGCATTGCCAGCGAGGCCGGCGATCGAGTTGACGAGGATGAACACTGCCGCGACGCCCGACGCCTGTTTGGGAGTCGTCCAGGCGAAGAACAGCAGCAGCGGCGACAGGAAAATGCCGCCGCCAGTGCCGGTCAAGCCGGAGAGCAGGCCAATCCCCGCCCCCGCCGCGATCGCCGCGACAATCGGCGGGTCGCGCGTTTCCGCCATCGCCTGCAGCGGCTTCGGCCACAGCAGACGGGCCGCCGCCAGCCACAGCACGACGCCAACGATCGGCCGGTAGATCTCGCTCGGCAAATGGATCGCGCCGCCGACATAGGCCATCGGCAGCGCGCCGATCAGGAACGGCCAAAGCACCCGCCAGCGGAACTGCCCGGCGCGCACGAACCGCAGCGCGGCAAAGCTCGACACGATGATGTTGAGCGCCAGCGCGGTCGGGCGCATCACCGTCGCCGGCACGCCGAACAGCGCCATGATCGCGATATAGGATGAAGCGCCGCCGTGGCCGACGCTCGAATAGAGCGTTGCCCCGCCCATCAGGCACAACGCAAGCAGCAAGTCCAAAGTATCGGGCATGGTTTTCCGAAGCCGCACATATCGCGCAAGTCAATCACCGTCCTGGCGCCTTGATACAAATGCCGCCGGCGTGGGCGCACCGGCGGCATTGCGATCATCGGCTCGGGCCACCGCCCGTGCCGCTTTCCAGCGTCAATCGCGGTTGGTCATCTGCCCGATCGTGTCGCGGCCATAGCGCGTGATCAGCTCGCCGATCTCGCGCGCCTGTTCCATCGCGCGATTGCTCTGCTCGCGCAGATAGTCGGACTGGATGCGCATCACTTCGGACACATCGCGGGCATGCGCGGCGGCGCGCATCGCGGCAAAGGCTTCGCGCGTGTTGGCCTCGGCCTGATCGAGCAGGCGCATGCCGAGCTCGGTGCCGGTTTCGGCGATGCGCTCGCCCGATTTGCGCATGGTGTCGCCGACCGCCTTGAACTGGTCGCTCATCTTGCTGGCCACGTCCTCGGTCGTCTGCTGGGCGTTGTCGGTCGCTTGGTTGATCGTCGAGTCGGTCATGCGGAATGCTCCTGCCGATAGTTGGGCCCCGGCGCGTTCATACGCCTGTTCACCCCGACGCGCGAGCCGAACGGGGGTTCCGGCAAATCCGCCATCGGTGTGCGATTGCCGCCGGACCGCGAGCTAGCCCTCATCACCCATCCGCAGCGCGGCGATGAAGGCCTCCTGCGGGATGCTGACGGAGCCATATTCGCGCATCCGCTTCTTGCCTTCCTTCTGCTTTTCCAGCAGCTTGCGTTTGCGTGTTGCGTCGCCGCCGTAACATTTGGCGGTCACGTCCTTGCGCAACGCCGCGATCGTTTCGCGCGCGATCACTTTGCCGCCGATCGCGGCTTGGATCGGGATCTTGAACAGGTGGCGCGGGATCAGGTCCTTCAGGCGCTCGCACATGCCGCGCCCGCGCACTTCGGCCGATGCGCGGTGGACGATCATGCTGAGCGCGTCAACCGGCTCGTTGTTGACGAGAATGCTCATCTTGACGAGATCGCCCTCGCGATAGCCGATCTGGTGATAGTCGAAGCTCGCATAGCCACGGCTGATCGATTTCAGCCGGTCATAGAAATCGAAAACTACCTCGTTGAGCGGCAGTTCGTAGGTCACCTGCGCGCGCCCGCCGACATAGGTCAGGTTCTTCTGGATGCCGCGCCGGTCCTGGCAGAGCTTCAGGATGCTGCCCAGATATTCGTCGGGCACATAGATGGTCGCTTCGATCCACGGCTCGGCGATCGACTCGATCTTGTTGGGATCGGGCATGTCGGCGGGATTGTGGAGCTCCAGCCGCCCTCCGCCATGCGTCAGGTCGATTTCATAGACCACCGACGGCGCGGTTGTGATCAGGTCGAGATCATATTCGCGGGTCAGCCGTTCCTGGATGATCTCGAGGTGCAGCAGGCCGAGAAAGCCGCAGCGGAAACCGAAACCGAGTGCTGCCGAGGTTTCCATCTCGAAGCTGAAGCTCGCATCGTTCAGCCGCAGCTTGCCGATCGAATCGCGCAGTTTTTCGAAATCATTGGCGTCGACCGGGAACAGCCCGCAGAAGACCACCGGCTGGACTTCCTTGAAGCCCGGCAGCGGCGCATCGGCGGGGCGCTTGGCATCGGTGATCGTGTCGCCGACGCGGGTCTGGGCGATTTCCTTGATCTGCGCGGTGATGAAGCCGATTTCGCCGGGGCCGAGCTCGGTCAGCTGCTCGATCTTGGGGCGGAAGCAGCCGACGCGGTCGATCAGATGCTGCGTCCCGGCCTGCATGAAGCTGATCAGCTGGCCCTTTTTCAGCACGCCGTCCATCACCCGCACGAGGATGACGACGCCGAGATAAGGGTCGTACCAGCTATCGACCAGCATTGCCTTCAGCGGCGCCGTGGCGTCGCCCTTGGGCGGCGGAATGCGCGTGACGATCGCCTCCAGCACGTCCTCGATGCCGATGCCCGACTTGGCGCTCGTCAGCACCGCCTGCGACGCATCGAGGCCGATCACCTCCTCGATTTCGGCGCGGACCTTGTCGGGCTCGGCGGCGGGCAAGTCGATCTTGTTGATGACGGGCACGATCTCGTGATCATGCTCGATCGACTGATAGACATTGGCGAGCGTCTGCGCTTCCACCCCTTGCGCGGCATCGACCACCAGCAGCGCGCCTTCGCACGCGGCGAGGCTGCGGCTGACTTCATAGGCGAAATCGACGTGACCGGGCGTGTCCATCAGGTTGAGGACGTAATCGAGCCCGTCTTTCGCACGGTAATTCAGGCGCACGGTCTGCGCCTTGATCGTGATCCCGCGTTCCTTCTCGATATCCATATTGTCGAGCACCTGCTCAGACATTTCGCGCAGCGAGAGGCCGCCCGTGGTCTGGATCAACCGGTCGGCGAGCGTCGATTTGCCGTGATCGATGTGCGCGATGATGGAAAAATTACGGATACGGTCGAGGGGGGTCATGCCGCTCCTCTAGCAGCACCATTCGCAAAGGCAAAGCCACAGGATTCAAGTATCGCTTTTCAAAATACAGCCCTAACACACGATACAAAACAACGTCTAAGGACTTGCCATAGCCGTCTCGCCGTTAAAGCTCTTTAAACATCGATTAATAACTACCGTAGATTGCGGGCGCCTTTAACGCCGTATCTTACTTCGGCGTCCCGTTGTCGTTCAATCCATCGTCTCGGTTTTGTTGGGTCCAGGCGTTAAATCGCGCAGTCTCGTCGCTACTTGCGGAGCCGCTTGAACTTGATCCACCACTAGTCAGTGCACCAACTAGGGCATTACGCATTGCCTGCCCTTGGGCTGCCGTCCGAAGCCCGCGACATCCCAGCACCGCGTCCCAAAATTGTATACAGCTCAATTTAGGGCCCACCATCTCAGCCATTACCCATCCTCTGGCGCCACCGTTATAGGTATACTCACCGCGCATCACATAGGTGCCAACGCCGGCTTTTCCTGAAACAATTTTGACATTCCGCAGGCTGCCCGCGTCGTAGCGATTAAATGCCCACCCTTGAGAATCAGCTTGAACTATCCGATCAAATTTTTGGGTGAGGGCGGGCCCAGCAGACGGAAGCGCTGCGTAGCGCGCTGCCGCTTCCGCCGCTGCACGTCTGTCTTGCTCGGCCTTGATAGCGATTTGCCTGTCGCGTTCGACGTAATCGACCACGCTTGTGGCGTTCGCCTCGATCACGCCTTTGTACTTTCTGCCCCTCGCGTCAGAAAACGCTGTCCTCGCAAAAAATCTCGTTTGGCTGCACTCTGCGCTGAATTTGACCCCTTCGTTGGTAACAATCTGACAGGCCGATCCATTACGCGTACCGGTCATAGTCCCGGAGCCTGCAAGGACACCTTGTTGGCGCCAAGAGCCTTTCAACAAATTTCCTTCGTATTCGATTTCAAAATGCGTACCGCCTTGCACATCTTCTGTATTTGAACTCAAAGCCGCCCCAAGCAAATTACCTAGACTCAAATTGCTCGGCATACGCGGTGGAGTAGTTCTTTTACCTTCGTATGATCCATCGTATACAACTTTACCACGAAAGTCCGCTGAAATTGTCTCGCCATTTGGTTCAGATGTTTGAGCAATCGCAATCGCGTTTCCATTCAAAACTAGCACAATGCCGATCGAGACAAAGCGCGATGCAAATGCAGGCGAAATCATGTCATGTCCCCCAAGACGTGAGTCGGAAAATTAACGACATATTAAAAAGTATGCCGTCATTTTTCAAGCCGATGGATTGCGAGATGGCACGTCAAGACGTGATAGATTTAAACGCGCACCAAAAGCTGAGCCTAGATCAGGCGCGCCGCTTCGATCGCCGCCAGCGCATTGGCCCGCCGCGCGTCGCCCTGACCGCCGACTAGCACCCAGCGCACCCCGCGCCGCTCCAGTTCGGCCTTCGACAGATCGAAGAAGCGCTGCCGCATCGCTGATGTGCCGAACATCCGCGTGCCGTCGTCGACCCACGGCAAGTCGATGTCGAGCAGCAGATAGAGATCGGCAGTCCCCTTCCACGCGCTGAACCAGCGATCGCGCGCGCCGAACAGCATGTCGGCCCACACCGCCGTCATCAGCGGATCGGTGTCGAGGAACAGCGGGTCGGCGCCCGACGCAAGCGCGCTCTGCGTCATGGCCGCATGCGTCTCGGCAATCTTCACCAGATCGGCCATGGTGAAATCGATTCCACGCCGTTCGGCGAAGGTGCGGCCATATTCGGGCACGAACATCGTGTCGTAATGGCGCGCCAGCCGCTCGATCAGCGTCGATTTGCCCGTGCTTTCGGGGCCGTGGAGGCAAATCGTGCGGATCATGCCGACGCATCATGCCGAAGGGCGCGCCGCCAGTCGACCAGGCCACACACGGCCAGCACAAGGAAGACCAGATAGAGCACCGCCGTCAGCCACAGCCCCTTTGCCGCATACAGGCCGATCGCCAGCAGATCGACGCCGATCCACAGCACCCAGCTTTCGATCAGCCGCCGCGACTGCATGATCTGCGCGGCGACGCTGATGATCGCCACGCTCGCGTCCCACCACGGCAGCGCGGCATCGGTGTGGCGCTGGACGAGGCTCGCCCAGAGCGCGATGGCAATGGCCGTGCCGGCCGCCCAGCCAAGCCGCGCGCCTGCCCCCAGCCGCTCGACGCGGATCGCGCCACTGCTGCGCGCCGCACGCGACCACGCCCACCAGCCGTAGAGATTGACTGCGAAGAAGAAAAACTGGAGCAGTGCGTCGCTGTAGAGCTTCGCGTCGTAGAAAATGCGCGCATAAAGCGCGACCATCACCAGCGCGAAGGGATAGTTCCAGATGCTTCGCCGCACCACCAGCCCGACGTTGATCAAGCCCAGTACGAAGGCGATGATTTCCAGCGTCGACACGGGCTAACGCGCGAGCCGGTCGAGCGTCGCGATCAGCGCGTCATAATGGTCGATCACCGCATCGGCCCCGAGTTCTGCGACCGGCCCGTGCAGGAAGCCGAAGCTGACGGCGATCGACGGGATCGCCGCCGCCTTTGCCGCCATGATGTCATAAATCGAATCGCCCAGGAAAACCGCGCGCCCGCCGCCGCAGCGGGCGATCATTTCGTTGATCGGCGCAGCGCTTGGCTTGGCATTGCCCGGCCCGAGCGTATCGCCGCCGATCACCGTCTGGAACCGGTCGAGCAGGCCCAGCAGCCCGAGCAGCCGCACAGCCAGCGATTCGAACTTGTTGGTGACGACCGCGAGCTTCACGCCCTGCCCCGCCAGCGTGTCTAGCGCTGCCAGCGCGCCGGGATAGGGCTGCGTCAGATCGGCGATATGCGCTTCGTAATAACGCAGCATTTCCTTGTAATAGCCGCGAAAAACTTGCGGTTCGCAGCCACCGCTCGCCTCCAGCGCCAGCCGCAGCATTTCCTTCGCTCCGCCGCCGATCATCGGCTCGACTTGCTCAGGGCTCAGCAGCGGCCGCCCGGCCAGCGCGAGCGCGTGATTGACCGCCGCTGCGAGATCGGGACTGGTATCGAGCAGCGTACCGTCGAGATCGAAGCCGACGATATCGAATGCGCGGGCGGGTGAATTTTCGCTCATGCCCGACTGGCTGCCCGCAAAGCGGTGGCATTGGCAAGCGGTTCATGGCAGGGGCGCGGCAAGGCTCTGGGGCTTTCGCATGACGACACCACCGATTGCCGCCGTCGTCCTTGCCGCGGGCAAGGGCACGCGGATGAAATCCGATCTGCACAAGGTTCTCCATCCGATCGCCGGACAGCCGATGCTGCTGCATCTGCTGGCCAGCGTCGATGCGCTGGCGCCCGCCAGGAAAGTCGTCGTCGTGGGATCGGGCCGCGATCAGCTCGAAGCTGCGCTGGGCGACACCGCCACGCTCGCGGTGCAGGAACCGCAGCTCGGCACCGGTCATGCGGTGCAGCAGGCCGAGGGTGCGCTGGCCGGGTTCGACGGCGATGTGCTGATCCTCTATGGCGACGTGCCGCTGGTGCCGACGGCGACGATGCAGCGCATGCTCGACCGGCTGCACGCGCCCGACGCGCCGGCAATCGTGGTGCTCGGCTTCGAGCCCGACGATACGCTGCGCTATGGCCGCGTCATTGCCGAGGGCGACCGGATCGTGAAGATGGTCGAGCACAAGGACGCGACCGACGCCGAACGCGCGGTGCGGCTGTGCAATTCGGGACTGATGGCGGCACGCTCGGCGGACCTGTTCGCACTGCTCGCCCGGGTCGGCAACGATAATGCGGCCAGCGAATATTATCTCGTCGATATCGTCAACATCGCCAACGACGACGGCCGCCTGAGCGCGGTCGTCACCACCGACCCGTTCGAAGTCGCCGGCGTCAACAGCCGCGCCGAACTCGCGGCGCTGGAGCGCGAATGGCAAGTGCGGCGGCGGGCGCAAGCCATGGCCGATGGCGCGACGCTGATCGCGCCGGAGACGGTCTGGTTCGCGTACGACACCGTGCTGGGCCGCGACGTCCTGATGGAGCCCAATGTCTTCTTCGGCCCCGGCGTGCGAGTGGCCGACCGCGTGACGATCCGCGCGAACTGCCATATCGAGGGCACCGCCATCGCGCCGGGTTGCGAGGTCGGCCCCTTCGCGCGGTTGCGTCCCGGAACGGTGCTCGGCGAGCGTGCCAAGATCGGCAATTTCGTCGAGACAAAAAAAGCGGTGCTTGGCGCTGGCGCGAAGGCGAACCACCTCACCTATCTGGGCGACGCCGAAGTCGGCGCGAAGGCGAATGTCGGTGCGGGGACGATCACCTGCAATTATGACGGCTTCTTCAAGTACAAGACCGTGATCGGCGAAGGCGCCTTCATCGGATCGAATTCGGCGCTGGTCGCACCGGTGACGGTTGGCACCGGGGCGATCGTGGGGGCCGGGTCGGTGATCACCGCTGACGTCGCGCCTGATGCCCTGGCGCTGGCGCGCGGCACGCAAGCCGCCAAGCCGGGCTGGGCGAAACGCTTTCGCGAATTGATGACGGCGAAGAAGAACGCCCGGTAACTGATTGGAGTAAAACGACCTTATGTGCGGTATCGTTGGCATTCTCGGGCAGGACGCGGTGGCGGATCGGCTGCTCGATGGGCTCAAGCGGCTCGAATATCGCGGCTATGATTCGGCCGGCATCTGCACCGTGCATGACGGCGCGTTCGAGCGCCGCCGCGCACCGGGCAAGCTCGCCAATCTCGCACGCGTGCTCGCCGACGCGCCGCTTCCCGGCAGCAGCGGCATCGCCCACACGCGCTGGGCAACGCACGGTGCGCCGACCGAGGACAATGCCCATCCGCACATCGCGGGCGACGTGGTGCTGGTCCACAACGGCATCATCGAGAACTTCAAGCCGCTGCGCGACGAGCTGCTCGCCGACGGCCGGACTTTCCTCAGCCAGACCGACACCGAAGTCGTCGCGCATCTGATCGCGCGCGAAGTCGAACGCGGCGCCTCGCCGCGCGACGCGGTCGCGACCGTTCTTCCGCGCCTGCACGGGGCGTTCGCGCTCGGCGTGATGTTCAAGTCCGAACCCGACCTGCTGATCGGGGCGCGGCTCGGCGCGCCGCTGACGGTCGGGTACGGAGACGGTGAGAACTACCTCGGCTCGGACGCGCTCGCGCTGGCCCCGCTCACTCAGCGGATCGCCTATCTCGAGGAAGGCGACTGGGTCGTCATCACCCGCGCGAAGGTCGAGATTTTCGACCGCGACAACCAGCCGGTCGAACGCCCGATCGTCAATTCGGGTGCGTCGGGCCAGCTGATGGACAAGGGCAATTACCGCCACTTCATGCTCAAGGAAATCCACGAGCAGCCGGTGGTCGTCGCGCAGACGCTGCGGTCGTACCTGCGCCCGCTCGAGAATCGCGTCGCGCTGCCCGACATGGAATTCGATCTCGGCGGAGTCGAGCGCGTGTCGATCGTTGCCTGCGGCACGGCATCCTATGTCGGCATGATCGGCAAATACTGGATCGAAAGCCTCGCGCGCGTGCCGGTCGAAGTCGATGTCGCGAGCGAATTCCGCTACCGCGATCCGGTGCTCACGCCCGGCCAGCTCGGTGTCGTCGTGTCGCAGAGCGGCGAGACCGCCGATACCCTCGCCGCGCTGCGCCACATGAAGGCCGCGGGGCTGACGACCGCGGGCATCATCAACGTGCCGACCAGCTCGATGGCGCGCGAGGTCGATCTGCTTATGCCGACTCACGCCGGCCCCGAAATCGGCGTCGCCTCGACCAAGGCGTTCACGTGCCAGCTCGCGGTGATGGCGGCACTCGCGGTCAATCTCGCGCGTGCCAAGGGATTGCTGACGGTGGAGGCCGAGAGCGAGATCGTTGCCCAGCTCCAGAGCGTGCCCGAGGCGATGAGCATGGCGCTCGCGCATGACGAAGAGATCGAGGCGATGGCGCCGAAAATCGCGGCGGCACGCGACGTGCTTTATCTGGGGCGCGGCCCCGAATATCCGATGGCGCTCGAAGGCGCGCTGAAGCTGAAGGAAATCAGCTATATCCACGCCGAAGGCTATGCGAGCGGGGAAATGAAGCATGGGCCGATCGCGCTGATCGACGACAGCGTCCCGCTGATCGTGCTCGCGCCGTCGGGGCCGCTGTTCGACAAGACCGTCAGCAACATGCAGGAAGCGCAGGCGCGCGGCGCGCAGGTCGTGCTGGTGTCCGACGCCGAGGGTATTGCCCAGGCGGGCGAGAACACGATCGCGACGGTCGAGATGCCGAAGGTGCATCCGCTGATTGCGCCGCTGGTCTATGCGGTGCCGATCCAGCTGCTCGCCTATCATGTCGCGGTGTTCAAGGGCACCGATGTCGACCAGCCGCGCAATCTGGCGAAGTCGGTCACCGTCGAGTGAGCGCGCCGCTCGTCGCAGGCGTCGAGCTGGGCGGCACCAAATGTGTCTGCATCCTGGGCACCGGCCCCGATGACGTGCGCGCGATCGAACGCGTGCCGACGACCACCCCGGCCGAAACGCTCGCGGCGATCGAGGCCGTGCTCGACGGCTGGCAGGGCTTCGCCGCGCTCGGCATCCCGAGCTTCGGACCGGTCGGGATCGACCTTGCGGGACCCGACTGGGGCCATATCACCGCGACCACCAAGCCCGGCTGGTCGGGCACCGATATCGCCCCGCGGCTCGCCGCACGATACGGCGTGCCGGTCGGGTTCGATACCGACGTCGTCGGTGCGGCGCTGGCGGAAGCGCGCTGGGGGGCGGCGCAGGGGCTTGCCGACCTCGCCTATGTCACGATCGGCACCGGCGTCGGCGTCGGGTTGATCGCGGGTGGCACGCCGCTTTCGGGGCTGACGCATGCCGAGCTTGGTCATGTCCGGCCGCGGCGCCTGCCCGGCGATGATTTTCCCGGCATGTGCAGTTTCCACGGCGATTGTGTCGAGGGCCTCGCCTCAGGGCCCGCAATCGCCGCCCGTACCGGCAGACCCGGCGATCGGCTCGGCGCCGACGACCCGGCCTGGGTAGCGATTGCCGATGCCATCGCGCAGCTCTGCCACATGCTGGTGCTGACCGGTGTGCCGCGCCGCATCGTCTTCGGCGGCGGCGTCGCGGTCGGCACGCCGCACCTGCTGCTCCGCGTTCGCGCGGCGCTTGGCGATAGCCTCGGCGCCTATGGCAATCTCGCGCTGCTGGGTGATCTCGACGCCTTCATCGTGACCGCCGCGCTCGGCGACCGCGCGGGTCCGCTCGGCGCGATTCTGCTCGGACAGGCGGCGCTATAACCCTTCCTTAACCATGCTTCCCGCATGGTCGTTAAGACTATCGAGGGGGATGCCCGGTGCGGATTCTGATTATCGACGACGAGCCGGCGATGCACGACAGCTATCGCCAGTGCTTCGCGCCCACCGGTGCCGGCGCGCTCGATGCGATGGCGGCCGAACTGTTCGGCGACGACGATACGCCCGCTCCCGTCGCGGACGCACCCGAATTCGCGCTGACACATGCCATGCAGGGCCTCGACGGCGTCGCCGAGGTCGAAAAGGCGCTCGCCGCGGGTGATCCATTTGCGGTTGCGTTCATCGATATCCGCATGCCGCCGGGCATCGATGGCCGCGAGACCGCCAAGCGCATCCGCGCGCTCGATCCCGACATCAATCTCGTCATCGTGACGGGCTATTCCGATTTTTCGCCGATCGAAATCGCCAAGGTCGCCGGACCCGCAGACAAAATCTTCTACATCGCCAAGCCGTTCGAAGTCGACGAGATCGTCCAGACCGCGACCGCGCTCGCGAAGCGCTGGCAAGTCGACCTCGAACTCGCCGCCGCGCGCGCGACGCTGGCGGCACAAGTCGTGACGCTCGAGGAGCAGAGCCGCGAACTCGCTGCCAACGAAAGCAAGGCGGTGCACATGGCGACGCACGACTCGCTTACCGAAGCGCCCAACCGCCTCGCCTTCCTGCGCGCGCTGACCGAACGCTCGCGCGGTCGCGAACGCTTTGCAACGGCGATGCTCGATCTCGACCGCTTCAAGCTCGTCAACGACACGCTCGGCCATCTCGCAGGCGACGAGATGATCCGCTCGGTCTATCAGCTGCTGAACGCCGCGGTGCCCGAAGGCGGCATGGTCGCGCGGCTCGGCGGCGACGAATTCGGCATCCTGTTCGACACCCCCGGCGAGGAAGCGGCGGTGATGGCCTGCGAACTGATGCTGCGCCGCATGTCGGTGACGCTGTCGCTCGTTGGCCATTCGGTGCAGGCGAATGCGTCGATCGGCGTCGTCGTCACCGAAGCCGAGCCAGTCCGCGACCCGGTCGACGTGATGCGCCGCGCCGACCTCGCGCTCAACGAAGCCAAGCGCGCCGGACGCGGCTTGGTGCGCGCGTTCGACGAGAGCATGGACGACAGCATCAAGTTCCGCCGCCGCATCGAGGGCGGGCTGGGCCAGGCAATTGCCCGGGGCGAGCTGAAGCTCGTTTACCAGCCGATCGTCGGTGGCGAAGCGCTCGACATCGTCGGCTTCGAAGGGCTGCTGCGCTGGTCGTCGCCCGAATATGGCGCGATTTCGCCGGCCATGTTCATCCCGATCGCCGAGGAATCCAACCTGATCCACGATCTTGGCGACTGGGTGATCGACACCGCGCTCGCCGAGCTCCACAATTGGCCGGGGCAATATGTCTCGATCAATTTCTCGCCCCGCCAGTTCCGGCGGCACAATTTCGTCGCGCATCTGGTCGAATGCGTCCAGCGCGCCGGCGTCGAGCCGGGCCGCGTGCAGATCGAGATCACCGAAACCGCAATCTTCGACGATGCCGATCGCGCCGCCGAAACGCTGTACCGGCTGCGCCAGATGGGCTTCCGCATCGCGCTCGACGATTTCGGCACGGGCTATTCGTCGCTCTACAACATCCGCAAATTCGCGCTCGATTGCCTGAAGATCGACCGCAGCTTCATCGACGGCATGGGCCGCGAGCGCGAAAGTGCGGCGATCGTCCATTCGATCGTCCACCTCGGTCGCGCGCTCGGGCTCGGCGTGATCGCCGAAGGCGTCGAGACCGAGGCGCAGCTGCAGGCACTGCGGTTGGCCGGAGCGTCGCACATGCAGGGCTATTATTTCTCGCGGCCGGTCGACGCCGATGTCGCGCGCGACATGGCGGCGCGCGGGAGCATCGAGGGCAAGGACGATCCCGGCGACGGCCCCGCCCTGCTGCAAGGGAACGGGACGCACGGCTGATGCCCGCCTGGCGGTTCGATCTGCCGCGCCGACGACCGGGGTCGCTCGGCGCGAAGCTGCTGCTGATCCTGACCGGCGTCGGGCTGCTCGGCTCGGTCGCGATCACGCTGCTGCTGGCAGCTGTCATCACGCCGAGCTTCAACCAGCTCGAGGCCGCCTCGGTCGACGCGCATGTCGCGCGCACCCGCGCGGCGCTCAACGAAAACATCGCGAAGGTTGAAACCGCCGTTCGCGATTACGGCGACTGGAATTCTTCCTACGACTATATGGGTCACCCCACTGCCGCGTTCGAGAAGGAGAGCTTTTCGACGCTGGCGATGGCCAATCTCGATGTCAGCGGCATGGCCTATATCGGCAACGACGGCCGGGTCGTGATCGCGCGCTGGCTCGATCTTGCCCGGGGCGCCGATTATCCGGCGATGCGCCAGCAGTTGATCGAGCGTATCCGCCGCATCGATTTCAAGCGCGCGGTCGGCAACAGCAATTCGTCCGCTTTCTACGCACGCGTCGGCGGGGTTGTCGCCGCCGTCGGCGTCGCGCAGGTCCGCCGGTCGGACGGCAGCGGCGAACCGCGCGGCTATGTGCTGATGGTCCGCCAGATCACTTCGCAGCAGTTGTCGAAGCTGCTCCAGATCGGCGCGCGGCTCGATCCGGCGCAGGCCGACCGCCCGGTGGTGACACCGAGCCGCAGCAAGATGACGATCGGCGTGCCGATCCTCGGCGCCGACGGCCATGCCGTCGCCAGCGTTAGCTTCACCGTGCCCCGCGAGGTGTCGACGCTCGGCACGCGGATGCTGATGCTCGCGATCGTGGGATCGACCGTGCTGCTGATGGTGCTGCTGGCCGTGCTCAGCAGGGCAATCGCGCGCCTTGTGCTCGCCCCGCTCAACCGCGTCGAACGCCACATGCACGTCGTGACCGCGTCGGGATCGCTGTCGCTGCTGGAGGGCGAGGAGGATCGCCGCGACGAGATCGGATCGTTGGGACGCAGTTTCAACAAGATGCTACGACAATTGAAGGATCTGCGCGAGCAGCTGGAAGTGCAGAGCTTCGCGCTCGGCAAGACCGAAAGCGCCGTCGCGGTGATGCACAATGTCCGCAACGCGCTCAATCCGATCAGCACGATCCTGTCGCGCGGACTCGCCGATGCGCCGCCGGCCGACAAGACGATGATCGATCGTGCGCTCGGTGAACTTGCGCGTGACGACATCCCCGCTGCCCGCCGCCAGAAGCTCGCCGCCTTCGTCGCGGCTGCCATCGCGGGCGAGGAAGCCGCCCGCAGCGACCGCGCCCGCCAGCTCAAGACCGGACGCGAAGCGATGCAGCATGTGCTCGAAATCATCGGCACGCAGCAAGCCCAGGCGCATGAGCGGCCGCCGCTCGACACCTGCGACGTCACCGACCTGATTGCCCAGAATGCGACGATCGCCCGCTATTCGGACGAAACGTCGATTGCATTCGAATTCCCTGCCAAGCCGTGGCTGGTGCTGGCGAACCGCATCATCCTGAGCCAGGTGATCGGCAATCTGTTCGGCAATGCCGCCGAGGCGATCGCCGCCAAGGGCACCGGCTCGGGCAGCATCCGCGTCGCCGTCAGCGAACAGGATAGCGTGGTGACGATCGTCATCCGCGACGACGGCGAAGGCTTTTCGCCCGAAGTCGGCGCCACCCTGTTCCAGCGCGGCTATTCGACGCGTCAGCATAAATCGGGCGGCCTGGGCCTCCACTGGTGCGCCAATTCGATGAACGCGATGGAAGGATCGCTGCGGCTCGACAGCGAGGGCAAGGGGCTGGGCGCCACTGCGACCCTGACGCTGAAAGCGGCGCCTGTTGCCGCGGCGCGCGCCGCCGCCTGAGCCCCAGGGCCGACATCGTATCGCTTCGGTGCGGCGGCCAAGGTTAGCTGCACCGCAACGTTTCGCGGCATCGCACGATTAACCAACCCCCGGGCATCGTTACGGCGGTGATGCGGCGTGCGTGCGCCGTGTCGCCATCCCCACCAACGGCGCGCGCGGATGCTCAGGCTGGCCGCGCGCGCCGCCCATCTGAAAGGATCCGCGGATGCCCGTTCTCAATTTTGACCAGATCACGCTTGCCGAGGGCGAAGAACAACGGCTGGCCAACGGCTTCGGCGGCTTCAACTGGCTGCAGGCCGGGGTCTACAACCCCAATGGCGCGATCGCCGGCTATGTCGCGAGTTCGGGTCAGAATATCCTGTTCGTCTCCGAAGCGGGCAGCTTCGAGGTCCCCGGCTATGAAGATGCGGCACGCGGCACCCCGCTGACGATGACGCGCAGCGCCGCCTTCAATCTCGAATCGCTCGACATTTCGTCTGCCTTTCGCCCCGGCCTGACAGTGACGGTCCGCGCCTATGCCGATGAAGGTGGCGCGCATGTGATCGGGCAGCGCACCATTACCGTCGGCGTCGGCGAGCAGCAGAATGTGTCCTTTCTCGGCGGCCTCGATTTCGGCACTTTCCTGGGCGCGCACCGCGTCGAATTCAGCGCCAACGATGGCGACGACTCGACGCTCGACTATTTCGGGATCGACAATCTGACGTTCAGCGACGCGACGACCGTGCTGCTCGATTTCGACGACATCACCTTGGCCGCCGGCGGCGAGGCGCCGATCAGCAGCTATCGCGGGTTCAGCTTCAGCCAGACCGGGGTTTACAGCCCCGATGGCACGCTGCCGGGCTATACCACCAGCTCGGGTGCGAACCTCGCTTTCATTGCCGAGGCAAACAACAACGAAGTGGGCGGCTATGACAATGCCGCAGGGTCACCGGTCGTGATCACCAACGCCAGCGAGTTCAGCTTCCTCGGCGGCGCCTTTTCGGCCGCCTTCCGGTCGGGACTCGAAATCACCATTCGCGGCTATGCCGATGAGGCGGGCACGCAGCTCGTCGCCGAACGCACGATCGTCGCGAACCAGGGTACGGCCGATCAGTTCGACTTCCTGAACGGCGAATTCGCCGGGCTCCACCGGATCGAATTCAACGCCAATGACGGCAATGCCGCCACCAACGACTATTTCGGCTTCGACGACCTGAGCTTCTTCGTCGCGCCGCCGGCGGCGCTGCCAGTCAATGCGGCGGCGTTCGGGGTCGTTCCCGAACTGGTGGCGTTCGACAGCACCACCAGCGTCGATCTGGCTTCGCTCAGCAACGCGATCGCCATCGCCTGAGCGACGCGGGCGGCGGTCTCCCCCCAACCCGACCGCCGCCCGCCCCTACCCTGTCTTCAGCACCACCTGCGGCGGCGCCTCGGCCGATGCCACGTCATCCCGGCGCCGCAGATAGGGGGCGACCAGATTGCGCGCGCGAAACCATTCCTGGCGTTCGGGACTCAAGGTCTCGAAATTGCCGATCACGCGACGGCAATCAGGGCTCTTGCACTGGCAGATCATGTGCCAGTTCGACTGCGTCAGCGTCGTCGAATAATCCCAGGTGATTTCGTCGCCCGGCACGATCGGCCGGATCGCGACCAGCACCACGCCTTCATCGGTGAAGCGCAGCCCGGCATTAGGGGCGCAGCTATGGTTGATGAGATCATCGATGCGGTTCGACGGTCCCATGTAATGTTCGGGCGTCACCTGCACGAAGCGGTCGCCCTGCCCGCGCATGACGCTCGGCACCTGATCGGCACGGAAGCGGCGACCGGTGAACTTCACGATCGCATCGCCCTCGGCGAAGTCGACCGCGGCATAGACCGCCTTGCCGAGATGATTCTCCCCGACCGAGAAGAGGTTGGCCGCGGGGCGATAGGCATCGAGCACATAGAAGCGCCCGTTGCGATACCCCAGCGAGCGCAGCGGATTGATTGTCGCGAGGCCGATCATGAACCACACGCTCGCGTGGCAGGCGACTTCGACGAAGATATAGGCATAGCCGGCAAGATTGATGTCCTCGCTGCGGGCAGCGACGATCAGGGTCGCCAGATCGCCGATCGTCCACAGCCCCCACGCCGGCGATCGTTCGCGCGCACGGTCCTGCGCCACGCTTTCCCACGTCGGCCAGAAGCTGACCGGCACGGCGGCGACCACCAGCATATGCGCCCAGAAGGCCGAGCGGAACGCGACCCACAGCAGCAGCGCACCGAGGCAGGCGATCATGCAGATCGTCTCGCTCCGCGACGGCGGGCTCCAGGCCGATTGCCGCCAGATGCCGATCGTCACCACCAAACATGCCGCCGACGACACCAGAAACACAATGCTTTGCGCCGCCCCCGGATTGACGGCGGCGTAAGTGCTCGCCTCGACCAGCGTTGCCGAGCTCCAGATCAGCCACGACGCCCGGTTGGGCTGCACGAGCTGTCGCCGAAGCCCCGTCAGATAGACGAGATACCCCGTGAAATTGGCCGCGACGGCAAGCAGGAACCAGAGCGTAATCGGCGCCCCCATCAGACTTATGGTTAACGCCGATTAGCCTATCGCCCGACTCGCGTCCACAAAAAGCTAGGATTCACCGCGAGTCGCGCGGCCAATTGCCGCCACTGTCCGCGATCTGGTGCACATGCGCGGCCCGATGGGGCACCGGGAAGCACCTCGTCGCTTGATTTGGCATGCGCGCCGGGGGCATGGCGGTGCGGACGGTGCCCGAGATGCGGCAGAGGATTTGGCCACGGTGACGATCGACAAAGTCTATCTGACCGCAGACGCACTGCTGGCCGATTCCTTCCGCCTCGGCGTGGCGGTGCTCGACAGCGGCTTTGCCCCCACGCATCTGGTCGGCATCTGGCGTGGCGGCGCGCCGGTCGGTATCGCGGTGCAGGAGCTGCTTGCCTATCACGGGGTCGATTGCGATCACATCGCCGTCCGCACGTCCTCCTACATCGGCATCGACCAACAGGACCCCGACGTCCGCGTCTATGCGCTAGGCTATCTGATCGACACGCTGGGGCCGGAGGACCGGCTGCTGGTGATCGACGATGTGTTCGACAGCGGCCGCAGCATCCGCGCCTTCCTGCGCGAACTCGCCGCGCGCTGCCGCTACAACATGCCGCGCGACGTCCGCATCGCCACCGTCTATTACAAGCCTTCGCGCAACCAGACCGATCTGGTGCCCGACTTCTATGTCCATTCGACCGATGCCTGGCTGGTCTTCCCGCACGAGATCAACGGCCTGAGCATCGACGAAATCCGTCGCAACAAGCCCCAGGCGCAGCTGATCCTGCGCGAAGAGGACCCAGCATGACCGACTTTGCGAGCCCCGCCGACCGCGCGGCTTTCATCGCCGCCCTTCCGAAGGCCGAATTGCACCTCCACATCGAAGGATCGCTGGAACCCGAGCTGATGTTCGCGCTCGCGCAGCGCAACGGCGTGTCGATTCCCTTTGCGTCGGTCGAGGCCGTGCGCGCGGCCTATGACTTTTCCAACCTGCAGGATTTTCTCGACATTTATTATCAGGGCATGGCGGTGCTGCTGACCAAGCAGGATTTTTTCGACCTGACCGCTGCCTATCTCGACCGCGCGCACGCCGATGGTGTGCGGCACGTCGAGATTTTCTTCGATCCCCAGGGCCATACCGAGCGCGGCGTTGCGTTCGCGACGGTGATCGACGGCATCACCCGGGCACTGGCGGATGGCGAAACACGCCTCGGCATTTCCTCGAAGCTGATCATGTGCTTCCTGCGGCATCTGAGCGAAGCCGAAGCCGAGGCCACGCTCGATGCGGCGCTGCCCCACCTTCACAAGATCGCGGGCGTGGGTCTCGATTCCTCGGAACTCGGGCACCCCCCCGCCAAGTTCGCGCGCGTCTTCGCCCGTGCGCGCGGCCTGGGCCTGAAACTCGTCGCCCATGCCGGCGAGGAAGGCCCCGCCAGCTATGTCCACGAAGCGCTCGACCTGCTCGGCGTCGACCGGATCGATCACGGCAACCGGTCACTCGACGACCCGGCGCTGGTCGCGCGGCTGTCGGCCGAAGGAATGTGCCTGACGGTCTGCCCGCTTTCGAACCTGAAGCTGTGCGTGGTGGACGATATTGCCCGGCACCCGCTGAGGACCATGCTCGACGCAGGGCTCGCCGCGACCGTCAATTCGGATGATCCCGCTTATTTCGGCGGCTATGTGAACGCCAATTACATTGCGGTTGCCGACGCACTCGACCTGTCACGCGAGGAACTCGCGCGGCTGGCCCGCAACAGCTTTACCGGATCCTTCCTGAGCGCCGCCGAACAGGCGCCGCATCTGGCCGCGATCGCACGACATACTGTCGTCTGACCTCACACCGGCCTCATCGACGAGGCCCGCGACGGCGCAGGGCGAACCCGGTATCGAAATGAGTTCCTGCCGACGCCAGCTGACCGCGGGTCGTACGGCGCATCTGATCGCCAAGCGTGACAGTGCCGGGGCGATGAAGCTCGTGCTCGCTGCAGGCGACCCTGACGCCGCCGCCAAGGTTGCGACCATCTGTCAGGCGAAATGACGCGCGCTGTGCCTCAGCGCCCGACCGAGGTGTAGGTGAAGCCCGCCCGCTCCGCTTCGGCGATCGGGTAGATATTGCGAAGGTCGACCATGACCGGCGCCTGCATCACCTTTGCCAGCCGTTTCAGGTCGAGCGCGCGGAAGATGTCCCACTCGGTCACGATCGCGACCACGTCCGCGCCTTCGGCCGCTTCATAGGCATCGTTCGCCAGCTCGATTTCGGGCATCAGCGCCTTGGCGTGGCTCATGCCTTCGGGATCATAGGCGCGGATTCTGGCGCCGGCATCGATCAGGCTCTGGACGATCGCCAGGCTGGGCGCATCGCGCATATCGTCGGTGTTGGGCTTGAACGTCAGGCCCAGGATAGCAACCGTCTTACCCCTGGCATCGCCGCCGAGCGCGTTGATCACCTTGCGGCCCATCGCGCGCTTGCGGCTGTCGTTGACCTTGACCACGGCCTCGACGATGCGCACCGGCGATTCATAATCCTCGGCCGTCTTCAGCAGCGCAAGCGTGTCCTTCGGGAAGCACGACCCGCCATAGCCCGGCCCCGCATGCAGGAATTTCGCCCCGATCCGGTTGTCGAGCCCGATCCCGCGCGACACGTCCTGCACATTGGCACCGACCGCTTCGCAAAGATCGGCGATTTCATTGATGAACGTGATCTTCGTCGCCAGAAACGCATTGGCGGCATATTTGATCAGCTCGGCCGTGCGCCGCCCGGTGAACAGGATCGGGCTTTCGTTCAGGAACAGCGGGCGATAGATTTCGCGCATCACCGCCTGCGCACGCGCGTCGTCGGTGCCGATCACGATCCGGTCGGGGCGCTTGAAGTCACCGATCGCCGCCCCTTCGCGCAGGAATTCGGGATTGGAGACCACGGCCACATCGAGCCCGGGCCGGGCTTCGCGCAGGATAGCCTCGACCTTGTCGCCGGTGCCGACGGGCACAGTCGATTTGGTGACGACGACAGTCGCCCCAGTCACGGCAGCGGCAATCTCGCGCGTTGCATCGAAGACATAGGTCAGGTCGGCATGGCCGTCGCCGCGCCGCGACGGCGTACCAACGGCGATGAAGATCGCATCGGCGCCCGCGACGGCCGATTTCAGGTCGGTGGTGAACGTCAGCCGCCCGGCAGCGACATTGGCCGCCACCAGTCCTTCGAGCCCCGGCTCGTAGATCGGCATCCGCCCCGCTTCGAGCGCTTCGATCTTGCTCGCGTCCTTGTCGACGCAGATCACCTCATGGCCGAAATCCGAAAAGCAGGCGCCAGAGACCAGGCCGACATAGCCCGAACCGATCATCGTAATCCGCATCTAAAGCCCTCATCCGTCCCGGCGCCGTCTTGCCGAGGCGCCAGCATCTAGCGCAAACGCAACCGATTGCCAGTGGGGGCAGGCCGCATGCGCGATCGTCAGAAGAACAGCTTCCTGACGGACAGCCGCACCGACCGGCCGAACGGATCCTGATAGGCCGGCTGATAGGCAATCGGCGTCGCACCGGTCTGGTCGGTCACGCGCTGGCGCTGGTTGAGCAGATTGTCGACCGCGATCGCCACCCGCATCCCCCGCATCCAGCGATACTTCTTCAGCAACTCGAGCCGCTGCGTCAGATCGGCGAACAGCCGCAGGTTGACCGTCGTCAGGCTGCCGAAGTCGAGCGTCTGGCCGGTGCCGCCCAGGCTGCCGTTCACGCGGGTCGCGCTCTGCCAGTTGGCCGACAGCCGCACGCCGAGCCCGTTGTTGTTATAGCCCGCCTGCGCCTCCAGCTCGTGCCGCGGCTGGCCCGCGCCGCTGCTGACGGTGTCGCCGTTGAGGAGGTCGAGCACCGGCCCCGCGCCGCCGATCCGCACCTGCTCGGTCAGATGCCAGGTGTGATAGAAGGCGAGATTGATCCGCCCCCCGGCCTGTGCCGCGCCGCCGCCACCGCCCCGGAAGCCGCCACCCCCGCCGAAGCCGCCCCCGCCGGGGCCACCCGGCCCGCCAGCACCGGGGCCGCCCGGCCCACCAGCGCCCGGCGGGCCGCCGGGCCGACCCTGCCCGCCGCCCTGCCCGCCATTGGGACCGCCGCCACCGAAAATGCTGCCGCCGAACACGCTTTGCGGCGGGCGTCCGCCCGGCGGGATCAGCCCGATGAAGGGATTGGGGCCCTTGCCCGCACGCCAAGCCTCGATCTGCTTCTGCAGCTTCGATTTCACCGACATGGTGAAGTCGAAGCCATAGCGGAACTGCGAACTGCGCGTCTCGGCGAAGTTGATCGGACGCGCGTCGATCCGCAGCAGCTGGCCGGCGGCGTCGCGGGTGAAGCGATCGGGGAACGCCGCCTCGATCGCCGCCGTCGCGCTCGGAAAGCTCGCGACCGCGTTGTTGACGCGCGTGTCGGTATAGCTCGCCGTGATGTTGAAGTCGGTCTTGTCGAACGGTTTCAGCGTCAGCCCCAGCCGCTTCACCAGCCGGTCGCTGGCGCGCAGATTGGGATTGCCGCCCGACAAACTGGTCACGGTCGCATTCTGGCCAAGCGTGAAATCGAACACGCGCACGTTGAGCGTCGTGATCACCGGATTGCCGAGTTGCTGGACGCTCGGTGCATTGTCCTGCTGCGTCACCGATCCGATGATGCGCACCGCTTCGACCGGCGCCCAGTTGAACCCGTAACCGAGCGTGCGCAGCGTGCCGAAATCCGACAGGCCATTGTACGCAAGGTTGAAGTTGCCCGACAGCGAGCCGAGGAAGCCCAGGAAGTCGCGCGCGCGGCTGGCGATGGGCACGTCGAGGTTGAACTGGCCGTTGGCACTGGCACGCGCAAGGCTCGCCGACTGGAAGACGCCCGCGCGCCGCGAATTGCTGTCGAACGTCAGCGACGATCCGGCGACCTTGAAGCTTGCCGACACCTTGCCCGCCGGCAGCGTGAGCAGCGATCCGTTCAGCAGGGCGTCGATGCCGTAGCTGCTCGATGTCGAGCGGGCGCGATTGGCGGCGAGCGGCTCGAACGTACCTGGCGCGAACGGCCCGAACGGATTGGCGGTCGGATCATTGGCGTTCAGCCGCGCCTGGAACGCCGTCGTGTCGAGGCCGACATCGGTCAGTGTTTCATTGTCGCTGCGGTCGTAGTTGGCGAGGATCGACCACTGCCATTTGCCGACATTGCCGTTGAAGGTCGCGCCGAAATGGCCGGTGACGGTGTTCGACGACTGACCGAGCGGATTGAAATCGCCGAGCGCGCGATCGACCGCGACCGCGCGGCTGAACGGCGAAAAGCGGTTGCCCACTGGCAGCGTCAGCGCGACACCCGGCAAGCCGAAGGTGCCCCGGCTATCCTGCGTTTCGATGCGGCCGTTGAACGTCGCCGACACATCCTTGAAGATCGTCGTCGCATAAATGAGGTTGGCGTCGAAGCCCCGGTTCGCGGGCAGCAGGGTACGGAACGGCGTCGGATCGGTGGCGGTCGCGCGGTTCGCGGTGCCCGCGAAATCGGCGAGCGTCGGATTGAGCGTGCCCGCCGGCACGCCCGCAATCGTCGTCAGCGCCCCTGCCCGCGCCGACAGCGCCGGGTCGATCTCGCCGCCGGTCAGCCCGACGACATTGCCGGCAATTGAGAACGGGCTGGCCTGCGCGGTGATGCCGCGTTCGGCCTCGGTCAGCGCCGAACTTTCCTGATATTCGATGTGCAGGTTGAAGCGCCCGCGCCGGTTGAGCGTCAGAACGTCAAACTCGCCCGATGGCGTGGCCCGCCCGCCAGCAGTCGCGACGCGCCCCTCCAGCTCGGTGGTGATCGCGCGGAAACGCGGGCGCAGGACGAAATTGATCACGCGCTGATCGGCCGAATAGCCATATTTCAACGCCACTTCCTCGGGCAGGATCTCGACGCGCAGGATCGCCTCGGTCGGCAGGTTGCGCACTTCCTGGAATCCCGAAATCCGGCGGCCGTTGAGCAGTACCACCGGCGGCCCGTTGCCGCGGCCGGACCGCAGCTGTGGCCCGAGTTCGGTGAGCAGATCATTGACCGAGCTGACGCCATAGGACCGGATTTCGGCCGCCCCCAGCGTCTGGTCGGGCGGAATGTCGCCGATCACCGATCCCGGCAGCCTGCGACCGGCGGTGACCGTTACCTCGGTACCCTCATCGCCTTCGTCCTGGACCTGCGCCGGGGCACGCGTGGGCGACCGGTTCGGCGACGGCTGCTGCTGTGCACAAAGCGCGCTCGGAAACATTCCCGCGAACAGGATCGCCCCGGACAGGATGGTACGCATCGCAAGTCTCCACGCCGACAAGAGCGGCGCCGCTATCAGCCACTTGTCGCAAAATTGTGTCAGAAATCGGCGGTTGTTGCGCTCGATTAAAAATTGTCGCAACGCGCAATTTTCAGGAACATTGCGGACCGCTTTAGGTTAGGACACCCCTGTGACGCGCGCGGATTTTCGAACATCGGTATCGCACGACCGGTCGGCTCTGGCGACCGTCGCCGCGCTGTGCGTTGCCACGACCGGGGCGCTGTTGCTTGCGAGCTGCGGCGGCGGGGCGGCCCAGCCGAAGGACGCGCGCGGCGGCGGCGCGGGCAAGAATCGCACGCCCGAAGTCGGCTATGTCGTGGTCCAGCCGGGCACGGCGCCGCTCGTCACCGAATTGACCGGGCGCACCGCCGCCTATCAGACGTCCGAAGTCCGTCCGCAGGTCTCCGGCCTGATTCGCCAGCGGCTGTTCACAGAGGGCAGCTATGTCCGGGCTGGCCAGACGCTCTACCAGATCGACCCCAGTCTCTACCGCGCTTCGGGCGATCAGGCGCAGGCCAATCTGGCGAGCGCGCAGGCCGCTGCCGCCGCCGCGCAGGTCAAGGCCGACCGGTTCAAACCGCTCGCCGAGATCGAGGCCGTTAGCAAGCAGGACTATACCGATGCGCTTGCCCAGGCGCGTCAGGCGCAGGCCAGCGTCGCGCAGGCGCGCGCGGCGCTCGCGACCGCGCGGATCAACCTGCGTTTCACGCGCGTGCCCGCCCCGATCAGCGGGCGCATCGGGCGCTCGCTGTTCACGCAGGGCGCCCTGGTCACCTCGAACCAGACCGAGCCGCTCGCGGTGATCCAGCGGCTCGACCCGATCTATGTCGACATCAAGCAATCGGCCGCCGAACTGCTCGCGCTGCGCCGCACGCTGGCGCAGGGCGGCGCCATGCCGACACAGGCGGTGGTGCGGCTGAAGCTGGAGGATGGCAGCGATTACGGCATGACCGGGACGGTCGAATTCACCGAAGTGACCGTCGACGAGGCAACCGGCACCGTCACCTTGCGCGCGCGTTTCCCCAATCCACAGAATCTGCTGCTGCCGGGCATGTTCGTGCGGGCCAGCTTCGCCCAGTCGGTGGCCGGCAATGTCTATCTCGTGCCGCAGCAGGGCGTCGCGCGCGATGCCAAGGGCAATGCCAGCGTGCTGATCGTCGGCGCGGGCAACAAGGTCGAACAACGCGCGGTCACGGCCGATCGCACCTCAGGCGCGAACTGGGTGGTGTCGTCGGGGCTGAAGCCGGGCGACAGGGTGATCGTCGAAGGCACGGTCAACGCCAAGCCCGGCAAGCCGGTGAAACCGGTGCCCGCCGGATCGCCGCAACGGATCGCGCCCCCCGCCAACGGCAAGCGCGGCGGCTGAACGACCCGTGATCTCGCGCATCTTCATCGACCGGCCGATCTTCGCCTGGGTGATCGCGATCATCATCATGCTCGCGGGGATCGGCGGCATCCTGTCGCTGCCGATCGAGCAATATCCCGATGTCGCCCCGCCGCAGGTCAATATCCGCGCGACCTATCCCGGCGCGTCGGCCGAAACTCTCGAGAACAGCGTCACTCAGATCATCGAACAGCAGCTGACCGGCATCGACGGGCTGCTCTATTTCAGCTCGTCGTCGAGCTCGCGCGGCCAGGCGACGATTTCGGCGACCTTCCGCAAGGGCATCAACCCGGACATTGCCCAGGTCCAGGTGCAGAACAAGGTGCAGCAGGCGATCAGCCGCCTGCCCCAGCAGGTCCAGCAGCAGGGTCTGACCGTTACCAAGTCGAACCCCGACTTCCTGATGATCTTCGCGATCTACGACGTTACCGACAAACGCACCAATCAGGACGTGTCGGACTATCTGATCACCAATCTGCAGGACCCGATCGGGCGGCTCGACGGCGTCGGCGACACCAACGTCTTCGGCGCGCAATATGCGATGCGGATCTGGCTCAATCCCGAGCGGCTCGCCGCCTATGCACTGATCCCGGGCGATGTCATTTCGGCGCTGCAGGCCCAGAATACCGAAATTGCGGCGGGCGAGATCGGCGGGCAACCGGTGCCGCAGACGCAGATGCTGAACGCGACCGTGACCTCGCAGTCGCGGCTCAGCACGCCCGAACAGTTTCGCAACATCATCCTGAAGACGACGCGCGACGGCGCGATCGTACGGCTCGCGGATGTCGCCCGCGTCGAGCTGGGGGCGGAGAATTACACCGTCCGCAGCCGCATCAACGGCCATCCGGGCGCCGGTTTCGCGGTGTCGCTCGCCCCCGGCGCCGACGCGCTCAAGACTGCCGAGCTGGTGAAGGCCAAGGTCACCGAGCTGACCAAGACGATGCCCGCGGGCTTCACCGTCGCCTATCCATCGGATTCGACGCTGTTCATCAAGCTGTCGGTCGAGGAAGTGGTGAAGACGCTGATCGAGGCGATCATCCTGGTCGTCATCGTCATGTTCGTCTTCCTGCAGAGCTGGCGCGCGACGCTGATCCCGACGATCGCGGTGCCGGTGGTGCTGCTCGGCACTTTTGCCGTGTTCGCGATCGCGGGCTTTTCGATCAACACGCTGACGCTGTTCGGGCTGGTGCTCGCGATCGGGCTCTTGGTCGACGATGCGATCGTGGTCGTCGAAAATGTCGAGCGGTTGATGGAGGAAAATCCCGACCTGAGCCCGCGCGACGCCACGATCAAGTCGATGGAGGAAATCAACGTCGCGTTGATCGCGATTGCGCTGGTGCTGTCGGCGGTGTTCCTGCCGATGGCGTTCTTCGGCGGATCGACCGGCGTGATCTATCGCCAGTTCTCGATCACGATCGTGTCGGCGATGGTGCTGTCGGTGGTGGTCGCCCTCATCCTCTCGCCCGCGCTGACCGCAACGCTGCTCAAGCGCCGCAGCGAGGAAAAGCACGGCGGCTGGATTTCGCGCCGCACCGCGCCTGCGCGCGACTGGTTCAACAGCCGGTTCGAGCGGATGACCAATGCCTATGCCGGCACGATCGAAAAGATCGTCGACCGCAAGCTGATCTTTCTGATGATCTATGCCGCCGTCGCTGCGCTGCTCGTGCTGATGTTTGTCCGCTTGCCGACCGGCTTCCTGCCGACCGAGGATCAGGGCGCGCTGCAGTTGCAGTTCACGCTGCCGCCGGGCGCCACCCAGGTCCGCACCAATGCGGTCCAGGAACGCGTCGAGCAATATTTCCTGAAACAGGAAAAGGCCAATGTGAAGGCGCTGCTGACGGTCGGCGGCGGTGGCGGCGGCGGCGCGGCCGGGCAAAATCAGGGGCGCGGCTTTGTTGCGCTGAAGGACTGGGCCGATCGCGATGGCAGCGCCAATGCCGCCGATGCCATCGCGCAGCGGGCGACCCAGGCGTTTCAGGGCTTTCGCGATGCCCGCGTCAATGTGCTGGTGCCCGGCGCGATCCGCGGCCTCGGCCAGTCGAACGGCTTCACGCTCGAACTGCTCAACACCGGCGGGCTGACGCGCGACGCCTTCAAGGCCGCACGCGACCAGCTGCTCGCCGAGGCGCTTGCCGATCCGGTGCTGGCGCAGGTCCGCCTGACCGATCTGGAGGACCAGCCGACGCTGAAGGTCGATCTCGACCAGGCCAAGATGCAGGTGATGGGCATTGCCCAGGCCGATGTGAACGCGACGCTGTCGACGGCCTGGGGTGGCCGCTACGTCAATGATTTCAACGACCGCGGCCGGGTGAAGCGCGTCTATGTGCAGGGCGATGCGCCCTACCGCGTGTCGCCGGAGGATCTGGCGCAGTGGTATGTGCGTGCGTCCGACGGGTCGATGGCGCCCTTCTCTTCCTTCGCCCGCACGAGCTGGTCGGCAGCGCCGCCGTCGCTCGCCCGCTTCAACGGCATTTCGTCGTTCGAGTTTTCCGGTCAGGCGGCGCCGGGGCGCAGCTCGGGCGAAGCGCTCAACCGGATGGAGCAGCTCGCCGCCAAATACACCGGCACCACCACCGCGCTTGCGGGCCTGTCGTTTCAGGAACGGCTGTCGTCGGGGCAGGCACCCTATCTCTATGCGCTGTCGCTGCTGGTCGTGTTCCTGTGCCTCGCTGCGCTCTATGAAAGCTGGACGATTCCGGTCGCCGTGCTGCTGATCATCCCGCTTGGGCTGGTCGGCGCGGTGTTCGCCGTCACGCTGCGCGGCCTGATCAACGACGTCTATCTCCAGATCGGCCTGCTGACGACGATGGGCCTCGCCGCCAAGAACGCGATCCTGATGATCGAATTCGCGGAAGCCGCCGAAAAACAGGGCAAGCGCGTGATCGAGGCCGCGATCGAAGCCGCGCGCATCCGTCTGCGGCCGATCCTGATGACCAGCCTTGCCTTCATCTTCGGCGTGCTGCCGCTCGCGATCTCAACCGGCGCCGGGGCCAATTCGCGGATCGCGATCGGCACGGCGGTGATCGGCGGGATGCTGACCGCGACGATCCTCGCCGTCTTCTACATCCCGCTGTTCTTCGTGATCGTCCGCCGCACTGCGCGCGACACGCTGGCGAAACTGCATCACGCTCCTGCGGCCCCTGCCGTCGCTGCTGCCCCGCCGCCGGAGCCCGCCGAATGACGCGGCTCGCCCTGCTGGCGCTGGCGCTGCTCGGCGGCTGCTCGTTCGTGCCCAAATACAGCCGCCCGGCAGCGCCAGTGCCGCCAAGTTTTCCCAGCGGCCCGGCCTATGCCGCCAATCGCGAAGCGCTGCCGAGCGTCAGCTACCGCGACATCTTCCGCGATGCGCGCCTGCAAAAGATCATCGAACAGGCGCTCGCCAACAACCGCGACCTGCGCATTGCTGCTGCCAACATCGCTTCGGCACGCGCGCAATATCGTATCCAGCGCGCCGAGCAGCTGCCGCTCGTCAACAGCAACAACACCGTGGCCCTTACCGATCCCGGGACGGGGCGCAGCAATGTCGGCGGCTCGCCGGTGACGGGCGGCCAGCGCACCAACTACAGCCTCAGCCTGGGCGTCACGTCTTTCGAAATCGACCTGTTCGGCCGCCTCGCCGCGCTCAGCCGGGCCGAGCAGGCGCGCTATTTCTCGACCGAGGCCGGCGCGCAGGCGACCCGGCTCGCACTGGTCGGCGATCTTGCCGCGGCGTGGCTGCAATATGGCGCCGACCGGAGCCTGTTCGCGATCGCGCAGCAGACACGCGAGAATGCTCGGCGCAGCGTGGCCCTGACCAAGGCCCGCGTCGACGGCGGCGTCGCGCCGCGCACCGATCTGGCCCAGGCCGAGCTGACGCTCGCGACCGCCGAGTCCGACCTCTCCGAGCAGACCACCGCGCTGGCGCAGGATGTCAACGCGCTCGAACTGCTGGTCGGCGCGACCGTCGACCCGGCGTTGCTGCCGCAGTCGATCGAGGAAGCGGCGCCGACGGTCGCGGCGCTCCCCGCCGGGCTCGACTCGACCGTGCTGCTGCGCCGTCCCGATGTCGTGCAGGCCGAATATCAGCTGCGCGCCGCCAATGCCGAGATCGGCGCCGCGCGCGCGGCGCTGTTCCCGCGGCTGTCGCTGACAGCCTTTGCCGGGCTCGCCTCGAACGGCTTGAGCCAGCTCTTCACGACGCGCGCGTTCAACTATTCGGCAACACCGGGGATCAGCTATCCGGTGTTCGCGGGCGGCCGCAACAAGGCCGGGCTGGATCAGGCGCGCGCGCAGTTCGATGCGGCGGTCGCGAGCTATGAGCGCACTATCCAGATCGCGTTTCGCGAAGTCGCCGATGCGCTCGCGCGGCGGGGCACAATCGGCGACCAGCTCGCCGCGCAGGAGCGTCAGGCCGCCGCCGCCGCCGACAGCTACCGGCTGAGCGATGCGCGCTACAAGGGCGGGATCGACACCTTTCTCGCGACGCTGGTCACCCAGCGCAATCTGTACCAGGCACAGCGCAGCCTGGCGGCGACCCGGCTTACCGAAGCGGCAAGCAAGGTAACGCTCTACCGCACCCTCGGCGGCGACGCGCTGCTCGATGCAGGCCGCGACGGGCCGGTAGCGGCCAGCCCGACCAAGCGCTGAAGCCTTTAGTCGGACTTTCCCCTCACCCCGTTGGTGTCGAGCGAAGTCGAGACACCCTAAGCACCGCTTGTGGCCTGTTTCTCGACTTCGCTCGAAACAAACGGGTGGATATAGGGCTATCAGAGTTTAGACTTTAGCGCTCGGACGGCGGAGGGACCGGCGATGTGGCTTCGCGTGGCAGGCTATGGCGCGTTTCTCGCGGCTGGCACCTTTTTGCTGCAGTGGCTCGACTATCAGGCCGCGGTGCGGATGCGGATGGGCGATGTGTATCTGGCGCTGGTGGCATTGCTCTTTCTGGCGCTCGGAATTTTCGTCGGCGCTCGCGCACTGCGAGCGCCTGCCGCCGTGCCCTTCGACGGTAATCCAAAAGCGATCGAGGCGCTCAAGATTTCGCCGCGTGAATTGACCGTGCTTCACGAACTCGCGGCGGGCAAATCGAACAAGCAGATCGCACAGGCGCTGCAGGTGTCACCCAACACGGTCAAGACGCATGTCGCACGGCTTTTCGAAAAGCTCGAGGCGCAGCGTCGTACCGAAGCTATCAGCCGCGCCCGCGCACTCGGGATCGTGCCTTAAGCTATTTCGGGTGATTGACCGACAGTCACCCTTTCGGGCGATTGCCCAGTGGATTGGATGCGCGGCAGGACAGCAGCATCCAACAATTTGGGGGTACACATGCTGCGCAACATGATTTTCTACGGCGTGATCGCGGGAGTGGTCGTCGCCATACCGACCTTCGGGCTGACGGTGCTGCTGAAGGATCACCCGCCCGAAGCCTATGGCATGCTGATCGGCTATACGACGATGCTGGTCGCGTTGAGTGCCATCTTCCTCGCGATCAAGCGTCAGCGCGATGTCGATGGCGGTGGCGTTATCCGCTTCTGGCCCGCGCTCGCGCTCGGGCTTGGGGTCAGCGTGATTGCGGGTATTTTCTATTGCCTCGCATGGGAGGCGGCACTGGCAGTGACGGGCATGGATTTCGGATCGGATTATGCCCGCCAGTATATCGAGGCGGAAAAGGCGAGAGGCGTCAGCGGCGCCGCCCTCGCCAAACTCACCGCCGATATGGAAGCGTTCAAGGTGCAGTACGCCAACCCGCTCTACCGGCTGCCGATGACCTTTACCGAGATTTTTCCAGTGGGCGTGCTGGTGTCGCTGGTATCCGCGGCACTGCTGCGCAACAGCCGCTTCCTGCCGGCGCGGGCGCCGGTCGCTCAATGAAAATCGCGTGACTTGGGGATTATGCGCACGTCGCGCGGGTGGCTGCCGCGCGGCATATGCCCGCGTGGATGCTGGGGGTGGTCGAATTCGTCGGCGCGGCTGCGCATCGTGGGCGTGTTGCCGCGTTCGGACAGCGTATCGAGCATCGCCGTGCGGTCGATCACGCGGGCGGCCATCAGGTGAATCACGCCTTCGGGGCTGCGCTGCACTTCGCCTTCGACGAGTATCAGCCGCGACGCCATGACTTCGCGGCGATAGCGTTCGAAGCGGCTCGCCCACAGCACGATGTTGGTGACGCCGGTTTCGTCCTCGATCGTGATGAAGATCGCATTGCCGTTGCCGGGGCGCTGGCGAACGAGGACGATTCCGGCGGTGCGGATGCGCTGGCCGTTCTTCGCGGCACTCGTCTGCGCGCAGCTCGCGATCCCCTCGGCGGTCAGGTCGTCGCGCAGGAAGCTCATCGGATGCGCCTTCAGCGACAGGCGCGTCATCTGGTAATCGGCGACGACGTGCTCGGCATCGGTCATTGCGGGCAGAGCGAAATCGCCCTCGCTGCCTAGTTCGCGCGCGCGGGCGGCGGCGAACAGCGGCAATTCGCCGCTGGGGGTACGGCGCACTTCCCACAGCGCGGCGCGGCGATCGAGCTTCAGCGAGGCAAAGGCATCGGCGTCGGCCAGCAGCCGCAGCGCGCGTTGCGGCAGGTCGGCACGGCGTGCGATCTCCTCGATGGCGGTGAAGGGGCCGTTGAGCCGCGCCGATCCGATCGCTTCGGCCCAATCCTGCCGGAAGCCCGTGATCTGGCGGAAGCCAAGGCGGAGGGCGTGTACCCTCCTCTCCCGTTCGTCCCGAGCGAAGTCGAGGGGCGGGCAGTCGAGCGAGTCGCTTGGGACCCGTCCCTCGACTGCGCTCGGCACGAACGGGTTTGGTTGGGCAATGATCTCCAACCCATTGTCCCACCCGCTCGCATTGACGTCGATCCCGCGCACCTCGACGCCGTGCTCGCGCGCATCGCGGACAATCTGGGCGGGCGCATAGAACCCCATCGGCTGCGAATTGAGCAGTGCCGCGGCGAACACTGCCGGCTGGTGGCATTTGATCCACGACGACACATAGACCAGCCGCGCGAACGACAGCGCATGACTTTCGGGAAAGCCGTACGAACCGAACCCCTCGATCTGCTGATAGCAGCGCTCTGCGAAATCCTGAGCATAGCCCCGCGCGACCATGCCGCCGACCAGCTTTTCGCGGAATTTGTCCATGCCCCCCACATGCCGGAAGGTCGCCATCGCGCGGCGCAGCTGGTTCGCTTCGGACGGGGTGAAGGCGGCGGCGACGATCGCCAGCTTCATCGCCTGTTCCTGAAACAGCGGCACGCCATAGGTCTCGCCGAGCAGGATGCGCAGTTCGTCGGGGTCGTGCGGCGGCGCGGGTGAGGGAAATTCGACCTTCTCGATCCCCGCCCGCCGCCGCAGATAGGGGTGCACCATGTCGCCCTGGATCGGCCCCGGCCGCACGATCGCGACCTGCACCGTCAGGTCATAGAGTTTCCTCGGCTTCAATCGCGGCAGCATGTTGATCTGCGCGCGGCTTTCGACCTGGAACACGCCGATGCTGTCGCCCTTGCACAGCATGTCGTACGTCGCGCTGTCCTCGGCCGGAATGCTGTCGAGCTCGTAATCGCCAAGCCCGTGCGCGCGCATCAGCTCGAAGCTCTTCTGGATGCACGTCAGCATGCCCAAAGCGAGTACGTCGACCTTCATCAGCCCCAAGGCATCGATGTCGTCCTTGTCCCATTCGATGAAGGTGCGGTCCTCCATCGCGGCATTGTGGATCGGCACCATCTCGTCGAGCCGCCCTTGGCTGAGCACGAAGCCGCCGACATGCTGCGACAGGTGGCGCGGGAAATTGAGCAATTGGTCGACCAGCGATTTCAGCCGCTGGATATTGGGATCGGTTAGGCTGAAGCCGGTTTCGGCGAAGCGCTTCTCCTCCATCGCGCTCGCATAGCTGCCCCAGACGGTGCTGCTGATCCGGTTGGTGACGTCCTCGGTAAAGCCCAGCGCCTTGCCGACTTCGCGCACTGCGCTCCGCGGGCGGTAATGGATCACGGTCGCGGCGATGCCGGCGCGGTCGCGGCCATAGCGGCGGTAGATATACTGCATCACTTCCTCGCGCCGCTCATGTTCGAAATCGACGTCGATGTCGGGCGGCTCGCGACGTTCCTCCGACACGAAGCGCGAGAACAGCAGGTCGTGCTGCATCGGATCGACCGAGGTGATGCCGAGCAGGAAACAGACCGCAGAATTGGCGGCCGAGCCGCGCCCTTGGCACAGGATCGGCGGGTCGCAGCTGCGCGCGAAGCGGACGATGTCGTGGACCGTCAGGAAATAATAAGCGTAATCGCATTTGCGGATCAGCGCGAATTCCTCGTCGAGCATTCGGCGCAGCCGGTCGGGAATCCCGTCGGGGTGGCGCGTGCGCGCGGCCTCGAGCGAAATATGCTCGAGCCAGTCCATCGCCTCCCACCCCTCCGGCACCGGCTCGTGCGGATATTCGTAGCGGAGCTGGTCGAGCGAGAAGTCGATGCGCGCGAGCAGGCGGTCGGTCTCGGCTACGGCTTCGGGGCAATCGGCGAACAGCCGCGCGATTTCGGCCGGGGATTTCAGGTGGCGCTCGGCATTGGCTTCGAGCCGCTTGCCCGCTGCCGCGATCGTCGTGCCGTGGCGGATACAGGTGAGGATGTCGTGCAGCGGCCGCGCGGCGGGATCGGCGAACAGCGCATCGGTGGTTGCGATCAGCGGCACGCCGAGCCGCACGGCACGCGCCCTGGCCCGCGCGAGCAGGCGCCGGTCGCGGCCATGAAACGCGAAAGGCGCGGCGAGCCACACGCGGTCGGGGGCAACCGATTTGAGCCTCCCGATTACCCTATCAACTCCTCCCCCGTTCGTATCGAGCGCAGTCGAGATACAAGCCACAAGCGACACGACCTCACCCCGTGTCTCGACTTCGCTCGACACTAACGGTTGGGGGGGAGTAGGCTTGTCCCCCACCCGCAACGCCACCACATTGGTCGGCGGATCGACCGGCAGTTCGTAGCGCTCGCGCAAGTGATGCAGCGGTACCGTCTGCGCCGGATCGACGCTCGTCTCGGGCATCACGATCAGCAGCAGGTCCTCGACATGGCCAAGCAGATCGTCGAGCTCAAGGATGCAGCTCCCCTTCTGCGCGCGCAGATTGCCGATCGTCAGCAGCCGGCACAGCCGCCCCCAGCCGCGCCGGGTCGCGGGATAGGCGACGATGTCCGGCGTGCCATCGGCGAATACCAGCCGCGCGCCGACCGCGAGCCTGAAGTCGATCGGCGGCAAACCGGCTTCGGCTGCCGCCTCTTGCGCCTCGCGTAGCGCCAGATGCGCGCGCGCGGTCCCTGCGACGGTGTTGCGATCGGCGATCCCGATGCCGCTCAAGCCCAGCGCGAGCGCGGTCGCGACAATGTCCGACGGATGCGACGCCCCGCGCAGGAACGAATAATTGGTCGCGACGATCAGTTCGGCAAAGCGCGTCATGCCCCTCGCCCCCGGAACGGGGGAAAGGGTTGCGCAGACTTGGCGGCTCTGCCGCCTAGTCGGAGCTGGGTGAGGGGGAAAGCGCGCCGTGCGCGCGCGCGGCGCCCAGCGCCGCTCCGACCCCTCACCAACCTGTGCTAGGCAGCAAAGCTGCCAAGCTTCGATATCCTCTCTTCTCGCCGGGGAGAGGGTTTATGAATCCCCTCACGCGAACAGCCCGTGCAGATACCACCCCGGCGCCACGCGCTCGGCGCCGTACAGCCCGTGGCGGAAGATCCAGAACCGCCGCCCGCGCGCATCCTCGACGCGGTAGTAATCGCGCGTCAGCCCGGCATTGTCGTCGCGCTTCCACCACTGCGCGGCGATCCGCTCGGGGCCTTCGAAGCGCGTCACTTCATGCACCCCGCGCCGCCAGCGGAAACGGTGCGGCGGGCCGTCGGGGACTTCGGCAATGACGTCGATTGCCTGCGGCGGATCGAACAGATGGATCGGGCGCGACGGCGGCTCGCCTGCCTCGGGCACGCCCCAATCGACGGCTTGCGGCGCATCGATCGCGGGCAGCGCCAGCACGGCCTGTTCGGGGATATGGCTGTCGCGCGGGCGCAGGCGGCGGAACCTGGCCTTGCCCGCGCGCGCGCTCAGCCGGTCGATCAGCGCCGTGAGCTCGCCTTCGGCGACCGCGCCGCCCTCCAACTGCAACTGCGTCGGCGCCATCGGCTCGATGATCGGCACCGCGAGCCGGATAAGGTCGAAACCGAAGCCAGGGTCGATCGGATCGGCAAGCGCCTCCAGCCGCTCGCCGAACAGCCGCATCACATCCCCGGCGCCGCGCATCGGCAGGCTCGCCTCGACGCTCAGGTCGCGCGCCACGCCGTCGCTGCGATAGAGCCGCGCGGCATAGCGCCGCCCACCCATGTGCCGCTCAGCCAGCGCCACTTCGGCCTCCGCCGCCAGTTCGCCCAGCATCTCCAACGCATAGTCGGTGCGCGCGATCGGCTCGGCAAAGCGGCGCTCGAACACCAGCGCAGGGGCTGCCCGACGCGGCGTGATGCGGCTGTCCGACTTGCCGAGCAGTCGTGCGAGCCGGTCGCCGACATCGGCACCGAAGCGCGCGACCAGCGGCGCACTCGGCCGCGCGGCAAGATCGCCGATCGTCTTCAGCCCGGCGCGGCGCAGCGCGAGTTCGGTCTCGTCATCAGCCTCCAGCGCTGCGATCGGCAACCGCCGCACCGCCGCATCCTCGTCGGTGGCGGGCGCGGTCTGGTACCGCGCGAGCGCCTGCGCGGCCTCGGGTGTCCCCGCCAAAGCATGCCGCACCTGCCAGCCGGCCGCCGCCAGCCGGGTCGCGGCATCATCGGCAATCGCTTCCTCATCGCCGCAGCCCGTCACATCGAGGGTCACCCCTGCGTCGCTGTCGATCGCAACCATCGGCGTATAGCGGTCGCAGCCATCGGCAATGCGTTCGAGCAGCAGAAGATCGCCCGCCGGATCGGCGTCGATCGCGATCAGATCGGGCTCGCGCGCGCGGGCATCGGCGAGCGTCAGCCCGGCCAGCCCCCGCGCATGCTCGCAGGTCGCGACGATCCGCATCGCCCCGCGCTGCTTGGCGGTAAAGACGATTGGCTTATCCGCTGCGCCGTTCGTGCGGCGCCAGCGGTCCGCCGCCAGATGTGGCCAGTAGAGCGCCAGAAAGCGCCGCGTCCCGGAAAGTCTTCGCGTCACGGTCCCACTCCACGCGCCAGCTGAGGTCGGCGCGGCCGCCGCGCTGGCGCAACAAATGAATATCGAGCGTCGGATGCCCCGGCGCATCGGCGTCGAGCGGCGCGGCAGCGGCCGCCGACACCGACCAGCGCGTGTGCGCGGCACTGGGCGACGGTTCGGCCTCGGCACGCAGCATCAGGACGGTCACGCCCGATGCTTCGGCCGCGACCGCCAGCCGCCGGCTCGCGGTCAGGTCGAGCACGCGCGGGCTCCGCCACAGCTCGATCACCGCGACCGCGACATCGGGGCAGCGCACGACATCGTTTGCGACTTTGAGCAGGCTCGCCGGATCGTCGAGCACGCCGAGCAACACCCGCCCCGGATCGAGCCCGAGTTCGGCGAGGCCAGGCGCATGCAGACACCCCCCGCGCCGCTCGGCACTGGCCTCGCGCAGCCACACGGCGGTCCCTTCGCCGATCATCCGGCTGGCGAGCATCGCCGCAAGACCGCTCGCGCTCCCGCTGTCGTCGTGCGCCTCCGCAAACACTTCATGCAGTCCCGCACGCGCCAGCCCGCCGCCCAGCGCTGCATCGATGCCCGCATGCCCGGTCGCGACCGGGCATGCCGCATCCTTCGCGCGCATGCGCTCGACAGCGGCAATGCGTTGCCGCAAGCTGGCAATGATCTCCGCCGAATCGGGCATACTTGTTCCTGATATGTTCTTTTTCGGCCCGTGGCGAGCTTGAGTCAAGCATCGCTGCTCGCTTGGTCGCTCCCGGATGACCCAGACGCGCACGCTCGTGCAGTTTCCAGCCGCCGCCCGCGCCGCTAAGCTTTGCTGATGACCGACCCCGTAACGCTCGCCGCGCTCCAGCTCGGGACCGATCCCGGCGGCACCGCCGCCACGCTCGATCGCATCCTGTCCTTCGAAACCGCGATCACCCAATCGGGCGCAACCGTCGTCGTGATGCCCGAGGCGCTGCTCGGCGGCTATCCCAAGGGCGAAGGCTTTGGCACCCGGCTCGGCTATCGCCTGCCCGAAGGACGCGCCGCCTTCGCTGCCTATCACGCGCAGGCGATCGATCTCGACGGCCCCGAAGTCGCGGCCCTCGCCGGCCTTTCCGCGCGCACGGGCGCCAGCATCGTCATCGGCGTGATCGAGCGACAGGGCGCGACGCTATACTGCACCGCGCTGTTCTTCGATCCCGCCGCCGGTCTCGTCGCCAAGCACCGCAAGCTGATGCCGACCGCGACCGAACGGCTGATCTGGGGGCTGGGCGACGGATCGACCCTGCCCGTCGTCGACAGCCGCGCGGGACGGCTGGGCGCAGCGATCTGCTGGGAAAACCACATGCCGCTGCTGCGCACCGCGATGTACGCGAAAGGCGTCGAGATCTGGTGCGCGCCGACCGTCGATGATCGCGACATCTGGCGCAGCACGATGCGCCACATCGCGCATGAAGGCCGCTGCTTCGTCGTCTGCGCGTGCCAGGTCCAGCCGAGCCCCGCCGCGCTTGGCATCACCCGCGACGGCTGGCCCGACGACAAGCCGCTGATCCGCGGCGGCAGCATGATCGTGGGGCCATTGGGGGACATCCTCGCCGGGCCACTCGAAGACGATGCCGGACTCGTTACCGCGACGATCGACCCGGGCGACATCATCCGCGCGCGCTATGATTTCGACGTCGTCGGCCATTATGCGCGGCGCGACATCTTCGAGCTGCGCGTCGACGAACGCGCGCGGCCGGGAGTAGCATTCAGTTCGGGAGATGATCGATGATCAAATTCTATTACCACCCCACGCCCAATCCAGCGAAGGTGGCACTGTTCCTGGAAGAAGCCGGGCTCGATTATGAACTCGTTCCCATCGACACCCGGCGCGGCGCACAGCACACGCCCGAATACACCGCGATCAACCCCAATGCGAAGACGCCCGCGCTTGTCGATGGCGATGTGGTGCTGTTCGATTCGACCGCGATCCTGCTCCATCTTGCGTACAAGACCGGACAGTTTCTGGGATCGGACGCGCCCGCCGAGCGCGCGCAGCTGCTGTCGTGGCTGATGTTCATAGCGACGGGCATCGGCCCCTACACCGGCCAATATGTTCATTTCCGCTATTTCGCCCCCGATCCGAAGGAATATCCCCTCAACCGCTATGGCTTTGAAGCCGAGCGCCACTGGAATCTGCTCGAGGCGCAACTCGGCACGCGCGAATGGCTGGTCGGCGACAGCTACACGATCGTCGACATCAGCTTCTGGGGCTGGGGCCGTGCGGTGCCGTTCATCTTCGCGCCCGAGGGGTGGGAGCGCTTCCCCAACCTCAAGCGCCATTTCGACGCGATCAGCGCGCGTCCGGCGGCGCTGCGAGCGGCCGCGCTTGCCGAACGCCACGACTTCAAGAAGGAAATGGACGACGAAGCCCGCGCGATCATGTTCCCGCAGAACAAGCGACTGGTGGCGGGGTGATCGGACGCATCCCCGGCACAGCGTTGCCACCGCGCCTTCGGACAATTGCGCGTTCGGGGCTTCAAATGTCGGAAAAGCTGTGAGAGTCTGCGCTTCGGCAGTTCTTTGGCAATCGAAACTTCTCAGTTGACGCTGGTCTGGTCATCGCCGCGGAGGCAAGGACGACGAAAGCGCCGAAACGCACCCCCCTTACGACCGTCGTGACTTTTGTGACCTTTCGCGCTCCCACTACCCCCAAAAAGCACCTGTCGCGCGCGGCGGCTGCGTGATAGCCCTGCCGCGATGCGACCGCCCGCGGCCAATTTCCCCCCGACGCCCCGGTGACACAGGCCCCCGTCATCATCATCGGGGCCGGCATGGGCGGCCTTAGCGCGGCGGCGCTGCTCGCAGCCAGAGGGTTGCCGGTCACCGTGCTCGAACGCCAGGCAACGCCGGGCGGCAAGCTGCGGCAGGTGCAGGTCGCGGGCGCCGCCATCGATGCCGGACCGACCGTGTTCACGATGCGCTGGGTGTTCGAACGGCTGTTCGCCGAAGCCGGCGGCGATTTTGCGACCGAAGTCTCGCTCGCACCGACCGAGCTGCTCGCGCGCCATGCCTGGGACGATCGCGGCATTTTCGATCTGTTTGCCGATCCGGCAGCGACCGAAGCGTCGATCGGCGAATTCTTCGGCAGCACCGAAGTGCGCGGCTATCGCGCCTTCAGCGCCGAGGCCAAGGCGATCTACGACGTGCTGCTGAACAGCTTTCTCGAAGGGTCGCGCCCTACCCCGATCACGCTGATGACGCGAATCGGGCTGCGCCGCCTGCCCGACGCGCTCGCGATCAAGCCGCACCAGTCGCTGTGGCGCGCGCTCACCCGCCATTTCAAGGATGCGCGGCTACGGCAATTGTTCGGCCGCTATGCGACGTACTGCGGCGCCTCCCCCTTTGCCGCGCCTGCGACGCTGATGCTGATCGCCCATGTCGAACAACAGGGCGTGTGGCTCGCACGCGAGGGCATGCACGCGATTGCGAAAGCGATCGAGGCGCTGGCGGTCAGGAACGGTGCAACCTTCCGCTACAATGCCGGGGTCGAGGCGCTGATCGTCGAGGGCGGGCGCGCAGTGGGCGTGCGGCTGGCGGATGGCGAGGAGATCCGGGGTAGCGCAGTGCTGTGCAATGCCGATCCGGCGGCGCTCGCGGTCGGCAAGTTCGGCGATGCCGCCCGTCGCGCGACGCCTGGTGCCGATCGGATGCAGCGCTCGCTGTCGAGCATGACATGGATGGTCAATGCCCCGACCAGCGGCTTTCCGCTCGTGCGGCACAATGTCTTTTTCTCCGACGATTATCGCGCCGAGTTCGACGCGATTTTCGCAGGCGGCAAGCTTCCGGCCAAGCCGACGATCTATGTCTGCGCGCAGGACCGCGACGATCGCGGCGCGCGGGTTGGCGAAGGGCCGGAGCGGCTCCAGTTGATCGTCAACGCGCCCGCCAATGGCGATGGCCCCGCCCCGAGCGCGGCCGCAGTCGCGGCGTGCGAGGCCGCGACATTCGGCTTCCTCAAGCGCTGCGGGCTCGACATCGCCTACACCTCCGACACGGCGCTGCTGGTGTCGCCAGCGAAGTACGAGGCGCTGTTTCCTGCGACCGGCGGCGCGCTTTATGGGCTCGCCGCGCATGGCTGGCGCACGCCTTTCCAGCGACCGGGGGCGGCAAGCAAGCTGCCGGGGCTCTACCTTGCCGGCGGCGGCGTGCATCCCGGCGCCGGGCTGCCGATGGCGAGCCTGTCGGGGCGGCTCGCCGCCGAGCGGATCGTCAACGACCTGACGCGGCGCTGACCTTGCGCGGCGGCGCGGTGCGGATCGTGAAGACGACGATCAGCGATACGCCGACGATGCTCGGCACTGCCCAGATCAGCGGATTGAAGACATGGTCGGGCACCAGCCGGATCAGCCCCACCGACAGAAAGGCGGTATAGGCCGAAATCCCCATGCCGAGCAGCGAGCGGAAATGCTGCTGGATGTAGGCGCGAGGCGTGACAGTGGGGGCCCAGATGTAGAATAACTGCGTCGCCATCGCGATCAGCCCGATCGTCGCGACCAGCATCATCAGCGGCTGGCCGAGCGTGAACCCGACGACGCCGCAATTGATTGCCGACGCAATCACGACCGCGAACAGCGCCTGATGCCGCACTCCCCGCAGTTCCGCACGGCTGCTTCGGTAGCGCGCGACCGCCAGCCCGTAATCGGCAAAGCCGATCGTCAGCAGCCCGAGGTAGAGCATCATCCAGCCGAACAGCCCGGCGAACAGCGCGCGGTCCTTGATCATCGGCAGGCGCTGTTCGGGGCCATAGAGCGACAGCAGCGCCATCGCGATGGCAAGGCCGCCCGCCGCCATCAGCGCGCGCGCGGCAACGTCGCCCCAGCGCCGGTGGACCTTGCCGCCCTTGCGCGACGCGATCGGCGCCCAGAAGGCGATCAGCCCGGTCGCGCCGGCCAGAACATGAAGGACGACGATGGCTCCGAACAGAGTCATCGTCGTCCCTCAATCATCGGCCGAACGGCCGGTTACTTGGTGCCGACCGGCGTCGATGCCGCAGGTGCAGCGGGCGCCGCGGTCGCGGGCTTAGCGGGCGCCGCACCGGTGGCAGGCGCTGCCACAGGTGCGACCACCGCACTCGCCACCTTTGCGGGCGCGAGCATCGGATAGTCCGCGATCATGCTGACCCCGGCCATCGGCTTGTTCAGCCCCTGGTGGCAAGTCGTGCAATTGACCTTGTACGGATCGCCATGCGGCCCCTTGCGATTGGCCGGGAACACCGCCGTCAGCGAGCTGATATAGGCATTGTTGGTATCGCGCACCATGCGGATGCCATACCATGCCTGCGCGCGCTGCGGGCGGCTGTTAGACCAGCTGCTGAACGAGTCGGTGTTGTGACAGAAGGTGCAGTTGACGTTCAGCGACGACGACATGTGCATCATGAATGCATAGGTTTGCTCGGTGCGCGCGATCGAGCCGCCCGGCTTACCCGTGGGCAGCGCCGTCTTGCCTTGAACGCGGGCACTCTGCGCACCCTGAACGTAGAGCGAGAAGGGATCATAGGGCAGCGAGGCATAGGCAACCGCCGCCGTCGGCGTATCCTGACCGTGCTTGTTGCCCATCAGCCGCCCGCCGGGCTCGGGCGCCATCGCCCATTTATACTGCGGCACGGCATTGCCGCGGTGGCAGGTCCAGCAGGTCACGCCGGTGCCCTTAACGTGCGTCGACCAGTTGCTGTTGATGTTGATCGTCATCTGCAGCATCCGCCGCGCGACGACCTTGGTGTATTTCTCGTCCGAGGCCATGTTTTCGGGATTGTGGCAGTAATTGCAGCCGACCTTGGCAGGATCGCCTTCGGTGGGGGCGATCCAGTTGTTCATCGATGCCATCAGATAGTTGAAGCGCTCGGCGCTGACGCCCTTCAGCACCTGCACATTCTGATAGGTTTCGCCCGCGGTCGGGCCACCGTCCGCGGGCAGCGGGAACGGCGGCGCAGGCACCGGCTGCGCGGTCAGCCGGCTGGCGGCGATGACCTGATCGGCGCCGGTGCCGCGAAAGCCGGTCTGCTCGACTTTCTTGTGGCCAAGCTCGCACCCGGCGAGGCCCAGCGCGGCGCCGCCGATCACGACGGCGCGGAGGATGTTCGAAGAACCGCTCATTTCGGTGCTCCCGGCAAAGTGGCGGGATCGACCACGCCCGTCGAAGGATAGCTCGGCGCATAGCCGTGCTGCTGCGCCCACAGATACCAGTTGTCGACCACGGTGCCGGTCAGCAGGATGCCGATGCCGCCGGTCAGCGTCGTCAGCACCGCGAACCACCAAGCCCAGCGGTGGATCGATTCCATCGTCGCGTTGAAGCCCATCGTCCACCGCCAGAACAGGGCGGCGCGTTCCGACGCCGTCCCGCGATCTGTAATCTGCTCGATTTCGCGCTCGCCGCCATACCGACCAACGGCCAGGATCGTGCCGCCATGCATCGCGAACAGCAGCGTCGAGCCATAGAGGAACGCGATCGAGAGCGCGTGGAACGGATCGTAGAACAGATTGCCGTAACGGATCGAGAAGGCAGCGGTCCAGTCGAGGTGGGGGAAGATGCCGAACGGCACCGCTTCCGACCAGCTGCCCATCAGCACCGGACGGATGAAGCCGAGCACCAGATAGAGCCAGATCGCCGAGGCGAACGCCCAGGCAACATGCGTCCCCATGCCGAGCGCCAGCGCGCGGCGATAAGTGCGCACCCACCACAACAGGATGGAGGCGGTCAGGAAGAAGCCGGCGATCAGCCACCAGCCGCCTTCGGCGAGCGGCGGAATGATGCGCAGCCCATATTGCGGCCCCGGCGGCTCCAGCGCGAGCCAGGGCAGCTGGCGGATGAACTGCACCGGGTTCCAGTTGACCGAGGCCAGCATGTTGAGCCCGATGATCTCGAACGCGATCACCCCGAACACGATCGACAGGACGCCGAGCCAGCCGAGATAGATCGGGCCGATCTGCGCATTGCCAATCTTGCCCGCCCAGTACAGGAAGCCGGCTGGCTGCGTGCGGGGGTCTTCGTCGCCTCGCGTCGGCGGCCCCATTTCGGGTGCAGCGCGGAGCTGCACCTGGGTGAAGATATTCTGATAGCTAGCCATGAGTTTCGCCCTCCCCTTCAGGCCCAGATCGGCAGGTTGAGCCACCAGGTCCACCATTCGGGCCAGCCGCGAGTCCACAGCGGGCCAGAGATGATGATGCAGACCGCGCTCCAGAACACCGCGGCGATCGCGAGGAACAGGCCCAGCCGGTGGATGCCGAGCGTGCCGATCGAATAGCCGATCGTGTCGCGGAAGAAGGCGTCTTCATATTCGGGCGACTTCACATCCTCGCCCGGTTGCGGATTGACCGCCGACAGCACCAGCCCGCCATGCAGCGCCAGCGCGAGCGTCGTGGTGAAGAAGAAGCTCACCGCGATCATGTGCGCCGGGTTGTAGTGGAAGTGCAGATATTGGTAGCCGGTGTTCGACACCCAATCGAGATGGCTGAAGATGCCGTAGGGGAAGCCCCAGTGCCATGCGCCCAGCAGCAGCGGGCGGAAGATCACCAGCGTCACATAGGCGAGGATCGCGAAGCTGAACCCGATCGGAACATGATAGCCCATGCCGAGCTTGCGGCAGATCTCGACTTCGCGCAGCGCCCAGGAACAGAAGGCGCCCGTCGCGCAGATCGTGATGATCTGCCACAGCCCGCCCGCCTTCAGCGGCGCGAGACCCAGCCCATATTTCAGGTCGGGCGGCGCGATGCTGATCAGCCACGGGTTCCACGTCGGCCCGAGCGACGCGCCATAGATGATGAGCGCGGTGCCGAGCGTCGCGAACAGCGCGGTCGTGACTCCGAAGAAGCCGACATAGAAGGGGCCAATCCAGAAATCGAACAGATCGCCGCCGACGAGCGTGCCGCCTCTAACCCGGTATTTCCGTTCAAAACTTAAGAGTGCCATGGATCAGCTCCTTCTCCCGTCGGCTGGCGACGGGATGGCAGTTAAATTCCTTCGTCGGGACTGGACGGACCTGGGCGCTTTTGGCGCCAATCAGGTCACGTCCGCCCCACCGCACCTGGATGCGGCAATTGATTGCCCGAAGGCCGACTCAGGACGCGGGTGCGGCCGTCGTCGTCACCGCGGCAGCTGCTGCCGGCGGATTGGGTGCCTCGAGCCAATTGTAGCGATTGGTGCTCAGCAGGATGAAATGGATGAGGATCGCGAGCGTGAACAGGAACACTGCCAGCGCCGTAAGAATCCTGCGTCCATCGAAGGTTGTCCACATTCTCCACATGACTTGATCTCCTTGAGTGCCCTTGATCAGGCCTTGCCGGCCACCGGGGCCTGGATCGGCGCGGTCGCCGCCATGCCGGCCTTGTACGGCGCGGTCCCGGGGAACCACGGGCGCCACTGCCAAACCAGGAAGTGGGCGATCACAGCGATGAGGACGAAGACCCCCATGCTGATGGTAAAGAGGGAGTGGAACTCCTTCGCTTCTTCCGGGGTCATATAGGTCCCCGGCCCCAGTCTTTCGTCTGTCATATCGCAGATTCCTTCAGTTTCGGTCGTTCCGGCGAGATCAGGCGCGCGGGACGCGTCCCCCGACGGTATCCACCCGACGCGACGCGCCGTGAGGATGGTGGGTGCCGTTCGGCCCGATCGCGGGCCGCGTGGCAAAGGGTGTGGCGAAGCGTCATGCGCCCCGGCTTTCGCTGATCGCGAGCGCCACGCGCTCGGTGGTGACCTTGGCTTCGCCGGCGCGGCGCGCACCGCGCTCGGCGGCGTCGCGGATGCGCTTGGCGGCGGAAATGCGCACCAGCACCGGCTCGCGTTCGACAACGGCATCGAGCGCCACCTTCGCCTCATCTTCCCATGCGAGCTCGCGGTCCAGCCTTGCCGGCGTCGCTTCGGCCTGGTCGAGCTGCGTGCTGAGCGGAATGATGTTGAAGAGCGCGTCGAACAGCGCGTTGCACACTTCCTGGATCAGGTAGGTCGCGCCCGAATAGCCCATATACGGCGTGCCGGTATGGCGCCGGATCGCCGCGCCGGGGAACGACACCGGGATGTAGATGCTGCGCGCGCCGGCCTCGGCAAGGTACATCCGCTCATTATAGCTGCCGAACATGATCAGCGGCGGATTGGTGCGGATCGCGTCGCGCACGGCGGCATTGTCGGGCTTCACCCCGGCGGTCCGCCGAAACGAGAAATGGCACGGCAGCCCCATGTCGTTTTCGAGGAAGTTGCGGATGCCGCGCTCGTAGGTCTCGGTCGCAACCACCGCGAAGCTGGCGGTCGCGAAGAAATCCTGCGTCACCGAGCGCCACAAATCCCACAGCGGCTTGATCGTGGTGTGCTTTTCCCGGGTGATGAACGGCTCGGGATCGAGCCCGGTCAGCTCGCCCAGCTTGCGCAGGAACAAGGTCGTGCTTTCAAGCCCGATCGGGGCCTGCAGATAGGGCCGCTCGAGCGCTTCGCACAATCCGCGCCCGAATTCGCGGTACATGCACACATTGACATGCGCATTCGCCAGCTGGGGCACATCGGCGAGATGGCTGCCGAGCGGGAACACCATGTTGATTTCGGCGCCGATGCCTTCGATCAGGCGTCGGATCTCGGCGAGGTCGGAGGGCATGTTGAAAGTGCCGTACATCGGCCCGATAATGTTGACGCGGGGACGCTCGCCGTCCTTCAGCGCCTTGGGACCCGGCACTTTCTTCGGCCCGAACTGGGTCCACAGCCATGTGAGTGCGCGGTCGCCCGACTGCCACTGATCCTCGTCGATCGTGCGCGGCAGGAAACGCTGAATATTGGTGCCTTCGGGCGTCACCCCGCCGCCGATCATTTCGGCGATCGAGCCGGTCACCACCACGGCGGGCAGATCGGGGTCGAGCGTCTGCCACGCGCGCTTCATCGCGCCTTCGGTGCCATCGCGGCCGAGCTCCTGCTCGCCAAGGCCGGTAACCACGATCGGCAGTTCATGCGGCGGCAGGCCGTCGGTGTAGTGGAGGACCGAGGTGACGGGCAGATTCTCGCAACCCACAGGGCCATCGATGATGACCTGCAGCCCCTTGATCGCGGTGAAGGCGTAGACCGCGCCCCAGTAGCCGCCTGCCCGGTCGTGATCGAGCACGAGCGTCATTGCGGCGTCTCCACGGCGGGCGGAGCCATCACCAGACGCGCGATCGCGGGACGGACCACGGCGGACTGGCCGCGCCAGGGCGGCGCAAACCGCACTGTCCGCGCGGTAGCCGCAGCGGCGGTTGCCGGAGGATGGCGAGAGCTCATGTGCCGACGCTTTCTTCGGCCTTCGCCTGAGCGATCCGTCTGGCGGCGAACTTCGCCTTGAACTCGGGGCGATCGACCGGCGTCTTTTCCCAGATGCCCGCCGCATGCTCGGTGCCGACGCCGGCAAAGAAGGCGCTCATCCGGTCCATGCGGCTCTGGTTGGCGAGCGCGGCGTTGACCACCATCGCCAGACTTCCCGCACCCGCAGGCCCCATCAGCGGTCGCGCGGAAATGAGGTTGGTGAAGTAGAGCGCGGGGATCGAGCGCTGCTTGGCGTGCTGGACGACCGGCGTCGTGCCGATCGCGAGGTCGGGGCCAAATTCCTCGACCGCGGTAATGTCCTGCTCGAGACTGGCGCGGTACTGTACGCGCACGCCGCGCGCCTCGAGCCAATCGCGATCGGGGTCCGACCACGGCGTCCGGGGGCAAGCGGTGCCGACATAGGGCACATCGGCGCCGCTTTCGATCAGCAGCCGTGCAACCAGCAGTTCGGAGCCTTCATAGCCCGAAACGGTGATCCGGCCCTTGATCGGGCGGGCGGCGAGCGCAGCGGCGATGGCGGGGAGGAACTTGTTCTTCGACGCGTCGACCTTGTCCTGCGCGATGCCGCAGGCAGCACCGATCGCATCGAGCCAGCTCGCCGTGCCGTCGCGCCCGACCGGCGCCGAGCCGACGACCGCGCGCCCCGCCGCTTCGAATTCGCGGATGCTGGCGGTGTAGAAGGGATGGATCGCGCCGACGACCGCGCAGTCGAGCGCCGAATAAAGCTCGCGCCATTCGCGGGTCGGGACGACCGGACCCGCCGCAAGGCCCAGCGGCTCCAGCATGATGCCGATGCCTGGCGGGTCGGCCGGGAACATCTCGCCAAGGAGAGTCACCGTCGGCCGGTCCGGTCGTTGCTTGGGCGCGGCAACGGGGCCAAGTTCGGCCTCCCTGCGCGCATAGGCAAGCATCGCGCCTGCCAGCACATCCTTCGCTTCGGCATGCGTCGGCACGCCGAAACCTGGAACGTCGATGCCGATCACGCGCACGCCGTTGATCTGGTCGGGCAACAGCTGCAGCGGCACGCCCGACGCGGTCGGGACGCACAGATTGGTGACGACAATGGTGTCGTACAGCGCCGGGTCGGCAAGCCCGTGAACTGCGTCGCGAATGTCTTCGAACAGCTTGCCGGTGACGAGCGTCTCCGACGAGAACGGCACATAGCCCACCGTCCGGCGTGCACCGTAGAAGTGGCTCGTGAACGTCAGCCCGTATACACAGCACGCCGACCCCGACAGTACCGTCGCGGTGCGTCGCATCCGCAAGCCCACCCGAAGCGATCCGAACGCCGGGCACATCGACTGCGGCTGATCATGCGGCCCTTTCGGGTAGTCAGCCGCATAGCGGTCGAGAAGCTCGGCCTTGCCCGCCTGTGCGGCGGCAGCCTTCAGCGTCGCCCCTGACGCGCAGCCACCCTCGGCACCCCTTGCGCTGAGGTCGATCAGGTCGCGATCGCGTGCAGGGGTTGCGATGTCCATGCCGATCAGACCGTGTCGTAGACGACTTCGAGGGTGGGCTTGGCGACGAAGTCGACGCCGCGCATGTCGGCCTGGGTCGCCGGCTTCAGTGCGAAATCGGCGCCCGTCACATCGGCGCTGAACAGCCCCAACAGGCCGTCCTGGTCCAGCGGCGTCGGGCGCAGCGGCGGCGCTTCGGCGACATTGGTCGCAAGCTGTTCGAACAGCGGCGCCCACTGCCCGCCCGGCTTGCCGATGATCTGGTAATTGGCGCTCTTCTTGCGGATGTCCTCGTTCGCTGGAATGGCGGTGAGCACCGGAATGCCGACCGCTGCGGCAAAAGCATTGGCCTCGCCGGTGCCGTCGTCCTTGTTCAGGATCATGCCCGCCACGCCGACATTGCCGCCCATCTTGCGGAAATATTCGACGGCCTTGCAGACGTTATTGGCGACGTAGAGCGATTGCAGATCGTTGGAGGCAACGACGATCACCTTCTGGCACATGTCGCGCGCGATCGGCAGGCCGAAACCGCCGCAAACGACGTCGCCCAGGAAATCGAGCAGAACGTAATCGAAGCCCCATTCGTGGAAGCCCAGCTTCTCCAGCGTCTCGAAACCGTGAATGATCCCGCGCCCACCGCAGCCCCGGCCGACTTCGGGTCCGCCGAGTTCCATCGCGAACACGCCGTCGCGCTGGAAGCAGACATCCTCGATGCCGATCTCTTCGCCGGCGAGCTTCTTCTTGCTGCTCGTCTCGATGATCGTCGGCGTCGATTTGCCGCCGAACAACAGGCTGGTGGTGTCGCTCTTGGGATCGCAGCCGATCAGCAGCACGCGCTTGCCCTGTTGCGCCATCATGTAGCTGAGGTTGGCGAGTGCGAACGACTTGCCTGACCCGCCCTTGCCGTAGATCGCGATGATCTGCGTTTCCTTCGTGACCGACCCGGTCGGGACCGGATCGGGCTCATGGCTGGCCTCTTCGCGCAGCGGGCCGGGGTCGAGCATGCTCATTGGCTTCTCCAGTCGAGGACCATCTTCAGGCAGTCCCCACCGGCAAAGGCGGCGGGATAGGCCTGGTCCGCTTGCGACACGGGGCGGATATGGCTGACGAGGCCATCGAGGCTCAGCACACCCGTTTCGATCAGCGCGAGCGTGGCGCGCAGGTCGTCGGGCGTGAATTCGGCCGCAATCCGCAGCCGCGCCTCGCGCATGAAGGCTGGCGGAAAGGCAAAATCGAGCCGATCGTAGAAACCGGCCAGCAGGATCTCGCCGCCGCGCCCCAGCCGGGCGATCAGCATGTCGAGCATGTCCGGCGCGCCGCTGGCGTCGGCAATCGCCCGGTAATCCTTGCGGTCATCGGCGGCCGGATCGACCACCGCATAGCCGAAATCGCCCCCGCGCCGTGCCGGGTCTGTTTCCCACACCAGCGGCGCCGGGTCGCCGCGCGCCATCGTGATCCGCGCCATCAGCCGACCGAGGATACCGTGGCCCACCACCAATTCAGGCGCCGCACCGCCAGCGACGGCGTGGTGCGCGGTTGCGGCAAGCGCGATCAGGATACCGTCGATGCCCAGCGTTTCGGGCACCGCAAGTGCCCGCGCGGCAGGCAGCACGATCCGGGCAGCCGATCCGCCAAACAAGCCGCGCGCACCGACGTAGCAATTGGCGCCGGGCACAAACACCCACTCGCCGATCCGTTCGCGCGCGTCTGCGCCCGCCTCCACGATCCGGCCGACCGATTCATATCCAGGGACCAGCGGATAACCCATGCCGGGGAAGGTCGGCATCCGACCGGACCAGAGCAGCTTTTCGGTGCCGGTGCTGATGCCGCTCCAGGCGATCTCGACGAGCACGTCTCCGGCGCCCACCGGGTTCAGGGCGAGCGCACGGAGCGACAGGCTTTCGGGCCTCTCCAATACGACTGCGAGCGTTTGCATCGCCGATCCCCTGGGTCGAGACAGTCCAACGCGGACTCCCTCTGGTGCGATGTCAACTTACTTGGACAGTGGATGATGTCAACTTTTTAAGACGGCGTTGCTTACGCAGCGGCAACGATCACACGCACATTGATCGGCAGCGGGGTCGTAACGGTCCAGGAACGACGGAATCCCGCCGAGTCGAGCATCCGGCGTATTTCCGACGCGCTGCGTGGCCGCCCCGAGCCCATCGCCCAAAGGTAAAGGCCGAAATAGGCATCACCGATGGTTTCAGCGCCCTTGGTCCGGGCCATCGGCTCCGCGATCACGAGTCGGCCGCCAGCAGCAAGAGCCGCGCGGATGTTGCGCAGCAATTGTGAAGCGGGCGCATCGTCATGATCGTGCAGCACCCGCACCAGCGTGATCAGGTCATGCCCCTGTGGAATCGGACCAGTCAGGAAATCGCCGCCATGGGTCGTGATCCGATCGCCCAGGCCTTCGCGCGCAAACGCCTCGGCGGCGCGCGCGGCGACCGCAGGCAGATCGAACATCGCCAGCGACAGCGTCGGCACGGCTGCCGCGACCGACCGGACGAACCGCCCTTCGCCGCCGCCGATGTCGAGCATCCGCCGATGCCGCGCGAAATCATAGGCACCGATCACGTCGGCGGCGACCAGCGGTTGCGAAGCCGCCATCAGCCGCGAATAGGCAGCGACGTCGTCGGGGCCGCCCTGCCCCGCTTCGCCGGCATAATGCCAGAAGCGTTGCAGGGCGCCGCCGCCGCCGCCGCGCCGCAGCAGCGCGACCGGATCGGCCAGGTCGGCGTAGAGCAGGCGGTGGTGCGCAATCATCTCAACCACCCCGGCATTGGCACGCAGCGCCGCGCCGTCGCCGGTCAGAGCCCAGCGCGCGTCGCCGATCGACTCGGTGATGCCGATCGCGGCAGCGGCGCGCATCAACCGGTCGGCGCCTGCGACTGGCATTGCCCACTCATCGGCGAGCGACTCGATCGCGACGGGACCCCCCGCCAGCCGGTCGAACACGCCCAATTCGACACAGGCGGCCAGAATCTGGGAAAAGGTAAAGCCCGCGACCAAATCGAAAATTGCCCGTGCCCGGCGTTGGGCGATTGGCCGCGTCAGCGGAAAGCGCGCCGCAAACCGCTGAAAGCGGGGGTCGCCGACGATGCCGTTGCGCCAATTGATCCAGCGCACCCGCCATTTGTCGCTTGATTGAAACAGATTCATATGTCCAATTAGTTGGACGGTTGTCGGATTGCCGTCAATCGCTGCCGTGGGGACAGATGTCGCCTGTTGTATCGGCCCCCAGTATCGGCTCCTGTATCGGCCCGCCGTATCGGAGAGTGCGCATGTCGACTGCCGAACCGTTCCGACCCGAAGCTGCGCGGCCGCTCGCGCGCGGCAGCCTCGATCCCGACTGGAGTCCGCTCTGGTCGGGGCTTGCGCGGATCGGTGGCGTGCTGCCCCCGCGCGCCGAGCCGGCGGGCGCGCGCTGCGCGGTCCTCGAGCGCCCCCAGGCGCCGCAATTGCGGCCCGCGAGCCTGCGCTATCCGGCAATCGGCCCGCGTTTCGATGTCGATGTCGGGCCCGGCGGCTATGCCTGGTGGTATGTCGATGCGACCAGCGATTGCGGCCGTTACGGGCTGACGATCATTGCCTTCATCGGCAGCGTCTTTTCACCCTATTACAAGTTGAGCGGGCGACTGGAGCCAGAGAATTTCTGCGCGATCAACGTGTCGCTGCATGGCCCGCGCGCCAATGCCTGGGCAATGACCGAGCGGCCGCGCGCGCGTGTCGCCCGCGACGCGACCAATTTCGACGTCGGGCCGAGCGGCCTGCACTGGGACGGCAACGCGCTCTACATCCACATCAACGAGACTTCGGCGCCGCTGCCCTATCCGGTGCGCGGCATCGTCTGCGTCCGGCCCGAGGCGATCGGCACGACCGGCTTTCACCTCCACCCGGCGGGGAAGCACCGCTGGCACCCGATCGCACCGCGCGCGCGCGTCGAAGTCGCGATGGCGCAGCCCGGGACGGTGTGGCGCGGTGACGGCTATTTCGATTCGAACTTCGGCGAGGAATCGCTCGAGGACGGCTTTGTCGACTGGCACTGGTCGCGGGCGCACCTTCGGCGCGACGTGGCGGTGCTCTATGAAGGCACGCGCCGGAACGGCAAGCGCTTCGAACTCGCGCTGAAAATGGACCGGCAGGGCAATTGGGAAGACGAGGTCCCGCCGCCTACCGCCACGCTGCGGAGCTCGCGCTGGGGCATTCGGCGCGTCACGCGCGCCGATGCCGGCGCCCGGCCCAGCGTGCGCAAGACCTGGATCGACGCGCCCTTCTATGCGCGCTCGGCCCTGACGACGCGACTGTTCGGCGAGGATGCCTGCGCGGTTCACGAAAGCCTGTCGCTCAACCGCTTCCGCAGCCCGGTGGTGCAGGCGATGCTGCCGTTCCGGATGCCGAGGGCGGGGTAGCCGCTAAGCCACCAGCGCGGCGGCAAATCGCTCGATCAGCGCCGCCACTCGCTCGGGCGCTTCCTCATGCGCGAGATGGCCGAGGCCCGCCAGCGTCTCGACCCGCGCGCCCGGCACCAACGCTGCCGCCTCGCGCGCACTCGACGGCGGAATCATCGTATCGCCCTCGCCATGGACGAGCAGCAGCGGCACCGACAGTTTCGGCAGGTCGCGGGATAGCGTCTCCAGGTCCCAATCGGCCATCATCGTGATCGCACCGGCACAATGCGCCGGCGTTGCGAACAGCCGCTGGTAGAAGTTGGCGCCCTCGGCATCGATCCGCGATCCGGTGCTGCGCCGCAGGAAACCGGCGACCTCGCCCTGCTGCCGCGCGATTCCGGCAAAGATGTGCGGCGCAAACGGATTGACGAACAGCATCCGCGCCAGCGTCGGGAACAACCGCGCGGCGATGCCCGGAAACGGCATCAGCGCGGAATTCAGCCCGATGATTCCTGCGGGCGTCGCCAGATCATCGAGCGCCATCCGCACTGCCACGGCAACACCCGCCGAATGGCCGACGATCAGCCGGGGCGTCACTGCCAGCGCGGCCAGCAGCTCGCCGACCGCGCGCGCCATTGCGGTCATGCTCAGGCCGCCGGGGGGGCGTCCGCTGGTAAAGCCGTGGCCGGGCAGATCGGGCGCCACCACCGTGAACCGCTCTGCCAGCCGCGGCAGCAGCGCCCGCCAGCTATGGGTCGCGGCGCCGGTGCCGTGCAGCAGCAGCAACACGGGCCCCTCGCCCGCCACCTGCACATGCCAACGCAGCCGTCCGACGGTGACGAAAAGGCTCGTCGCGCGATTGGGCCAGTCGTGGCCCTCGCGCGCCCATTCGGGCCGGTCGCTAAGCATGGTGCGCTTCCTTCACCGCGGCGTGCATTGTCCGCGCATCGGCGCGCGGCAGTGGCAGATACCGCGCCTGCATGACAGCGGCGAGCTGTGCGCCTTCTGGACGCGGGCGTGGCGAGGTGTCGACGAAGGCGGTCGCGATCCCGGCGGCGGCGATCGCCCGCGCGGCGGCTTCGGCATCGGCGTCGGCGCGCGCCCGCACCGCCGAACCGTCGAGCGCGATGTTCCCGCGCCCGTCGGTCAGCACCACCAGATAGGGCGTCTGCCCCCGCCGCGCCGCCGCTTCCGCAAGCTCCCGTGCCGCGTTCAGTCCAGCCGCAAGCGGGGTGCCGCCGCCCCCCGGCAGCGCCGCCAGCGCCTTCTTTGCGCGCGCGAGCGACCGAGTCGGCGGCAATAGCAGCTCGGCCTCGCTGCCCCGGAAAGCGACCAGCGCGACCTGCGCGCGTTTCACATAGGCCTCCGCCAGCAGCAGCTCGACCGCGCCTTTCGCTTCGGCGAGCCGGGCAAGCGCCGAGGAGCCGGATGCGTCGACGGCAAAGATGGTAAGCGCTTCGGCACGCGACTCGAAGCGGCGGATGCGCAAATCGTCACGCGTCAGCCGGATGCGACCGGCGCTCGCCCCGCGCAGCCGTTGCCACGGCGCCGCCGCGCGCAGCGTGTCGATGATGCTCAGCCGCAGCCCGCCACGCGGCATCCCGGCCCGCACCCCCACTGGTCGTCCCCGTCGGGGAGACCGCTGTTTGGCGCCCTTGCCGAGCGACTGCGCACGCGGCCTGGCGCCGCCTGCCGCCAGCCGCTTGAGCACGTCTTTGGGGAGCGCCGCGAGCGCGGCTTCGAGCAAGATGTCATCGAGCGGCGGCGCGTCGCGTAGCTGCTCATCCTGCCCTTCGCCTTCGGGCGGCGGTGGCGGTTCGGACGCGGGCTCGGGCGGCGCCTCGCTTTCGGGCGGCGGCGGCAGACGCGTCGCGCGCGGACCGAGCACCAGCCGCGCGGCGAGCGCCAGATCGGCCTCGCTGACGGCATCGCGCCCGTCGATCCGCGCCGCAGCCCGCGCTGCCCGCAACGCGAGAATAGGAGCACGGATCGAGTCAATCCCCAGCACGGCGGCCGTAGTCGCGAGAGCTGCGAGCGTGTCGTCACTCGCCTCCAAACCAGGCCCGTTTGCCCTGAGCTTTTCGAAGGGCTGTTCCTTCTTGTCCGGCGATCGGAAGACGTTGGACGGTGCCTCGACAAGCTCAGCACGAACGGATGAAGGAGCAGAGTTCAAATCAATCCAGAACGCCAGTCGCTCGACCAGCGCCGCCGGGGGCTGTTCCTCCTCCACGCCTTCATCCAGCGCGATCACCACGAACCGCGCGGGAGCCGCCATCCGCAAACCGTCGCGCTCGGCCGCTACCTCGCCGGTATCGAGCGCGCCCGCGATCGCCGCCGCCACGCCGTCGTCCAGCCGCTCGGCCATCGGCACGATCAGCGCGCCACCGTCGGTCGCTGCCAGCAGCCCCGGCCGCGCGACCGGCCGTCCGGCGGCCAGCGTCGCGCCGAGATCGAGCCCGCCGAAAAGCCCGTCATCGTCGATATGCGACGGCAATCGCTTGAGCGGCGCGCCCTCGCCCAGCGCCGCGTGCAATGCGGTGACGACTCGGTCCCCGAACACGCCGCCGCGCAGCACCATGCCGCCCAGCCCCGGCTCGATCGCGCAAAGCCGCACCGCAAGCAGGGCATCGGCCAGCGGGTCGGCCGTCAGCCCGACATTGTTCACGCGAACAATTCGTCCAGCGCGCGCTCGATCCGCGCGGTCGAGCCGGTATCGTCGAGCACGTTGCGGCGAAGCCGATGCCGCAGCGCAAGCGGCGCGACCCGCTTCATATGGCCAAGCGCGACCAGCCGATCACCCTGCAGCGCCGCCAGCGCCCGCGCCGCGCGCATCAGCGTCAGTTCGCCGCGCAGGCCATCGGCGCCGACCGCCACACAAAGCTCGGACGCATGGATCAAAACGTCATCGGGGATCTCAACTGCCGCCAGCAGCTCCTTGCCCTTGGCGATCTGTTTCAGAGTCTTGCGTTCGGCCTTGGCCCAGCGCTCGACGAAAAGCGCGCCATCGCGCTCGAACGCATCGCAGCGGCGCAGGATTTCGACACGTGTCTTCAGTTCCTGCGGCGTCTTCACTTCGACCGACAGACCGAAGCGATCGAGCAGCTGCGGCCGCAATTCGCCTTCCTCTGGGTTGCCGCTGCCGACCAGCACGAAGCGCGCGGCGTGGCGCACCGACAGGCCTTCGCGCTCGACGACATTCTCGCCCGACGCCGCCACGTCGAGCAGCAGATCGACGAGATGATCCTCGAGTAGATTGATCTCGTCGATGTACAGGAAGCCGCGATGCGCCCGCGCGAGCAGCCCCGGCTCGAACATTTTTTCGCCGGCGGCAAGCGCGCGTTCCAGATCGAGCGAACCGACCACCCGGTCCTCGGTCGCGCCGAGCGGCAGATCGACGAACGGCACGGGCGCGCTCGCCTTGCCCGGTTTGTGCAGCTCGGGCGCAGGACAATTCGCTTCGCCCGGCGCACAGTGATAGCGGCAACCGGCAACGACCGGCATCGGCGGCAGCAGCCCGGCCAGCGCCCGCACAGCGGTCGATTTGCCGGTCCCGCGGTCGCCGAACACCATCACCCCGCCGATCCGGGGATCGACGGCGGCGACCAGCAGGGCGAGTTTCATCTCGTCCTGGCCCACGATCGCGGAAAACGGGAACGACACGCGCATGCCAAGCGTGTAACACGCACTGGACACACGGCAAGATGGGCAAGGGCATGACGCCGATCATTATCGCTGCGGGCGTGGCGCTGTTTCTGGGCGTGGCCGGCGGCCTGCTCACCCCGATCGACGGCTGGTACCGGGCGCTGCGGAAGCCCTCGTGGCAGCCGCCCGACTGGGCATTCGGTCCGGCATGGACCATCATCCTGGGCCTCGCCGCCTGGTCGGCCGTGGTCGCGTGGAATGCGGCGGCGACGCCCGACCAACGGCGCGACGTGATTGTGCTGTTCGCCGTCAATGCGGTCTGCCATTTCCTGTGGAGCCCGCTGTTCTTCCGGCTACGGCGGCCCGACTGGGCACTCCTCGAAGTCGTGTTCCTGTGGTCATCGCTGGTCGCGCTGATCATCGGCCTCTGGCCGATTTCGCCGTTCGCAAGCGCGTTGATCCTGCCCTATTTCGCCTGGGTCAGCTTTGCGGCCTATCTCAACTGGACGATCGTGAAGCTCAACGCCCCGTTCGCGCGCGCGGCCTGACCAGCGCTGCGGGTGGCGTTCAGCGCTGCTCTGCCTGTGCCTGGGCGCGGGCCTGTTCGGCCATCTGGATGAACTGGTCGAGCACCGCGATCCGCTCGGCGATCGCGGCGCGATAGGGCGCGTTCGGCTGAGACAGTGCCAGCGCGCGCAGCCAGTCCGCGCGCCCTTCGGCCAATTGCCCCGACTGGATATGGCCCAGACCCTTGAAGAAGCGGGGCGCCGGGTGGCGCGGCGCGAGCGCGATCGCGCGGTCGAAGGCGAAGCGCGCGCTCGGCGACATCATCCCGCCGTCGTGCGTCACATAGGCGCTGCCGAGGTCGGTCCACAATTCCGCGCTATTCGGATATTTGTTCACGGCCCCGATCGCGAGTTGCACGGCGCTGCGGGCGTCGCCGACCCGCATCAGCGAGTCGAACGCCGTCTCATATTGCGATTCGACCGTGTATTTCCCCCACATTGCCGTCCGCAGGGCGATCATTTCCGGCGCGGTTTCGATCGATTGCTGTTGCGGCTTGGGCGCCGCCGCAGGCAGGCCGGGTCGCCCCTGCAGCGCATAGCCCGCGCAGCCCAGCATCAGCGCCGCGCCGACCGTCGTCCACAATTGCCGCGGCACGCGCAACATCGCCAGCAGTCCGGCCGCCGCGATCGTGACCAGGGCCAGCATCACCCAACCCATCAGCGCGGCTTCCGCTTGAAGGTGCCACGCGCGATCCAGATCCCGAACGCGATCAGCGCGAGCGGCGCGATCCACAGCGGCAATGTCGCCGCCGACAGCGGCGGGTCATAGGTGACGTAATCGCCGTAGCGCGCGATCAGCCAGTCGCGAACCTGCTGCGGCGTTTCGCCCGCCGCGATCCGCCGCCGCACCAGCGCACGCATGTCGCCCGCCATCTCGGCATCGCTGTCGGCAATCGACTGGCCCTGACAGACGAGACAGCGCAGTGTCGTCATCAGCTTTTGCGCCGCCGCTTCCTGCTTCGGATCGGGCAATTGGGTATAGGCCAGCTTGGCAGGCGGCAGCGAGGAATCGGCCAGCGCCGGGCTCGCCGCGATCATCAGCAGCATCAGCGCGAACCGCTTCACTTCGCTTTCTCCAGCGCGGCGAGGATTTCGGGCACGTCATCGTCGCGGATGTCGCCGATGTGCTGAAGCACGATTCTACCCTTGCCGTCGATGACGAAGGTTTCGGGCACGCCCGACGATCCGATCGCCAGCTGGACCTCACTTTCGGGATCGCTGCCAACAGCGGCGAAGGGATCGCCGTAACGCGCCAGAAAATCCTGCACGTCGGCGGCCTTGTCGCGGATCGCGACGGCCTCGATTCTGGCGCCTGCCGCCTTCAGCCGGGCAAGCTGGGGGGCTTCGGCAGCACAGGGCACGCACCAGCTGGCGAACACATTGAGCAGCCGTGGCTTACCGTCCCTGAAGCCGGAGCTGGCGACACCGGGCTTGCCGGGGACGATCGGGTCGAGCCTGAACGTCGGCAATGGCCGCCCGACCATTGCCGACCGGATCGTCTTGTCGGCCGGTCGCGCCAGCCCCCAGATCGCGATCGCCACCAGCAGCAGGAAGCTGATCAACGGCAGCCAGAGCTTCACGCGAAAGCCTCCTGCCGCCGCGCCGCCGTGCGCCGTTCGCGCAGCAACCGGCCCAGCAGCGACAGCACACCGCCGATCGCCACCATCGCGCCGCCCGCCCAGATCAGCGTGACGAACGGTTTCCACCACAGCCGCAACTGCCAGCGCCCCGCTTCGTCCTGCTGGCCAAGCACGGTGTAGAGCTGGCCGTCGATCACGGTTGCGATCGACGATTCATTGGTCGTCGTCACCGGATTCGCGAAATAGCGGGATTGCGGGGTCAGCACGAAGCGCGACCCGTCGCGCTCGACCCGCAGCTGCGCTTCGAGCGCCGACCAATTGGGGCCGAGAATGGGGCGAATGCTTTGCAGCGTCACGGTGTAGGGACCGACCTGCTGCGGCTCGCCGATCCTGGCCGCCACCAGCGTCTGCTGCGTGAACGCGCTCTCGCTGGCCATCCCGGCCAGGCTGACGGCGATCCCGAGATGCGCGAGCACCATGCCGTGGATGAACAAAGGCGTGCGGCGCAGGTTGCGGCGCCACAGCGGCGCGACGCTGGCCACCGCCAGCCCGGCTGCAAGCGCGAGGCCGAGCATCGGCAGCACCCCGGCGCTGCTTGCGAACACGACCAGTCCGGCGCCGATCAAGCCCGTCACCACGATCGGCACGAACATCCGCCCCAGCACCGCCCCGCCATCGTCGCGTCGCCAGCGCATCAGCGGCCCGGCGGCCATGATCGCGACGAGCACTAGCGCGACCGGCCCCGCCGCCTTGTTGAAGAACGGCGGGCCGATAGACACCTGCACGCCGAACACCCCGGCCGAGAAAATCGGATAGAGCGTGCCGATCAGCACCACGCCCAGAATAACCGACAGCAGCAGATTGTTGGCGACCAGCGCGCCTTCGCGGCTGACGAATTCGAACCCCTGCCCTTCGCGAATCGTCGCGACGCGGGTCGCGAACAGCAGCAACGCGCCGCCAATGTAGATCGCGAGCAGCGCAAGGATGAACGCACCGCGCTCCGGGTCCACCGCAAAGGCATGGACGCTCGTCAATATGCCGGACCGGACCAGGAAAGTGCCGATCATCGACATCGAAAAGGCCACCACCGCCAGCATGATCGTCCACGCACGCAGGCCGTCGCGGGTCGCGAGCACCGTCACCGAATGGAGCAGCGCGGTCGCCGCCAGCCACGGCATCAGCGACGCGTTCTCGACCGGGTCCCAGAACCACCAGCCGCCCCAGCCGAGTTCATAATAGGCCCAATAGCTACCCGCCGTGATCCCGAGCGTCAGGAAAATCCAAGCGCCGAGTACCCACGGCCGCATCGCCCGCGCAAAGGCGGGCCCGACATCGCGCATCACCATCGCGCCGACCGCGAAGCTGAACGCAACCGAAATGCCGACATAACCGATGTAGAGCGTCGGCGGGTGGAAGGCGAGCCCGGGGTCCTGCAGCAGCGGATTGAGGCCATTGCCGTCGGTGGGCGCCGGACTCAAGCGTGCGAACGGATTGGAAGCGAACAGCAGGAACGCATAGAAGCCGAGCGCGATCGCCGCCTGGCTGCCGAGTGTCGCGACCAGCGTCTTTTCGCCGATGCGGCGCTCGAGCAGCGCCACCGCGCCGCCCGCCAGCCCCAGAATCGTCACCCAAAGGAGCATCGACCCTTCATGGTTCCCCCACGCGCCGGCGATCTTGTAGATGAGCGGCTTGGCCGAATGGCTGTTGTCCGCGACGAGCTTGACCGACAGATCGGTCGCGACAAACACCCAGATCAGCAGCCCGAGCGCCAGGGCTACGACCAGCCCCTGCACGACCGCGACCGGGCGCACGCTGCGCAACACGTCGGGATCGCCGCGCGCAATCGCGATGGCGGCCAGCATGAACTGCAGCGCGGCCAGCGCCGCCGCGATCCAGAGGGCCGCAAGCCCCGCTTCGGCGATCATCGGCGGTGGCTCACTGTTGCGTCGGCTTCGCCGTGCCCATCTTGCCCGCCATTTCGGGCGGCATGTATTTCTCGTCGTGCTTGGCGAGCAGATTGCTGGCGACGAAGCTGCCATCGGGCTGGAACTGGCCTTCGGCAACGACACCCGATCGTTCCTTGAACAGGTCTGGCGTGATCCCCTTGAAGGTAACCGGCACGGTCGCCTTGCCGTCGGTGACCACGAAGCGGATCGTCACGCCGTCGGCCTGCTTGCGGATCGACCCGCCCTCGACCAAGCCGCCCAACCGGACGGCGCGGCCTAGCGGCAGGCCCTGCTTGGCGACATCGCCGGGGGCGTAGAAGAACGCGGCCTGGTCCTTCAGCGCCGACAGCGCGAGTCCGCTCGCGCCTGCGATCGCCGCAAGGCCCAGCAAGCCCAGATACAGCCGTTGGTGCTTCGCTTTCACTTGCCCCTACTCACTTGCCGCGCCTTTCCGCTGACGTCATTGCGAGCCAGCTCCGTAGCGCTAGCGCCGTAGCGCCGATCAGCGTGACCACATAGGCCGCGGTGACGAAAGGCCAGGGGTTCATTGGGCCGCCATTCGGCGCATCCGCGCTTCGGCCTTAGTATTGGCAAGTTCGGCGCGCATCCGCATCAGCACGATTGCGGCGAAGAACAGCGTGAAGCCGCCCAGTGTGAACGGCAGCGGCCACAGGATCGAACTGTCGATCGTCGATTTGGTGACACCGATGCTCTGGCCCTGGTGGAGCGTGTTCCACCACACCACCGAATAGCGGATGATCGGCAGCAGGATCGACCCGGCAATGCCGTAGAGCGCCGGGATGCGTCCGTCGCCACCGCGATCCTGATCGGCACGCGACAGCGCCATGAAGCCCAGATAGACGAAGAACAGCAGCAGCATCGACGTCAGCCGCCCGTCCCATTCCCACCACGTGCCCCAGGTCGGTCGGCCCCAGATCGACCCGGTCATCAGACACAGCGCGGCGAACACCGCGCCGGGCAGCGCGCAGGCGCGCGCGGCGGCCATGGCGAGCGGATGGCGCCAGACGAGGAAGACGAAACTCGACACCGCGATGCCACTCCACCCGGCCATGCCCAGCCAGGCGGTCGGCACATGGATATGGAGGATCCGCACTGTCTCGCCCTGCAGATAATCGGGCGGAATCTGCGTCAGCGCCCCCCAGGCGCCGTAACCAACCAGCAACACGCCGGGCCAGAACAGCGCGGGGGTCAGCGGACGCGCGATCTTCAGGAAGCGCGCTGGATTGGCGAGGGCGTGAATCGACGGCACTGGCGATCTTTTATGACAGGAAATCCTACAATGCTACCTGTCCTTGTGCGGCGCTTATTTCCCACCTGATACCCCGCTCGCTGCAGCACCGGTCACGGCGCCGGTGCGCTCGAGCTTGCCCCAGCCGACCCACCAGCCGCCGATCGCGGCGCTGATCGCGCGCAGCACGACCCAGTACATCAGCTGGCGGTAGATGAAGCGCTGGGCCACCAGCAGCAGCACCGGATAGCGCGGCTCGCGGCCGTCGAGCCGATAGGCAATGGCGCCGGCGACGATGTCGATCGTCGTGAAGATCAGCCAGTAAAGGGCCATCTTGACGACATCGGTCTGCGTCTGCGCCCAGCCGTGCTGCGCAACCCGGTTCGCCGTGGAGACGATCGAAACCACCAGCGCCAGATCGATGAACGGCGAGATCGCCGCGAACAATATCTGGAACAGCCACGCCTGCGGCATGCCGATCCGCGCCAGCCCGCGCGGCCGCCCCACGGCAATCACGCCGCGATGCTTCCACAGGCATTGCAGGGTCCCGAAGGCCCAGCGATAGCGCTGCTTGGCGAGCGCGCGGAAACTCTGCGGTGCTTCGGTCCACGCAACCGCATCGGTATCATATGTGACCTGCCAGCCTGCCCGCTGGATCGCGATCGTCAGGTCCTGATCCTCGGCGAGCGTATCGACCGGATATCCGCCAACCGAGTCGAGCGCGGCGCGGCGCCACGCACCGACCGCCCCCGGCACCACGGTTATCGCGTCGAACCGCGCCAGCGCACGCCGCTCCAGATTTTGCGCGGTGACATATTCGACCGCCTGCCAGCGGGTGACCAGATTGACGCGATTGCCGACCTTGGCGTTGCCCGCGACCGCGCCCACCGCCGGATCGGCGAACCAGCGCGCGAGCCGGTCGATCGTGCTCGGCTCGAACTGAGTGTCGGCGTCGAGCGCGATCACGATTTCCGCCGTGGCCAGCTTGAGCGCGCGGTTGAGTGCCGCCGCCTTGCCGCCGTTCGTCAGCGTCAACAAGGTGACGCGCGGCTCGTCACCGAATGCGGCCTCGACAATCGCGCTGGTGCCGTCGGTCGAGCCATCATCGACGACGATCACCTGCAGATCGGGATAGTCGCTCGCGAGCACGCGGTGCACCGATGCCTCGATCACGCGCGCTTCGTTGAACGCGGGGATGATGACCGACACCGGCGGCTGGTGGCTGGCTTCGGGGGGCGTCGTCCGGCGTCGGCGCAGCAGCGCCACACCGGCGATGATGACCGCGCGCGCAATGCCGATGCCGATCGCCAGCGCGAACATCCAGCCGAACAGCCACTGGATGCCCGCCAGCAGCAGGAAAATCCCGACATCGGCGCGCACGGCTGCGAGATCAGCGCCCTTGATCGTCGGCATCACCGCTTCGCGGTTGAGGCCGGCGAGCGTCGAGACGGGCACGAAGCGATAGCCCCGCGCGCGCAGCCGTTCGATCAACTGGGGGAGCGCCGCAACCGTCTGGGCACGGTCGCCGCCCCCGTCATGGAGCAGCACGATGTTGCGCGACAATTCAGGGGTTGCCGACTCGATCGACGCCACCGTCTGGTCGGCGATCGATTGCGCGCCGGGTCGCTTCCAGTCGCCGGGGTCGGCGTGCAGCCCGACCACGGTATAGCCCTGCGCCTGTGCCACTAGCGCCGGCAGCAATTCATCCGCGGTCGTCGGCTCGGCGTCACCGAAATAGGGTGCGCGGAACAACCGGGTCGAGCGGCCCGTGTAAGCTTCGAGCAGGCGCTGGGTTAGGTTCAGCTCGAGCTTGGTGATCGGCGTCGAGGCGAGTGCCAGATTGGGATGGGTATACGTGTGGTTGCCGAGCTCGTGCCCCTCCTCCACCATCCGTTGGAGCAGCAGCGGATTGGCGAGCGCGTTTTCGCCGATCACGAAGAAAGTCGCCGGGACTTTTTCGCGTTTCAACACGTCGAGGATTGGCGGCGTCCAGTTCGGGTCGGGGCCATCGTCGAACGTCAGCGCGACCAGCTTGGGAATCGCGCCGGTTCGCTTCACGACATAGTTGGTCGGCAGCACCTCATACCGCTCGTCGCGGATCAGGCCTTGCGCGTCGAACCGCAGTGTGCGGCTGCCGCTGCGCGGCGTCGCGGTGATGCGCAGGATCTCGCCGTTCCCCTCGACGTCGGCGTTCGAAATCTGGTCGATGCGCCGCAGATCGGGCACGGTACCGGCGCGAAACGCGGCAATCGCGGGCCAGACGCCGGGGTCTTCGCTCCCCAGCCGCCAGAGCGCGATGCTGCCGAGGCCACTCGCGCGCAGCGCCTTCAGCTCGTTCCACAGCGCGGCCGCATCGAGCATCCAGACCTGATGCTGAACGCCGCCTTCTTCATAGCCGAAGCCGCTGTTACCGCTTGCCGGATCGAACAGGACGGGCGCGTCGCTGTCATGCGCGGCGAGCCAGGCTTCTTCGATCGTCATCGGGTCGGCGACATCGCCGTGCCAGTCATAGCCATAGCTGCCGACCGCAACGATCATCCGGTCGGGCTTCACCTCGGCGAGCGCGCGGCGCAGATTGTCGACATACCAGGCCTGCGGCGCGATCGGACCGGGATCGCCGCCTTCGGAATGGAGGTCGTAATTCATCAGGACGATCCTGTCGGCGACCGCGGCAAAGGCGCGCGGCGACCACGCCGGATCACCGACCGGGACCGTGACATAGACCGATGCGCCGACCGGATCGAACGCGGCATTGGCCTCGCGGATCAGCTGGCGATAGGCGGGTACGGCCGATGGCGGCAGCAGCTCGAAATCGAAGACGATGCCGGCCCAGCGACGCGACACGACCTCGGCCTTCAGCGCGGCGATCAGCTTGGCCCGCGCGGGCTTGCTGGCGAACAGCGCGGCGGCGCCCTTGCTGTCCCATGCCCCGTTGCGGGCGTTTTGCACCAGCGGCATCACCGCCGGACGACGCTGCGCGCCTGCCAGTATCCTTGCGAGCGGCGCATCCTGCGTGACGTTGAGCGCATGGGCAGGCCCGTTCACGAACAGCGTGACCGGCGCCAATATGTCGATCGCGCCGATATTGCGGCTGAGCGACTGCGCGCTCGACGGGTCCCAGGGGACATAGAAAGCCATCGTCACGGGCTTGCCCCCGGCGCCGGGCTTGCCGGGCGGCAGCCAGCGGCCGAAGCGGTGGCGCAGCCCCGAAATCTGCCGGCTGAGCGGGGCCGGTTGGGCCCGTTCGAACGCCAGGGGCAAATCCCCTTTGCTGGGTACGTTGACCAGCGTCAGGATGAAGACGGCCGTCGCCAGCACCGCAAGCGCGATCACCGACCAGAACCCGCGCCCGGTCCAGCGGCGGCGCGCACCGGTGGGATCGAAGAATATCGGCTGCTCCATGCCGACGCCGTTACACCACTAGCCCATATCCGCCACCGGCAATTACCCGGGATTGTGGCAAATTATAACAGCTTCAGTCGCCTGTGATTGGCACTGGCCCCAGATCGCCCAGCCCTACGGTGCCGCTCGCCATGGCCAGCATCGCATCGAGCGACTTCTTGGCGCGCAGTCGCAGACCCTCCTCGATCTCGATACGGGGCGTCAGATCGCGCAGCGCGAGGTAGAGCTTTTCCATCGTGTTGAGCGCCATATAGGGGCAAATGTTGCAATTGCAGTTGCCGTCAGCCCCCGGCGCGCCGATGAAAGTTTTGGTCGGCTCGGCTTTGCGCATCTGGTGGATGATGTGCGGCTCGGTCGCGACGATCAGCGTGTCGCCGGTCATGTCCTTCGCATAGGCCAGGATACCGCTGGTCGATCCGACATAATCGGCATGATCCAGGATGTAGGGCGGACATTCGGGATGCGCGGCGATCGGCGCATCGGGATTGAGCGCTTTCAGCTTCAGCAGTTCGGTCTCGCTGAACGCTTCGTGGACGATGCACACCCCCGGCCACAGTAGCATGTCGCGCCCGGTCTTGCGCTTCAGATACCCGCCCAGGTGCTTGTCGGGGCCGAAGATGATCTTCTGTTCGGGCGGGATCTGGCTCAGAATCTTCTCGGCCGACGACGAAGTGACGATCACGTCGGAAAGCGCTTTCACTTCGGTCGAGCAGTTGATGTAGGTCAGTGCAATATGATCGGGGTGCGCCGCGCGAAACGCCGCGAACTTGTCGGGCGGGCAGCTGTCTTCCAGGCTGCATCCGGCGTCGAGGTCGGGCAACACGACGATCTTGTCGGGGCTCAGGATCTTCGCGGTGTCGGCCATGAACTTGACCCCGCAAAAGGCGATGACGTCGGCGTCGGTCGCCTGCGCCTTGCGGCTGAGGTCAAGGCTGTCGCCGACGAAATCGGCAATGTCCTGAATTTCGGGCTTCTGGTAATAATGCGCGAGGATAACCGCGTTGCGCTCCTTGCGGAGCCGATCGATTTCCGCCCGCAGATCGAGTCCGGTCAGGCTTTCGCGGAGCGGCGCATTCATTCCAATTCCCCTCGCAGTGAGCGCGGCTCACATGGCCCCGCCCGCGCTCCGGATCAACCCAGCGGCGACGGCGGAAACGCAAGCGGCGCGACGGCGGCGCCCGGGGTGCCAGCGGTCACCGCGTCGTACAGCGCGAGGCCAATCGGCGTGAAAGTGATCACGTCGGTCAGCAGCTCGGTGGCGATCATCCCGCCCAGCCCCCAAAACCACGCCGGGTGGACGCGTCCGTCGCGCCGCCAGTCGGCGACCATGCCGATCAGCGCGAAAATCGGCAGGACCCAGAAGGCAGTCTGATAGGCCCAGGGAATCAGCAGCGGCATCGGCAGCAGCCGCCCGACGCCGGGACCGACCAGCAACGCCATGCCGCAGTAATTGAGCCGCCGGTGCCAGCCGGTGTGCTTGCGCAACGCGATCCCCGCGCCGATCAGCGCCATGCAGCCGATCAGCGACAGCGGATCGAACACCAGCATGTGCAGCGGCTGGAAAAAGAACGGCACGGTCCCCGCCTGGACATTCATCACCGTCACGGCGGTGCCGAAATAGAGCATCAGGCACAACCAGCCGACCGCGACCCAGCCGAGCCGACGGTGCAGCGCGATCGGCCCCTGCGTCGCGAACCAGTTCTGCGCCAGATAGATCACGATCCAGCCCATGAAGATGATCGCATGCGCATGGACCAGCGGCGGACGCGCAAAGGTCGAACGCCCCATCGCCAGATTGAGGCTGAACCCGGCAATGAGCACGCCGGCCATCACGAATGCCATCGTCAGGAAGAAGCGATCGTCGCCCTGCGACGCGCGCCGCGGTTCTGCCAATGTCGCCATCATCGTCCCCCTCGATACCCCGGGCTCAACTTTAGCCGGTACGGGCAGTCGACTCAATGCGCGGCGGCATCGCTGGCCCGCTTGTCTTGCCAAGGATGGGCGCGCGTGCAAGCCTTGGCCAATGGCCGAGACCGCCCCACCCGCCGCCGTGCCGCGCGCGTCCATATTCGATCAGCCGCGCGGATTATGGGTGCTGTCGGGCACGGAGCTGTGGGAGCGGATCTCCTTCCACGGGATGCAGGCACTGCTGGTGCTCTACATGGCCGGGCAGTTGCTGCTGCCGGGACATATCGAGCATGTCGCCGGGTTCGCGACCTTCCGGGGTGTGGTCGAAGCCATCACTGGCCCCTTGTCGGTACAGGCGCTCGCGGCGCAGACCTTCGGCCTTTATGTCGGGCTGGTCTATTTCACGCCGGTGATCGGCGGCGCGATCGGCGACCGAATCACCGGGCGGCGGCTGGCGGTCATCATCGGCGGACTGGCGATGGCGGCGGGGCATGTCTGCCTTGCGTTCGACGAGAGCTTTCTGATCGCACTGCTGCTGCTGATCATCGGCGCGGGGATGCTGCGCGGCAATCTCGCGGCCCAAGTGAAGTCGCTGTACGACGAAGGCGATCGACGGTCGGCCGACGCGTTTCAGCTCTATTATGTCAGCATCAACATCGGGGCGTTCATTGCGCCGATCATCACCGGCGCGCTGGCGGCGGCCTATGGCTGGCACACCGGCTTCGCTTTCGCCGCCGTCGGCATGATGATCGGGCTCGCCGTCTACGTCGCGGGCCAGGGCCTGCTGCCTGCCGAGTCCGGGCGCGTGCCGCGCGAGGCCCGCGCGCCGCTCGGCGCACCCGACCGGCGGCGGCTGACGGGCTTTGCGATCGTGTGGCCGATCCAGATCACCTTCTGGATTGCCCAGTCGCAGGTGTGGAATGTCTACAACCTGTGGGTCCGCGATCATGTGAGCCTAGGACTCGGCAGCTTTGAGGTGCCCGTGCCGTGGCTGCAGGCGCTCGACGGGCTGTCGCCGGTTATCGTGATGCCGTTCTTTCTCGCGCTGTGGCAACGCCAGGCGGCGACGGGACGCGAGCCCGACGACGTCCGCAAGATGGCGATCGGCTGCCTCATCTTCGCCGGCGCGACCGCGTGGCTGGCGCTCGCCCCGATTGCCGCGGGAAGCGACGGGCGCGCACCGATCCTGTGGGCCGTCGCGTTTCACCTGCTGTCGAACATCGGTTGGCTCTATTTCACGCCGATCGCGCTCGCGCTCTATGCGACGCGCAGTCCGGCGGGGCTGCGCGGGACATTGCTCGGCGTCAACTACCTCGCGACCTTTTTCGCGAGCACGATCAGCGGACGGCTCGGCGGGCTCTACGAAGCCCTGTCGCCCTCGGATTTCTGGCTGCTGCACGCAGCCATCGTGGGCGGCGGCGGGATCGCCCTTTTCGCGCTCGGCGGGCCGATCCGGCGACTGCTGCGCGACGACGACTAGATTCTGTTGGCGAAGACGTCCTCGACGCTCCGTGAGACATCCCATTGCTCGCCGTTGATCCGCCGCCGCTCCTGCGGAAAGGTGACGATCACGCGCGCATCGCCGTGCCCGAGTGCCCGCAGCGGATTGGCGTACAGCTTCACCAGCGCCGCCCGCGCAAGCTCGCGCGCCTGCGCCATCCGCGCCGGGGACGCCGCCGACGTGTTCACCTTGGCCGCCGCATGAATCGAGGTGCGCTGCGACAGTTCCTCCGCGGCCCGGCGGGTCACGAAAATACCCGTTGTCTTGACGAGGCTGCGGCGCGCCTCGTCGATGTTCGCGGGCGCGGGTGCGACATCGGGCGCCTTGACGATCAGCGTGCGGGTCTTGTCGGACCATTCGATGTCGGCAGCGCCGATACGCGACACGTCTACGAAGTAATCCACCGAATAGGGCATCTTGACGACTTGGTCGGATCGCAGCCAGCCGAAGCCGCGAATGTCGGATGCGGTGCTCTGCACCGTGCCCGACAGCGTCGCGACCTTGAGCGAGCTTGTGCCCGCCATCCGGGCTGTGATCAGCGTGGTGACCGGGACCTCGCCGTCTGCGGGCGACGTAATCGCATAGCGCTCGCGGTACCGATCATAAGCGAGAAACGCGAGCGCCGCCGCCGCCAGCACGATCGCCGCCGCGACCAGCCAGCGCCGGACCCGCGGGATCAGATCCGGTGCCATCGCTCATCGTCGCGCGCGACCAGCCCGCGCCCTTCGAGGTCGATCAGATGCGCCAATACCGATCCGCCTGCCGCTCCCCACAGGCGCCGGTCGACGCCAGCGTACATCGCCGCCACCATGTCCGGGATGGCAGCCGGTCCGGCTTCCAGCGCGCGCAATATCTGCCCCTCGCGTGCCTTGCGGTGACCGATCAAGTGGCGGACATGCTGGGCCGGGTTGGTCACCGGATCGCCGTGCGCCGGGTAATAGACGCGGTCGTCGCGCGTCTGGAGCTTGGCAAGGCTCGCCATGAAAGCCGTCATGTCGCCGTCGGGCGGCATCACCACGGTGGTCGACCAGCCCATCACATGATCGCCCGAAAACAGCGCGCCTGTCTCCGGCAGCGCGAAGGCGAGATGGTTGGAGGTATGGCCCGGCGTCGCCACGGCCGTCAGCGTCCAGCCCTCGCCCGCTACGCTGTCGCCATCCTCGAGCACGCGGTCAGGCGCGTAATCGATGTCGAAGGCGGCGTCGGATCGGCTGCCCATGTCGACGACGAGCGGCGCGCAACCGACGATCGGTGCGCCGGTCGCTGCGGCGAGCGCGCGGCTGGCAGGGCTATGGTCGCGGTGGGTGTGGGTGATGACGATCGCCGTCACCGGCCTGCCGCCGATCGCCGCCAGCAAGGCCGCGACGTGATCGGCATCGTCGGGGCCGGGGTCGATCACCGCCAGATCCTCGGTGCCGACCAGATGCGTCTGGGTACCGGTGAAGGTGAACGGCGACGGGTTGGGCGCGAGCACCCGCGCAACCAGCGGATCGAGCGCGATCAGCGCGCCGGTGGGGGGCGATTCCATGCCCGTCACATGGCGCTTCGCCCCCGCCAACTCAAGCCGCGATGGGCTATGCCCATGCGCCCCAAATGACGTCCGGTCCGGCGGGGTGGGCAGACCCGCCGGACCGGTTGAGGTCACTTCGCCTTGGCAGCGTCGGCCTCAAGCTCGGCAATTGCTTCATCGATGCCCTTCAGTGCCGCCGTCCGCGATGCTTCGGACATATCGCGGTTGGCGAGGATGCTCTCGCGCGCGGCGCGCACGCTATCAAGCGCGCTACGGCGGGCGGCACGTTCGATTTCGCCCGACCGGAGCATGACGATCCGGGCGTCGGCGGCGCGGCGCTCGGCATCGCCCGCGAGACGCTCAATGCGGTTGCGGCAGATGATGACGATATGCTTGCCGTCCTGCCGCTCGTTCTTGACCACCGGCTTCTCGTCATCGCCAGCGCATTTGCCGTCGATCACCTGCGGCACCATCACCCGGATCTTCCGGTCGGGCAGCGCGCGGGCGAGCACGGCATCGACATCCTCGCCTTCACTGTCGATGGTTTCGACTTTGCCGTCCTTGGTGCGGATGATGATCCTGGTGCGCGTGTGCACTTCGGGCTTGGCCGACGGCGCCGGCGGCGCGGGCGGCGCTTCGGCAAGTTTCGGCGGCGGCGGCAGATCGGCTGCCTGCGGGGCACCCGGGGCAGTCGGCGCCTTGGGGGCGTCGAGCTGGGCGATGTCGACACCGATCGATGCCTTGACCTGACTGCGCAGCCGCTCGGCTGCCTGCGTGCCCGATGCGGTCAGTCCCAGCGAGACCAGCGCCACGGCGGCAACGGCGGCCGCGCCGCTCGCCAGCCGTGCCTTTGAAACACGATCCTTCGACAACATCCTCAGTCTCCCTTTAAGTTCGTTGATGGTGTGCAGATGGCAGGCCGCCGACACCGCGCCGCCGTGCGCCGACTTGACGATCGCGCGGCCATAGGCGTGGCGGACATTGGCCGCGCGGCCCGCGAGCACGCGCTCGTCGCACGCCATTTCCTGGTCGGCGCGGAACGCCCGGAAGGCGCGCCATGCGATCGGATTGAACCAGTGCAGCGCGAGCACGACGAGCGCGATCCAATTGGCGATCAGGTCGCCGCGCGCGTGGTGCGTCAGTTCGTGCGCCAGTGCGAGCGCCTGTTCATCGGCGTCGTAGCGATCCTTGAAGTCGCTGGGGAAAGCGACGTACTTGCGCCAGATGCCGAATGCGAGCGGCCCGGTGGCGCTGTCGCTTTCGATCACCCGCACAGGGCCGAACAGCGTCGCGCGGGCGCCGGTGAGCATCCGCCCGACGAACAGGCGATAGCGGATCAGGTGCCAGCCGATGAAGCCGACCGCGCCGATCGCCCAGATCGCGAGCAGCACCGCACCATAATCCGGCGCTGCCGCCGCCTCCCGCACGGGTGCGGCATCGGCCAGATCGACGAACATGACGGTCACCTGCTCGGCGGCGCGGCTGATCGGCGCGGATGCACTCGGCTGCCACTCGGCAGGCAGCGGCGGCAGCAGCAGGCGCGCGACCGGCAGGACCCACAGCGCATAGGCGACGCCGGCACCGAACATCCGCCGCACCGGCGCGCGCAGCACCAGCACGAGCAGCATGAGCAAGGTTGAGGCGATCAGCGCCTCGATCGCCCAGGCGATCATTGCTTGAGCGCCTTCAGCAGCGCCTCGATCTCGGCGATGTCGCTGCTCGTCAGCTGATCGCGCTCGGCGAGATGCGCAACCAGCGGTGTCAGCCTGCCGCCGAACAGCCGGTCGATCAGCTTCTGCGATTCGCCCGCGACATAATCCTCGCGCGCGACAAGCGGGCGATAGAGATAGCGGCGGCCATCTTCCTCATGGCTGATCACCTTCTTGGCGAGCAGCCGCCCGAGCAAGGTCTTGACGGTATTGGCGCTCCAGTCGCGCGCGGAGCCGATCCGCTCGGCGACTTCCTGCGCCGACAAAGGGGCCTGATCCCACAACACTTCCATCACCATATGCTCGGCATCGCTGATGCGTTCGGTCATCCGACATTCTCCTCTGACTACGTTCGTAATCGCACCGATTACGGCTGTAGTCAAGATGCGCGCAGCCGTTCGGCGCCGGGCGACGCGCGGCTGTCGGAAAAGCTTACACCCAGCCCCGGATCAGCGGGCGCGTTAACCATTCAAGGCTAAGGAAACTGTGGGATTTTTCGGCTTGGCACAGCGAGTGCATCGTTATGCGCATGCCGCGTGGCATGCCGCTTCAGCGGGCGGATCGACTGTTCTTTTCCGGTATCGCGTCGATCCGCCCACCCGGCACCCGCCGCAGAATTCGCTCAACCTGCCGCTGTTGCTGCCAGATAGGCGCGGTCGGCCGCCCGACGCCCGCTGCGTGCCCGCAGCGCGGCATGGGCAAGCGCGCGCGGATAGATATCGCCGAACAACTGCTCGAACGTGCGGTCCCAGCTGAACTGCTGCGCGTGATGATGCGCAGCGGTGCCGATCGCCTGCGGATCGTCACGCCAGACTTCCTCGACATGGCGCGCCATCGCAGCGGCGTCGTCGACCGGCCCCAGCCGCCCCAGCGCGGGCGGCACGCGGTCGATCATCGCACCGCTCGCGACGCCGACCACCGGCAAGCCGGAAGCCTGCGCCTCAACGATCGAAATACCGAAGGTCTCGTCCGCCATGCCCGACACATAGATATCGGATGATGCCAGTGCCCGCGCCAGCTGCTCGCGATCGGCAACGAAGCCCGGGAAGGCGATCGGCAGCCCGGCGGCATCGGCCATCATGTCCTCGCGCCGCTTGCCGTCGCCGATCAGCACCATCGCCGCGCCGAGCGACGGCGGCAAATGGCGGAACATCTCGACCAGCGTCTGCGCGCGCTTTTCATTGTCGAGCCGCCCGGCGTAGATCAACAGCGGCCCCGCCCCCGGCAAACCGAGTTCGGCGCGAAAGGCGGCATCGCGCTTCGACGGATGGAAGCGCGAAATATCGACGCCGAGCGGCAGCACGCTCGTCCGGTTGATCTTGCGTCGCGCCAGCACGCCGCGAATGTCTTCGGACAGCGTGTAGACCCAGTCGAACTCGCGATAGGTGATCTCGGCATAGCCGTAGGACAACCACTGGAAACCACGGCCGATCGCAGTGCCGAACAGCTTTTGCGCGACCCGAAACACATGCGCGTTGGGAAAATCGGTGCTGTATCCCGCGACCAGTGCCGTCTCCGGCACCGCGCGGCGGTGATGGATCGCCGTCCATGGCAGCACCCAGGGGCATAGCGATTCGATGATCGCGGGACGATAGCGCGCCAGAATGTCGCGGACGATCTTGGTGCGCAGGATGAAGCGGTAATTGGGGCTGCCGCGCACCGGATCGGCGCCGACTTCGGCCCAGATGTGGCGGCCATCAACGACGATCTTGTCCTCGGGTCCGGGCACGATCTGCAGCAGGCTGTGCGGCGTATGGGCGAGCACATAGTCGCGCTTCGCCTTCATGTAGGTGCCGACGCCGCCGCCTGCCGTCGCCGACCAGCTTTGGGTCAGGTCGCAGACCAGCATCGGCGCGGGTGCGTCAAGCGGTTGCGGGAAGCCGCCCTGTTGCAACAACATTGTTCAACGCCCCCGTTGTGATGATCTAGTACGCGCCGACCAGGCCCTTGGCTTCGAAGAGCTGCGCCAGCTCGCCCGATTCGAACATTTCCATCATGATGTCCGAACCGCCGACGAATTCGCCCTTCACATAAAGCTGCGGGATCGTCGGCCAGTCGGAAAACGCCTTGATTCCCTGGCGGATCCCTTGGTCCTGCAGAACATCGACTGTTTCGAAGCCGACGTTCAGATGCTGGAGAATGGCAACCGCGCGGCTCGAAAAGCCGCACTGCGGGAACAGCGCGCTGCCCTTCATGAACAGCAGTACATCGTTGGCGTCGATCAGCTCGGCGATACGGGCATGGGTTTCGTCGGTCATGTCGGTCCTCAGTCAGGAAGGGCGGTCGTCAGTTGCAGCGCATGGAGGACGCCCCCCATGCGCCCGCCGAGCGCGGCATAGACCGCCTGATGTTGCTTGATGCGCGGCAGTCCGCGGAACGAGGCGCTGGTGACGCGCGCGGCATAATGGTCGCCGTCGTCGGCCAGCTCGGTAATCTCGACTGCCGCGTCAGGGATGGCGGCGCGGATCAGCGCTTCGATCTCGGCGGCGGGCATCGGCATCGGCTCAGTCGCCCTGCAGCTGGCGCAGCGCTTCGCTCGCCTGTTCGTCGAGCGCGCGACGCACGCCCGCTTCGTCGATTTCGATCCCGGCCGCCGTCAGATCGCCGAGCAGCTTGCGGATCACGTCTTCGTCGCCGGCTTCTTCGAAATCGGCGTGGACGACGGCCTTGGCATAGGCATCGGTTTCCTCGGGCGTCAGCTTCATCAGCGCGGCCGCCCAGTGCGCGATCAGTTTGTTCCGGCGCGCCGTCACACGAAAGGCCAGATCTTCTTCGCGCGCAAATTGTGTTTCGAAAGCCCGTTCGCGGTCGTCGAAAGTGGTCATCGGCGTCTTTCCGGATAGGTTGTTGATGCGCAAATAGGGTGCCGCGCGTGCGCGCGCAACTAAGCCGCCACGCGCACCACAAGTTTGCCGATCGCGCCGCGCGCGGCCATCTTGGCGATTGCGGCGCCGCCTTGCGCGAAATCGAACACTTCGGTCACGCGCGGATGAATTTTCCCCTCCCCCCACAGGCGGAACAGGTGGTCGATATGCGCCTGATTCGCCTGCGGATCGCGCGCAGCGAACGCGCCCCAGAACACGCCGCAGACATCGCAGCTTTTCAGCAGTGTCAGATTGAGCGGCAGGCGGGGAATGCCGGCCGGGAAGCCGACAACAAGATAGCGCCCTTCCCAGGCAATCGACCGCAGCGCGGGTTCGGCATAATCGCCCCCGACCGGATCATAAATGACATCCGCGCCGTTCGGGCCGGTGGCGGCCTTGAACTGGTCGGCGAGCGCTTTCGATGCGTCCTTGTCGAACGGCGCGCGGCCATAGACGAGCGTCGCATCGGCGCCGGCGTCACGGCACGCCTGCGCCTTTTCCTCGGACGACACCGCGGCCACGACTCTCGCGCCGAACGCCTTGCCGAGTTCGATTGCCGCAAGGCCGACACCGCCTGCTGCCCCCAGCACGAGCAGTGTCTGTCCGGCCTTCAGATGCCCACGATCGAGCAGCGCGTGGATCGTCGTGCCATAGGTAAGGACCAGCGCCGATCCTTCCTCGAACGAGCGTCCCTCGGGCAGCTTGTAGAGCCGCGCGGCATCAGTCACGATCTTTTCGACCAGCCCGCCGTGGCCGATCGTGCCGAGCACGCGGTCGCCGACCGCAAGCGCGGTGACGCCCTCGCCCACCGCCTCGACCACGCCCGAAATCTCGCCGCCCGGCGCAAAGGGGCGGGCAGGCTTGAACTGATATTTATCCTCGATGATCAGAACGTCGGGATAATTGATCGCGCAGGCCTTCACCGCGACCAGCACTTGCCCCTTTGCGGGCACCGGATCGGGCAGTTCGTCCATCACCAGCGTCTCGGGTCCACCCGGCGCCTTCGATAACAATGCCCGCATCATCCTCTCCCGTTGCTGCTCCATCCGCTTCCTTGCCGCGCTGGGCGAGGCGCGTCCAGCCCGACGCTATTCGGCGGCGGCCGGAAAGGCGGGCAGCTTGGCGATGTCGCGCGCGTCATGCTGGATGATAACCAGCGCCTTGGTGTTGGCCGCCAGCTTCTTGAAGCGGTCATAGGAAGCGATCGTCTGCGCGCGATCGTAATTGAAGGTCGGCACGCCGTCGATCGGCAGGTTTTCGCGCAGATGGACCTGATCCCCCGACAGCAGCACAGCGCCGGTGCGCGGCAGCTTGACCAGCAGCGCGTGATGGCCAGGGGTATGGCCGGGCAGATCAATCATGGTGACGCTGCCATCGCCGAAGACGTCCTTGTCGCCGACCACAGGCTCGCTGGCACCCGGTCCGCCGATCCAGTTCCTGAGCGTCGCAGGATCGGCGCCGTTCTTCGGCGGCGTGGCTGCAAGCGAATCATAATCGCCCTTGCCGATCAGCAGCTTGGCTTGCGGGAAAGCACCCGCCTGACCGATGTGGTCAAAGTGATAATGGCTGATCCCGATGATCGAGATGTCGCTCGACTTGACACCAATCTTCACCAGCTGCTCGGGAATTGTCACCGTCAGCGTCGGCGAAATCGGATCCTTGCCATTGATCGGCGCACCCTTCAGCGCCGCCGAAAGCCCGGTGTCCCACAGCATGTAGGTGTCGCCGTGCTGGATCAGGTAGCAGCTCGCGGCAAAGCGCATCTTGGCGCCCGCCGGGAATGCCCGCGTGTCGTTGAAGACGTTCAGGTCATTGACCTGTGCCGCGCCACAATCCAGCCGCCAGAGTTTCATTTGCACGGGCGGCTTGCCGCTGGCCGCAAAGGCGCAGGCGCCCGCAAGAATCGTGCCCGCCACCAGCAACACCAACGCTCGCTTCATCACCTGTCCCCCGCATTCAGCCACCGCGCCGCCGCTTGCGGGCGCTACGGATGGGCCGAGCTTAGGCCCTTCGGCGCGGCCGCGAAAGGCCGGAAAGCGCACATTTCAGAGGAATTTTGGCGCGGCTCAGCGCACCGCCTGCTGGACGAGCGGCGAGACATAGCTGGCGTCGTGCGCGAACGGCAGCGGCGCACCGTCGCGCATCGCCTGCAACACGCTGGCGAAATCGGTGCGGCAGCGAAAGCCAAGCACGCGCTCGGCGCGGCGCGCGTCATAGACGCGGTCGATCGTTGTCGGCAGTTCCCAACCCCGCGCGGCGTAAAGCGCTGGCGCATCGGGGAAATAGCGCGCGACCACCGTCGCGGCATTGGCCTTCAGGGGCAACACATCGGCGGGTGCGAACGGCGTCGGCGCGGCGACCAGGAACAGATCGAAGCCCAGCGTCGGTGCGCGATCGAGCGCCGCGACATGGGCTGCCGCTGCATCCTCGACGGTCAGGCGGCGGTTCAGAAACTCATTCGCCTTGTTGTTCTCGCCCGACAGCGTCAGGTCGGTGTCGTCCTCTTCGGGGAAGAAACGGCCGGTGCGCAGGACGATGCAGCGCAGCGCGTGCCGCTGGTGATAGAGGCGGCAAATCTGCTCGGCCGCGAGTTTGGTGATGCCGTAGATGTTGCGCGGCTCGAGCGGGGTAAAGCCCTCGTCGAGCCAGATCGCACGGTCGCTCGTGCCAGCCCGCACCGCCGCCGAAATCATCAGCGACGTCGTCGAGGTGAAGACGAAGCGCTGCACGCCGTGCTCGACCGCGGCTTCGAGCAGGTTCAGCGTGCCGGTGACGTTGACATCGACAAAGGCCTGGGTGGGATAGCGGACGATGTCGGGCTTGTGCAGCGCGCCCGCGTGAATCACGCCTTGGATGCCCGCATCGGCGAAGATGCGCCCGACCAGAGCCCGGTCGGCGACCGACCCCACCACGTCGGTGTCGGCCCCCGGCGCCGGGTCGAGCCCGGTAACCTGATGACCCTGGGCGCGCAGCAACGGCGCGATGAAGCGACCGAGCCAGCCCGACGATCCGGTGAGCAGAATGCGCATGCAGGTGCCCTAGCGAGCCAATGTTACCGTTTCAAACCACCGCTGCGGTCGCCGGAAGCTCATTCGCGTCCGCCCATTGGTGACGCCGCGTCAGCCATGGGTTGAGATAGAGCGCCGGAATCTTGAACATCAGCAATTCGCGGTGGATCCAGAAATCGACCGCCCGCTCGAGCCAGGATGCCGGCTTGCGCCCGGTGCGTTCGAGCCATGCCTGATAGGGCTGCCAGTGGCTGGGTTCGTCGCGCGCGATGATGCGAAAGATCTTCATCATGACCGGATCGGACTTCACCAACGAGGAACGCAGAAGCACATCGACCTGCCGCATCCCGCGCTGTTCGGTGAGCATGATCACGCGGCACAGTCGCTCGAACTGGCGCGGGTCGGCGATGATCGCCTGCGTGTCGAGCGCGTCGATGCCGCGTCCGAACATGATCTCGACGAAGCGATCGATATGGCCGCACGTCCTGTCGACCCGGAACGGTCGGCGGCCGTTCAGTTCGAACCAGCGCTTGAACATCACATAGTGTTTGCGCTCGTCGGCGCGGTGCTTCTCGACTTCGGCGATGAAGCGCCGGTCGTCGGGGCAACAGGCGCGCACCGCCTCCAGCACCCGGTCGATGCTCGTATAGCCGCGATGCTCGTTGTAAATGTACACCGAGGCGAGGATGTCGAGATATCGCTGGCGCAGGGCGCTGAACATGGCGAAGTCCTACGCCGCGCGCCGCGCACCGGCAATGCGCCCGACCGGAGGTACGCCGTCAGGCTGCGACGCGCTCGACATAATGCGCGGTGGTCTTCGCGCGGACGTCTTCGGCCGTAACTCCCGGCGCGAGTTCGATCAGTTCGAACGCGCTCGCATGATCGGGCCGGTGAAATACGGCGAGGTCGGTGATGATCATGTCGACGACATTCCTGCCCGTCAGCGGCAGCGTGCACGCGGGAATGAACTTGGGATCGCCGTTCTTTGACGTGTGCTCCATCACCACGACGATCCGCTTGACCCCGGCCACCAGGTCCATCGCCCCACCCATGCCCTTGATCAGCTTGCCGGGGATCATCCAGTTGGCGATGTCGCCGCCTTCCGAGACTTCCATCGCGCCCAGCACGGTCAGGTCGATATGGCCGCCGCGGATCATGGCGAAGCTGTCCGCGCTGCTGAAATAGACCGACTGCGGCAGCTCGCTGATCGTCTGCTTGCCGGCGTTGATCAGGTCGGGATCGACCTCATCGGGATAAGGGAACGGGCCGATGCCGAGCATCCCGTTCTCGCTCTGCAGCGTGACGTCCATGCCCGCCGGGATGTGATTGGCGACCAGCGTCGGAATGCCGATGCCGAGGTTCACATAAAATCCGTCCTGCAATTCCTTTGCGGCGCGCGCCGCCATGTCGTCGCGGGTCCAGGGCATGATTACTTCTCCTGAGGCGCTGCCGTCGTTGGCAGATAGGCGTCGGGTAAAGGGAAAGCCGCAGTTTCGCTCTGCCACACGATCGAAATGATCCGCCACTTGCCGTCGATCCGCGCGAACTGGATCGAATTGATGCCCCGCGCGAACGGCGTTCCGTCCGCCGTTCGGCGGCTTTCGTAGGTCGAAAAGACATGGACGAGGTTGCCATAGCGCTCGGTGCGCCGGGCAATTTCGCGCTCGAAAAAGCCGTCCTTGCCAAAGGCGACGCTTGCCAGGTCGACATAGCCCTGCGGGCTGAGCACCAGCGGCTCGTTCTTGCCGAGCTGCACCATCCGACCGTCAGGCGCGAACAACGCCTTGAACCGCGCCCAGTCACGCGGCCCGGCCGGGCCTGAGATCACCGAGTAGAGCGCGGCGACTGCGCTGTCGACGGTCGCTGTGTCATCCTTTGCAACGGCTGAAGGTGCCGTTGTTGGCTGGGCGGCGAGCGGTGCGGCGACCGAAATCACCGCCGCCGCCGCGAGCATCATCGTGCCGCGCATCATGCCGCGGCCCGCTCGCGCGTGGTCACGAATTCGATCTTCTTGTCATAGGGCGCGCCCAGGATCAGGCGGTTGACGTAGATGCCGGGCAGGTGGACCTGATCGGGATCGAGTGCGCCGACGGGTACGATTTCCTCGACCTCGGCAACGCAGAGCTTGCCCGCGGTCGCCATCGGCTGGTTGAAGTTGCGCGCGGTCTTGCGGAAGATGAGGTTCCCCGCTTCGTCTGCCTTCCAGCCCTTCACGATCGACAAGTCAGCAACGATGCCGCGTTCGAGGATGTAATCCTCGCCGTCGAACTGCATCACCGGCTTGCCCTCAGCAACCAACGTGCCGACGCCGGTCTTGGTGTAGAAGCCCGGGATGCCCGCCCCGCCCGCGCGGCAGCGCTCGGCGAGCGTTCCCTGCGGGCAGAACTCAACTTCCAGCTCGCCCGACAGATATTGCCGCTCGAACTCCTTGTTTTCGCCGACGTAAGAGCTGATCATCTTCCTGACCTGGCGGGTGCGCAGCAGCTTGCCGAGCCCTTCGCCGTCGATGCCGGCATTGTTGCTGGCGATCGTCAACTCCTTGACGCCCGCATCGCGGATCGCATCGATCAGCCGCTCGGGGATGCCGCACAGGCCAAAGCCGCCCGCGCAGATCGTCATCCCGTCGAACAACGCGCCTTCAAGCGCGGCAGCGGCACTGGGAAAGACCTTGTTCATCGCGAGTCTCCTGTGATCGCGCGCTTACGGCTCGGCGCGGGAGCGGGTCAAGCCGACACCGACAGCTGCCGGCCGCTCACGGCTCTTCATCAGTGTCATCGCGTGTTTTCAGGCGATCAGCGCACCGGCAAAAGCCTGCCAAGCATCGGATCTGCCGAGCGCGACGCGCAGTGGCTGCGACAGCACGAAACCGGCGCCGACCCATTTCGTCACATAATGCAAACGTCCACGCTGATGCAGATCGAACAGGACCAGCGTGCCCAACAGCACGTCAGTCAAGATCATGCCGCCGATCGGCGGCGGCGCAGGCGATCCGAGCATCGTCGTAATGCGTGCCAACGGCGTCGTGACCAGCGCGATCGTGGCCAGCAGCATCAATCGCTTGTGCGCAGCCGATTCGCCGCGCTTCCAGATCGCCGCAACTGCCAGTCCGGCAAAGATCGTGATATTGACCAGCGGGAACACGAGAAAAGTCGGCTGGTCGCGACCCGGCGTGCCGCGATTGAAATGGCCGCTGTCGATGGCGACCCAGACGCCGAGCACGAACACCAGCACGGCGAGACCAGCGCCCGCCGTCCCCAGCCAGCGATGCAGATCGCGGCGTCCGGCATAGACGAGCGCGTTCTGCGCCAGATACAATAGCATCCAGGCCGAAAATACGATGCCGTGGGCATGGGTGAGCGGCACCAGAGGTTTTGCGTGAAACGCGCTGGCAAAATAATAAGTCGGCGTGAAACCGACCAGCGTGATCAGCGCCATTACGATCGCGATACCGGTGAAAAAACGCCGTTCGGCGTCGATGCGCCGCGCCATCTGTGCGGTGGTTGCCATAATCAACGACCCCAAATCGTTTCAGCAACAACAAAATATCAATTTTCGGGCAAGCTCGCCATCTGAAGTTCAATGTCGGAGCCGCAACCCCGGGCGCGGCCAGGGCATCGCGATCAGCTGGCCGGTGCCGGACAGCGTGATACATGCGGTCTTCATGTCGCTCCCGCCCCAGCAGATATTGGTCGTGAACGGATCCGGGGTCGCGACAAACTCGACCAGTTCGCCCGCCGGCGAGATCACCGAAATGCCGCTCTCGCCGATTGTCGCGACGCAGATGTTGCCGCACGCCTCGACGCCGAGCGAATCGAAGAATTTATAGCCGGCCGGACGGTAGAGCGGGATGCCGGGGCCGCCCAGGCCCGCGGTCAGATCGACCTCACCCGGCGCGGTCACGCGGAATGCCATCAGCCGGCAGGTATAGGTTTCGGCGGCGTAGAGCGTATTGCCGTCGGGCGAGAGGCCGATGCCATTGGGGTTCTCGCTCGGGAAGATCACTTCCTTCAGCAGACTGCCGTCGGCCTTCGCATAAAAGATGCCGGTGATGTCGCGCTCGCGCGGGCGGTTCTTGCCGTGATCGGTAAACCAGAAGCCGCCATGCGCATCAAAGACGATGTCGTTGGGCCCCCGCAAGGAGCAGCCGAAATCGCCGTCCTTGTAGAGCACCTCGACCGCGCCGGTCGCAAGATCGATCCGCTCGATCCGCCCGCCCGAATAATCATCGGCCTGGCCGTGCGGGATCAGCAGCCCGCCCGGATGCTCGAACCAGTTGAAGCCGCCATTGTTGCAGCAATAGAGCTTGCCGTCGGGGCCGATCGCGAGCCCGTTGGGGCCGCCGCCGGGCTCGGCCACCGTCTCGGTGCTGCCATCAGGGCGCACCCGCGTGATCCGCCCGGCGGCGATCTCGACCAGAATGACGCTGCCGTCGGGCATGGCAACGGGGCCTTCGGGAAAGCGCAGGCCGGTGGCGATCGTGGTGATAGCGGGCACGGCTGCAATCCCCCTCATGGTGTATCCCTACCCTATCCGCTCACTTCGAGCGAAGTCGAGAAGCCTGTGGCGCGCAACCGCGTCTCGACTTCGCTCGACGCGAACGGGTAAGGGCGCGGAAAGGGAGAGATTGATGACCTTGCGAACCGGCGGCCGGGTTTTGGTCGACAACCTCGTGGCGCAGGGGTGCGACCGCATTTTCCAGGTGCCCGGCGAGAGCTTTCTGGCGGTGCTCGATGCGCTGCACGACACGCCGCAGATTGAGGTGGTGACGTGCCGGCAGGAAGGCGGCGCGGCGTTCATGGCCTGCGCCGACGGCACGCTGACGGGGCGGCCCGGCGTGTGCTTCGTCACGCGCGGACCGGGCGCGACCAATGCGTCGATCGGCGTTCATGTCGCTTTCCAGGATTCGCAGCCGATGATCCTGTTCGTCGGCGACGTCGATCGCGGGATGCGCGACCGGGAAGGGTTCCAGGAGATCGATCTGGTCGCGATGTTCACGCCGCTCGCGAAGCTCGCGCTGCGCATCGACGACGCGCGCCGCATCCCCGAATATGTGGCGCGCGCATACAATGTCGCAATCAGCGGACGGCCGGGACCCGTGGTGATTGCGCTTCCTGAAGACATGCTGCGGGACGAGGCGGACGCCGTCGATCGGCCGCGCGTGGAGCGCACGGTTATCGACGATGACATCGTCGTTTCGCTCCATGCGCGTCGCTTGATCGAGGAGGCGGCCGCGCCAATCGCGATCATCGGCGGTGCGCACTGGAATTCGGCGGCGGCCGACGACGTCTGTCGCTTCGCCGAGCAATTCGGCCTGCCGCTGGCGGCGGCGTTCCGGCGGCAGGATGCCGTTCCGAATAGTTGCAGCGTCTATGCCGGCAATCTTGGCTACGGCCCCAACCCACGGCTGCTTGCGCTCATCCGAGCGGCTGATGTGCTGCTGGTGCTGGGCGCCCGGCTCGGCGAGGCGACGACCGATGGCTATAGCCTCATCACGACGGATCATCCGGGCCAGACGCTGATCCACGTTCATCCCGATCCCAACGAACTCAATCGTGTTTACCGCGCCGACATCGCGATCTGCGCCGATCCGGGGCCGTTCGCGAAGGGCATGACGCTGCCCACCAGTGAGGTCGCGACGCATATGCTCGGCAGCCGCGCACACGCCGAGTATCTGGAGTGGTCGACACCTGCACCACGCGACGACGTTGTGCTCGACCTCGGCATGTGCGTCGCCGCCATGCGCGAGCGGCTGACCTCAGATGACACGATCATCTGCAACGGTGCGGGGAATTTCTCGGGCTGGTGGCATCGCTACTGGCGCTATGGTGGCCCGGGCACCCAGCTTGCCCCCACCGCCGGCGCGATGGGCTACGGCGTCCCCGCCGCCGTCGCGGGTGCGCTGCGCTGCCCCGACAAGACCGTTGTCGCGGTCGCGGGCGACGGCGATTTCCTGATGAACGGGCAGGAACTGGCGACCGCGATCCAGCACGGCGCGAACATGCTCGTGATCGTCGTCGATAATGGCGGATATGGCACCATCCGCATGCACCAGGAGCGCGAATATCCCGAGCGCCTGAGCGGCACGACGCTCCACAATCCTGACTTCGCGTTGCTGGCAAAAGCCTATGGCGCCTGGTCGGAAACGGTCGAAACCACCGAACAATTCGGCCCCGCGCTCGACCGCGCGCTCGGGCAAAGCGGCGTCAAGCTGCTGCACCTCAAGACCGACATGGAAGTGATCACCAACGGCACGACAATCGCCGCCATCCGCCGCGCACATAAATAAAGAGCCGCCCCGATCAAGTCGGGACGGCCCTTCAATCAGCCGGGTAAAGCCGATAACTCAAATATCGTCGCCAAGTGCGCCCTTGACTTTGCCGACCGTCTGCTGCGCCTTGCCCTTGGCTTCCTGAGCAGCCCCATCGGCCTTGGTATCGGGGTCGTCACTCATCTGCTTGACCTTGCCGATCGCTTCGTTGACGTTACCCTTGATCTTGTCGCCAAGCTCACCCATCGCTCATCTCCTCATGACAGTGACTTGAGAAGAACTTGGGATCGCCCGTTCGGTTCCCGGAATAAATTAGCCGGCCGGCGTCGCCTGGCGCAGGAAAGCCTCGACGGCGCGCCAATTCGCGTCATAGCCCGCCGGATCCTTGTCCTTGATCAGCGTCGAGGAGCCGTGCGTGCCGCCCGCCTCCGGCACATATTGCAGCTTGCGCTTGCCCGGTACGGCCGCAAGGATCGCCTTCGCTGCCTCGACTTCCTTCGGGTCCTTCGCCGAGGTGACATAGACCGGCACTTGCAGCCGCGCCGCCGCGCGCGTCACCGGATTGCCATCGCCAAGATACTCGCCGGGCGAAAACGCCATCACGGCGTCGACATCGGCGGGATTGTCGGCGGCGACGAGAAACACGAGCGCCGCCGAATAGCTGCTGCCCCACAGGATCACTGGCACGCCCTGCGTCCGCGCCCAGGCGAGCGCAGCCTCGAGGTCCTGCCGCGCTTCGAGATAGCCGGTCGACTTGCCGGTGCGGTGGACGGTCGAATTGTCGCCGAACAGATCGCCGCCCGATCGCTGGTCGATCGCATAGGCGGTATAGCCCATTGCAGCCAGGCGTGGGGCGATCGTCGCATATTCGTCCTTGCTCGACCCCGCCTGGTGGAAGAGCAGGATCACTGCCTTGGGCTTGGCAGCCTTGTATAGCCAGCCGGCGATGCTCGTGCGGTCATAGGTCTTGAGCATGTTGGGTTCGCGCGGCAGCACCTGGCCAGAGGTCGCCGGGTCCGCGCCGCGATCGCACGCGGCCAGCGACAGACCAAGCATCAGTCCCAGCAATTTGCGCATATTGATTGCTCCACGCCGACATCGCCGTCACCGCACAACGGCCCGAATGGAAAAGTGCCGGGACGTTTCCGCCCCGGCACCCGTTACTTACGCTCGAGCTCGATCAGCAGTTGGGCATCCCGCAGTCGATTCCCAGCGCCATGCACGCACTCATGCAGACCGCGCTGCAAGCCGCGCTCACCGTTGCCGGTGCGGCGGCATAGGCGGCGGTCGCAGTGAGAGCGAGGCCAAGCGTCACATATTTTGCCAAACGAATCATGTCATAACTCCGATTTCTGTGATGGTGCGGGGCTTGCCCGCCTGCAATTCTTAAATCGATCGGATTAGGCGCGCGGCGGCGGCAACGGCGGCGTCACGACGCGCGGCGCCAGCGGAAGGAGAATTTCGGGGCTGTGCAGCGTCATGATCGCGCATGCCAGCCGGGGTGCCGCCACCAGCGGAGGCAGCGCGACGCAGCAATCGCCGCAATTTAGGCTGGCCGACGGATGATGGCCGGGATCGTTGCGGTGGTCGGGCGATGCCGTGTCGGTCGCCATCGGCATGCTGATGCACGACGAACCGGCCGCCGCGCCATTCGCCGCCATGGCGGGCATCGGACCCGTCACAACGGTCAGCGCGAGCGCAATCGCAAAAGCGATGATGCGGCGGACGAACAATTTCACGGCGCTAGCCCTAGCAGGTCAGATCAGCCCCGCCAACGGGCTCGACGGATCGGCATAGCGGCGCTGCCCCATGCGGCCCGCCAGATAGGCCATCCGCCCTGCCTCGACCGCAGATTTCATGGCAGCGGCCATCAGTACCGGATCGCGCGCTTCGGCAATCGCGGTGTTCATCAGCACGCCGTCGCAGCCGAGCTCCATCGCCACCGCCGCATCGGATGCGGTACCGACGCCGGCATCGACCAGCACCGGCACCTTGGCCCCTTCGACGATCAGCCGGATCGTCACCCGGTTCTGGATGCCGAGCCCCGAGCCGATCGGCGCGCCCAAGGGCATGATCGCGACCGCGCCCGCATCTTCCAGCCGCTTGGCGGCGATCGGATCGTCGACGCAGTAAACCATCGGCAGGAAACCTTCCTTGGCGAGGACTTCGGTCGCGCGCAGCGTTTCGACCATGTCTGGATAGAGGGTCTTGGCCTCGCCCAGCACTTCGAGCTTCACCAGGTCCCAGCCGCCCGCCTCGCGCGCCAGCCGCAGCGTGCGGATCGCTTCCTCGCCGGTGAAGCAGCCGGCGGTGTTGGGAAGATAGGTAATTTTCTTCGGATCGATGAAATCGGTCAGCATCGGCGCCTTGGGGTCGCTGATGTTGACCCGGCGCACCGCGACGGTGACGATTTCGGCGCCCGATGCGGCGACGGCAGCGGCGTTCTGCGCGAAATCCTTGTACTTGCCGGTGCCGACGATCAACCGCGAACGAAAGCTTCGGCCCGCGACGGTCCAGCCATCCGCAGGCATGGCAGGGGCATGATCGCCGCCGCCCACGAAATGGACGATCTCCAGCTCATCACCATCTTCGATTCGAACCTGCGCGAGCGTCGAGCGCGGGATAATCTCAAGGTTGCGCTCGACGGCGACCTTTTCGGGGACAAGCCCCAGCTGTTCGGCGAGACCCGCGATGGTTAGGCCTTCGGCGACGCGGCGATGCTCGCCATTGACGCGGATGGTGATGGTGTGGTCGCTGTGCATGATCGCCAGATATGGGGTGCCTCCCCAACTCGCAACCGAAAGGCCAACGTGTGCCCATCATCTATGTCCTGAACGGCCCCAACCTGAACCTGCTGGGGCTGCGCGAGCCCGAAATTTACGGTCGCGACACGCTCGACGACATTGCCGGACTGCTGGAGGATCGCGCACGCGCCCTAGGTTTCGAAATCGACATGCGCCAATCGAACCATGAAGGCCATCTGATCGACTGGCTGCACGAAGCGCAGGCGAGCGAGGCCAAGGCCGTGCTGCTCAATCCCGGCGGCTACACCCACACATCGGTCGCGCTGCACGATGCGGTGAAAGCGATCACGACTCCGGTCATCGAAGTGCATCTGTCCAACCCGCATGCACGCGAAACCTTCCGCCACACCAGCTTCGTCGGCCGCGCCGCACGCGGCACGATCGCGGGCTTCGGCGCGCAATCCTATCTGCTCGCGCTTGAAGCGGCGGCGCGCATCTGACACAGAGGCCGTTGAAACAGGGATTTTGGACATGACCGAGACCAACGCCGACCAGCCCGGCGACATCGGGGCAATGCGGATCGACGTGGCGCTGGTCCGCCAGCTCGCCGAATTGCTCGACGAAACGCAGCTGAGCGAGATCGAAGTGCAGGACGGGGAGCGCAAGGTGCGCGTGTCGCGCAGCCTGACGGTTGCCGCCGCCCCCGCTGCGGTGGCGCCGGTCCCAGCAGCACCCGCGCCTGCCGCTGCGCCGCCAGCCGCCCCGGTGGCCGCGGCGCCGCCCGACCACGCCAACGCGGTCAAGTCGCCGATGGTCGGCACCGCCTATCTCTCGCCCGAACCCGGCGCCGCCCCCTTCGTGACGGTCGGGGACAAGGTGGCCGCAGGCGCCACGATCCTGATCATCGAGGCGATGAAGGTGATGAACCCCATCACCGCACCGACCGGCGGTACGGTGGTTGCGGTGCTGGTCGACAGTGGCCAGCCGGTCGAATTCGATCAGCCGCTGGTCATCATCGCCTGACATGCCCGATATCAAGAAACTGCTGATCGCCAATCGCGGCGAAATCGCGCTTCGCATCCACCGCGCCTGCCACGAAATGGGGATCGAAACGGTCGCGGTGCATTCAACCGCAGACAGCGACGCGATGCACGTCCGCCTAGCCGATCAGGCGATCTGTATCGGTCCGCCGGCAGCAGCGGACAGCTATCTCAATATCCCGGCGATCATATCCGCCGCCGAAATCTCGGGTGCCGACGCGATCCACCCCGGTTACGGCTTCCTGAGCGAGAATGCGCGCTTTGCCGAGATCGTCGAGGCGCACGACATCATCTTCGTCGGCCCGAAATCCGAACATATCCGCACGATGGGCGACAAGGTCGAAGCCAAGCGGACGGCGGGCGCGCTCGGCCTGCCGCTCGTCCCCGGCTCCGACGGCGCGATCAGCGACATCGCCGAAGCCAAGGCAATCGCCGAGCGCGTGGGCTATCCGGTCATCATCAAGGCCGCGTCGGGCGGCGGCGGACGCGGGATGAAGGTGGTCAACGGCCCCGCCGATCTCGAAACTCAGATGCAGCAGGCCGGCACCGAAGCCAAGGCGGCCTTTGGCGACGCGACCGTTTATCTCGAGAAGTATCTCGGCAACCCGCGGCATATCGAAATCCAGGTGTTCGGCGACGGGAACGGCAATGCGATCCACCTGGGCGAGCGCGACTGTTCGCTCCAGCGCCGCCACCAGAAAGTGCTGGAGGAAGCGCCCTCGCCGGTGCTGTCGGCAGAGGAACGCAACCGCATCGGCGGCGTCTGTGCCAGGGCAATGGCCGACATGGGCTATCGCGGCGCGGGCACGATCGAATTCCTGTGGGAAAACGGCGAATTCTATTTCATCGAGATGAACACCCGGCTGCAGGTCGAACATCCGGTGACCGAGGCGATTACCGGGCTCGATCTGGTGCGCGAACAGATTCGCGTCGCCGAAGGGCATGGCCTGACGCTGCGCCAGCAGGACGTCGAATTCCGCGGCCACGCCATCGAGTGCCGCATCAATGCCGAGGACCCGCGCACCTTCGCGCCGTCGCCCGGGCTGGTGAAGGCCTATCATGCGCCGGGCGGGATGAGCGTGCGCGTCGATTCGGGGCTGTACGACGGTTACAAAGTGCCGCCTTATTACGACTCGATGATCGCCAAACTGATCGTCTGGGGCCACAGCCGCGAGGGCGCGCTGCGCCGCCTGCGCCGGGCACTTCGCGAATTCGTGATCGAGGGGATGAAGACGACCATCCCGCTCCATCAGGCGCTGCTCGACGACCCCGAGTTTCAGAAGGGGGACTATACCATCAAGTGGCTGGAGGCGTGGCTCGCACGCGAGCAGGACTAGTGACCCGGCGCACGGCAGGTTGATCCGCTTGACCTGACATCATTTCGATATTATTCGAAATATCGAAATGACAGATTCGGATGACATCATCGCTGCGCTGGGCGCCCTGTCCCAGACCCACAGGCTGGCGGCATTCCGCGCGCTGGTGGAAGCAGGACCGCAGGGCCTGCCCGCCGGCGACATCGCCGCGCGGCTCGGCGTGCCGGCATCGTCCATGTCATTCCATCTGGCGCAGCTTGAGCGTGGCGGGCTGATTTCCGCCAAACGCGCCGGGCGATCGATCATCTATTCGGCTGACTTTGCCGCGATGAACGCGCTGATCGGCTACCTCACCGAAAATTGCTGCAGCGGCGGAGACTGTTCCGCCGCCGTCACTTTGCCTGAAAGGAACGTCGCATGAAGCGGTTGCACGTCCATGTCGCGGTCGACGATCTCGACCGCTCGGTTGCCTTTTACTCGGGCCTGTTTGCAGCCGAGCCAAGCGTGCAGAAGGGCGATTACGCCAAGTGGATGCTCGATGATCCGCGCGTCAACTTCGCGATCTCGGCGCGCGGCGGCAAGGCCGGTGTCGAGCATCTGGGCATTCAGGTGGAAGACCAGGCCGAGCTTGCTGAAGTCTATCGCCGGATCGCCAAGGCCGACGCGCCGGTGGTGGAGGAAGGCGCCACCACCTGCTGCTATGCCAAATCGGAAAAGAGCTGGGTCACTGATCCGCAGGGCGTGGTGTGGGAAACCTTCCTGACGCATGGCGAGTCGACCGTTTACGGCACATCGGCGACAATCGACGCGCTGACCAGCAAATCGGCATGCGGATGTGCGGCGTGAAAGCGACGATCTGGCATAACCCTGCGTGCGGCACATCGCGCAACACGCTGGCGATCCTACGCGACGCGCCGGGCGTCGAGCTTACGGTGGTCGAGTATCTGAAGAACCCGCCAAGCCGCGAAAAGCTGACCCAGCTGCACCGCGACGCCGGACTGACGCACCGCCAAGGCCTGCGCACCACCAATTCACCCGCTGCCGAGCTGGTTGCAAAGCTGGAGCTGAAAGACGCGGGCGATGCGGCGATCCTCGATGCGATGATGGCCCACCCGGTGCTGATCCAGCGGCCCCTGGTGGAAACCGAAAAGGGTGTTCGCCTGTGCCGACCGCCCGAGACGGTGCACGAGATTTTGTGAAGACGAGCGCCAGCCGTGCGCTCGCGGCGGAATTCATAGGCTCGCTGATACTGTTCGCGACCGTGGTCGGATCGGGCATAATGGCCGAGCGGCTGGCCGGCGGCAACGTCGCCGTTGCGTTGATCGGCAATACCGCCGCCACCGGGTCCGTACTTTACGTGCTCATCACGTTGCTTGGCCCGGTATCGGGCGCGCATTTCAACCCGGCAGTGACACTGACGCTGGGTGCGCGCACGCTGTGGCTGCCGTTTGTCGCCGCGCAGCTTGCAGGTGGGCTGGTCGGCGTGGTGATCGCGCATGCGATGTTCGATATGCCACTGATCGCAGCAAGCACCCATATCCGCACCGGCACGGGCCAATGGATCGGCGAGTTCATCGCAACATTTGGCCTGTTGTTCACGATCATCGTCGGCAGCCGCCAGCGCCCGGAAGCCGTGCCCGCTCTGGTCGCGCTATGGATCGTCGCTGGCTATTGGTTCACCTCGTCGACCAGCTTCGCCAATCCCGCAATCACGCTCGCGCGCGCGCTGACGGACAGCTTTGCCGGCATCCGCCCGGTCGACGCGCCCGGCTTCATCGTCGCGCAAGCCGCGGGCGCCTTGACGGGCGCAAGAATTGCGAACTGGCTGGCGAGTCCCGAATCGGACCGCTAAAGCCCAGCCATGACCGACATCACGCCCGACATCGTCGCCCAGCACGGCCTGTCCGAAGACGAATATGCCCGCGTCCTGAAAGCGTTGGGGCGCGAACCCAATCTGACCGAGCTCGGCATCTTTTCGGTGATGTGGTCCGAGCATTGCAGCTACAAGTCGAGCCGTATCCACCTGAAGAAGCTGCCGACCACCGGCCCGCAAGTCATCTGCGGCCCGGGCGAGAATGCCGGCGTCGTCGATATCGGCGACGGCCAGGCGGCGATCTTCAAGATGGAGAGCCACAACCACCCAAGCTATATCGAGCCCTATCAGGGCGCAGCGACCGGGGTCGGCGGTATCTTGCGCGACGTGTTCACGATGGGTGCGCGTCCCGTTGCCAACATGAACGCGCTGCGCTTCGGCCGGCCCGATCACCCTAAGATGCGCCATTTGATCGCCGGCGTCGTTCACGGCATTGGCGGCTACGGCAATTGCGTCGGCGTGCCGACGGTGGGCGGCGAAGTGAATTTCCACCCCGCCTATGACGGCAACATCCTCGTCAACGCGATGACCGTCGGCATCGCCGATACCGACAAGATCTTCTATTCGGCGGCGAGCGGCGTCGGCAACCCGATCGTCTATGTCGGCTCGAAGACCGGGCGCGACGGCATCCACGGCGCGACCATGGCCTCAGCCGACTTCGCCGAGGACTCGGAGGAAAAACGCCCGACCGTGCAGGTCGGCGATCCCTTCACCGAAAAGCTGCTGATCGAGGCCTGTCTCGAGCTGATGGCATCGGACGCGATCGTCGCGATTCAGGACATGGGCGCCGCCGGCCTCACCTCGTCCAGCGTCGAGATGGCGTCGAAGGGCGGCGTCGGCATCCGGCTAGACATGGACAAGGTGCCGCAGCGCGAAACCGGCATGACGGCGTACGAGATGATGCTGTCCGAAAGCCAGGAACGCATGCTGATGGTGCTGAAGCCCGGCCGCGAAGACTTTGCCGAAGCGATCTTCCGTAAATGGGAGCTCGATTTCGCCGTTATCGGCGAGGTCACCGACACAGGGCGGATGGTGCTGGTGCACCATGGCGAAACCGTCGCCGACATTCCGCTCGCGCCGCTTGCGGACGACGCGCCGCTTTATGACCGTCCCTGGGTGCCGACCCCGCCCGCCAAGGCGCTGGTCGATGTTCCCCCGTGCACCGATGTCGCCGCCGATCTGCTCAGGCTGATGGCGTCGCCCGATCTCGCCAGCCGCCGCTGGATCTGGGAGCAATATGACCAGAAAGTCGGCGGCGATACGATCCAGCCGCCCGGTGGCGATGCGGCGGTGGTGCGCGTACACGGCACGAAGAAGGCGCTGGCGATCACCACCGATTGCACGCCGCGCTATTGCTTCGCCGACCCTGTCGAGGGCGGAAAGCAGGCAATCGCCGAAGCTTATCGCAATCTCTGCGCAGTCGGTGCAAAGCCGCTCGCGACCACCGACTGCATGAACTTCGGCAATCCGCAGCGCCCCGAGATCATGGGCCAGTTCGTCGGCTGCATCGAGGGCATGGCCGAGGCGTGCCGTGCACTCGACTTCCCGATCGTGAGCGGCAATGTGTCGCTCTATAACGAGACCAAGAACGAGGACGGCAGCGGCAGCGCGATCTTGCCGACCCCGGCCATCGGCGGCGTCGGGCTGATCGACGACTGGACGAAAGCCGCGACGATTGCCTTCAAGGGCACCGGCGACGTGATCGTGCTGATCGGCGCGCCGCGGCATCATCTCGGCCAGTCGCTGTGGCTGCGTGAGCTGCACGGGCGCGAGGACGGCCCGCCGCCGCGCGTCGATCTCGACGCGGAACGTCGCGCGGGAGAATTCGTGCGCGACTGGATCGCCAAAGAGGCGCTGAGCGCCGTCCACGACGTGTCCGATGGCGGGTTGCTGGTCGCGGTCGGTGAAATGGCGCTTGCCGGGAATATCGGCGCGATGCTGTCGGCGCCGCTGCCCTATGGCCTTGCAGAAACCTATTTCGCCGAGGACCAGGGACTCTATGTCGCGACCGTGCGCGACGAACAGCTGAACGACTTCCTCCACGCCTCGATCGACGCGGGCGTCAATGTTGAGCGGATCGGCCGGACGATCGCCAAGCGCATCATCGTCGAATGTCCGCGGACCGACCATGTCATCGGGCTCGACGAGCTGCGCGCGGCCCATCAGGCTTTCTTCCCGGGGTTGATGGGGGCGCCCAACACCTGATCGGGCAAGCGCGGCACCGGTCCGGCTTGCCCGGCCGTGCGGGGACGGGCATCGTCGCGTGATGCTAGACCACCCTGCCCAGCCCTGGCCCGGCTTGCCCGCCCTCCCCGACGCCACGCGGATCGCTCGCGCGCAGACGTTTCGCGATGAATTGCGCCAGCGGCGCACCTGCCGCTATTTCAGCGACGCAACCGTCCCGCGCGCGGTGATCGAAGCTGCCATCGAGGCGGCAGGCACGGCGCCGTCGGGTGCCAATCACCAGCCCTGGCATTTCGCGGTGATCGGCTCGCCCGAACTCAAGGCGCAGGTTCGCGCTGCCGCCGAGGATGAGGAGCACGCCTTCTACGCGGGCAAGGCGAGTCCCGAATGGCTGGAGGCGCTGGCGCCGCTCGGCACCGATGCCGACAAATCCTATCTCGAAGTGGCGCCGTGGCTGATCGTCGTCTTTGCCCAGCGGCGCGGCGGGATCGATCCCGGCGACGACAAGCAGAATTACTATGTGAACGAGAGCGTCGGCATCGCGACAGGGTTCCTGCTCGCCGCGCTCAATGCCGCGAACATCGCGACGCTGACGCATACGCCCAATCCGATGCGCTTTCTCAACCGCGTCTGCGCACGACCCGACCATGAAAAGCCGATGATGATTGTCGTCGCGGGACATGCAGCGCCCGGGGCGACCGTGCCGCTGCATGCGCTGCGCAAGAAGCCGCTCGACCGGATCAGCAGCTGGCTGTGAGCGCCGGCTATTCGGGCACGCCGCTGGCGAAGAAGCTCGGCTACAAGGCCGGCATGCGGGTGTGGTTCGACGAGGTGATGCCCGAAAGCGTACGGCAGGAGATTGACCCAGAAGCGATCGGCGTCGTTGAGTTGCCGGACCCTACGCAGGGACTGGAGGCGGCGCACATGTTCGTGACGTCGGAGTGGGACCTCAGGAATGCGATCGGCGTGCTCCGCCCGCTGCTGGCGCCGACCGGTTTCGTCTGGATTTCCTGGCCCAAAAAGGCGTCCAAAGTGCCGACCGACATCACCGAAGACCTGATCCGCGCGGTCGCGCTGCCGACCGGCCTCGTCGACACCAAGGTCTGCGCGGTCGATGCGGTCTGGTCGGGCCTGAAGCTGATGATCCGCCGCAGCGAGCGTTGACCCTCCGGCTGTATTAACATATTAATACGCCAAATTCGGGGGGATTCTATGGCCAGTGCAGCGCCCGCGGGCGATCGTATTGCCACGCTCGACGTCGTTCGCGGCGTCGCGGTGATGGGCATCCTGATCATGAACATCGTCGGCTTCGGCATGCCCGAAACCGCTTATCTCAACCCGCGCGCCTATGGCGGCGATACGGGCATCGATCTCGGCGTCTATCTTGCCAATTTCGTACTGTTCGACGGCAAGATGCGCGGGCTGTTCTCTTTCCTGTTCGGCGCTTCGACGCTGCTGGTGATCGAGCGGGCGCAGGCGCGCGGGGCAAGCGCCGCGCGCATTCACTATGCGCGGATGGCATGGCTGTTGGTGTTCGGCCTGATCCACCTCTACCTGCTGTGGTGGGGCGACATCCTCCAGCATTATGCGCTGATCGGCCTGATCCTGTTCTTCTTTCGCAACTGGCGCCCGCGCTCGCTGGTGATCACCGGCGTGGTCCTGCTGAGCCTGCAGACGCTGTTGATGGCAGGCCTGCCATTTTCCGTCGCGATGACCGAAGCGGCTGCCAACAAGCCCAAGGCGACCGCCAAGGCGATCGAGCGCCGCCAGGACATGGAGGACACATTCGGCAAGCCATCGGCCAAGAAAATCGCCGAGGAGCTGGCGGTCTATCGCGGCGATTATGCCGATACGCTCGCCAAGCGCGCCAAAAACAGCGTCGCACCGGTGTTCGGCACGGTCATCTTCGTCGGCATGGAAACGCTGGCCTATATGCTGTTCGGCATGGCGCTGCTGAAAACGGGCATGCTGCGGGGTGAATGGCCGGTCGAACGCTATCGCCGCTGGGTGTTGATCGGGTTCGGGATCGGCATCCCGGCCTATGTCGCGCTCGCCTGGTATCTGGTGAGCGCGGAGTTCAGCGCCTTTGCGACAACCTTGTGCGTGATCGCGCTGTCGACGCCGTTCCGACCACTGATGATCATGGGATGGGCGGGCATGATTGCGCTGCTGGCGCGGCGCGGCGGTGCGCTGGTCGATCGCGTCGCGGCGGCCGGGCGCATGGCCTTCACCAACTATCTGATGACGACGATCATCTGCACGACGCTGTTCTATGGCTATGGGCTCGGGCTGTTCGGCTATCTGGGCCGCGCGCAACTGTACCTCGTCGTGTTTGCGGTGTGGGCGCTGATCCTGCTCTGGTCGAAACCCTGGCTCGAACGTTTCCGTTATGGTCCGTTCGAGTGGGTCTGGCGGAGTCTGGCACGCGGCCGCTTCCAGCCGATGACCCGCTGATTGCGATGCACTCGCAATAAGGCACTTGCGAATCACTCGCATTAGCGTAAGCTAGCGGGCGAGAGCGAGGGTCGATGGTCGTCTGCATTTGCAACAATATTCGCGAAGCGCAGCTGCGCGAAGCCGCTCGACGCGATGCCGGGGTCAGCGCCTGCGCGACCTATCGCTCGCTCGGCTGCCGCGCCAAGTGCGGCCAGTGCATCCGCGCCGCGCGGGCAATTCTGGCGGAAGAGCGCGCCGCCGCTTGACGCTCGCTGCCCTTCGCTGTCAGAGCATGCGGCAATTCCGGCAAGGAGCGCATGATGAAGGGCGACGCCAAGGTCCTCGACTTCCTCAACCTCGTCCTCAAGAACGAGCTGACGGCGGTCAACCAATATTGGCTCCATTACCGGATGCTCGACAATTGGGGCGTGCGCAAACTCGCCGCGCACGAGCGCCACGAATCGATCGAGGAAATGCAGCACGCCGACAAGCTGGCGGAGCGTATCCTGTTCCTGGAAGGATTGCCCAATTTCCAGCTGCTCGGCCGCCTGCGGATCGGCGAAAGCGTCGAGGAAATCCTGAAGGCCGACCTGGCGCTGGAGCATGAGGCGATCGCCGTCCTGCGCGACGCGATCGAGCATTGCGAGACCGTCCGCGATTATGTCAGCCGCGATCTGTTCGCGTCGATCCTCAGCAATGAGGAAGAGCATGTCGACATGATCGAAACGCAGTTCGAAATGATCGAACGGATGGGCCTTGGCAATTACATCCAGCTCAACAGCAGTGCCGCCGAATCTTAGGCGCGGCCGAAACCGGTGACCGCGCGTTTGCCGAAGCCCTGACGCCGTTCGACCAGCGGATTGGCCTCGCGCAGCAGCAGCATCAGCGTTTCATCGAACAGCCGGCGCAGACCGACCACCGTCTCCAGCGCTTCGTCGGGCGAGTCGCGCGTTTCGACGCATTGCCGCGCGATGACTTCGATCGTCTCGGCAGCTTCGGACAGCGGCCCGGCGCCGAACTGGCGCGCTTCGCCCTTCAGCGTGTGGGCCGGGATCACCATTGCGGCCGCGTTCTTCGCCCGCATCGCGCTTTCGATGGCCTCGACCGATTTGGTGCCGTCTTCCTGGAAATAGCCTAGAATGCGCACAAAGCCGGCGCCCAATTCGGCGCGCGCGGTGGCGAAGGCATCCCAGTCGACCAATTTGCTCTGCGTTACCGACACGCGTCCACCCTTTGCCCAAGCCGGCCCCGCTCACCGGGTTCCGGACCGTCTTAACCGAGGGGGGTAAATGAGTTGTTGACGCCGCCGCGCCGTTCGACCCGAAAAGCCGCAGCGGAATCCTTTTCGATCAACGCGATGTCGGCACCCGCGGCCGCCGCGACGGCCGCCAGCTCGCCGGGTGCGGCAGGGTCGTCGGCGAGGATTTCGACCCGCTCTGCCCCTTCGCGGAGCGCGCGAGCCAGCCGGATCGCCGGCCACGGGCAGCGGAGGCCGCGCGCATCGATCCGAACGGTCAAGTGCCGAACGGGTTCTTGGGCGCGCGCAGCGTGAGGCGCACCGGGACCGCGCCAAAACCCAGATCGCGGCGAATGCCATTGACCAGATAGCGCTGATAACTCTCGGGCAGCTGATCGACGCGGGTGCCGAACAGCACAAAGCCTGGCGGGCGTGTCTTGGCCTGCGTCAGATAGCGCAGCTTGATCCGCTTCCCACCCGGTGCGGGCGGCGGATTGGCTTCCACCGCACGTTCGAACCAGCGATTGAGCTCACCGGTCGAGACCCGCCGCGACCAGGCCTCGCGCACCTCGAAGGCGGCGGCGAGCAGCTGGTCGATCCCCTTGCCCGTCACTGCCGACACGGTCAGCAGCGGTACACCCCGGATTTGCGCCAGCCCTTCGTCGAGCGCAGCGCGCACGCCGTTGAACAACTTCGAGGCATCCTCGGCGACGTCCCATTTGTTCATCGCGATAACGAGCGCACGACCTTCCTGCAGCACACGGTCGGCGATCTTCAGGTCCTGCACTTCCAACCCGCGCGTCGCATCGAGCAGCAGCACCACGACTTCGGCGAAGTCGATCGCGTGGAGCGCGTCGGCAACCGAGAGTTTCTCCAGCTTGTCCTGCACATTGGCACGCTTGCGCATCCCGGCTGTGTCGATCAGCCGCAGCTTGCGTGGCCCGGATGCGGGATCGTCCCACACCCAGTCGACCGCAATCGAATCGCGGGTGATCCCGGCTTCAGGGCCGGTGATCATCCGGTCCTCGCCGAGGATGCGGTTGACGAGCGTCGACTTACCCGCATTCGGCCGCCCGACGATTGCAAGCTTCAGCGGCGCGGCCGGGTCGTCGAGATCGACTTCCTCCTCGGCTTCGGCCTTGCCGTCGAGGTGGGGGAACAGCGCTTCGAACAGGTCGCCCATGCCTTCGCCATGCTCGGCCGAAAGCTGCACCGGATCGCCGAAGCCGAGCGCGAGCGAATCGAGCACGCCTGCCTCGCCCGCGCGCCCTTCGGCCTTGTTGGCGACGAGCACCACCGGGGTGGTCGATCCGCGCAGCCAGCGCGCGATTTCCTCGTCGAGCGGCACGATTCCGGCGCGCGCATCGACCATGAACAACGCGACATCGGCCATTTTCAGCGCCGCTTCGGTCTGCTGACGCATCCGGCCGGGCAGCGTCTGGGCGTCCTCATCCTCGTAACCGGCGGTGTCGACGACACGGAAATCGAGCCCGATCAAGGTCGCGTCGCCCTCGCGCCGGTCGCGGGTGACGCCGGGCCGATCGTCAACCAGCGCCAGCTTCTTGCCGACCAGCCGGTTGAACAGCGTCGACTTGCCGACATTGGGACGACCGATGATCGCGACGACGGGAAGATGTGCCATCGCCGTTCCCTAGGCCGAACCGGCGGATACCGCCAGCATGTCAGCGATAGGCAGTGATCTTGCCCTTGCTGTCGAGCACATACAGGACGTTGTTGGCAACGATTGGCGGCAGCGAAAACGGCGCGGCGCCCTTGATCTTGCTACCCACTTCGCCGTTCGACGCCTTGACCGACAGGATTTCGCCGCGCGAGTTGACGACGATCAGCCGCCCGCTCGCCAGCACCGGCCCCGACCAGTAAATCGGATTGGTGCGCTTCTTCTTGTTCTTAAAGCCGCCGATGTCGGTGATCCACCGGATCTTGCCGTTGGCACGCGACAGACAGATCATGCGCCCGTCATCGGTCGAGACGAACAGCCATTCGCCCGCGATCCACGGCGTCGAAATGCCCGCGATGTTGAGCTCCCACAGGCGCCGCCCGGTAGTGATTTCGAGCGCAACCATGCGCCCGCCCGCGCCCACGGCATAGGTGCGGTCCTGATCGATCACCGGCGAGGCATCGATGTCTGCGATGCTCGACACCGACGTGGTCACGCTGGTGCGCGACAGCGTATCCGACCAGAGCGTACGACCGTTTTCGTAACGATAGGCATTGAGCTCGCCCGACGAAAAGCCCGCGACCACCGTGCCGCGGCCGGTGGCGGGCGCGGCGACGCCGAACACCCCCTGCGATTCGAGCGTGCCGGTCTGCGTCCACTGCACCGCCCCGTCGGCCTGCGACAGGGCGAAAAGCTGGTTGTCCTGGCTGAGCACATAGACGGCGCCGTTCGACACCGTCGGCGCGCCGCGCAGCGGCCCGCCCGGCTTCACCCGCCACAACAGCGAACCATTGTTGGCCGACAGCGCAACCACATCGCCAAGGCCATCGGTCGCAAAGAGCTTGCCGTCGTCGAAACTCACGCCGCCGCCGAAGCGGGCCTCGCGATTCTTCTTGTCGGCGAAGATCGGGACGCTCCACAGCTTGCGACCGGTGTCGGCGGCGAACGCCGTCACCATTGCGCCGACATCGACGACGAACAGCTTGCCGTCGGCAACCACCGGCGCCGCGCCCAGCCGCAGCTTGGGCGTGCCGCCCCGGATCTTCGCGCTCCACAGCCGGGTCGGATTCGCGGCCAGCGTCAAATGCCCCATCGATTTCGACGCGTCGCCGCCAGGCTGAGCCCAGTTGGGATTGGTTTCAGCGGGCGGCAGCAGCACATCGACCTGCGCCATCGCCGGATCAGCCTCGGCGCCGTTTTCTGAAACGAGGATCGGCACGCGGTCGCCGAGTGTCGGCGTCTTCTTCGGCCCCTTGAACGTCCCGCAGGCGCCGAGCGCGAGCAGCGCGGTCAGCGCGACCGAAAGCGTCAGTCTGTTCTTCATTGCGACTTCGTTTCCTTGCTGTTCGCGACGGCGGCGACGTCGAGCGTGCCGGCCATCTGCACCGCGCGCGTGCGCAGCGTTTCGGGCAGCTTTTCCTCCTCGGCGATTGCCTTCAGCAACCTGCCCGCCTCGGCGCGGCGGTTGCTCTGCAGATAGGCCATGGCGACCAGTTCGCCGGCGCTGCCGAACCACGGATTACCCTTGACCGCGAGCGGCTTCAGCCGGGTGATCACCGTGTCGGGTTTCAGCGTGTCGAATTCGGCCGTCGTCTGGCGGATCAAAGCGAGATCGCGGAATGCCGCCGACAGGCCCTGGTCGTTGGCGATCGCGCCGAATATCCGCGCGGCGCCTTTCAGGTCGTTCTTTTGCAGCGCAATGTCACCCTGCACGAAACGTGCACTCGCGGCATAGCCATCGCTCGACGAGGCGGCGAGTTCCGCGAGCGGCTTTTCAGCTGCCTTCACATCGCCTCGACCGAGCGTTTCGAACACGCCCGACAGCTTCACGCCGAGCGCCCCGGCCGTCTGTTCGCGGTTATTCTGCCAGATCAGATAGCCGCCGAAGATCGCCAGCCCAACCACAACGGCGCCGATCAGGACGCGGCCATAGCGCTGCCAGAACCGGATCGCCTGGTCGCGCCGCAATTCCTCATCGACTTCGCGCAGGAATGCCTGGTTGGTTTGCGGCGTGACGGCCAAGTTCAACTCCCCTTGGGTCTGGAAAGGCGCGGACCTTAGCGGCGCGGCGCGCGAAGCGAAAGTGCATCAATCCTTGGGCGCGTAAGTCTGTTCCGGTCCGGGAAAGGCACGGGACCGCACTTCGTCGGCATAGGTTTGAACCGCGGCGGAAATGCGGCCGGCCAGATCGTCGTAGCGCTTCACGAAACGCGGCGTGCGTTCGAACATGCCGAGCATGTCGTCGATTACGAGCACCTGCCCGTCGCATTGCGCCGATGCGCCGATGCCGATCGTCGGACAGCCGAGCGCCCGGGTCGCCTCGACCGCGATCGGTTCGACCACCCCTTCGATGACGATGCCGAACGCGCCCGCCTGATCGATCGCGCGGGCATCGTCGAGGATCCTCGCCGCCTCCGCCTGCGTGCGGCCGCGCGCGCCATAGCCGCCCAGCACGTTCACGGCCTGCGGCGTCAACCCGACATGCCCCATCACGGGAATGCCGCGCTCGACCAGAAAGCGCACCGTCGGCGCCATCGCCTGCCCGCCCTCGAGCTTCACGGCGGCCGCCCCGGTTTCCTTGAGCAGGAAGGCCGCGCTTTCGAACGCGACTTCGGGCGAGGTCTCATAACTGCCGAACGGCATGTCGATGACGACGACCGCATGATAGCTGCCGCGCACCACGGCCGCGCCATGCGCTGCCATCATCTCGAGCGATACCGGCAGCGTCGAGGGCAGGCCGTAGATGACCTGCCCCAGGCTGTCGCCGACCAGCAGCAGATCGCAATGCGGATCGAGCAGCTGCGCCATCCGCACGGTGTAGGCGGTCAGCATCACCAGCGGCGCGCCCCCTTTGCGCGCGCGGATCGCCGGAATCGTGAGCCGCTTCATCGGCGCCGGCGTGGGCGTCGCGCGGCTGGTCGCGGTGTCGATCGTGAAAGTCGTGGACATGAGCCGCTGGTTAGCGGGTCGCGCGAGGTCCGACCAGTGGCGAGGCGCAACATGACAATTCTGATTGACTCAATGTTCGGCCTACTTTACATTTTGTTTCTAATGTTCGACATGGAGTGAAGAATGCCGTTCAGGGAAAAGATCGCATGGATCTCGTTCGTGAGCACAGTCGTGATCTGGGGCAGCTATTTCGGCTTTGCCGTCGCGACCCGCTGGCAATTGCCGGGGCAGCTCTATTTCACGGGCTTCATCGGCGCAGTGGTGGTGCAGGCGATCGTCGTGGCGGCGGCCGCGATCGTGACGGCGATCATGGCCCCGACCGATGCGAGCGCGGCCAGCGATGAGCGCGACCGCGCAATAGCCCGGCGTGCCTATGCGCTGGCGTACCCGGTGCTGATCACGCTGGTACTGTGCGTTGCCGCGGGATTGCACATGGGTCTGACCGCGCGCGGCATGGCTTATGGCATTGTGGCGGCAATCATCGCGGCCGAAATCGTCCATTACGGCGTCCAGATCGTCGGCTATCGGACCGGACGCTGACATGACCGAGCCCCGCCTGACCAACCAGATCCGTACCCTGCGCTTCCTCGCGGGCGAAATGACGCAGGCCGAACTCGGCGATCGGATCGGCGTCACGCGCCAGACGATCGCGGCGATCGAAGCGGGCAAATACTCGCCCTCGCTGGAGGCGGCATTCCGGATCGCCGCCGTATTCGGCAAGCCGCTCGACGAGGTATTCCAGTGGCGCGTGCCCGAGGATTAGCGCAGCCAGCCGCGGCCCGTCGCCAGCCGCGCGAACCACAGCTCGACCACGCCCATCGCGATGATGAAGACCGGGAAGCCCGCTGCCGTGACCAGGCCCTTCACCGCGATCAGGTCGGTCGCGCCGAGCGTATAGCCGAATTGCACGATCACGCTGACGAGCGAGACGAGATAGGCCTGCCGCGCCAGCGCCGAGCGCGCCAGCACCAGCACGCCACCAAGCGTCGCCGACAGCACGGCAATCGCATAGACCGCCTTCAGCCAGATCGGCATCGAGGTCAGTAGCTGACGGTCATAATCGGGTAGCGATGCGATCCCGGCGCTGTCGAGCACCTGGCTGTAGAAAGCGAACAGCCCGATGCCTGCCCATAGCAACAGCACCACGCCGACGATCCAGAACCAGACCGGCGGCTTGCCGAATTGTCCGCGCATTTCACCCTCCCCCTTATCCGCGCCAAAACTGCGCGCGAATCGGGAGCGGTGCAAGATCAAGCGTTGAGCACAGCCCGGGCGCGGACCTGCAACCAGCGCGCCAGCCCGTTCGCCTCCGCCATCAACGCGAGTTCGTCGCCACTCGCCTGACCGAAATTGACGATTTCGACCATCCGCGTGAATGCCAGCCCCGGATGCGGGCGATCGACCAGCGCCACGCTGTCGCCCGCCTGCAGCACGCCTTCCTCGATCGTGCGGTAATACCAGCCCGACCGGCCCGTGCGGACCATTGCCTTGGGCATCGTCGCATCGTCGAACCGCAGCGCGAATTTGAAGCACGGCTGGCGCGGCTGGCAGACCTGTAGCCGCGCGGTGCCGATGGCGTGGATGTCACCGATGCACAGATCGGCTTCGGTGATGCCGGCGATCGTCAAATTTTCACCGAACACGCCGGGCGTCAGCCGCGCCGCATGCCCCGGGCGCTCGCTGGCCCAGACCGGATAATGATCTGCCGAATAGGCATAGACCGCCTTGTCGGGGCCGCCATGAACCGTCAGGTCGGCGGTTTCATCGCCGACCAGTTGATGGCCGCGCAACGTCACCGGATCTTCGACGGGATGTTTGACGATTCCGCTCGGGACGGCGTCGGGGCCGATCGGCGCGATCTTGCCGATCTGCAGCGATTGAAGCGTGGCGATCGCGGACATGGCGAGTCTCCCGGCGAAGGGTCAGGCGACCCTAACGCCCTTCCAGAAAGCGAAATAGCCCTTGATGTTGGCGGCGGCCGACTTTGGTTCGGGGTAATACCAAGCTGCATCGGCGTTGCGGGCGCCGCCGGCGACGATCGTCTTGTAGCTCGCCACACCCTTCCACGGGCAGGTCGAATGGGTGCTGCTGTCCTCCAGCAACGCCATGTCGACGGCGTCGGGCGGGAAATAGTGGTTGCCTTCGACGACGATCGTCTTGTCCGATTGCGCGATGACCGTGTCGTTCCAGGTCGCGGTTACCATGGCGATGCTCCGTTGTTGCGCCCGCGATATGGGGGCCGCGCGCGCCGCCGCCAGAGGCTCAGGCGAGCTTGGCACCATATTCGTCGGGCTTGAAACCAAGCAGCAGCACGTCGCCCGCTTCGAGCACCGGCCGCTTGATCAGCGTCGGATTGGCAAGCATCAACGCGATCGCCTTTCCCTCGCTCAGATCGACCTTGTCGGTATCGGGCAGCGCGCGAAAGCTGGTGCCGCTCCGGTTGAGCAGCTTTTCCCAGCCCAGCCGCGCGGCCCAGCCGCGCAGCCGCGCTTCGTCGATTCCCTCGGCCCGGTAATCGTGGAACCGGTGCGCGATGCCGCGCGCGTCGAGCCACGCGCGCGCCTTGCGCACGGTATCGCAGGTCTTGATGCCATAAATCGTCGTCATGCCCGCGTCCGTAGCCCGAGCGGGCGCGAGATGGAATGCCGATCGCGTCGCCGCCGCAGAAGCGATTCTCGCTTTCCGAATCGCGCGCAGGTTGTGCCCCTGCCCGGCATCGATCCGAACAATCAGGCGGGGCTTAAATCCGCCCCGCTGGTTACCGCGCCATGCGATGCCGATCCGACGCTGCGCGCATATTTGGCGTAGACGCCGATGACGTCGCGCCGGCGCTTGGGCTCGGGCTGGGGTCGCACGGAAAGGTCGGCGTCGGTTTCGAGCACGCGCGCCTCGACGTCGATCCGCACGCGGTCGCCGGTCTTCAGCCGCGCGATCGGGCCGCCACGCGCGGCTTCAGGGCTGATGTGCCCGACCATGAAACCATAGGTCGCGCCTGAGAAGCGCCCGTCGGTGACGAGCGCGACGCTGTCGCCCAGTCCCCGCCCCTGGATCGCCGCGGTGACGGCGAGCATCTCGCGCATGCCGGGACCGCCGACCGGCCCTTCGCCGCGAATGACGACGACATCGCCGGCAACGATCTCCCCGGCCTCGAGCGCTGCAAAGGTCGCTTCCTCGCCGTCATAGACTTTGGCGGGGCCTTCGAAGTTCAGCCGCTCATGCCCGGCGAGCTTCACCACGCAGCCTTCGGGGGCCAGATTGCCATAGAGAATCCCGTAACCGCCACGCGCCTTGATCGGCGCATCGGCCGTGACGATCACTTGCTGGCCCGGTGTTTCAGGCGCGCCCGAGAACGTCTCGAACAATGTCGCGCCGGTCACGGTCGGCGCATCGGCGATCAGCCCGGCTTCCATTAGCCGCCGTCCGAGCAGCGGCGTGCCGCCCGCCGCGCTCATGTCGGGTGCCATGAAGCGGCCGCCGGGCTTCAGGTCGGCGATCACCGGCGTGGTGCGCGACAGCGAATCGAACAGGTCGAGTCCGAAGGCATCGGCGCCGATCCCCGCTTCGCGCGCGATCGCGAGGAGGTGAAGGATCAGGTTCGTCGATCCTGCCGTCGCGGTGCCAGCAACAGCGGCGTTGCGGAGCGACGTTGGCGTGATGAACTGGCGGGCGTTGCGCCCGTTGCGCACCGCATCGACCAAGACGCGCCCCGCTGCGGCGGCGGTCTCCGCCTTGTCGGGGTGAGTCGCGGGGACGTCGTTCAGCCCCATCGGCGACAGGCCCAGGAAGCTCATCGCCAGCGCCATCGTGTTGGCGGTGAATTGCCCGCCACAGGCTCCCGCACCCGGACAGGCGGCGACCTCGACCGCTTTCAACCCCGCATCGTCGAGCGTCCCCGCGCCATGCGCGCCGACGGCTTCGAACACGTCCTGGATGGTGATTGCCTTGTCGCCGATGCGCCCTGGCATTATCGAGCCGCCGTAGAGAATGACGCACGGCAGATCGAGCCGCGCCGCCGCGATCGCCGCTGCCGGGATCGTCTTGTCGCAACCGACCAGGAACACCACGCCGTCGAGCATGTGGCCGCGCACCGCGAGCTCGGCCGAATCGGCGATCGTCTCGCGGCTCATCAGGCTCGCGCGCATCCCCGGCGTGCCCATCGAGATGCCGTCGGTGACCACGATCGTGTTGAAGTCGACCGCCGTCCCGCCTGCTTCCTCGATTCCGCGCCGGACATGCTCGGCGAGCCCGCGCAGATGCATGTTGCACGGCGTGACCGTCGACCAGCTATTGACGATCGCCAGCATCGGCTTCGCCATCGCCGCATCGTCGAAGCCGGCGGCGCGCAGCATCGCCCGGGCGGGCGCGCGCGCGGCGCCGGTCACCAGATCGCGCGAAGGCAGATGATTGTCGGGCATGTGTGCGAAGTTCCCCATTGCTATCGGCATTGCATCTAGCGCCACCGGTCGCTTGACGATATAAAAAATCGCGTACAAGCAGTATTTGGTTGTAATGTTACGCATCAACACCCCTGCGTCCCCGCCGGGACCGGGGGTTTTTGCTGCGGCTGAAGGATGATGGATGAAGATCGTTCTGCTGCCCGGTGACGGCATCGGCCCCGAAGTGGTTCGCGAAGCGCGGCTGTGCCTTCAGATGATTGGAAACGCGTGCGGCCATGATTTCGCGTTCGAGGAACGATCGATCGGCGGCATCGCGATCGATCGCCACGGCAAGCCGCTGCCCGCCGCGACGATCGGCGCCTGCGTCGAGGCCGATGCGATCCTGCTCGGCGCGGTCGGCGGCCCAGCCTGGGACAGCGCGAAACAGCGCCCCGAGATGGGCTTGCTCGAACTGCGCGCGGTGCTCGATCTCTATGCCAATCTGCGGCCGGCGCGGGTGATCCCGGGCCTCGAGCATCTCTCGCCGCTGCGCCCGGAGATCGCCGCCGGTGCCGATGTGCTGGTCGTGCGCGAACTCACCGGCGGCAGCTATTTCGGCGAGAAAAAACTGAGCGAGAGTGAGGCGAGCGACCTGTGCAGCTACAGCCGGGTCGAAGTCGAGCGGATCGCGCATGTCGCCTTCAAGGCGGCGCGCGGGCGGCAGAAGCGCGTGACATCGGTCGACAAGGCCAATGTGCTGGCGACGTCGAAACTGTGGCGCCGCACGGTCGATGACGTCGCGCGCGATTATCCCGATGTCGCGCTCGATCACATGTATGTCGATTCAGCGGCGATGGCACTCGTCATGAATCCGCGCCGCTTCGACGTGCTGCTGACCGAGAATATGTTCGGCGACATCCTGTCCGACGAAATGTCGGTGATCGCGGGGTCGATCGGGCTGCTCGCCTCGGCCAGCGTCGGCGATGGCGGGCCGGGGCTGTTCGAGCCCATTCACGGCTCGGCGCCCGATATTGCCGGGCAAGACCGCGCCAATCCGTGCGGCGCGATTGCGAGTGCCGCGATGCTGCTGGAAGACGGGCTCGGCCTTGCCGGTGAAGCGGCACTGCTGCGCGAAGCTCTTGACGAGGCGCTGCGGGGCGCCGTGCTGACCGCGGACCTTGGCGGCGACGCGACCTGCTCGGCGATGGGCGCCGAAATCCGCCGCCTGCTTGACGCGCGGCTCGGCGCGCGCGACGCGGCTGCCGATCCGATGTCGGGCAACCGGGGCTTGTGACAATGACGCCGCGCACTTTGTACGAGAAGATCTGGGAAGCGCATGTCGTCGCGCGGCAAGCCGACGGCACCAGCCTGATCTATATCGACCGGCATCTGGTGCACGAAGTCACGTCGCCACAGGCCTTTGCTGCCTTGCGGGCCGCCGGTCGCAAGGTCCGTCGTCCCGACCTCACGCTGGCAGTACCCGACCATAATGTGCCGACGACGCCGCGCACCGATGCGGCCGGCAAGCGGCTGCCGATCGACGATCCGGCCAGTGCCGCGCAGCTTGCCGCGCTAGATGCCAATGCCCGCGACTTCGGGGTTCGATACATCCCCGACGGGGCGGCTGCGCAGGGCATCGTCCATGTCGTCGGCCCCGAACAGGGCTTCACCCTGCCCGGCACCACCGTCGTCTGCGGCGACAGCCACACCGCCGCGCACGGCGCGCTCGGCGCGCTCGCCTTCGGGATCGGCACCAGCGAAGTCGAACATGTGCTGGCGACGCAGACGCTGCGGCTGATGCCAGCCCGGACCATGGAGGTACGGGTCGACGGAACCCTTGGCTTCGGCGTGTCGGCCAAGGACCTGATCCTTGCGATCATCGGTCGCATCGGCACCGCGGGCGGCAATGGCCATGTCATCGAATATCGCGGCGAGGCGATCCGGGCACTTAGCATGGAAGGGCGGCTGACAGTCGCCAACATGTCGATCGAGGCAGGCGCACGATCGGGGCTGATCGCGCCCGACGCGACGACGTTCGCCTATCTGAAGGGCCGCCCGATGGCCCCGGCCGGCGACGACTGGGACCGTGCCGTTGCATGGTGGGAGACGCTCGCGACCGACGAAGGCGCCCGCTTCGACAAAAGCGTCTCGATCGACGCCGCGACGATCGCGCCCACCGTCACCTGGGGCACCAGCCCAGAGGACACCGCCCCAATCGACGGCCGCATCCCCGACCCCGACAGCTTCGACGATCCCGCCAAGCGTGACGCCGCCGCGCGCTCGCTGGCCTATATGGGGCTCAGCGCCGGCACCCCCTTGCGCGATGTCGCGATCGAGCATGTCTTCATTGGCAGCTGCACCAACAGCCGGATCGAGGATTTGCGCGCAGCCGCCGCGGTAGTGGGCAGTCGGCGCGTGCATTCGCGCATCAGGCAGGCGCTGGTCGTTCCCGGATCGCGGCTCGTCAAGCAGCAGGCCGAGGCCGAGGGACTCGACCGCATCTTCACTGAAGCGGGCTTCGAATGGCGCGAACCCGGCTGCTCGATGTGCCTGTCGATGAACCCCGACCGGGTACCGCCGGGCGAGCGCTGCGCCTCGACGTCGAACCGCAATTTCCAGGGCCGCCAGGGGCCGGGCGCGCGCACGCATCTGGTTTCTCCGGCGATGGCCGCCGCCGCCGCCGTCACCGGTCGGCTGACCGACGTGCGCGAGTTGATGGCATGAACGGCGTCACCCGCATCGCCGGCCGTGCCTGTCCGCTCGGCCTCGCCAATGTCGACACCGACATGATCATCGCCGCCGATCATCTGAAGACGACGGGGCGCGCCGGGCTCGGCGACCACGCCTTCGCGGCCCTGCGCGCGCAAGGGTCGGTGATTGGCGACCCCGCCTATGCCGACGCACCGATCCTGATTGCGGGCGCCAATTTCGGCTGCGGGTCGAGCCGCGAACATGCCGTATGGGCAATGATGGATCGCGGCATCCGTGCCGTGATCGCGCCGAGCTATTCCGACATCTTTGCCGGCAACGCCTTCAAGAACGGGCTGGTCGCGGTCGAGCTGCCACAAGCGGCGATCGACCAGCTGATGGTCGGGGCGGCCGATGCCGAAATCACGATCGACCTCGCCGCGATGACGGTCACGCGCGGCAATCTGGCGTTCGCCTTCACCCTCGACCCGTTCCGTCGGCAGTGCCTGATGGAAGGGCTCGACGAAATCGCGATCACGCTGCGCGATGACGCGGCAATCAGCGCCTATGAAGCCAAGGCGCCAGCGCTCGGCTGGTCGATGGGGTCGGCCTTCACCGGCTGAGCGAGCTGCGCCTCGATCAGCGCGCGGACATCGACGCGCGCCTTCAGCCGGTTCGCGAGCAGATAGACCCCAGCGATCTTGCGCTGGAGGAACAGCGCATCGACCGGCGGGATGTGCCAGTTGGCGCGATCGGCGGCGATCTCGAGTCCCTCGGCGCGCATTGCATTGGCGGCTTCGACCTGGCCGAAATCGAACACCCCCTCGCGGCGGAAAAGATCGAGGCCGTGGGCGATGATCGCGTCGATCGACTTGCGGTGCCGCTCGACCGCGCGTGCGGAAAACAGCCCGAGCGCGATCATCGCCTCGCGCGCGGCATCGGCGTTGTCGGCAAGCGCGGCTTCGAACAGCCGCCGATAGCCGTCGACCACGGTCTGCGGAAACGCGCGGGTCGCGCCGAAATCGAGCAGGATCAGCTGCCCCGTCGCACGGTCATATCGGTAGTTGGCAAAATTGGGGTCGGTCTGCATCAGCCGGAACTCGAACAGCTCGCGCAAGGTGAGCTTGCTGAGCAGCAGCATCACATGGTCGCGTTCATCCTGAGCCGCGCGCGCCAGCGATTCGACCGGCATCCCGTGAACATAGTCCATCGCCAGAATTTCGGGGCCGCTCAGGTCGGCGTGGAAACCCGGCACGCGATAGTCGGGCGCATCGGCAAGCAGGCGCGCAAAAGTGCCTAGGCAGGCGCCCTCGCGCGCATAATCGGCTTCCTCGTGCAGCTGGCGCTTCGCCTCAACCAGCAGCGGCGCGATGTCGAGCGCTTTGGGCAGCAGGTTCGACAGCCGCAGCAGGGTCGCGACATTGTCGACGTCGCTGTCGATGCTGCGCGCGACGCCGGGATATTGGATCTTGATCGCAAGATCGCGGCCATCGCGGGTGCGCGCGCGATGGACCTGGCCGATCGAGGCCGCCGCAAAGGGACGCGACGAAAATGACTGGAATCTGGTCTGCCAGTCACGACCCCAGCGCTGCGTCAGCACCGTCTGCAACTGCCGTTCGGGCATGTGCTGCGCGTCCGAGCGCAACCGAGCGAGAATGTCGGCAAGCTCGGGGGGCAGCATGTCGCCCGCGTCCATCGACACCAGCTGCCCAAGCTTCATCGCCGCGCCGCGCAGCTGTGCGAGCTGGCTCGTCACTTTTGCGGCATTGGCGGGGGTCAGCAACAGGTCGCTCATCGACGGGCGCTTGCCTGCCGCCAGCTGGCGCGCGCCATCCAGCGCCATACTGCCCGCGATGTTGGTCGCAAGGCCGCCGAACCGCGCGAGCCGGGACAGCCGTCCGCTCGGCACAGGCACGCCCTTGGATTGCGGTCGGTCGGCAGTCATCGGCGTTCCTGTGTTGAGAGCACTGCCGATGTGGGCGCGTTTGTGCGCACGACAATACCGCCCTTGGGAACCGCCCCCCTGACAATCGCCGCGCCGCCCGCCATAGCGCTATTATGCGCAGCCTCACTGTCTGGTACGATGGCGCCTGCCCGCTCTGCACGCGCGAGATCGCGCTGATGCGGTGGCTCGACCGGGGCGAGCGGATCGATTTCGTCGATGTCGCCGGGGACGGCAGTTGCCCGATCGACCGGGCGACGCTGCTCGCGCGCTTCCACGCGTGCGAGGACGGGGTGATGCTGTCGGGCGCAGCAGCCTTCGCCGCGATGTGGCGCGCGATCCCACTGCTGCGGCCGCTCGGACTTGCGGCACGCCATCCGGTCGTGCTCGGCGCGCTCGAATGGCTATACCGCCGGTTCCTGACCGTACGCCCTGCCCTGCAAAGGCTGGCACGATGAACGTCAAGCGCGATCCCGTCCAGCCGGGGCAGGAAAGCGTGTGGGACTATCCCCGTCCGCCACGCGCGGAGCGCAGCGCGCGCCATTTGCTGATCCGCCATGGGGGCGTCACGATCGCCGAGACGCGCCGCGCGATCCGCACGCTCGAGACCAGCCATCCGCCGACCTATTACTTCCCGCCCGAAGACGTTGACCAATCGCTGCTGCGCGCCGCGTCGGGATCGAGCTTTTGCGAATGGAAGGGGCACGCCCGCTATCTCGACGTCGTGATCGGCAACGATGTGCTGCCGGGCGCCGGGTGGTCCTATCCCAGGCCGACTCCCCACTTCGCGCCGCTCGTGGATCACATCGCCTTTTACGCGGCTCCTTTCGATGAGGTGCTGGTCGACGGCATCCAGGTGACACCGCAGCCCGGCGGCTTTTACGGCGGCTGGATCACGCCCGACCTTGCGGGCCCGTTCAAGGGCATCCCCGGCAGCCGTTTCTGGTAGGCAGCGCACGCCCGATTTGGTAATCGACAGGTGCCGCGCGACTGGCGATCAGGTGGAGCACCACCGGGGAGCGCGACCGACGAATTGCCGCCTCGCCTGGGCATCCCACCGACCGATGGAGCCCCGCCATGACCGACCCCAGCCCCGTTCGCGTTGCCTTTCTGCTATTCCCGAATGTCACCCAGCTCGACCTCACCGGCCCTGCGCAGGTGTTGTCACGGCTGGGCAAGGTGTCAGTCGATCTGGTCGCAAAGACTTTGGATCCGGTGCCGACCGACGCCGGTTTCTCGCTGCTGCCGACCACGACCTTCGCCGATGCCGCGCAGCCTGACATTTTATGCGTGCCAGGCGGCTTAGGCGTGAACGATGCGATCGACGACGCCGACACGCTCGGGTGGGTGCGCGATACCGCCGCCAGCGCGCAGTGGGTGACGAGCGTTTGCACCGGATCGCTGATCCTCGGCGCTGCGAGCCTGCTCAAGGGATATCGCGCGACCTGTCACTGGGCGCAGCACCACCATCTCGCCAGCTTCGGCGCAATGCCGGTACGCGACCGAGTGGTGTTCGACCGTAACCGCGTGACCGGCGGCGGGGTGACGGCGGGGATCGACTTTGCCCTCGCGCTGACCGCGGCGATACGGGGCGAAGCGCATGCGCGGCTGGTGCAGCTGAGCCTCGAATATGATCCCGCACCACCTTTCGACAGCGGATCCCCCGACCGCGCCGATGCCGACACGCTCGCGCGCTATCAGGCGCTGGCGGCAAAGGGCGCGCCGGGGCGGGATGCGCGGACGCAGGCGGCAGCGGCGCGCTTGACCTAAGCGCGCTTTGCCCCGCGCAGGCGGTGCCAGACGAACCACACGACGGCCGCAACCAGCACCACGCCGATGAGCGCGTCGGCGGAATGGAATGCTGCCTTGACGCGCGGATCGCTGTCCCACCTCTCGCCCAGCACCATGCCGAGCCACGCGAGACCGAAGCACCAGGGCCATGAGCCGACGAAAGTGTAGATGTGGAACGGCACCAGCGGCATCCGCGCGACGCCCGCCGGAAAGGCAATGAACGACCGGATCGCCGGCAGCAGCCGCCCGATCAGCACCGCCATATTGCCGAACCGCGCGAAGAACCGGTCGGCGGCTTCGATCTCGCCTTCGCCGATCAGCAGCCACTTGCCGTAGCGCAGCAGCAGCGGCCGCCCGCCGCGCTTGCCGACTTCATAAGCGACGATCGACCCCAGATTGCAGCCGATCGCGCCCGCGGTCGCTGCAAGATAGAGGTTCATCTGGCCCTTGTAGACGAGGTAACCCGCGAACGGCATGATGATCTCGGACGGGAGCGGGATGCACGCGCTCTCGATTGCCATCAGCAAGGCAATGCCGACATAGCCCCCCGAACTGATCACCCAGATGGTGAAGCCCGCCAATACCGCCAGAATTTTCTCGACCATGGCCGCCGCGCATGCGCGATCAGCGCGCGCTTGGGAAGAGGAAATGGGCGTCAGCTGGTCGCGCGTGCTCCCCTTGCCGCCACCAAAGTCAAGGCAAGTGCCGTCGCGATCAGGAGATAAGCCACCATCCCCGCTCCATGCGGCCAGCCCCAGAATTCGCCAGGCAGGTCGCGGAAACGCCCTGCGGGCCAATCCTCGGTGAGGATCGGACGCCACAGCGGAAAGCGGTAGCTGTCGGGTGCGACGATCTCGGCCGCAGCGATCGCAAGGTTGATCGTGACCGACAGTGCCAGCAGCGCGGCCGCCGCGACGCGGGCGCGCGCCTGTTCGAGCGTGGCCCACAGCGGCGCGAGCGCCAGCGCCAGCATCGGGATCGCCGGGACCGAATGGCGCGGGCCGGTCGAAAAGCCGCCGTCCCAATAGACATAGGCCGCGTTGACCAGCAGAACGACGACAATCACCGCCGTCAGCATCAGCGCCATCGCCCGGTCGATCCGCGCAAGCCGGATCAGCCCGATCGGTGCCAGAACGAGGACCGGCGCCACCCAGATCAGGCCGCGCCGCAGCCCGAACAGGATCTCGAGCAGCACAGCGGGCTTGGGCGCCGTGAGACCGAACAGCCCCTGCTGCATGCCTTCAAACCCGACAACACCCTGATAGCCAAGCCGGAACACCGTCCCGAAGGCGAGCAGATTATAGCCGACGAGCGCAGCGCCCGCGCTCAGCCCGCCCGCGACGGCCCAGCCTGCGAGCGGCAATGCCCGCGGTTGCCCGCGTAGCCGCCATAGTGCCCACAGGCCGATCACGCTGCCGCCGAGCACGGCCTGGTATTCGATCACGACCGCCCAGCCGAGCGCCGCGCCCGCGATCAGCGCATGGCGTGGCGACGGCGCGGCAGCGGTCGCGCGCCAAATTGCCCAGATCGCGATCATCCAGAGCGCCGCGACCGGCGCATGGCCGAACAAAGTCGTTGACCAGCCCCAGATTGGTGTGCCGAGCGCATAGGCAAGCGCCGCAAACAGCGCGGCATCGTCGCTGCCCGTCAACTCGCGCGCGAGCGACCGGAGCGCGACCGCTGCCAGCGCCGTGAGCAGCCCGGTGATGAAAATCGTCGCCAGCCGCAGCCGCAGCCGCAGGTAGCGCGACAGGTCGGGCGCCTCGATCCGCTTTTCGAGCAGCCGCGCCCCCTCCCCGGTTGCAACAAAGGCGCCGGCCACCACCGGGGTCGCGAGTAGGGTCATCCCCGGCGCCTTGTCGAGATAGGTGTGCGCACCGAACTGGGCCTTGTCGATCGTCAGCGCGGCGAATTCGTCGATCGTCGCATCGCCCTGCTCCGCCAGCGAAATCGCCGCGAACAGCCGGGTGGAGTTATTGGGATTGAATTCCCATGATCCGAACCAGCCGCACGACAGCCACACCAGTGCGAACAGCAGCGCGGGAACGGCCCGGCGGTCGGCAAGCCAACTCATCGCTCAACCGAACAGCCACTGGCCGAGCAGCCGGTTGAACGGGAAAGTGAAGAAGCCGGCAATCAGCAGCGCGCCGAACACCATGCCGCGCACCGAGCTGCGATGCTGCCGAATGTTGTGGTTGCGCGCTGACCACCAGATCAGCGGCACCTGAATCAGCACCCAGAGCGACAAAAGGTGGATGACGCTGAAACCGCCGTGATTGACGAGGCGCAGCAGCAAGGTGTCGAGTGCGGTCAGCAGCATCGCCCCGACCCAGATCGTGCCGAGCACCCGGTGCGGCCGATCGCCCCGACGCCGCAGGAGCATTACCGGCGTCAGCGCCAAGGCAGTGACCATCGTCGCAAGATGGATCCACAGCGTAAGCGGCACACGCGGCCATGATGGCTGCCCTCGCAAAATGGCCGCGACCACGAAACCGAGCATGATGATCGAACCGATCGCCAGCAACCGCTCAAACCGGTCGGCGCCAAGCGGCTTGGGCTTTGCCGCGCTCGTCGATCCCGCCAGTGCTGCCTTGCCCCCCAAGATCAAGGCTTATTGCGGCGTATTGGCGGCTTCGGCTTCCTTGCGCGCCTTGTTGTCGCCGCGCGCGCGCCGGAACTGCTGGACGATGCAGCCGCTGTTGTTGGCGCCGACCGGCGCGCAGCTGCCGATCCCCGTCGCGCCCGTTTCCAGAATGCTTTCCGACCGGTTCGCCCAGCTTTGATATTCGGGCTTGATCGATTCGGGCCGGATTTCCTTCGGGATGCGGAATTGTTCGCCGGCCGGGCGGCGCACGCAGACGACGATTTCGTTGCCGTTCGCATCGGTCGGGCATTTGGCGCGCTCGCCGTAAAGGAACAGCACGCCGTTAACCGGTGCCTCGCGCGTCCCCGATGTCGCCGCTGTCACCGTCGAGGTCGGCTCGTTGGTCGACGGTGTCTTGGGCGTGTAGATCGTAGGCGGCGGCAGCGTCGACGGCCCGCTTTGCGTCTGCGCGGCGGCGACGCCGGGGAGCGCGATCGCTGCCGCGGCCGCGAATGATGTCATCAGCTTCAGCATCGCACCTCTCCTGCGCCCTGTCGGGGCATCAATGCTACAGTCGCTTGGCAGTTGCAATTGCCACCCGGCAGCCGAAGCGGATCGCCGCACTCATTAGCGGGTAGCCGGGCGCATTTTCGGCGCCTGCGGCAAAGGCGGCATCACGGTGCTCGACTTCGTCAGCCTGGAAATCGGCGATCGCATGCGCCAGTTCGGGGTCGCTGTCGCCCAGCGCTGCAAGCTGTTCGCTGTAATGCCGATCGATTTCGGTCTCGACCGCCGCCGTGCAGGCCATTGCCGCTTCGGGGCCAAGCGCTGCCGTCACGGCCCCAAGCGCAAAGCCCGCGACGTTCCAGACCGGCTGTAGCAGGGTAGGCCGTACCCCGCGCCGCGCCATCATGGCGTCAAAGAAGGCGCGGTGGCGCTCCTCCTGGTTGGCCATACCAGCCACCGCGCGCGCCGTCTCGCCACGGTCGCCCAGCACCGCGAGCTGCCCCGCATAAATGCGGGTCGCGCCATATTCGCCGGCCTGGTCGACCCGGATCATCGCGTCGGTCCGCCGCCGGGCATCGCCGGGTTTCCACCTGCTCATGCTCTGCTCCCTCGTGCCAGCAGCGCCAAGATGGTGGCGCCGCCTGCCAGCGAGAAGAGCGCGTTGAAGCCGGCGAGCGAAATACCGAACAAGGTCCATTGCGGTGCATCGCAGCGCACGATCGGCGCGTTCATGATGCGCGCCAGGATTTCATCGGGCGTGCCGCCCGCGCCGCGCATCGTCGAGCTGCACGGCGTGATGCCCTGCCACCAGTGATATTCGACCCCGGCATGGAACACGCCGATCGCGCCGCTGGTCAGGATCGCCAGTGCCGCCAGTGCCACCAGCACGCGCGCGGTACCGCGATTGGGAACGACGAACCCGGCCAGCGCGATCGCGATCGCGGCGTAATGCGGCCAGCGTTGCCAGTGGCACATCTCGCACGGATAGAGCCCGCCGAGATATTGCGAACCGAGCGCGCCCGCCATCAACGCGCCCGGCACCAGCAGCGCCAGCGCGCGTGCGGCAGGAAAATCGCGGGCAGCCATCGTTACTTCTTTGGCGCAGGCGCTGGCGTTGCCTCGTCGAGCTTGGGCAGCGGCGTGCCGAGCCGCGCGATCGTGGCGACCTGCGTCGGCCCGCCCAGCCGGGCGATCGTCTGCAGCGCGTAATAGAGCTGGTAATCGTCGATGTTCTTCGCCTTCAGCGCTTCAGGCGTCGCCGCCAGCCGCGAATCGGGTTTGGTGTCTTCCTCCAGCACCTTGTTGTCGACCTTCGCCTCGTTGATCAGGTGGCGACGCAGATCGTCCTCGCGGAACACCGGCCGGGTCTTGTAATCAGGGTCGCTGAGGTTGGGCACGACAACATCGGGATCGATCCCGCCCTCCTGCACCGACCGGCCCGACGGCGTGAAGTAGCGCGCGGTCGTCAACCGGACTTCGCTCGTCGGGCCGAGCTTGAGCAGCGACTGCACCGAACCCTTGCCAAAGCTGCGCTCGCCGATGATCAGGCCGCGGTGCTGGTCCTGCAGCGCGCCGGCCACGATTTCGGATGCCGAGGCGGTGCCGGCGTTGACGAGCACGACAACGGGCAGCCCCTTGGTGTCGTCGCCCGCGCGGGCGTAGTAACGCTGGATGTCCGTCTTCTCGCGACCGCGCTGCGACACGATCTCGCCGTGATCGAGGAAAGTGTCGGATACCGACACCGCTTCGTTCAGCAACCCGCCGCCATTGTCGCGCAAATCGACGACATAGCCGATCGGATCATGCCCCAGCTTCTTGCGGATCTGGACGATCGCGTCGCGGGTGTAATCGCCGGTGTGTTCCGAAAAAGTGTTGATGTTGATGATGCCGATATCACCCTTGACGTCCCATTTGACCGGCTTCTGGATGATCAGCTCGCGCGTCAGCGACACTTCGATCGGCTTTTCCGCCCCGCGCCGGACCAGCCGCAGGCTGATCTTCGTGCCGGGCTTGCCGCGCATCTGGCTGATCGCCTCATCCAGCGTCAGGCCGTAAAGCAGCTTGCCGTTGATGTGCGTGATATAGTCGCCCGACTTGATGCCGGCGCGCCAGGCGGGCGTATCCTCCTGCGGCGTGATGACCTTCACCGCGCCGTCCTCCGACGTCACCGACAGGCCCAGCCCGCCGTAATTACCCTCGGTCTGGATCCGCAGATTTTCGTAATCAGCGCCGTCTTCATAGGAGCTGTGCGGATCAAGCGCCGACAGCATTCCCTGGATCGCGCCCTTCACGAGCACCTTGTTGTCGACCTTGTCGACATAGTTCGCCTTGACGAGGTTGTAGACGTCCATGAACTGGTCGAGCTCGCGATAGGCGTCGCTGTCGGCCTGGGCCATCGCCGCGGTGGTCACCGGCACGAGCGCCAGGGCAGAGACGATCGCCGTTGCATGAAGCAGCTGGCGGGGCATCGAACGGATCATGGGCACGCGGTACTTTCTTCAGGTCGGATGCGCTTAGTCTAGCGGCTATTCGCGCGCTTTCAACGATCCTTCAGCCGAGCAGCCGCGCGATGTCGATCGCGCGGTCGCGGCGGCGCAGCTCGACGGTGACGCGCGGCGCATCGCCGGCGGCGGCATGGCCGATCGGCGCCCCCTGCCCCACCTGATCGCCGACGCGGACGCTGGCATCGGCCAGCTCCGCAATCAGCGAGGTCCAGCCGCCGCCGTGATCGAGGATCACGACCACGCCGTAACCGCGGAACCGGCGCGCATAGAGCACCCGTCCAGCCGCCGGTGCGATCACCTGCGCCCCCGCCGACGCCGCGATCGTCAGCCCGCGCGACCGGACACCCGAATCCGACAATTCGCCAAGGCCGGTCAGCAGCTTGCCGGTCACCGGCAAACGATAGGCCGGGACCGGCGCCGGACCGGCGGTCGCATCGACCGGGAGTGCAGCTTCGCCGGGGCGAAGCGGGCGCGGCAGCGGTGCGGGCAGGCTCTCCAGTTCGGCACGCACATTGGCGCCGTCGCTGGCGCGCGCCATCAGATCGACGAGGTCGCGCGCGCGTTCCCCAAGCGCGATCGCGCGATCCGATTCGAACAGCGCATCGCGACCCAGCGCCCGCGACCTGAGCCGGTGATCGGCCTCGAGCCGAGCGAGCGCGAGCCGCTGCGCTTCCAACGCGGCACGCCCATCGGCGAGGCTCTTCACCGCAAGCCGCTGACCTTCCTCCAGCCGCCGTGTGCGTTCAAGCTGCCCGCGCAGCGCGGCGGTCCGTGCCCGCACCACCGGGCTCACTGTCGCCAGCACCGCGCGGACATGGACCAGATCGCTGACCGACCCCGGCTGGGCCAAGCTGACCACCACGGGCCGTCGCGCCAGTGACTGCAGTGCTGCGAGCAGCCGTGCGATCGGCGCCTGCTGCGCGGCAAGGCCGTTGTGCTGTCGGTCGAGCTGCGTGCGGATCAGCGCGATGCGCGCCTGCGCCGCCGAAATATCGGCCTCGGCGCGCTGGATACGCGCGGCAACGGCGGCTTCCTGCGCCTGCGCCCGGCGCACTTCGTCGCGCTCGGCAGCGGCCGCCACTTCGAGCTTGTCGGCGCGCGCCTGTGCCGCCGCCGCCTGCGCCTTCGCCGCCGCGAGCCGACCTTGTTCGTCGGCGGCGGCGATCGGTTGCGATCCAAAGGCGACCGCACCGATGACCAAGCCCGACATCACCCATCCGCGCCGCATGGCGCTATCCTTCGCGGTGATAGGGGTGATTGGCAAGGATGCTCGTCGCGCGATATAGCTGTTCGGCGAGCATGGCCCTCGCCAGCAGATGCGGCCAGGTCGCGCGCCCGAACGACAGCAGCATGTCAGCCTCGCGCCGTGCCACATCGTCGAAACCGTCGGCGGCGCCGATCATGAACCTTGCCTCGCGCACGCCGTCATCGCGCCAGCGGCCGATGCGCTCCGCAAACGCCTTCGACGCGAGCATCTCGCCCGTCTCGTCGAGCAGGATCAGCCGCGTCTGCCCTTCGATCGCGGGCAGCTTGCCGCCGCTGTCGGGCAATTCGGTCAGCCGGACCGGCCATGTCAGCCGCTTGATATAACGATCGACGAGCTCGGCCTCGGGCGATCGCCCGATCCGCCCGCGCGCAACGATGTGCAGCAGCAAGGATCAGTGCTGGCTGGCGTCGGGCACCGCGACCGGTGCGTCGCCAAACGCCCACATCCGTTCGAGATTGTAGAAGCTGCGCACCTCTGGCCGGAACAGATGGACGATCACGTCACCCGCGTCGATCAGCACCCAGTCGGCGGTCGGCAGCCCTTCGACGCGCACCGAACGACCGAACTCGCTCTTGATCTTTTCGGTGAGTTTCGATGCCATCGACGCCACCTGCCGGGTAGAGCGGCCGCTGGCGATCACCATGTGATCGGCGATGCTCGACTTGCCGGCGAGCGGTATCGACACCGCATCGACCGCCTGGTCATCATCGAGCGACGACAGGACGAGCTGGTGCAGCGCCTCGACGCTATCGGCGTCGGGCGAACGATAAGCTTGCGGGGATGATGCCAAGGGAACTCCTAGGGTGAAGGCGGGTCGCGATGCCCGCTGGTGTCTTCAGGGGTCAGAAAACGGGTCTGCCAGGCGGGGTCGGCCTTTCGCAGCCGGGTCGCCGAAGTCTCGTCGGGGCGAAAGCGCAACAGCACGAGGGCCGGCAAACTCCACCTCGTCCAATCCTGAGCCTGATATGCGGGGTGGACGAACCGCCGCAACCGACCCATCGCGGGGGCCGCGCGGGCGTCTGCATCATAACCCGGGCGGGCGATCACCGCAATCGGAACCTTCTGCGCAATCCTCCGCCAGCCGCGCCAATGGTGGAACTGGACGAGATTATCGGCACCCATCAGCCAGATGAACTGCTTGCGCGTGTAGAGATGCGTCAGCTTGTCGATGGTATCGACGGTGTAGCGCGTGCCGAGGCGGCATTCGATATCGGTGACGCGAATGGGCGCATGGCGGGCCATTTTGCGCGCCGATGCCATCCGCACGCCGAGCGGCGCCATGTCGGGCACGCCTTCCTTCAGCGGATTGCCGGGCGACACCAGCCACCAGACCTCATCGAGATCGAGCGCGACGAACGCTGCCATGCTGATCGAGCGGTGCCCCTTATGCGCGGGATTGAACGACCCGCCGAGAATGCCGATGCGGGTCACAACGGTCCTTCGACTTCTGCCATCCAGTTCTCGCTGGCATGTCGGATGCGCACGACTTCGATGTGCCCATCGCAGAGCCGATAGATGATAAGATAGGGCGTCGTCCGCACGCCGAGCACGCGAAACGGCTCATCCAGCGCGCGTCCGATGCGGGGGTAATCACCCAGCCGTTCGCTCGTCGCCCTAATCGCTTTGGCGATGCGAACCGCCGCAGTCGGATTCTCTTCGCTCAGGAATTCATCAATGCCACGAATGTCGCGCAGGGACGCCTCTGACCAGATCAGTCGCGGCATCGAGCCTCATGCCGAGCAATCATCGCATCCAGTTCTGCCATCACTACGTCATGCGGCACCGTCCGACCAGCGTCGAGATCATCGATCCCTTCTTGCACAAACGCCAGAAATGCCGCCTCACGCCTCGCGGCCTCGGTGACGGCCATCGCAACGAACTTCGACCGGCTGTGCCCTCCTGCCGATGCCACGCGATCGACGAGATCGATCGTCTGGTTATCCAATCGAGTGGTGACAACAACGGAGCTGCTCATTGCATCGAACGTATACAATCGATGCAATGAGTCAACCCCGCACCTGGCCGGTCCCTCGGCCGATCCATTTATAGGTCGTCAGCCCCTCCAGCGCGACCGGACCGCGCGCGTGCAGCCGCCCCGTCGCGATGCCGATCTCTGCGCCGAGCCCGAACTCGCCACCGTCGGCGAATTGAGTCGAGGCGTTCCACAGCACGATCGCGCTATCGACCTCGCCGAGGAAGCGCTCGGCAACAGCAGCATCGGCGGCAACGATCGCATCGGTGTGGTGTGATCCATGCGCGGCGATATGCGCCAGCGCGCCCTCGATACCCGCAACCAGCGCGACCGAAGCGATCGCATCGAGATATTCGGTGTCCCAATCCTCCGGCAGCGCTGCCGCGATCGCAGGCACCAGTCTGCGCGCCGCCGGGTCGCCGCGCACCTCGCAGCCGCTCGCCGCCAGTGCCTCGATCAGCGCCCCGGCATGCGGCCACGCACGATCGATCAGCAGCGTTTCCATCGCGCCGCAAATGCCGGTTCGTCGCATCTTGGCATTGACCACGATCGCCTCCGCCATCGCCGGATCGGCAGAGGCATCGACATAGACATGGTTGATGCCGTCGAGATGCGCGAGCACCGGGACGCGCGCATCGGCCTGGACGCGCGCGACCAGGCTCTTGCCGCCGCGCGGCACGATCATGTCGATGTCACCCGCCGCCGCGAGCATCGCGCCGACCAGCGCGCGGTCGGTCGATGCCACCCGCTGCACCGCGCCGACCGGCAGCCCCGCCGCCGCCAGCCCCGATACGAATGCGTCATGGATCGCGGCATTGCTCGCCGCTGCCTCCGACCCGCCGCGCAGGATGACGGCATTCCCTGACATCACGCACAGCGCAGCGGCATCCGCCGTCACATTGGGGCGGCTTTCATAGATGATGCCGATCACCCCGATCGGCACGCGCACGCGGTCGAGCGCGATTCCGCTTGGCGCGATACGGGTATCGATCACTGCACCGACCGGATCGTCGAGCGCTGCGACCGCGTCGACTCCGGCGGCCATCGCGGCGACGCGCGCGCCATCGAGCCGCAGGCGATCGAGCATCGCGCCCGACAGCCCGCGCGCGGCGCCGCGCTCCATATCGCCCGCATTCGCCGCCAGGATCGTCGCCCCGGCCGCGCGGATTGCCGCCGCCGCCGCACGCAGCCCGCCGGCCTTGGCTGCGCTCGGCAGCCGGGCCACACTGGCGCTCGCACGGCGTGCGTCGGCCGCCATCGCCGCGATCTGGCTTTCGGGGGACATCATCTCGGTCATCGCCCGATCACGCTATCACGGGCCGGCCCTGTCGCCAACGCAGGTGCACAATAAGCTGTCGCGCTCGCTGCACTGTATCGCTACGCTAGAGCGATGCAGGGGGGATTCGAAGCAGCAGGCGATCTGGCGACCGGCGGCCTTGTCGGGCGTGCGCTCGAACCGGGTGCGGGCGAGGCCGCGCATGGCGCGCACGGCGATGGACGCTGCCTGAATTGCCAGGCGCCCTTGGTCGGCGAGTTCTGCCATGAATGCGGGCAGGCCGCGCATGTCCACAAGACACTGTGGTCGATCGTCCATGACGTGTTGCACGGCGTCTTCCATTTCGAAGGCAAAATCTACCGCACGATCCCGATGCTGTTCTGGAAGCCGGGATCGCTGACCCGTCGCTATATCGCGGGCGAGCGCGTGCGGTTCGTGTCGCCGCTCGCGCTGTTCCTGTTCTCCGTCTTCCTGATGGTCGCGACGTTCGAGTCGATCGGCGGCCCGTTCGGCACGCCGGGCCGCGACGACAGCTTCATCAAACTCGACCCGAACCAGTTGAAAGCCGAAATCGCCAAGAACGAAGCGCTCGAGCGCGCACTGGCGCCGCAACTGACGGCTTTGAAAGCCGAGCGCACGGCAATCCAGGCGAGGCGCGGTAACACCGATGCCATCGACGACCGCATCGAAAAGCTGGACGACCGGCTCGATTCGGTGCGCGACGATCTGAAGGGAATGCGCACGGCGCAGGGTATCGTCGACGGCAAAAGCGGCTTTACCGATGCCGTCAGCCAGAATAGCGCCAACATCCATACCGGTTCGGCGACACTCGACCAGAAGATCAAGAAGGCTGCGAAGTCGCCCGAACTCTTCGCCTACAAGCTCCAGTCGAACGCTTATAAATTCAGCTGGGCGTTGGTGCCGATTTCGTTACCGTTCATCTGGTTGCTGTTCTTCTGGCACCGCAGCGTCGGTCCGTACGACCACGCCATCTTCGCGATCTATTCGCTGTCCGCGATGACGCTGGGGGTGGTCGGGCTCAGTATGTTGCGGGCGGTCGGTGTGCCGGGCGGCGTGATCGGCACGCTCTTTGTCTTCGGCCCGCCGTTCCACATGTACAAGCAGTTGCGCGGCGCCTATCGCATCGGGCGCTTCGGCGCGGCGTGGCGCACCGTGGTGCTGCTGCTGTCGTCGCTGATCGCCGGGACGCTATTCTTCGTGATCGTGCTCAGTCTTGCGAGCTGACGGCAGCGATCACGCCTTGCAGGGATAGCGCTTGGTCATGAAGGCCGCGAAGGCGTCCTTCACGCTCGCCTTCTGCCGCCCAGGCGGTAGCGATTTGAATTCCTTGATGATATCGTCGCTTGTCACTTTCGCGGTGCCCTTGGGCGGCGGGCAGCTCGATGGCTTCCGCCCCGCCGCAATCTGCGCGGCCAATCCGGCGCGATAGGCGTCCGACGCCTGCATGACTTCCTGCCGCAACAGGCCGACGTCGGGCGACGCCAGCGCAAGCACGCCTTGCGCTTTCAGTGCATCGGCCTTGGCGAGAAATTCCTTGACCGTCATTGCCTGCGCCGCCGCCGGAACCAGCACCACCGCCAGCGCCATCATCACCATCGTCCGCCGCATCGCGCTACTCCCCCGTCCGAATCACTGACACAACGCGTGCCATATCCCGGATGAACGGCAAATGAGAAGAGGATTGCGATCCGGTAATGAAGGACGGCGCGGCTCGGGCCGAAGGCGAGCCGCGCCGCTATCGTTCGGCACTTGGCTCAGGCGCCTGCCGGACTCGGATTGCCGAACGGATTGTTCGGACGACGCGTCTTCGGGATCGAACTGCCGACCGTCGGCAGCGGCGCCCTCAGTCCCGAACCCGGATCGGGCCGATCGAGGTCTTCGCCGGCGATGATCCGCTTGGTTTCCTCGCCCGACAGCGTCTCATAGGTCAGCAGCGCGTTTGTCAGCCGGTGGAGTGCATCGATATTGTCGGTCAGCACCTTGCGCGCCACCGCCTCGGCTTCCTCGACCAACTTGCGGACTTCTGCGTCGATCTGGCGCGAGGTCTCCTCCGAGATATGCGCGCGACTGCCCATGTAGCTCGGCTCGTCCTCGCGGTAATGCAGCCAGCCGAGCGTCTTCGACATGCCGTATTCCATCACCATCGCGCGGGCGATGCGAGTCGCCTGCTGCAAGTCGCTCGAAGCACCCGTGTTGAGTTCGTCCTCGCCATAGATCAGCTGCTCGGCGATGCGTCCGCCGAATGCCATCGCCAGCGACGCCTTCATCTGCTTCTGGTTGCGGCTGAGCGTATCGCGCTCGGGCAGCGTCCAGGTGACGCCCAACGCACGCCCGCGCGGGATGATCGTCACCTTGTGCAGCGGATTGTTGCCATCGACCTGCAGCGCTACAATCGCATGACCGGCTTCGTGATAGGCCGTCGCCTTCTTCTCTTCCTCGGTCATCACCATCGATCGGCGCTCGGCGCCCATCATGACCTTGTCCTTGGCTTCCTCGAACTCGGCCATCGCGACCAGCCGCTTGCCGCGTCGCGCTGCCAGCAGCGCCGCTTCGTTGACCAGGTTCGCGAGATCGGCGCCGGAGAAGCCCGGCGTGCCGCGCGCGATCACCCGCGCGTCGACGTCGGGCGCCAGCGGCACCTTCTTCATATGGACCTGCAGGATCTTGATCCGGCCCTCGATGTCAGGATGCGGCACCACGACCTGACGATCGAAGCGGCCCGGACGCAGCAGCGCCGGATCGAGCACATCGGGGCGGTTGGTCGCAGCGATGATGATGATGCCTTCGTTGGCCTCAAACCCGTCCATCTCGACCAGCAGCTGGTTGAGCGTCTGCTCGCGCTCGTCGTTCGAATTGCCGAGACCACCGCCACGATGGCGGCCGACCGCGTCGATTTCGTCGATAAAGACGATGCACGGCGCCGACTTCTTGGCCTGTTCGAACATGTCGCGCACGCGGCTCGCGCCGACGCCGACGAACATCTCGACGAAGTCCGAGCCCGAAATGGTGAAGAACGGCACGCCGGCCTCTCCCGCGATCGCGCGGGCGAGCAGCGTCTTGCCGGTGCCGGGCGAACCGATCAGCAGCGCGCCCTTGGGGATCTTGCCGCCCAGGCGGGCAAACTTGGTCGGATCCTTCAGGAACTCGACGATTTCCTGCAATTCCTCGCGCGCTTCGTCGATGCCGGCGACATCGTCGAAGGTCACTTTGCCTTCCTTCTGCGTCAGCAGCCGCGCACGCGACTTGCCGAAGCCCATCGCGCCCGAGCCCGAATTCTTCTGCATCTGCCGCAGCACGAAAAAGGCGATGCCGAGGAACAGGAGGAACGGCAGCGACTGGACCAGCAGCACCTGCCAGATGTTCGGGCCGTCTTCGGGCCGCGCGTTGATCGCAACGCCCTTGCTGAGCAGACGATCGGTCAGCTGCGGGTCGGCGGGGGTGTAGGTACGGAACTTGTCACCGCTGGTGAGCCTGCCCGTCACGACATTGCCAGCGATATTGACCTCGCGCACCGAGCCTTCCTGCACTTTCTGAAGGAAAGTCGAATAGGGAAGCGAGCCATTCTGCGGCGCTGTCTGCTGGCCGTCCCCGATCAGCACGACGAATAGCGCGATCGCGACGAGGATCGCGAGCCACACCATCACGCTCTTCATCCAGGGATTGCCGTTGTCGGGCTGCTTGTCGTTGTCGTTCATTCAGAGGCACCTTTCACAAGGTCCAAGATAAGCACGCGCCGGTTAATGGCAATGGAACAAGTTACCGGATTAAGACCATCAGTGCGATCGACGCGGCGGAGCCTGGGTGAACCGCCAGATGCTGCCCCTCGGTTTGACGAGCACGCCCGCCTGAGTGGCTGATTTGCCGGCATCGACCGCGTCGAGGAGCGCCTCGATATTGGTTGCATCGGTGAACGCGGGGCGTGTGATGCTGCGTGCAAGCCGCACATCATGGATGGCGACACGCGCCAGCCGCCGCTTGAGCTCGCGCGGCAGATCGGCCAGGTCGAGCCAGATCTGATCGTCGGGCTCACCGACTTCCACCGGCACGATCCTGCGCGTCGCCCAAAGCCAGCGCTCGATCCCGCGCAGCGCCGCTTCTGCCTCGGCGACATGCTCGGCCGATCGCGCGAGCTGCGCCGGATCGAGCAGCGGCGTCACCGCCAGCAACTCGCGGAACTGCGTGCGGTCGAACCGGCCATCGACGTTGCTTGGATCCTCGACGAAGGGAATGGCGCCCGCCGCCACCACCGATGCCAGTTCGTGCCGCCGCCATCCGAGCAGCGGGCGGATAAGGTCGAGCGACCAGACATCACAAACCACGGGGTAATCGCGGCGGACGACCTTCGCAACTTCGACCGGTTGCCGCGCCCGAATGCCGGCCAGTCCGGCCACGCCCGATCCACGCGCCGCGCGCATCAGGAAGGTTTCGGCCTGATCATCGGCATGATGCGCGGTCGCGAGCAGGTGCGCGCCGACATCGATCGCCCAGTGTTCGAGCAGCCGATATCGCTGGCGCCGGGCCCAGTCGTGCAGATTGTCGCGCGGGTCGCGGCATTCTTCGATGGCCAGCGTCGCGTGCGGCACGCCCACCCTCGCGCACCAGGCCGCGACCATTGCCGCCTCATCGGCGCTTGCCGCGCGCAGCCGGTGGTCGACCGTCGCCGCCACGACCTGCCCGGGAAAGGTCGCGGCGGCGAGCGCCAGCATCGCCATGCTGTCGGGTCCACCCGACACGGCGAGCGCCAGCCGTTGCTCGCTGATCGGCCCGGCCAGCGCTTCCACATCCCGCCGGAAGCGCGCGACCGGCGCCCCCGTCGGCAAGATCATTTCACTTGCACTTTTCGGCCGTGCGATTGCGCGCGACATCGGCCTTCATCGTCGCGGTGATCTTCGTGCCATAGACGTCGAGCAATTCGTCATAGACCTTGCAGATATCCGCCGAGGGCTTGCCGAGCTGCTTCAGCGCCGCGGCGAGGTAGAACAGGCTGTCAGGCGCCCGCTCGCCATCATGGAAGTTCTTGTAATTGTCGTAGAAGGCGTGGCTCGCAAGGCTCGGCTTGCCCTGGTCGAGATAGGTCCGCCCGAGCAGATTCTGTGCCCAGCTCGCGCGGCGATGCGAGGGATATTTGGCGACGACCTGCTTCAGCGGCGCTTCGGCCTCGGGATAGAGCTTTGCCTGCCACAGGCGATAACCATAGACGTAGAGGTCATCGGCGGCGTCTCCGGTCGCGGGCTTTTCGATCGCAGCGACGCGCGACGCGCGGGCCGGATCGAGCGCAGGCGTCGCCGGCTTTGCGGTCGCCGCTGGACTTGCGGGCTTGGTGGCAGGCACCGTCGTCGGCGCGGCTGTCGCGGTGGACGCCGCTGCCGTCGATGACGCCCCGTCTTCAAGTGCCTTCAACCGCGCGTCGGTGCTGCGCTTATAGGCATTGAAGGCATCTTCGAGCACCTGCAGCTTGTGCTGGTTCTGCTCGGTCTGGCTGGTCAGCGACGTCAGCTGCGCCTCGAGCGCGCTGACACGCGCGGCGAGATCGCTCACCGCGCTGGTCGCCGGAACGCCGGGCGACTGCACCGGCTGATCGGCAGGCGTGATGTCGGGCGCGAAATACTGGCCGTTGCCGCCCGGGAAAACCTTGCGCTGGACCGCGCGCATCTCGCGTTCGAGCCGGTCGACCCGGCCCTCGATCGCGCTCTGCGCCTGTGCGGCGTCGCCTGCGACGACGGCCGCCATCATCAGAATGACTGTCAGAAATAGGTTACGCATCATCTTCCCCATCGGCTCGCCGCTGCCGACTATAGCGGACGCGGTCGCCGCCATGCCAGCCCTATGGCGTCGGCGTCGGTGCCGCACCGGGCAGCGCTGCCGCCGCCGCCGCGTTTGCGCGCCGCGTCTCATCGGCGCCAGTGCCCGCGTCAGACACCGTCCGTCGGGTCGTCGCGCGCCGTTCCGACGGGCGGGGCCGCGACCGTTCGGGTACCGCTTGCGTCGATGAACCTGCCGGCGAAGCGGCTGCGTCGGGCGCCGCCGAGGTACTTCGCGCGAGCAGTGCTGCCGCGCTGACCTCGACGTCCTTGATCGCGCGTTCGCCGGTGCCGAGCGGCGGCACGGCCGATCCGTTGACCGTGACGGCCAGCTTGTCCGGGCGACCGACATTGATCATCGGCTTCACCGCATCGGCAGGGATTTCATAGCGCTCGCCGGGCTTCATTTCGGCCTCGTACAGCGTCTTGTCAGCCGTGTAGATGCGCAGCCAGACGACATCGTTCGCCGTCAGCACGACCTGCCCATTGGTCGGCGCAGGCGGCGTCACGGCGACCGGTGTCGGCTCTGGTGCGGCCGGTGCGCTGTCGGCGACCGCAGGCACCGATGTCGTGCCGCCCTCGAAGAGATTGGTGCCATAGAAAAGGCCGAGCGCTACCACGACCAGCAGCGCGGCAATCGCGCCGCCAACGGCCAGGCCGCGCGGGGGCAGACGCTTCGGGTCGGAAGTCTCATAGGGCTGATATTGCACGTTTGGCACCGGCGTGCCCCGCTGGCCACGCACTTCGCGCCCGATCGCCACTTCGTCGAGCCCGACGACCCGCGCATAGGCCTTGGCAAAGCCAACGGCATAGGTCGGCGACGGCAGCGCCGAGAAATCGGAGTTCTCGATCCCTTCAAGATGCCGCATCGGCACGCGCGTGCGCTCGGCGATCTCGGCCAGCGACATCCCTTGCGCCTCGCGGGCGTCGCGCAGCCGCTCGCCGGCAGTCTTCGGAAACAGCGTCGCCTGTTCGGCGGGTTCGCCGCCGGCCGCATTGCTCTCGGTCATGTCCAGCTCCCCATGCCGCCGCGCGGCTTGTCACAGAGGCTATCAGTGCTGTCAACGCAGCCCACGCCGATTTGCCGACCGGTCAACTCAACTCGACCCGGTGCTCGGCGGCCCAATCGGCCAGTGTCGTCCGCAAATTCCGGGGCGCGGCCGCCAGCATCGCCGGGATATCCTGCGTCAGCCTCGCATGATCGAGCGATCGGATCATCGCCTTGATCGGACCGACCGCTGCAGGCGTGATCGACAGCCGCTCGATGCCGATGCCGATCAGCGCCATCGCTTCCAGCGTGCGCCCGCCCATTTCGCCGCATACGGCCAGATCGACGCCATGCGCGCGGGCCGGACCGACGATGCGCGACAGGAACCGCAGGATGGACGGGCTGAGCCAGTCATAGCGCTCGGCGAGCTTGGGATTGGCGCGATCGGCCGCGAACAGGAACTGCGTCAGGTCGTTGGTGCCGACCGACAGGAAATTGAGCCGGGGCAGCAGCACGTCGAGCATTTCGGCAAGTGCAGGCACTTCGAGCATCGCGCCATAGCGGATCTCGGCGGGCAGCTTGCGCCCGCGCTCGGCCAGCCAGCTCCGCTGCGCCTCGAACAGCGCGCGGGCTTCCTCGAACTCCCACGGTTCGGACACCATCGGGAACATGACGCTCAGCGTGCGCCCCGCCGCTGCTTCGATCAGCGCGCGTGCCTGGACTTTCATCAGCCCGCCGCGTTCGAGCGCGAGCCGCAGCGCGCGCCAGCCCATCGCCGGATTCTCTTCCGCACCGCTGTCGTCGCGCAGATAGGGCAGCACCTTGTCGCCGCCGATATCGACCGTGCGAAAGATCACCGGGCGATTGCCGGCCGCGTCGAGCACGTCGCGGTACAGCCGTTGCTGGCGCTCGCGCTGCGGCAATGTCGCCGACACGAGGAACTGGAATTCGGTCCGGAACAAGCCGATGCCGTCGGCGCCGGTCAGGTCGAGTGCAGCGACATCGTCGCGCAGCCCCGCGTTGACCATCAGCGTGATCCGCTTGCCATCGATCGTCGTCGGCGGCATTTCGCGCAGCGCCGCAAAGGAAGCGCGCCGCTTCTGGCTGAGCAGCAGCTTGCCTTCGAAACTTTCCTCGATCGCGGGCGTCGGGCGCGCGAAGACGGTGCCCGCCGTCACGTCGAGCAGCAGCAGATCGCCTTCGCTCACCAGCCGCCGCACATCGCGCACGCGGCCCAGCACCGGCACCCCCATCGCGCGCGCAACGATCGTGACGTGCGCGGTGAGCGAACCTTCCTCCAGGATGACGCCCTTCAGCCGCCGCCGATCATATTCGAGCAGCTCGGCCGGCCCGAGATTGCGCGCGATCAGGATCGAATCTTGCCGCAGGCCCATCTGCGCCGCCGTCCCCATCTGGCCCGACACGATCCGCAGCAGACGGTTCGCCAGATCCTCCAGATCGTGCATGCGCTCGGCAAGCAGCGGATCGTCGATCTGGCGCATCCGCATCCGCGTGCGCTGCTGGACGCGCTCGATCGCTGCCTCGGCGGTCAGCCCGCTGTCGATCGCCTCATTGATCCGGCGGCTCCAGCCTTCGTCATAAGCGAACATCTTGTAGGTTTCGAGCACCGCCTCATGCTCGCCGCCGACGCCGAATTCGGCCTGCGCCGCCATCCGCTCGATCTGTTCGCGCATCCGGTCGAACGCGGCATAGACGCGGTGGCGTTCGGCCTCGGTGTCCTCGGCAACCGTATGGTCGATGGTGATGCGCGGCTGGTGGTAGACCGCGACGCCGCGCGCCATGCCGTCGACCAGTTTCAGCCCGGCGATCCGCGTCGCATTCTGCGGGGCAGGCCGGGCAGTGACGGCGGCGTCGTCGATCAGATCGGCATTGGCAATCAGTTCGGCGAGCACCATCGCGACCGTCTGCAGCGCCTCGATCTCGACATCGGCATAGCGGTGCGGATCGGCATGCTGGACGCACAGCACGCCGACCGCGCGCTCGCGCCGGATGATCGGCACGCCGGCGAAGCTGTGGAATTTTTCCTCGCCGGTTTCCGGGCGATAGGCGAAATCGGGATGGCTCGCCGCTTCATCGAGGTTGAGCGGCTCGCATTCCTCGGCGATTGTCCCGACCAGCCCCTCGCCGAGCGCCAATTTGGTGACGTGGACGGCGGCCTGATCGAGGCCCTGGGTCGCGAACAACTCGAGCACGCCTTCGCGCAGCAGATAGATCGAGCAGACTTCGCTCGCGGTCGCGTCGCCGATGATCTGGACCACCTGATTGAGCTTGGCCTGCGCGGTCGTGCGCGCCGCCATAACGTCGTGCAGGCGGACCAGGATTTCACGGGCAGAGGCGGCGGCAGACAACGGCATGGCTCCGGACTATCAGAAAGGCGCCGCCGTTAACAGCAGGCCCCGCGCGGCCCCATACCGCTTCGGCGCCCACCTCAACGCAGGATCACGTCGCCGTGCGTCACCGTGATCCGCCACAGGAATTCGACGCGCTGGCCGTCGATCGGTCGCCCGTCGCGCTTGCCCGGCGCCATGCGGAGCAGCGGGACGGCCGCGAGCACGGCGCGCCGGAGGCCGGGATAGAAGGGCGATTCCTTCAGCACCCGGCAGGTCACCCGCGTGCTGAGCGCGATCGCGCATTGCATCCGGTAATCGACTTCGAGCGACCCTTGCATCAATTCTGGGTCGACCAGCGGGAAGAACTCATCGTTGGTGACCTTGTGCAGCCAGCGCGGCGGGACCGTGCCGGGCGAACCTCCGCCGCCCGAATCAAGATCATAGACCGCATCACCCTCCCCTGCCGTGATCGGACCGGCTGGGGCAGGCGGCGCTACGACGGCGGGCGCCGGGGCAGGCAGCGGCAGCTTTGAGGGAATCGGCGGCGGCGTGTTGACGGAGGGCAGCGGGACGGGTTGCGGGGTTTGGGCGCGTGCGCGCTCGGTCGGGCGTTCGGGCGGTTGCAGGGCCTCCGGCTCGGGCGGCTTGTCGAGCGGCAGCAGCGTGACGACGACGGGCCGGTCGCGCATCGGTGGTGGCGCCACGACAGCTTGCCGGACCGTCAGCAGGAGCGCGATCGCGGCAAGATAAAGCACCGCCACCATCGCAATCGAGACCGCACGGCGGCGGTTGGTGATCGGCACATAGGCCGCCCGTTCGAACGCGATAGGGTCCATACGCACAATCTAGCGCAATCCTCGCTCCAATCCTGCCCCCTTCAAACCCGTCAGCGTCGAGCGACGTCGGGCCACGGCAGCAAGTCGGCGTCGCTCGGGACTTGTTTGGCGCCTTCGCGCCAAACGAACGGAGGAATGGCGGATATGTAATGATCCAGGCCTATTGCACCCAGGCCCGCTCAGGCCGCGCGCTTCTCCAATGCGGCGGCGGCTTCAGCCATAAGCGTCGCGATGATCTCGGCGACCGGCTCCTCGCGCGTCACCATGCCGACCGATTGTCCGGCCATCAGCGATCCCTGCTCGACATCGCCTTCGATCACCGCGCGGCGCAAGGCGCCCGCCCAGTAGTGCTCGATCTGGAGCTGCGCCGCCCCCATGTCGACTTCGCCCGCGTCGAGGGCCGCTGCAACCTCGCGCTGTTTTGCGAGGAACCGATCGGCCCCGGCGTTCTTGAGCGCGCGGACCGGGATGACCGGCAGGCGCGGATCGATCTGGACACTGGCCACCGCATCGCGGGCGGAAGCGCGAAAGAAGGCCTTTTTGAAATTGGGGTGCGCAATGCTTTCGGTCGCGCAGGCAAAGCGCGTGCCGAGCTGCACGCCCGCCGCGCCCATGTCGACATAGGCGGCAATCGCCTCGCCCCGCCCGATGCCCCCGGCCACGAACACCGGCACCTGAGCGGCGACCTCGGGCAGGATTTCCTGGGCGAGCACGCTGGTCGAGACCGGGCCGATGTGGCCGCCCGCTTCCATCCCCTCGACCACCAGCGCATCGACACCGGAGCGGATCAGCTTCTTGGCCATCACCAGCGCAGGCGCAAAGCAGATCACCTTGGCGCCCGCCGCCTTGATCGCATCGATCGATCCGGCCGGCGGCAGCCCCCCCGCAAGCACGATATGCGTCACCCCGTGTTTCGCGCAGACACCGATCAGATCGGTCAGCTGGGGATGCATGGTGATGAGATTCACGCCGAACGGCCTGGCGGTCAGCGCCTTGGTCGCGGCAATCTCGGCATCGAGCAATTCGGGCGACATCGCCCCGCAGGCGATCAGCCCGAACCCGCCCGCATTCGACATCGCCGAAACCAGGTTGCGCTCCGACACCCACGACATCGCGCCGCAAATGATCGCGACCTCGCTGCCCAGAAAGTCGCAGCCGCGCTGCATGCGGCGCTGGAGGCGCTCGGCGCCGAAGGTCAGAGGATCAGCCATGGCGCCGCCTCTAGCGTCGCGGACAGGCTTCAGGCAAGTAATCGCCAATGATGCGGCGCTCTTCCTCGCGGCCCGGGCGATCGTTTCGCATCGCTTCGCTTGTCCCGACGTGGACGGGCGGGTCGGGGGAACGGTTTCACCGCTGGTGGCCGCATATTCGCAACTTTGTCGGGGAAATCGCGATCATCGTGATCGGCGTGCTGATCGCACTGGCCGCCGACAACATCGTATCTTCCGTGCGCGACAAGGCTGCGTCGGCGGAGGCGCGCGCGACGATCCACGACGAACTGTCGGAAAATCTGGGGCGAATGGTCGAGCGCGATGCAACCCGTGACTGCATCGCGCAACGCCTCGACGAGCTCGCCCGGCATCTCGATGCCGGCGCAGATGGCGCCGTACAGCCGGTGCTCCGCTGGATCGGACGGCCGCAGGTGTGGCCGATGCTCGACAGCCGCTGGCAGGCCACGGCCAGCGCGGGCAAGGCAAGCCTGCTTTCGTCAAAGGAGCAGGGCGATTTCGGCGCAATCTACGCCAACATCCGGGATTTCCAGGACAATCAGCAGACCGAACAGCTGGCTTGGGCGCAGCTGCGGGCAATGGCCGGCCGTTCGCGCATTTCCCCTCAGGAAAGCGCGATGCTGCGGTCAGCTCTTCAGAATGCCCGCTACGCCGCGTGGCAAAGCCACATCATCGTCTGGCAGGTGACGCAGGACGCTGCCCGTCTGGGCATCACGCCGATGACCGAAATGAAGGGCTCGCGCTCGATCTGCATCCCGACATCGACGCCGTTCGACGAAGCCGTGCGTCAGGCCGGCGCCAGCCGCTTCGGCGAACCGCGCTAGGCCGCTTCCTCCGCATCCAGCCCGTACGCCGTGTGCAGCACGCGCACCGCGAGTTCGGTTTCGTCCTCGTCGATCAGCACGCTGACCTTGATTTCGCTGGTCGTGATCGCCTGGATGTTGATGCCGCGCGCGCCCAGCGTCTTGAACATCGTCGCGGCGACGCCTGCGTGGCTGCGCATGCCGACACCGACCACGGTGATTTTCGCGACCTTCGTGTCGTGGACCATCTTGGTATAGCCGATCGACTCCGCCGCCTTGGTCAGCACGTCGAGCGAACGCGCGAGATCGGCAGCGGGCACCGTGAAGGTCACGTCGGTCGATCCGCTCGAATGCGCGATGTTCTGGACAATCATGTCGACGTTGATCCCCGCTTCCGCCAGCGGGGTGAAGATCGATCCCACCGCGCCCGGACGGTCGGGCACGTCGGTCAGCGTGATCTTCGCCTCGTTCTTGTCGTGCGCGATGCCTGTAATGAGCTGGCGTTCCATATCCCCAAGTTCCTCCTCGCTCACGATCAGGGTGCCGGTGTCGTCGTTGCCGTCGATGAAGGACGACAGCACGCGGATGCGCACGCCTTCCTTCATCGCCAGACCCACCGAGCGCGTCTGCAGCACCTTCGCGCCGACGCTCGCCAGTTCGAGCATTTCTTCATAAGTGACGCGGCTGAGCTTGCGTGCTCGCGGGACGATGCGCGGGTCGGTGGTATAGACGCCGTCGACATCGGTATAGATGTCGCAGCGATCGGCCTTCATCGCCGCCGCCACCGCCACCGCCGAGGTATCCGATCCGCCGCGCCCCAGTGTCGACACGCGGCCTTCGCTGACGCCCTGAAAGCCGGGGATCACCGCGACGTCACCGGTCGCGAGCGCCGCTTCCATGTCGATCGTCTCGATCCGTGCGCTGGCGTGGGCGGCATTGGTTTCGATCGGCAATTGCCAGCCGAGCCAGCTGCGCGCCGGCACGCCGATCGCCTGCAGCGCGATCGCGAGTAGCCCGCTGGTCACCTGCTCGCCCGACGCGACGACGACGTCATATTCGCGCGGATCGTAGAGCGAGGATGCTTCACGGCAGAAATTGACCAGCCGGTCGGTCTCGCCCGCCATGGCGGACACGACGACCGCGACCTGATGCCCAGCGTCGACTTCGCGCTTCACGCGCGCGGCAACCGCCCTGATCCGCTCGATCCCGGCCATCGACGTGCCGCCGAACTTCATCACGATACGGGCCATCGCCGGTGCACGCGTCCTTTGAGCTTTGAAGCGCGGGCTGTTACTGGCGGGGCGCCGCAAAGGCAAGATTGCTGAACCGAGGACGCAATGACCGACACCACGATCGACCCGCAGGAAGCCGCGCATTTCGGCACGCTGGCCGCCGACTGGTGGAACCCGAAGGGATCATCGGCCATGCTCCATCGGCTCAACCCGGTGCGGCTCGGTTATCTGCGCGCGGCGGTCGACACGCATTGGGGCACGGATGCCAGCAGCTTCACCCCCCTTGCCGGGAAACGCGCACTCGATGTCGGCTGCGGCGCCGGATTGCTGTGCGAGCCGCTCGCGCGGCTGGGAGCATCGGTGACGGGTCTCGATGCGGCGCCGGAGAATATCGAAGCCGCCAAGGCGCACGCGGCGCAGTCCGGCCTCGAGATCGATTACCGCGCGGGATCGGTCGAGGATCTGTCGGGCGAGACGTTCGATCTCGTCACCAGCCTGGAAGTGATCGAGCATGTCACCGATCCGGCGGCGTTCGTGCGCGGGCTGGCGGCGGCGCTCGCCCCCGGCGGACTGCTGGTGATGTCGACGCCGAACCGCACGATGCTGTCGCGGCTCGCGCTGGTGACGATCGCCGAGGGCACCGGGCAAATCCCGCGCGGGACGCATGACTGGAACCAGTTCCTGAAGCCCGACGAACTGACCGCCTTGATCGAGGAGGCAGGGCTGGAGGTCGTGGAAACGCGGGGCTTTAGCTTCTCGCCGCTCAAGGGCTTTGCAATGAGCGACGATGTGAGCCTCAACTATTTCGTGACGGCCGCACGCTTCGCGTAAGTTTCGATCCCGCTGTCATCCCCGCGCAGGCGGGGATCCATATCGGCTGAACGCGCTCCCCCCGCCGACGTCGGTGATTATGGATTCCCGCCTGCGCGGGAATGACGGAGGTGAACAGGGACGAACAAAGTCCCCGAGCCAGCCCACCCCCTCACCCCATCACCGCCTCACGCCATCACATTGCGCCCGCGCGCCACCGTCGCGGTGTGGCCCACACTCGCCGCCGCCGACTTCGCCTTGATCGTGTCGACGAAAATCCAGTCGTTGCTCACCCGCTCGGGGGTGATCGTCAGCGCCATATAGCCGCGCCGCGAGGTGTCGCACCATTTCAGCTCGGGATTGGCGCCGACCAGTGCCGCTGCCACCGTCTTCGGGTCGATGCCGATCGCGCTTTCATAACCGGGAGACGTCACGCCCTGGCCCGCGAACTCGACGCCCGCCGCCTTGCCGTCCTGCTTCAGGTCGTACGCCCAGCCGTTGTGGCTGTCGCCCGAGATGACGACGAGATTGGCGCCAGCCCCCTGCGCCATTTTCAGAAAGCGCGCACGCGCCGCCGGATAGCCGCCCCAGCTGTCGTAATTGAGCGGCAGCCCGACCTTTGCCGCCGCGATTCCGGCGAGCACATAATTGCGCGACCGCTGCGGCGCGTCGGCGCTGATCCAGCCCGCCGCCGCTTCGGGCATCACGGTGTTGCCCATGATCGTGCCGAAGCCGACAACCTGCCAGCGCTGCCCGGCCTTCACCGACGCGCGCACGGCGTGCGCCAGCCAGTCCTCCTGCTGCGACCCCATCATCGTCATCGCCGGATTCTGCCACGCACCATCACGGAACTCGGTCAGCGCCTTGACGATGTTCAGATTCTTGAACAGCGGCGCGATGTCGGGCTGCTTGGTGCGCCCCAGCAGCCGCGTTTCGGTGCGGAACAGGGTCGCGAGCGTGCCGATGTCATAGGCCTTCCACGGCTCATCCGACACGGGCATCCATTCGCGATAAACCTGGATCGCAGCGGCGCGGCGGGCATTCCAGTCGCCTTCCTCGCTCTGGTGGTTCTGCGCGCCGCCTTCCCAGCTGTCGTTCGCCGATTCGTGATCGTCCCACTGCACGATCATCGGCACCAGCTGGTGCAGCTTCTGCAGGTCGGGATCGGCGCGGTAGCTGGCGTAACGGAGGCGATAATCGGCGATGTGGAGCAATTCGGTTGCCGGTTCCGGTTGACGCCCGGCAACCGCATCCTTGGCTGCCGGATAATCGCCGGTCGGATATTCGTAGAAATAATCGCCGAGATGGATCGCCAGATCGATGTCATTGCGCGCCGCTGCATGCGCATAGGCATTGAAATAGCCGAACGGCAGGTTCGAGCAGGAAAAGATCGCAGCCTTGAACGACCTCGCTGGCCCGACCGGGAGGGTCTTGGTACGCCCGACGGGGGAGAAGCTGCCGTCGGGGGCGACGAAGCGATAGTAATAAACCGTGCCCGGTTGCAGCCCGCCGACCGTGATCTTGGACGTCCAGTCGCGCCACGGCCCGGTGATCTGTTCACCCGACCCCGCGATCTTGACGAAATCTGGCGTTTCCGACAGGTCGACGCGGAGCTGGGCGGTGTCGCCCGTCGCGGGCACATAGCGCGTCCACAGCAGCATCGAGTCGGCCATCGGCTCGCCGCTTGCCACCGCGTGGGTGAAGCCGCGGGCGGTCGCAACGCCCGGCGTCTGGGCAAAGCCCGGGACGGCAAAGGCGCCGATGCCCAGCGTGCCCGTCATGATGAACGAACGGCGATCGATCCTGATGGTCATGGCTTTCCCCTCTCGACGACTTGCAGGCCGCTACTGCGCCTTCGATATGGCTGATTCGTGACAGCGACGCCACACGTCGGTCGGTGGCGACGGCTGCTCGCCGCCCCGGGTGTTGCGGCGTTGCTAGCCGTACTGGCGATGCTGCGACCGATCGATCACGACGAAAGCCAATATGTCGCCGCAGCGCTCCTGTCGGCGCGCGGCCTGCCCTATCGCGACTTCGCCTATCTTCAGACCCCGCTCCAGCCGATGCTGCTCGCACCTATAGCGGTGCTGGCGGGCGTTTGGGTTTGGCCCGCGCTGCGCGCGGTCAATGCGCTGTTCGGGGCGATCATGCTGACCGCCTGCTTCGCCGCGGCCCGCGCAGGCGGCGCCGATGTTCGCCGAGCGGCAATGGCGATCGGTCTGATGGCCTGCTGCGACATCTTTCTGTTCACCAGTGCGGTCGCGCGCAACGATGCACTGCCCGCCGCGCTGCTGGCGCTCGCGCTGTGGCTTATCATGCGGCAGGCGCAGACGCGCGGGAGCGCGCGTTCGGCCCTGGCGATCGGCTTTCTGTTGGCGAGCGCGGCAGCGGCGAAAATCTCTTTCGCGCTGCCCGCTATCGCCTATGGCGTCTATGCGCTAATCGACCGGCGCCACCGGCCTGCGCTGCTGCTGGCGGGCGCGGCACCGGTCGCGCTGGCGATGCTGTGGATCTACGCGCAGGCGCCCGATGCCTTCGTCTTCGGCGTCTTCACTTTCCCCGCCAGGGCGCCCGCCGAATGGTATCTCGCGCAGCACATGCCGTGGAAGCTCAGCTTGATTGGCAAGGCGCTCGACACCATCAAGTTTCTCGCGCTCGGCCCCGCGCTGATGGCACTGGTGATCGCGTTGCGCTTCCCGGGGCGGGCGCAGATCGAGCGTTTGCTGGACCTCATGATCGTGGCCGGCCTGGTCGCCGCGTTGCTACCCGAGCCGACCTGGCGGCAATATCTACTGCCGGTGCTGCCGCCGCTGTTCGTCCGGCTGGCGCTGGTCTGGCAACGCGTGCAGCCGGGACGCGGCGCGCGGATCGCGGCCGTCATCTTTGCGATCGGCGGGCTGGCTCCGTCCGTCGAGGCGATCATCAAGGCGACCCATGGCGTGCCGATGGCGGTCGCGCTCGATCAGGGTCGCCAATTGGGCGCGGCTTACGCGGCGGCGGGCGGCAAGGGACCGGTCGCAACGCTATCACCGCAATTGCTGCCCGGCGCCGGACTGGAAATCGATCGACACTTCGCCGCCGGCCCCTTCTATTTCCGGAGCCTTGCGCTGCTGGATGCCGCCGATGAACGGCGCTTCCATCTCGTCTCGCGCAACCGGCTCGATGCCGCCGCGCCGCTTGGCGCGATCCTCGTCGGCGGTGAAGGTGCTTGGACAGCGGGGGAGGCGAGCGATGATGCGCCATTAATCACCTATGCGCGCGCGCGGCGGTGGCGCCGGATTGACATCCCCGGCGGGCGGCTGACGCTGTACCTCCCGCCGCGCTAGTCACTGATCAGCCTTCAAGACCCCGTTCGCTTCGAGCGAAGTCGAGAAGCGGCTCCCAAGCGATCACATCCGTGTCTCGACTTCGCTCGACACTAACGGGTTGGGAGCGAGCGTACCGAAAGGCAGCTCGCTTCATGCTGCCGCCCGGACCCGGCGCGCGGCCAACGCTTCGTAATAAGCCATCAAATCGCGGACATGCTCGACGTCGGTGCGCACGCGCGTGGCCGCCACGATTGCCGCGCGCCGCAGCAGTGTCGGATCGCGATCGAACAGCCGCTCGATCGCCTGTGCCGCCGCACCGACATCGCGCGCGCGGTAAAGCTCGGCGCAGTGGCGATCGGCGACTTCGGCGCAACCGCCGCTGTCGGGCACGATCAGCGGCAGGCCCGATGCCATCGCCTCCGACGCGACCAGCCCGAACGGTTCAGCTTCGGAGGCATGGATCAGCGCGTCGCAGCTCGCCATGATCGCCGCCAGCGCCGCGCGGTCGTACATCGGGCGGCGCAGCGAAATGTTGGGCGCGTCCGCCACCAGGCGCTCGAGCCGACGCCGCTCATAGCCGTCGCCGATCAGCACCAACCCGATCCGCCGCGTCCGGCCGGCGCGGCGAACCGCCTCGATCACCAGCGGCCAGCGCTTTTCGGGATGATGCCGCCCGATCCCGAGCAGCAGATGCGCATCCGGCCCCAGCCCGCAATCGGCGAGCAGATCGGCGCGCAACCGCTCGTCGCGCAGGTCGGGCGAGAAATGGCCGCGCTCGATCCCGAGCGGCATCGCCGCGTCGATCCGCACACCGCGCGCCGACAGCCTTTTCTGCAGCGCGGGGCCATTGGTGAGCACGGCGTCATAATGTGCCAGGAACCGCGACATGTAGCGGCTGTACCAGGCAAAGCCGCGTTCGATCGCTTCGGGCGCCGCGACGCGTTCGAACCAGCGCATCGGATAGGCGGCGACATTGTCGTTGTGCATGAAGAACACGCGCCGCGCGGCCCCGCGCCATTTGCCGACGATCCACGCCGGCCGCCACGGCGATGATGCCTCGACGATATCGGGCGCGAGCCGGTCGAGCAGCGCATGGATGGGTGCTGCGTCCCAGAACAGCCCATAATTGGCGTCGAACGGCATCCCCGGCGATTTCACATAGATGACGCGCCCGCCGGGGCGATCATCGACCCAGTCGCGGCGGCCGGGGGCGATCACGATCAGCTCGTGCCCCATTTCCGCCATCACCGCCATCTTGCGGTCGATGTAGGTGCGCACGCCGCCCCCCGTCGGCGAATAGAATTCGTTGACGTCGACGATCCGCATCGTTCACGCGCTATTGCTTGAGCGGGGACAGGCCGCTCAGGCCGCGCAGATATTGCGCCTTGATGGTCACGGTCGTGATCCCCGAGCCGACCTCGACCGTCGAAGCGCCGATCTTGGGCTTGCTGGCGCCGATCCGGGCGTTGCTCGTGATGCCGGCGCCGTCGGACCAGAAGTTGAACTTGTTCTTGCCGTCGCGGTCATGGGTGAAGAACAGGCCGTAGCTGCCGGCGCGCGGCACGCGGATGCAGATCTCGACAGGGCCGACAGCGGGCGTGTCGGCCCAGACCCGGCGGAAGACCTTGCCTTCGTTTATCAGGTCACGGTCGTCGCGGAGGAAATCATTGGCGGTCGCGGGATACAGCTCGAGCTTCAGCCGCCCCTTGCGGTCCTTCAGCCCGCTGATCGTGGCGAGAATTGCCGGGCCGTCGTTGGCGTCGCAGGCAGCCGCATCGCTGCCGATCGCGGCGCGCCCCTTGGCTGCCAGCGGACTTGCGGACAGCAACAGGGCCAGCAAGGGCGCGGCAACAGCAAAACGTGGCATCAGTTCTTCCTAACCAGCGCAAACAAGCCGAACACGATGGTCAGCGCGATGTGGATCAGCAGCGTGAACGCCGCCGTCACCGCGACCAGGCTCGACAGCCTGGCCTCCTGCCCCACGAAGAAGATCGCAAAATTGGCGAAAAGAAGGTCTTTGTTCGGCACCAGGGGCAGCCGCCCGACCAGCATCCGCCCCGCCGACAACAGCATCAGGCTACCGATCGCCACATCGGGCCGGCCGAAATGCCACACCAGCGCGATCAGCAGCGCCGCCGCGAGCAAGCGCGCGCTGTGAACCCAGAACACCCACCAAAGCGTCGCGCGTGGCAGCGAAAAAACGCGTTTCGAAAAGATCAGGAAGGGCAGCGACGCGGCGATCACCACCAGCACCGAGATCACGACCGATCGGGCGACCGGCGGCGGCAACGCGCCATAGGCGAACGGCAATGCGAGCAGTACCAGCAGCAAGGTCGCGGCGTTGCCCGCGATCGCCGACATGATGCTCACGTCCTTCACGGCGCCGAAGGGCGCCGCGACCATCGTCGCTCGCGTCCGCGCCCAGGCGTAGAAATAGGCTTCGCCCGCGTAGCCGAGCACGACTTCGTTCGCGATGCCCTTTTTCAATAGCGCGATCAGGCCTTCGGGCGGAATCCGCCACAGCCTGCGGAAGATAATGTAATCGCCGAGCGGTACCGTGAGATAGAGCGCGACCGACATCACATAGAACATTGGATCGCGCGGGATCGCGCCGCTCAGCCCCGCCAGCCCGCCGCCGAACAGCGCGCGCGCGATTCCCAGCAGCATGGCTGCGGTGATCAGCCCCCCGGCGACGATCGACCATCGGCTCGGCGGGTCGGCGGCAATCGCCGTCGGCGTTGCATTTCCCGCCGCATTTCCCATCGTCATCGGTTCGGCAATCGGCGCGGGCATCGACGCAGGTTCCTCAAAGGGCGACACCCTCGACAGGCGGTGGCGCGGCATGCCCTAGAGTTGCGGCGTAAAAACGGCAGCGCGCCGCGCGGGAATCTGGGCACCGCCCGGATGCGCTTCAACCCGGCGTGACACGGCCGCTCAGGCGGCAGGCTTGACTGCGTCGGGGTGCGCGGCGGCGAAGGCCGGTAGCGCGGTCGCCGCCGCGTCGATCGCGACCAGCCGCGGATAATCGTCGAGCGGCAGCGCGAACCGGCGCGCGTTGTACATTTGCGGCACCAGGCACAGATCGGCGATGCCGGGCGCGTCCCCGCCCAGAAACGGCCCCCGCCTCGCCATCTGCTCGAGCGCTGCAAAGCCGGTCGCGATCCAGTGGCGATACCAATCGTCCTTGGCGGCCTGGTCTGCCCCGAACTGGCTTTCCAGCCGCTTCAGCACGCGCATATTGTCGATCGGGTGGATGTCGGCCGCGATCACCATCGCCTGCGCCAGTGCATGCGCGCGCGCCATCGGATCGGCGGGAAGCAGCGGCGGATGAGGATAGGTCGCATCGAGCCAGTCAATGATCGCAAGGCTCTGCGTGATTGGGACACCGTCGACTTCGAGCGTCGGCACCAGCCCCTGCGGATTGCGCGCGCGATGATCGTCGCTCAGCTGTTCGGCGGCGACCAGGTTCACGGCCACGCGGTCATGCTCGACGCCCTTCAGCGCGAGCGCAATCCGCACGCGATAGCCTGCCGACGACCGCCAGTAATCGAACAGCCGCAGCTTCACGCGACTTCGCCGTCGCGGGGCGGCTCGGAGTTTCGTTCCAGCGCGACCTTGATCATCGCGACCATCGGATCGGCAAGCGCAAGCCCGAGCACGCCGAACAGGGTGCTCGCCAATATCTGCGACGACAATGTCAGCGCGGGCGGCATGTCGACGGTGTTGCGGGCGATCATCGGGATGACGACATAACCATCGAAGTTCTGGATCGCGAAGTAGATGACGATGGCCCAGATGCCCTGCTCGTAGCCCGCGGAAAAGCCGACCGCGACCATCAGCGCGCCCGACACAAGCGCACCGATGTTGGGAATGAACGCCAGCATGCCAGTGATGATGCCGAGCAGCAGCGCCATCGGCACCCCGGCTGCCCAGAGCGCCAGCCAGATCAGCACACCTTCGACCAACATGCCCAGCAGCCGTCCGGCAAGCAGTCGCCGCATCGTCAGCGCCATGCGATCCATCGTGATTGCCCATTCCGCGCGCATGTCCGACGGGACGAGCCATTCGAGTCCGCGCTCGTACAGTCGCGGCTCCATTGCGACGAACAGCCCGATCACCAGCACCATCAGCAGGCTGGCAAACGCCCCCACTGCTGTACCGACGAACGAGGTCAGCCGCCCGAACGACCCCATCGCCTGCTGGACGAGGCCATTCACATCGGCGCGGTCGGGCATCATGCCATGTTCGGCGGCCCATGCGAACAGCCGGTCGGCCTGCACCGACAGCGTCGCGCGCAGCTGCGCGAACTGATCGGCGACTTGCACGCCGGTCATGAAGACGACACCGGCGATGAAGGCGATCGTCAGCACGACCACAATCATCAGCCGCCATCCGCGCCCGATCGGCAGCACGCGGCCGAGCAGCCGCACGCCACCGTCGAGCATCGATGCGAACACCAGCCCGCCGAAAATGATCAGCAGCGGCTGGATCAGCAGCACCACCAGCGCGATCGCGGCCGCCAGCCCCAGCCACACGCTCGCGCGTTTCAGTTCCTGGCGGACGAAGGGGTCGCGCAGCTCGTTGGGGCCGGGACCCTGCACCAGATCGTCGAGCGCCGCCTCGTCACTCATGTCCGATCGCCTATTTCACGCGCGGCGCATGAAGCGACACGCCCGCGCGGCCGCCGCGGAACGACTGGCCCCACGTCAGCGGATTCCAGGTGCCTTCGCCGGTCTTGGAATAAGTGATGAATTCGGCGCGCCCGCCCAGGTTTTCCCACGGCACCGGCCCGCCGAGACCGAGTTGCGCCACCGGAAAGCGGCTGTCGGCACTGCGGTCACGGTTGTCGCCCATCACGAAGACATGGTCCGGCGGCACCACGACCGGGCCGTAGAAATCGCCTTCGCTGCGCCCCAGCTCGACGGTATCGTAACGGCGGCCATTGGGCAGTGTTTCGGTGATGACGGGCAGCTTGCAATGCTTGATGCCGTCGGCGCCGACCGTCATCGCGTCGGGCGAATACTCGCTCGCGTCGCAGGTCAGCTTGCCTTCGCCCGGGATCGGCACGCCGCCATAGGCGCGGATGTCCACCTGATGCAGCGGCCCGCGTTCGACCGGCTTGTCGTTCAGGATCAGCACGCCGTCGCGCACTTCGACCTTGTCACCCGGCAGGCCGACGACGCGCTTGATATAGTCAGAATTCCCGCCGGGTGGCGAAATGATCACGATATCCCCGCGTTCGGGCAGGCGGCCGAGCAGCCGCCCCTTGATGAACGGCAGCACGTGGAAGGTCGGGGAGATGTATGAATAGCCGTAGGGGAATTTGGACACGACGAGCTGATCGCCGACCAGCAGCCCTGGCAGCATCGATTCCGACGGGATGTAGAACGGCTTCGCCACGAAAGTGTGGAAACCGAGCACGGCGAGGACCAGCCAGAAAATGCCCTTCAGCTCGGCGGCCCAGTCCGTCTTCCCCTTCGGCGCCGCCGATTGTTGATCCGATCCGGCCTCCAACGCCATATCCTCGCTTGCCATGACTTCAACTTTCAACGCGCCACTGCCTCGATCACCACGAACGCCTGCGCCCAGGGATGGTCGTCGGTCAGCGACAAAAATATCCGCGCGGCGTGCCCTTGCGGCGTGATCGCGTCAAGCCTTGCGAGTGCCCCACCAGTCAGCGCCAGCGTCGGCGCGCCCGAGGGCGCGTTGACAACGCCGATGTCGCGCATGAACACGCCGTGCTTGAATCCGGTCCCGACGGCTTTGGAAAAGGCTTCCTTGGCAGCGAAGCGCTTGGCGAGCGTTCCAGCCTTGGTGAACGGCCGGGCGGCGGCCTTGGCGCGTTCGACGTCAGTGAACACGCGCGCCTCGAACCGGTCGCCGAACCGGTCGAGCGAGGCCTGAATGCGCTCGATGTTGCAGAGGTCCGAACCGATGCCGATGATCAACGCGCTGCGTCCATCGCTGCCCGCATCTTCCGTACCGCCTCGCCCAGCCCGGTGAAGATGGCCTCGCCGATCAGGAAATGGCCGATGTTGAGCTCGCGCACCTGCGGGATGGCGGCGATCGGCGCGACATTGTCGAAGGTCAGGCCGTGGCCGGCGTGCACTTCGATGCCGTTCTTGGCAGCAAGAGCCGCTGCGTCGGTCAGGCGGCGAAGTTCCGCTGCCTGCGCTTCGCCTGCAAGTTCGGCATAGCGGCCGGTATGAAGCTCGACCACCGGCGCGCCGAGCGATACCGCAGCGGCGATCTGGGCGGCGTCGGGCTCGATGAACAGCGACACCCGCACGCCGGCGTCGCGCAAAGCCAGCACCATCGGCGCGAGGTGATTATGCTGCCCCGCCGCATCGAGCCCGCCCTCGGTCGTGCGCTCCTCCCGCTTTTCAGGGACGATGCAGGCAGCGTGCGGGCGGTGGCGCAGCGCGATGCCGAGCATTTCCTCGGTCGCGGCCATTTCCAGATTGAGCGGGATCGTCAGGCCCGCCGCCAGCCGGGCGATGTCGTCGTCCGTAATGTGCCGCCGGTCCTCGCGCAGATGGGCAGTAATCCCGTCGGCGCCCGCCTCTGCCGCCACCAGCGCCGCGCGCACCGGATCGGGATAGCCGACGCCGCGCGCGTTGCGCACCGTCGCGACGTGATCGATGTTAACGCCAAGGCGAAGGTGGTTGGTCATGCCTGGGATCCCTTGGTGCAGGCGGCGGCGCTCAACAGGTCGTAGCTGAAGCCCTTCCCCTGCCAGACTTCCCCGAAATCGAACCGGGCCCGGTCCACGAAGACAATCGCGATCACATCGGCATCGGGCAGAATGAAGTTGCGCACTTCGACGCCGCCGATCGCGCCGCGCCGCTCGACGATCCGCACCGGTTTGGCACACCCCTTCAGCCGGACCGAAAACACCCATTGCCCGAGCGCGATGGACCCCAGCTGGGGCTGCCCGTCCCACATCTGTGCGCGCGCGGCATCGGGCAGCAGCTTTCCGGTCATCAGCGCGCGGTCGAATTTCCACAGATCCTCAGCGCTGCCGAATAGTCCCGCCGATGCGCCATAGGCGGTGAGGTCGAATCCGGCCTCGGGCTTGCCGTCGATGGTGCCCGACACGGTTGGCTTCGTCGTCGGAAAGGCGCCGAGCGTCTTCAGGCCGAGCGGCCCGGCGATCCGTTCCTGCACCAGCGCTTGCCAGCTCTTGCCCGTCACCGCCTCGAGCAGCGCGCCGGCGACGATATAGTCGCAGTTGTTATATTCCCAATTGCCGCCCGGCGCGCCCTTGACCGGCCCCGCGCAATAGCCGGTCAGCGGATCGCGGCTGCCCCGGTAGCCGGGTGCGTCATAGGCAGGCACCGATTGGGGGGTCGCTGCGGTGTCGTCGGGGTTAGGCAGCCCCGATTGGTGACGCAGCAGCTGGCGCACGGTGACCAGCCCCGCATTGGCGCTTTTGAACCCCGGCAGGTAGCGCGCGACGGGCTGATCGAGATCGACACGCCCTGCGGCGACTTCCTGCAAGACCAACGTGGCGACGATCTGCTTGGTCACCGATGCCCAGCGCCACAGGTTCGGCGCTTTCTGCTGAGCGATGTCGGTTTTTTGTCGGTGGATGACCGTCCCGCCTATGCTGACGATAATGTCGCTTGGCGGTCCGGTCAGCGCCACGCGGCCCACGGGGTTGAGATATGCAGGAAATTGCTTCCCCTGGGGCAACAATTGCGCCGAAACCGGCGGTGATACGGCAACCGCCACAGCCAGCGCATGAATCAGCCTCACGCCGTCAGCCCCCGGCTGCCGGGCTTGACCGGCGGAATCGCGGCGAGCTCGGGCGGCAGCGCGTCGGCGGGATAGGTCGGTATGTCGAGCTTGCACAGCGACACCAGCGGCACGCCGACATCGGCCGTCCCGTTCGACCGGTCGATGATGCAGGCCGCGCCCAACAGTTCGCCCGGATGCTGCCGGATCGCGGCGATACATTCGCGCGACGAAAGCCCGGTCGTGACCAGATCCTCGACCATCACCACGCGGGCACCCGCCTGGATCTCGAAATTGCGGCGCAGCTCGAACTGCCCGTCGACACGCTCGACGAAAATCGCCTTGCAGCCGAGCGCGCGCGCGGTCTCGTACCCAGGGATGATGCCGCCCATCGCGGGGGAAACGACAACATCAACCGGCCCGAAGGCGCCGGTAATCCGCTCGGCCAGCGCACCGCAAAGCCGCTCGGTCCGCACCGGGTCCTGAAACACCAGCATCTTCTGCAGGAACACCGGCGATCGCAGCCCCGACGACAGGATGAAATGCCCTTCCATCAGCGCATTCGCGGCCCGGAATTCGTCGAGCACTTCGGCTTCGGTCATCGCCTTCTTCGCCCTTCCACCGGGCGGCAACTGCCCGTTTTGATACGCGGTTGATAGGATCGCTGCCAAGCACGCGCAATCAGCGCGGCACAACCCTGCCCCAAAAAACGTATGCGACGCGCTTGAGGCAGCGGACGGGGCTGCGTATAGGCCCTGTCATAAAGGCGTGGCTGCGCCTGACCGCTCGCAGCGCGAGCACTCCAGAACTGGGGCGACAACGACTGATGTTGAAGATTGGGCGAAACAAGGGATTGATCGCGGCACTGGCCGCCACCGGGCTGATGCTGGGCGGCATCGGTCAGGCCAAGGCGCCGGCCACCGCACCCGCGCCGACGACGCAAGCCGTAACGGTAGATGCGGCGAAGCCAGTGGCAACCACGGCTGCTCCCGCAGCACCCGAGGCGACCAACCCGCTGCTGGCGGTCGATGGTGGCCCCGCCGTTGCGATCGACCCGAAGATCGGTCAGCCGGTCGACGGCTGGATCGACGTGCAGCATCAGGTGACGCCGACCGGCAAGCGCGCCGCATGGATGCACGATTCGGTGCTGGTCCCGGTCATCACCGCGATTTCGCTGTTCGTGCTCGCGCTGCTGATCTGGGTGGTGCTGCGCTATCGCCGCGCTGCCAATCCGGTCGCGTCGAAGACGTCGCACAACACGATGATCGAGGTGATCTGGACGCTCGCGCCGGTGATCATCCTCGTCGGTATCGCGGTGCCCTCGATCGGGCTGCTGCAGGCGCAGTACAAGCCCGCACCGTCGAACGCGATCACGCTGAAGGCGATCGGTAACCAGTGGTACTGGAGCTATCAGTACCCCGACAATGGCGGGTTCGAAATCACCGCCAACATGCTGAAGGAAAAGGGTGATGTTGCTGCCGGTGAGCGAGCGCGCACCGACGCCGACGGCCCGCCGCTCCTCGCCACCGACAACCGCGTCGTGCTGCCGGTCGGTGTACCGATCAAGCTGCTGACGACGTCGGCGGACGTTATCCATGCCTGGGCGATGCCGGCGTTCTGGATCAAGCTCGACGCAATCCCGGGCCGCATCAACGAAACCAGCTTCACCATCCAGAAGCCGGGCGTCTATTTCGGCCAGTGTTCTGAACTGTGCGGCTCGCGCCACGGTTACATGCCGATCACGGTCGTCGCCGTCGACAAGGCGACGTTCGACCAGTGGGTGGTCGCCAAGGGCGGAACGGTGAAGGGCGCAGCGCCTGCCCCCGCCGCCGCGCCGGGCGCTGCCGCACCGGCCGTGATCCCTGCCGTTGCAACCTCGAACTCTCCTGCACCGGCGCCTGCCGCTGCATCTTCGGACAAGTAAGCCATGACCGACACCGCTCTCCACCCCACGGCTTTTCAGGCACATGGCGATGACCATGCGCATCACGATGCCGATCATCTGCCCGGCTTCTTCGCGCGTTGGTTCATGTCGACCAACCACAAGGACATCGGCACGCTCTACCTGATCTTCGCGATCGTGGCGGGCATCATCGGCGGCGCGATTTCGGGCATGATGCGCGTCGAACTGGCGCATCCGGGGCTGCAGTATCTGCCGCAATGGGCATCGATCCTGGCGGGCGGCAGCGCCGTGTCGCAGGAACAATCTCTTCATCTGTGGAACGTGCTGATCACCGCGCACGGCCTGATCATGGTGTTCTTCATGGTGATGCCGGCGATGATCGGCGGCTTCGGCAACTGGTTCGTACCGATCATGATCGGCGCGCCCGACATGGCGTTCCCGCGGATGAACAACATCAGCTTCTGGCTGCTGGTCCCGGCGTTCGTGCTGCTGCTCGCATCGCCCTTCTTCGGCGGCGCGGGCACGGGCTGGACGGTCTATGCGCCGCTGTCGACGCAGGACAAGAGTCCGGCGGTCGATATGGCGATCCTGTCGCTGCACCTCGCCGGCGCGAGCTCGATCCTGGGCGCGATCAATTTCATCACCACCATCTTCAACATGCGCGCGCCGGGCATGACGCTGCACAAGATGCCGCTGTTCGTCTGGTCGGTGCTGGTCACGGCCTTCCTGCTGCTGCTGTCGCTGCCGGTGCTGGCCGCGGCGATCACGATGCTGCTAACCGACCGCAATTTCGGCACGACCTTCTTCGATCCGGCCGGGGGCGGCGATCCGGTGCTGTACCAGCATCTGTTCTGGTTCTTCGGCCACCCCGAAGTGTACATCATGATCCTGCCGGGCTTCGGCATCGTCAGCCACGTCATTTCGACCTTCTCGAAGAAACCGATCTTCGGCTACCTCGGCATGGCCTATGCGATGGTGGCGATCGGCGTGGTCGGCTTCATCGTGTGGGCCCACCACATGTTCACCACCGGCCTCAGCGTAAACGTGAAGATGTACTTCACCGCCGCGACGATGGTGATCGCGGTGCCGACCGGCATCAAGATCTTCAGCTGGATCGCGACGATGTGGGGCGGCTCGCTGACGTTCAAGACGCCGATGCTGTGGGCGATCGGGTTCATCTTCATGTTCACCGTCGGCGGCGTGACCGGCGTCGTGCTGGCGAACGGTGGCATCGACGATTACATGCAGGACACCTACTACGTCGTCGCGCACTTCCATTATGTGCTGTCGCTGGGCGCGGTGTTCAGCCTGTTCGCGGGCTTCACCTACTGGTTCCCGAAAATGTCGGGCCGGATGATGAACGAAGCGCTCGGCCAGCTCCACTTCTGGACGTTCTTCGTCGGCGTGAACCTGCTGTTCTTCCCGATGCACTTCCTGGGCCTGCAGGGCATGCCGCGCCGCATCCCGGATTATTCGCCGGCGTTCGCCAAGTATAACGAATGGGCGTCGCTCGGCTACATGATCATGGCCGCGAGCATGGTGTTCTTCTTCGCCAATGTGATCTGGTCGCTGCTGGCGGGTCGGAAGGCCGAGGGCAACCCGTGGGGTGAAGGCGCGACGACGCTCGAATGGACGCTGTCGAGCCCGCCGCCGTTCCACCAGTTTGAAACGCTGCCGGTGATCGACGCCGACGCGCGGCACTGATCGGACTTGGCGCTCTCCCGCCCGCGGGAGCGGGGCTAGGCGGACTTGCCAGTTTGCTGCCTGGCCAAAGTCGGTGAGGTTTTCCGGCCCGCCGATCGAAGAAGACCCTCACCCAACCCTCTCCCATGAAAAGTGGGAGAGGGCTTTGGATATGAAGACATGACGACGACCACGCTCACTGCGCCTCCAATCACCGCCGACTGGCGCGATTTCTTTGCGCTGACGAAGCCGCGCGTCATGCGGTCGGTGGTGTTCACGGGGCTGTGCGGCATGCTCGCGGCGCCGGTGGCACTACCGCTGCCGATCGCGTTCACCGCGATCCTCGGCATCGCCCTGGCAGCGGGCGCGGCCGGGACGCTCAATCAGTGGTATGAAGGCGATATCGACGCGCTGATGAAGCGCACCGCCAACCGCCCGATCCCGGCGGGGCGGATCGATCCGGAAGCCGCTTTCCAGTTCGGCGTCGGGGTAGGCGTATTCAGCGTGCTGCTGATGGGCCTCGCGGTCAATCTGGCGGCCGCAGCGTTGCTCGCCGCTTCGATCCTTTTCTACGTCGTCGTCTACACGATCGGCCTGAAACGCTTCACGCCCCAGAACATCGTCATCGGCGGTGCAGCGGGCGCGTTTCCGCCGCTGATCGGTTGGGTCGCGGCGACCGGCAGCGTCTCGCTGCTGCCGATGCTGATGTTCACGCTCATTTTCCTGTGGACGCCACCGCACAGCTGGGCGCTCGCGCTGCTGATCCGCGACGATTATGCCAAGGGCGGCGTGCCGATGATGCCGGTGGTGGCGGGCGCACGCGCGACGCGCTGGCAGATGCTGGGCTATGCAGTGGCGATGGCCGCCGTCGCGGTCGCCCCCTGGCCGCTCGGCCTTGCCGGTGCGCTTTACGGGATCGTCGCGCTGGTCGGCTCGGCAGTATTCGTCGCGCTCACCGCCTGGGTGGTCGCGGCAGCCGCCCCCACCCCCGCCGAAATGAAGGCTGAGCGCGTGCTGTTCGTCTATTCAATCTTTTATGTGCTGGCGATGTTCGGCGCGATTGTCGTCGACCGGTGGGTCGCGTGACGCCCGAGGAAGAGAAAATGGTCCGCGCCCGGCAGAAGTCGCGCTCGCTGGTGATGGCGCTGATCCTCGGCGGGCTCGTCGTGCTGTTCTTCGCGATCACGATCGTCAAGATCAAGGGCGGCCACGCATGACTCGCAAGCTTCGCACGGCGGTGCTGGCCGGGATCGGCGTCTGCTGCATGACCGGGCTCGGCTATGCAAGCGTGCCGCTCTATCGCATGTTCTGCCAGGTCACCGGGCTGAACGGCACGACGCAGCGCGGGCTGGCGGCCCCCGGCGCGATCGACCGGCAAGTCCGGGTCGATTTCGACGCCAATGTCGATCCCAAGCTCAAATGGACGTTCGAGCCGGTTCAGCGTTCGGAAACGGTGAAGATCGGCGCGCGCAGCATGGCGTTCTTCACCGCCACCAACAACAGCGACCACGACATCACCGGCAGCGCGACCTTCAACGTCTCGCCAGCGCAGGCGGGGCTGTATTTCACCAAGATCCAGTGCTTCTGCTTCAACCAGCAAACGCTGAAAGCCGGCGAGACCGTGCGGATGCCGGTGATCTTCTTCGTCGATCCGAAGATCGCCGCCGACCCCGATGCGCGCGATGTCAACACGATCACGCTCAGTTATACCTTCTACCCGGTGGATTCGCCCGCGCCCAAGGGCTAAAGCGCTTCCCACACGACATCCCAACCGACTTCAAATACGGGAAACGACGATGGCCGGTGCCAAGAACCACGACTACCATATCCTGCCCCCCAGCATCTGGCCGCTGATGGGCGCCAGTGCCGCGCTGACGCTCGCGGCGGGCGCGATCATGTGGATGCACAAGGCCGATCCGAGCGCGATCGTCTTCTACCTCGGTGTGGCGGGCGTGCTGGCGACGATGTTCTTCTGGTGGCGCGACGTCATTCGTGAAGCCCATGCCGGTGATCACACGCCGGTCGTGCAGCTGCACATGCGCTATGGCATGATCCTGTTCATCGCCTCCGAAGTCATGTTCTTCGTCGGCTGGTTCTGGGCATTCTTCGACTTCTCGCTGTTCCCCGCGCCGGTCGAATTCATCGGCGGCGAAGTGACCCGGCTGACCGAAACCGTGGCCAATGTCGCCGGGCAGTGGCCGCCCAAGGGCCTCGAGGTCATCAACCCGTTCGGCTTCCCGCTGCTGAACACCGTCATCCTGCTGCTGTCGGGTACCACCGTCACCTGGGCGCACCATGCCCTGCTTCACGGCGACCGCGATGGCGTGAAAAAGGGGCTGTGGATCACCATCATCCTGGGCGCGCTGTTCAGCTCGATCCAGGCCTATGAATATGCCGATGCACCGTTCCATTTCGCCGGGCTGAATTATGGTGCGTCGTTCTTCATGGCGACGGGCTTCCACGGCTTCCACGTGCTGGTCGGCACCATCTTCCTCGCGGTGTGCCTCGCGCGCGTCTATGCCGGCCATTTCACCCCGCGCCAGCATTTCGGTTTCGAAGCAGCCGCCTGGTACTGGCACTTCGTCGACGTCGTGTGGCTGTTCCTGTTCGTGTCGATCTATGTCTGGGGCGGCGCGGGCGCACCCGTCCACGCCGGCTGAGGTGGCCCCGCCGGGGTCGCCTCCACCGACGCCGACCCAGGTCGCGCTTCAGGGTCTGTGCCCCCGCTGCGGGAGCCGGACCCTGTTCCGCAGCTTCACGCAATTCGCTGATCGCTGCGGCGTGTGCGGCCTCGATCTGTCGAGCTTCAACGTCGGCGACGGCCCTGCGGCGTTCCTGACGCTCATCATCGGCGCGGTGATCGTCGCGCTGGCAATCACCGTCGAACTGAGCTTCAGCCCGCCGTTCTGGGTCCATATCATCCTATGGCTGCCGCTGACGGCGGCGGCCGTGGTCGGGTCGCTGCGGCTGGCGAAGGGCGCGCTGATCAGTCTGGAATATCGCAACGCCGCTGCCGAAGGTCGGATCAAGGACCGATGAAGCGCCTGCCGGTCATCCCGACCATCATCGTCACGCTCGCGGTCGCGGCGATGATAGCGCTCGGCGTCTGGCAGCTTCGCCGCGCCGACGAAAAGGCGGCGGTGCTGAAGACACTCGCCGCCAACCAGCATTTGCCGCCGATTGCCTTTCCCGCCATCCCGATCGGCGACGATCTGCTGTTCCGCAAGGCCAGCGCCTTCTGCCTCAGCGTCACCGGCTGGACCACGCAGTCGGGCCGCGATGCCCAGGGCAACAGCGGCTGGCGCAAGGTCGCGCGGTGCCGGACGGGCGCCGAGGGACCCGGTTTCGTGGTGCAAATGGGGATTGGCAGCGATCCCAATGTGCATCCCGCATGGAATGGCGGCAAGGTCAGCGGCTATATCACCCATGCCCCGAACGCTGATCCACTGATCGTGTCGATGCTGGGCGGCGGGGGACCAAAAACGCTGATGCTGATCGCCGATGCGCCGCTGCCGGGCTTGCGCGCCAACCCCGCGCCCGATCTGTCAGCGGTGCCCAACAATCACCTCGCCTATGCGGTGCAGTGGTTCGTATTCGCCGCCATCGCGCTGATCATCTACGCGGTGGCGCTGCGGCGCCGATCGCTTGCCCCCGCCACACCAGCCAAGTAACCCGGCGCCATGCAGTATCGCAGCACGCGCGGATCAGCCCCCGCGCTCGATTTTCAAGGCGTGACGCTGGCGGGCCTCGCCTGCGACGGCGGGCTCTATGTCCCCGATCACTGGCCGACGATGTCGCACCAGGCGATCGCCGACCTCGCCGGGCTCGATTACGTCGAGACGGCGGTCCGCGTGATGGCGCCCTTCACGCTCGGCGTGCTCGGTGAAGATGATCTGCGCGCGCTGTGCCGTGAAGCCTATGGCCGCTTTGCCCATGCCGCCGTCACCCCGCTCGTCCAGCTCGACGCGCAGCACTGGCTGCTCGAGCTGTTCCACGGCCCGACGCTCGCTTTCAAGGATGTCGCGCTGCAACTGCTCGGGCTGATGTTCGAACGCTTCCTGACCGGCAGCGATACGCCGCTGACCTTGATCGGCGCGACCAGTGGCGACACCGGCTCGGCCGCGATCGACGCGCTGGCCGGGCGCGCCGGGGTGGACATCTTCATGCTCCACCCGCTCGGCCGCGTCAGCGATGTCCAGCGCCGCCAGATGACGACGGTGCTCGCCCCCAACGTCCACAACATCGCGATCGAAGGCAGCTTCGACGACGCACAGGCGCTGGTGAAGGCGATGTTCAACGCGCCCGATTTTGCCAGCCGGTTCAATCTGGGCGCGGTCAATTCGATCAACTGGGCGCGGCTGATGGCGCAGGTGGTCTATTATTTCTACGCTGCCGTGCGGTTGGGCGCCCCCGAGCGCGCGGTCGCCTTTTCGGTGCCGACGGGCAATTTCGGGGATGTCTTCGCCGGCTATGTCGCCGCAAAGATGGGCTTGCCGGTTGCAAAGCTGATCGTCGCGACCAACGTCAACGACATCCTGCACCGGGCGCTGTCGGCGGGCGACTATTCGGTCGGCAGCCTGACGCCCACTGCCGCCCCGTCGATGGACATTCAGGTATCGAGCAATTTCGAACGGTTGCTGTTCGATCTCGGGGGGTGCGACGGCGCGGCGACGGCGGGCCAGATGCGCGGGTTCGAGGCGAGCAAGGCGATGACGCTCTCGCCGGCACAGCGAGCGGGGGCAGTGCTGTTCCACAGCGACCGGATCGACGCCGATCGGATGGCGATGGCGATGCGCTGGGCGCAAGACGCGGCCGGCGAAGTGATCGACCCGCACACCGCGATCGGCCTTGCGGCGGCGCGTCGCGCTGGCCTGAACGAAGTACCGGTGGTGACGCTGGCGACCGCGCACCCCGCGAAGTTCCGCGACGCCGTCGAGCGCGCCACCGGGGTGCGGCCCGCACTGCCGCCCCGCGTCGGCGAGCTATTCGACCGCGAGGAGCGCTATGTCACGCTCCCTGCGACGTTCGAAGCAGTGACCAGCCATGTCGGCGAACGGGCAACGGCGCGCGCGTGACGCTGCTCACCCTCATCGCCGAACCCTGGGCCGATTACGGGCTGGTCGATTCGGGGCACGGCCGCAAGCTCGAACGCTATGGCCGCTTCCGCTTCATCCGCCCCGAGCCGCAGGCGATGTGGGCGCCCGCGTCGGACAGTTGGGACGCCGATGGCGAGTTCCTTGCCGCGTCGGACGAGGATGGCGGCGGCCGTTGGGACCTGTCGCGCGACGTCCCGCGCGGCGGCTGGCACGTGCGGTGGGAGGAACTGCTGTTCACCGCCCAGAACACGCCGTTCCGCCACCTCGCCTTCTTCCCCGATATGGCGCCGCAATGGGCCTGGATGCGGGGGCACGTCGCCGAGGGCGACGAGGTGATGAACCTGTTCGGCTATACCGGCGTCGGCACCCTCGCTCTCGCCGGCAAGGGCGCGCGGATGACGCACGTCGACGCGTCGAAGAAGTCGGTCGAGGCGGGCAAGGCCAATGCCTTCCTGTCCGACATGGCCGATCGCCCGATCCGCTGGATGGTCGACGATGCCGCCAAGTTCACCGCGCGCGAAGTGCGGCGCGGGCGGCGTTATGACGGCATTTTCCTCGATCCTCCCAAGTTCGGGCGCGGGCCGGACGGCGAAGTCTGGCGGCTGGAGGAAGGTCTGTCTGGGCTGATCGCCGATTGCCGGCGGCTGATGGACGCCGACAGCAAGTTTCTGGTGCTGACAGTCTACGCGGTGCGCATGTCGGCGCTGGCGATCGGCGAGCTGCTGCGCCAGGCGATGGACGGCCTTGGCGGCACGGTCGAGGTCGGCGAAATGGCGGTGCGCGAGGAAGCGCGCGGACTGCTGCTGCCGACCGCCATTTTTGCGCGGTGGTCGAGGTAAGGCACCCCTACCCCCGCCCCGCGCGGATCGCCGCGGCGGCAAGCATCGGTGCGCCCGCCACCAGCAGCAGCGTCACCGCGCCCAGCAGCTTCAGCGCCCCCTGCCCGCCTTCGATCGACCCCGCGCCGAAGATCAGCAGCGGCACCGCGAGCGGTAGCATCACCAGCCCGGCCACCGCGCCGCCCCCCCGCAAGCCCGCAACCAGCGCCGACGTCGCAACCGCCAGTGCGGCAAGGCCGGGCGTACCGACCAGCAGGCCGATCTCGATCGCGACGAGCGCGTCGCCGCTCACCCCCAGCAACCCGCTCGCGATCACCGCCGCCAGCATCAGCGGCGGGCCGAAGCTCAGCCAGTGCGCGGCGATCTTGGCCGCACTCACCGCCACCAGCCCCACCCCGCGCACGCTCAACTGATCGAGCACCCCGCTTTCCATGTCGGGCGCGACCAGCCGCTCGACCGGCATCAGCGCCGCCAGCAGCGCCGCCGCCCAGATCACGCCGCCACCCACGCGCGCGAGCAGATCGCGGTCCGGCCCGACGCCGAACGGGAACAGCACCGCGACCAGCAGGAAGAAGGCGATCGGAAAGATCGCGCCGCCCCCAGCCCAGGCGCGGCGAACGTCACGGATGATGAGGGACAAAAACATCACCCCCTCCCCCGTTCGTTTCGAGCGAAGTCGAGAAACCGGCCACAAATGACAACGCCCGTGTCTCGACTTCGCTCGACACTAACGGTGTGGAGGGCTGGGCTCATGCAACGTGCCCCAGCCGCAACTCGCGCACCGCGCCCAGCGCGACCGGCTGGTGCGACACGATCAGCACCGCTCCGCCCTGCTCCCGGTGGCGGCCGATGATGGCGCCGAGCCGCTCGACCGACGTGACGTCCAGCCCGCTCGCCGGCTCGTCGAGCAGCCACACCGGCGGGCGCGCGGCGATCAGCGGCACCAGCGCCGCGCGCCGCTTCTGACCGGTCGACAGCAGCCGCACCGGCACTTCGGCCAGATGATCGAGCCCCGCCTCGACCAGTGCGTCGTCGATCCCTGCGCCGTCGATCGCCGCCCAGAACCGCAGCGCGCGCGCCAGCGGCAGTTCGGGGTCGAGCGCGTGCAGCTCACCCAGCCAGCCGCGCTTCGCCTCGCAGACAACCGCCCCCGACTCGGGCGCCAGCAGACCGGCCGCGACGCGCAGCAGGCTCGACTTGCCGACGCCGTTCGGGCCGCTCACCAGCAGCGCCTCGCCCGCGCCCACGCTGAAACTCACGTCCTCGAACAGCATCCGCCCGCCGCGTGCGCAGGCCACGCGATCGAAGGCGATCACGCCCGGCCCTCGGCCGCTTCCTCCAGCGCGTGCATCGCGTCGTCGGACAGCCCGAAGTGGTGGCCGACTTCGTGGATCACGACATGCGCGATCAGATGGTCGAGCCGCTCGCCGGTGTCGCACCACTCATCGAGGATCGGGCGGCGGTAGAGGTGGATGCGATCGGGCAAGGCGCCGCTCGCGCTCGCCTTCTCGCCCACCGGGGTGCCGTGATACAGCCCGGTCAGCGCGAACGGATCCTCGATCTCCATTTCAGCGAGCGTTTCCTCATCGGCGAATTCCTCGACGATCAGGACGATGTCGCGCAGATGGCTGGCAAAGGGTTCGGGCAGTTTTTTCAGCACGGCGCGCGCGCGGCGCTCGATATCGTCGATCGTCGGTGCTTGCCCCATCATGCACCGGTGATAGGCATGGCCACGAAGCCACGGCAAGAGGATGCAAGCGATGATCGAGCCCTTAAGCGAAGCCGAACGCGCCGAAGCGCTCGATGGCCTGCCCGACTGGGACTATGATGAAGCCCGCGACGGCATCCGCCGCACCTTCACCTTCGCCGATTTCGTCGAAGCGTTCGGCTTCATGACGCGCGTCGCGCTGCTGGCGGAAAAGGCCGACCACCACCCCGAATGGTCGAACGTGTGGAACCGGGTGGAGATTTTGCTGACGACCCACGACGCGGGCGGCCTGAGCGAGCGCGATATCGAACTGGCGGAAGCGATTGAGGAGCTGGTGGAGTAGGGAGAGGATTGCGGGGAGCACAAGGCTGACGCCTGCGGAAGGGGCGATTAGGTAGTCTGCAATCCCGTCTCGCGGTGGCGGCATTCGGCCATTGTAGTCCACCCGACAATGGCGCGTGCCTCAGCGGTAGCAGACGCTAGGCCAAGCGAAGTTGGTTATCTGCGTTTCGAAAGGAAGCGCCTGTTGCGCCTGACGTACGCGGCAACGTATCAAGCCTCATGAATCATGATTATACGCTGAATCGGCACCGGCCCGCTCCCCCTCCCGGCGCGGCAACGTATCAAGCCTCATGAATCATGATTATACTGCCTTTGGCATGTCGCTGGACGCCGGAAGCTGGGCGGAATGGGTTAGCGGTGCGATGTCATTCGCGGCTGTCGTCACCGCGCTCATTGGATACTGGGTCATCCATTTGCAGCGCGCATCTGACGATCGCAAACGCGATGTAGCAGCCGCGCACGGAGCCTTTTGGAAGGCGCTCGAAGTCCATAATCATATCGCCAACATCGCGAAACATTTCAGGGAAGGTCTAGATAGCATAGTCGCTCAAGACAAAAAGGTAATGAAATTCACAAGAATAAGGCCTCTTAACATACCGACAAAACACGCCCCAGAATTATCGACGGACGAAGTTAATTTCCTAATGAGGTCTAATTCAGCTGATATTTTGATGAAACTTTCCGAAAGCATCATTAGATACGATCTAATTAGATTTGCAATGGCCGAATACAAGACTCGTCATGAATCTTTCTTTGAACTGATGCCCTCCCCAGTTGAGGGTGATGGAGAGCGCTTCACACATATGCTTAGCCCGGAGCAACATGAAAAGGTGTTGCCCTATGCACTCATGATGGACAAGCTTCTGGATAGTATAACCGAGCTTCTGTCGGTCGGCGTGAAAGAGGGGGAATCTCTCTTGGGTCAATTTGAACCCAAGATGAGGACCTATTTTGGCAAATGGGGGCTTAAGTATGAGGGCAACAGCGAGGCAGTGGACTTATCAAAATACTCGCAACACTGATTGAAGCCTTTCGGCAAGGCCGACTTTCAATCACCGAAGGACTATGGTGTGACCGCAGTTCGCTGGCGGATGTAACTCGGCCAAGCGCCAAAACCGGCCATTAGCCGCCGAACTCAACCCGTCACCCCGTACTATCCACGCTGGCCCCAACGCTCCGGGGTGGCCATATCCCCCCCATCTGCGCTAACCGCACGCGCAACCCACACTCCACCCGAAAGCCCAACGCATGTCCCGTCCCGTCCGCGTTCGTATCGCGCCCTCCCCAACCGGTGAGCCGCATGTCGGCACGCTCTATACCGCGCTGATCAACGAAGGGTTCGCGCGTCGCCACGGCGGCAAGTTTATCCTGCGGATCGAGGATACCGACCAGAGCCGCTCGACTCCCGACAGCGAGGCCAAGATCATGGACGCCTTCGCATGGATGGGGCTCGAATGGGATGAAGGCCCCGACAAGGGCGGGCCGCACGCACCCTATCGCCAGAGTGAGCGCAAGGCGATCTACGGCAAATATGCCGACAAGCTGCTGGCAGACGGCAATGCCTTTCGCTGCTTCTGCTCGGCCGAGCGGCTGGAGGAAGTGCGCGCGGCGCAGCGCCGGGCGAACATCCCGCCGCAATATGACGGCCACTGCCTGTCGATCGACCCCGCCGAGGCCGAGTCGCGCGCCGCGGCGGGCGAGCCGCACGTGCTGCGCATGAAAGTGCCGCGCCACGGCAGTTGCGACTTCACCGACGGCGTCTATGGCGCGGTGTCGATGCCGTGGGCGAGCATCGACATGCAGGTGCTGGTGAAGTCCGACGGAATGCCGACCTATCACCTCGCCAATGTCGTCGACGACACCGAGATGGAAATCAGCCACGTCATCCGCGGCGAGGAATGGATGGCCTCCACACCGAAGCACATCCTGCTCTACACCTATCTCGGCCTTACCCCGCCCGAGTTCATCCATCTGCCGCTGATGCGCGCGCTCGACCGGTCGAAACTGTCGAAGCGGCGCAACCCGACTTCGACCTCGTGGTTCCAGGCGCAGGGGTATCTGCCTGAAGCAATGGTCAATTTCCTGGGGCTGCTGTTCGTGCGCCCGGCCGAGGGCGAGGAAGAGCTGATGACCAAGGCCGAATTCATTCAGCGGTTCGACATCGGATCGGTGTCGAAGGCGGGCGCGGTGTTCGATCTGGCCAAGCTCGACTGGCTCAACGGCCGCTGGCTGCGCGAGCGGCTCGAGCCCGCCGACTTTCTGGCGCGCGTGATCGGCTGGGCCAATGCCGAGGGCAAGTTCGAAGCCGGCCTTGAATCGGCGCGGACGCGGATCGACAAATTCGCCGATCTGCCGGGGCTGATGGGCTTCCTGTTCACTGCCGGCGTGACGGTGACGCGCGATGACTTCCCGACCGAAAAGCTCACCGAGGCGCAGGTCGCGCAGATCCTGTCCGCCACCTTCGCGCTGGTCGAAAAGCTGCCCGAATGGACCGAGGCGGCACTGTTCGAGGCGGTGAAGGCAATGTCGGTCGAGCTTGGCCTCAAGGCGCGCGACACGACGCCGGTGCTGTTCGTCGCGATCACCGGGTCGCGACGCTCGCTGCCGCTGTTCGGGTCGATGGCGCTGCTGGGCCGCTCGGTTTGCCGCGAGCGGCTCCGTGCCGCTGTCCGTCTGTTCGAGGCGGTACCGGAAGTGCCCGACGAGGATACGGACAGCGAGACGGCCGCCTGAGGGGATTTGGCGGGGGATGACGTTCGGCTATCCCATCCCCCTTCCCCCGTTAGTGTCGAGCGAAGTCGAGACACGGATGGTGTCGCCCAGGGCCTGTTTCTCGACTGCGCTCGAAACGAACGGTGGCGCGCGGACAGGATGAGGGACTAGGCGGCAACCGTGATTGCCACGCGGTCCTGATAGAAAGCGATATAGCCTCCAAGCGCCGCGACCTGCACGAACGGTTGGGCATAGGTCCATCCGATTGGCGTCGCGGTGGCGTCGTCCGCGGCGGCGAAGTAGGTCGCCTCCCCCTTGAACGGGCAGATGCTGGTCTTGGCCGCAACGGCCGCCAGCAGATCGAGCCGCACATCATCAGGGTGGAAATACCACACCAGCGCATGGCCCTGTTCGTCGACCACCACGGCGCGGTCGCTTTCGGCGATTACTTGGCCGCCCAGCCGCGCGACAACGCGGTTGGTGCGGGAGAGCAGATCGACCCGGTAATCGGGACGATCGATATAACCTGAAACGAGCACGTCAAATTCTCCTGGATGGCCCGATCAGGCGCGCAGCGCGCGATCGACGAGCAAAGTGTCGGTGTACATGTCGAAACGCTGGAGCTTGCCGTCGGCGACGCGCCACACATGTGCGAAGGGCGCATGCATTGCCTTGCCGGTCGCCTTGCTGGTGCCGCGATAGGCACCGATGCTGACGACGCGGTCGCCCTGAACGATGAAGTCGTCGGCCACTGCCGAGAAATCGTCCCAGTCGCGCATCAGCGGGACCAGCAGTTTCTCGACAACATCGATGGGCTGGCGCCACGTGCCGCTGTAATAGGGAAAGCCTTCGGCCTCGGTCCATTCGAGGTCGGGATGGAGCAGCGCGACGACCCCGGGCACATCGCCCCGGGCAACAGCCGCGTAGAAGGCTCGGACGAGATCAACGGGGTTGGTCATGACAGTTGCTTTCGGGAAAATTCCGGGTGCCCGCGCGCCAGGGGGAACAGCGCGCGGGCGGGGGAACGACGTTATGCGGCCAAGGCGGCTGCGGCTTGCTTGGCACGCTCGAACGCGGCCTCGCTGTCGGGATCGAGCAGGGTCGGCTGGTAGCGGACCTCGGCAATGTCGCTGACGCCCGCCTGATTGAGCCACGCGCGCATATAGGTCGACTGGTGATCGATCCCGAATGCGGGCGACGGCGCCGCCGGGCTGAACGCGCCGCTGGTATAGGCCAGCACCGCGCGCTTGCCCGTGAGCAGGCCGAAATAGCCGGTCGCGGGATCGAGCCCGAACAACAGCCCCGGCTGGTGGATGATGTCGATGTATTGCTTCAGCCGGTACGGGATGCCGCCGTTCCACATCGGCACTGCGAACAGATAGGTGTCCGCCGCGATGAAGCGCTGGGCGATCGACGTGATTTCATCCCACGCGGTCTTCTGGAGGCCGCTATGCTCCTGGCCGGTGATGATCGCGAGCTTGGCGTTGGCGCGATTGCCGTCAAAGTCGGGCAGCGGCTCTTCCCAGAGCCTGATCGTGTCGACTTCCAGACCCGGCGTCGCGGCGACCGCGGCGTCAAGATAGGCGCGGGCCACCGCCACCGAACGCGATTCGTCACGAGGCGATGCATTGATGAATAGCAGTTTCTTCATGGCTTCAGTCCTTTCCTTCGAAGAGACATTCGAGCGAGCGGTCAGCCCAGGGTGATTGCGAGAAATGCGCGCATAGCCGCGCCGATTTCCTTTGCATGGGTTTCGAGCGCAAAATGGCCGGTGTCGAAAAAGCGCACATCGGCGTTGGGCAGGTCGCGCTTGAACGCCTCGGCGCCGGCGGGGATGAAGAACGGGTCGTTCCGGCCCCACACCGCGAGCAACGGCGGCTGATGCGTGCGGAAATAGGCCTGGAAGCTGTCGTAGGCCGCGACGTTCGAAGCATAGTCGAGCAGTAGGTCGAGCTGGATCTCGTCATTGCCGGGCCGGGCAAGATAGAAGTCGTCGAGGTTGCGGCCGTCGGGCGACACCAGCGACGCATCGGCGCCATGCGTGTACTGGAACAACGTCGTCTCGGGCGCGAGGAAACCGCGCAGCGCGTTGCGGTTCTCGTCCGTCGGGTCGGCCCAGTAGGCCTGCACCGGGTTGAACGCTTCCGACACACCGTCGAGGTAGGCATTGCCGTTCTGGGTGATGATCGCCGTAATGCGCTCGGGGTGCCTGGCGGCGATGCGCAGGCCGACCGGCGCCCCATAATCGAAGATGTAGATGGCGAAGCTGGCGAGGCCGAGCACTTCGGTGAAGCGGTCGATCGTGTTCGCGATGTTATCGAACGTATAGGCGTACTGGTCACGCGGTGCCATCGCCGACTGACCGAAGCCGGGCAGATCGGGGGCGACGATGTGATAGGCGTCGGCGAGCTCGGGAATCAGGTCGCGGAACATGTGGCTCGACGTCGGGAAGCCATGGAGCAGCAACAGCGTCGGCCGCGCGGCGTCGCCCGGCTTCACGGTAGAAAATCTCGGTGCCGTCGACATCGACGGTCTTGAAACGAATGGTCATGAAAGCCTCCGGGTTGGTTTGATCGGACCGTCCTTGGCCCGTGGCACCCAATTAGAAGCTTCCGAATTTATGTATCAGATGGTAATATCGGTATCATAACTTCCATATATTGGAATATTGCGATGGACAGGTTCGACGCAATGCGGACGCTGCTGGCGGCAATCGACGGCGGCAGCCTGTCGGCGGCGTCACGCACGCTCGGCATGCCGCTCCCGACCGTCAGCCGCAAAGTCTCCGAACTCGAAGCGCATCTCGGTACGCAACTGCTGATCCGCACCAGCCGCAAGCTCGTGCTGACCGAGGCTGGCGAGGGATTCGTAGCGGCAGCGCGGCGCGTGATGGCTGATCTAGACGAAGCCGAACGCGCGGCCGCGGGCGAATATCGGACGCCGAGCGGCGACCTGCTCGTCACTGCGTCGCTGCGCTTCGGCAAGGCCTATCTCACGCCGGTCGTGCTCGACTTTCTCGCCGCCTACCCCCGCGTCAATGTGCGAGTTATTGCCGCCGATTACGTCGTCGACCTGATCGAGAATCACGTCGATGTCGCGATCCGGATCGGGCGACTGCCCGATTCAAGCCTCGTCGCACGGCGGATCGGCGATACCGGCTGGGTGGTGTGCGCCAGCCCAGCCTATCTGGCGGCGCGTGGCGTGCCGCAGGTGCCCGACGACCTTGCCGATCATGACTGCATTGCCTTTGAAGGCCTGCAGCCTGCGCGCAGCTGGCCGTTCGGCGTCGATGCGACCACACGCGCGGTCGGCATCACCCCGCGCTTTGCCGGCAACACCGCCGATGCCGTGATCGCGGCAGCCGTGGCGGGTGTCGGCATCGGCCGGTTGCTGTCCTATCAGGCCGTTGAAGCGATTGCGGCGGGCACGCTCGTGCCGATCCTGACCGACCACGCCCCGCCGCCGATGCCGGTGCATCTGGTGCATCCGGGGCTGCCGATGGTGCCGCTGAAACTGCGCGCCTTCATTGACTTCGTTGCGCCCCGGCTGCGCACGGCGCTGGCCGAAGCAAAACCGGCAAATATCGCCCGGGCTTGACCGCGCACCCTTGCGCTTGTGCACTGCAACGCGCACACTCGCGCGGCGGGGAGACAAACGCTTGGCAGCACCAGCCTTTGATGAGATGCACGGCGACGGATCGGCGATCCGCGATGCCTATGCGCTCATCGCCGACTGGCTCGACAAGGCGCCGCCCGATTTTCTGCAGACGCGGCGCGCGCAGGCCGAGCTGTTCTTCCGCCGGATCGGCATTACCTTCGCGGTCTATGGCGATGCCGATGCCAGCGAGCGGTTGATCCCGTTCGACATCGTGCCGCGCATCCTGTCGCGGCGCGAATGGTCGCGGCTGGAGGCGGGACTGATCCAGCGCGTCGGTGCGCTCAATGCCTTTCTGAACGACATCTACGGCCCGCGCGAGATCCTGAAGGCCGGAATCATTCCCGAAGCGCTGATCCTGCAGAACCCGCAATTCTGCCTGACCGCGATGTCGCTCCGGCCCGCCCACGGCGTCTATACGCACATCGCCGGGATCGACATTGTCCGCACCGGCCCTGACCAATTCTATGTGCTCGAGGATAACGCCCGGACGCCGTCGGGCGTGTCGTACATGCTCGAGAACCGCGAAGTGATGCTGCGGCTGCTGCCCGAATTGTTCGACAAGCACCGTGTCGCGCCGGTCGAGGATTATCCGGAAACGCTGCTCGCCACGCTGCGATCGGTGGCGCCGCCCTTTTGCCCCGGCCAGCCGACGGTCGCGGTGCTGACCCCGGGCTTCCACAATTCGGCCTATTACGAACACAGCTTCCTCGCCGACAAGCTGGGAGTCGAGCTGGTCGAAGGCAGCGACCTGACGGTGCGCGACAACATCCTCTACATGCGCACTACCGAAGGGCCGAAGCGGATCGACGTCATCTATCGCCGGGTAGATGACGATTATCTCGATCCGCTGGCGTTTCGCGCCGATTCGATGCTGGGCGTGCCGGGGATCGTCGCCGCGCATGCCGCGGGCAATCTGACGATCGCCAATGCGATCGGCACCGGCATCGCCGACGACAAGGCGATCTACAGCTATATGCCCGAGATCGTTCGCTTCTATACCGGGCAGGACGCATTGCTGGAGAACGTGCCGACCTGGCGCTGCCGCGAAGCCGAGGCGCTTGCTTATGTAATCGGCCATCTCGACGAACTGGTGGTAAAGGAAGTCGACGGTTCGGGCGGCTATGGCATGCTGGTCGGACCGCATGCGTCGACCAGCGAGATCGAGTCCTTCCGCGCGAAGCTGATCGCCAACCCGGAAAAGTTCATTGCCCAGCCAACACTCGCGCTGTCGACCTGCCCGACGCTCGGGCCGAGCGGCATCGTGCCGCGCCACGTTGATTTGCGCCCGTTCGTGCTGACCGGCGCGCAGGGTTCAAAGATCGTCCCCGGCGGGCTGACGCGCGTCGCGCTGAAGGAAGGGTCGCTGGTCGTCAATTCGAGCCAGGGCGGCGGTACGAAAGATACGTGGGTGCTCGATGATTAGGGCAACCTGTTTCTTTGAGGTCCCCACCCCCTCCCCGTTTGCACTGAGCTTGTCGAAGTGCCGTTCTTATTTTGAGCGCTTGCAACAAAAGGCAGGGCTTCGACAAGCTCAGCCCGAACGGGCAAGGCTGGAAACTGAATTTTGCGGGAGGTACTGCTAAGTGCTCTCGCGCACCGCCTCTGCCCTGTTCTGGACTGGCCGCTACATCGAGCGCGCGGATTTCGTGTCGCGACTGATCGACGCGACCATCAGGCTTGCGGCGCTCCCCTCAAGCTACGGCGGCGACGTCGCGGCGTGGACTGGCGCGCTCGCCGCCGCCGGCGCGCGGCAGAGCTTCGAAGCGATCCATCCGACCCTCAGCGAGCGCGCGGCGGTCCAGTTCCTGTCGCTCGATCCCGCCAATCCCTCGTCGATGCGTAGCTGCATCGAACGCGCGCGCACCAATGCCCGCGCGGTCCGAACCGCGCTGACGGCGGAAGGCTGGGAAGCGATCAACGCGGCGTGGCTCGACATGCAGCGTTTCGGCGTCCAGCTCGACAGCCGCCCGACGCTCAACCGCCTGCTCGAATCGGTGCAGTCGGCGGCGCTCTCGTTCGATGGCGCCACGCACCGAACGATGCTGCGCGACGATGCCTATTGGTTCATCCGGATGGGCGCGACGATCGAACGCGCCGACAACACCGCGCGGCCGCTCGACGTGAAATATCACCTGCTGCTGCCGCGCGACGAGCCGGTCGGCGGCAGCCTCGACTATTTCCAGTGGACGACGATCCTGCGCACAGTGTCGGCGCTGACTGCCTATCGCCACGTCTATCGCGACAGCGTGAAGCCTTGGCTGGTCGCCGACCTGCTGATTCTCAACCGGCGCATGCCACGCTCACTGGCGGCGTGCGCGAGCGATATGGTGCGCTATCTCGACCTGCTCGGCGCGGCGAGCGGCAGGCGCGGACCGGCGCACCGTCAGGCGAACGCGCTCGCGACCCGACTGCAGAATGCGCGGATCGAGACGATCTTCGCGAGCGGACTGCACGAAGCGATTCAGGAATTCCTGGCCGAAAACAACCGGCTGGGAGTATTGATCAGCGAGCAATATCTCTTCTGATGCTGCTGACGATCAACCACCGCACCCGCTATCGCTATGATAGCACCGCCAGCGACGTCATTCAGGCGCTGCGGCTGACGCCGGGCCCGCATGACGGCCAGCACATCCGCCGCTGGCGGATCGACGCCGATGTCGATGGCTGTTTCCGCGATAGCATCGATGCGTTCGGCAACCGCGTGACGATGTTCTACCCCGACCGGCCGGTCAACGACGTGACGATCATCGTGACCGGTGAGGCCGAAATGATCGATACCGTCGGATCGATACGCGCCCCCGAACCGCTGCCACCTGCGATTTTCCTGCGCTCGACTGCGCTGACCGCACCCGACCCTGCGATTGCCGCGCTCGCCGGACGTTTCGCAGGCGGGACAAAGCTCGCCGCGCTGCACGGCCTATGCGACGCGCTTTTTGCCGAAATGCGCTTCGAGGTCGGCGCGACCGACGCCCGGACGACTGCGGCGGCGGCACTCGCGGCCGGGCACGGGGTCTGCCAGGATTTCGCGCACATTTTCATCGCCGCCGCACGCCATCTCGGGGTGCCGGCGCGTTATGTGTCGGGGCATCTCGCCCGCACACAGCAACAGGAAGCCGCGCATGCCTGGGCGGAAGCCATGGTACCCGATCTCGGCTGGGTCGCCTTCGACCCCGCGAACGGCATCTGCGCGACCGATTCCTATTTGCGAGTCGCAGTCGGACTCGATTACCTTGATGCCGCGCCGATCCGCGGCGCGCGGCGCGGGGGCGGCGGCGAATATCTGAGCGTCACGGTCGATGCCGAAGCCGCGATGCGCCAGTCCCAGAACTGAAGACCGGGGAAACGGACAGACAGATGACTTACTGCGTCGGCATTCTGGTGCGTGAGGGGCTGGCGATGCTGGCCGACACGCGCACCAACGCGGGCGTCGACAATATTTCGACCTATCGCAAGCTGCGCCTGTTCGGGAACGACGGCAAGCGGCTGATCATGATCGCCTCGGCCGGCAGCCTGTCGACGACGCAGGCGGCGCTGCAACGGCTGACGCGCGGCATCCTCAACCCCGAAACCGGCGAGACCGAAACACTCGACACCGTCCCCAATATTTTCGCCGCCGCGCTTGCCGCCGGCCGTGCGATCCGGGCATCGCGCGATGCCTTCGAAAGCCTCGAGCAGGCCGACATCAACTTCAACACGACGTTTCTGGTCGGCGGATCGATCGACGGCGAGCCGACACGGCTTTTCCTGGTCTATCCGGCGGGCAACGCGATCGAATGCCAGCCCGACACGCCTTTCCTCCAGATCGGCGAGAACAAATACGGCAAGCCGATCCTCGACCGTGCGCTCCATTACGACACGCCGATGCGCGAGGCTGTGAAGGTCGCGCTGATTTCGTTCGACTCGTCGATCCGCTCGAATCTGGCGGTGGGGCTGCCGATCGACCTGGCAATTGCCGACAGCGCCGCCGGCAGCACGCGGGTGATGACACGGATCGAAGTCGATGACCCCTATTTCACCGACCTGTCGCAGCGCTGGTCCGATGCGCTGACGGCGGCGCTGACGACCATCCCGCCGCCGCCCTATGCCGGTAACTAGCCGACGAGTGTCTTGAGCGGCACTCCCGGATCGGCAAGTTGGGCGGGATCAGCTCTGACCGCACCGGCCACCAGCGCCCGGCCCGCGACATAGTCCTTCACGGCATTGACGCAGTCGAGCGCAATCACCGCGCCATCCTTCAGATAGACGACCGAAAAACTGCGCGCCGCCGGATCGCCGCGCAGCACCGTCGCGTCGCATCCGATCGAGAGGCCCACCGTCTGCAGCTTCAGATCATATTGGTTCGACCAGAACCACGGCACCGCGTCATAAGGCGTCGGCACGCCCAGGATTGCGCGCGCAGCGACGGTTGCCTGGTCGTTGGCGTTCTGAACCGATTCGAGCCGGATCGCGCCGCCCCCGGCAAAGCGGTTCGCATGCAGCGCACAGTCGCCGATCGCAAAGACATCGGCCAGGCTGGTCCGGCAATGATCATCGACGCGCACGCCGTTGCCGCCATCGGCGCCCGCTGCCAGCAGCGGTGCCACGGCGGGCACGATGCCGATGCCGACAATCACCAAGCCAGCCGCGATCACCGACCCGTCGGCGCGTCGCACGCCACAGGCGCGCCCGTCCGCAGTCTCGATCGCGGCCACCGATGCGCCGAGATGAAGATCGACGCCGTGCGCGCGGTGCTCGGCGGCGAAGAAAGTCGATAGCGCGGGCCCCGCAACGCGTGCGAGCAGCCGGTCGGCCATTTCAAACAGCGCAACCGATTTGCCGAGCTTGGTCAGGACGGCGGCGGCTTCGAGACCGATGTAGCCGCCGCCAACGATCGCGACGCGCTTTACGTCTTGCAGATCGGCGAGCAGCCCGTCGATGTCAGCGCGCTTGCGGATGTAATGCACACCAGCCGCATCCGCGCCCGCGCAACTCAGTCGGCGCGGCGTGCCGCCCGCTGCCCAGATCAGCTGGCCGTACCCGACCTCGACCCCGCTTGCGCAGGTCAGCCGATGCGCGGCGGCATCGACCGCCACGACCCGCTCGCCAAGCAAAAACTCGACCGCCCGCTCTGTCCAGAACTCGGGCTTGCGGATCAACAGCCGATCGAAGCTCTTGTCGCCTGCCAGATAGTCCTTCGACAGCGGCGGGCGTTCATAGGGCAGCTCGGGCTCGTCGCCGATTACCAGCACCGACCCCGCAAAGCCGCCCTGGCGCAGCGTGATCGCCGCCTGCGCGCCGCCGTGCCCGGCGCCGACAATCACGACATCGGCGTGACGCATGCTCAGCTCTGCCACTGCACCTGCGCGCCGAGGCTGACGAGATTGCCGACGAAATCGGGGTGCGCGCGGCGGATCGGATCGGCGTCGAGAATTACCGATTCACCCTCGATGCTGGTCGCGATCATCAGCAGCGCGATCGCGACACGGATGATGTAGGGCGATGTGACGGTGCCCGGCCGCAATTCTTTGCCGCCGAAGGTGATCAGCCGGTGCGGATCGCACATCAGCGTATGCGCGCCGAACAGCGCGAGTTCGGTATGCCAGCCGAGCGCGCCTTCATAGACCTTGTTCCAGAACATCGTCTGGCCCTCGGCCCGCACGCCGAGCGCGATGAAGATCGGCAGCAGGTCGGCAGGGATGTAGGGCCAGGGCGCCGCCTCCACCTTCATGATCAGCGTGTCGGTGAAGGGACGGCGAACCTTCAGCTGCTGGCCGCCGGCGATGCTCGACAGACCGTTCTCGTGCACGATTTCGGCCCCGAACTTGGCGAAGGTGCGGTCGATCAGCGGGAAGAACTCGGGATGCTGGTTGCGCACCGAAATCGACCCGCCCGACACCGCGCCGAGCGCGAGGAAGGTCGCGATCTCGTGGAAATCTTCCCAGAAGGTATAGTCGATTCCGGACAGCTCACGCACGCCCTCGATCGTCACGCGCGAAGTGCCGCCGCCGGTGATCCGCGCGCCCATTTCGCTCAGGAAACTACACAGCTCCTGCACGTGCGGCTCGCACGCGGCGTTGGTGATGTGCGACACCCCGTCGGCAACGACCGCGCAGAGAATGAAATTCTCGGTCGTGGTGACCGAGGCATATTCGAGCCACATGTCGGCGGCAGGAAAACGCTTGGGCGCCGCGAGCGCGATCACCGACGGATCATGATCATCGACCAGCGTGCCGAACGCGCGGAACACTTCGATGTGCGGATCGAGTTCGCGCGCGCCGAGCGTGCAGCCCTTGGTTGCGCCCTGCAGCGCGGCCGTGCCCAGCCGATAGAGGAACCCCGGCACCAGCAGCACGGCGGCGCGCATCGCCTCGGGCGAACGCGCGGTGACACCTGCGTTCATCTGGCGATGTTCGAGCTGCATCACCTGCGTGTCGGTGTCCCATTCGACCTTCGACCCGAGTTCGCGGAAGATCTCGACCAGGCGGCGGACATCGGTGATGTCGGGCACGTTGCGCAGCGTGATCGGTGCCTCGGTCAGCAAGGTCGCGCACAGGATCGGCAACACGGCGTTCTTGTTGGCGGAAGGCTTGATATGGCCATTCAAAGCGCCCCCGCCCCGCACCAAAAGCGACGTCACGCACATTCTCCAGTTCGTGGGAAATAAACCTTGGGGTTATCGGCAAGCGCGATTGCTGTCCATCCCTGCCCGGGCACCAGCCGCGCCCCCGCACCCCCTTGGCGTGCGCGATTTTGGCGTTAGACCATGGGCAATTACGTTAAAAAGGGGTGTTTCCATGAAACTGCGGGCGATGGCGCTGGGCGCCGCTTTACTGGCGTCAACTTCTTCTTTTGCCCAGAGCGCGCCCGCCCCCACCCCTGCCACGGCAGACAAACCCAAACCGCCGAAGTGGGACGTCAACGCACCCCCCGGCATGACGACCCGGCAAGTGCCGATCGACGTTACCGAAGGCAGCTGGATGAACGTCGATGTCTCGCCCGATGGCAGGACAATCGCGTTCGATCTGCTCGGCGACATCTACACGATGCCGATCACCGGCGGCACGCCGCGGCGGATCGCGGAAGGCCTTGCCTATGAACAGCAGCCGCGTTTCTCGCCTGATGGCAAGCGGATTGCCTTCACGTCCGATCGCGGCGGCGGCGACAACATCTGGATCATGAACATCGACGGCAGCGACAAGCGCCAGCTGACCAAGGAAGATTTCCGCCTGCTCAACCAGCCAAGCTGGTCGCCCGATGGCCGCTTCATCATCGCCAAGAAGCATTTCACAACGCAGCGCTCGCTCGGCACCGGCGAGGTCTGGCTCTATCACGTCTCGGGCGGCGGTGGCGTGCCGCTGGTCAAGCGCGCAAGCGAAGTCCTGCAGAAGGAACTCGGCGAGCCGATTTTCGCGCCAGATGGCAAGAGCCTGTATTTCACGCGCAATGTCACGCCGGGGCCGATCTTCGAATATGCCCAGAATTCGAACACCGACCTGTTTCACATCGACCGCTACGACATCGACACCGGCGAAACATCGACGGCGGTATCCGGGGTCGGCGGGTCGGTGCGCCCGTCTCCGTCGCCCGACGGCAAGCTGATCGCGTTCGTCCGGCGCGAACGCGCGAAGTCGAAGCTCTACGTCAAGGACCTGATGTCGGGCGAGGAGCGCAAGATTTATGACGCGCTCGATCAGGACGTGCAGGAAACCTGGGCGGTGACCGGCGTCTATCCGAACATGGCCTGGACGCCGGACAGCAAGCAGGTCGTCTTCTGGGCCGGCGGCAAGATCCGCCGCGTTGGCGCCGACGGGTCGGGCGCGGCGGAAATCCCCTTCCGCGTCGCCGACACGCGCGTCGTGATCGACGCAACGCATCCGGTGGTCGAGGTCGCGCCTGCGAGCTTCGCCACAAAAATGCCGCGCTGGGCCGAAGTATCGCCCGACGGCAAGTCGGTGGTGTTCGAAACGCTCGGCAAGCTGTGGGTCAAGCCGATGGCGGGCGGCGCAGCGCGGCGATTGACCAGCGACGCGAGCGATGGCTTCGAACTCTGGCCGAGCTGGTCGCGCGACGGCAAGTCGATCGTCTTTATCGGCTGGACCGACGCCAAGCTCGGCACGGTTCGCACGGTTGCCGCCACCGGCGGCGCCGCGCGCGACGTGACGGCGCGACCCGGCCATTATGCCCGCCCCAAATTCTCGCCCGACGGCAAAACCATCGTGTTCGAGAGCGGACGCGGCGGTGGGCTGACGTCGGACCAGTGGAGCGAGAATGCCGGCGTCTACCGCATCGCTGCGACCGGCGGCACCGCGACGCGCATCGTCGACGACGGCGCGGCGCCGCAGTTTGGCGCCGCAAACGACCGCGTCTTCATGATCGGCAGCGATCGGGGCAAGCGCCAGCTCATTTCGACCGACCTGAACGGCGAGGCCAAGCGCGTCCATGCGACCGGCGATCTGGTCAATGATTTCCAGGTCTCACCCGACGGGCAGTATTTCGCCTTTCGCCAAAATTACGAGGCCTTTGTGATGCCGCTGCTGCCCGGCACACAGGATGTGTCGACCGATGCCAAGGGCGGCCCGCTGCCGGTCACGCGGGTCAGTGGTGAAGGCGCGGACTTCATCCACTGGTCGAACGGTGGCGCGCAGGTCCACTGGAGCCTCGGCCCGATCGTCTACACCGCGCAGACGAATACGCTGTTCGCGGCCGCACCCGCCAGCGGCGACGCGGCCAAGTTCGATCCGCCCAAGACCGGCGTCTCGCTGTCGATGGACGTCGCCGCGGCCAAGCCGACCGGCATCGTCGCACTCGTCGGCGCGCGCGTGGTGACGATGGCGGACAAGTCGGGCGGGATCATTGACGACGGGGTCATCCTGATCAATGGCGACCGCATCGCCGCGGTCGGCAAGCGTGGCACGGTGACCATCCCGGCGGGGGCGAAGACGATCGACGTCACCGGCAAGACGATCATTCCCGGTCTGGTCGATGCACATGCGCACGGGCCGCAGGGCGACGACGAACTGGTGCCGCAGCAGAATTGGTCGGCGATCGCCAACCTCGCCTTCGGGACGACGACGATCCACGATCCCTCGTCGCGCGCCGCCGAAATCTTCGTCGCGTCGGAAATGCAGCGCGCGGGCAAGATCGTCGCGCCGCGCATCTTTTCGACCGGCGAAATCGTCTATGGCGCGAAGTCGCCCGACGTTTATGCCGAGATCAACAACTATGAAGACGCGCTCGCGCACGTCCGCCGCCTGAAGGCGCAGGGCGGCCATTCGGTCAAGAACTACAACCAGCCGCGCCGCGAACAGCGCCAGATGGTCGTCAAGGCGGCGCAGGCCGAGGGAATGGAAGTGGTGCCCGAAGGCGGCTCGCTCTACAATATGGACCTGAGCCTGATCCAGGATGGCAATTCGACGGTCGAGCACAATGTCCCGCTGTCGACCTTCTACGCCGACTTCGTCAGCCTTTGGGCGCAGACCAAGACCAACTATACGCCGACCTTGGTCGTCACCTATGGCGGCCCCGCCGGTGACCCCTATTGGCGCGCGCACACCGATGTGTGGAAGCACCCGCTGCTGACCAAGCACGTCCCGCCCGGCCTGCTCGCGGCGCAGAATGTCCGCCGCGTGCTCGCCCCCGAGGAGGATTATGTCGACGGGCTAAGCGCGCGCGAGGCGAAGAAGCTCGCCGACAAGGGCATTCAGGTGTCGATCGGCGCGCACGGGCAGCAGGCGGGCCTCGGCCCGCACTGGGAGATGTGGAGCTTCGTGCGCGGCGGCTGGAGCAATATCGATGCGCTGCGGGCCGGCACGATCATGCCCGCGACCTCGCTTGGCTACGCCAAGGACATCGGCTCGCTCGAAGTCGGCAAGCTCGCCGATCTGGTGGTGCTCGATGCCGATCCGACGGTCGACATCCGCAATTCGGACAAGGTCAGCCGGGTAATGCTCGGTGGCCGTCTCTACGATGCCGCGACGATGGACGAAGTCGAGACAGGCACCCGCAAGCGCGCGCCCTATTGGTGGCAGGCATCGGGCAAGGCGAGCGCGGGCACGGTCAGCGAAAGCCACAGCGACGGCGACACCTGACGCCCATATTGCCTCCACACTGCCGAATTATCCCCTGAGTCGTCGCTCGTACTCGACGATTCAGGGAGGCGGAAAATGCGGACATTCGGCCGGCAGGCACTGATTTCAGGCGTGGCATTATTGGCGCTGGGCGTCAGCGGTTGTTCGGGGTCGTCGACTTCTTCGGGCACGGTTTCGGTGACGCCGACCCCCAGCCCGACGCCGACGCCGACGCCAACCCCCACGCCGACGCCCACGCCGACACCCACGCCGACGTCGAGCACATCGACCGCAGCCGTCGATTGCCCGTTCAGCGGCACTTACACCGGTTCGTACAGCTCGGGCGGCACATTGACCGCGACATGGAGCTGGACCTGTTCGTCAACGCGCCGCACGCTGACAGGGAACGGCCTGCCGAACCATAGCGTCGGCACCTTCCCAAGCACGGGGAATCCCAACACGATCAGCGCGCAAACGGTAAATGCGTCGATGACGCTGACGCCGACGCTCGCCTCGGCCAATGTTACCCCGGGGATGACGGTGATCGCCTATGCGCGCAACAGCGTGAAATTCGACCCGGGCACAGCGGGCACCTGCCCCGGCACCGCGACGACCGCGTCGAACTGCAACCTCGCCAATGGCACCGATGTCTGGCGGATCGAAGCGCTGGGGCAGAGCGTGTTCGACTTCGGCGTTGATTCGAACAACGCGCACGTCCAACCGACCGGTGTCTATCATTATCACGGCATGCCCGAAGGACTGCTGACCAACGCCGGTGTCACGTCCGCCGCGCCGCGCATGCTGCTGGTCGGCTGGGCGGCGGACGGCTATCCGGTCTATGCGCGCTATTGCTACAGCACCGCCAACAATGCCTCGAGCGCGATCAAGGTCTGCACCGGCAGCTATGTGAAGGACACGGTCGCTGACTCGGGTCGGCCCTCGACCAGCTTTGCGCCGCTTGGCGCCTTCACCTCGGACTGGAATTACAGCGCCGGATCAGGTGATCTCGACGATTGCAATGGTCGCACCGGAGTGACGCCGGAATTTCCGAACGGCATTTATTATTACATGGTAACAGATACTTATCCATATTACGGACGTTGCTTGAAGGGCACGATCCAGTGACGAGCAAGCGGGCGACCATCGCTGTCATTGCTGTGGTCGCCGCATCGCTCGGCGCGGTTGCCGAGTCGCAGGAAGGGAGCGGGCCGCCTCCCGGCGGTCCGCCCCCCGAGGCGATCAAGGCCTGCACCAAACAGACTGCTGGCGCCGCGTGCAGCTTCACCGGGCGCGGGGGGCAAAAACTGACCGGGAGCTGCTTTGCGCCGCCCGGACGGGTCCTCGCATGTCGCCCCGTGCGCGGCCCCGGCGGTGCACCACCACCGGGCGGGCCGAGCGAAGGCGGCGCGCCCGGTGGCGGACCGCCCGATCGCGGCGGCGGGGGCACCGCCATCGCCGCGACACGGCTGTCAACGGCCGGCGTGGGCTGCGCGCTCCGCCACGATGCGCCCAACGCCGCGATCGGCATCGCCAGCCGCTATGCATGGAGCTGCGACGACAGCAGCCGCACGCTCGTCGCAAACGGCATTCCCGACCATGCAACCGGCGCTTTCCCCAACTCCGGCAACCCCAACCGCATCGCGGCGCAAACCGTCAGCATCGCGCTGCCGCTCAAGCCCGTTGCCGAGACCCGGGCGTGGCTGGTCAAGATCGCGGGCTATGCGCTGAACGGCATCAAGTTCGACCCCGGCACGGCGGAAAGCTGTACCGTCAATTGCGGCAATGGCGGGCGCGGCCCCGGCGGCCCGTGGCGGATCGAGGCACTGGGCCAGAAATTCTTCGATTTCGGGGTCGACGCCAACAACGCCCATGTCCAGCCGGACGGAGCCTATCATTACCACGGCGTCCCCAACGCGCTGGTCCGGCGAGACCGGATGACGTTGATCGGCTGGGCGAGCGACGGCTATCCCATCTATGGCCGCTATGGCCATGCTGCGGCGATGGACCCCGCCAGCCCGGTCCGGCCGATGCGGTCGAGCTATCGCTTGAAATCAGCCCCCGATGCCGGTCGACCCGCGATCAGCATCGCGCCGATGGGGACTTTCACCCAGGATTATGCCTATGTCGCGGGGTCGGGCGATCTCGACGAGTGCAATGGCCGCCGCGACGTGACGCCGGAATTCCCAAACGGCGCCTATCATTATTACGCGACCGACAGCTATCCGTACATCCAGCGCTGCACGAAGGGGCGGCCCGCACCGGGCGCCGATGACCGTCCGCGCAGGCTGTTCGGATGATACGCGTTGTGGTCGCGTTGCTGCTGCTGGCGGCGCTCGCCTGCGCGGCAGTGGCGAACGCTCATCTGCTTCCCAAGCAGAATGCTACGCTGCATCTGATCGGCGATAAGGGCTATCTGGTGGTCTCCGTCCCAGTCAGCGCGCTGACCGATGTTGATGATAATCGCGACGGGCTGCTCGACAGTGCTGAGCTCGCGCGCCACAGCGTCGCGATCGGTCGCGAGTTTCAGGCGCGCTTTCGCATTGCGTCGCCCGACGGACCGGCGCCGACCGAACTGGCGTTGGTCGCCCACCCCGGCAGCGATACCGGCCTGTCGGACCCGACGCGGTACGTCGTCATCCTTGCCGGCGCGCAATTCGCTCGCCCACCCGATAGCGTTGCTATCGACACCGACCTGTTCGGCAGGGCGGCCGACGAACGGCAGATCACGCTGCGCGCGCGCCGCGACCAGAATGTCGAAGTGAGCGTGCTCGACGCGAGCAATGCCCGGCACGCGTTCTTCCGCGGCCCCTGGGCGATCTTTGGCGATTTCATCAAGCTGGGGATCGAGCATATCCTGACCGGCTATGATCATCTGCTGTTCCTGCTGACCGTCATCGTCGGCGCTAGCGGCTGGCGCTACTGGCTGAGCGTCGTCACCGGCTTCACGATCGCGCACAGCATCACGCTGACGCTCGCGGCGCTCGGGCTAGTGCAGGTGTCGGCAGCGATCGTCGAGCCGCTGATCGCGCTCAGTATCGTTGGCATGGGCGCGTATAATTTGATCCGTCTCGGCGGCGATGCGCGCTGGCGCGTGGCACTGGTGGTGGGGTGCGGCCTGCTGCACGGATTAGGTTTCGCATCGGCGCTGGGCGACATGGGATTGAGCGCAGGCAACCGGATCGCGACGCTCGCGGGCTTCAACATCGGCGTCGAGATCGGGCAATTCACATTTCTCGCGGGGGTACTCGGGCTCGGCTGGGTGGCAAGTCGCGTGCTGCGGCGGCGGGCAACCGCGAACCTGCCGCGCCTTGCCTCCGCGCTGGCGTGTGCGCTGGCGACGGTGATGCTCGTGCTGCGGGTCATTCCCTCGCTGCCCAGCGTTTAGGGCTCGAACCGGTACCCCGCGCCATAGACCGAGGCGATGCATGCCGCCGTCTGGTCGACACTCGCAAATTTCTTGCGGATGTTCTTGATGTGGCTGTCGATCGCGCGGTCCGAACTGCTGTCGGCGCGCTCGCCGAGCCGGTCGAGCAGCTGGTCGCGCGTGAATACCCGCCCCGGCCGCTGCATCAGCGCCGCCGTGATTGCATATTCAGCCGGGCTGAGCGCAAGCCACTTGCCGCGCCACGCGATCCGCCGCGCGGCTTCGTCGATGGCATAGGGCCTGGTTTCCGCGACCGCACTGGTCACGCGTCCTTCGGCGCGACGAATCAGCGCGGCGACTCGCGCCATCACTTCGCGCGGCGAAAAGGGCTTCGACACATAATCGTCGGCGCCAATGCCCAGCCCCTTCAGCCGGTCGATCTCATCGACCCGCGCGGTGAGCATCAGGATCGGCACCGCACTGAACGCCCGCGCTCGTTCGCAGATCGCAAAACCGCTCATTCCCGGCAGCATCAGGTCTAGGATCATCGCGGCTGGCGGCGAATCCTCGAGCGCCGCGAGCACGCCGCTGCCATCGGCGAACAGGCGCGGGGTGTAGCCCTCGGCGATCAGATAATCGCGCAGCACGTCGGCAATCTTGCGGTCGTCCTCGACGACGAACACCACGCGCGTCATGGCCGCGCCTCGATCGGCAGCCTGATTCGCAGCCGCAAGCCCCCGAGCGGCGAGGGTTCTGCGGCAATGGTGCCGCCATGTGCGCGCACGATCGCGTCGCTCACCGCCAGCCCCAGCCCCGAGCCGCCTCGCGCGCGGTCGCGTGCTTCCTCCAGCCGGTAGAGCGGCTCGAACAATTGCCCCAGTGCCTCGGCGGGCACGCCCGGTGGGCTGTCGTCGATCAGCATTTGCACATGCGCTCCCTCGACCGACAGCGTCAGCGCCACCTGTCCCGGCGCATCGGTGTAGCGCAGCGAATTGGTGAGTGCATTCGCCAGCAACTGCGCGATCCGCGCACTGTCCCAAACCACCGGAAAGGCAGCGCGCCCTTCGGTCTCGACCATCACTTCGATCCCGCGTGCGGCCGCCTGCGCCGCAAAGCGCGCCGCCGCATCGCGGCACAGGGCCACCGCGTCGCCGCTTTCGAAGCGGCACGGCGGCCGCGCGAGATCGGCCATCGCCAGGAAATGCAGGTCCTCGACCAGCCGTCCGAGACTGAGCGCTTCTTCCTGAACCGACGCGATTGCCGCCATGCTCACCGGCCGGACGCCGTCGACCAGCGCATCCAGCTCGCCACGGATCGCCGCCAGCGGCGTGCGCAGCTCATGCGACACTTCGGCGAGCCAGCGCCGCCGCGCCGTCTCCAGCCGCCCCAGCGTCTCCGCCATCCGGTTGATATTCTGGGCAACCGCCGTGACTTCGCCGATCGCCGCTTCCGAAGCGCGCGCCGCGAAATCCCCGGCCGCGATGGCGTCGGTCGCGCGCACCATCTCGCGTGCGGTGCGCTCGCCCCAGCGCGCGATCAGCCACGCGGGAAGCAGGCTGATGGCGAGCAGCAGAAAGGCAAGCAGCGCCGCCCCCTGATATTGGCTGGTCAGGAAGCGCGCATCGACCCCGCCCGCTGGACGCCCACGCGGCACCATGGCGACCGACCCGATCACTTCGCCGCCCAGCAGCACGTCGCGCCGCACGATCCGCTCGACAAGATCGCGGCGGCGCGGCAGCGGAGGGCCTTCCAGGATGCGATCGGCGGCATCACGGATCACCAGCCGCCGTTCGATCGCCTCTGGCGGCGGCCCGCGCCGTTCGGGGTCGAACCTCGACCCGCCGCGTGCCTCCGGCGGCGGCCCGTCATCGAGCGGCGGCGGGCGTCGACGCCCCCGTGGCGGCCCCGGCCGGACGGCATGGATCAGCTGCGGCAGCGTGAACTCGCCACGCCGGAACGCCGCCAGTCCACCACGCCGCTCGCCTTCATCGCTGGCCATGCCGATCAGCGCGTTGAACCGCTCGCGATCGTTGGCCGCGAGATAATCGGTGAACCCGCGCTGCAAATTGAGCGACATCACTCCGGCCATCGCCAGTTCGCCGAGCAGCGCCGTTCCCGCGATCAGCAGGAAAGTCAGGGTGAACAGGCGGATCTTCATCGCGGCAGGCTGCGCCCCCTCCCGGCTCGTGTCGAGGCTCTGGCGATCAGGCCAGCACCATGATTGTGGAGCAAGGATGGAGGGGGCGCCGCTTACCGCCCCACTTTGCCGCCGCTATTCGTTCCCGCCGATGAAATGGCCGAGCCCACCGAGTAGCGAGCCCTCACCGCGATTCTGCCCGCCAGTCGGTCCCGCGACCGCAATCACCCGGCCCGCGAGGCGCGAGAAGGGCAGCGACTGGATCCATACCTTGCCCGGTCCGCGCAACCGCGCGAAGAACAGCCCCTCGCCACCGAAGACGATGCTCTTCACGCCCCGCACCATTTCGAGGTCGAATTCGATGCTTGGCGTGTAAGCGGCAAGGCAGCCGGTATCGACATGCAGCACGTCGCCGGGGCCGAGCGTGCGTTCGGTCACGGTGCCGCCCATCTGGACGAATACCCAGCCGTCGCCGTCGAGCTTCTGCATGATGAGGCCTTCGCCGCCGAACAGCCCGGTCATCACCCGCCGCTGAAAGGCGATGCCGATCGACACGCCCTTGGCGGCCGCCAGGAAAGCGTCCTTCTGGCAGATCAGCGTGCCGCCATAATCCGACAGCTTG